>ERZ1034901.12-NODE-12-length-135475-cov-16.687919_pt1 | contig 135475 bp, 119 predicted proteins | sample MGYA00520628_ERZ1034901 | MGnify/ENA primary metagenome ERZ1034901 (study PRJEB33766, sample SAMN09781783) | gut metagenome | biome: gut microbiome | host: Homo sapiens | place: Madagascar | study: EMG produced TPA metagenomics assembly of the PRJNA485056 data...
GAAAAATTCACGATTCAGCTACTTTTTGTGAACTGGCCCCGTGCGATCGCCCTGAGTGCAACAATAGGAAGATTCTTCTTATTGAGTAGTCAGCTATGGATCTCCCCGTTTCCTATGCCGATCTTCAGCCCTATCTTCTTTCGCGAGGAGAAGAGCGATCCTGCTATATCAATCCAAGGAACAGTAGCACCATCATCAAGCTCAGCGCCGAGGATCACGCACGGCAGTCTCTGCGTGAGATCGAGTATTTCACGCAGCTCAAAAAGCAGAAAGTTCCCGCCACCCATATTCCGCGCTATTACGGGCGCGTAAATATACCCGGGTATGTTGGCTTTGAACAACAGCTTGTGCGTGATTTTGACGGCACTCCATCAAAATCACTTCAGCATTATCTGACGGATCATAAGAACCTGATTTTCCATCAACTTTCCGATTTACTTGAAGATCTCCATTGTTATCTCTATCGCTACGGAATTGCGCTCTCTGATCTGAGCCCAAACAATATTTTGATTCGAAGAGAAAAAAATGGACTAAATCGGGCAGTCATGATTGACGGCTTCGGGACGACGGACTTCATCCCTGTCTGCCACTACTTTCCGCACCTCGCCCGGCTGAAAATTCTGCGTCACTGGGAGCGCTTTCTTCCCAAAATCGGACTCAGTCACCCTTCTGTTGAGTGACTTTCTGGCCCCCACCGCTCCACGCATATGAGAAAAGCTCCGCAGATTTTGGTCTGACGGAGCTTTTCTTCAAAGCGGAAAGGAAACTAAAGGATTCCGGTTACGGAACCATTTCTTCAATCTCTTCCTTCTTTCTCGGCTTCACGAGGTCTTCACGCTTGACGCCAAGGTAGAGGGCGATCGCTGCGGCAACGAATACCGACGAGTAAACGCCGAGCAGAATGCCGATCGTCAGCGCAAGCGAGAAGTAGTGGAGCGCCGGGCCGCCGAAGAAGAACATCGAGAGCGTCATGCAGAGCGTCGACGTATGCGTGATCACCGTACGGGAGATCGTCGCCGTAATGGCGGAGTTGATCACCTCCATGGTGTCGGCGCGGCGCATCGTACGGAAGTGTTCGCGCACGCGGTCGAAAATAATCACGGACTCGTTGACGGAGTAGCCGAGAACAGCAAGCACTGCCGCGAGCACCGGAAGCGTGAATTCCCAGTGCATCACGGAGAAGATGCCGACCACGATCACCACGTCGTGGAGGTTGGCGATGATGGCCGCCACCGAGAACTTCCATTCGAATCGGAAGGCCAGGTAGACCATGATGCCGAAGACCACGAGCGCAAGCGCCGTGCCGCCGTCGCGGGCGAGCTCATCGCCCACCTGAGGACCGACGAACTCCGTACTCTTGAGCTGCACGCCGGGCGTCTTCGCCGAAAGCACCTTCATGACTTCAGCGGCGACCTGGCCGGACGTCTGTCCTTCCTTAGTCGGGACGCGGATCACGACGTCGCGCGCCGTACCGAAGGTCTGAACGAGCACCTCATTGGAGACCTGGGCGAGATCCGTACGGATCTGCTCCGTATTGGCCGCCTCAGGATAATTCACCTCGAGCTGCGTGCCGCCCGTGAACTCAATTGAGAAGGCCAGCCCGTGGGCAAAGAGCCAGTACACGGCAACCAGGAAGCTCACAAGGGAAATTCCGTTCAGGATATGGCGATAGCGCATGAACGGAATCGTGCGATGAATGCGGAAAAATTCCATTTTTCTTTCCTCTCCCTCGATTACTTCGCATTCGCCTTATCGGGATCCGGACGCCAGATCTGACCGATATGAACGGCCGTCAGCTTCTTCTTGCGGCCGTAGATCAGGTTGATCAGCGCGCGCGAAACAATGACGGAGGTGAAGATGGAGGTGCCGATGCCGAGGCAGTGCACCACGGCGAAGCCGCGGACCGGACCGGAACCGAAAATAAGAAGTGCAAGACCGGCAATCAGCGACGTGATGTTCGAGTCGAGAATCGTATTGAACGCACGGTCGTAGCCTTCGCTGATGGCTGTCTGCGGGAGTCGGCCGATGCGCAGTTCCTCACGCACGCGCTCGTTAATGAGCACGTTCGAGTCGACTGCCATGCCGAGCGTGAGCGCAATAGCCGCGATGCCGGGAAGCGTCAGCGTTGCCTGGAGAAGCGAAAGGATCGCGATCAGCATCATGACGTTGCAGATGAGCGAGATCGCACTCACGATGCCGAAGACCTGGTAGTAGACCGCCATGAAGACCGCGATCACCACAAAGCCGTAGAGGGTCGAGCGGAAGCCCGCCTCAATGTTGGCTTCGCCGAGGCTCGGGCCGATCAGGCGTTCCTCAACGATTTCCATCGGGGCAGCGAGCGAACCCGCACGGAGCACGAGCGCCGTATCGGTAGCTTCAATCGTGGTCATCTGGCCCGAAATCTGCACGCGCCCGCCGCCGATTTCCTGACGGATCACAGGAGCCGTCACCACTTCGCCCTTGCCCTTTTCAAAGATCAGGATCGCCATGCGGCGGCCGACGTTTTCGCGGGTGACTTCCTGGAAGATGCGTGCACCGCGGTTGTCGAGCTCAAGGTTGACGGTCGGTTCCTGCGTCTGGCTGTCAAACCCAGGCTGAGCGTCGTTGAGGTTTTCGCCGGTAAGGATCACGCGGCGCTTGACGAGAATCGGACGACCGTCGCGATCTGTGAAGCGTTCGTCGCCGAAGGGGACATTGCCCTGAGCGAGCTGAGCGAGGGCTTCAGGAGAATCGTCAACCAGACGGACTTCGAGCGTTGCCGTACGACCGAGAATGTCCTTGGCCTTGGCCGTATCCTGAACGCCCGGGAGCTGGACGACGATGCGGTCCGCACCCTGCTGGGCGATCACGGGTTCCGCAACGCCGAGTTCATTGATTCGGTTGTGAAGGGTCGAAATATTCTGCTTCAGAGCGTAGTTCTGAACGTTCTGAACAGCGCGCTGCGAGAGTGCGGCGTGAATGATGAAGGGCGCCTTCGTGGCTTCCGGAAGGGTGAGAACGAGATCAGGCTGAGTATTTCTCAGGAGGTCGTTCGCGCGTTCGCGTTCCTCTGCGGTGCCGAAGCTGATTTCAACATCGTTGCCGACGCGGTTGATGCCCGTATGGCGGATGCGCTTGTCGCGAAGCTGCGTGCGCAGGTCGGCGGCAATCGCCTCGGCGCGCTTCGTGATGGCCGCGCGCATGTCGACCTGCAGGAGGAAGTGCACGCCGCCGCGAAGATCAAGGCCCAGGTACATCGGAAGCGCGTTGATCGAAAGCAGCCACTGCGGCGTATTGGGGACCAGGTTGAGCGCCACGATGTGGGTCGGATCCTTCGGATCGCTGTTGAGCGCGTGATCGATCGCTTCGCGGGCCTTCAGCTGCTCTTCCGTCTGGGTCGGGTCGAAGCGCACGCGGATGGTGTTCTGCTGCGCGCCCTGTTCAAAGAAGACGCCGTTGGGCTTCAGGTTGGCGGCATTCAACGCACTTTCCACCTGTGCGAGCGTCTGCTCGGTCACCTTGACCGTAGCCTTGCCGGACGTTACCTGCACGGCAGGCGATTCGCCGTAGAAATTCGGCAGCGTATAAACGAGCCCGATGACGAGCACGATGCCGATCAGTATGTATTTCCAAAGAGGATAGCGATTCATTCGCTCTTCTCCGTTCTTACCAAAAAACTCCGGACTTCAGGAGCCGCACCGTCATCCCTATTGATTGAGAGAAAGGCTTCGAAAGACGGACATCATGTCTTTCGAAGCCCTTCGCCCGGATTGAGAGAATCGTGCGCGTTCGCTTGTGGCGCTTCCGGAAGAAGAGGCCCGGCAGCGTGTGCGCCGAGCCTCCGGATTCCGGATGAATCGCTCAATCAGAACTTGATGGATCCCTTGGGGAGAACCATCTGCACCGCAGCGCGCTGCATGCGGATGACGACGGGCTTGCCGTCGACGGCAGCGACCTGCAGGCTGATCGACTGATCGTCGACGCCTTCGATGCGGCCGGAGATGCCGCCCATGGTCATGACCTCATCGCCCTTCGTGAGGCCTTCGCACATCTTGGCGTGCTCCTTCTGGCGCTTCTGCTGCGGGCGAATAAGGAAGAACCAGAAAACGGCGAAGATGACGATAAGCGGGACGACCTGGACGAGGAAACCTTCCATACCGCCGGCAGCAGCGGCTTCACCCGCCGCCATGGCATCGCTTACAAAAAGCATGTGCACTCCAAAAGAGAAAGCAAAAATCCTGAACGGTCTTTTGCGGAAAATTCAGTCCCCACAATGGGGGAAGTCTGCAGATTATAAAGAGCATGGGCCGGAGCATTGCTTAACGCCGGCCCCAAATAAGAGCCTGATTCTCTCAGTTTTGATTCCTGAAGGACGCTCCGTTATTCAATGCCTCGGGCGCGATCCTCATGGAAGGTTTTCTTCCACTCTTCAAAGCGTCCTTCCTCGAGCGCGGCGCGCATCTCAGCGGCGAGCGTGAGGTAGTAGTGAAGATTGTGAATCGTGTTGAGCCGGGCGCCGAGCATCTCGCCCACCTTGTGGAGGTGATGGAGGTACGAACGGCTGAAGTTGCGGCACGTGTAGCAGGTGCAGGTCGGGTCGAGCGGCCTCAGATCGTTGCGGTAGCGGCTGTTCTTGAGCTTGATGTCGCCGAAGCGCGTGAAGAGCCACCCGTTGCGGGCGTTTCTCGTCGGCATCACGCAGTCGAACATGTCGATGCCGCTCGAGACCCCGTCCACCAGATCCTCAGGCGTCCCGACGCCCATCAGATAGCGGGGATGATCCTCAGGGAGCTTCCACGCGATTTCGTCAAGAACGCGAAGCATCTCTTCCTTGGGTTCGCCGACTGAGAGTCCGCCAAGCGCATAGCCATGAAAGCCGATCTTCTTAAGACCCTCGAGCGACTCCTCGCGCAGGTGCGAGAACATCCCGCCCTGCACGATGCCGAAGAGCGCATTGGGGTTTTCAAGGCGGTCGAACTCGTCCTTTGAGCGCTTCGCCCACCGGAGGCTCATGCGCATCGAGGCTCCCGCCTCCGCTTCCGTCGCCGGACGGTCTCCGATCTTGTAGGGCGTGCATTCGTCAAGCTGCATCACGATGTCGGAATTGAGCGTGTGCTGAATCTGCATCGAGATCTCGGGCGAAAGGAAGAGCTTGTCGCCGTTGATGGGGCTCGAGAACTTCACGCCTTCTTCGGTGATCTTGCGCAGCTCCCCGAGGCTGAAGACCTGGAAGCCGCCTGAGTCCGTGAGAATGGGCTGATCCCACTGCATGAAGCCGTGAAGCCCCCCGTGCGTGCGGATCACTTCGAGGCCGGGACGAAGCCACAGGTGAAAGGTATTGCCGAGAATCGTCTGAGAGCCCACTTCCTTCAATTCATAAGGAGCCATGGACTTGACCGCGCCGTATGTGCCTACAGGCATGAACATGGGCGTTTCGACTGTGCCGTGATTGAGCGTCAGCGTACCCCGGCGGGCCTTCCCGCAGGTCGCCTTGACTTTGAAGCTGAATGCCATGAGTGAAAAAATCCTCTTGAATAGTCGCGGACGGTCAGGCGTTCTTCGCCTTTTCAATGAAGCAGGCGTCGCCGTAGCTGAAGAAGCGGTACTTCTCCTTCACGGCATGCGCATAGGCTTCAAGAATGCGTTCGCGGCCCACCAGCGCGGAAACGAGCATGACGAGCGTCGACTTCGGCAGATGGAAGTTCGTGATGAGCGCATCCACAATGCGGAATTTGTAGCCCGGCATGATGAAGAGCGTCGTATCGCGCGCGCCGGCTTCAACATGCCCCGGACGGTCCGCAGCGCTCTCAAGGGTGCGAAGCGACGTCGTGCCGACGGCGATCACGCGGCGGCCTTCGGCCTTTGCCGCATTGATTTTCGCGGCCACATCCTCAGGCATGGAGAACCATTCCGAGTGCATGTGATGTTCAGAAAGGTTTTCAACGCGCACGGGCTGGAAGGTGCCGGCACCCACGTGAAGCGTCACATATTCGATGTCGACGCCCTTATTGCGGATCCTGGTGAGAAGGTCTTCAGTAAAGTGAAGCCCTGCCGTGGGCGCGGCAACCGCACCCGGATGATGCGCATAGACCGTCTGGTAGCGGCTTTCGTCGCTTTTTTCAGGAGCGTGTTCAATATAGGGAGGAAGCGGCACGCGGCCGAATTCCTCGAGAATGCTGAGCACGGGCCCCTCGAAGCGCAGCGAATAGAATTCGCCTTCGCGTCCGAGAACCTCAGCCTCGGCTTCCCTGCCCGCTGCATCTTCCGTCTGAGCGCGGAAGTAGATCTTGGTTCCAGGCTTAGGGCTCTTGCTAGCGCGAAGCATGGAAATGGCTGTATCCGGTCCGGTAACGCGCTCAATCAGCGCTTCAACGGCGCCTCCGGTTTCCTTGCGTCCGAGAAGACGGGCCTTGATGACCCTCGTATCGTTGGCGATGAGAAGGTCGCCCGGGCGCAGGAATTCTTCAATGTCGCGGAAGGTCTTGTCCTCAATCACGTCTTCAGTGATGTGAAGAAGACGCGAGGAAGAACGGTCTGCGAGAGGGTACTGCGCGATAAGCTGCGGCGGGAGCTCGAAGTCGAAATCAGAAAGATGTTGTTCAGTCATGGCTTGACCGGCCAGTAATGAATGGAAAAGGAGCCGCATTCTAACTAAAAATCATGGACTAGAGCCGCTATCATTGGCGTCCATCGAATATGAGGACCCTATGCGCCCTAACGAAATAGAAGACGAAGAAGAAGAATTCCGCGGCCCCTCCAAGTCGCACCTGAAGCGCGTTCAGCTTGATCTGCAGTCTCTCGGCCGCGACATGACCCGCATGGGCGACGAGACGCTCGCCAAAATCGGGCTCCCCGAAGACGTGCTCGTTGAAATTATTGAATTCCGCCGCATGAAGAGCTTCGGCGCGCAGCGCCGGCAGCTTCAGCTGATCGGGAAAAAGATGCGCGACATGGATCCGGATGCCGTACGCGAGGCAATCGCCCGCGCGACGGGCGAATCCCGCGCCGCCGTTGCGCTCCTTCACCGCTGCGAGACGCTTCGCGACCGCATGATTGAATCCGACGACGTGGTGCGCTCCTTCATCGACGAACACAGCGACATCGACATCCGTCGTCTGCGCGAGCTCGTGCGCTTTGCGCGCCGCGAACGCGATCAGGCGAAGCCCCCGAAGAGCGCCCGGGAACTCTATCGGCTCCTTCACGACTATCTCGACGAGCCCCTCGATTTGATGGCGAAGGAAGAAGAGGCTTTTGAAGAAGCCGAAACGCCCAATTCCTGATTTTTTCTCCGAGAAATTCCATGAAGCCACCGCGCAGCGTTGAAAATGAACTCATCCTCGGGCTTGTTTCGATCTCCGACCGGGCGAGCCGCGGCGAATATGAAGACAAAGGCATCCCTACGCTCGAAGCCTGGTGCCGCAAAGCCATCACGACGCCCCTCAAAATCCACAAGCGCCTCATTCCCGATGAACGCTTTGATATTGAGAAGACGCTTCGCGAACTCGTGGACATCATCGGCTGCGACCTGATCCTCACGACCGGCGGCACCGGTCCGGCCCGCCGAGACGTGACGCCTGAGGCGACGCTTGCGGTTGCGACGCGCGAAATGCCGGGCTTCGGCGAACAGATGCGCGCCATTTCCGGACACTTTGTTCCGACCGCGATTCTTTCGCGTCAGGTCGGGGTGCTGCGCGAAACGCCGGATCATGCCGCGCTGATTCTCAATCTCCCCGGACAGCCCAAGGCCATTGCCGAAACGCTCGAAGGCCTGAAGGACAAGGACGGCAACCCTTCCGTCAACGGCATTTTTTCGGCCGTTCCCTACTGCATCGACCTGATCGGGGGCCCCTACATTGAAACGAATGAAGAGGTCGTCAAAGCTTTCCGTCCCAAGAGCGCGAGAAAGCATGCTGAAAAGCCTCAGGAAGCCGCCGTGCCTCCCGCACCGCCTGCGGTCGAGAAGAAGCCGGTCCGGCAGGAAGAGTCTCCGAAGACGACGGTTTCTGAAGCTGCGCCCCGTTCAGAGGAGAAGCAGGCCCCGGAAGTTCCTCCGGCAAAACCCTCCTTCGACGCGAGGGATCTGCTTGTCGTGCGTCCGCGCACGGGCGGCGACCCGGAACTTGCGGTCATATGGCTTCACGGCATGGGCGTCGACAACACGGACTTTGCGCCTTTCCCGGATGAGATTCTGGGATTCGATGGCCCCGTCTGCCGCTTTATTCTCCCCAACGCGCCGATGCGCGAAATGTCCATGCATCCGGGCTATCCGCTTCGCGCCTGGTATGACGTCCCGGGACGCAGCATTGATGAGAATGAGGACGCCCGCGGCATTCGCGAGAGCGCAAAGCGTGTCGCTCAGCTGATCGATGAAATTGAAGCTCAGGGCGTTCCCAGAAGCCGCATTGTTCTCGGCGGCTTCTCGCAGGGTGCGGCGATTTCGCTCTTTGCCGGGCTGAGGATGGAGCGCCCCATCGGCGGCGTTGCCGCGCTTTCTGGGTACCTCCCCCTTGCCGGGCGTCTCTTTTCGGAAGCGACCCCCGGCGGACGCCGTACCCCGATCTTCATGGCGCACGGCGAATTCGACTCGGTCGTGCCTCCCGTCATAGCAGCCCGCAGCGCGGAAGTGATTTCTCAGGTCGACCCGGCAATGATTGCCCGCACCTACCCGATGGACCATGAGCTCTGTCAGGAGGAAATGCACGATCTCGCGGCGTTCCTCAGAAACATTGCCGAACGCGCGGCAAGCTGATCAGAACGCTTCCCGTCTTTTGACGCTTTAAAGTCCCGCCTGGAGCCGGCAGCAAAAGCTTCTGGCGGGATTTTTATTTCAGCCGTGGAGATAAGGTGCCGCGGCATCCTTTTGAGAGAGGATGGGCGTCATGCCCTGAGGCAATTTCCAGTCGATGCCGAGGGTCGGATCATCCCACCGGATGCTTCCTTCCGATCCCGGCTCATAGAAGGCATCCGCCTTGTACTGGACGATCGTATGGTCCGCAAGCGTCAGAAAGCCGTGCCCGAACCCGCGCGGAATGAAAAGCATGCGCGCGTCCTCTGCAAACAAATCAACGGTAAAGACGCGCAGATAATCGGGACTTCTCTTTCTCAGGTCCACCGCCGCATCCTGAATCGCGCCGCTCGTGCAACGGATGAGCTTTGCCTGGGCAAATTCGCCCGTCTGAAAATGAATGCCGCGAAGCGTTCCACGGCGAAGACTAAGGCTCTGGTTGTCCTGAACGAATCTGACCGGAATGCCGAGTCCGGCAAACACCCGTTCATTCCAGGATTCAAAAAATTCGCCTCGCTCGTCCTGATAGACGGGAGGTTCTATCAGGAGCAGCCCGCCCGAACCTAATGGTGTGATTTTCCAAGACTTCACAATTGAACGGCCGTAAAAAATCCCGCATTGCAAACGCAATGCAGGATTCTAAAAATCTGGTCCCCAGAGAGAGACTCGAACTCTCACGGTTTTACCCGGCGGATTTTGAATCCGCTGCGTCTACCATTCCGCCATCCGGGGAGCCGGCAGAGTATGCCACATCTTTAGTCGGAAAGCTTCGTTATCTGCTGTTCCGGATCGATCTTTTTAACCCGATCGATGAGTTTTTGAATGCCCGTGCCGTCGGGCGCTGTCCAGCCGGGCTCCAGCTCTTCCAAAGGCACCAGCACAAAAAGCCGCTCATTCATGCGGGGGTGCGGCAGCAGAAGCTCCGGCGTCCCGCTCCTCACGTTTTCAACCGCAAGAATGTCGATGTCAAGCGTCCTCGGCGCATTGTGCACGCCCGCCGGGCGCACGCGCCCGTGCGCGAGCTCGATCTTCTGCAGAAGATGAAGAAGACTGAGCGGCGAGCCCTCCCATTCAAGCGCCGCCGCGGCATTCACATATTCCGGACCGGAGGAGTCTACCGGAGACGTCCGGTAGAAGCTGCTGCTGCGAAAATTACTGACTCCGGAGATCGCCTTGATTTCCCTGATTGCCGCTTCAAGCGCAGCTCTCGGCTCCCCAAGGTTTGCGCCGAGACTCAGCCAGACCCGGGCCATTACGACTCTCCTTCCCTCGCCGGGCGGCGGCGCGGACGACGGCGGGAACGGCGACGCCGTTCTCCGGAAGGCTGTAAAGCATCGGAACCCTCAGTTCCCCTACCCCTGCGGGCCTGATCAGCCGTCTGTCGCGCCTCGGCCTGCGCCTCGCGAATCATGGCAATGCGCGTATCGTCGTCGGCATTGGCAAATGCATCCCACCACTCGGGAAGAGACTCGGGCACCTCGCCCACCTGACTGCGCAGGAGCAGAAAGTCGTAGCCGGCCCGGTAGCGCGGATGCTGCACCACCGAATAGGGCGTCTTTCCGGTACGGCGCTCGAGCCGTCCCTGCATGAGCCAGAGGTCGTGCATGTCCGCCTGGAAGCGCCTTTGAATCGAAATGGTGTGGCACTCGGTCTCGAGCACCTCGACCGCAGCCTCATGGAGCGCAGCAATGCGCGAGAGTCCTCTTGTTTCCTCGTTGTACTGCCAGCGGCGCTTCACCTGAGGCCAGAGGAGCGTGCCGAAAAGGAAGAAGGGAGAAATCTTTTTGCCGATCGCCAGCCGCTCATCCGTGCGCCTCAGAGCAAGCATCAGGAATTCCTCGCCTTCGGGCGAGGAAAGCAGGTGGTCGAGCACCGGGAGGAGCGCGGCTGAGAGCCCGTCATCGCGCAGCCGCTTCACGCACTCCACGGCATGACCGCAGGTAAGAAGCTTCAGCACCTCATCGACCAGGCGCGCCGTCGGCACGTTTTTGAGGAGCTTCGCCATGCGAGAAATCGGCCGTTCCGTTGCGGGTTCAATCTGGAACCCGAGCTTCGCGGAAATGCGTACGGCTCTCAGCATGCGGACCGGATCCTCGCGGTAGCGTTCCGCGGGCTCCCCGATCATTCTGAGGCGGCGCTTTGCAATATCCTCAAAGCCATGGTGATAGTCGTAGACCTCTTCCGTTGCCGGGTCGTAATACATCGCATTGATGGTGAAGTCGCGGCGGGCCGCATCCTCCCACATTTCGCCGAAGACGTTGTCGGAAATCACGCGGCCGCTGCCGTCCTTTCTCACGCCTGCACCCTCAAGCGCACGGAAGGTCGAGCACTCGATGATTTCCTGCCCGAAGATCACGTGCACGAGGCGGAAGCGCCGTCCGATGATGATGGCGCGGCGCTGACTGCGCTTCACTTCCTCTGGCGTCGCGTCGGTCGCCACGTCAAAGTCCTTCGGCGTCACGCCGAGGAGCAGATCGCGCACTGCGCCGCCCACAATGTACGCGCGGTATCCACGGCGCTGCAGCGCTTCACAGCAGCGCTTCGCCTGCCAGGAAACGAGCTCCGGATCAATGCCGTGCTCAGATTTCGGGATGATGCGCGGCTCGCGCACCAGCGTTTCCCGGGATTCTTCCGCGCCTAAAAAAGACTTCACGCGGCTTACGATTGCGTCAAACATTGAGGTTTTATTCCTTCTTCTTGTCAAAGAGCTCCACCTGCTCCCAGCCATGCCTGCGCGCAACTTCTAAAAGCATGGGATCAGCGTTGGCGGCAACAGCTCTTCCGGCAGGTTCAAAGCCCGCCGCAAATTTTAAAAGCGGAAGATCGTTTATGGAGTCGGACCAGGCTTCCAAAGCAGTGGTCTTCCCATAAAGGGACTCGAGTTTTTCGATCCATTCCCTGACGAGGAGAAGTTTTCCCTCGCCATAGGAGTCCGAACCCACGATCTCACCGGTAAAAGAACCGTCAGGGCGCTCCTCAGGCGTCGCCGCCGCGAGCCACCGGATGCCGAAAAGCTCCGCAATCGGCTCCGTCACAAAACGGTGGGTTCCGGTCGCCAGAAGGAGCTCGTAACCGGCACGACGGCGCTCCATGAGGAGTGCAAGAGCTTCCGGGTGAATCGCCGGACGAATAATCCGGTCAATAAATTCCGCTCGCCATGCATCAAGGTCGCTTCGCTTCTCTGCCGCGAGGAGCGAAAACTGAAAATGGATGAAGTCGAGCGGCACAAAATTGCCCTGACGATAGCTTTCGCTGTAGCCCTCAATGCGCTTTTCAAGCGTTTCTCGATCGAGTCCGGCCTTCTCCACAAGCCAGTATGACCAGGCATCTCCGGAGTCAATCGGCAGGAGCGTGTGGTCAAGATCAAATACGGCAAGCTTCATGGGGGTGGGATTATTCAGAGTTCAGGATCTTTTTCTTCAACGCCGGACACCTTCACGGCCTCCCGGATGATCTGGAGCGTAACCCGGCGCTTCGAATGAAGTGCAAGCTGATTGGCCACATCCATGATGCGCGTGAGGGACCGCATGTCGCGCGGCAGATGCCGGGACATCCACTGCGTCATATCGGGCGTGAGGAGAATGCCGCGCAGGGCGGCCTGCCGGGAAAGCTCCCTGAATCGGTCCTCTTCGTTAAGCGGAGCAACAAAGTAGCAGGGGCCGCCGAGAAGCCGGTTCTTCACCCCCTCGGGCAAAGGGAGTTCCTTGGGCGGGAAGCGCCCGGCGCAGACGAGTCTCGCATCCGGATCCGCATAGACCGCATTCTGCAGCTGCAGAAGCTCCCGGGAATAGCCTTCATCGAGCGTTTCAATGTCGTCGACCGCATACTTCTTCACGTCCGGCTGATAAAGCGGCACGCGGAAATCCGACTCCGTGGAGCCCGGCAGGAAAGCTTCGAGAAGATGCGTGAGTCCGGCCCCGCGGGGACCGTAGATATAGAGAAATTTCGGTCCTCTCCCGGCGGCCATGCTGCAGAGCACTGCGAGCACTTCTGTATTCTCGCCGGGTATGAAATTTGCGAAAGTCGGCCGATCCCTTCCCTGAAGTTCAGGAAGGTCAAGAAGATATTGATCCGGCGGCAGGCTTGAAGATTCCACAGGGAGGAAGAGAAAAACGAAAGGAAACGAATGGAAGCGGGAGGCGGAATAAGCTCCTGAAGGACACCTTCAAAGCCACAATTCCGGCGTCTCGAGAGTGTACTTCTTTTGACCGTTCCCCACGGCCTTCCTCGATGCATCAGATAAGCGTCCAAACTGCCTCTTTTCCCTGCCTTCACGAGGCGCCTGACTTATACTTTCGCAACTCTTTTTTCCCTGATGATCTTCTCTTCGGAAAAACTCCGCAGGAACGGAATTTTTAGCCGCAGAGTAAGGTCGCCATTCTCTCTTGACGAGTGATTCCATGAGCCAGCTTTCCTATGCCGCCGCCGGCGTTTCCATTGACAACGGCGATGAACTTGTCGAACGCATCAAGCCTGCTGCCAAGCGCACCCTGATTCCCGGCGTGCTCGGCTCCATCGGCGGCTTCGGCGCTCTCTTTGAGGTGAGCCGCGACTACCGCAACCCTGTGCTCGTTACCGGCACGGACGGCGTGGGCACCAAGCTGATGCTCGCCTTCCAGCTCGGCCGTCACGACACGGTCGGTCAGGACCTCGTGGCGATGAGCGTGAACGACATCCTCGTTCAGGGCGCCAAGAGCCTCTTCTTCCTCGACTACTATGCCTGCGGCAAGCTCGATGTGGATATCGCCGAGCGCGTCGTGAAGGGTGTTGCCAAGGGCTGCGAACTCGCCGGCTGCGCTTTGATCGGCGGCGAAACCGCTGAAATGCCCGGCATGTACCCGGAAGGCGAATACGACCTTGCCGGCTTTGCCGTCGGCGTTGTCGAAAAGGATGAAATCATTGACGGCACGACGATCCGCCCGGGCGACGTCGTCCTCGGCCTTGCCTCGAGCGGCCCGCACTCGAACGGCTTCTCGCTCCTTCGCAAGGTGGTTGAAGTCGCCAAGGCCGACTGGGATATGCCCTTTGACGGCGCTACGCTTGCCGACCGCGCCATGGCTCCGACCCGCATCTATGTGAAGCAGGTCCTCAACGTCATGAAGCAGGTGAAGATCAAGGGCATGGCTCACATCACGGGCGGCGGCCTCATCGAAAACGTGCCCCGCGTTCTGCCTGAAGGCACTCAGTGCCGCATCGACGGCAAGTCCTGGACGCGTCCGGCCATCTTCGAGTGGCTCGAGGAAAAGGGCAACATTGACCGCCACGAGATGTACCGCGTCTTCAATAACGGCATCGGCATGGTCGTCATTGTTTCGGCCGAGGATGCCGACCGCGCGATGAAGGCCTTTGAAGCTGAAGGCGAAAAGGTCTTCCGCATCGGCACGATCGAAACGCTTCCTGAGGGCGAAGCCCCCTGCATCGTGAAGTAAGCCGAAGTTCAGACCGTCAAAAAGCCTCCCATTCCCGGGAGGCTTTTTTGTTTTCAACCCGCCGCCAACTCTTCCATAACCGTCAGAATCTTCCTGGCTGACGAAGGCTCGAAGGGGTCGATCCGGGTGATGTTCTCCATTGAGCGGAGCCACGTCATCTGGCGCTTCGCGAGCTGACGTGTTGCGGCGATGCCGGCCAGTCTAAATTCATCGTACGTGCGCCTGCCTTCGAGATATTCAATCGCCTGACGGTACCCCACAGCACGCATGGCCGGACTTTCGGGATCGAAATCGGGTCTTGCCATCAGACCCTTCACTTCATCGAGGAATCCAGCTGCGAGCATGGCGTCAAAGCGCTTTTCAATCAGCTCATGAAGGCGCTTGCGATCCTCGGGCACCAGTGCCGCTGTCGCCATGGGAAATGCCGGCCGGGCTTCGCGCCGATGAAAGCTCGAGAGGGGCTTCCCCGTCATGCGGTAGACCTCGAGCGCCCGGCCGATCCGCTGCTTGTCATTGGGCGCGAGCCGCGCCGCAGTCTCCGGATCGCAGGCCTTCAGGATTTCATGCATGGCGGGCCAGCCGAGCTTTTCCGCTTCCTCCGCGACCCCTGCCCGGACCTCCGGAGAAGTCGTCGGCATTTCGTCTATCCCTTCGCGAAGGGCCTTCGCGTAGAGCATGGTTCCGCCCACAATGAGCGGAATCCGGCCTCTCCCCCGGATTTCGTGCACGAGCCGCGTGCAGTCCGTCACAAAATCCGCGGCGCTGTAAGGTTCATTGATCTCACGGATATTGATGAGATGGTGGGGTGCTACGCGGAGCTCTTCCTCTGTCGGCTTGGCGCTCCCGATATCCATGCCCCGGTAGACCAAGGCAGAGTCAATGGAAATGATTTCCACGGGATACTTTTCCGCGAGCTTCAGCGACAGCGCTGATTTCCCGGATGCCGTAGGTCCGAGAAGAAGCAGGGCAATCGGTTTTTCCGTCATCAGCGTCCCCTCATGAAAAGGCGATCAAGCTCCTCCATGGAGAGCGCAGTCCAGGTGGGGCGTCCGTGGTTGCACTGGTCCGCCCGTTCGGTTTTTTCCATATCCCGCAGAAGCTGATTCATTTCAGGTATGGAGAGCTTTCTATTCGCTCGGAAGGCGCTGTGGCAGGCCATCGTCGCGAGAATCCGGTTGCGGAGCACTTCAATCGCTTCCGACTGATCGTACTGATGGAGATCGTCGAGCACCTCCCGAAGAAGCGCCTCGAGCTCCGGCACAGGCGTGTCCGAGAGCATGGCCGGGATGCTTCTCAGCACCACCGCCTGCTGATCCGCCCCGGTAGCATCCAAGCCTAATTTTCCAAGCTCCTCGACATGCTCCTCAAAGGCCGCATACTGGAGAGGCGTCACGCGAACGACGAGCGGAATAAGCAGGGGCTGCACCGCCATGCGGCTTTCATCCATTGCTTTTTTAAGGCGCTCGTAAAGCACTCTTTCCGCGGCTGCATGCATGTCCACGATGACGAGGCCTCTCGCGTTTTCCGCAAGAATGTAGACGCCGCCGATCTGCGCCACGGCGTGCCCAAGCTCGCCCGCGCCGTCCGTCTGCGCGCCGTCGCTGCCGTCGGCTTCCTCAAACATGTTCGCGCTCGCGGGCTGCGCCGCCTGAACCTTTGCCGGCTCAAAGGACGGGAAAGGCGGCACGGCAGGCACATCGCGCTTTGTATTTTCCTCAAGCGGAATCTCTTCAGATTCAGCCGCGTCCTTTTCCGGCGTCAGAGGCGTTTTCGCGCCGAAAAGCGCCATCGCCCGATCCACCGCCTGAGGAGAAGGCCTTTGCACCGACGGATAGGCAAAGGGCATCGACGCAGCTGCAGGCTTCTGCGCCGGCACCTGGGCGGGCGAAGGCTTTTCCCCTGCGTCCCCACCGAAAACAGAGCTTTCGCGCCGCTCCGGAACGGCACCGGACTTTGCTGAAAAAGCGCTGTCCGCAAAGGCCGGCCGCCCTTCGTCAGAAGAGAGCGGCGGCGCAATGACTGCCTTCACAGCCTGCGTAATGAACTGATGCACCCGACCTGATTCCCTGAAGCGCACTTCCGTCTTTGTCGGATGCACATTGGCATCGACCTCGTCGGGAGGGAGTTCGAGGAAAAGGCAGTACATCGGCTGCGCCTGTCCGTGAAGCACGTCCTCGTACGCCGCGCGCACGGCATGCGCCATCACGCGGTCGCGGATGAAGCGGCCGTTTACGAAAAAGTACTGCGCCTCCGTGCGGGTCCTCGAAATGGTGGGGAGTCCGATCAGCCCGGTAAGCCGCCATTTGCCTGACTGCGCATCCACTTCGCGGGAAGCGCCCCGGAAATCCTTCGGCATCAGGTCTGCGATGCGTTCGGCGTGAGAATCCGCACGCTCGAGACGCATGGTCTGTCTGCCGTTCGTGAAGAGCGTGAGCGAAACTGAAGGATTCGCGAGCGCAATGCGCTCGAGCTGCGTCACCACATGAGCATTCTCCGTGCTCTCCGACTTCATGAACTTGCGCCGCGCAGGGGTCTTATAGAAAAGGTCCTTCACCTCAATGCGCGTGCCGGGCTCCATTCCGGGTGCGGGCTCAATCGCTCCCTCGCGGATCTGCCACGCCTGATTCTCCTCCGGAGTTCTCGACTGGATGCGCAGGTCTGCGACGGAATCGATTGACGCGAGCGCTTCGCCGCGAAAGCCGAGCGTCACGACATGCTCGAGCTCCTCGAGCGACTTCACCTTGCTCGTGGCGTGGCGCTTCAATGCGAGGGGAAGCTCTTCCTTCGGAATGCCGCAGCCGTTGTCGGAGACCAGTATGCGCTGCAGTCCTCCGCCCTCAATGCGCACTTCAACACGGTCGGCACCCGCATCGACGGAATTTTCAACGAGTTCCTTGACGACGGAGGCCGGCCGCTCAATCACTTCGCCTGCGGCGATCTGACTGATAAGCTGGGAAGAAAGTTCTTGAATGGAACGGCGGGGCATGGATGTGTTGAACCCAAAAGTACGCTGCTTTTCTTGGCAGCAAATGCAAAGATTTACGACTCTGACATGTCGGGATTAAATCCTGACATGCGCTAAGGAGCTCTAAAGCGTCATCCCGTTATGATAGGGGGCCCGCGGGAGGCCTTCGGGCTTCAGCCTTTTTCCTTCATAGATTTTTTGCGTTTCCGGCCATGGACATCTTCGGACTGATTGTTGAGCTTTTCACCAATGCCGACCATTTTCTCGTGTCGCTTGCGACAAACTACGGCACGCTCATCTATGTCGCGATGTTCATCATCTTCTTTCTCGAAACGGGATGCGTCGTCATGTCGTTTCTGCCGGGCGATTCGCTCCTTTTCGTCGCGGGCACCGTTGCAGCCGCCGGTACGGCAAGCCCCTGGATGATCATGCTTGCCGTCATCCTCGGCGCGATTTTCGGCAATTCCGTGGGCTACGCGACGGGCAAATGGCTCGGGAACAAGATTTACGACGGCAACATTCGCTGGCTCGACGCAAATAAGCTTCAGCACGCGCACGACTTCTACGTCTCGCACGGCGGCAAAACCATTCTCTTCGCCCGCTTCGTGCCCATCATCCGCGCTTTTGCGCCGCTCGTCGCCGGTGCGGCGCGCATGGACGGGCTGCGCTTCGAGCTCTTCAGCGGCGCGGGCGCCGTCCTCTGGGCGGTCTCCATTGTCGGAGCGGGCTACCTCTTCGGCAACATCCCCTTCATTCAGCAGAATCTCTCGAAGATTCTGCTCCTCGGCATCCTCGCCGCCATCTCGGGTCCCATCATTGTGGGCTTTGCCTGGAAGTGGTTCCAGAAGTTCCAGGAATCCAAAGCGGCAAAGTTCTGAGGAACTCCTTTCCTCAGGGATAATCGTCATTAATCCGTCATATTTTTGAGCCTAGAATAAGAGGAAAATCACATCATTTTCTCTTATTCTGCGGAATGCCGATGACGGAAAAACAAAATCAAGAAGCCGCTGCCGCCGACCTGAAGACGGCCGCGGAAACGCCCGTTAACCCCAAGGAAACAGCCGCCCCTGAAGCGCCTGCGCCCGAAGCGGCGTCTGCGGCTCAGACGACCAAAAAAACGTCCGGGACTGCGAAGGCTCCCGCTCAGAAAAAGCGTGCCCCTGCAAAAAGCCGTGCGGCCCGCCGCACGCCTCAGGCCCAGAGCGACGACGTCCCGCCGCCGCTCCCGCCCGTTGAGGGCGTGCCGGATCTGAACGACCCGCTTCTTTACATCAATCGCGAACTCAACTGGATCGAATTCGACCGCAAGGTGCTTGACGAAGCGTGCGATCCGAAGACGCCGCTCCTCGAACAGCTCAAGTTCCTCGCGATCTTCCACAACAACCTTGATGAATTCTTCATGGTTCGCGTGGCAAACATCATCCGCCAGTTCAAGATCGGCGCGCCCTCGACCTCTGCGGACGGACTCGCTCCCGTGAAGCAGCTCGCCGAAATCCGCCGCCGCGTTCTCGGCATGCTCACGCGCGCCCAGAACCACTGGAAGCAGAAGCTCCTTCCGGAACTTGCGAAGAAGGGCATCAACATCGTCCGATACAAGGATCTGACGGTCAAGCAGAAGGACTTCCTCGAGGGGTACTTCCTGAATGAGATCTATCCGATCCTCACGCCTCAGGCGATCGACGCCGGCCACCCGTTCCCCACCATCTCGAATATTTCGATCAACATTCTGATCGAGCTCGAATCTGAGGACGGCAACGTCCGCTATGCGCGCCTCAAGTGCCCGAACAACATGCCGCGCTTCATCTTCGTGCCCCGCACGAAGGAATCCGCCTATGCCGAGCTCGGCTTCAATTCGAACGGACGCGACGACGACATCATTCTGATTGAGGACCTGATCCGCGAGCATCTCGACAAGCTCTTCAGCGGCCACAAGGTGAAGAAGTCCTTCATCTTCCGCATCACCCGCAATACCGACCTCGAGATTGAGGAAGACGAAGCCGACGACCTCCTTGCAGCGGTGAAGGACTTCATCGACCAGAGGCGCTTTGGCGACGTGATCCGCCTGGAAGTGGAGCACGGCTCGGACCCGGCGCTCACCAACTTCCTTACGGAAAAGCTCGATCTTCTCCCCTTCCAGGTCTTCCGCATCAAGGGCCCGCTCGCGATGAGCGAATTCATGCCTCTGATCGGCCTCGATCGCCCGAACCTGAAGGACGCTCCCTATAAGGGGCTCGAACCCGCCTTCATTGCCGAGGGCGATGTTTTCCCGACCATCAAGAGCCACGACGTCTTCCTCTACCACCCGTACGAAAGCTTCAACGGCGTTCTTGAATTCATCCGCGAAGCGGCGAGCGACCCGCAGGTCGTTGCCATCAAGCAGACGCTCTACCGCTGCGGCAGCAACAGCCCCATCGTCGCGGCCCTCATCGATGCGAGAAGACGCGGCAAGCAGGTGACGGCGGTTGTTGAACTTAAGGCCCGCTTTGACGAGGAGCGCAACATCAACTGGGCTGAGGAAATGGAAAAGGCGGGCGTCAACATCGTCTACGGCTTTGCCGGCCTCAAGATCCACGCGAAGCTCTGCCTCGTTGTGCGGCGCGAGTCGGAAGGCATGTGCCGCTACGTCCACATTTCGACCGGCAACTACAACCCGGGAACCGCAAAGATCTACACCGACTATGCGCTCTTCACGGCAAACCGCGACATCTGCTCGGACGTCTCCGACCTCTTCAACGTGATGACGGGGTATTCCGATCAGACGAAATACCGCGAGCTTGTCGTCTCGCCCCACAGCACCCGCAATGCCATCATTGCCCACATTGAGCGCGAGATCGAGTGCCACAAGAAGTCGGGCAAGGGCGAAATCATCCTCAAGTGCAATCAGCTCGTCGACCGCGCCATCATCCGCACGCTTTACGCAGCGAGCCAGGCGGGCGTCCGGATTTCGATCATTGTGCGCGGCATCTGCTGCCTGCGTCCCGGCATCCCGGGGGTGAGCGAAAACATCACCGTGAAGAGCATTGTCGGACGGTTCCTAGAACACGCCCGCGCCTACTACTTCCGTCACGGCGGGAATCCCTTCATGCTGATCGGCTCGGCCGACCTCATGCCCCGCAATCTTGACGGCCGCATTGAGGTGCTGACTCCAGTGCTCGACAAGAACATCCGCGACCGCATCAAGGCGACGCTCGATCTGCAGCTTGCCGACAACGTGCAGAGCTGGGAGCTCCTGAGCGACGGAAGCTACAAGCGCCTCTCGGTGCCGAAGAACGGCAAGGCCGTCGACTCCCAGTCGGTGCTTGCCAAGCACTACGGCTGGGCGGAATAACCCCGTCAAAAGAAGCGGCGCTTTTCCACGCAGGGAAGAGCGCCGTCTGATGTTTTCAGCAGAACGCGCCGGAGAATCTCCCGCGCGTTCTTTTTTCGCCTGAAGCTTTGGATTACTTCATTACTTCGCTTCAGCCGTGAGCGCCACCAGGCGCAGCGTCACGGCAAGGCTCTTCACCCAGGAAGACATCGGCATGAATTCGCAGGAACTGTGGAAGTTGTGCGCGCCGGTGAAGTAGTTGGGGGTCGGGATGCCCTGCGTCGAGATGAAGGAGCCGTCCGTACCGCCGCGCATGGCGAGATTGATGGGCTTCACGCCTTCAATCGCCATCGCTTCGCGCAGGAGATCCACGCAGGCGCTGTTCTCAGGCTTGATCGCGTCGGCGATGTTGCCGTAGACGTCTTCAAAAGAGAGCGCAAACTTGGCGCGCGGATAGCGGACCTTCAGGTATTCGACGGCGGCAGCAATGAGCGCCTTCTTGGCCTTGTAGCCTTCGAGGTTGTGGTCGCGGATCTTGAGCGAGACCGAGCAGCGCGAGGGGCCGCCCGAAATGCCGTTCACCCAGACGAAGCCTTCGGTGCCAGCCGTGCATTCCGGCGTCTGCGTGCGGTCAAGCATGCCCATGAAGTCGTGCGCGGCGAGAATCGGGTTCACGAGGACGCCCTTCGAGGACATCGGATGCGCCGTCACGCCCTGAATCTCGAGCCTGGCGCTGCCGGCATTGAAGGTCTGCCAGACGATTTCGCCCAGTTCGCACGAGTCGATCGTGTAGGCAAAGTCAACCGGGAACTTCGTGAAGTCGATCTTCTTCGAACCCATGAGGCCGATTTCCTCGTCCGGAACAAACGCCACCCAGATGTCGCCGTGCGGGCGCTTTTCTTCCTGGATGACGTGGAGCGCCGTCATGATGTTGGCGATTGCGGACTTGTTGTCGGCACCGAGCACCGAAGTGCCGTCCGAGACGACAAGGTCGTCGCCCTTATAGCGCTCGACCTCAGGATGCTCGGAAACGCGCAGCCAGAGATCCTTGTCCTTATTGAGGCAGATGTCGCCGCCCTGGTAGTTGCGAATCACCTGGGGATGCACTTCAGGCGAGAGCCCCGCATCCACCGTATCGAGGTGAGCGCACCAGCCGACTTTGGGCGCTTTGCTGCCGGCAGGGAGGTTGGAGGGAAGGTGCGCCGTCACGACGGAATATTCCGACACGGCGATGTCAACGAGCCCGAGGCCCTCGAGCTCCTTTGCAAGAAGTTCGGCAAGAGTGCGCTGACCCGGCGTGCTCGGCACAACCTTCGCCTTCGGGTCGCTCTGGCTCGTTACAGCCGCATAACGCAGAAAACGTTCAAGAAGCTCTTTCCTGACATCGATCATTTTGATTGTCTCCTCTTGGTGTGACCCAATGAGAAAACGCGCCCATCCGGCAGCTGCCCTCAAACAAAGGGCAGTCCGAAAGCCGGGCGCGTTTTCCGGTAGGGCTTTATTTACTTGTCCGCGCGCTCTTCGAGCACGGCAACAGCCGGAAGCGTCTTTCCTTCAAGGAATTCAAGGAAAGCGCCGCCGCCCGTGGAAATGTAGGAAATGCGGTCTTCAACGCCGAACTTGTCGATCGCGGAAACCGTATCGCCGCCGCCCGCAATCGAGAAAGCGCCGTGATCGGTCGCTTCAGCAATCGCGTAGGCAAGCGCCTCGGTACCCTTCGCGAAGGGAGCCATCTCAAAGACGCCCACCGGACCATTCCAGACGATCGTGCCCGCCGAGCGGAGTTCCTTCGCGAGGTGCTTCGCCGTTTCGGGGCCGACATCGAGAATCATCTCATCGGCTTCGACTTCATCAACGCCGCAGACGCGGTTGGGCGCATCCGCCGCAAAGGCCTTGGCGGCGACGACGTCGACAGGCATCGGAAGGGCTGCGCCCTTCTTTTCCAGAATAGCGAGAACCTTTTTGCATTCATCAACGAGATCCGGTTCCGCAAGGGACTTTCCGATCGGATGACCCTCGGCAAGAAGGAACGTATTGAGAATGCCGCCGCCAACGATCAGGCGGTCCACCTTTTCCGCGAGGTTCGAGAGAATCGTAAGCTTCGTCGAAACCTTGGAGCCCGCGACAATGGCAGCGAGCGGACGCTTCGGAGCTTCGAGCGCCTTCGTGAGCGCATCAATTTCCTTCGCCATCAGGGGACCGGCGCAGGCAATCGGCGCAAAGCGGGCAACGCCCACCGTGGTCGCTTCCGCACGATGCGCCGTGCCGAAGGCGTCGTTCACATAAACGTCGCAAAGCGCCGCGTACTTCTTCGAGAGCGCTTCGTCGCACTTCTTTTCACCCACGTTGCAGCGGCAGTTTTCGAGAATCACCAGATCCCCCGGCTTCACATCGACGCCGTCAACCCAGTTCTGAACGAGCGGCACCTCGCGACCGAGAAGCTCGCCGATGCGGTCGGCAACCACCTGCAGCGAATCGGCCGGCAGAAGCTGACCTTCCTTCGGGCGGCCGAGATGGCTCGTCACCATCACGGCAGCGCCGGCGGCAAGCGCCATGCGGATCGCGGGGAGGCTCGCCTCAATGCGGGCGTCGTTCGTAATCGCGCCTTCGTCGTTGCGGGGCACGTTGAGGTCGCTGCGGATCAAAACGCGCTTACCGGCAAGAAGTCCCTTATCTGCCAGATTTTCAAGAGTATTCACATGCATTCTGATGCTCCAGAAAGGAAAATACAATGTAGAAAAAGCCGCATCATCCGTATTCAATACGAATGAAATGCGGCTTTCATGTTTCAGAAAAAGAACTGCACGCTTACTTCGCAGCCATCATGGCGCAGGCGGTATCAAGCATGCGGTTGGAGAAGCCCCACTCGTTGTCGTACCAGGCCATCACCTTGACGAGACGTCCCGAGACCTTCGTGAGGGTCGAGTCGTAGATCGAGCTGTGCGGATTGTGGTTGAAGTCGCAGGAGACGAGCGGCAGATCGTTGTAGCCGAGGATGCCCTTCAGTTCGCCTTCGCTCGCTTCGCGCAGGATCGAATTGATTTCATCGATCGAGGTGTCGCGCTTCGCGAGGAACGTGAGATCAACGAAGCTCACGTTGATCGTCGGCACGCGGACGGCGAAGCCGTCGAGGAGGCCGTTCAGTTCCGGAAGCACAAGGCCCACGGCCTTCGCGGCACCCGTCTTCGTCGGGATCATGGAATGGGTCGCAGCGCGGGCGCGGCGCAGATCCTTGTGGTAGACGTCGGTGAGCACCTGGTCATTCGTGTAGGAATGAATGGTCGTCATGAGGCCGCGCTCGAGACCGATCTTTTCCTGCAGGGGCTTCACGAGGGGAGCAAGGCAGTTGGTCGTGCAGGAGGCGTTCGAAACAACGATGTCGGTCGCCTTGAGGGTCTTCTCATTGACGCCGTAGACGATCGTCGCATCGGCTGTCTTGCCGGGAGCGGAAAGAAGAACCTTCTTCGCGCCCTGCTCGATATGGGGCATCGAGAGCTCCTTCGAATTGAAGGCGCCCGTGCATTCCATCACGAGATCGATGCCGAGATCCTGCCAGGGGAGCTCGCGCGGATTGCGCGTGCCGAAGACATGGATGCGATCGCCGTCAACGATCATGTCCTTGCCGTCGACCTCAACCTTGGAGCCGAAGGGGCCATGCACGGTGTCGTAGCGAAGGAGGTGCGCATTCACCGTCACGTCACCCGGGGAGTTGACGGCCACGATTTCAATGTCGTGCTTCTTGCCGTACTCGTAGTGGGCGCGAAGAACATTGCGGCCGATTCGGCCGAAGCCATTGATAGCGACGCGAATTGTCATGTTTTCTGTTTCCTAATAATGGTGGTGGTGACGGTTGAATTACTTGAGGAGCCCTTCGACCTTGGCAATCACGTTTTCGACCGTGAAGCCGAACTTCTGCCAGAGATCCTTTGCGGGCGCGCTTTCGCCGAAGGTATCGACGCCGAGCACGTCGCCGCGACCGGTGAAGTACTTCCACCAGAGGTCCGTACGGCTCGCTTCCATCGCGAGGACGGGCGTGCCGGGCGTGAGGACCGACTCGCGGTATTCCTTCGTCTGACGGTCAAAGCGCGTCGTGCAGGGCATGGAGACCACGCGGGCCTGGATGTTGAGGGCTGCGAGCTTCGCGCGGGCTTCCATGGCAAGACCCACTTCAGAGCCCGTTGCAAGGAGAATGACCTGCGCCTCGCCCTTGCCGAGGGGCGCTTCCGCGGCAACGTAGCCGCCCATCGCAATCGCGTCGGCATCCACTTCGTCGCGGTCCACAAAGGGAAGGTTCTGGCGCGAGAAGATGAGGCAGGAAGCGCCGTCGCGGCGCTCGATGGCGCTCGCCCAGGCAACGACCGTTTCAACGGTGTCGGCCGGACGCCAGACGTCCATGCCCGGGATCAGGCGCAGGGACGGAATGTGCTCGACCGACTGGTGCGTCGGGCCGTCTTCGCCGAGACCGATCGAATCGTGCGTGAAGACGTTGATCGCGCGCAGATTCATGAGGGCCGACATGCGAAGCGCATTTCTCGAATAGTCGGAGAAGGTGAGGAAGGTAGCGCCGTAGGGAATGAAGCCGCCGAAGAGCGCAATGCCGTTCAGAATCGCCGACATGCCGAATTCGCGCACGCCGTAGCTGATGTGGCGGGCGTGGAAGTCGCCCGTATTGAGGCTCTTCACGTCCTTCCAGTTGGTGAGGTTCGAACCCGTAAGGTCGGCCGAACCGCCAAGGAGTTCAGGGAGTGCGGGAGCAAGGGCATTAAGTGCCTTCTGGCTCGCCTTGCGGGTCGCCACAGTTTCCTGCGCCTCCTCGGCCGCGCAGACAGCGTCCATCACGATCTCGTCCCAGTTTTCGGGGAGGTCGCCTGCGAGCCGGCGCGCGAGTTCCGCGGCTTCCTTCGGGTAGGCTTTTTCATAGGCCGCGTACATTTTGTCCCACTCGGCTTCAAGGGCCTTTCCGGCTTCGCGGTGATCCCAGGCCTCATAGACCTCTTCGGGGATCTCAAAGGGACCGTAGTTCCAGCCGAGCGCAGCCTTCGTGGCGGCGATTTCCTCGTCGCCGAGCGCTTCGCCGTGCACCTTCGCCGTGCCCTGACGGTTGGGAGAGCCCTTGCCGATCGTCGTCTTCGCGATGATGAGGACGGGCTTATCTTCCGAGGTCTTCGCTTCGGCGATCGCGCGGTCCATGGCATCGATGTCGTGCCCGTCGACGGGCCCGATCACCATCCAGCCGTAGGCTTCGAAGCGCTTTCTCGTGTCGTCCTGGAACCAGCCGCGGACGTCGCCGTCGATCGAAATGCCGTTGTCGTCGTAGATCGCGATGAGCTTATTGAGGTGCCAGACGCCTGCGAGCGAGCAGACTTCGTGGCTGATGCCTTCCATGAGGCAGCCGTCGCCCAGGAAAACATACGTGCGGTTGTCGATGACGGGGAAGCCCTCGCGGTTGAATTCCGCGCCGAGAAGCTTTTCGGCGAGCGCCATGCCGACGCCGTTCGCGATGCCCTGGCCGAGCGGCCCCGTCGTCGTTTCGACGCCCGGGGTCACATGCACCTCGGGGTGACCCGGGGTTTTGCTGCCGAGCTGACGGAAGGCCTTGAGGTCCTCCATCGAGAGGTCATAGCCCGTCAGATGCAGAAGCGCGTACTGCAGCATCGAGCCGTGGCCGTTCGAAAGAATGAAGCGGTCGCGGCCGAGCCACTTCGGATCAGCGGGATTGAAGCGCAGATGGCGCGACCAGAGCGCCGTGGCGATATCTGCCATGCCCATCGGCATGCCGGGGTGGCCGGACTTGGCTTTCTGAACAGCATCCATGGCGAGCGCGCGGATCGCGTTCGCCATCATCTGGGGAGAGACCTTTGACATGTGAAGTCGTTCTCGGTGAGTAGAGAAAATATGGCAGGGGCCGCTCAATTGGAATGGAGGCCCCTCACTGAATCTAATATTTTAACATTCAGGGACCTTTTTCCCGAATCCTGTTTTCTCCCAGTTCGTCATGTCTCTGCCGCGCTTTTTCGTTGATGCTCCGACCGATGCCTTCTCCCCAGGCTCCTCCTTCACGCTTCCCGCCAAAGCCGCGCACCATGCCGGCCGGGCGCTGAGGCTTGCCGCGGGCGAACGGGTTGAGGTCTTCAACGGCTCGGGCTTCGCCTGGTCGGGTCCCATTGGCTTTTCGGCCGATGCCGCATGGGTGGAAATTGATGCCGTGACGGAGAAGGCCAACGAATCCCCGGTCTTCATGACTCTCGTGCAGAGCCTCGTTGCCCCGGAAAAAATGGAGTGGATCGTGGAGAAGGCCGTCGAAACCGGCATTTCCGCCATTCTTCTGGTCCCGGCGGAAAGATCCGTCACTAAGCTCTCGGGAGACCGGCTCGCAAAGCGCCTCTCAAGGCTCACGGACATTGCGCGCTCGGCGGCGGAGCAATGCGGGAGAAATGTCGTCCCGCGAATTTCTGCCGCGCCGACGCTCCAGGGCGGGCTTGCTGAAGCTGAGGGCGAAATTCGCCTCATGCTCGCCCCGGGAGCGGAACCCCGGATCCCGGAGGCCATTCGACCGGGACTTCGCTCGGCGGCATTCGCCGTCGGCCCGGAGGGGGGCTTCACCAGCGCGGAAATTGAACTCGCTGCTGCTTCGGGCTGGACGCCGATGCTCCTCGGGCCCCGCGTGCTGAGAACAGAAACCGCAGGACTTGCAGCCGCCTGCTGGCTTCAAACGATTGCCGGGGACTTTCCGCGCTGAAGCGCTGCCGGAGATCGCAGCTTCATGTCCGAACCTCAGTTCAGCCGGGTCGGGCCGCCCGCATCTCCGGACGCCTCTTTACGGGACTCGGCAGGGATCTTCTGCGCGTCGTCGCTCGACGCCTGGAGCTGACGAACCTTCCCTTCCTTCTGAGCGAGCTTCGTCTCAACGATCCCCGTCACTTCCGTCCATTCCCTGAAGCCGAGCTGCTTCACGCCGGCGCGGTTTTTGGCAAATTCCGGTCCCGTGCGCTTCTTTCGCGAAAGCTGCACGGCATGATCGGAGTCGCCTCCGGCTGCAACGCGCATGCGGCTTCGTTCCTTGAAGACCCTTTCGGAGTAGCCGCCGTCGGACGGCTGATTTGCCGCGCCGAAATAGAATTTGAGCGCCTTCTGAACGCTCCCCGTGCGCGTGATGAGACGCGACAGAATGGAGGTGCCGACAACCATCGAGGGATAGGGTTCAAGCGCCGCCTGAGGCCCCCCGAAGGCATGAAACTTTTCCGCATGGACGCGCGTCATCACCTGCATGAGGCCTTCAGCGCCTGCACCGCTCTTCGCCTTGGGGTTGAAGCTCGACTCCACTGCAGCGACAGCCAGAATTAGAAGGGGGTCGACATCAAAGCCCGCACCGATTTCCACAGCCCACGTGGTGAGCTGCTCGGCATCGGCCATGGGCACGCGGTAGCTGCGGGAAATATAAGTCGCAACTTCCCTTTCAGAGACGCTGAGCGCGTCCTCTTTTTCCGCCGGCACGCCGTTCGGGTGAGCCTCTTCCCACCGTGCAATCAGCGCCTCGGCTCCTGCGTCCTCGGCTTCCTCAGCCTCAAGCGCAAGCGCCTCAGCGGCAGCCTCGGTCTTCACGGGCGCTGTCGTATAGCCCGCAAAATGAAGGCCGACGGCAGCCGCAACGGCGAACGAAGCAATGACGCCTGTCGGCCAGAAGCGCTCCAGAACGGGCTTTTTTTCCTGGTGAGAAATGGCGGATGGGGAAGTTTTGACTTTTTTCTTCATAAATCGTGGCGGCGGCAGACTTCTGAGCGAGACGAAGAAAAGAATCGCACTTCGCCAGGGAGAAGTTTGGATGCGCCCTGCGGGGACAGGAAACAAACGCATCCGGTCTGCGTGAAAGCGGCTTCAGAGCGTGATGCGCCAAAGTGCATCCGCTATTTCAGGCTGAACCGCTTTTGCCTGGGTCCTTCTAATGGATGTCCAGTCCGTTTTTCTTAGGGTTTTCTCGCATGTCGAAGACTGGAACTGCCCGGAGATTAGCAGAAAACCCATGGGAAAGGGACAAAGATAATTCCGTTTCCCTTAAAAATCAAATCATTCCTCCTTTCCATACCTTTGCGTTCGCTTCCCGCTGCCGCCGTTCCGGCCTGTTTCCCCGGGCATAGAATGATGGGACATGCCTTCAACCAGAAGCCTCCCGGAGGCGGCAGGAGAAAGAAAAAATGAAGCGCAAACCCATTCATCGCGGAGGCATCGTCTCTGCCGGCTACGACCCGACGCGCCGCTATCTTGATGTGGAATTCGATACGGGGAGAATTCTGCGCTGCGAGTCCGTGGGCTCCGAAGTAGCAGACCGCTTTCTGCATTCCGGCTCCCCCATCACCTACTGGCGCGAGGAAATCGAGGACGTCTACACCATTCACGAGGTGTCCGCGAAGGAAAGCGACGAAGAGAAGCCCGTCGCCAAAAAGAGCATCGACGATCTGAAGCGCCTTTTCGGCGACCTTTGAGAGAAGCGCCTCCCGATAGAGGGATCTTCCGACGCGAAGCGGCGCTCCATCGAAGCGCCGCTTTTCGTCTGAGCGCTAGTGCGCAAAGAAGATCGTTGCTAGACCTAAGAAAATCAGGAAGCCCCCGGAGTCCGTCGTAAAGGTGAGGAGCACCGACCCGCCCATGGCAGGGTCGCGCCCGAGGCGCTTCAGAATGAGCGGCACCGCCATGCCGACGACCGCGCCCTGAAGAATGTTGAAGAACATCGCGAGCGCCATCACGCAGCCGAGGAGCTTCCCCTGCGGCGAATCCCAGTAGAGCGCCCAGGCGCAGGCACCGGCAATGCATCCCCAGATGATGCCGTTGATGAAGGCGACGCCGATCTCCTTCTTCCAGATGTCGATGGTGTTGGCGACCGTCACCTGCCCCATGGCAAGGGACCTGACGAGAAGCGTGAGCGTCTGATTGCCGGAATTCCCGGCCATGCCGGCCACGATCGGCATCAGAGCGGCGAGCGCCACGACGCGCTCGATCGTGCCGTCGAAAGCTGAAATCACGCGCGAAGCAAAGAAGGCCGTGCAGAGGTTGACGCCGAGCCAGAGCCAGCGGCTTTTGGCCGATGACCAGACGCTTCCGTAGATATCCTGTTCGTCATCGAGACCGACCGCGCCGAAGGCGTCTTCCTCGCTTTCCTCACGGATCACGTCGACCACTTCGTTGACGGTGAGGCGGCCGACCAAGCGCCCCGCTTCATCCACCACCGCCGCACTCACGAGGTCGTAGCGTTCGAACGCCTGCGCGGCGTCGCTCGCGGAATCGAGCGGATTCAGCGTGAAGGCTTCCGTCTGCATGATGCGCTTCACCTGCTTCGCCGGGTCGTTCGTGAGCATCTCAACGAGAGAGAGCGTGCCCTTCAGTCTTCCGAGGCGGTCGACCACGAAGATCTGGTCCATGTGGTCGGGAAGCGTCTTAAAGCGCCTCAGGTACCTGAGCACCATGTCGACCGTCACTTCCTCGCGGATCGAGACCATCTCGAAGTCCATGCGCGCACCGACCGATTCCTCGGGGTACGACATGGCGGCGCGCAGCTGTGCGCGCTCTTCGTGCGAAAGCCCTTCCTGAACCTCCGCCATCACGTCGGGCGGAAGGTCGTCCACCAGGTCGGCGATCTGGTCGGTATCGAGCGTTTCGACCGCGTCGACGAGCTCGTCGCGATCCATCGCGTCGATCAGGGTTTCGCGGACGCCCTCATTGACTTCAAGAAGAATGTCGCCGTCAGACTCGCTCTGGACCTGATTCCAGACGGCCAGACGGTCATCGAGCGGCAGAGCTTCGAGCACCCAGGCGATGTCCGCTGGGTGGAGGGGTTCAAGAATGTCCCTCAGTTCCTGCGCCGCTTCGGGCGTAATGGGGCGCGCCTCTTCGTGCTCGCCGCCGCGCGCCTTAGCAAGCGCCTTCGCCTTGTCCTCATCCTCTTCGAGGATCTGCTCGACGCGCGCTAGCGCACGGCTCGCTTCATCCGAATCGAGCGTCGGCGTGCTTTCGTCCTCTTCAATGAGCTTTCCGGCTTCTTCCTCACGGCTCATTGTCAGCTCCCCCTGATTGGGCTTTAAGCGGTTGATTCGGACTGCTGGCGTCGCGCGTGGAGGAAAAAATATCGGCCGGCACGCACGCCGCAAAAATTCCCCGGCGAAAGGCTCCTCTGAATTGTCTTCAGAAGGAGCCGCTCTGAGGGGTGCAGAAATTCGCTCGAGAGGTTATCACACGGATATGACGCCGGTGAAGGAAATCCTCTCTTTTGGGAAAAGAGGCTTTCCCGTCAGGACTGAGGAGCCTCCGCGGGCGTCTCCGCCGTCCCGGAAGCCGCCGCTTCTGCGGCGTCTTCCGGCGCTTGTTCGGCGGGAGCATCATCCTGCGCATCGTCGAGCGCTTCCTCAAGCGCGCCTTCTTCCTCCGGCGTCAGCGCATCGTCGAGAATGCGCACGAGCTGAGCATCCATCACGAGATCGACAAGGTCGCAGCCGAGGATGCGAAGCTCAACCTTCCTCCCGCGCGGGAGATCCTCGGGGAGCCCCGGCACGCGCTGCATGAAGGGAAGCCGGTCGATGCGCACGAGGTCGCCCTTGACGACGATCGCTTCAATGGTCTTCAGGCCTTCCTGAAGAATCCAGCGCAGCGACCAGTAGCGCTCCATCCGGGTCTGGAAGTCGGCGTAAAGCCCGTAGATGTTTTCAAACTGGCTCACGATGGCGAAAAGATCGACATCGTTTCTCGCGTAAGCGGGAGGCTCACCCTTGAGGACCGCGATCATCTGACGCTGGTTCACCATGTCGACGTAGCGGCGGAGCGGCGACGTGCTCCACGCATAGCGCAGAACGCCGAGACCGTCGTGAGGTCCGGGAGAAGTGCTCATGCGCACGCGCCCCATTCTCTGGGAGCGGTAGATGCCGGCGGTATCGTGCTCCTCGAGCCAGAGTCCCCAGGTGCTGTTTGCGAAAATCATGAGTTCAGCGACAAGGAGGTCGAGCGGCGCGCCGCGGCGGCGGCCGCGCACGTGAATGACGGCGTCTTCGCCTTCACCCTCGAGCGCAAAGAACCAGTCGACTCGGCCGACGGGTTCGGGGCGGCCGCGCACTTCCTCGCGGTCCTTCTGGAGGTGCTTCGCGAAGTGCCAGAGCCAGACGATGTCGTCCGCAAAGGGAATCTCAAGCTTTCCTTCCTGAATGGCCTCTTCGGTCACGAGATCGTCGATCTTGTCGTAGCGGAGGTTCGCCTTCAGCGCAATGCGCTCGAGCCGCGTTTCCGTCTTTTCGACGGCGAAGGTATCGTCCTTCACCCAGGCGTAAAGCGAGAGGCAGGGAACCATCACGCCTTCATCGAGGGACGCCGCCTTGATCCAGTTTTCCGGAAGCATCGTCGTCTTGAGGCCCGGCGCATAAACGGTGCTCATGCGCGCCTTGGCGACGTCGTCAAGGCGAGAGCCGCGCTCGATCATGAGGGCGGGCGCCGCAATATGAATGCCCACGCGCGTGACGCCGCCATCAAGGTGCTTCACGCTCGCCGCGTCGTCCACTTCGGTCGTGTCGGAATCGTCGATGGAGAAGGCGTCGACCTCTGCAACGGGAAGATCATCCCAGGCATTTTTCGGGGGTTCGGGGAGATCCGCCGGGAACCCGCGGCCGCGCGGGAAATTGGCCGCATAGAAGCTGTCGACATGCCAGCGCCAGGGCGACGCAATGCCGCCCAGAGCAAGCATGAGGCGGAGCGGCGTCTGCCGCGTTTCGGCAGCGGCGTCGGAGAGCGCCTTCCATTCGATTGAATTCCTGTCGGGCGCAACGAGGAGCATGAGCGCCTGGCGTCCGATCGCCTCGGGGAGCTTCCCTTCGACCATCTCCTCGATCCAGGCCTTCTTCTGCTCTTCCTGACGACGGCGGCGCTCGAGGGCTTCGAGCGCCTTCTGAAGAATGTCTTCCGGAGCCTTCCGGTAGACGCCGCGGCCCTTCCTGTAGAAATAGACGGGATTCGCATGGAGCGTCGTGATGAGCGCCGCTTTTTCGACGGGCCCGGGGTTTTCGCCCCAGTATTCCTGGGCAAGGTCGAGGTAGGAAAACTCCTCCTTGGGCGCGGCTTCCCAGAGGAAGGCGGGATCGAGCTCCGCAGCCGCCTCCGGAATCCGGGCAATCAGCTCCGACGCCGAGGGAGACTCAAAGGAGAAAAAGACGTGCGACGCCTTGATCTTGCTGCGGCGGCCGGTAGTGAGCTCCACCTGATAGGCGCTTCCCGCCTGAGAGAGCACCGTACCCGCCTTGAAGGCGCCGTCATCTTCAAAATAGAGATACATAACGATTAAACCTGCATCCCGCGCCCTTATCGCCCGTATCGGAGGTGAACGCCGGAAAACTAAATTCTCTGAAATTTCCTGAGGGCGTTATTGTGCCCGAACTTTTGCCGCCATCCGCCTTTCAAAGAAGGCTCTCAATGCCGGAAGATAGCGCGCGAAGCGCTGCATCCGATGGTCGTCGCCGACGGAAAGGATCGCGGGCGATTGAATGAGCTCATTTCTCGCAAACCGGTAGTCGAGCACTTCGTCGGCGGTTGAGAGAAGCGTCAGCGCATCAGCGGGATCCAAGGGTTTTGGCGGAACTTCACGGCTTAAGGCGAGAAGTTCGTCGGCAAACGTTTCCCTGACGACAACTTTTCTGTTGGTTCCGTAAACCTCCCGCTCTCCCGTCTGCCCGGCAACAAATTCCCAGGGATTGAGGCAGGGATTGACCGTTGCCGCCGTGAGGGAAAAGCGGCGGGCGAGCCTCAGCGCATAAAAGCCCCCGAGGGAGGAGCCGAGAACCAGGGTCCGCCGCCGTCTTTCCTCCGGAACCGAATCCATCAGGCCGACAAGGAGCCGGTCAACTTCCAGAGGGGAAATATTCAGATCGGGAGCCAGAAAATCCCAGCCGGCGGAGACGGCCTCCTCATGGAGCTCCCGGCCCTTCGCCGAACCGGGAGAGGAGAGGAAGCCGTGGAGGTAGACGGCGAGAGGCTTGACTTCAGTCATTCCCGGATTCCCTGAAGGCGGACGGCCTTCTCGGCGAGCTTCGCGAGGAGCTTCCCGTGAATGCCGCCGAAGCCGCCGTTGCTCATGCAGAGAATGACGTCGCCGGGCTTCGCTTCCGCCGCGACCGTGTCGACCAAGACATTGAAGTCGTGCGTCACGAAGGCGCGGCTTCCGAGCGCCTCGAGCGCTTCCTCGGGCGACCAGCGCACGCCCGCGCCCGCAAAGCAGAAGATTTCGTCCGCGTCCTTAAGCGCTCCGGCGAGCTCTCCCTTCATGGTGCCGAGCTTCATCGTGTTGCTTCTGGGTTCGAGCACCGCCAGGACGCGTCTGCCGCGGTACTTCGAGCGAACGCCCTCAATCGTCTCGCGAATGGCGGTCGGATGGTGCGCGAAATCGTCGATGACGACGCAGCCGTACTCTTCGCCGCGCACTTCCTGACGGCGGTGGACGCCGGGGAAGCGCTTCAAGGCCTCAATCGCCGCCTCGGGCGAGACGCCTGCGGCATGCGCCGCAGCGACGGCCGCGAGCGCATTCAGTTCGTTGTAGCGCCCCGGCATGGCGATTTCAATGCGCCCGACCGCCTCGCCTTCGAAGGCGGCTTCGCCGCCCTCCGAGAGGGACCACCCGTTCTCAGCGCCGAAATCCGCATCAAAGCGCTCGAGCCGCGACCAGCAGCCGCGCGCGAGAACCCGGTCGAGCGCCGGGCTCTTTGCGTTCGCAATCACCGTTCCTTCGCCCGGCATGATCCGCACCAGATGATGGAACTGCGTTTCAATGGCCGCGAGATTGGGGAAGATGTCCGCATGATCGTATTCGAGGTTGTTGAGAATCGCGATCCTCGGACGGTAGTGCACGAATTTGCTCCGCTTGTCGCAGAAGGCCGTGTCGTATTCGTCCGCTTCAATGACGAAGGGCGCGGAAGGGTCTCCGAGCTCGGCCGATTTTTCTCCCCAGCAGGGGAGCCCTCCGATGAGGTAGCCCGGGTTCAAGCCCGCTTCCTTCAGAATCCAGGCGAGCATCGATGTGGTCGTGGTCTTCCCGTGCGTGCCGGCAACGGCGAGCACCTCGCGGCCCTGAAGGATGTTTTCGCTCATCCACTGGGGGCCCGAGGTATAGGGGAGCCCAGCATTGAGAATGGCTTCGAGGAGCGGGTTCCCGCGGGAAATGGCATTTCCCACGACCCAGAGGTCGGGCGAAAGCTCAAGCTGCTCAGCGCCGTAGCCCTGGGTAATTTCAATTCCGTTCGCGGCAAGCGCGTCGCTCATCGGCGGATAAACATTCTGGTCGCACCCGGTGACGCGGTGGCCTGCTGCGCGCGCGAGCTGCGCGACGCCGCCCATGAAGGTGCCGCAGATGCCGAGAATATGAATATGCATGAATGGCCTCTCACTCAAGAGAATTTTTCTTTGAAGCGCATTTTCGCCCATCCGCCGGAGAGCTGCGTTCTTCCTCGTAGAATGCTTTCCATCCGGGACTCCCTATTTTGACGAAGGTTCGCCATGCCGCAAAATTCCGTCCGCGAAAGCCGTGAAGCCGCCGCGTTCGCCGCCCGCATCATCTGCGCCGACCTCAGGACCTGGAAGGAAGCCTTCCGCGCCGCCAGAGATTTCTGCGGCGCAAATCCCGACGAAAAGCTGGTCGCGAGCGAAATCCGCCGCTGGCAGGCCTTGTTTGCGCCCGATGCCCACGCCGAAACGCTTCTCCGCAAGCGCCGCGCGGCGCTCTCCCTCATGCGCCGCGTGCCCGAACTCGGACTCAGGCTCGTCGGGGTCGTGCTCTCCGGGGCTGCCACGGAGAATTCGCTTCCCGAAACCGTCGCCCGGGGCGAAAGCGAAAAGGATGCCGCCATTACGCTCCTCAATGCCGGACTCATGGCCGAACCCTTTGAAGCGTCCTACCCGACCGCCTTCATGCGCCGGCATAAGGAAGCCTTCACGCTCCTCACCGAAATCGACGGAGAGGAGATTCTCATACGCGTCGTTCCTTTCGGCACAACGCTTCCCGCGCCCGAGAAGGCCGACGAATGGCAGAGGGAAGCGGAAGCGCTCGGAAGTGCGGGCCCGGAGGAGCTCGAAGCCCTCTGCTTCGGAAAAGAGTCCGAATGTCATCCTTCCGGAAGAAAAGGATTAGCTCATTAAGGGCATTCCGGAGAATCGTGCAATCAATAAACTGCAAGCTATTCTGAGCTTCCGGCATTCCCGGAAATATGCCGCTTTCCAAGCCGATAGCGGCAGTTTCCCGGAAGAAAGATCAGAAGGCATGTGTAAAAACCTTTGACAAGGTGAATGCCGTTTCCTCAGAATTAGAATAATTTGTCCGCTGATGAGCATTCATTAGAGCGTTTTGAGGCCGCGGACGCGGCCTTTTCCTCTTTTGCGGGCCCGGAAATCCGGAAGACGCGGAGCGCTTCAAGGCTCCCTATCCCCGGCCGCCCCCAAAGCTCGTCCTCTGCAACCAACCGTCATCAAGAATATGGATCTGCGTAAACTCAAGACACTCATTGACCTTGTGAGCGAAAGCGGCGTAGCCGAACTGGAAATCACGGAAGGCGAGGATCGCGTGCGCATCGTCAATCGTACGAGCGCCCCTGCGCAGCCCGTGCAGAGCACGATTGCCATTGCTCCCCAGCCCCAGGCTGCCGCCCCTGCCGCCGCTCCTGCTGCCCAGCCCGCGCCTGCCGCAGCTCCGGCACCCTCGGCCGCGCTTTCCATCACGAGTCCGATGGTCGGCACCTTCTACCGTGCTCCCTCGCCCGGAGCCGCTCCCTTCATCGAAGTGGGCGACCATGTGAAGAAGGGGCAGGTGATCGGCATCATCGAAGCCATGAAGCTTTTGAATGAGGTTGAAGCCGATCAGGACGGCGTCGTCAAGGCCTTCGCCGCCGAGAACGGTCAGCCCGTCGAATTCGGTCAGCCCCTCGTGATTCTGGAATAAGGACGACGGGGAAAGACCCACATGTTCGGAAAAGTTCTCATCGCCAACCGCGGCGAAATCGCCCTGCGCATCCAGCGCGCCTGCCGCGAAATGGGCATCAAAACGGTTGCCGTGCACTCCACCGCAGACGCCGACGCCAAGTACGTGCGTCTCGCCGACGAGAGCGTCTGCATCGGACCGGCCTCTTCTTCGCTCTCCTACCTCAACATCCCGGCCATCATTTCGGCGGCCGAAGTCACCGACGCCGAAGCGATTCACCCGGGCTACGGGTTCCTTTCGGAAAACGCCGACTTTGCCGAGCAGGTTGAGCGCTCAGGCTTCGCCTTCATCGGCCCGCGCGCCGAAACCATCCGTCTCATGGGCGACAAGGTGAGCGCCAAGCAGGCCATGAAGGAAGCGGGCGTCCCCTGCGTTCCGGGCTCCGACGGCGCGCTCCCCGATGATCCCGAGGAGATCGTCAAGATCGCCCGCAGGATCGGCTACCCGATCATCATCAAGGCTTCGGGCGGCGGCGGCGGCCGCGGCATGCGCGTCGTGCGCACGGAGGCCGCGCTCCTCACGTCCGTCAGCATGACGCGCGAGGAAGCCCGAGTGGCTTTCGGGAACCCCACCGTCTACATGGAAAAGTTCCTCGAAAATCCGCGCCACATTGAGATTCAGGTTCTCTCGGACAACTTCCAGAATGCGGTTTACTTAGGCGAGCGCGACTGCTCGATGCAGCGCCGCAACCAGAAGGTGCTCGAGGAGGCTCCGGCCTGCGGCATTCCCCGCCGCGCGATCGAAAAGCTCGGCAACCGCTGCGTTGAGGCCTGCCGCCGCATCGGCTACCGCGGCGCGGGCACGTTCGAGTTCCTCTACGAAAACGGCGAGTTCTACTTTATTGAGATGAATACGCGCGTGCAGGTCGAGCACCCCGTGTCGGAACTCATCTCGGGCGTCGACATCGTCTGCGAGCAGATCCGCATTGCTGCGGGCGAGCGCCTGCGCTTCAAGCAGCGCGACCTCGAGTTCCGCGGTCACGCGATCGAATGCCGCATCAATGCCGAGGATCCCTTCACCTTCACGCCCTGCCCGGGAAAGATCACGGCCTGGCACCTTCCGGGCGGCCCCGGCATCCGCATCGACACCCATGTCTTTGCGGGCTACACGGTTCCTCCCTACTACGACAGCATGATCGGCAAGCTCATCGCCTACGGCGATACCCGCGAGCAGGCCATTGCCCGCATGCGGATCGCGCTCTCGGAATTCGCCTGCGAGGGGATCAAGACGAACGTGAAGCTTCATCGCCTGCTTCTTGCCGACGAACGCTTCGCAAGCGGCGGCACGAGCATTCACTACCTCGAGGAAAAGCTGAGAAAGCGCAAGGACGGCGGCGTCGCCTGATTGAAAGCACTTTCAAGCGCTTCACCCAAGCCGGCAGAGTTCTCCTGCCGGCTTTTTCTTTTCGCGAATCGAGATGATCAGGCAAGCGCCGGGGAGTTTCCGTCAATCAGGAGGCGCACGGCGCTTCTAGACTTTTTCCATCACATCAGAACGCTTCTTCAGTCCGGAGGATTTGAGTCATGATCACCCGCCGCAATCTCTGCTCCATCGCTCTTGCAGGTCTTTTCCCGCTTGTCGTCTCTGCCGCCGGCAAGAAGCCCCGTATTGCCGTCGTCTACGTCTCCCGTACCGGGCACACCCGGAGCGTGGCTGAAGCCGTCCGCAGCATGACGGGAGCCGACCTCTTTCACATTGAAACGGTTGAGCCCTACCCGGATGAATACCGTGCGACGACCGAAGTCGTGAAGGAAGAAATTGAAAAGAACGTGAAGCGCCCGATCAAGCCTCTCGGCATCAATCTCGATCAATACGACGTCGTGATCCTCGGGACTCCCACCTGGTGGCACCGCCCGGCGCAGCCCCTCAAAACCTGGATGGAGACCGTTGATCTCAGAAAGAAGTTCGTCCTCACGATGAGCACCCACGGCGGCGGCGGACTGATGGACGTGCGCTCGGAATTCGAGTCGCTCCTTCCCGGCGTGAAGCTCGGCACGCACTTCCTCTCCTACGGCGGCGTAAGCCAAAGCGATCCGGACGTGCGCGACTGGCTCAGGGAAAACAAGCTCCTTTAAGGAACCCTGAGCCTTCGGATCCTTCCTTCATTTAGAATCCTGCGGAAGCGGAAGCCGGCTTAACGGCTCCGCTTCTCTTTTTTTCGTTTCTTATAGCCGGCACCAACAACCGGCTTACCGGAAGATCCGTCATGCGTGAATACCGAATCCTCGCCGACCAACGATCCGCTGAGGAAATTTCTGATCTGCTTCTTGATGCCGGCGCACTCTCCGCCGCCCTCGAGGACGCCGATGCCGACAGCACCGACGAGCAGCCGCTTTACGGCGAGCCGGGTCTCGAGCCTCAGACGCAGGCCTGGCCGCGCTCGATCATTTCCGTGCTTACCGCCGACGGCTTCGACTTCCAGGGCGCGCTTGACGCTGCGGTCGCGCAGGCCGGATGCGAAGCGCCGAAGCTGCTTGAAACGAGCGACGTCGAGGACCAGGACTGGGTGCGCATCACTCAGGCGCAGTTCCAGCCTTCCCACGTGTCGCCCCGGCTCTGGATCGTTCCTTCCTGGAGCGAGCCGCCCGCGACCGATGCCGTCATCATCCGTCTCGACCCGGGCGTCGCCTTCGGCACGGGTTCTCACCCGACGACGCGCCTCTGCCTCAACTGGCTCGACGAAAACCTGAAGCCCGCCGACAACGTCCTCGACTACGGCTGCGGCACGGGCATTCTTGCGATCGGTGCGAAGAAGCTGGGCGCGGGCCGCGTGACCGGCACCGACATCGACCCGCAGGCCGTTGAGGCCGCCCGCGACAATGCGGAAAGGAACGGCTGCGAAGCGGACTTCCATCTCCCTGAATCCATGCCGGAAGGCGAATTCAGCGTCGTTGTCGCCAACATTCTCGCCAATCCCCTGAAGCTCCTTGCGCCTGCGCTCCTGGGCCGCGTCGCCCCGGGCGGGAGCCTCGTCCTCTCGGGCATTCTTGCCCGTCAGGCGGACGAAGTCATTGCCGCCTACCGCGCCGCCGATCCCGGGCTTCCGCTCAAGCTCTGGCGCGAGGAAAACGGCTGGGTGTGCCTCGCGGGCACCCGCAGCACTCAGGCGGAGGCATAAGCATCATGGCCGAGGTCATCAAGTGTCCCGCCTGCGGCGCGCTCTGGCGCGTGAAGGATGCCGCTCCCGAATACCGGTGCGGCGCGTGCGGGCGGATTTTTGCCGCTGAGACCGCTGAGAGCGTCGTCGTTCCCGACAGGAAGCTCGACGAAGCCATGCTTGCAAAGGCTGAGCGCACCGTTCTCCCTGAAGACAACGTGCCGGATGCGCCGCTCCTCGCCGACGATACGCCGCCTGCGGCGGATCCCCGCGCAGCCGTCTACGTGCCGAAGCGCTCGCCCGTTCGCTCGTTCCTCCTCGCAGTCCTGGTGCTGATTCTTCTTGCTGCTGCGTGCGCAAGCGCCTTTCTCATGATGCACGGCTTCGTGCTCGCGCAGGCCCCGTTCCTGAGGCCCGTCTACGAAAACGTCTGCACGAAGCTGCCCTGCCCGGGCTTCGTCTGGGCGGACGTGAAGGCATTCCGCGCAGAAGCTTCGCTCGAGGCGGATGCTCAGGCCGGGCTCCTGAGGCCCACCGCGCGCGTGACCCTCACGAACGCTTCCGCACTTCCGCAGCAGCTTCCGATCCTTGAGATCAAGCTTCTCGATCCGGCGGGCGACGCGCTCGCTTCCCGCGTGCTGGAGCCCGCTGAATACGGCTTCCCGCAGAAGCCTGCAGTGCTCCCGGCAGGCGAATCCGTCAGCACCGCCATCACCTTTAAGGAAGCGCTCCCCCACGAAGCGGCCGGCATCACGGTTCGTCCGATTTCTGCGGATTCACTCGGCCTATGAGCGTTCTCATCACCGGGTCCGTCGCTTACGACACGATCTTCGCCCATGAGGGCGAATTCGCGCGTCAGCTTTCGGGCAACCTCAGGAACCTCAACACCACGTTCCTTGCGAGCGGCATGCGGCGCGATTTCGGCGGCTGCGCCGCCAACATCGCTCTTGCCCTGAAGCGCCTCGGCGGAGATCCGGTGATCTGGGGCGCGCTCGGCATGGACGGAGAGGACTATCTCGAGCGCTTCCGATCCTTCGGGATTTCAACGGAAGGACTCGAATGCTTCCCCGACGTCTATACGGCTCAGTGCGTCATTTTTACGGACAGCCTCGGCTCTCAGCTGGCGGTCTTCCATCCGGGAGCCATGAACCGCTCCCGGGAAGTCCCCTGGCCCCGGCGCGAAGGGAATGACCTTCGCCCGAAGCTTGCCATTCTGTCTCCCGGCGGGAAGACGACAACGCTCAACGCGGCGAATGAATGCGTTCGTCGCGGGATACCCTATCTTTTCGATGTGGGTCAGGAGTTGAGTCTTTTTTCTGCTGAGGAACTCGAAAGCCTTCTCTCCCGCTCCTTCGGAATCGCCTATTCCGATTTTGAGGCGGAAGGATTTGAAGCGAAGACCGGTCTCTCTTCCGAAGCCATCTGCCGGACGGGAAAACTCGTTCTTCGCACGCACGGAAGCCGCGGAGCGAGCCTCTTCCTGCCGCAAGCGAGCGCCGCCGTGCCCATTGAGCCCCTCCCTGTTGCTGCACAGAATCCCGTCGGCGCGGGCGACGCCATGCGGGGAGGCTTCCTTTACGGGCTCGAGCGCGGCCTTGATCCGGTCGTGAGCGCCCGCATCGGCGCCATTGTCGCCGCACGGAAGGTCGCGTCGCCGAGCGCGCAGGACTATCCGCTGACGCTTGACGGCGTGCGCAAAGACTATGAAGAGATGTGGGGAGCCCCAAACTTCTGAAGCCGCGCTTTTTCAAGGGCGTCTCTGACTGCTCGCGTCGAGCGGCTTTATTCGGGCTTGCGGCGCTGCAACCTGCCGGCCGCTTCCGCGGCGTCTCTCATGAAAGAGTCCTCACGAAAACGACAGGGCTTTAAAGGAGAATGAAGCCGCGCGAGAGGGGAACGACGAGCATGAGAAGCGCGTTCGTGATGACGATGAGCACGAGGGGCGAGAAGTCAATGCCGCGGAACGTGGGGAGAACGCGCCGGATGGGGGCGAGGAAGGGATTCAGGAGCATCTCGAGGGTATAGGTCATCGGATGACCGCGGTTGACCCAGGAAAGCACCGCCCAGATGATCGCGCCCCAGGAAATCATCTCGAGCGCCCAGCGCAGAAGCATGGCGAAGGGAGCAATGAGAAGCCCCACGGGCGTGGCAGGAAGCTGCCCGAGCGTGCGGTGGAGAAGCACCGCAATGATGGCCGTGAAGAAGGCCGCTACGACGGAGGCCCAGTCAATGCCGCCCTTCGGCTTCAGCGCCTTCGAGAGGGGAGCGACCAGCCAGTCGGTGATTTTGCGGGTCAGCTCGCAAAGCGGGTGCCTCGGCGAAAGCGCCCAATAGTAGAGCCACGCTCTCAGGAGCAGCACTGCTCCGAAAAAGCCGAAAACAATACCGAGCACGTACTGAAGAACGGAACCAAGCATGGGCAACGCATCCGTTTGATGTTTGATGATTGAGGTGCGCCCATTATGCACTAAGCCCGGTGAACCACCTAACCCAGTCCGAGTTCCCGCATGCGCGCTTTAAGCATCGCCCGGTCGCAATCTTCGGGCGCAATGGCGAGCGACATGCCGGCGGGGAGCGCGGCGCGAAGGCGCTCCCAGTCGAAGAAGGGACCGGGATCCTTTTTGCGTCCGGGCGCAATGGTCTCGTGTCCCGTGGCATAGCGAAGCGGGAGAAGCTGCGAGAGCGCGAAGAGAAACTTTTTCAGCGCCAAATACTGCGCATCTTCAAAGGGCTCCTCGCCGCATCCCTCGAGCTCAATCCCGACCGAGAAGTCATTGACAGCATTTCGTCCGCGGAAGTTGGAGAGTCCCGCGTGCCAGGCACGGTCGAAAATATTGACGTACTGAATCGTTTCGCCCGTGCGGCGAATGAAGAAGTGGGACGAAACGCGAAGGCCCTTCAGCGCCTCGTAGTCGGGGCACTCGGGCGTCATGCGCCCCGTAAAGAGCCGGTCCACCTCGTCGCCGCCGTACTCGCCGGCGGGAAGCGAAATAAAGTGAATGACGGCGACCGAAACCGGCGTATTTTCCGGACGGGCATCAAAAAACGGGCTCGAGCGGCGATGCACGCCCTCGAGCCAGCCGGAAGGATTTTTTAGTTCCTGCACGCCTTAATCCCGCTTTGAGGCCTTGTCGCGGCAGCGCGCCGAGCAGTAGATGTGCGTGCCGCGGCGCACCGCCTCGCGGCGGGGGAAGTAGGTGCCGCATTCCTCGCACTTTTCCATGGGTTCGCCGATCACGGCCTGGGCATTTTTGCGGCCGCGCTCGTTGCGCCGGAGCTCCTCGAGCTCATCGCGCTCCTGAATGGAAAGCGACTGCCGGCGGCGGCTGATCGCCCAGGCGACGGCAATCACGATGAAGATGCCGAGAAAGAAAAGAATGCGGCTCATAGCGGTATATCAGAAGACTTCCAGAATGAAGCTGTAGCCGAAGTAGGCGATGACGAAGACGACGAAGCCCGCCCAGAAAAGGCGAAGCGCCGTTTTCGCGCGCCAGCCGGCAAACCAGCGTCCGAGAAGAAGAATGCCGAAGACGATCCAGGAGATCCACGTGAGGATCATCTTGTGGTCGAAATGGAAGAAGACGCCGTAGGTTTCCTTCGTCGTCCAGGCGCCGCTCACGAGCACGAAGGTAAGGAGCAGGAACCCGCAGGCAACGATCCGGAAGAAGATCCGCTCCATCACGACAAGGCCGGGAAGCGAATCGATGAAGCCCGCGCCCTCGCCCGGCTCCTTCAGGTGCCTGTTCTGCATGTACATCAGCACGGCGTGCACGAGCGCAATCGTCATGAAGCTGTAGGCGGCGAGCGCGGCAAGGAGATGGAAGCGGAAGAAGGGTGTCCAGTCCGCCGCGGGAAGCGCGTTCCCCGGGAAAAGCACCGGGAAGATGGCGCCGAAGGCGGCCGCGATCAGCACGATGCCGAACTGCCCGTGCAGGCGGTGCACCCAGGATTCAATGAGCAGAATGATCACCGCGAAGAAGAACATCACGGAGACGGCGTAGCCGAATCCGAAATGCACGGCTTCGGACTGAAACATTTCTCCCTGAATGGCGTATCCATGAAGAATGAGGCCGAGAAGCACCGGCCAGCGCAGAAGGCTCGACGCCTTCGCGTCCGCACCTTTCTTCATCGCGGTGACGATGCAGATGCCGCTCAGAAGGTAGAGAAGCGCGGCGAATCCGGTGGAAATGAGGAGAACTGACATTTGGAGCTTCGCAATAGAAAATTTTCCCGAGGAAGAGCGGTCCGGGCGCAAAGAACGCGGCGCTCTTCTAAAATAATGCGTTCGCTTCTGACCCGTTGAGCCTCTTTTCAATATTGGAAATTGAAGTTCCGGGTCAGTGTCTGTTCATTCTAAGGCTGCGCCTTATCAAGCGCTGAATTTGAATGCCCGGGTCCCCCTTCAGAGGGGCTCCCGTCACCGGCATTCCATAGCGCTCTGCCCGAGACCGCCAGCCGCAACGCGGCAACCGCCGACATCTCCATGCTCGATTCACTCAGCCAGCGTCTTTCCAAGATCGTCAAGACAATGCGCGGCCAGGCGCGCCTTACTGAAGCCAACACCAAGGACATGCTCCGCGAGGTGCGCCTGGCGCTCCTTGAAGCCGACGTTGCGCTTCCTGTCGTGAAGGAAGTGCTCGCGCGCATCAAGGAAAAGGCAATGGGCGAAGAGGTGGTCGGGAACCTCAATCCCGGCCAGGCCCTGGTCGGCGTCGTGCAGCGCGAACTCACCGCGATCATCGGGGGCGACCTCCCGCCCGAGGAGCGCGAACTCAACTTCCGCGTGCAGCCTCCTGCCGTGATTCTCCTCGCCGGTCTTCAGGGTGCCGGTAAAACAACAACCGCCGGCAAGCTCGCCCGCTGGCTCGTGACCGACCAGAAAAAGAAGGTCCTCACCGTTTCCTGCGACGTCTACCGCCCTGCCGCTATTGATCAGCTGAAGGCCGTCACCGAACAGGCGGGCGCCGACTGGTTCCCGAGCACGGTGGGCGAAAAGCCCCTCGACATTGCTTCGCGCGCGGTTTCCGAAGCCCGCCGGCGCTTCTACGACGTGCTGATCGTCGATACGGCGGGCCGCCTCGCAATCGACGAAGCGATGATGCAGGAAGTGGCTGAGCTCAACACGTTCCTGAAGCCCGCCGAAACGCTCTTCGTGATCGACGCCATGCTCGGTCAGGATGCGGTCAATACGGCGCGCGCCTTTAATGAACGCCTGCCGCTCACGGGCATCGTGCTCACGAAGGCCGACGGCGACAGCCGCGGCGGCGCGGCGCTCTCCGTGCGCTACATCACGGGCAAGCCCATCAAGTTCATCGGCACGGCCGAAAAACTCACCGGGTTCGAGCCCTTCGACCCGGAAGCCATGGCCTCGCGCATCCTCGGCATGGGCGACATCGTCGGCCTCGTGAAGGACGTGACGAAGTCGATCAACATTGCCGAAGCCCAGAAGCTCGCGAAGAAGCTCTCCACGGGCGACCGGTTCGACCTCACGGACTTCCGCGCGCAGCTCGCGCAGATGGGCAACATCGGCAGCTTCTCCTCGATCCTTGAAAAGATGCCCGCGCAGTTCCAGCAGGCCGCGAGCAAGGTGAAGGACGAGGACGTGCAGAAGAGCCTGAAGCGCACGCTCGGCATCATCGATTCGATGACCCCGCAGGAAAGAAGAAAGCCCGAACTCATCAAGGCGAGCAGGAAGAAGCGCATTGCGCTGGGCGCGGGCGTCCCGGTGCAGGAAGTCAACCGGCTCCTGAAGCAGTTCGAGCAGACCCAGGACATGATGAAGCGCATGAAGAAGGGCGGGCTTTCGCGCATGATGCGCATGTTCGGGGGCTCGGGGCTCCCCGGCATGGGCGGAGGCTTCCCCGGCTTCGGGGGCGGCTTCCCCGGCATGCCGAAATAATCCGCGATGATCCGCATTCTCGGCATCGATCCGGGCCTCAACCATACGGGCTGGGGAATCGTTGATGCGGAAGGCTCTTCCTGCCGCCGCGTCGCCTCCGGAGTCATCGATGTTCCGAAGGGAGAGACGGCGGAACGCCTCGGAACCATTGCGCGCGAACTCACCCAAATCATCTCGCGCCATGCGCCGACCGAAGCCGCCTGCGAGCGCGTCTTCGTCAACGTGAACCCGCAGAGCACGCTGCTCCTCGGTCAGGCAAGAGGCGCGGCGCTCTGCGCCGCCGACCTCGCAGACCTTCGCGTGGAGGAATTCACGCCGAGCGAAATCAAGCAGGCCGTTACCGGTTCGGGGCGCGCCGACAAGCTCATGGTTCAGGAGATGGTGATGCGGCTTCTCGCGCTTCCTGATGCGCCGAGGCCCGACGAAGCCGACGCGCTTGCCTGCGCCATCTGCTCGGCAAGCATGCATCGCATGCGGGCGCTTGAAAAATCAGGCGGCACGAGCCGCATTTACGCCACGGCGCGCCGGGGCGCCTCCGGGCGCGGCGCACGCGCCGCCTGGACGAGCCTTCTCGCCAAGAAAGGAGAAAAGCCATGATCGGCCGCCTTCACGGAAAACTCATTGAAAAGAATCCCCCGCAGGTGCTGATTGACGTGGGCGGCGTCGGCTACGAAGTCGACGTTCCCATGTCGACCTTCTGCAATCTCCCGGATCTCGGAGGTGACGTGACGCTATTCACGCACCTCGTGGTGCGCGAGGATGCGGAGCTTCTTTACGGCTTTGCCACGAAAGCCGAACAGACGGCTTTCCGCACGCTCATCCGCGTTTCCGGGGTCGGCCCCCGCATTGCGCTCGCCGTGCTTTCCGGAATGACGGCCGATCAGCTTGCGAGCGCCATCGAATCGGGAGAAACGGGTCTTCTCACGCGCGTTCCCGGAATCGGCAAGAAAACCGCGGAGCGCCTCATTCTTGAACTGAAGGGGAAGCTCTCGGGCGGCACGCTCTCCGTTCCTGCAGGCGCCCCGGGAAGCGCCCGTGCGGACATCGCCGCCGCCCTCATTGCGCTCGGCTATTCGGACCGGGAAGCGCAGGCGGCCGCGAAGCGCGTGCCCGAAGATACGGGCGTCTCCGAAGGCATCCGGCTTGCCCTCAAGTCGCTTTCGCGGTAACTCTCGCTGCAGCACCCGCCGGGAGCGCTTTCCCGGAGCCTTGAGGCAAAAGACTACGCATCTCTCCCGGAGCTCCCGAGCCCGGTCATGTCCGGACCTCCCGCTCTGAGCGCATAAACCCGATCCGCGATGAAGCCTCTTGCGGCCTGCCTCAGGGCTTCATGCAGATGCACGATGTTTTGCGCGAATGAGGTGAGCGTTCGCGTTTCCACAGTTTCCTCAGCTTCATTCTCATCTTTGGCGACGAAAGTGTCGGCCGTCCGGCGCAGCTCCTCCAATCCGGAGGCATCTTCGACATCTTCAAGCGCGTCCCAGTCGATGTAGGGCAGCAATGCCGTTACGTCGTCCATCAAGGCCGACGTTTCCTTCATGAAGACTTCCGCCTCCGCTTTCTTCGCGTCGAGAAGCTGCTCGTTCACGCGGTCGAGCCAGGCCTGAAGGCGCTCCCCGCGATCCGCAAGCGTGTCTGCCGAGGATAGGAAGCTCTGCGCATAGAAAATGTCGCAGTAGGCCCGCGCAACCGCACCGCGGTCAGCCGGCTTCTCATGCGCGTAAAGCCATTTGAAGACCGCTTCGTCAATCGTCCTCACGCGCGGCTCGAGCGATTGAACCCGCTCATGAGCCAGCGCTATCGGCTGCGAGAGCGCCTCATCGAGGTTCTTTGAATGCAAATCCACGAGCCGAATGGAGCCGTAGCGGAGCGCCTCCGCTTCGCGGCGGCCGAGCAGAATATCTCTGAGCGCGCCGGCGTCTTCGAGCGCAGCGGCATACTGCCGCACGTCCGCATCGTTGGCAGAGACGAAAGGATCCGGCTGCGGCGCCTGAAGCGCATTTTCTATTGCCGTCGACAAATCAAACTCAACAAGATCCCGATCAACATACGGCGCGAGAGAAATCGGCGGAATATAGCGCGAGAACTCCCCTTGAGCCCAGGCGGCAAATTGCGATGTCTCCAGGGATTCCTTCGCCTTCCCGGCCCGCGTCGGTTCAGCGCCCGTCACCGCTGAAACGGCCTCCTCACCCACTGTCAGCGCCAGGACTGCAGGAATGAGAGACATTGCCGGAGAACGCGATCCGCCTCCTTGAGCATCATTCTCAGCCCCATCGCCCTCAAGCCGGCACAGCGCTTCGATTCGGTCAGCAATCACCGGATGCGTATCCCAGACGTCTTCAAGCGTGAGCTGTGCGTCGCTTCCCTCAAAGCCCGCCGGAATCGCCGAGAGCTTCTGCGCGGCTGAGAGCCTGACCCCGTCATTGCGCTCAAAGAGATGTTCCAGCGACCGATAAGCTCCCCAAAAGTCCGTCAGAAGTTCACCTTTCTCTCGGTAGAACTCATTGAGAAGCCGGCCGCAGAGCGTTTGTCTGCGCGAGACCACGGGGAGCTTCGCAAGCATGGAAATCGTGTTCCCGATGCCGGCTGTCCGCCCTGCGGCCGCGTCGGCATCAAACTCCATCTGACGGGAAAGCGAAAGATCCGCTTTTTTGAGCTTAATCCAGCGATTGAGCACAAGGCGGCGGATAAATCGCAGGAGCCGCCTGGCAGCGCTCCCGAAAAGGCGCCAAAGCCTTGAATCAGCCTGCGCCCATGCGTCAATGCGCTCATCAAAGCGGCTTCGGCTCGAAAGGAGCGCGTCAATCATCTGATTCAGAATCCAGACAGCCGATCCGCACCGCATGGCCGACTGCGCGACATGCCCGAATTCGTGCGCCAGCACGGCCTTGAATTCGCTCCGGGACAGGTCCGCCATCAGCCCCATGCCGATGCTCAGATTCTTTTCGGCGCCCTTGAATAGGCCCCAGTAGGACGCATCAAAGAACACGCAGGCGTCCGCTTCCGGCGTGAGATAGACCTTCTTCGGCATGGACGCGCCGACCTCATGCACCGTTTCCTCGATCAGCCCGAACAACTCCGGAGCTTCCTGCTTCGTCACGATCCGGGCTCTCTCGGGCCTCGATTTCTCAACCCGAAAGAGCGGCTCAATCAGGATCCCGCCGACCAGAAGCGCAATGCCCCAGATGCCGGCAAGCATCACGAGGAGGAGCACCACCAGTTTGAGATGCAGGAGAAGAGCCGGAATGAGCGTCCCCAGCACCCACCACGTGAGGCCGCAGGCGGCAATCAGGACCATGAGGCCGCAAAGGATGAGAAGCGAATAAAACGCTATAAAGCCGAAAATACGCCGCAGCGCGGCGTTCGCGCTCTTCTCGAGCGCTTGATTGCGAATAGGCGCAGAGCTCATGCCTGCCTCCTCTGAAAACCGCCTGTTTTATCGATTATCAGACGACATCTGCAGACCGTAAACCGGTAGTTATCAGGATTGGAATGGCGGAAATGGAGGCTGTCCCTGCGGTTGCTATACTGCATGGCGAGGCGTCCGGCCGGTTTTTACGTGCAACTTTAATTTCGCCGCGAACGCCTGTTTTCGTCTGTGCAACAATTACAAAAAATGATTGAGATCTTTATTCGATCCTGTCAGGCCGCCTGAAAAAGAGACGCCGCCTGCCGATCGAATCTGAGCCTCTTCTCAGGGCTCTGTGATCGCCTGTCCGCAGCCAGAATTTACCGACGATTTCCGCCGCTTGAATCCATGTCCGACTCTGATACCCGCATCATCGAAGGCGCCTGCGCAAGCCCCAACGAAGAGAACATCGACCGGGCGCTTCGCCCGACGAAGCTCGCCGACTACGTCGGCCAGCGCGCCGTGCGCGAGCAGCTTCAGATCTTCATCGAAGCCGCCCGCCGCCGCGGGGAGCCGCTCGATCATCTCCTTCTTTTCGGACCTCCCGGTCTCGGCAAAACGACGCTCGCGCACATCGTCGCCGCCGAAATGGGCGTGAATCTCAGACAGACCTCGGGCCCCGTGCTCGAGCGCCCGGGCGACCTCGCGGCAATCCTCACGAATCTCGAAAAGAACGACGTGCTCTTCATCGACGAGATTCATCGCCTCTCGCCCGTTGTGGAGGAAATCCTCTACCCGGCGCTTGAGGACTACCAGATCGACATCATGATCGGCGAGGGCCCCGCCGCGCGCTCGATCAAGCTCGACCTTCCGCCCTTCACTCTGATCGGCGCCACCACCCGCGCAGGTTCGCTCACCAACCCGCTTCGCGCGCGCTTCGGAATCGTCAACCAGCTTCAGTTTTACGATAAGGACGAGCTCACCACGATCGTGCGGCGGTCGGCGAAGCTCCTCAATGTGGCGATTGAACCGGAGGGTGCGGCCGAAATCGCCGGCCGAAGCCGCGGCACGCCCCGCGTCGCCAACAGACTTCTGCGGCGCGTTCGCGACTATGCGGAAGTGAAGCACGACGGCACGATCACGCGCGAGGTGGCGTCAGCCGCCCTTACGATGCTCGACGTCGACCCGGTGGGGCTCGACTTCATCGACAGGCGGTTTCTTCTCACGATTCTTGAAAAATTCGCAGGGGGCCCCGTCGGCATCGACAACCTTGCGGCCGCGATCGGCGAAGACCGCGAAACGCTCGAGGACGTGGTCGAACCCTATCTCATTCAGCAGGGGTTCCTGCAGAGAACGCCCCGCGGACGCGTGGCGACGCTCCTTGCCTGGCAGCACTTCGGACTCACGCCGCCGACGGCGCCCGGGAACGCCTCGCTCTTCGCGCAGAGCTAAGGAAACCGGATCCTCGGCACGCTCGCGAGAAGCCTCTGCGTATAGGAGTCCCGCGGCGAATTCATCACCTGCGCCGCCGGTCCTTCCTCCACGATCCGGCCGCCTGCCATCACGGCGATCCGGTGCGCGAGATATTCGACGACGCCGAAGTTGTGCGTAATGAGGAGATAGGAAAGCCCGCGCTCCTTCTGAAGCCTCAGAAGGAGATTGAGAATCTGCGCCTGTACGGAGACGTCAAGCGCCGACGTGGGTTCGTCAAGCAGAATGATTTCGGGTTCGGCGGCAAGCGCACGGGCGACGGCAATTCTCTGGCGCTGCCCGCCCGAAAATTCATGCGGATAGCGCGTGCGGCTTCCGGCTGGAAGCCCCGTTTCGTCGAGAAGCCGCCCGATGCGGGCGCTTCTCGCTTCTCCATTGAGCTCCGGGCAAAGGGCGATGAGCGCTTCGCCGATGAGTTCCTCGACCGTCATGCGGGGATCGAGCGAGGAGAAAGGATCCTGAAACACTACCTGGACGGCGCGCCGGAAGCGGAGCGGTCTCGGCGCACCTGCGCGGAAGGATTCGCCCTTAAGGAGAACAGAGCCTTCCGCACGAAGGCCGTTCCCGAGGAGCCCGAGCGCGGCAAGCGCCGCCGTCGTCTTTCCGCTTCCCGATTCGCCGACGAGAGCGAGCGTGCGGGCGCGGGGGATTTCGAGGCTTAGGTCCGGAAGGATCACGCGGGGCTTCTCCTTTCCCAGAAGCTCCGCCGCTTTTTCCCTCAGGCTTTTGGGCTCAACCTTCACTGAGAGATGCCGGATCTCAAGAAGCGCTCCGTCCGCTTCCCTTTCAGAACTTTCAGACAGCGCTTCGCCGGAATTGCGGGACTGTGGATCCCAATGTGCTCCCGCACGCCGGCAGCGCACGGTTCCCCGGCCGTCGCTTCTCGCTCTCTCCGAAGGCGCCGCACGTCTGCAGAGGTCCTCCGCATAAGGGCAGCGGGGCGCGAAGGCGCAGCCTTGAGGCTTGCGCGTGAGGAGCGGCACCGTCCCTTCAATGGGGTGAAGCCTTCCCTCCCGATTCCCGGCTTGCGGGAGCGCTTTGAGAAGCGCCCGGGCATAGGGGTGCTCCGGCGAACGGAAGAAATCCTCCGTAGGCGCGGTCTCAACGATTTCGCCCGCATACATGAGGGCCACCCGGTCGGCGATTCCGGGAAGGAGCGCGAGGTCGTGCGTGATCAGAAGGAGCGTGAGCCCGCGCTCGCTCTTCAACCTCTTCAGTTCATCGAGCACCTGGGCCTGGAGCGTCACGTCGAGCGCCGTGGTAGGCTCGTCGGCAATCACGATGTCGGGTTCGGCCGAAAGCGCCATCGCGATCATCACGCGCTGCTTCAGGCCCCCCGAGAGTTCATGCGGGAAGGCGTCGAAGCGCCGCCCGGGCTCGGGAACGCCTGCGCGCCGAAGCCACTCGACGGCAGTTGCCCGGGCTTCGCCCGAAGTCATTTTCCGGTGCGCCCGGATCATTTCCACGATCTGCGCGCCAACGGTCATCACAGGATTGAAGCTCGTTGCGGGTTCCTGAAAAATAAGCGCGATCCGCGCGCCCCGGAAGGCGCGCATTTCGGACTCCATCAGGGAGAGGAGTTCCGTCCCGTCAAAATCAATGCGTCCCGTCGGAGTCCGTGCATCTTCCGGGAGCAGCCGCATCAGAGCGGAGGCGACCATGCTTTTGCCGCAGCCGGATTCGCCCACGAGCGCGAGCGTCTCGCCGCGCTTCAGATCAAAGGAAACGCGCCTCACCGCATGGAGCGTTCCGCCTTCAAGCGGAAGGTCGACGGAGAGGTCCCTGACGAAAATCAGCGGCTTTTCGCTCACGATTCCTCCTTCTCGTTCTTTTCTTCCTGAGGAGCGCTTTTCGCCGCGGCGCGCGGGTCAAAGGCATCCCTTACGGCAGAGGCAAAAAGATTGGCCGGAAGCACCAGCGCAACAAGAAAGATGAAGCTTGCCGCGAGGTTCCACCAAACCATCGGTGAGCGCGAGAGTTCGCTTCTTGCCGCATTAATCATGGTGCCGAAGGAGTGCATCGCCGGATCAACGCCGACCCCGACATAGGAAAGAACGGCCTCATAGAGCACGATTCCCGAAAAATCGAGCACCGTCACGATGAGGACAATGTGCATGACGTTGGGAAGAATGTGCCTGCGCATGATCGCGACGGGACTGACGCCGAGGGCCTTTGCGGCCGTCACGAAGTCGAGGGTCGAAAGCTTCATCGTTTCGGCCCGCAGGAGCCTCGCGAGCGTTGCCCACCCCGTCATGCCGATGATGACGGCCAGGAGCATGAGGCGCAGATCCGCGCGCTCAAGGCTTGTCTGGTACCAGCCGTCATTCTTGTCGAGGAAGACCTGCACCATGAGGACGGAGGCCGCAATGAGAAGCACGCTCGGAATCGAGGAGATGGTCGTGTAGATGTACTGAATCACGTCGTCGACGCGGCCCTTGAAGTACCCCGCGGCAATGCCGAGCGTCACGGCGAAGGGAAGCGTTGCGAGCGTCGCGAGCGTTCCGATCACGACCGCCGTGCGGATGCTCTTCACCGCCTCGTAGAGAACGTCGTTCCCGACGGCATCCGTCCCGAAAACGTGCCAGCCCGGCCAGACGAGAAGGAGCCAGACGAAAAGAAGCCAGAAGACGGTGAGAGTGAGAAGCGCCGGCCGCAAAGGGAAGCTCCCGTCGCGGTTTCCGATGATTTTCATGGCCTGGGCAAACGTCGTTGCCCTCCGATGCGCAATGAAGAGCCCGATGAAGATCCAGCCGAGAATCGCCGTCACGCCGCCGGCAATTGCGGCAATGAGGGTCCTTCTCGCGATCTCCACCATCTTTGTCCGATGGGGCGGGAGCTTTCCGGCATGGATGAGCGGCTGATAGTCGCGAACGGCCTTCCCGTCCCGGATGACGGTCGTGCGGTCGAATTCATGCGTGGCAAAGGGGCGCGAATAGCTTCGTTCGTCCCCTGCCGCGCCGAGCCTTTCGAGAATGAAGACGTCAAGGAGCGACTTCACTTCCGCTGAATAGGCCGCGGGCGCATCCTGAGAGGCGCCGGGAGCCGGAGGCAGGGCGTCCCTCCAGTGAATGCTGTCGGCGAGCGCCGTCAGGAGGAAGACCCCGAGAATGGCGGCGGAAGCGGCGGCCGCCGGCCGCGCGAAGACGCGCCTCCAGCGGCGCGAGAGGTCTTCGGAGCGCCTCACGAAATAGACGGCCCAGACGAGAAAGGCGACGAGGAGCCAGGCGACGATGTCCGTGGGAAGAATGACGGGGAGCATGATTCGGTTGCTTCGGGGGAATCTCGGTCAGGAAATGCGGATGCGCGGATCAACCCACGCGTAGACGAGGTCCGTAAGAATAAGGCCGACGATGTAGGCAAGGGTCCCGAGGAACACCATCGTGCGGACGATCGAAAAGTCCTGCGCGCCGAGGGCGTCGAGCGTATAGCTCCCGAGCCCGGGGATGCCGAAGAAATTCTCCATGATGAGGCTTCCCATGAAGAGCATCGGGATCACGGCAACGGACGAGGTGATGATGGGAAGAAGGGCATTCCTGAGCACGTGGCGCCTCAGGACCTCGCCTTCTGTCAGCCCCTTCGATCGCGCCGTGCGAACGTAGTCGCGCCCCATTTCCTCGAGGAACATGGCGCGGTAGAGAAGCGTATCGCTCCCGAGGCGCGAGAAGAGCGCGATCAGCACCGGAAGGACGAGAAAGGCGATCATCCCCGGCCCGTCCGTCCATCCCGAGACGGGCGCGATCTGCATGACCTTCGAAAAGAGCCACTGCCCGACGATGATGTAGAAGAGCCCGGAAATGGACATGAGGAATACCGAAAGTCCGATCGCCGCCGCCTCCACCTTCGTTCGCCGGAAGAAGACCACAAGAAGCGACCAGGAGACCATCACGATGAGCCCGAGGACGAAGGTCGGAAGCGCAAGAGCAAGAGAGGGCCACATGCGGGTGGAGATCTCATACCCGATGTCGCGGCCGCTGTCGCTTCTGCCGAAGTCGAGCGCGAGGAGCGGGACGCTCTTTTCAAAGAAGATCGTGTCGGTGAGCTTTTCCGCGCCCTCTTTGTCGCCATTGTAGAAAAGGGGCTTGTCGAGCCCGCGCGCCGCCTTCCACGATTCGATCGCGTCCGCCGTCACGCGCCGGCCGCCCAGATTGAGGCGCGCCATGTCGTCAGGCGTATTGACGGCAAAGAAGAGAACGAAGGTGAGGAGATTGACGCCGAAAAGAATGAGCACGCCGTAGGCGATGCGCCTCAGGAGATAGGTGAGCATGTCTCTTTACTTCCTTTCAAGCGGCCGCATTCTCAGGCTTTCGCGCCGCACGATGAGTCCCGCCGCGCCCCTCAGGAGCATCAGGAGCGAGAAGACAAGAAGTCCGAACGGCCAGAGAACGGGCTTATTCCATTCGATCAGGCGCTCGACCCGGGTCTTTTCATCGACCTTGAGATACTGAAGGCTGTTCTGCACCATGCCCGAGGGCTTCGCATTTCCCACCCACGCGTGGTAGGCCGCAGCTCCGGGCGGGAAGTAGCCGAAAAGAATCGGCGCATCCTTCTGCAGAATCCGGATCATGCGGTCGATGAGCTCGGCCCGCCGGGAACCATCCTCAAGGAAGCGCATCTCGCGAAACGCCGCATCAAATGCTTCGCTCTCATAGTTCGCGGCATTCTCGCCTTCGTTCTTCACCTTCCCGTTGGGACCATAGAAGAGAAAGAGGAAGTTTTCCGCATCCGGATAGTCCGCATTCCACCCCCAGAAGAAGATCTGGGCCGCGCCCTTCATCATCTTTTCCTGGAAGCGGTTGTAGTCGGTCGCCCGGATTTCAAGCTGAATGCCGAGCTTTTTGAACTGCCGCTGATACCACTCGAGATAGGCGCTCCCGCCCTGGGCGGCATTCTGATAGTCGAAATAGAGAACAAGAGGCGCGCCCGTCTTCGCATCGCGCCCGTCCGGGTAGCCCGCGAGCGCGAGAAGGCGCTTCGCCTCCTCGATCGGCTTCCTCACGGCTCTTCCGGAAGCGTCCTTCTCATAAACCTCAGGATTAAAAGCCGAGGGGCCGTCGTCGCGCCAGCCGAAAAGCCCCGGAGGAATCGGTCCGTGCGCGGGCATCCCCTGGTTCTTCTGGAAGATCGCTATGTTTTCCTCCCAGTCGACCGCAATGGCGATCGCCTGACGAAGGTACCGGTGGCGCTCCGCCTCTTCCGGGGTCCTCCCGCCCCCGACCACCGGATCGAGCCAGTTGAAGCCCAGGTACCAGAGTCCCGTCTGAACGGTCTTCGGGAATTTGAGCTCGCGCTCCCGATAGAGGCTCGCCTTTCCGGGATCGTCCTCCATGGCAACGAGGTAGCCTAGCCCCGTATCGACGCGCTCGATGAAGGGGCTGTCGTAGTAGCCTGCGAGGAACTTCGACTGAAGCGGCATCGCTTCCTTCTCGATTTCAAACACCACGCGGTCGACGAAGGGCAGAGGCTTGCCGCAATCGGCCAGAAGCCCGGCCTCCCTGTCGCCGGCTTCGCCCTCGCAGGGGTAGGTCCCGTGCGCATAGAGGGGATTGCGCTCAAGCTCGTGGCGGCGGTTTTCAAGGAAGGTCTTCATCCGGAAGGCGCCCGTGCCGACGGGCCAGGTGTCAAGCGACACGTTGTTGGCCCGGAGTCCGGGCTGGGCGTAAAACTTTTCTGCTTCCTCTGGCACGGGCGCGAAGAACGTCATCGCGAGCCAGTAGGAGAACTGCGGGTCCTTGCCCTTCACGCGGATGCGAAAGCAATAGCGGTCGACAACCTCAAGGCCCTCGAACGGGATGCTCATGAGGTCGAGCCAGGCATCGGAGGAAGCCCCCGCGTCGCGCATGGCCTTCCATTTCTGACGGAGCGCCTCGCGAAATTCCTGAAATCCGACAATCCGCGCGCTCATCGTGCCGAAAATGGGGCTTGCCACCTGCGGGCTTGCGATGCGGCGGATGCCGTTCACGTAGTCGGCGGCCACAAGCTCCCGCGTATCCGCCTTCGGAAGGTCAAAAGGACTTCTCACGCGCGAGGCTTCCTCAGCAGAGAGAGCGTGATAGAGATATTTCCCGTCGGGTCCCTTCGCAAAGGCCGGATGCGGCGCATAGCGGATCCCGGGGCGGATGCGGATTTCGTAGCGCGACTCCGCAATCAGGGCGGGATCGGCGTCGGGAGGGAGCTCCTTCCCCTCGCGGTCGAAATAGAGCGGCGCCGCAACGGCCTCGGCCGTCCGGGGTTCGAGCACGTACGGGCGCTTCAGATACGCATACTGGTAAGGGGGCTCATAGACCGCATAGGTATAAGCGGTCTCGTCCGACGAATAGGATTTCTGCGGATCGAGCGTTCTCGGGCTTCTCGAGCCGAAAGCCGTAAAGAGCGTTTTCTCCCCATAGTCGGAAAGCGGCCGGGGACTCGTCGGAGCCTCCGGGAGCAGAAGGCCGAGAAGAAGGGCCGAGAGCACTGCAGCAGCGGCGCAGAGCACCGCGGAGAGTGCCGGGCTCACGCCCGCCGCCCGCTCAATCCATCCTCGACGCTTTACGCCAGCCTCCATGATGCCTCTCTTCTATTGCAAAACGTTGCCGCCGGGCCCTTTGGGGACTCGTCCACCACGGTCAACCCCCTATACTACGGGATGCTTTGCGCCCCCAATGAGCGCGGCACCCACTTCAAGATTCGCTCTCAGCTTTTTCTTGGCACTATGTCTCAGTTTACAGCCCGATTTCCCGTTCATATTTACTGGGAAGATACGGATGCGGGCGGCATCGTCTACCACAGCAACTACCTGAAATACATGGAGCGCGCGCGCTCAGACCTGATGCGCCGGCTTGCCGTCTCGCAGGCGGGCGAGCTCACGAACCCCGACGGGCAGCTCTTTGTGGCGGCGAGCGTCTCGATCCGCTACAGGAGAGCCGCGCGCCTTGACGACGACCTTACGGTCGTCACCCGCGTGAAGCAGCTGAGGCGCGCCTCCATCGTCTTCGAGCAGAACGTCGTCAACGCGAAGGGCGAGCTTGTGACCGAGGGCGAAGTGCGCGTCGGGTGCGTGAGCCGCTCGACGCTCGCGCCTTCCGCCATGAAGGATGAGCTTTACGAGCGCATCTGCCGGCTTCTCGATGAAGCCGAAGCCCCTGCGAACTGATTTCCCTTTTCTCTTTTAAACATTCATTTTTTCCTCAGATGAACGCTACCGCCGATCTTTCGATCCTCACGCTCATTGCCAATGCGAGCATTGTGGTGAAGATCGTTCTCGCCATCCTGATCGTGCTCTCGCTTGCGAGCTGGACCGTGATCTTCCGCAAATTCTTTGCGATTACCCGCGCCACGCGCCAGACGGACGACTTCGAGTCGCGCTTCTGGTCGGGCACCGAGCTCACGAAGCTCCTCGAGACCGCCAACCGCTCGCGCGATGCCGCCGGGATGGAGGAGCGCATCTTCGCCGCCGGCATGAATGAATTCATGAAGCAGCGCCAGTCGCCGGCCTCGGGCGGCGACGTCGTCAATCGCGTTTCGCGCGCGATGCGCGCCGTTTTCACGCGTGAAATGGACCACCTCGAAGGGGGGCTTCCGCTTCTCGCCTCAATCGGCTCGACCTCGCCCTACATCGGCCTCTTCGGCACGGTCTGGGGCATCATGAACGCCTTTACCGGGCTCTCGAGCCTTGAGAACGCGAGCCTCGCCGTCGTGGCTCCGGGCATTGCCGAAGCGCTCGTCGCTACGGCGATCGGCCTCTTTGCCGCCATTCCCGCGGTTGCCGCCTACAACTACTTCAACAACCGCACGGGCCGCCTTTCCAACCGCGTCGAGGGCTTCAGCGAGGAGTTCCTCAACATCCTCGAACGCCAGTCGCGGAGCTAATCTGCCATGCCGCTTCGCTCCAGCAACCGCCGCCGCGGCCTGATGGCCGAAATCAACGTCGTGCCCTACATCGACGTGATGCTCGTGCTCGTCGTCATCCTGATGGTGGCCGCACCTTTCGTGAATCCGAGCGTGGTGAATCTCCCCTCGGTCAACAAGGCTTCGAATGCGCCGGAAAAGGTGGTCGAGGTCATCGTCTATCCGGACGGCCGGATGTCGCTTCGCTCCGGCAAGGACATGAAGCCCACCGACATGCCGGGGCTCGTCGCCGCCGTGCGGGAAGCCCAGGCCGGCGACCCCAAGACCCCCGTCGTCATAGCGGCCGACAAGAACGTCCGCTATGAGGAAGTCGTCAACGTCATGAAGTCGCTTCAGGCTGCCAGCGTCGAGCGCGTCGGACTCTCCCTCAAGGTGGAGCGTTCCGCCGCCGCGCGATAGGAGCGCGCCCCATGATCAAGCTCACTGAAGAAGAGATCACCCGCGAGCGCTTCCGCCGGGAAGACCGGCGGGACGCCTTCCCTGCCGCCATTCTTTCCGTGGCGGTGCACGGCGCTCTCTTTGCGGGCCTCTTCACCGTATTCCAGTGGAATACGGCCCCTGAGACGGTTTATGCCGAACTCTGGGCGCCCGAGGATGTTTCGGGCGGCAGCGACCCTTCGGGCGTTGCGGAGAAGGTCCCCGAGGAAACGGGCCGCGACGAGGCGGACGCCCCGGAAAAGAAGGCCGCGGAACCCGAGCCCGAACCGGAGCCCCAGCCAGAGCCCAAGCCGGAGCCTGAACCAGCACCGGAACCTGAACCTGCTTCGCCGCCGGAACCTGCCGGGCCCACCCCGGAAGAGCTCGCCGCAGAAAAGGCCCGTGAAGCTGCTCGCCTCGAGGAAGAGCAGATTGCGCGCCAGGCCCGCGAGGAAATGGAAGCCCGCAGGGCCGAAGAGGAGCGCATCGCTCAGGAGCGCGCCCGCGCCGAGGAAATCGAGCGCATGCGTCAGGAAGCGATTGAAGCCGAACGCCGCCGCGCTCAGGAAGAGGAAAAGCGCCTCGAGGAAGAGCGTCTTGCTCAGGAGCGGCTCGCCGAAGCCGCGAGGAAGGCCGAGGAAGCGAAGAAGGCTGAGGAAGCTCGACGCGCCGAAGAGGCCCGCATCGCTGAGGAGCAGCGAAAGGCTGAGGAAGCCCGCATCGCCGAGGAGAAGCGCCAGGCCGCTGAGGCCGAAGCCCGCCGCATTGCCGAAGAGCTTCGGGTCGCAGAGGAAAAGCGTCAGGCTGAGGAAGCCGCGAGGAAGGCTGCTGCCGAAAAGAAAGCCCGCGAGGAAGCCGAGGAGCGCCGCCGCGTTGCGCAGCGCTTCCGCGAGCAGGAGCTCGCCCGCCTTTCGGCCAAGGTGGATCCGAACGCCCAGCGCTCCGGCACCACAACGGGCGACCGCAGGAATTTCCGGCGGTCCCTCACGGGTTCGGCGCTCGCCACCTGGTCCAACCAGGTGCGCAGCTGCATCCGCCCCAACATCACGATCGACGTGCCCGCAACCACGCGGCCCGGTCAGTATCGTGCGGTCTACAGCCTCCAGCTTCTCCCGACGGGCGAGCAGGTTGGAACGCCGAAGCTCGTTACCCCCTCGGGGTGGCCTGCTTACGATGCCGCCGTTGCCCGCGCGATCCGCCGCTGCAATCCGCTGCCGCGCCCCGGCGCAGGCGAGGACATGCCGCGCGAGATTTCGCTCAGCTTCGACCCGGTTGAGGACAAGCAGTAAGCGCACTCCAGGCGCCTTTTCGCTAAAAGGCGCCCTGCAGAAACGACTTCGCCCGGTTCGGCAATCACAGCCGTACCGGGCGAATTTTTATTGGAGAAAATTCAGGCACTCACCTCTCAGGTGAGTGCTCTTCTTCTCTCAGCGCGCAACGCGGGAAGCAACGAAGTCAGCCGCTTCCTCAACCTTCACCATCGTCTTTTCAGCGAGGTTCGTGCGGTCGGCGTATTCGACTTCGCCCGTCTTGAGGCCGCGGTCGCCGATAACGACGCGGTGCGGCACGCCGATCAGCTCCCACTCGGCAAACATCACGCCGGGGCGCATGTCGCGGTCGTCGAGGATCACGTCGACGCCCTTCGCGAGGAGCTCCTCATAGAGCTTGTCGGCCGCAGCGCGGACGGCTTCGCTCTTCGCGTAGTTCATCGGGCAGATCACCACTTCGAAGGGGGCAATGGCGTCGGGCCACATGATGCCCTTGTCGTCGTGACGCTGCTCGATCGCAGCGCCCGCCACGCGGGTGACGCCGATGCCGTAGCAGCCCATCTGCATGGGCTGAGGCTTGCCGTTTTCGTCGAGGAAGTTGGCCTGCATCGGGGCCGAGTAGCGGGTGCCCAGGAAGAAGACGTGGCCCACTTCAATGCCGCGCTGCAGACGGAGCACGCCCTTGCCGTCGGGCGACTGGTCGCCCTCGACGACATTGCGCAGATCCATCACGACGGGTTCCGGCAGGTCGCGCCCGAAGTTGACGCCCGTGTAGTGGTAGCCCTCTTCGTTGGCGCCGCAGCAGAAGTCGCTCATGTCGGCCGCGGTCTTGTCGGCATACACCGCCACGTCGCCCTTGAGGCCGATGGGGCCGAGGTAGCCCGGCTTCGAGCCGAAGGAGGCAAGGATTTCCTGATCGGTCGCGAAGCGGAAGCCTTCCTTCAGTTCAGGAATATGGCCCGCCTTCACTTCGTTCAATTCATGGTCGGCGCGAAGGAGCACAAGAACGATCTTCGCCGGGAGCGGCTCGCCCTTTTCGTTCGTGCGGTCGGCGGCAAGCACGACGCTCTTGATCGAGGAAAGGAACGGAATGCCGAGATATTCGGTCACGAGCTCGCACTTTTCCTGACCCGGAGTCGCGCGCTTTTCCATCTTTTCCTTCGGTTCCGCACGGCCCGGAAGCACGGAGGAAGCTTCCGCAAGCTCAATATTGGCCGCGTAGTCGGAATCCGGGCAGTAGGCGATGACGTCTTCGCCCGCGTTCGCGATCACCTGGAACTCGTGCGAGCGGGAGCCGCCGATCGAACCCGTGTCGGCGCGCACGGCGCGGAAGACGAGGCCGATGCGGTTGAAGATCCGCTGATAGGCCTCGTACATCTTGTCGTAGGACTTGCCGGCACCTTCCTCGTCGCGGTCGAACGAGTACGCGTCCTTCATCGTGAATTCGCGGCCGCGCATCACGCCGAAGCGCGGACGGCGCTCGTCGCGGAACTTCGTCTGAATGTGGAAGAAGTTGACGGGGAGCTGACGCCAGCTCTTGATTTCCTGACGCGCCACATCCGTGATCACTTCTTCGGAAGTCGGCTGAATCACGAAGTCGCGCATGTGGCGGTCCTTGATGCGCAGAAGCTCAGGGCCGTACTTTTCCCAGCGGCCGGTTTCCTGCCAGAGTTCCGCCGGCTGAACCATCGGCATGAGGAGCTCAATCGAGCCCGCACGGACCATTTCCTCGCGGATGATCTTCTCGATCTTGCGGATGACGCGCAGACCAAGAGGCATGTAGGTGTAGACGCCCGCGGCAAGCTTCTTGATCATGCCGGAGCGGATCATGTACTGCTGGCTGATGACGTCGGCATCGGCGGGGGCTTCTTTGAGAGTCGAAATAAAGAATGAACGGGCTCGCATAGGATTCAATTCCGGCTTCCGAGGAGCTTCAGGGGGGGCGTCCTGCCCTCTCGTGCTCCTGCGGGAAGCGTTTGGGAGTGTTGAAGCCGCTTTCGTGAGCGCTGATTGGCAGTCATGCGGAAGCGGCAAAAAAAGCGGGAGATATTTTAAATTCAGAGCACGACAAGATTGTCGCGATGGATCATTTCGGGCGCATCGCAGGCGCCGAGAATGCGGCTGATGTCCTCCGTGTGCGCGCGGCAGATGCGGCGTGCGTCATCGCTCGCGTAGCTCACGAGCCCGCGGGCGACCTCATGACCTTCCTCGTCGACGCAGACCACCATTTCGCCTCTCACGAAGTCGCCTTCAACGGCCTTGACGCCGACAGGAAGAAGCGATGTATGGCTTTCGCGGAGCGCGCGCACGGCGCCGGGATCGAGCACGAGCCGGCCGGCGGAGCGCAGATGGTCCGCAATCCACTGCTTTCTCGCGTGAAGCACCGACGAAGCGGGCTTCAGATGCGTGCCGATCAGTTCGCCCTCGGCAAGACGCACCAGCACGTTTTCCTCCCGGCCCGAGGCAATGATGGTACCGGCGCCGGAACGCGCGGCGCGCTTTGCGGCGAGAATCTTCGTGATCATGCCGCCCTTTGAGAGCTGGCTCGCGGCGCCCCCTGCCATTTTTTCGAGCTTGGGGTCGCCGGCAGCGGCTTCCGCGACGAATTCCGCATCCGGGTTCGAGCGAGGATCCGCCGTATAGAGCCCCTTCTGATCCGTGAGGATCACGAGGACATCAGCTTCAACGAGGTTCGTGACGAGGGCCCCCAGCGTATCGTTGTCGCCCACCTTGATTTCCTCGGTCACCACGGTGTCGTTCTCGTTGATGACGGGAACGATCCCGAGGGAAAGAAGCTCAATCAGGGTCATGCGGGCATTGAGATACTGCTCGCGGTCGGCGAGGTTCGCATGCGTGAGGAGAATCTGCGCCGTCCCGATGCCGTGCGCGGCGAAATGCTCCTCATAGGCCTGCACGAGACCCATCTGTCCCACGGCGGCGGCCGCCTGAAGCTCGCACACGCGCGAGGGGCGCGTGGTCCAGCCGAGGCGCTTCATGCCTTCAGCAATGGCGCCGGAACTCACGAGCACAACCTCGCGCCCCATGGCGCGCAGCTCGGCAATCTGATGCGCCCAGCGCTCGATCGCCTCGATGTCGACGCCTCGTCCCTCGTTGGTGACGAGCGCGCTGCCGACCTTGACGACGATGCGGCGGGCATTCTCTAAGAGTGAAGTCATGTTGCGACCTTCGAAGAATTCGGGCGGCGCATGCTTCCCTCTTGAAAGCTCCGCCCGGGGGAAAGAGGATCTCGTCAGGCGTCTTTAATTGGCGGCCGGATCAAAGGGAGTATTGCGCGCTTCGTCGAAGCGCTCGTCGTCCAGGAACTGCTGCTCGGCGCGACGATCCTCGTCGATCTTCTGAGCGAGCTTGTTCACAAGCTCCGGGAGCCCCTCGCGGGTGGCTGCGGAGACCGCAAACACCGGCTCATGCTCGCGGGCGAAGGCATCGCGGAACTTCTTGATGAGCGCCTCGCGATCCTCTTCGGGGACGAGGTCCATCTTGTTGAGGACCACCCAGCGGGGCTTGGCGGCAAGCTCCGGGTCGTACTTTTCGAGTTCGCCCACAAGCGCGTGCGCCTGCTCGAAGGGATCGACAGATTCGTCGATCGGGCAGGCATCGATCACATGGAGCAGCACCTTCGTGCGCGAAAGATGACGGAGGAACAGGTGTCCGAGGCCGGCGCCTTCCGCCGCGCCTTCGATGAGACCGGGGACGTCGGCAAGAACGAAGCTCTGCTCCGGACCCACGCGCACCACGCCGAGGTGCGGATGAAGCGTCGTAAAGGGATAGTCCGCAATCTTCGGACGGGCATTGGACACCGCCGAAATGAGGGTGGACTTGCCGGCATTGGGCATCCCGAGAAGGCCCACATCGGCGAGCACCTTGAGTTCGAGCTCGAGCGAGCGGTACTGACCGGGTTCGCCCGGCGTGAACTGGCGCGGAGCGCGGTTGACGGAGCTCTTGAAGTGAAGGTTCCCGAGACCGCCCTTGCCGCCGGCGGCAAGAAGCGCGCGGGCGCCGTGCTCGGCCAAGTCGGCAACCGTTTCGCCCGTATCCGTGTCGCGGATGATCGTGCCCACGGGCATGCGCAGGACGATGTCCTTGCCGCCCGCGCCGTAGCAGTCTGCGCCGCGACCGTTTTCGCCCGCGGGAGCGAAGAACTTTCTCGTGTACTGATAGTCGACGAGCGTATTGATGTTGCGGTCAGCCTCAGCCCACACGGAGCCGCCGCGGCCGCCGTCGCCGCCGTCAGGGCCGCCCTTCGGAATGAACTTCTCGCGGCGGAAGCTCGCGGCGCCGTTGCCGCCCTTGCCGCCCTGAACCTCGATTCTGGCTTCGTCGACGAATTTCACAATAGGCCTCGATAAAAATGTCGGGGAATAAAAAAAGATTGAGGATGCTTATAACGCAAAAGCCCAGCCGGGAGATCCGCACTGGGCTTTTTTTCGATCCGGAACGGACCTCCGCTTCATAAGGAGCAGAAGTCCGCTTTCGTCCGGCCGGCTGATCTCAAATACAGAGGAGATCAGAGGGCCGTCGGTTCGACGTGAACGTAGTGGCGATGGAACGCACCCTTCACTTCGAACTTGACGACGCCGTCGACAAGCGCGTAGAGGGTGTAGTCCTTGCCCGTGCCGACATTGTCGCCGGCATGGAACTGCGTGCCGCGCTGACGGACGATGATGCCGCCGGCGTTGATGGCCGCATTGCCGAAAACCTTCACGCCAAGGCGCTTCGCCTTGGAATCACGACCGTTGCGGGTAGAGCCGCCGCCTTTCTTATGTGCCATTTTCTTTTACTCAAAGAGAGGAATTAAGAACCAATCAAGCATTGATCGCGTCGATGCGAACTTCAGCGAAGTGCTGGCGATGACCGCCGGACTTCATGGAGTGCTTACGACGGCGGAACTTGAAGATGCGAACCTTGTCGGTACGGCCGAGCTTGGTGATGGTGCCCGTAACAGTGGCGCCCTCAACAACGGGCTTGCCAACCTTGAGGCCGTCCTCGCCGGAAACAGCGAGAACTTCGGTGAAGGTAACCTGGGAGCCGGCGTCCTGGCCGAGAAGCTCGACCTGAACGGAATCGCCGACGCTGACGCGGTACTGCTTACCGCCGGTCTTGATGATCGCGTACATGTAAATAAACCTCGCCGCCCCGCTTCAACCTGAAAATCCAGGTTTATGCGAAGCCTTTTTGTACTCGACGTGCCTGTGCGGCCGGAGGGGATCCCCGGCAGACACACTCTGGGCGCGTCCATTGCGTGGAAAGAGGCGCATTATTTCACCCGCATGAAGGGTGCGTCAAGCGAAATTCCCATTTTTCCGCACGACTATCCGAGATCATGCAGAGGGCGGGCGCAATGCCCTTGGTTATACTTTGTTTCTCTCTTTCCGGCTTCGTCTTCCGATGTTGCCGGACACCTGAAAACAGGCAGCAACCAAGCACTATGACTCAAACCACTTCTGCCGAAGACCCGAAGGCGCTCGTGCGCCGGCTTCTCGCCCCCATTGCGCCCGACATGAAAGCGGTCGACGACGTGATCCGCAGCGAACTCGCGAGCGACGTGAGCCGCATGCATGAAATCAGCGACTACATCACGAGCGCTGGCGGAAAGCGCATGCGCCCGGCGCTCCTGATCCTCATATGCCGCGCGCTCGGCTACAAGGGCGATCTCTGCTGCTACCTCGGCGCCACGATTGAGCTTCTGCATACCGCAACCCTCATGCACGACGACGTGGTCGACGAAAGCGCCATGCGCCGCGGCCGTCCGACCGCCAATGCGCGCTGGGGCAACGGCGCGGCGGTGCTCGTGGGCGACTTCCTCTACACGCGCTCCTTCCAGATGATGGTCCGCGCAGGAAACCTGCGCGTCATGGAAGCGCTCTCGAACGCCGCGAACCGCCTCGCTGAAGGCGAAGTCATCCAGATGGTGAACGCGCACGACCCGTCGGTCGACGAGACGCGCTACTTCCGGGTGATTGAGAGGAAGACCGCCTGCCTCTTCGAGGCCGGCGCCCGCATGGCGGCCGCCATCGCGGAATGCTCGCCTGAAGCCGAGGAAGCCGTCGCCGAATACGCGCTCGCGCTCGGCAACGCCTTCCAGATCGCCGACGACATCCTCGACTACACCGGCGTTGCCAAGGACATCGGCAAAAACCTCGGCGCCGACCTGAGAGAAGGCAAGATGACGCTTCCGCTCATCTATGCCAGGGCCTCCGCCACGCCCGAGGAACAGGCGCTCATTGACGAGGCTGTCCGAAAAGGCGACGGAGACTTTGACAAAATCTCTTCCATTGTGATAAGATCCGGCGCTCTTGATCGTTGCAAGACGCGAGCGGAACAGGAACTCGAAAGAGGCCGCAAGGCACTTTCTCAAATTCCCCCTTCCATTTTTAATTCAAGTCTGCTAGAATTGCTGTCCTTCACTGTTAGACGTGATCGATAAGCGTTCAAACGATGAAGATCTCGGGGTGTAGCTCAGCCTGGTAGAGTACTACGTTCGGGACGTAGGAGTCGGAGGTTCGAATCCTCTCACCCCGACCAGGTTTCAAAGGCGCTGTTTCGCAAGGAACAGCGCCTTTTCTCTTATCTGCATCGGGGGATTTTCATGGGCTGGATTCTGGGACTTACCGGAGGCGCCGGATCAGGCAAAAGCACCGCTGCGGCAATTTTGGCCGAGATGGGCTACCCCGTCGTGGATGCCGACCAGATTTCCCGCGCGCTCACTGCTGCGGGCGGCGAGGCCATGCCCGAAATCATCCGGGTGTTCGGAAGCGCCATGGCAGCGCCCGACGGCGCTCTCGACCGTCCGAAGATGCGCGAGCTTGTCTTTCGCGACAAGGACGCCCGAAGAAAGCTTGAAGCCATCGTGCACGCGAAGCTCGCCGTCAGGGTGGACCGCCTGCTCTACGAAGTGCACAAGGACGCCCCCGTCGTCATTTACGACTGCCCGCTTCTGATTGAAAGCCCTGCCGCACGGGAGCGCGCCGACCGCATTCTTGTGATTGATGCGCCGGAAGCCCTTCAGATTGAAAGGCTTCGGACGCGTTCAGGGCTTTCCCCAGAAGCCGCCAAGCGCCTTCTGGCCGCTCAGGCGTCGCGCCGGGAAAGGCTTCTCGCTGCAGACGACGTCATCATGAATGACTGCCCGAAGGAATGCTTCGAAAGACGCGTGCGTTCCTGGGCTGGAGCGGTTCTTCCTCAGCTTCGCGCCTGAGCCATCTTCAGAAGGAGCCGAGCAAGAATCTTTGCCATCTTTTGCCGGCGCTTCACTCGCGATTGCGGCTCCGTTAAGATGTGCTGACGACGGCGGCCTCTCTCCGGGCCGCGGCTATCCCGACGCATTTTCTCCCCGCCCAATGCAGAACTCCGGCTTGCTTCTCTACGAATTTCCCTGCAGCGAAAAGAACCGCTTCTTTCTTCGGTTCGAGTCGCTCGCGAAGCGCTTTGACTGGTACTGCAGTCAGGACTGCGCCATTGCGCATCAGGCCGCGATCGGCACGATTTTCGATCTCGCCGACGTAGCGGCAAGAAGCGACCTCAGAAACGACCTGGTGCAGGAGCTTCTGCGTCAGAAATGCGCGCTTGAAGCAAGGTGCCGCGAAAAGGGATCTCCGGACGAGGATCTTTCCGAACTTCTTCAGGAAGTGAGCAGCGTCTCGCGCGAGGTTTCTCAGGTGGTTGGGCGCTCGGGTCAAAGCATCCGCGACAACGAATGGCTGCAGCTCATCCGCACCCGCCAGCATCTGCCGGGCGGCACCTGCGAATTCGACATGCCGCAGCTTCACTACTGGCTCTCGCGCCCGCCCGAGGAACGAAGGAAGGAACTTCTTTCCCTCACGGAATCGCTCGCGCCCACCATTCGAGCCGTGAATCTCATTCTCAGGCTCATGCGCTCGAGCACCCGGGTGACGAACGAAAAAGCCGTCAACGGGATGCTCCAGCTTTCCGTCACCGGGAAGAACTACAGCCTTGCGCGGGTCTGGCTCCCGCAGGAAGCAAAGCTCATCCCTGAGGTGAGCGCCAACAAATACATGCTCTGGATTCGCTTTTCGCTCCCCGACGAGCGCCACAAGCTTCACGCAGTGCATGAAACCATTCCCTTCCAGCTTGGCCTTTGCCAATAAGACCTGAAAGTCTCAGGAAAGAAATAAATGAAAGTTCCCTGCCCGATCTGCGGCAAGATGACGGAATATTCCCGCGAAAATCCCTGGCGCCCCTTCTGCAGCGAGCGCTGCAAGATGATTGACCTCGGCGAATGGGGTAATGACGGCTACCGGATCCAGGGCGAGCCCGGATCCGCGGACAGAATGTCGCCGGAGGAATTCGAGGATGCGGCGCGGCGCGCCGACGAACTCCGGGATCGGCTCGAGGCCGGAAAGCAAAGCGGCGCCCGCAGGCGCCGCCGTTGAGGAAGAATCTTTCGCTCTTTCTTTAAATCACGGGCTTCACGCCGTGAGCGCCCTTCGCCTGCCAGAACGCAAGGTCGGCAGCGGGCGCACCGTCGACATAGGTCGGAATGCGCGGTTCACCGTTCACGAGAAGCCCGTCAAAGGCTTCCGGCGGAACGATGACGAAGTCGTAATCCATGGCGACGGCTTTCAACACATCGTCCATCGTTTCGGCGCGGGCGCCGACCCAGCGGTAGCTGCGGTCGCGAACGATCGTCGCCTGAAGGGCGTTGCGCGACAGCGTGAGGAGGTCCGAAGACTCTTCAAAAACCTCGGGGAGCTCAACGCGGTTCACGATCGCCTGATCAACGGGAAGCATGAGGCCGGGGGTCCGCTCATTGGCCGCGTAGAACCCGCACTCCTGGCCTTCCTTCGGCACGGGCGTACCCACGAAATCGTGGGAGCGGCGGAAATGGAGCCGCACGTGGGCATGCGGATAAATGTGCTCCTTCACGAACCAGGGCGTGGAGTCCGCAAGCGCAATGCCGAGCTCTTCCTCAAGCTCTCTTGCAAGCGCCTGATGAACCGTTTCATTCTTTTCAAGCTTTCCGCCCGGGAATTCCCAGTAGCCGGCATAGGGCTTGCCTTCAGGACGGGAACCGAGAAGCATTCTGCCGTCTTCGCGAATCAGCACGCCGACGGCGACATCAACAACCTTGTCGCTCACAATATTCTCCAACGATGAGCGCGGAAGCATCATTTGTTCCGCGCGCGCAGAATGCATTGTCTCTTATCCGCGCCGACTTTGCTTGCTGTAATCTGCGCAGTCTTTCAGTACGACGACTCCCGTACCGCGATGCCGGATCTTCTTTCCAAGCAAGAACTTTCCGCCGGCAGGAAGGCATAACGCCGAGGAAAAGCCGCGCAGAGTCCCGGAAATTGCTCCAGGCCACGCTCCAGAGCACGCTCCGCGAAGCTGACGGAGAAGCTCCCTTCACCGAGATAAAAGCGATGACGGCAGCCGATGCCTGAAGTCCCGGATGACCTTCTGTCAGATTATTATTATTTTTCTATATTTTTCAATAAACTATAAAAATTTATACACGATCTGCAAGTATGAAACAGATCAAAATGACACGTTCTGCAAGTTTAAGACGGTTCAAATCTGCACGATCTGCAGATGTCGTTCAGGCAGGCGTGCCTCACGGCTTTCTGTAAACAAGTTGCCCCAGGCTCGTCGCGCGCCCGGCAGAAAATTGAGATTTTTGATCTATTCTTCGAGATTTTCGACAACTCCCGGGGCGCCATACCTTCATAGACTTCCGGAATCGTTTTTCCGGAGTCCTGAATGTCTACTCAGACATCTTCCCTTCTTCCCCGTCAGAGCCTGACCTTTACCGCCGCGTCCCTTACGGTGCTTATTGCCTTCGGCGCCTCAGCGCTCCCGGTGCCTCTCATGAGCACCTGGACGCGCGAGTTCGGGCTCTCCACTGCCGCCATCGGCATGACGGTGCTCCTCTACGTGATCGGGAACGCCTGTTCGCTCCTCTTCTTTGCAAGGCTCTCCGAAGTGATCGGCCGCAGAGGTGCGGTTTTCGTTTCCCTTCTTTTCGGACTCGCCGCCTGCGCCTTCTTCCTTCTCGCGAATACGCCCGCTTTTCTGATGGCCGGGCGCCTGCTTCAGGGCCTTGCCTGCGGCATCACGACGACGGCCGCCATGAGCTGGTGCGTCGACAGCGCGCCGCCCCGCCGCAGCTGGCTTGCCACGGCCGTAAGCTCATCGGGCCCGCTCGCGGGCTTCGTCATTGCCACCATCGGCGCGGGCGTTGCCATTGAAACGCAGATTGCAGGCACCCGGGGGCTCTTCTTCTGCGTGCTTGTCCTTGAACTCCTGGTCTCGCTGCTGGTATTTCTCGCAAGCGAAACCGTCACGACAAAAAGCGCGAAAAAAGGCATTCTGAAGCCCTCCGTCATGCCGCCTCCGGGCTACGGAAAGAGACTAGCGCTCGCCGCAACCGGCTTTGTCGGCACTTCTGCGCTCACGTGCTTCTTCCAGGGGTTCTCCGCAAGAGTTGCCGAAGGGCTCTGGGGGACCGACGCCCCGATCGCGCTCCTCTCGGGCCTCGTCTACATTTCGCTCGTTCTCCCCAACGCACTCGGCGCCTTTGCCGCCGCCAAATTCCCGCCGCTCAAGGTCTTTGCGCCGGTGGGGCTTCTCTACGTCGTCACCGGATGCGGGACTTTTCTCTCGGTCGCCTGGCGGCTCCCGGAACTCTTCATCGCCTTTGCGCTTGTCTGCGGCGCCACCCAGGGGGCGCTCACAGCGGCCTCCTTCAAGATGCTGCTCGAAGGCTCGCGCATCATGGAGCGCGCGCGGCTTCTCGCCGCGCTCTACCTCATCAGCTACATGGGCACCTGCATTCCAAACGTCGTCATCATGATTTTCGGCAAGAGCGCCGGGCTCAACGCCATCGCCTACGGCTTCGTGCTCTGGTTCGCGCTCACGCTCGCGGCACTTCTTTATTTCCTGAGGGAAGTAAAGGCCGAACGCGCCATGAAGGAGGTTCTTGCCAACGAGGAACGCCGGGAAGAGGCGAAGGAAGCATCCGGCACCGGGAGGTCGTAATCCGGCCTCTTCCGGATCCGCCGCTTCAGGCCCAGAAGACGGCGCCGCAGGCGCCGCGTCCAAGGTCTATCCGAAGTTCTGCGCTTCCCTCGCGCCAGGCCTGGATGAGGCTCCCCGGAAGCGGCGCCGCCGCCCTGAGGCCGGGAGAAAGCATCAGTTCCCCGATCGTCACGCGGACAAGCGCGCGCTCGAGCCCCGGCAAAGGCGCAGAAAGAAGAGCGCACCGGATGCCGTCAAGGAGCGCTTCGCCTGAGCGCTTCTCTCCCTGAACCGCGGAGAGACTTCGAAGAATTCCGGGTATAAACCGCGCCAGCACGCCTGCCGCGGCTTCTGCTTCCCTGGCTGTTTCCGCACCGAATAGCCCGAAGGGAATCCGCCCGCCTGCAGCGAGGGCGCGCTTCCGCACGAGCTGCGAGAGGGCCGTGGAGAGCCCCGCAATCACCGATTCCGTTCTTGGGTCTTCTTCCGAAGCGACCTCCGCGATCGGCGAAGCGCCCGTGGCAAGGAGAATCAACACGTCGCCCGGATGGATTCCGGAGGACGCCCGCCAGGCTGCCGGCCCCGCAAGCCAGAGACGATCCCGGACGCCTTCCAGCACCTCGCGCCCGATGCCCGCGCTTGCGGCCGCTATCCAGACTTCTCCTCCGGCGCGCTCCGCATGGAAGACCGCCGCCCCCATTTCAAGCGCCCCTTCGGCGATTCGAAAGGGGAGACCGAGCGCTTCGGCGCCCCTGCCACAGGGCTCGTCGAGAAAGGACTGCGCACAGGCCGCCTGAAGCGCCTCCATCAGGCTTCCGACGGGATAGTGCTCAAGCACCGGCCCGGCGGCTGCGGCAATAAGATTTTCCTTCTCCACGCCCAGGACCCCGGATGCAGCATCCTCGAGCGCCAAAGCCGTCTGGTCCGAAAGCGGCCCGAACCCGGCAATGCCGACGGATGTCGAAATAAAGAGCTTTGCCGGAAATGCGCGGCGCTTCTCTGCGGCCGCCCATTGAATGCGAGCGGCAGATCCGTCCTCGCGCGGGGCGCCGGCGGGAAGCGTCCGGCCGGCTGTGCGCGCAGTCCACTCCGTTCCGCGCCTGAGATCCGCCGCGAAGACGGTTCCGGAGGGATCGCTCTGAAACCGAATTCCCGTCACATGAAAGCTGCTCCCGATGCGGATCATGAAGAAATTCCCCTCTGGAAAATGAAATCGCCCGGCGGGTCCTCTTTGCAGGAATCCAGCCGGGCGAACGAATGCGCCTCGTTCAGGCGCAGAAAGGCATCTTGAAAAGCTTCAGATTACTGGAGCTTTCCGTGGCAGTCCTTGAACTTTTTTCCGGAACCGCACGGGCACGGATCATTGCGCCCGACATGGCGGAAGAGTTCGCGCAGACGTGCTTCCTTTTCCTCGTCGGAAAGAAGGTCAAGCGAGCTTCCCGCATCCTGCGGCATCGGATCGGTGGTCGAACCGCCGTCTGCGAGACGAGCCGCATCCGCGCGCGCTTCGCCCTGCTCGATGTTGGCGTCCGTCGCGGCCTGAGCTTCCTCAGGGAGCTTGATCTCAACGCGCATGACGACCGAGACGAGCGTTTCGCGAATCGAGTCGAGGAGGCGCTCGAACATGCTGAAGGCTTCGCGCTTGTATTCCTGCTTCGGCTGCTTCTGAGCGTAGCCGCGGAGGTAAATGCCCTGACGCAGAGCGTCGAGCGCTGCGATGTGCTGGCGCCAGAGCTGGTCGATGACCTGCAGCAGCACCGAGCGCGTGAAGCTCGCGAACGCTTCGTGGCCGACAAGCTTTTCCTTCGCTTCGTAAATTTCGTTCACGCGGGCGAGAAGCGCCGTGAGGAGATCCTCGTCGGTCGTCTGCTCGTTCTCGTCGAGCATCTTCCGGAACGGAACCTCGATGCCGAATTCGTTCTTGAGCTTTTCGGAGAGACCGTCGAGATCCCACTGCTCCTCAACCGTATCGGCAGGCACGTAGCTTCTGAAGAGATCCTGGAAATAGCCCTCGCGGAGGTTCTTCACCATCTCGGACGAATCCGGGGATTCAAGAATCTCGTTGCGCAGCCCGTAGATCTCGTGACGCTGGTCGTTCTGAACGTCGTCGAACTCAAGGAGCTGCTTGCGGATGTCGTAGTTGCGGCCCTCGACCTTGCGCTGCGCCGACTCGATCATGCGGGTCAGCATCTTCGATTCGATCGCGACGCCGGGCTCGAGCTTCAGACGGTCGGCAATGGCGCGCATGCGGTCGCCGCCGAAGATGCGCAGGAGCTGGTCCTCCATCGAGAGATAGAAGCACGACGACCCCGGGTCGCCCTGACGGCCCGCACGGCCGCGGAGCTGATTGTCGATGCGGCGCGATTCATGGCGTTCGCTGCCGATGATGCGAAGGCCGCCGGCCTTCACCACCTCGTCGTGGAGCACCTGCCACTCGGCCTTCACCTTGGCGATCTTCTCCGCCTTCTGTTCGGGCGTGAGGGACTCATCGAGCTCGATCTCGTCGACCGCCTTGTTGATGCCGCCGCCGAGCACGATGTCCGTGCCGCGGCCGGCCATGTTGGTCGCAATCGTCACCATGCCGGGACGGCCGGCTTCGAGAACGATCTGGGCTTCCTTCTCGTGCTGCTTGGCGTTCAAGACATTGTGCGGAATGCCTTCCTTCGTGAGGAGGTTCGAGAGGAGTTCGGAATTTTCAATCGACGTCGTGCCGAGAAGCACCGGCTGGCCCTTTTCGTGGCAGGCCTTCACGTCCTTCACGATCGCGTTGTACTTTTCCTGAACGGTGCGGTAGACCTTGTCCTGCTCGTCGATGCGGATCATCTTCCGGTGGGTCGGAATCACAACCGTCTCAAGGCCGTAGATGTCCTGGAACTCGTAGGCTTCCGTATCGGCCGTGCCGGTCATGCCCGAGAGCTTCTCGTACATGCGGAAGTAGTTCTGGAAGGTGATCGACGCCATCGTCTGGTTTTCCTGCTGGATGCGCACGCCTTCCTTCGCCTCAACGGCCTGGTGGATGCCTTCGCTCCAGCGGCGGCCCGGCATCAGACGGCCGGTGAATTCGTCGACGATGACGATTTCGCCGTTCTGCACCACGTACTGCTGATCGCGATGGAAGAGCGTATGGGCCTTGAGCGAGGCCATCAGGTGGTGCATGAGGATGATGTTCTTCGGCGAATAAAGCGATTCGCCGGGAGCAACGAGACCGCGCTCGGAAAGGATCTTCTCGAGCTTCTCGTGGCCGGATTCGGAGATGTAGACCTGGTGGGCCTTTTCGTCCACCCAGTAGTCGCCCGGTCCCTTTTCCTCGGTCTGGCGCGTGAGGAGCGGCGGGATCTCGTTGATCTTGATGTAGAGGTCCGTATTGTCGTCGGCAGGACCCGAAATGATGAGCGGCGTTCTCGCCTCGTCGATCAGAATGGAGTCGACTTCGTCGACGATCGCATAGTAGAGTCCTCTCTGACGGCGCCCCTTGATGTCGTACTCCATGTTGTCGCGCAGGTAGTCGAAGCCGAACTCGTTGTTCGTGCCGTACGTGATGTCGCACGCGTAGGCCGCGCGCTTCGTTTCCGTATCCTGCTGCGAGAGGATCTTGCCGACCGTGAGGCCGAGCCAGTTGTAGACGCGCCCCATCCAGTCCGCGTCGCGCGAGGCGAGGTAGTCGTTCACCGTCACCACGTGGCAGCCCTTGCCGGGAAGGGCATTAAGGTAGACGGCGAGCGTTGCCGTGAGCGTCTTGCCTTCGCCCGTGCGCATTTCGGCAATCTTGCCGTCGTTCAACACCATGCCGCCGATCAGCTGCACGTCGAAGTGGCGCATGCCGAGCACGCGCCGGGAAGCTTCGCGCATCACGGCGAAGGCTTCAGGCAGAAGCTCGTCGGTCGTCGCCCCCTTGGCGATGCGGTCGCGGAATTCCTGCGTCTTTCCCTGGAGTTCGGCATCCGAAAGCGCCTGGATGGCAGGTTCAAGCTTATTGATCTGCGCCACCTTGCGCTGGTACTGCTTAATCAGCCGGTCGTTGCGGCTGCCGAAGATCTTGGTTAAAAGTTCGTCAAACATTGTTCTTAGCTCGGAATTCTCTGGTCCGCACCAAAAGAAGGCCGTCCGGGGAGAATCCTCAGGACGCCAAAGGGGACCGGTAACGGGTTGCGCTGCCGCGAAGCGGCTCAGGGAAGAATGGAAGACTTTGGGTAGACTCTTCACCTCAATGAAGCGGGCTTTGATGAGCTTTCATCGTCTCCTCTGCCCGCAGCTTTCCTGCCGCCGGGCAAGAGCTTCCCACAGCGTAACCGCAGGATTATCGCAGATTGCGGAGGATCAATACCTTAACGCATCCGGGATTTGGCAAGGAAAGTTTTCTTTCAGGCATCTTTTTCTGAGGTTCCACCGTGCCCAAATTGCGCCGAATGCCCGCCGATTTTCAGCTGAAGCGCCGGGGCTTCCGTTCCCCGCAGCGCTCGCTCGAACAAAGCTCCCGCACGGCCGGACTGGTTGAATCCTATGCGCTCTCCCTGCGGGCCGGGAAAGCGGTCGCGCCCGTCATCAAAGCCATGGGACTCGCGCTCGACTACGAGACCGGCCGGGGCGTGCGCATTGAGAACAACAAGGCGGTCTTCATCACCGACAGCGCCGCACAGCTCTCACGATTAAGAAACCTCTCAAAGCGCCTCCTTGAAAAGCTCGTGGCCGACGGGGTGCCCGTTCTCGGGGTCGAATTCAGGCTCCGCGGCAGACGCGCCGCGGAAGAGGAAGCCGAAAAGACCTCCCCCGTGAGAACGCCCTCGATCATTGCCGCTGCGGAACTTCTCTCCGCCGCCGAAAAGCTCATCAACCCGGAACTGCGCGAACAGATCCGGGCGCTCGCGCATACGCTCGAACCCAATTCCGAAGAGCTTCCGCTCGCCGTCCTCACCGCCATTACAGCCCAGCACGAGCGGCTCGAGAAGCTCGGCAGCGAAATCAAGGGACTCCGGGAAAAGCTCCCTCATGCTCCCGACCCGCATCTTGTTCCCGAAGAGGCCGCCGCAGCCGCAAGCGAGGAACTCGCGGGCGTAAGGGGGAGGATGCTCAAGCGCATCGCGCGCCGCGCGGTCTTTGAAAAGGCCGCAAACGGGGCGGATGCCGAAAGGAAGGCCCTTCTTCCCATGCTCAATGCGCTCGAGTCGCGCGCAATGGCCGGAAAGGAAGAGGAAGCCGTCGACTTCCCTGCGCTCAGAGACGAAGTCATTGCGTTCGCCCGCAGACTTTCCGCCACCCTGCGGAGCGTAAAGGACGCGAGGGAGCGCCTCACCGCTCAGGTCGAGGAGGAAAGGCAGAAGAAGGAGAGCGCGCACGAACCCTCAAAGGAATCCGATGAGGAGCGCGCGCTTGCGCTCCGCGCCGGCCTTTCCGCGCCGCCCCCCAATATGGCGCTTCGCGAACAGCTCCGCGGGAGTCTCGCAAGGCTCCTCGCCGAAATCCGCGTCACGAAGAAAGCCCTCGAGAAGGCCCGCGACCGGCTTCCGCCTGCGGGCAACATTCTTGCGGGCGACGAAACGCTGGCCGCCGACGTCGCGCGCCTCGCGGAAGCCCGCAAAAAAGGCGAAAAGGCGCCCGAGGAAGCGCTCTCGCCCCGGAGTTCGCGTCTTCTTCTCATCTGGAATTCCCGATCGGAAATTGAAGAGAAGCTCTCCGAAGCCTTCATGAAGCTCGGGGCGCTCGAAAAGACCCTTGAGAGCGACCGGCCGAAACTGCGCGTCCCGAGGAGCTTCTCCGCCTCGGCCCTCGCTTCGGACTTTGCGGAACTGCGCAAAATCGATCTTCGCCGCCCGGAGGATGAAAGCGCGCTCAATGCGCTCTCCTCCGAATCGGAATACCTGCAGGAAGCGGCCGAGATGCTCCGCACGAGCCTCCCGGATGGAGAGCTCCCGGGCGAAAACCCCGTCGAAGTGCGGCTGGAAGCACTCGCGGGAATCCTGCGCGAGCATTTGAGGAACATTCTCTCCGCGCTCGGGATCTCTCCCAACGAAAGCATCATTCCAACCGAAGCGGAGGCGGCGGCCTCTCCCGAAACGAGCGCGCTGAGGGAGCGTCAGCTCGCAAGACTCAGTCTCTGGCGAGAACGGCGCGCCCTCGTTCAGAAGGCGGAGGACGCGCTTAAAAATTTCTCGTCCGTCCTCTCGTCGCCCAGGGATGCCGGCGAAAAAACGTCCCGGAGCATCCTCTTCTCTGCGCTCGAAAAGTCGCTCGCCAACGCCTTTGAGCTGGCGGAAGCCGCGCGCCGTGAAGCGGCGCCGAAGATTCCGGTGCTCACGATCGAATCGGCGGATGCCGAACGCACCCGGCGCGAGGAAGCCGAAAAGGCCGCGAAGGAGCGCGAAGCAGAGGAAAAAAGCAAAAAGGCCGCAAAAGCGCCGAAGCCTCCTGAAGCGGCTCCCGGGAGCCTTGAGGAAAAGCTCCAGATCCTTCGGGATATTCTCCCGGTCTGGAAGGAACGCCTCCCGCGCGCGCCCGATCCGAATCTGATTCCGTCTGAAGCCGATGCCGCACGCCGGGAGGACCTCAGGGAAATCCGCAGCCGCATGCTGCTCAGGCGCGCGAACCACGAGGCCTTCACGCAGGAATTTGACGAACTCTCCGGTCTTCTCGCTCAGGTCGAGGGGATGGCGGCCAATCCGCTCGCCGACGGGACGGAAACGGAGCGCCTCGCGCAAAAGCTCGATGATTGGGCGAACGACTTCTCCGCCCGCCTCGCAAAGCTCTGACGCCCGCGATTCCATCAACCGGAAAAGGAAAAGCCCGCGCTCATCGAAAGAGTACGGGCCTTTTTCAACGCAAAAGCGCAACGCCTCAGAGCGGCGTATTGCCAGAGCGGTCCGACTTTATGGAGTCTTCCTCGGGCGAGACGGCTGCGGGCTGCGGCCAGAAGTCGACCGGGCAGTCCTTCGCATGCTCGAAAGTCACTTCTTCCCAGGCATCGGGCGTCGCTAGAAGCTTTCTCAGGAGCTGATTGTTGAGTCCGTGCCCCGACTTTTCGGCAATGTAGTGCGCGAGGAGCGGGGCTCCCAACACATAAAGGTCCCCCATCGCGTCGAGGATCTTGTGCTTCACGAATTCCGCCTGTTCGCGCAGTCCCCCGGGATTCAGCACCCGAAATTCGTCCATCACGATGGCGTTGTCGAGCGACCCGCCCTGAGCGAGGCCGATGCGGCGCAGCATTTCCACGTCCTGCACGAAGCCGAAGGTGCGGCAGTGCGCAACCGCCTGCTCGTAGTTGACGCGCGAAAAGTCGATGTCGGCGTACTGGTCGGTCGCATCGATCGCCGGATGCCCGAACGCAATCCGGAAGGAAAGCCGGAAGCCTTCATGAGGTTCGAGCCTCGCGAGCTTGTCGCCCTCGCGCACCTCAATCGGCTTCAGAATCCGCACGAACTTTCTCGCGGCATTCTGCTCGACGATCCCGGCGCTGTGAAGGAGGTAGACGAAGCTTGCACCCGAACCGTCCATCACGGGAATCTCGGGGGCATTCACCTCAACAATGCAGTTGTCGACCCCGAGTCCGCTGAAGGCGCTCATCAGGTGCTCGATCGTCGCCACCGCGGCGCGCCCCACATTGACGGTCGTCGCCATGCGGGTGTCGTTCACATTGAGGGGCTCGGCGGGAATGTCGACGGGAGGCTCGAGGTCCACGCGGCGAAAGACGATGCCGGTATCGGCCGGAGCGGGCCTCAGAACAAGGCGGATCTTTCTGCCGCTGTGAAGCCCGATGCCGACGGCGGCAACCGATTCGCCGAGCGTGCGCTGAGAAAACATTTGGTCTTAGCTCCCGCTCGAGCGCAGATAGGTCGGAATCGCATAGCCGCTGCCCGAAGGAACGGTCACGGGTTCGGGAACCTTCCGCTCGCCCTGAGAGGCGTCGGTCCCGGAAGCAGCCTTCTTCTCAGCGGGAATGGAAGCCCCGCCGAGCGTGGGCGCCGTGTAGGCCGCGCCGTCAATCTGCGGAATGGCGCCGGCGGGAAGCCCCTGACCCACGTCGGGCGCTTCCGTGCCGTTCGACGTATCGGGCGCTTCGCCCGGCTCGAACGGACGGTCGAGCCCGGTTGCCACCACGGTCACGCGCACCTCGTCGCCCATTTCTTCCGAAATGGCGGAACCGAAGATGACGTTCGCCTGCTTGGCGACGAAGGTATTGAGCACGCCCATCGCCTCGCGGATTTCCGCAAGCGTGAGGCTGTCGTTGCCCGTGAAGTAGACGAGCATGCCGCGGGCGCCCTGAAGGTTTGCGCCTTCGAGAAGCGGACAGGCGATGGCCTTTTCGGCGGCAACGCGCGCGCGGTCGGGACCGGAGGCCGTGGCAAGGCCGATGATGGCGCTGCCGCGTTCGCTCATGACGGTCTTCAGGTCTTCAAAGTCGACGTTGATCGTGCCCGGCGTGTGAATGATCTCGGCAATGCCGACGCAGGCCTTGTAGAGCACTTCGTTCGAAGTCTCAAAGCACTCCTTCATCGTCGCATTGGGCGGGCATTCCTCCTCGAGCTTCTCGTTGAGGATGACGATCATCGAGTCGACCTTGGCCTTCAGGTTTTCAATGCCCTGCTCGGCCGTGCGCATGCGGCGGGCGCCTTCAAAGCTGAAGGGCTTCGTCACGACGGCAACGGTGAGAATTCCCATTTCCTTCGCGATCTCGGCGATCACGGGCGCTGCGCCCGTTCCGGTGCCGCCGCCCATGCCGGCGGTGATGAAGAGAAGATTGGCCCCGCGGATCGCCTCGGCCACCTGCTCGCGCTTTTCCTGCGCGGCGGCGGCGCCGATTTCAGGACGGGCGCCGGCGCCGAGCCCGGTGCTGCCGAGCTGAATATTGACGTGCGCCTTCGAGCGCTGCAGGGCCTGATGATCCGTATTGGCCGCAATGAACTCAATGCTCTTGGCGCCGTGCGTAATCATGTGCTCGACGGCATTGCCGCCGCCGCCGCCCACGCCGATCACCTTGATGACGGTTTTCAGGGGATCAAATTCAGGGAGAACTTCGAAAGCCATTTCAACCTCTGATGGAAAAGTCTGCAAATTATCTACGAATTCTGAGGATGGCGGGAAGCCTCCCGCCGCTGCCGAAAAAAACTGTGTGTCCGTTGAAGGGAATCTCTTCCGAGGGGGCGCCTTTCCTCAATAGTCGCCGAGAAAGAAGGTCTTGAGCCCCCCGAGGAAGCTCATGCTCCGCCGCATTCCGAACGCGCGCTCGGGGCCGGAGAGGCTTTCCTTCAGGGCGCAGACCGCGAGTCCGGCGGCGACGGCGGCGTCGGAGCGCTGCAGAAGCGGACTTTCGCCCTCGACCCGATCCGGGATGCCGATGCGCACGTGCTTGTCGAGAATAATCTCCGCTTCCTCGCCAATGCCGCGCAGCATCGCGCCTCCGCCCGTGAGCACCACGAGCTCGATCTGGTCGAGCACGCCCGCGTCGGCGAGCATCTTGCGGTAAATGCCGAAAAACTGCCGCACGCGCGAGGAAAGGGTCTTGACGAGTAGATCCCGCGCGTAAGGTCTGGTCGTGCGGCCGTGCACCTCGATCTGCACGATTTCGCCGGGAAGCACCTGCGACAGCCGGCATTCGCCCGAGCGGAGCTTCAGCGCCTCGGCGTCCTCAAGGCTGATGCCGAGAACGATTGCGAGGTCGCGCGTGAAGTGCTCCGCCCCCCAGGGACGAACGTCCGTGAAGAGAATCCTGCCCTCGCGAAAGACGATGAGGGAGGTCGTCTCCGCGCCGATGTCAATGAGCGCGGTGCCGCACGTCTTCTCGGTTTCCGAGAGCACTCCCTGTGCGGCCGCCCAGGGGTGAGGCTCGTAATTGATGAGTTCGAGCCCCACGCGCTGGATGGCATGCTTCAGATTATTGGCGTTCGTTCTCGAGCCGTAGAGCGCATGCACGTCGGCCTCGAGCTTCTGCCCGACGAGCCCCACGGGCTTGTCGGTCACCAGATCGCCGCAGCGGTACCCCTGCGGGATCAATTTGAGAAGGCTCTCGCCCTTCATGTCGCGAAGCGCGGACTGCCGGGCATTCAATTCTGCCTGCTCGACGTCCTCGCGCGTGACTTCGCGCCCGCGCAGCACCGTCTGTCCCGTGCAGTTGGCGCTTTTCAGCGTATGGCCGCCGATCGCCGCCCAGACGCCCGTAATCTCGACGCCCGCCGTGAAGCCCGCTTCCCTCACGGCCTGCCGGATCGACCCCACGGCAGCCGTGACGTCCACCACGCAGCCGTTCCTGATGCCTGACGACGGCGTATTGCCGATGCCGATCACGCGCAGCATTTCCGGCTCATCCCCCGGGCGGGCGACAAGGCAGAGCACTTTGTCGGAACCGACATCAAGGGCGGCGAAAAATTCCTTATTTTCCTTCTGCTGCTTCATGGCTCACTTCTGAACGTTCCGTGGGAGTGTTTTCCTGCGCTTCAAGCTCCGTGCTGTCGGCGGAATCATCCGCATCCGGGGCGCCTTCCTGATCGCTGTCCGGGGACTGCGCTTCCGATCCGGCCTGAGGAGACTGAGGAGCTTCAGGGACTTCAGCCGGATTTTCAGCCGGAAGGGCGGCGGGCTCCTTCTTCTCCTCCGCCCGGGCATTTTCCTCCAGATAGGCTTCCAGCGCCTTTTTGTCCACCTTGCCCGCGGCAATGGCGCGCCGGTAGCGCGCGTCAATGGATGAGGGCGGGCCGCCCAGGAGCTCTTCCATCCGGGGATAGGCTGCCGCCACCTGCCGCACGCGCTCCTCAACGGGAGCCCCCGCCGTATCGCGCCCGAGCTCCACCTTGGTCGGCGGAATCCTCGGCCCCTGAATGACGAGCGACCAGCTGCCCCGGTCAGAAAGCGAAAGCGCCGTAATGCGGAAAGGGAGGTCGCCGAAGAGCGACGTAAAGCGGCGGTAGCGCCTCAGAAGTTCCGGCACGTCCTCGGCCGCGCAGGAAAAGGTCGGAAGATTCCGGGCTTCCGCGCCTTCCTCGGGGTTGGCCGAAAAGAGCTTTCCCTCAATGCTGATGAGGCGTCCGTCCTCGAGCTGAGCCGCGGCCTCATAAACCGTGATGTCGACTTCTATCCGGTCGGGCCAGATGCGCCGCACGGACGCATGCTTCACCCAGGGGACGGTTTCCGCAGCCGCGCGCACGGCCGCGATGTCGGTCGTGAAGTAGGACTTCCCCGCGAGCTCGGGCTCGACGACTTCCTTGAGGCGGGGAAGCGGCACTTTCGCCGTATCGCCCTTCATCTCAAGCCGGTGGATCCTGACGTAGTCAAGTCCCGTCACGGCAGGAGCCGCCAGATAGGCGCCCGCGAGCGCGGCGGCAAAAAGAAGAGCCGCGAGGACCCGGATCAGGCTCCCCGAACGCCTTTTTTGAGGATGAGCGCCGTCCTCCGGCACGCTCGTCGTACCGGTGAGCGGGATCTGCTCGAGCGCTTCTCCCTTGTAGGAGATGCTTCTCGGCGTATTTTCGAAATCCTCCACGGCCCCGTGCTTTCCCGATTAATCCGTTTGAGCGAGCCCGAGCACCCTGAGGCAGAGTTCGCCGTAATCGAGTCCCACGCTTCTCGCGGCCATCGGCACGAGCGAGTGCGGGGTCATCCCGGGCGACGTATTGATCTCAAGGAGCGCGAAGCCCCCGTCGGGACGGCGCATGGCGTCGATGCGCGACCAGCCGCGGCAGCCGAGCGTCCGGAAGGCCTTTTCGCAGGCTTCGCGAAGCGCCTTCGACTCTTCGTCGGAGAGCTTTGCCGGGCATTCGTAGCGCACCGAATCGGTGTAGTACTTGTTCTGGAAGTCGTAGCTTCCTTCGGGCGCAATGATTTCAATGACGGGAAGCGCCTCGCCGTCGAGAACCGCAACCGTGAATTCGCGGCCCTGAATGTATTCCTCGGCGAGCACCTCGTCCTCATCGCGCCTGGCCGCGTCCCTGACGGCATCGCGCAGGACGTCGAGCGTCAGCGCTTCGGGAAGAATCTTCGTGACGCCGATCGAGGAGCCGTCGTGCCCGGGCTTCACCACAAGCCCGGTTTTCCCGAAGGCGTCGATTGCGGCAAGAAGCTCCGCATCGCCCGAGCGGGCGGAAAGCCTCGCGCCCGCCGGCACGGGAATGCCGGCGTCGACCCAGAGCGCCTTCGTCATTTCCTTGTCGATTGCAATCGCGGAAGCGGCAACGCCCGGACCCGTATAGGGGAGCCCGAGGCAGTTGAGAAGCCCCTGGATGGAGCCGTCCTCGCCGAGCTTTCCGTGAAGCGCGATGAAGGCCGCGTCGTAGCCGCCTTCCTCGAGCATCCCGACGCTGTCCGATGCCGGATCCCAGACGTCCACTTCAAGACCCTTCGCGCGAAGCGCGTCCGCGACGCCCTTTCCCGAAAGGAGCGACACCTCGCGCTCGGACGAAATGCCGCCCTGAAGCACCACCACGCGGCTGAGCATACTGGCCATGATTCCTCTCCTTAAATTCTCTGATCAGGCAAGACCGGCGATCTTCGGCGCCGCTTTGCCGATCGAACCCGCGCCCATCGTGATCACGACGTCGCCGTCCTTTGCAAGGGCGCGCACGCTCGCAGGCACATCCTCAACGTTGACGACCACGGGCTCGTGATACCCCTGCGCGGCGATCGCCTGGGCGAGATGCTCGCTGTCGGCGCCCTCGATCGGATCCTCGCCCGCCGGATAGACGTTTGCGAGGACGAGGCCGTCGACGTCCTCGAGCACCTTCACGAAGGCGTCGAAGCAGTCGCGCGTGCGCGTATAGCGGTGGGGCTGGAAGGCCACGATGATGCGCCGGCCCGGGAAGGCGCCCCGCACTGCCGCAAGCGTCGCCGCCATTTCATGCGGATGGTGGCCGTAGTCGTCGATCAGCGTGAAGCTTCCCGTGATTTTTCCTTCCGCATTTTTGATCGGAATGTCGCCGTACTGCGCGAAGCGCCTGCCGACGCCGCGGAATTCAAGAAGGCCCCGCACGATGTCGGCATCCTTCACGCCCGCAAGCGTTGCAATCGCGATGGCCGCGAGCGCATTTCTCACGTTGTGCACGCCCGGAAGATTGAGCGTCACGGGAAGCGGCGGATGATCGGGCCGCAGCACCGTAAAGCGCATCTGCGTGCCCGAGGCCTCAACGTCGATCGCGCGCACGCTCGCTTCCGGGGTGAGGCCGTAGCCGATCACGGGCTTCGTCACCCGGGGGCGGATCTCGCGCACGTTGGGGTCGTCCATGCAGAGGACCGCAACGCCGTAGAAGGGAAGGCGCTCGAGAAAGTCGACGAAGGCGCTCTTCAGGCGTTCGAAATCATGCCCGTAGGTATCCATGTGGTCTTCGTCGATGTTGGTGACCGCCGAGATCACGGGCGTGAGGTTGAGGAAGGACGCATCCGATTCGTCCGCTTCCGCGACGAGAAACTCTCCGGTTCCGAGGCGGGCGTTCGCGCCCGCGGAATTGAGCTTCCCGCCGATCACGAAGGTGGGGTCGAGCCCGCCCGCAGCAAGAAGCGACGCGGTAAGCGACGTCGTGGTGGTCTTTCCGTGCGCGCCCGCAATCGCGATGCCGCGCCTCAGGCGCATCAGTTCAGCGAGCATCACCGCGCGCGGCACGACGGGAATGCCGAGCTCGCGGGCGGCGACCACTTCCGGGTTGTCGGCCTTCACGGCCGAGGAAACAATCACGGCATCCGCACCGCGGATGTGCTTCTTGTCGTGCCCGAGAAAAATGCGGGCCCCGAGCTCCTGCAGGCGCTCGGTGACGGGCGTGCGGGCAATGTCCGAGCCGCTGATGACGTAGCCGAGATTGAGGAGCACCTCGGCGATGCCGCTCATGCCCGCGCCGCCGATGCCGACGAAGTGGAGGTGATTAACGAGAAACTTCACGTTCTTTCCTTTGATGATTGTCTTTCTGCGGCCTTCAGTGCTTTGCGCCTTCGCGCGCGGCGAGCGTCTCTTCGATCAGGTCGGCGACGTTTCTGGCGGCATCGGGCACCGCAATGCTGCGGGCGGCTTCAGCCACCGGGAGAATCTTTTCGCGGGTCATGCCGGCAATGAGTTCGGCCACATGATCGGCCGTGAACTGCGGCTGCTCGACGAGCCAGGCGGCGCCACGGTCGGCGAGGTACTTTGCATTCCCGAGCTGGTGCTTCGTCGTCTTCGCAATGAAGGGAACGAGGACGGCGGCAGCGCCCGCGGCGCAGAGTTCCGAGCAGCTCGTCGCCCCGGAGCGGCAGATGACGAGGTCGCTCTCGCGGTAGCGCGCGCCCATGTCGTCGATGAAGGGCACGACTTCGGCCTGGACGCCTAAGCGCGCATAGTGCTCTCGCACGGCTTCATCGCGGCCGCGGCCGGTCTGATGAAGGACGATCGGGCGGCTTTCGGGCGGAATTTTCGCAAGCGCTTCGGGGAGAACGTCGTTCAGAACCTGAGCGCCGAGGCTCCCGCCGAAAACAAAGAGGCGAAGCGGCCCGAAGCGGCCGGCGAGGCGCTCCGCGGGCGGCGGAAGCGCCGCAATTTCAGCGCGCACGGGGTTGCCGGTGGTGTGGCCCTTCGTCCCCGCAAACGTGCGCGCGCCTCCCGCGAAGCCGCAGGCAAGCGCGCTCGTAAACGGCATGAGCGTGTTGGTGGACATGAGAAGGTCGGCGTCGCAGTTCATGAGAACGATCGGACGCTTCAGATTCTGTGCGGCAAAGCCCACCGGAACGGCGACGTAGCCCCCGGTCGAGAAGACGAGATCGGGCTTGATTTTTTTGATGAGCGCCCGGCTCTCCCAGATCGCCTTCAGCATCTTGATGCCGCCCTTGACGGCGCCTGCAAGCCCCTTGCCGCGCACGCCCTGGAAGTTGAGCGCATGGAATTCAATGCCCTCGCGCCCGACGAGTCCGCCTTCCATGCCCGTTGTCGTGCCGATCCAGACGATCTTCCAGCCGCGCTCCTTCATTACGCGCGCCACGGCAAGGCCGGGCATCACATGCCCGCCCGTGCCGGCTGCGGCGATAACGAGAACGCGTTCTTTATTTGTATTCTTTTCCGTCGTCACACCTGACCTCCACGCATCAGAATTTTGTTTTCGCGGTCGACGCGCAGCAGGAGCCCGATGGCGATCATCGAAGAGAGGAGCGCCGAGCCGCCGAAGCTCACGAAGGGAAGCGTGAGCCCCTTCGTCGGAAGCGCCCCTGAGGCTACGCCCACGTTGATGATCACCTGCACGCCGTACCAAAGCCCCACGCCCTGCGCGAGAAGTCCCGCGAAGTAGCGCTCGAGCTTGATTGCCTGGCGCCCGATTTCAAACGCCCGGCGAATGAGCCAGTAAAAAATGAAAAGGACAAGGATAACACCGGCAAAACCGGTCTCTTCGGCGATCACGGCCATGATGAAGTCCGTATGCGCCTCGGGAAGGTAATTAAGTTTTTCCACCGAACCGCCGAGGCCCACGCCGAAGAGCTCCCCGCGCCCGAAGGCAATGAGCGAGTGCGAGAGCTGATAGGACTGCCCGAGCACGTACTCCTCGCTCCAGGGGTCGAGGTAGGCCAAGACGCGCGAAAGCCGCCAGGGCGTCATGTAGATCATGATCCCCACAAAGCCGATGACGACCGCGCCCACTGAGAGGAAGATGTTCATGGAGAGGCCGCCCAGAAAGAGCACCCCCATGATTTCCGCCGCCACGACCGCGGTGGCGCCGAGGTCGGGCTGCTGCATCAGAAGGAAGGCAACGACGACCATCGGGATGGCAATCGGCGCAAAGCCCCGCGAGAAGGAATGCATGAATTCCTGACGCTTCACCGTAAAGGCGGCGGCAAAGATGAGCGCGCCCACCTTTACGAGTTCCGACGCCTGAATCGAGAGGCCTGCAATCTGAATCCAGCGCCGCGCGCCGTTGACGCTCTTTCCGACAACAGGGAAAAAGACGATGCAGAGGAGAATGATGCACAAGCCCCCGATGATGCCGGACCACCGGAACCAGAAGGAAAGCGGCACCCGGTAGACGACGAGCGCCGCCGCTCCGGCAAGCCCGATGCTTGCCAGATGGCGCTTGAGCTCCCCGGTGTTCGCGGCGGCGAGCGCATCCCCGGCCCCTGAGGACGACGTGGCCGAAAAGACCATTACCGTCCCGAAGGCAAGGAGCGCCGCGACGCAGAAGATCGTTTCCCAGTCGACGCCGGGCGCGGAGAGGCGAAAGTCGTCGAACTCCTCAAAGCGCGTCACGCTTCACTCTCCTCGCGCTCTCTGATCCGAGCAGCCTCAGCCCTGAAGCGCTCGCTTCTCTCCGCATAGTCGCGGAACATGTCCCAGGAGGCGCAGGCGGGCGACAAAAGAATGACGTCGCCCTCGCGGCTTTCGCTCCAGAGCCAGTCGACGGCCGCTTCCAGAGTCGGGAATTTTTGAGCCGGCACGCCCGCGGACGCGGCCGCCCGGCCGATTTCATCCGCATCCTTGCCGATGAGCGCCGCCGAGGCGGCGCGGCCCTTGAGCACATCGGCCAAAGGTGCAAAGTCCTGTCCCTTGCCGTCGCCCCCGAGGAGAATGAGGATTCGCCTTCCCTGAGCCGCGAGCCCCGTGACGGCGGCCGCAACGGCGCCGACATTGGTGCCTTTCGAGTCGTCGATGAAGTCGCGTCCCTTTACCGTAGAGACGAGCTCCACGCGGTGAGGTTCGCCCTTATAGGTTCTGAGCGTTCCGATCGCCGCCTGCTGGCTCACGCCGACGGCGCCCGTGAGGGCGAGGGCCGCGAGCGCATTCATTGCATTGTGGCGGCCTCTGATCTGAAGTTCCGACTCCGGCAGATAGAGAATCTCCACTTCCATTTCGTCCATGGAGGAAAGCCAGAGTCCCTGGGAGGCGTGCGCCGCCATCTCGAGCCCGAATTCTCCGGGCCGGGCGGGCTTCGAGGCGCCGAAGATTCTCAAAAGCGACGGGTTTTCAAGTCCCTTCTTCGTCCATTCGAGCGCGAGCTGATCCTCGCGGTTCCCGACGCGGACGGTGTCGGGCGAGAAAATTCTTGCTTTCGCCGCCGCATAGGCTTCCATGGAGCCGTGCCAGTTGATGTGGTCTTCCGTGATGTTGAGGAGCGCCGCCGCATCGCACCGGAGGGTATGCGTCGTATCGAGCTGGAAGCTTGAGAGCTCCAGCACCCAGAGGTCGGGGAGTTCCCCCGCGTCCTCGGCCTTCAGAAGCTCCGTCACGGCATTGGGACCGATGTTCCCGGCAGCAATGGTTCTGAGGCCCGCCGCTTCGCCGATTTTTGCCGTGAGGCTCGTCGTGGTCGTCTTGCCGTTCGTGCCGGTAATGCCGATCACTTTCGGCGCGTAGCCGGAAGTCTCCCGGAGGTGCGCGAGTTCCTCTGCGAAGAGTTCAATTTCCCCCGCAACCGGAACGCCCGCGCTTCTGGCGGCTGCGCAGAGCGCCGCCGCAGGACCGAACCACGGCGAAATGCCGGGCGACATCACGACGAGGTCGACGCCCTCGGGGAGAGACTCCGGGATGCCGCCGAGCGAAACCGAAATTTCCGGATGCGCGCAGAGGAACCCGTGAAGCCCCGGCACTTTCTCGCGGGAGTCGCAGGCCGAAGCCAGCCAGCCGCGCTTCAGGAGGTATTCGAGCGAAGCGCGCCCGGAGGCGCCGAGCCCCGCGACAAGCGCGCGGCGGCCCCTGCCGTTCGCGGCGTCAAGCTTCAGATAGGCCTCATCGGAAGAATCAAACATGATGCGTCTCTTCGAAAAGGAAATCAGCGGATTTTGAGCGTGGAAAGTCCGATCAGAACAAGAATGAAGGTAATGATCCAGAAGCGGGTCACCACCTGCGTTTCCTTCCAGCCCTTCAGTTCAAAGTGGTGATGAATGGGAGCCATGAGGAAGACGCGCTTGCCGTGCGAAAGCCGGAAGTAGGTGGTCTGAATCATGACGGAGAGGGTCTCCGCCACAAAGACGCCGCCCATCACGGCAAGCACCAGCTCCTGACGGGCGATGACCGCCATGGTGCCGAGGCAGCCGCCCAACGCCAACGCCCCCACGTCGCCCATGAAGACCTGCGCCGGGTGCGCGTTGAACCAGAGGAAGGCGAGTCCCGCGCCCGCGAGCGCCCCCGCAATGACGACGAGTTCTCCCGCGCCCGGAATGTAGGGGAAGATCAGATAGGAGGAGAAGTCGGGGCGTCCGACCACGTAGGCGAAGACGCCGAGAGCCATGCCGACCAGCACGGTCGGGAGGATGGCGAGGCCGTCAAGGCCGTCCGTGAGATTCACGGCATTGCTCGAGCCCACGATCACGACGTACGTGAAGACCATGAAGCCGATCAGCCCGAAGGGGAGCGCAATGTCCTTGAAGCACGGAATGAGGAGATGGATGTTGGGCGTGAGGTCGAGCGGGAAGCGCGCGTCGTACCACTTCGAGAGCGCCTCGGCGAAGGTGCCGCCCGGCTCGACCGAGAGCGCGAGCGCAAGGTAGAAGGCGGCGACGAGCCCGATCACGGACTGCCAGCCGAATTTTTCCTTCGCGCTCATGCCTCTGGGGTTGTGGTGCACGACCTTGCGGTAGTCGTCGATCCAGCCGATCGCCCCGTAGCCGAGCGTGACGAAAAGCACGACCCAGATGAAGCGGTTCGAGAGATCCGCCCAGAGAAGGGTCGAGACCGTAATGCCGAAGAGGATGAGGGCGCCGCCCATGGTGGGCGTCCCGTCCTTCACGAGGTGCGTCTGCGGCCCGTTCGTGCGCACCGCCTGTCCGAAATGGAGCTTCTTAAGTTCCCGGATCATCCAGGGACCGAAGGCGAAGCCGATCACGAGCGCCGTAAAGCAGGCAAGAAGGGCGCGCAGCGTCAGGTAGTTGAAGATGCCGAAGCCCGACCAGCTCGAGGAGAGCGAGCGGAAAAGTTCAAGAAGCATGATTCCAGTGCGATTGGTTTTGTCTGTAAATTCTTTTCCCGTCAGGGAATCGGTTATTTGCCGCTGAGCGCATCCACGATCTTTGAGAATCCCGCGCTGTGGCTCGCCTTGACGACGATCGTGCCGCCTTCCGCCTTAAGTTCCGGCAGGGCTTCAATCAGCTCGTCGCGGTCGCGGAATGCCCGGCACCGGTCGCCGTCAGTCCCGAAGGCAAGGGCCCCGGCGCGCGCCTTTTCGCCCGCCGTCCAGAAATAATCAATGCCGAGGCGCTTCGCTTCCGCACCCACTTCGGCATGCCACTTTTCGCTTGAGGGACCGAGCTCGGCCATGTCGCCGAAGATGAAGATCCGCGGAGCCTTTTCGCGGGCGAGCATCCTGAGCGACGCGATCGCGCTGTCGGGGTTGCAGTTGTAGGCGTCGTCGATCAGGATCGCCCCGCCGAAGCGCTCCGCCGCATGCATGCGGGCGCCGCGCCCGGGAAGGGCTTCGAAGCTTTCGAGCGCTTTGCGGATGATTTCCGGATCAATATCCTGAATGAGCGCGGCGGCAGCGGCCGCAGCGGCATTCCTCGCGTTGTGAAGGCCTGCGATTCTGAGCGCAATCTGGAAGCTCTGCTTCTCTCCCTCGAGCGCGAGCGCTCCGTCGGCATCGAGCCTGCACATGAGGTCGGCAGGAACGGCCGGGTCAAAGGAAAAGGTGAAGGACTTCACGCCGCGCGCAAGCGCGAGCGACGCCCAGACGTCGGAGCACGGATCGTCGGCCGGGAAGACCGCATGGCCGCTTTCGGGAAGCGCGGCAATGAGGAGCCCGTTTTCGCTTGCCGTTTCGGCAACCGTTTCTAGAAACGCCTGATGCTCGCGCTGCGCGTTGGTGAGGACCGCAACCGTCGGGCGGATCATGTCGGCAAGGACCGCCATCTCGCCCCGGTGATTCATGCCGGCCTCAACCACCGCCGCGCGGTGCCGGAACCTCAGGCCCATGAGCGTATGCGATACGCCGATGTCGTTGTTGAAGTTCCCTTCGGTCGCGAGCATCTCGTCCGCACCCCAGCGTTCGCGCAGAATGGCCGCCACCATCTGCGTGGTGGTGGTTTTGCCGTTGCTGCCGCCCACGGCGGTGAGATTGCAGGAAAAGCGGGCGCGCCAGGCGCGCGCGATCCGCGCGAGCGCGCGCCGCGCGTTCCTCACGATGATCTGCGCGGCATCCGCGCCGTGAATTTCATGCTCAACCACGAGGCAGACGGCTCCCGCCTCGGAAGCCTTCCTCGCATAGTCGTGGCCGTCAAAGCGCTCGCCGGGGATGGCGACGAAGACGTCGCCTTCGCCCGCTTCGCGCGAATCGGTCGTAATGCGCTTCCAGCTCCATTCAAGATGGTGGTGATGAAGCCTCAGGCCCGCAGTTTCCTCTGCGAGCGCGTCCTTCAGCCAGCCGAGCGTTTCCGGATGATCCATTTCCATTTCTTCTCTCCGCCTGAAGGCTTAAAGCTCGCGCGTGCGGCGCTCGTTCAGGGCTTCCCGGACCACTTCCGCATCGAGGAAGTGGTGCGGGCCGTCCTTCAGAATCTGTTCGCTTTCGTGGCCTTTGCCGGCGACGAGAACGAGATCCTCTGGCGCCGCCCCGAGAATCGCTTCATGAATGGCTTCGCGACGGTCCGTCACGATGCGCACGTTTTTTGCGTCCCCGGCGCCCGCCGCTACCTGGCGGACAATGCTTTCAGGGTCCTCGCTTCGCGGGTTGTCGCTCGTCACGATCACATGGTCGGAAAGCCTTGCGGCGATGGCCCCCATGATGGGGCGCTTCCCCGGGTCGCGGTCGCCTCCGCAGCCGAATACCGTCCAGAGCTTCCCGCCCCGGGCGTGCACGCCGGGAAGGAGGCTTTCGAGCGCCTTTTCGAGCGCATCGGGCGTGTGGCAGAAGTCGACGACGCCGAGCGGCATCCCTTCCGAATAAACAGGCTGCATGCGCCCGGGAGGGGGTTCGAGCGCCGCGACTCCCTCGACGACATCGTCAAGGGGATAGCCGAGCGCGAGCATGGCGGCAATGACCTCGAGGGCATTGTCGACGTTGAAGAGCCCCACCGCAGGAAGCGATACTTCCCGGGTTTCGCCCTCCGCCCGGAGCGTAAAGGCCATCCCGCGGCCGGTCGAGCGGCAGTTGCAGGCGTCAAGCGCGTGCGCGGCCGAAACCGCTTTGCAGAGCGCCTCGCCCTTGCCTTCGCGGCCCGTCGTCCAGACGGGAATGCCGTGCGCCTGAGCCGTCGCCGCAAAGCGCGCGCTCAAGGGGTCTTCGGCATTCAACACCGCCGCGCCGAGCCCGGGCCAGCGGAAAAGGATTTCCTTCGCATCCGCATAGGCTTCCATGGTGTGGTGGTAGTCGAGATGGTCGCGCGAGAGGTTCGTGAAGATCCCGACGCGAAAGTGCGAGCCCGAAAGCCGCCCCTGCTCGAGGCCGACCGAGCTCGCCTCAACGGCAAAGGCCTTTGCGCCATCGCGCGCGAGCCTTGCGTAAAGGCTCTCGAGCGTCACGGCATCAGGCGTCGTGAGGTGCGGCGCGGGAATCTGCCGGCCGTTGAAGAAGACCCCCACCGTGCCGATCACGGCGGCCGGGGCGCCCAGCTTCGTGAGGAGCTGCCCGAGCCAGAACGTGCTCGTCGTCTTCCCGTTCGTGCCGGTAACGGCAACGCCCGTCATTTCCTTAGAGGCGTCGCCGTAAAAGAGCGCCGCGATTTCGCCGAGACGCGAGGCAAGGTGCGAAACCGCGAGCGACGCTACCGGATAGTGCTCGCCCTGCGGCGTCCCGTCGGCCTCGTAGATCACGCCGGCGGCGCCGCGGGCGGCCGCCACGCGGATGAAGGCGCGGCCGTCCGACTTTGTGCCGGGAATGGCGCAGAAGATGTCGCCCGGGCGCACTTCGCGGCTGTCGAGCTTCATTTCCGCCCCTTCGTGGACGAGCTTATGCATCCAGTCGACGACTTCCCTGTTGGTTCTGGTCATATATGCCGGAGCTCCTTCTTCAATTCACTCTTTTCTTCGTTCAGTTCCGTATGCGGGTAAGGAATCCGCCGCCCCCGGAGAGGGGCTCCTCGTCGGGCGAGACCATCTGCGTGCGGAGCGCCCCTTCGGCCACCTCGCGGAAAACAGGTCCCGCCACGGTGCCGCCGTAGCGGCTTCCCTTCTTGGGTTCGTCGATCATGACGGCAACGATGAAGCGCGGATTCACGGCGGGCACGATGCCCACGAAGCTCGCCACGGTGTCCTTCGTGTACTTGCCGTTCTTCACCTTGTTCGCCGTACCGGTCTTCCCGGCCACCGAGTAGCCGGCGACGCGGATCTGCGACCCCGTGCCGCCGCGGCTCATGGTCTTCATCATCATGGCGCGGATGAGGCGCACGGTTTCTGGCCGGAAGACGCGCTCGCCCGTCACCGTTTCGCCGGGACGGCGCTTGTAGAGCGTGAGGTCGATCACGTCGCCGTTCCTCGCAATCGCCGTATAGGCGCGCACGAGCTGCATGAGGGACACCGAAACGCCGTGCCCGTAGGAGATCGTCGCCTGCTCAATCGGGCGCCAGGATTTGGCCGGACGAAGACGCCCCGCCGTCGCGCCAGGAAAGCCGATCTTGGGCGGCTGTCCGAAGCCGAGAGCTGTATACATATCCCAGAGCGTCTGCGGCGCCATCTCGAGCGCGATCTTCGCCGTGCCGATGTTGGACGACTTGGCGACGATTTCCGCCACCGTCAGCAGGCCGTAATCGTGCGTGTCGCCGATCGTGCGGTCGTTGATGGTGAGCTTCCCCGGCGCCGTCTGAATGGTCGTCGTCGGATCGATGAGGCCGAGGTCGATCGCCTTCGCGATAGCAAAGGGCTTCATGGTCGAGCCCGGCTCGAACTGATCGGTGAGGACGCGGTTTCGCATCTGCTCGAAGAGCATGGTCGAGCGGTCGTTCGGGTCGTAGGTCGGCACATTGGCAAGCGCAATCACCTCGCCCGTATCCACGTCCGCGACCACCACGGCGCCCGCGAGCGCCCCGGTCTTCTCAACCTGGGCGCGCAGCGCCTCATAGGCGAGGAACTGCACGCGCGAATCAATCGAGAGCGTAATGTCGCGCCCGGGCACGGCCTCCTTCTGCCAGATGTCGTCGATGATGCGGCCGCGCGCATCGCGAATCACGCGCCGCGCGCCGGGGCTCCCGGCAAGCTGGCGGTCGCTTGCGAGCTCAATGCCTTCCTGTCCGCGGTCGTCGCGCCCGGTAAAGCCCACCACATGCGCCGTCACGGGGCCGTCCGGGTATTCGCGAAGCACCTCGGGCTTGATGCCGACCCCGGGGAGGCCGAGCTTTCTCACGGCTTCGGCAGTGCGCACGTCGCAGTTGCGCTCAATCGTCACGAAGCGCGTGTTCTCGGCTTTGAGCTTTCCGCCCACATAGGCGGGATCGAGCCCGAGCACGTCGGCGAGCTTCCGGATGTCTTCCTTTGAGACCCCCTGCGAGAGCTGCGGATCCGCCCAGATGCTGCGTACGGGCTGAGAAGCCGCAAGGACGACGCCGTTGCGGTCGAGAATTTCGCCCCGCTCGCCCGCAATCGTGAGCGTGCGCGCATAGCGCTTTTCGCCTTCGTCCTGAAGGAAGTCGTTCGAGACCACCTGCAGCCAGAAGGCGCGCCCGGCAAGGCCGAAGAAGGCGACCGTGATGCCGAGAAAGAGCACGTACGTGCGCCAGCGCGGAATCGGAATGACGATGAGCGGGCTCTCGGCGCTCTGGGGCTGCGCCTCGCGCGCAGCCCGGTCGCGCTGAATGACCGTCTTCAGGAAATTCCAGACGGACTGCGCGGCGGCCGAAATAAGATCCTTCACGCGGTTCACGGCTTCGCTCCCTGTCCGGACGCGCCGGACGAACCGGCCGCAGCCCCGGCAGCCTTCGCCGCATCGAGTTCGCGGCGAAGCTCAGGGAGGAAGTCAATCCTCCCGTCCGGGGCCTCCACAAGCGTCACGGTATCGACGCCCGTTGCGCCCGCGAGGTCGAGCATCGCCGCGCCCGCGCCGATATTGCCCGCAAGCGACGCACGGCGGACCTGCATCTCGAGGTTCGCCTGATCATCCAGAAGCCTCCGGTGCACATCCGCCTCGTGCTCGTGCGCGACGAACAGCTGCCGCGCCTGCCAGTGAAGCTCAACAAGGCCGAGCGCGCTCAGAAAGAGCGCGACGCCGAGCACCGCCGCCCAGATGATTTCCGCGCGCGCAACGCTTTTCATCGCGTCTCCTCCGACTCCCAGGGACGGGCCGTGCGGGTGCCGGCGCGAAGCACCGAGGAGCGTGCACGCGGGTTTTCCTCCGCCTCGCGCTTCGAGGGGAGGATTCTTTCCACATCGCGGAACCAGGGCTCCTCGTTGAAGCCTGCGGGCACGGGGAGCCGCGGATCGAGCGCATGTCCGGGATTCCGCGCGCGGTCGAAGAACCGCTTCACGATCCGGTCTTCGAGCGAATGGAAGCTGATGACGGCGAGCCTTCCTTCGGGAGAAAGAAGCGACGCAGCAGCGTCGAGCGCCTCCCGGAGCTCGTCGAGCTCGTGATTGATTTGAATGCGTATCGCCTGAAAGGTTCGCGTGGCCGGATGCTGCGCGCTGTCGCGGCGGTTTTTGGGCACCGCGCCCTCAACGAGACGCGCGAGCTCACCCGTCGTGGCAAGGGGCGCAATTTTTCTCTGCGCGACGATCGCGCCCGCAATGCGCCGGGCGAAGCGCTCCTCGCCGAAGTCTGAAATCACCCGCGCGATCTCGTCCGCATCGGCGCGCATGAGCCACTCCGCCGCGGTTTCTCCCGCAGACGTATCCATTCTCATGTCGAGGGGCCCGTCGAAGCGGAAGGAGAAGCCCCGCTCCGGGTCGTCGATCTGAGGCGACGAAACGCCGATGTCGAGGAATACCCCGTCGACCGCATCGATGCCGATGGCGGCAAGAGACGGCTTCATGGAGGAGAAGGGCGCATGAATGATCTCAAAGCGCGGGTCGCGGATTTCAGCCGCAGCCGCGACCGCCTGCGGATCGCGGTCGAACGCAATGAGGCGTCCTTTCGGAGAGAGCCGCTTCAGAATCAGCCGGCTGTGGCCGCCCCGTCCGAAAGTGCCGTCCACATAAAGTCCGTCGGGAGAACGCACCAGCGCTTCCGGGGCTTCCTGACTGAGAACGGGGAGATGGAGAAAGGCGGACATGGAGTCGATTCCGGACGGCAAGGAAATAAGTAATACGGAAGCAGAAGCTTCGAGGAGTGTGAGAGGAAGAGAGCCCCGGGCGTTCAGAAATTGAATCCGGCCGGATCAAACCCTTCGGCGAGCGACGCTTCCTCATTCGCCCTGAGCGCAGCCCGATCCCAGAGTTCGAGATGTTCGCCGAGACCCACCAGCGCGCAGTCGCGCCCGAGCCCGGCGAGCTCCCTCAGATCCTTCGGAATGAGAATGCGGCCGGCGGCATCGGGCTTGAGTTCCAGAGCGCTCCCGAGCACAAGGCGCACGAACCCTCTCGCGCTCCAGGGGAGCGAAAGAAGCTTCTCGCGCCGCGGCGCCCAGGCTTCAGCCGGATAAATGAGCAGGCATCCGTCGGGATGGCGGGCCGCGACGATTTCGCCGCCCTGCGCTTCAAGCTCATCCCGAACGCGCCTGGGAAGAGCGAGCCTTCCCTTGCTGTCGAGCGTAACGAGCGAAGTTCCCTGAAACACCTGAGATTTCCGATCAAAGCCTGTAGACGGGGAGGCCTCCCCCTAAGAGACACCTCCACTTAATCCCACATTTTCCCACACCCTGCGGAGAACGGAGGGAGATTTCGCCTTTGATATGTATAGAAGTTTGATCGGAGAAAAGCTCCGGGCAAAAAGGCGCGGAGAACGAAAAAAGCCGCCCCGGGGAAAGCGTTGTCCCGTGAGCGGCTTCTGAAGCCATATGAAGAATTAGGAGCAGCAGCTCCCGAGAAGCTCCCGTGTAAGCCGGATTCTGTCGGCAAAGGACCCGAAAGTCCCCTGCCGGCGGCCATTCGTCTAGGACGACGCTCGCGCGCCGCCTCAAGCCATCTACCCGCAGCCGGACCGGGCCGGTCCATCGGCTGCCTATTTGATGTTGCTCCCCGTAGAGATTGCCCGTTTCACCCGGCCCGAAGCCGGCTCGTCTCTGTTGCTCTGATCCGCGCCTTGCGGCGGAGAGGTGTTACCTCCTACGGCGCCCTGCGGAGTCCGGACTTTCCTCCCGCGGCATGAATGCCGCCGACGACCGCCCGGGGAACTCCCGTCAGGGGAGCTGCTGCAGGAGCGCTACTTTAACGATCTCGCGGCGCCAAGGCAAGTGCGCAGGCAGATGCCTTGTGCCAAAATGAGGGCCTTTTTCCTCTTATTTGTTTTCACTCTTTTTTCGGCCATGCTGAGACGCTCTTCACTGCGCATCGCGCTCGCTTCGCTCGCTTTTGCCGCTGCACTTCCCGCTCATGCGGGCTTCTGGTCCTCCCTGATCGACACGACCCCTGCGGGCATCGCACGCAACTCCGAAGACCGCCCGGGCGACTGGGCTTCCTTCTGGAGCGACACCAGGGCGGGCGCAGAAAAAATCATGAGCGACGGGAATTCCATCTGGATTCTTCCCACCTACACGAACCACCCGAGATGGGACTGGCCGCAGCGCGACGAGGAAAACGGCTGGCCGATGGGCATGGGGCTCGCGCGCGGCATCATTGACGAGAGGGGCAACGAGCGCATGCTCTACCTCATCACCTTCGTCGACTCCAACTATCGCCCGGAACCCATGGCGGGCTATACGTGGGTCGCCCGCTGGCCGCTCGGGAATTCCGGATTCCATGTGGGCGCAGGCTACCTCGCCGGGATCACGATGAGGGGCGACTACATGTGGGCTCCGGTGCCGCTCCCGCTGCCGCTCGCCAAGGTGGGGACCGACACGGTTTCCTTCTACGGCACCTGGATTCCCTTCACGAACGTCTTCTTTTTCTTCTCGACCATTACGCTCGACGACGCGAAGGGCCGCAAAATGCCGCTTTCGCCCGAGAGCCCGTGGGTGAAGACCCCGAACCTCCTCTACGGCAGCTGGGGGTGGCAGTACACCGACAACGGAGAGAAGTATTCGCCGAGCCGCGTGGGAAGCGACACGGTCTGGAATGCCGGCCTGAGGCGCTATTCGGGCCGCAGCTGGCAGACGGACCTCAAGTATTCGCGCTCCTCGCATGAAGTCACCCGTGCGGACGGCCCGGGAAGGAACGACCTCAGAATCGAGTCCTACACCCTGACCCTTGCCTACAACATGGACTGGACGAAGACCTTCCGGCTCTTTGCCGGCGCGGGCTTCGGCTACTCGAAGGGCGAAACCGCCTACGCCTCGGACTGGAGCCTTCATCCGGCCCTTACGCTCGGCTTCACCTGGGCCGCGGCGGAGAACTTCTTCATCACGGGGTCGATGGATACGAATTTCGCGCGCTTCAAGGGCGTCCTCGAGGACCGCGGCGACGGCTACACCGTCCGCTCGATGCCGACGAGCTTCACGATCGGCGCGGGCCTTGCATTCTGATACGCCTCCGGGATCGCCGTTAATAACAAAGAAAGAGTCCGCACTTAAAATGCGGACCAAAAGAACACCAGCTTTCCCGGCGGCGCGTGCTTACGCCGCCCGAATTCTTCTTTCCGGAGTTAATTTCCATGGACCGCAATCAGGCGCTCCTCGAGCGCGCACAGAAAGTCATCCCCGGCGGCGTCAACTCGCCCGTCCGCGCCTTCCGTTCAGTGGGCGGCGCCCCGCGCTTCATCGAGCGCGCCAAGGGCCCCTACATGTGGGACGTTGAGGAAAAGCGCTTCACCGACTATGTGTGCTCCTGGGGTCCGATGATCCTCGGCCACAACGATCCGGATGTCGTCGAGGCCGTCCACGCCGCGGTCGACCGCGGTCTTTCCTTCGGCGCCGCCACGCGCGCCGAGGTTGAAATCGCCGAGGAGATCACGCGCCTCATTCCCTCGATGGAAGAAGTGCGCCTCGTGAGCTCCGGCACGGAAGCGGGCATGTCCGCCATTCGCCTTGCCCGCGGCTTCACGGGCCGCAACCGCATCATCAAGTTCGAGGGCTGCTACCACGGCCACTCCGATGCGCTTCTCGTGAAGGCGGGCTCGGGCCTTCTCACCTTCGGCAATCCCTCGTCCGCCGGTGTTCCGGCCTCCGTCACCGAACACACGCTCGTTCTCGAATACAACAACCCCCAGCAGCTCGAGGACGCCTTCCGCAAGTACGGCGACGAAATCGCCTGCGTGATCGTTGAAGCCTTTGCCGGCAACATGAATCTCGTGCGCGGCAGCCAGGAATTCATCGATACGATGCGCCGCCTCTGCACCGAGCACGGGGCGCTCCTCATCGTCGACGAGGTGATGACGGGCTTCCGCGTTGCACTGAAGGGCGCGCAGTCGCTCTTCAACGTCACCCCCGACATCACCATGCTCGGCAAGGTGATCGGCGGCGGCATGCCGGTCGCCGCCTTCGGCGGCCGCGCCGACATCATGCAGAAGATCGCCCCCTGCGGCCCGGTCTATCAGGCGGGCACGCTCTCGGGGAACCCCGTCGCCGTCGCCTGCGGCATGGCGACCCTCAGGAAGATTCAGGCTCCGGGCTTCTACGATCGTCTCGGCGCCCAGACCTCGCGCCTCGTCAACGGCCTCGCCGCCGCGGCGAAGGATGCGGGCGTCCCGTTCTCGGCCGACTCCGTGGGCGGCATGTTCGGCATCTACTTCCTCCCCGAGCGTCCGCACGGCTTTGCCGACGTGATGAAGGCCGACCAGCACGCCTTCAATACGTTCTTCCACGGCATGCTCGACCGCGGCTGCTACTTTGCGCCGTCGACCTTCGAAGCGGGATTCGTCTCGATTGCTCACACCGACGAAGTGATCGATTCGACCATCGCCGCTGCCCGGGAGGTCTTCGCCTCCATGGCGAAGTAATCTTCAGTGGCTTCAGAGGCAGGCGGCAAGCCTGCCTCGGACACCCTGTCGTCCGGCGCGTTCCTCCGCCCGCATTCGGGAGCCTTGAGAGAACGCGCCGTTCCCGTATCTGATTCCCCGACAAAACGCCATGCTTCATGCTGCCAATCTCCTCAGGCGGGCGCTCAGTACGCTCGCCGCAGGCCTCGTCTGCGCCGCGGGCTTAAGCGCCAATGCCGCCTCTTCCGACGGCTGGATCAATGCCATTGATGCCGCCAAGGGAGGCGGGAAGCAGGCGCCTCACGTGATGGTGGACCTCGTTTCCGCCAAAACGGCGCTGACGCCCCAGGCGGTCAATCAGCTCGCGGTCCGCTTCACGCATGAGGAAGGCTGGCACACCTACTGGAAGATGCCGGGCGATGCCGGGCTTCCGCCCGAATTCACCTTCACGCTGCCAGGGGATCTCAAGGCAACCGATCCGCTCTTTCCGCTCCCTGCGCGCACCATTACCTCCGGCCTCACGAGCTTCGGCTACGGCGGCACGACGCTCTTTCCCTTCCGCGTTGAGGTTCCGCGCGGCGCGTACGGAAACGCTACGGTAAGGCTCCATGTCGAATATCTCGCCTGCCGCGAGATGTGCGTTCCGGAGTCCGCGGACGTTTCGCTCAGGCTTCCGATTGACGTTGCAGGGAAAGACACGCCCGAAGCGGCCGATATCGCGGAATCGCTCTCGAGGGTTCCTGAAACGGTCGCCGACGCAGGCACTGTTTCGGCTTCAATCGAAGCCAACCGCATCATGATCTCGGTGGCGGGAAACGCCGCCGTTCAGAAGAGCCTCGACTTCTTCCCGCTCGAGAAGAACGTCGTGAAGCTCTCCGAGCCGCCGGAATTCGCGCCCGGGGAAAACGGCGCCCAGCGTCTCTGGCTCACGGCAACGGACAAGTTTGCCGCGAAGCCCGCTGATGTCATCCCGGGCGTTCTCGTCGCGGACGGCGGACCTCAGAAGGGCGGCTGGGCAGTCGAAACCCGGATTCCGCTCAAAGCGGAAGCCGTGCCGCTCCCGCCCGCCAACGTGCGCACGATTTCCGCCGGCGATGCGCAGGGAGACGCAGCTCAGAACACGGGCGCCTCGCTTTCCTTCACGGCCTGGTCGGCGCTTCTTTCCGCCTTCCTCGGGGGCCTCATCCTCAACCTGATGCCCTGCGTCTTCCCGGTGCTCTCCTTAAAGCTCCTCGACCTCGTGAAGGGAGCGAAGTCGTCAACAAACCTGATGGGGCACGGCGTTGCCTTTACGGGCGGCGTTCTCGCGACGATGCTCGCGCTCTCGGGGCTTCTTCTCGCGCTGAGAGGCGCGGGGCACGCCCTCGGCTGGGGCTTCCAGCTTCAGTCCGCATGGGTCGTCTCCGCACTGATTCTTCTCTTTACCGCGATTACCTTTAATCTCCTCGGCTTTTACGAATTCACGTTCGGCAGCCGCATTGCCGACGCCGAAAGCGTCCGCAAGGCGCCTAAGACGGGCCTCGCCGCCTCCTTCCTCACGGGCGTCCTCGCCGTTATCGTCGCGAGCCCCTGCACCGCACCCTTCATGGGCGCCGCGCTCGGCTACGCCCTGACGCAGCCCGCCATTGAGGCGCTTCTCATCTTCCTCGCGCTCGGCTTCGGCATGGCCGCGCCCTGGCTCGTTCTCTGCCTCTTCCCCTCGTGGGCCAGACGGCTCCCGAAGCCCGGCCCCTGGATGGACGCCTTCCGCCGGATCATGGCGATTCCGATGGCGCTCGCCGTCCTCTGGCTCTGCTGGGTGCTGTCGCACCAGACGGACTACCGCGGCGTGCTGCTGATTCTCTGCGGCATGGGCGCGCTCGGCGTCTTCTGCTGGCTTCTCGGCCGCCGTCAGTGGGGCCGCGCCTCCTCGACGCCCATCATGGGGATCATGCTCGTCATTGCCGTAGCCTCTGCCGCCATTGCCGGAAGCTCCCTCTTCGAGCGGACGGCGGCCGAATCCCGCGCAGATTCCGGCTGGGCCCCGTGGAGTGAAAAGGCGGTTGAAGCGGCGCTCGCCGAAGGGCACCCCGTTTTTGTGGACTTCACGGCCGCCTGGTGCATCACCTGCCAGGCCAACAAGCTCGCAGCGCTCGATCGCGCGGAAGTGCTCGATCGCATGAATGCGCTCGGCTACGTGAAGCTCGAGGGCGACTGGACGAACCGCAATGCAGAGATTGCCGCGGTGCTCTCCAAATTCGGCAGAAGCGGCGTTCCGCTTTATCTCATCTACCGTCCGAACGGCGAGGTGAAGGTGCTGCCCGAGCTCCTCACGCCCGGCATCGTGTTGGAATCCCTTGAGGAAAAATAGTTTCTGACGCTTTTTCCTCCTGCCAAACGCCATTGCTGCCGGAGAGATTCCTACAGAGATCTCTCCCCAGGCTATGGCGTTTTTTCATGCCTTTTGCTACTCGCCAGCGTAGACCCACTCAATCACGGCATCGAGGAACTTAATGCCGCCCGGGACGTTCTTTGCGCCCGTCACGCTCGCGTAGACCGCATAGCGGCGCCCGTCAAGCGCATGCACGTAGCCCCCGATGCTGCGGACATTTTCGAGGTACCCTGTCTTGATGCGGCCTTCCTCGGGCGCCGCCTTGCGGCGCACCATCGTGCCGTCCCGGCCCGTGATGGGAAGCGACGCCAGATATTCAGGCATGTAGGGGCCGTTCCAGCCGGCGGAAAGGAGATCCGTCATGGCGCGCGCCGACACGTGGCTCGTGCGCGAGAGGCCCGAGCCGTTGTCGATGATGATCTCTGAAGCCGGAATGCCGCGGCTCGTCATCCAGTCGGAGAGCTCTGCGCGGGCATCCCCGAGCGTCGCGCCGCGCGGGAATTGAAGCCGCTTGTCGTCCCCGGACCTGGCGTCCTTTTTGGAAGCGCCTGAGGCCTTCGCTGCCTCCTCTTCCTCAGAAGCCTTCGCCTCAAGCTCCTCCTCAACACGGCGAGCGCCGAGCGTGAGGAAGATATGCCGCGCCATGGGGTTGTTGGACCATTTGTTCGTGAGGGCCGTTATTTCGCCGAGCGTGGGCGAGAGGCGCGTGAGAAAGAGCTTTCCGTCCTCCGGAACCTTTCCGGAGACGACCTTTCCCCGCCAGGTTCTGCCGTCCCTTTCCCAGAGCGCGCGGAAAAGGCGCTCAAAATATTCATTCGCCTCAAAAGCGATCACGTTGAAGTTCTTCACGCCGCAGGCGGAGGGGTAGCGCCCGTTGAAGACCACGCGCTTTTTTCCCTTCCCCAGATCATTCACCCTGAAGGCAAGAGCCGACTTCCAGTCGCCGCAGCCGCCTTTCCCGAGCCGGATGGTCTTCGGATAGGAAACGCCCGCGAGGGGCGGGAAGACGACGACGCGCGCAACGCCCGCCTTCACGTCGGGCGTGAGTTCAAAGCTCAGATTCCGGTAATTGAGGAGCGCCGCATCGGGCTGCAGGTTGTAGGGACGGGAGCGTCTGCCGTCGAAGGCTCCCGGATCCACATTCGGAATATTGAAGTGCGAACGGTCGATGACGATGTTGCCGTCAATGCGCCGGATCCCTTTCTGAGCGAGCCGGTCGACCTCGAGCGCAAAGTCCTCGAGCACGAGCGCCGGGTCGCCGCCGCCGCGTATGAAGAGGCCGCCCCTGAGGAGGCCGTTCCTGTCGGGCATCTCCCTCACGTAGAAGTTCGTGCGCCAGCGGTAGCTCGAACCGAGCACCTCGAGCGCGGCGAGGGTCGTCACGAGCTTCGCCGTGGAGGCGGGAGGCTCCATCGCGTCGGCGCGCCAGCTGAGAACCGGCCGCTTCGGGTCCTCAACCGGCACCACGGAAACGGCAATGCCCGCCGGATCGACCCGCAGGCGCCTTGCGGCCTGAAGGAGCTTGTCTGGGAGCTTCGTAAGCTCCGCCCGGCGCTCCGGCGCCGCGGTTCGCCCGAGGGCCTGTCTTCGGGGAAGCGCGCGCGCTCCGGCCGCTTCGGGTTCTGCCCCGTCGTCTTCCTTCTGCGGACCGGCATCCGGCTCCCCGGCGGAGGCCTCCGCTGCGGCGGGCGCTTCCGCAGCCCCTGCTGAGAGCGAAAGGGCCGGCAGGGAAAGCACCGAGAGCATCAACGAATAAGCAATGATTTTTCTATAAAAAATTGAGCCTTTCCGCATTTTCAGACGTCAGGATAAAAATTTTTCTCCCGGTCCTCTTGAAATCCCGGGGACCGTCCCCATATGGGGAGTAAATGGTAGCGAACCCCTAGAGCGGCGTTCGCTTCTCAGCAATGCAATTTTTCATTTCGGCCGGCTGCCAGAGGGTTTAAAGCTGCCCCGCAGACGACCGGCAAGATTCATTAAATGGAGATTTCCAAGATGCAGATTCGTCCTTTGCATGACCGCGTCATCATCAAGCGCCTTGAAGCCGAAACGACGACCGCCTTCGGCATCGTCATTCCGGACTCGGCCGGCGAGAAGCCCGATCAGGGCGAAGTGATCGCCGTCGGTCCCGGCAAGCGCGACGAAGCCGGCCGCATCATCACCCCGGACGTGAAGGTGGGCGACCGCGTTCTCTTCGGCAAGTACTCCGGCCAGACCGTGAAGGTCGACGGCGAAGAGCTCCTCGTCATGCGCGAGGAAGACATCATGGGCGTCCTTGAATAAGCGCCCTCGGGACAATCTCAGACAGATTTTCAAGTACAAATTTAAGGATTACAGAAATGGCTGCTAAGCAGGTTCTTTTCGGTGATGATGCCCGCACGAAGATGGTTCGCGGCATCAATGTTCTCGCCAACGCCGTCAAGGTGACGCTCGGCCCGAAGGGCCGCAACGTCGTCCTTGAACGCTCCTTCGGCGGCCCGACGGTCACGAAGGACGGCGTCTCGGTCGCCAAGGAAATCGAGCTCAAGGACAAGTTCGAGAACATGGGCGCCGCGATGGTCCGCGAAGTCGCCTCGAAGACGAGCGACAACGCCGGCGACGGCACGACCACGGCCACCGTTCTTGCCCAGGCGATCGTTGACGAAGGCATGAAGTTCGTCGCCGCCGGCATGAACCCGATGGATCTGAAGCGCGGCATCGACAAGGCTGTCGCCGCTGCGATCGCCGAGCTCAAGAAGATATCGAAGCCCACCACGACCAACAAGGAAATCGCCCAGGTCGGCGCCATTTCGGCCAACTCCGACCATGAAATCGGCGAAATCATTTCCGAAGCCATGGACAAGGTCGGCAAGGAAGGCGTGATCACCGTCGAAGACGGCAAGAGCCTCAAGAACGAACTCGAAGTCGTCGAAGGCATGCAGTTCGACCGCGGCTACCTCTCGCCCTACTTCATCAACCAGCCCGAGAAGCAGTCCGCTGTTCTCGACAACCCCTTCATCCTGCTCCACGACAAGAAGATCAGCAACATCCGCGAACTTCTCCCGGTGCTCGAACAGGTTGCCAAGGCTGCTCGTCCGCTCCTCATCATTGCTGAGGACATCGACGGCGAAGCGCTCGCCACCCTCGTCGTGAACTCGATCCGCGGCATCCTCAAGGTTGTCGCCGTCAAGGCTCCCGGCTTCGGCGACCGCCGCACCGCCATGCTCGAGGACATCGCTGTTCTTACGGGCGGCACGGTCATCTCGAGCACGGTCGGCCTCACGCTCGACAAGGCCACGCTTGCTCAGCTCGGCTCCGCGAAGAAGGTTGAAGTCTCGAAGGAAAACACCACGATCATCGACGGTGCCGGCGATGCTGCCGCGATTGAAAACCGCGTGAAGAACATCCGCACCCAGATCGAGGTTGCCACGAGCGACTACGACCGCGAGAAGCTCCAGGAACGCGTTGCCAAGCTCGCCGGCGGCGTTGCCCTCATTAAGGTCGGTGCCGCGACGGAAGTCGAAATGAAGGAAAAGAAGGCCCGTGTTGAAGACGCCCTCCACGCCACCCGCGCTGCGGTTGAGGAAGGCATCGTCCCGGGCGGCGGCGTTGCGCTCATCCGCGCCAAGCTCGCCATCAAGGATCTGAAGGGCGACAACGACGAACAGAACGCCGGCATCCGCATCGTTCTGCGCGCCATGGAAGAGCCGCTTCGCCAGATCGTCGCCAACGCCGGCGACGAACCGAGCGTCGTGGTGAACACCGTTGCTCAGGGCGAAGGCAACTTCGGCTACAACGCTCAGTCCGCTCAGTACGGCGACCTCGTCGAAATGGGCGTTCTTGATCCGACGAAGGTGACCCGCACGGCTCTGCAGAACGCGGCTTCCGTTGCCTCCCTCATCCTCACGACCGACTGCATGGTCGCCGACCTCCCCGTTGAGGAGAAGGGCGCCCCGGCCGGCATGGACGCGATGGGCGGCATGCCCGGCATGATGTAATTCAGGGCTTAAGTTCCTGAATCCTCATGCGAGGCTTAAAGCGGCGGACCGCAGAGCGGCCGCCGCTCTAAAACCCAAAAGAAAACCCGCAGCAGCGATGCCGCGGGTTTTCTTTTGGGGAGAAATTTTCCCGTCAGGACGCAGGACTCATCAGGCCTTCAGGCCGGAGAGGCGGGCGAAGTCCGCCGTCGTTACCTGCGGAATCGGCACGTAGCGGCCGTCCGTCGTCTTCAGCACGCCGAAGGGCACGGAATTGCCTCCCGCACGGCGGAAGATCTTGGAGTTGTCCCAGACCTTCTCGCGCTTTTCAAAGGGGAGCGTCATCTTCCTCACGTCAAGGCCCTTGAAGGACTCATCGCGGTAATGCTTCTCGTGCTCCATGAAGGCCGCCTTCGGGTCCTTGGCGGCAAGAATCGCGGCGCCCTGGAGTTCGCTCCAGGGGTTGAGAACGGCGACGGGGTGCCAGACGAAGGTGACGCGGTCCATGAAGGGCCGGAACTGCTCAAACTCCCACACGCACCACTGGCACTGCGGATCGAAGACCATGTTGACGACGGGCGCCCCCTTGGGGCCTTCAAAGCGCACGCCTTCGCCGTTTTCAGCGAGCTCCACGAAAAGGCGTTCAGCATTGAGATCCGTAGGAACTTCCGGCAGCGCCGGCCATTCACGCTTCTTTGCCGCGCGGGCAGTCGGAATTGCGGCGCAGGCGAGCATGCCGGCAGCGAGCATCAGGGATCGACGGGTAAGAGCCTTCATAATGTCTCCTTTTCTTTTAGAAACTCTGGGATGAAGAAAAAGGAACGGGTCCCCGGGGCTCACCTCCCTTTTCGCATCCTTCAGTCATCCTAGCGCGGGCGCGTCTCCTTCGAAGGCCGCGGATACTTTTGCGGACAATTGACTCTTGAGGAGCATCAGTCTTACCGTCATGAGTTTTTCCGCGTCTGCGAGCGCCTCAGGGACTTAAAGGCCCTAAAGGATATCGAGCCTTGACCAAAGGAGCGTCTCCCCCCGAAAATACCCGCCTGAACATATGGGGCTCCGCTTTTTCCGTCCGGAGCGTCCTGAGAGAGTAAAAGGCAATTTGCATGAAATTCACTGAAATGCTTGAGGCGCGCTGGCGCAATCAGAATACGCTTCTCTGCGTGGGGCTCGACCCCAACAGGAGCCGCTTCCCCGAAGAGCTCGCTGACTCTCCCAACGCCATCTACGACTTCTGCTGCGGCATCGTCGACGCCACCGCCGACCTCGTCTGCGCCTTCAAGCCTCAGATCGCCTACTTTGCCTCCGAAGGCGCCGAGGATGCCCTGAAGCGCATCATCGAGTACATCCATGCCAACCATCCCGGCATCCCGGTGATTCTCGACGCGAAGCGCGGCGACATCGGCTCGACCTGCGAGCACTACGCCCGCGAAGCCTTTGAGCGCTTCAAGGCCGACTGCGTGACGCTCTCGCCCTACATGGGCGAGGACACGATCACGCCGTACCTCAAATACGAAGATAAGGGCATCTTCCTCCTCTGCCGCACGTCGAACAAGAGCGGCGACGAACTGCAGATGCTCGACGTCGGCGGCGAACGCCTTTTCGAGCGCGTTGCGCGCCTCACGGCGGAAAAGTGGAACCGCACGGGCGAACTCGGCCTCGTCGTCGGCGCCACCTACCCCGATGAGCTCGCTGCCGTTCGCCGCGTTGCGCCGGACATTCCGCTTCTCGTTCCGGGCGTCGGCGCCCAGGGCGGCGACATTCAGGCCGCCGTCACGGCCGGCATGGATACCCGCGGAGCCGGCATGGTCATTAATTCCGGCCGCGCCATTCTCTATGCGAGCAAGGGCGCCGACTGGCAGGATGCCGCCAGAAAGGCTGCCGAAGCCACCCGCGACGCCATCAATGCGGCCCGCGGCGCCTGATCGATGCGCATGAGGCCGGCTCACTCCGAGCCGGTGCGAAAAAAAGTCCCGAAGCCTTCAAGAGGTTCCGGGACTTTTCTTTATCCGTTCAGCTCTGCCGATCCGGTTATTTCTTCTCATGAAGCTCCACGCGGCTCGTTCCGCTCTTTTCAAGTGCAGCGAGAGCGTCTTCCCCCATATGACCGAGGATCACCAGATCGTCGCTCGGGGCGTTGCCGCCGATGAGGAAGACGCAGAGATTTCCCCACGGGATGTAGTAGGCGAGGTCGCCGCGCTTCGGCGACGCCGCAAGGGCGTCCTTCCCCGTGTCGAGCGCCGGCTTCAGATAGGTGATGCGCTCGAGCTTCCCGAAATTCTCGAAAGGCTGCGAGAGCGGAAGGCGCTTCACGAGGTTCGCTGCCGCCTCTGTGCCGTTCATTTCAACATCAAAAGTTTTGGCGCCGATCGTCATTGAAATGGTTTCGGCTCCTGCGGCGCCCGAGACCGCGGCAATGCCGGCAGCCGCTGCGGCAGCGACCATTCTCTTCATCTTCATGGATGGATTCCTCCTCTAATAGCGGATTCATCGGCTTCAGACCGATTCCCGCGTGCTTCTTTCCGGAATTCATTCTCGCGCGCGAAGAGAGGAGAAGCATTTCCGCGCGGTGAGATCGATTCATTTGGGCAAGAATTTGGAAGAACCTCGATATCGGGGAAAGACGTTGAGCGGCGAAACTTCAATGGAAAGCCGGCGCCTCCGGGAATGCATTCCCGATAAGCGCTCTGCGGCCTTTTCGTCTTCTTCTCTGAGGTCTTCCACCATGCATTCCATTCTTTCCCGCCGCAAGGTTCTCTCTAGCGCCGCCGTTGCGGCCGGCGCATTTGCCGCCGGCGCTCCGGCAAGAGCCGAAACGAAACCATCTCCGGACCCCGATGCCGACGCCGTCCTCACGCGCATGACGAAGCTCTCGGAACGCGGCGCTTCGCTCCCGCTCAAATCCCGCCACCTGGTGATGCTCGCCACGCTCTCAGCGATCGGCCTCCCCGAGCATGTCGAATCGGCCGTGAAGGCTGCGCTCCGGGACGGCCTCACGCCCGCCGAAGTGAAGGAAGCCTTTTACCAGACAACGCCTTATGTCGGCTTCGCGCGGGTTTCTTCCGTTCTCAGGTCCGCCAACAAGGCGCTCTCCGAGAGCGGCGTGAAGCTCCCCATCCCGAGCGAAGGCACCGTCACCGACGAAACGCGCTTTACGGAAGGCTTCAAAGTTCAGAGCGGGATCTTCGGCGACGCCATCCGCCGCATGCATGAGACTGCGCCCGAAAGCCAGAAGGCGCTCCTCGTGAGAGACCTCACCGGCTGGTGCTTCGGCGACTACTACACGCGCAAGGCGCTTGACCTTCGCGAGCGCGAGCTCATCACCTTCTCGGCCATCGTCGCGCTCGGCGGCTGCGAAGCGCAGGTGCGCGCCCATGTGAACGGCAACGTCGCCGTCGGCGCCCTGAAGCAGAACCTCATCGATGCGCTCGAGGTGGGCCTTCCCTTCCTCGGGTTCCCGAGAACCCTCAATGCGCTTGCCGTCGTCAACGACGTGCTGAAGGATTAAGCCCCCAAAAAAATCGCACGGGATCCTGACGGAAGGGATCCCGTGCTTCCGTTGCTTTTCCCCGGTTTCGGAAGGACCGGGGAAGTCTTACGCCGCATCCGCGGCCTGAGCCCGGCAGGCTTCGACGTGGGCCTTCGGCGGAAGGCCGAAGGCGCGCTTATATTCGCGCGAGAAATAGGCGGCGCTTTCGTAGCCCACTTCGAAGGCGGCGGCCGCCGCATCCATGCCTTCGTCCATCATGAGGCGCTTGGCTTCATAGAGGCGGAGCGTCTTTACGTACTGCCTCGGGCTCGCGCCGAGGATTTCGCGGAAGTACCGGTAGAAGGTCGCCGCGCTCATGCCGAAGCGCGAAGCCGTGTCGGCGACGTCGAAGTCCCTGCGGTAGTTGGCGCGCATCCAGGCCGCGGCCTCGCGAATCCGGCTCTCGGGCGTCCCGGAACTGAAGAGTGCCCGGAAGGCACCTGCGGCCGGGCTCATGAGAAGCCGGAAATAAAGCTCTTCCTTCACAAGCGGCGCCATGAAGGCCGCGCCCGCGCCTTCGTCGGCAAGCCGAAGGAGCCTCAGGAGCGCATCGAGCATCTGCTCGGTTGCCGGGAAAACGGTGGCCGCTCTCGAACCCTGAATGCCGCCAGAGCCAAACATGCATTCGGGCACGGGGCGGTCCCGCAGGCGCGCGAGCACCGTCGTCATCACGTCTTCCTCGAGATCGAGCACGATCCCGAAAAAAGGATTTTCCCGCGCGGCGCCGATCGCCTCAAAGGAATCCGGGAGTTCCACGCTCGTCACGATGGCCGAACCCGCGCCGTAGGCAAGATTGGCGCCGAGCATGCGGGCAGCCTTTCGTCCCTGAACGATGAACCCCACAGAAGTGGAGGAAACGCAGTCGATCAGGCGGTTCGATTCCTCGCGTCGGATGATTTTGAGGCCGCTCACCTGAATTTTGAGCGCGCCCGGATGAGGAAGCCTTGCCGCCGCCTCTCGTGCGAGCTCTTCCAGAATAGATTGCGTCCGGCTTTCCGTCATGATGCCTTTCTCCATGAAGAGGAATGGATTCTTTCTCTTCAAAAGCATATCAGCGCTTCAAAAAAGAATTGCCCGAATCTCTCACGCTGAGAGAAACGGGCAATCATCTGCGGCATTGAGTAAGGATCACCTCAGGAGCTGATAGATCCCGGGACCGGCAAGCGGCTGGTCGTTGGCGAAAATGCCGCCCGCCGTGATTTCAATCTTCGTCGTGTATTCGCCGTTCACGAGCTTGAGCTCTCCGCTCGCCACGACGTCGGCAATGGTCGCGGGTTGAACGAGCGCCTCGGGGATCCGGAGTTCGAACTGCCCGTACTTCGGAATGCCCGTCTGAGGCGACGCTTCATGGCGAAGCGTGCCCGTGAGGTGCGCGGTTTTGCCTTTCGCTTCATAGAAGGCGTCGTCGAGCGTCACGCCGATTTCGTTCTTGAGGAACGCATCGCGCCAGAGGCCGAGCACGCGCCAGCCGGCGAGCGGGTCAAGCGCCGCGGCTTCGGAGGCTTGATTCACTTTCTCAATAAAGGCGCCCGTGAGGCCCGAGAGCCGCACCGAGAATCCCACGCGGTCGGCGGCCTCGCCCTCGATTCGCGGCTTCCTTACCTCAACGTCCGCGCGCTCTTCCCAGCGGACTTCGGCGGGTGCCGCTGACTTGTCCGCACCGTCCATCCGGCGCGAGGTGAGCTTCAGGGAGAAGCTGTCGCCCTTGAGTTCGCCCGCATCAAACGTTCCGCCCGAGAGCGAAAAATCGGCAATGGGGCGGTCCTCGTGCGCGGCGAAGTCTAAGACCAGATCCCGGATGGAAGCCGCGGTGCCGTCGCCGAAGCGGCAGACAAAGCCGCCGAGCGATCCCGTGACGGCGGTCTTTCCGTCGGTTTCGTGCGCCGTAACGAGAAGGGGTTCGGTCGTGCAGACGTCGCCCGAGGCGGCGTCCTTAAATTCGAGCGCGTCAAGGCGCCAGAGAACGGGCTTCATCGCGCCCGAAACGGACGTTTCCACCACCATCGAATCACGGTAGCCCGAGACGCCCGAATCCCGGATGGATCTCCCGAGGCCTTCATCCAGATTGAGGGTGAGCACGGTGCGCGTGCCCCAGCCCATTTCCGCACTCCCGTCCCAGACCGCGCGAAGGCCCTCGGCTTGCGCGCGCACCCGGAAAGTGCGGGTTCTCCAGGTGCGGCCCGTTTCCTCGTAGGTCACCCTGAGGCCCTGCGGAGGATTGGCGGCAATCTGCGCCACCCGCTCATCCCACATGCGGCCTTCCCAATGCACCAGGCCGAAGCCGCTCCCTGCGAGGAGCACCAGGACGCCGGCGGCAATGCCAATGCGTTTTGTCGTCGTCATTCTTTTTTCTCTTTTTTGGGTTTATCGAGGCGAGCGGCGTCGCCCGCCTGCTTCTTCTCTCTTTCTGCCGGGAGAGGCCGTCGACTTATCCACAGGCCGAGCCGTCTCCCTCTTTTTCTTCCACAGGGTTATCCACAGGTTCGAAAAATACTGAATCACCTCTCTCTCAGGCGTTTCAAGCCTTCTTTTCTTCCTTTTGAGGCGCTTCCGGAACCGCACTGGGGACAACTTCAGGAGTCCCCGCGGGAACGCCCGGACGGGGAGCGCCCTGACGCGGGCGGCCGCCCGCCGGGAACGCGATCACCTTGTCGACGCGCCGGCCGTCCATATCGACGATCTCGAGCTTCCAGCCGCCCCATTCGGCGGTGTCGCCCTCGCGCGGGAGCCTTCCGAGAAGGAGCATCATCATGCCGGCGAGCGTGCTGTAGCGGCCCTGCTCTTCCTCGGGAACGCGCTTCAGATTCAATACGTCCTTCAGTTCCGGCACCGGAATGATGCCGTCGAGAAGCCAGGAGCCGTCCTCGCGGCGGCTTGCCCAGCCGTCGCCCGGGAGTTCAGGCTTGAATTCGCCGGCAATGGCCTCGAGAACGTCGCGGGGAGTGACGAGCCCCATCACTTCGCCGTATTCGTCGACGACGAGCGCAAGCGGCACGTCCGTCTTTCTGAAGTGCTCGAGAAGCTCCATGCCGGTGAGGGACTCAGGCACGTAGTTGACGGGCGAGAGGTTGCTCTTGAAGTCAGGCTTGCCGTTTTCAAGAATCTGCTGCAGAAGCGTCCTCGTCGAGCAGACGCCCTTAACGTTTTCAAGCCCGCCCTCGCAGACCGGGAGGCGCGAGCGGCGCGAGGAGCGGATTTTCTCCACGTTCTCCTCAACCGGATCATCGATGTCGATCCAGCTGATGTCGGCTCTCGGCGTCATGAGGGAGGCCACCTGACGGTCGTCGAGCCTGAAGACGTTGCGCACCATGTCGCGCTCGGCCGTTTCAATCACGCCGGACTCCTTCCCTTCCTCGATCATGGCGTGAATTTCCTCCTCGGTCACCTGCGAGGTGCCCGTGTCCTTCACGCCGAAGCGTTCGAGCAGCCACTTGGTCGAGAAGGACAGGAGCTTCACGAAGGGGGCTGCAATGACGGAGAGGAAATGAATCGGGGGCGCGATGCGGCAGGCAATCCGCTCGGGCGACATCTGGCCGATGCGCTTCGGGACGAGTTCGCCGAGCACAATCGAGAAGTACGTGATGAGCACCACCACGATCACTACGCCGATCGCCTTGGCGCTCTCCGGGCTCATGCCGAAGGAAATCAGGAGCGCGGCCATCGGCTGCGCGAGCGCGGATTCGCCCACGATGCCCGAAAGAATGCCGATCGAGGTGATGCCCACCTGGATGGTGGACAGGGCCCGCGTGGGGTCGGCATTCAGTTCCTGCGCGCGGGCGGCGCCCGTCGCTTTTTCCTCGGCCATGCGCGCGAGCCGCGCGCGGCGGCTCGTGACGAGCGAAATTTCGCTCATGGCAAAAACGCCGTTGAGGAGAATCAGGATGAGAAGGATCAGGATGTCCAGCGAACTCGACATGATGGGTTCCGTGGGGAAATCAAAGAGGGATAGGGATGAAGAGCTGGGAGCGGGAATCAGAAGACTTTAATCGTATTCCGAAGGCATCCGCATGGGATCAGCCCCGTCGATGAGGGCAATGAGCCCCTGGAGCGCCGTAATGGCGGCGGCAAGCCGCACGGCTCTCCGGTCGCCCGGCGCATGAATCGTGCGCACGGAGGTGACGATCGCGCCCGAATCGGTGCGCTCGGCCCAGCCGAGGCAGACGGTGCCGACGGGCGTTTCCGGCGTCCCGCCCGAGGGGCCCGCAACGCCCGTGAGCGCGACCGAAAGGTCCGCCTTCGAGGAGGCGAGCGCCCCGCGCGCCATCGCTTCGGCAACGGGTTCGGAAACGACGCCCTCCGTACGGATCATTTCCGCAGGCACGTCGATCATTTCGACCTTGGCTTCAGGCTGATAGGTGACGAACCCGCGGTCGAACCAGGCCGAGGACCCCGCAACGCCCGTAATGAGCTCAGAAACGAGTCCGCCCGTCAGGCTTTCGGCCGTCGCGACGACGCGTTTCTTTTCCTTTGCGCGGGCGGCAAGAATCTCTGCGGCGAGTTCCGCCTGGCTGCGAAGCTTATCCATAAATCCTCCAGTAGAGCGCAAGGGCGAGCTCTATGGCCGCCCACGCATAAAGCGCCGCGAAAAGGTCGTCGAGCATGACGCCGAACCCGGTCTTCAGACGCCGGTCGATCCACGACGCGGGCCAGATCTTCACGATGTCGAAGAAGCGGAAGACGGCAAAGGCCGCGAACCACCAGCCCCAGCCGGCGGGAAGCGCGAGGCAGATCGCCCAGACGGCGACCGCCTCGTCGACCACGAAGCCGCCGTGATCCATGACGCCAACGGTGCGCCCGGCTTTTTCGCAGGCCCAGGACCCGAGCACGAAGAGAAGCACGGTGAGGACGAGCCACGCCTCCCGCCCGACCAGGGGCGAGAGAAGTCCGAAAAGGAGCATGGCGGCGAAGGACCCCCAGGTTCCCGGGGCGGGCCGGAGGAGCCCGACGCCGAAGAAGGTGGAAATCAGCCCGGAGAGGGATCCGAAGGCCCATTTGGGATTAAGCCTCAGCCGGTTGGCCGGGTTGGCAGGATCGTACTTTCCTGTCGCGCTCACGCGTTACTCCTCATTCCTAAAGTGGTCGAACCCCTCCGTCACGAGGAGGACGGGGAGCCCGTCGGGCGTTCTCACCGTGACGGCGCGCGAGGTGCGCTCGATCACGCGGCCGATGCGCGTGACGGGCGTCCCGGAAAGGAGTCCCGCCTCGTAAATCCGCTCGGCGCTCGAGGGCGGCGCCGTGAAGATGAGTTCGTAGTCGTCGCCCCCGGCGAGCGCCGCCTCATGCTGCCTTGCGGGCGTCATCGACTGAAGCGCCACCGAGGTCGGAATCTTCTCCCACTCGATTTCGGCTGAGACGCCGCTTCTCTCAAGAATATGGCCGAGGTCCGCGAGAAGTCCGTCGGAAATGTCCGCGGCGGCCGATGCGGCGCCAAGCAGCGCCTGACCGAGCGCGATTCTCGGCGTGGGCCTGTCCATGCGGGCAAAGAGCTCGGGCTCGAGGTCGGGCATCACCGACCAAGCGCCCCAGCGGCACTTGAGCGCCGCATAGGCGTCGCCCACGGTGCCCGAGACCCAGATGTCGTCGCCGGGCCTTGCGCCCTTTCTCGTAAGCCCCATGCCGGCCGGGAGATCCCCCATCGCGGTGATGCTGATGGTCACCGGGGCATGACGCCCCTCCACTTCAGGCGTTCTCGTCGTATCGCCCCCGAGAAGGGCGCAGCCCGACTCGCGCGCGAGCTTCATGAGGCCGCGCGAGAAGTCGGCGAGCCAGCCGTCGTCGCGGCGCGGAAGTCCGATCGAGAGGAAGAAGGCGCGCGGGACGGCCCCCGCGGCAGCAAGGTCGGAAAGGTTCACGGCAAGGGCCTTGTAGCCCACGTCCTCAGGGTCGGCGTCGGGAAGGAAATGAGTGCCGAGCGCCATCATGTCGCAGGTGACCGCAATGCGGCCCGCGCCCGTGTCGATGATCGCGCAGTCGTCGCCCACGCCCTGGCTCTTCCAGGCGCCGAACGTCTGATACGTAAAGAACTTTTCAATGATTTGAAATTCACCGGCTTCAGCCATTTTGGAACTGCCTCCTTGAAAGGAAAGCCAATGCAAAAAATTCAACTTTCATGAGCGTAGCCGACTTTCCGCCCGAAATGACGTAAAAAGGCCGCCCGCAAAGACGAGCGACCTCTCCCCTAAAATCAGCCGTTGGGGCGCGAATTCCGCACCCGAGCGAAGGTTCCGTTTACTTTGCGTCTTTCTGAGCCTTCTCTGCGTGATCGGCCTTGAATTCCGTCTCGCGCACCTTCTCGGCAACACGTTCGAGCACGGCGTTCGTGAAGCGGTAGCCGCTCCCGAAGCGCTTGGCGAGCTCGATCGCCTCGTTGAGAACGACGCGGTAGGGCGTTTCAGGCGCCCGCATGAGTTCAAAGGTGCCGAGGAACAGAATCGAGCGCTCGACGAGCGACACGCGCTTCAGATCGCGGTCGACGAAGGGCGCGAAGACGGCTTCAATCGCCGCATGCTCGCAGACGACGCCCGAAAGGAGCGTAGCGAGGAGCTCGCGGTCCGCGTGCGACCAGTCTTCAACCGTGAGGCCTGCGCCTTCAACGGGGCCGCCGTCCTCTTCTTCGATGAGCGCGCGAAGACCCTGTTCGATTTTCTCAGCCGAAAGCTCGGGGTTCGCAATCCACTCATAGACGCCGAGGAGCGCGAAAACGCGCGCGAGGCGGCGCGGGGAATGGGCTTGGCGGCTGGGCTTGTGCGCTTCTGTCATGTTTTCTCTGCTTCTCTAGAGGAGGAATGGAGCCTTGGGGATCGGATGCCGCCCGTAAAAGGCGGGCCTGCCGGGCGGAAAAGCCGCGCATTGTAGCGCGGCTTGCGGACGCCCGTAGGCAAATCAGGCGTATTGCGCCCGGATTATTCAACGCGGTTTTCTTCGTCGTCGAAATCCTCGGCGGAAACGAATTCCTTCGCGAGGTTGGCCATTTCAACGGCGCAGCGGGCGCAGTCGCGGCCCTTCATTTCGAGGCGCTCCTGGCACTGCTCGTCGTTTTCCGTCGTGAGCACGCCGTTGGCGATCGGAATTTCATAGTCGAGACCGATGCGGGTGATGCCGGACCCGGATTCGTTCGAAACGAGCTCGAAGTGATAGGTCTCGCCGCGGATGACGGCGCCGAGCGCGATCAGCGCATCGTACTCTTCGGTCTGCGCGAGCTTCATGAGCGCAAACGGAATCTCGAGCGCGCCGGGAACGGAAACCTTCGTCACGTCCTCGTCCATCACGCCGAGCTTGCGCAGCTCGTCCATGCAGGCCTCGAACTCACCGCGGCCGGCATATTCATTGAAGCGCGAAACCACAATGCCGATGCGCAGATCGGTGCCGTCGGTAGAAGTCGGGATGATGTCAACTGCCATTTGCGTCTCCTTTAGGGAAGGCAGAAAGCGAAGCCGCGCCATCCTTCTTTGAAGAATGACCGGGGGTTCGCTCGGTCAGAAAGAACCTCGAGCGGATTCCGTGGCGGCTCTCGCCCGGAAAATCCGCCCGCGAAAGGGAAGTGCGTCCTTCAAAAGGACGCTCCTCAGGGAGGAATTAGTAATTTTACCGCAGCGCCCGAAGGATAGCGGGCGCATTAGAGCTCCAAAAGGTCAGTACGTGAGTCCGCGCAGGTACTGCGGCGGAACGACGAGCTCAGGCACCTGCTTCACGTGAAGGGCGCTCGCGGCGTGCCAGCCCCAGTGCGGGTCGTCGAGCATTGCGCGTCCGATGTCGATCACGTCGGCCGCGCCTTCGCGCAGAAGCGTTTCGGCCTGCCAGGCGTCGCGGATCAAGCCGACCGCAAAGGTCGGCATGCCGGTCTCGGCCTTCACGCGGCTCGCAAAGGGCACCTGGTAGCCCGGGCCCGCCGGAATGGGGGCGTTCTCGATATTGCCGCCCGTCGAAACGTCGACGAAATGAAGGCCCTGCGTCTTCGCAACCTTCACGAGCTTCACCGTATCCTCGATCGTCCAGCCGTCGGGCACCCAGTCGGTCGCCGAGACGCGAAGGCCGACGGCCACCTTGTCGCTCACGCTGCTCTTCACGGCATTCATCACCTCGCGGGCAAAGCGCATGCGGTTCTCGAGCGCCCCGCCGTATTCGTCGATGCGGGTGTTCGTGAGGGGCGAGAGGAACTGGTGAATGAGGTAGCCGTGGGCCATGTGGATCTCAATTCCGTCCACGCCGGCGCGCTCGGCGCGCTTTGCAGCCTCGCCGAAGGCATTGGCGACCCGCGAGCAGTCGTCGAAGGAGAGCACGCGGGGCTTCGTGTAGCGTTCGTTGAAGGGAATGGCCGAAGGCGCGCGCACGGGCCAGCCGCCGTCCATCGGCTCCACCGTCCTCGTCTCGCCGTCCCAGGGCTTCGTCACGCTCGCCTTGCGCCCGGCGTGATTGAGCTGCACCATCACGCGGCAGGCGGGTTCGATTTCATGCATGAGGTCGACGAGCTCCTTCAGGCCCGCCTCGCATTCATCCGACCAGAGGCCGAGATCAGACTCCGTAATGCGGCCTTCGGGCGTCACCGCCATGGCTTCGATGCAGACGAGGCCCGCCCCGGACGCGGCGAGGTGGCCGTAGTGCATCTTGTGAAAGAGCTGCGCCACGCCGCTCTTGGCGCTGTACATGCACATCGGCGGAACCGCAATGCGGTTCGGGATCGTCACCGGACCGAGCTCGATCGGCGTAAAAAGCATGGTATCCATAAATCTCTCCGGCCGTGCCTTCTCCAGAAAACGGGAGGAACGGCATTCCTCGTGCGATGAAAAAGAAAACGCGCCTCCGGGGCCCGGGGACTGGCTTCCCCCGGCCGCGCCGGACGCGCGCTTCATATGAGTCTTCTGAGCTTCTCCCTATGGAAGAGGGAAGAAGCTTCCTGCGGACGTCGTCTTAGAAAAGAGCGTCGTCATCCTTGAGCGACATTATGCGCTCGACGTAGCGCGCAATTGTGTCGATCTCAACGTTTACGTAGCTTTGCGCCTTGAGGTGCTTCAAGGTTGTGACTTCCACGGTGTGCGGAATCAGGTTGATCGTGACGAGCGTATCGAGCGCCGTATCCTCGACCTTGTTGATGGTGAGGGAGACGCCGTTGATCGTGATCGATCCCTTGTAGGCCACATAGGGCGAAAGCATGCGGGGCACGCGCACGACGAGCTTCCAGGACTCCGCCACGGGCTCCATCGATTCGACCTGGCCCACGCCGTCGACGTGGCCGCTCACGATGTGGCCGTCGAGGCGGTCGGAGAGGCGCATCGCCTTTTCGAGATTCACCTCGCCGAAGGTGTCGAGACCGGTCGTCTTCGAGAGGCTTTCAGCGGACACGTCGATCTTGAATTCGCGCTCGCTCACCTCAACCACGGTCATGCAGGCGCCGTTCACGGCGATCGAGTCGCCCACGCGCACTTCGTCGAGCCCGAGATCGGGCGCGAGGATCGTGAGGCGAACGCCGTCGCCGAGTTTTTCAGGTTCGCGAACCTTGCCGATGGCCTGAACAATGCCGGTAAACATCTTGATTTATCTCCTCAGAAGAATTCGAATATCGCCCCCGATCGGAGCGAGGGAATGAATTTGCCAGCGCGGCGCCTCGCCGGGCGACTTGGGCGGCGCAATGACTGCGGGGGGAAGCCCTGCGCCGAAAAGGCAGGGCGCCATGTAGACGAGAAGCTCGTCGGCGAGCCCCGCCCCGATGAAGGCGCCCGTAAGCCGGGGCCCCGCCTCCACGTGGACCTCGTTCACCTCGCGGCGGGCGAGCTCCACCATGAGCCGCGCAAGGTCGACCCGCCCCGGAACTTCCGGATGCGGGATGCGGAGCACCTCGGCGCCCGCGGCTTCCAAAGCATTCCTGCGTTCGCGGTTCTCCTCGGCCGAGACGAAAAGCACGCGGCCTCCCGGAGAATGAAGAATCTTCGCCCCGGGACTCGTCTCGAGCCTCGGATCGACCACCACGCGCAGGGGCTGGCGGACCTGGTCCTCGAGCCTCACGTTCATCTGCGGGTCGTCGGCGCGCACGGTGCCGGCTCCCGTCACGACGGCGCCCGAACGGCCGCGCCAGAACTGCACGTCCTTTCTCGCCTCTTCGCCCGTAATCCATTTGGAGCGGCCGTCAGGCAAAGCCGTGCGCCCGTCAAGCGTAATCGCCGTCTTCACGCGCACCCAGGGCGTGCCGCGGGTCATGCGCGCGAGGAAGCTCACATTGACTTCCTTTGCTTCCCTTTCGCGCACGCCGAGCTCGACCTCGACGCCGGCCTCCTCGAGCATCCTGAGGCCCCGCCCGCATACTTTGGGGTTCGGGTCGCCGGTCGCCGCAACAACGCGCGCCACCTTCGCCTCAATGAGCGCGAGCGCGCAGGGAGGCGTGCGCCCCCAGTGCGAACAGGGCTCAAGCGTCACGTAGACGGTTGCGCCCTCCACATTTTCGCCGCGCGCCGCCGCGTCCCGGAGCGCCATGATTTCCGCGTGAGGGCCGCCCGTCTGCTGGGTGCTCCCGGCGCCGATCAAGCGCCCGTCCTTCACGATCACCGCGCCCACGGAGGGGTTGGGGGGCGAAAGCCGCCAGGCCTTTCTCGCCTCGTCGAGCGCAAAATCCATCCACGCTTCGTCGGTTTTAAGCCGAAGCGCTTTTTCCGTTTGACTCATCACGCTTTCTCCGTGCCTTCCTCATCCGCGCTGCGGCCGCTCTCGTGGAGCGCGCGCTCAATCATCTCCGCAAACGCCTTGGGGTCGCTGATGTTGAGGTAGACGGACGCAAAGCGAATCCAGGCAATGATGTCGATGCCGCGAAGCTCCTCGAGAACGAGTTCGCCCACGCGGCTCGAGCGGATCTCGCGCTCGCCCGTGCCGGACATTCTGCGCTCGATCGCGTCGACCGCGGCATCGATGCGCTCGGACGAGACCGGGCGCTTTCTGAGCGCAAGCGCCATGGAGCTTCTCAGCTTCTCGCGGCTGTACTCAGCGCGGCCTCCTCCCTTCTTCACGATCCAGGGCATGGCGAGCGAAATGCGCTCGAACGTCGTGAAGCGCTTGCCGCAGCTCTGGCACTGGCGCCTGCGCCGGATCACAAGCCCGGACTCAGGCGTGCGGGAATCCACAACGCTCGTCTGATTGTGCTGACAGAAAGGACAACGCATTGAAACCTCGTGCTCCGGATAGGGATGGGAGAGGGAAAAGAAGGTTATCCGATGATTTTAGCGGACGGGACGCGCCGAATTTAAGGCTGAGGACACATCTGATAGCAAAAAGGCCTTCGGAAGGACCAGATCCTGTGCCGAAAGCCTTGAAAGGGCGGATTCTTAAAGGCCGGAGCGCCTCAGGGAATCCGCCGGTGCGATTTAGGATTATTCGCCGTAAACCGGGAACTGCGCGGTGAGCTTCGCGACCTCCACGCGGACGCGGTCGAGAACCGCCTGATCCTCAGGGGCTTCAAGCACGTCGACGATGAGGTTGGCCGTGAGGCGCGCCTCGTCTTCCTTAAAGCCGCGCGTCGTCATGGCGGGCGACCCGAGGCGGATGCCCGACGTGACGAAGGGCTTTTCCGGATCGTTCGGAATGGCGTTCTTGTTGACCGTAATGCCGACGGAGTGGAGCACCGTTTCGGCGGCCTTCCCCGTGATGTGAAGAGGCCTGAGGTCGACGAGCATCACGTGGCTTTCGGTGCCGCCCGACACGATGCGCAGGCCCCGCTGCATGAGCTGCCCGGCCATGACGGCCGCATTCTTCACGACCTGCTCCTGATAGGCCTTGAATTCCGGCGTGAGCGCTTCGCCGAGAGCCACGGCCTTCGCGGCAATGACGTGCATGAGGGGGCCGCCCTGCATGCCGGGGAAGACGGCGGAATTGATCTTCTTCTCAAGATCCGGGCGCACGAAGATCATGCCGCCGCGCGGACCACGCAGCGTCTTGTGGGTAGTGGTCGTCACGATGTCGGCATGACCGAAGGGGGGCGGATAGACGCCGGCGGCGATGAGGCCCGCATAGTGCGCCATGTCGACCATGAGGAGCGCGCCCACGGAATGCGCGATTTCCGCGAAGCGCTTGAAGTCGATGCGCTTCGAATAGGCAGACGCGCCCGTCACGATGAGCTTCGGCTTATTTTCCTTCGCGAGGCGCTCGACCTCGTCCATGTCGATTTCCTCGGCTTCGTTGAGGCCGTAGGGCACGCAGTGGAAGTACTTGCCGGAGAAGTTGAGGTGCATGCCGTGCGTGAGGTGGCCGCCGTCGGCGAGCGAAAGTCCCATGAAGGTGTCGCCCGGCTGAAGGAGTCCGAAAAAGACGGCGGAATTGGCCTGCGCGCCCGAATGGGGCTGCACGTTCACGGCCATTTCAACGCCGGCGGGCTCGCAGAAGAGCTTCTTCGCGCGCTCGATCGCGAGGCGCTCGACCTCGTCGACGAATTCGCAGCCGCCGTAGTAGCGCTTTCCGGGGTAGCCCTCGGCGTACTTGTTGGTGAGGCAGCTTCCCTGAGCAGCCATCACCGCCGGAGAGGCGTAGTTTTCGCTGGCGATAAGCTCGATATTCTGTTCCTGGCGGCGCGCTTCGGCGTCAATCCACTGCCACAGATCCGGATCCGCCTTGGCGGGGCTGTCGGTTGTCTTGAACATTTCTATTGCTGTTCCTGAATAGGGGTGTGATGGGAAAGCTGCTTCGGGGAGCGCCTGAGTCCTCAGGCGCCGCGCAGACGGGGGTTCAGTGTATATCTTCCGACGAGTTCCGCAGTGGCAAGGACGTGACCTTTCATGCGTTCCTCGACATCCTGCCAGGTAAAGGCCCTGGGGAGGCCCTCAAGCTTCGCGACGTCGAGCGCCGCGACCTGGAAGCGGTAGTAGTGGCGGCGGGCGTCGAAGAAGGGCGGGCAGGGACCGTCGTAGCCCGTGCCGACGCTGCCGGGCTCGGGCACCGCGCCGCGGCTGTAGTCGTTGATGCCGGGAAGACCGAAGCCCTTCGGGGTCTTTGCGCCATGACGGAACGCCCCTTCGGGGAATTCCGTCGTCGCGGCGTCGACGTTCGCCTGCACCCAGTGCACGAAGCGGCGCCGGATCTGACCGGCGGGGATTTCGCCCGAATGGTCCCTTTCCTCAAGGTTCGTCGGCACATCGTCGTCGAGGCACGCGACCACGAAGGACTTCGTGCCTTCAGGGACATCCGACCAGGCGAGATGCGGATTCGCGTTTTCGCTCGCGACCGTTTTTCCGCCTTCGCCGAGACGCCCGTAGGCGCAGCGCTCAGGAATCATTTCACCTTCGGAAAAAGTACGGGACTGAAGATCCATGACGGCCTCCTATCGAAAAAACACTAAAACTTAAGCCAGAAGGTTGCCGGCCCGTCGTTGACGAGCGAAACCAGCATGTGGGCGCCGAAGGAACCTGTCTCAACAGGGATGCCTTCGGCCCGGAGCGCCTCAACGTAGCGAAGATAGGACTTCTCGGCCTCTTCGGGCGCGGCGCCCTTCGAAAAGCTCGGGCGGTTCCCGCTCATGCAGTCCGCGGCGAGCGTGAACTGCGAGACGGCAAGAACGCCGCCACCGACGTCCTTGACGGAGAGGTTCATGCGGCCGCCCTCGTCCTCGAAAACGCGAAGGCGCGCGGTCTTTCTCGCCGCCTTCCCGATCGCTTCCTCCGTGTCGCCCGCTTCGGCGCAGACAAGGGCGAGAAAGCCCTTCCCCACGCTCCCGAGCTTCTCGTCGGGCGCGCCCGCTTCGCCCCTTCGGTCGACGCGGGCTTCCCTCACGCGCTGCAGGAGAAGAATCATTTCTGACGGACCACGGTGACGCGGGCCCAGCGGCGCTTGCCCACCTGAAGAACAAACGGCTCGCCCGGCGTGAAGCGGAGCGTCCTCTCCTTCACCTGCTCGCCGTTGATGCGCACGCCCCCCTGGTCGACATTGCGTCCGGCCTCAGCGTTGGAGGGCGCAAGCCCCGCCGCGCGGATCATCTGCAGAATGCCGATCCCGCCTTCGGGAGCCTCAACCTCAACGTCGGGGATGTCGTTCGGCACCGCGCCCTTCTGGAAGCGCGCGTTGAATTCCCTTTCGGCCTCGTCGGCCGCGCCGGCGCTGTGGAAGCGCTCGACGATTTCGCGCGCGAGGAGCACCTTCGCGTCGCGGGGGTTGCGGCCTTCGGCGCATTCCTTCTTGAGCTTCGCGATCTCGTCGTTGCCCTTGAGGGAAAGAAGGTCGTACCAGTTCCACATGAGGTCGTCGGAAATCGACATGACCTTCCCGAACATGTCGTTCGGCTGATCCGTGATGCCGATGTAGTTCTTCTTGCTCTTGCTCATCTTCACGACGCCGTCGAGGCCGACCAAAAGCGGCATCGTGAGGATGCACTGCGGCTCCTGGCCGTACTGGCGCTGAAGTTCGCGGCCGACGAGAAGATTGAAGCGCTGGTCAGAGCCGCCGAGCTCAAGGTCCGCCTTGAGCGCCACCGAGTCGTAGCCCTGCATGAGGGGGTAGAGAAGCTCATGCATCGCAATCGGAAGCTCTTCCTTGAAGCGCTTTGCAAAGTCGTCGCGCTCAAGAAGGCGCGCGAGGGTGTAGCGGCTTGCGAGCTGAATGAGGCCCGTTGCGCCCAACGCATTGCTCCATTCCGAGTTGTAGCGGACTTCCGTTTTGTCGAGGTCGAGAATGTAGCCCGCCTGATTGAGGTAGGTCTGCGCATTCTCTTCAATCTGCTCGCGCGAAAGGGGCGGACGGGTCGTGTTGCGTCCGGACGGATCGCCGATCGCGGCGGTGAAGTCGCCTACGAGGAAGATCACCGTGTGGCCGAGATCCTGAAGCTGGCGGAGCTTGTTGAGCACCACCGTGTGGCCGATATGAATGTCGGGCGCCGTCGGATCGAGACCGAGCTTGCAGCGGAGCGGCGTTCCCGTCGCCTTCGAGCGGGCGAGCTTCTGCTCGAACTCGGACTGAATAAGGAAGGTGTCCGTGCCGCGGGCGATGGTGGCCATGGCTTCACGGATGTCGTCCGTCACGGGGAAGCGTTCGGGACCCTTCTTTTCGGGCGCAGTTTCTTGTGTCATTTTGTATTCGAGAAAAACAGGGTTTCTGGCAGTGAGAAATCGGGCGGCGGCGGCCTTTCGGCCCGGGGAACCCCTGCAGGAGGGGGATGGAAGCGCCTCTCGCCTTCATCCGGGCGGCCGCCCAATCATGCTCAATAATCGGAAAACTTTAGCAGGTTGCGCCGCAGGGCGTCTAAAATCCAAGATTCACCTGAATTTATCATTCTATTTCTCCTCAGAACTTTCTGATGCCGGCTCCGTCTCTCGTTGCCAACGTGCTCTGCGCGTTCGGCCGTGCCGCACTTCTCTCCTCGCGCACGCGGCTTATCCGCCTCGGTCTGCGCCCGGATGAAGCCAAACCTCGTGCGCTTGCGATCGGTCTTCTCATTGTCGGCACAGGCCTCGCCGCGGGACTGCTTTCCGCGCTCGGCCCGGCGCTTGCGCCTTCGCCCGTGAGAGCCGAAACGATCTCGATCGACGTAAAGACCCCGGACCTGACGCCCGAGATTGCTGAGCTCGCGCGTTTAGGCGCCTATACGCCCCGCCACTATGACGTGGAGCCGGGCGACACCCTGATTTCACTCTTCGCGCACCTCGGCATTCAGGATCCGCAGGCGCTTTCCTTCTTTGATGCCGCGCCGAATCTGGAGCCCTTTCTCGCGCTTCAGCCCGGCCAGCACATCACGGCGGGCGTTGCGGATTCGGGCGAACTCGAATTCCTGCGGCTTTACCTCGACGGGCCGCGTCAGGCCGACTCGCGCACGATTGAAGTCTCGCGTATCGGCCGCGAATTGATTTCCGACGTTCTTCCCTTCACCTTCTCCACCATGGATGCGCTCGTGTCCGGAGAGGCGAAGAACGGACTCAACGCCACGGCGAAGGCCCTCAACATCCCCGAGAGCATCGCCGACCAGCTCCTCGCCGTCTGGGACGGCGCCGACGACCCGGTGGCGGCGCTGAAGCCCGGCGCCACGCTGCGCCTCGTTTTCGAAAAGAAATACGCCGACGGACGCTTCGTGAAGGACGGGCAGCTTCTCGCCGCCCAGATCGTCGACGAGGCGGGCGTCCACGAAGCCTTCTGGTTTTCGGACGGCACCCACCCGGGAAGCTTCTATACGCTTGACGGCCGCTCCGCCTCCCAGACCTTCCTTCGCGTGCCGCTCGACATCAAGGACGTGAGTTCTGAATTCGCGCCCCTGAGGCGCCATCCGGTGACGGGAGTGCTCCGTCCCCACAACGGCACGGATCTGCGCGCGCCCCAGGGCTCGCGCGTCCTTGCTGCCGCTGACGGGCGCGTGACGAAGGTGGCCTACGAGGCGAAGGGCTACGGCAATTACGTGCAGATCGACCACGGGCTCGGGCGCACGACGCTTTACGCCCACATGCGGCGCGTTCAGAAAGGGATCCGCCCGGGCGTTCTCGTGAAGAAGGGCCAGCTCATAGGTCTGGTCGGCCGCACGGGCCTCGCAACCGGTCCGCACCTTCACTACGAACTCATGATCGACGGCGTGCAGATCAACCCGGCTACCGCAGATCTCCCCGACACGGAAAACCTCTCCGCCTATCAGCTCGCGCAGCTCCGCGCCCGGGCGCTTCCCATCCAGAAGATGTTTGAGGATGCGGCACGGGAAGAGGGACTGCCCTCGCCCGAGAAGCTCCTTGCCGAAGCGCGCGAAAAGGAAGAAGCCGCTGCGGCAGCCGCGGCCCGCGAGAATAAGGACGACCTCACGGACGAAGAGGCCCCCGCCGAAAACCAGGGCGAGGCGCCCGCTGCGGGCGGGCGCGTGCGTCCGGTGGCGCTTGAGGCAGGAAAAGCCCGGGCGGAAAATCTCGGACGGAGCGGCAAATGATCACGATCGGCGTCATGTCGGGAACGAGCCTTGACGGTGCCGACGCCGTCATTGCGTCCTTCCCCGAGGATGAAGAGGCCCCCATGGCGACCCTCGGCCGCGCCTATCTTCCGATGCCCGGCAAACTCAGGGAGGAACTGAAGGCGCTCGCCCTCGGCACGACGAACGAAATCGAGCGGGCGGGCGACGCCTCGGTCGCGCTCGCCGATCTTTATGCCGCCGTCATCGAAAAGGCGCTTCAGGAAGCGGGCATCCGGCGGGAGGAAGTCGCGGCCGCGGGTCTTCACGGTCAGACCATCCGCCACCGCCCCGAGCGGGGATTCACGCTCCAGCTCAACCACCCGGCCCGGGTCGCCGAACTCACCGGAATCGACGTCATTGCCGACTTCCGCTCGCGCGATGTTGCCGCAGGCGGCGAAGGCGCGCCGCTCGTTCCCGCCTTTCATGCCGGAATCTTCCGGGGAACGTCTCCTGCGGCCGCACTCAATATCGGCGGCATTGCAAACCTCACGCTGATTCCGCCCGAAGGGAGCGATGCGCCTGTGCTCGGCTTTGATACAGGGCCGGGCAATATGCTCCTTGACGCCTGGATGGAAAAAAGCACAGGGCGCGCCTACGACGCGGACGGTGCCTTTGCCGCCTCAGGCGCCGTCATTCCGGAGCTCCTCTCCCGGTGCCTCAGCGACCCGTATTTCGCGCGGCCGGCGCCGAAATCGACCGGGCGCGAGCGGTTTTCGCCCGCCTGGCTCGAGGAGCGTCTCGCCCTGCTCCCTCAGGGGGAAGCCGCCCCGCAGGATGTCGCGGCAACCCTCACGGAACTCACTGCAGCGACCATTGCGGATGCGCTCGCAAAGACCGAGCCCGAAGCGAGGAAGCTTTATGTCTGCGGCGGGGGCGCGCTGAATCACTTCCTGATGAAGCGGCTCGGGAGTACGCTTGAGAAAAGAATCCCCGGCTGCGCCCTTCTGAGCTCAGGGGAGCGCGGGCTCGACCCGATGGAAGTCGAGGGCGCGGCCTTTGCCTGGCTTGCACGCGCCTTTCTCCTCAGAATGCCGGGGAATCTTCCGGCAGTCACGCGGGCGAAGGGGCCGAGAATTCTCGGCGCGCTCTATCCCGCCTGACGGGAAGCCCGCGCTTCGCAAACACCCGTTAAAAAGCCGCCGGAAGCGCAATGCCTCCGGCGGCTTTTCTGAATGCGGTGTTGGAAGGTACGCCCGGGGGCGTCTCTCCTCCGGCGCTTAGACGCTGAAGGAAGAGCCGCAGCCGCAGGTCGTCACGGCGTTCGGATTGTCGATCACGAACTGTTCGCCCGAAAGACCTTCCTTGTAGTCGATCTTGGCGCCCACCAGGTACTGGTAGCTCATCGAGTCGATGAGAAGCTTCACGCCGCCCTTTTCCATCACGGCATCGTCCTCGTTCTGCGTTTCATCGAACGTAAAGCCGTACTGGAAGCCGGCGCAGCCGCCGCCCTGCACGAAAACGCGCAGCTTGAGATTGGGATTGCCCTCTTCGTCCATCAGCTCCTTCACCTTTGCCACAGCAGCATCGGTAAAGGTGATCGGATCAGGCATCAGTTCCGGAACGGCCTCTTCCGTCTTGGGGTTCTGGGCCGTCGTCGTAGTCGCTTCGGTCATTCTTCTTAAATCCTATTGCTTCTCCGGCCCATTCTTTCAAGGGGAACCTGCCGGAGATCTCTGAAGCCCTTCATCCTACACCAGTATCCGGCGCAGAGATAGGGTAAGCCCCAAAGAAAAACCGCCCGGATCCCGAAGGATTGTCGGACGGTTCTTCTTGGAGGCTCTCCCGAAAGAAGCCTTTCGGGAGCGGCGCACGGGAAGCAATCAGCGCTTGGAGAACTGCTTCGCGCGGCGGGCCTTGCGCAGACCAACCTTCTTGCGTTCCACTTCGCGGGCGTCGCGGGTAACGAGGCCGGCGTTGGAGAGAACGGACTTCAGGCCTTCATCGTAGTCGATGAGGGCGCGGGTGATGCCGTGACGGACAGCGCCGGCCTGGCCGGACTCGCCGCCGCCGGCGACGTTCACCATGATGTCGAACGTTTCGACATTTTCGGTGAGCTGAAGGGGCTGCATGACGATCATGCGGCCGGTTTCACGCTGGAAGTACTGTTCGAGCGGGCGGCCGTTGATCACGATCTTGCCGGTGCCGCGCTTGATGAACACGCGCGCGACGGAGCTCTTGCGACGGCCGGTGCCGTAGTTGTAGTTGCCGATCATCTTTTCAAGCCTCTATTAGAGATCCAGAACCTTGGGTTGCTGAGCCGTGTGCGGGTGTTCGGCGCCGGCGTAGATCTTGAGCTTCTTGATCATCGCATAGCCGAGCGGTCCCTTCGGAAGCATGCCCTTGACAGCGATTTCGAGGGCGCGGCCGGGGTGCTTTTCCTGCATTTCGCGGAAGGTCGTCTCATAGATGCCGCCGGGATAGCCCGTGTGGCGGTAGTACGTCTTCTTCGTCGCCTTTTCAGCGGAGAGGACGAGCTTGTCAGCGTTGATCACGACGATGAAATCGCCCGTGTCGACGTGCGGAGTGAATTCGGGCTTGTGCTTGCCGCGCAGGCGCAGCGCGATTTCGCTGGCCAGACGGCCGAGCACCTTATCACTGGCATCGACCACGAACCAGTCGCGCTTAACCTCAAGCGGCTTGGCCGAGAAGGTCTTCATTGCGTTCACCTAATGGTTGCTTATGAGGAAATCCGTCCGCCCGACCCCGCTGCCGGATGGCGCCGGCCGCTGAATCTGCTACTAGGCAGGATGGCTTTCGCTCTTAAAAATTGGATTCTTTTATGCGTTCCTTCCTCACCGAACGGCCGGATGCCGTCAGTTCGGGAAAAACGCATGCATTCTTTGTCTTGCCCGGAAGTCCGTCAGGGGCGGCGCCAGTGGAAACCGAAGATGGGGTAAGCAATCCGCCCGGACCTCTCGAGTCAAGGGAGCGGATTTTACTCAATTGGAAAGAGCGTGTCCACTCGTACGGGCGGTTTTTCTTTCGGCCTTCCCTCCGCGCTCCCCTTTCGGTCAGAGCCCCTGCTTCGGGAGCGACTCGAGGTAGGAGCTGAAGCCCCCGAGGAACATCTGCGTCGCCATCATGGCAAGGAGAAGCCCCGTCAGGCGCTCGAAGGCGAGCGTGAGCTTTTCGCCCATATGGCGCTCGAGCCAGTCGGCGGAGGCGAGAACCGCGAAGCTCGCCGCGCACGTGATGAAGACGACGAGCCCCCACTCGAAGAGCCGGTCGGGCTGGCTCGCCGCGAGCATCATGATGGTCGCAATGGTCGAAGGACCGGCAATCGCCGGAATCGCGATCGGAACGATGTAGGGTTCGCCCCCCGGCGTTTCGCCGAAAACGCCTTCCTTGGTCGGAAACACCATGCGGATCGCCATCAGCATGACGATGACGGAGCCGCCGATCGAGAGCGCGGCGTCGGAGAGGCCGACGGCGGCAAGGAAGGGGCGGCCGAAGAACATCGCGAGGAGGAGCATCCCCATCGCGATCATGCATTCGCGGAAAAGCACGCGCACGCGCCGGTTGTTGGGCACGCCCTTCATGCAGCTGATCGTGATCGGAATATTGCCGAGAGGGTCCGCCATCAGCACCATCAGCATGAGGCCGCCCCAGAAACTGTATTCCATAGCGGTCTATCCTCCTCAAAGAACCCGCGGGAAAAAACTCAAAACCCGGATCCGGCGCGGGAGGCCGGACCCGGGAATTATCGGGACAGAATGCGTTCGGGGGGAGTGCCGGCGGTCCATGAAGAAGAAGCCGGCATTCCTCAAAGGCTGATCTTAGGCTTTGGCAGCCTTTTCCGCCTTGCCTTCGGGCGCTTTTTCAGCTTCGGGCCCCGCCTTTTTGTCAGTCTTATCTGCGGGCTTCACGTCAAGCTCCGGGAGCTCGGCCGCCGCCTTTTCGACCGCAGCCTCGACGGCTTCGGCCATGCGCGCGGGATCGGGCTCTTCGGGAGCGGGCGCTTCAGCCTTCTTTTCGCTCTCTTCGCTTTCCTTCGGCTCTTCGACGGGCGCAGCCGGCGTCTGAGGCGCCGGGGCGGCCTCGGGAGCAGGAGCCGGGGCAGGCGCCGGAGCCGGTTCGGGCTGAGGTTCGGGTTCCGGTTCCGGAACCGCCTCGAGCTCATAGGGTTCGCCCGCCATGGCGGCCGCCACGATCGGCTTGAGCTTTTCCGTCCGCTCGGCATTCATCTGTCCGAGACGCAGGCGGCGGTAGAGGACGTCCTCGGCCGTGCGCGCGCCTTCGTTGTCGCGCGCATAGAGCGCGTAGGCCACGACCTCGGCGTCGGCCATGGGGCCTGCAGCGGCCGCCTGCTCGATCGCCTCGGCGTCGAACGCGTCGTCGTTCACGATGGGGAGCGTCTTCGTCACGCAGAGGCGCGCCGGAACGAGGTGCATCAGGGTGGCTTCAAGGAGCGCATCCTGCGCCATCAGGCGGTAGGAGGTCCACTTGCCGCCCGCCACGGTGATCATGTTGCCGAATTCAGGAATGACCGCATGCTCGCGCGAGGCCTTCGCGGTGGAGCCTCCCTCGGGCGCTCTGAGAAGCGGCCTCAGGCCCGCAAAGGAGGCCTTCACGTCGGCGCGGCTCACGGGCTTGGCGAGGTACCCGGCCGCGGTCTCAAGGAGGAAGCTGATTTCGTCTTCCGTCGCCTGCGGATTCCAGTCGGGCTCCCGCTGCTCGACGTCGGTCGTGCCGACGATCGTCATGCCGTGCCAGGGGATGCAGAAGAGGACGCGCCCGTCGCGGGTCTTCGGGATGAGCATGCCCGAGTCGCCCGGAAGGAACGAACGGTCGAGAAGAATGTGCGAGCCCCTCGAGCAGCGCACGATCGAGGGCGCATCGGGGTCCACCATGCGGCGGATCGAATCCGTCCAGACGCCCGTGCAGTTGAAGATCATGCGCGTGCGGATCCGGTACGGCTCGCCCGTTTCCTTGTCGGTCGCGGTGAGGGCCTGAATCCAGCCGCCCGTGCGCTCGATCGCGGTCACGGGCATGTAGTTGAGGCACGCGGCGCCGTGCTGGTTCGCGGTGCGGATCAGCGCAATATTGAGGCGGGCGTCGTCAAACTGCCCGTCAAAGAATTCAACGCCCCCCATGAGGCCCTCGGTGCGCACGCCCGGAAGACGCGCCGCGGCGGCATCCGCCTTCAGGGACTTCGTGCGCCCGAGCGAGGCCTTGCCCGCCATCATGTCGTAGAGCGCCAGGCCGACCGTATAGATTTCGCGCTCCCACTTCTTGAAGCACGGCAGCACGAAGGTTTCCGGATGGACGAGATGCGGCGCATTATTGATGAGCACCTTGCGCTCGTGGAGCGCCTCGGTAACGAGCCCCCAGTCGCGGGGATTCTTCATGTAGCGCACGCCGCCGTGGATGAGCTTCGTCGAGCGCGAGGAGGTCCCGGCCGAAAAATCCTGCGCATCAAGAAGCAGGGTCGAGAGGCCTCTCGACGCCGCGTCCACTGCGATGCCGGCGCCCGTCGCGCCGCCGCCCACAACGACGACGTCCCAGAGGGGATCCGCCTTCACGCGAGCAAGCGCCTCAGCGCGCGAAAGGGGCTTCAGAGCCTTTTCGCCCTCGGGCGCGGTCTTGGTCTTCAGAGCATCAGTCATAAGTCTCAGTTCCACTTGCGGGCGCGGCCGACGGCGCGCGTCCATTGGTTCAACAAAAATCCTCTCCGGTCGGCGCTCATCGCGGGTTCAAAGACCCGCTCAGCGCGCCAGAGCGCTTCAATTTCGCCGGCATCCTGCCAGAAGCCGACGGCGAGTCCGGCAAGGTACGCCGCGCCGAGCGCCGTGGTCTCCGTCTGCGCGGGCCGGATCACGGGGACCCCGGTGATATCGGCCTGAAACTGCATGAGGAGGTCGTTTGCCGCGGCGCCTCCGTCAGCGCGGAGCTCCTTCACCGGATGAAGCGCATCGCGCGCCATGGCTTCGAGCACCTCCGCGCTCTGGAAGGCAATCGCCTCGAGCGCCGCCCGCGCAATATGCGCCCGGTTGGTTCCGCGCGTGAGGCCGATCAGGCACCCTCTCGCGTCCGGGTCCCAGTGCGGGGCGCCGAGCCCCGTGAAGGCCGGGACGAAGTAGACGCCGCCGGAATCCTTTACCGACCGCGCGAGGGGCTCAATCTCCTTCGCGCGCTTCACGAACCCCATCTCGTCGCGCAGCCACTGCACGACGGCGCCCGCAATGAAGACGGAGCCTTCGAGCGCATAGCTCGGGGGTTCGCCGCCGATCCGGTAGGCCGCGGTCGTAATAAGCCTCGAGACGCTCGCGCGCGGCTCGCTGCCGATATTCATGAGAAGAAACCCGCCCGTTCCGTAGGTGTTCTTTACCGTTCCCGGATGGAAGCACGCCTCGCCGAAGGCCGCCGCCTGCTGGTCGCCGGCAACGCCCGCAATCGGAATCGCCGCCCCGAACCATTCCGGATCCGAATATCCGGCAGCCTGCGAGCTCGGGATGATCTCCGGCAGGATTTCCGCCGGAATGCGGAAGATGTCGAGAAGTTCGTCGTCCCACTGCCCGGAGCGCAGGTCGCAGAGAAGCGTTCTCGAGGCGTTGGTGATGTCGGTCGCGTGAAACGCTCCCTTCGTGAGCTTCCAGATGAGCCAGGCGTCGATCGTGCCGAAAAGGATCTCTCCCTTCTGAGCGCGCTCGCGCGCACCCGGCACATGGTCGAGAATCCACTCAATCTTGGTGGCGGAAAAATAGGGGTCGAGCCTCAGGCCCGTCTTTCCGGCGACGAGCGGTTCGAAGCCCTCGGCTTCGAGCGCCTCCACGCGCTTCGTCGTGCGCCGGTCCTGCCAGACGATGGCGGGCGAAACGGGCTCGCCCGTGACGCGGTCCCAGAGGACCGTCGTTTCGCGCTGATTGGTGATGGCGAGCGCGGCGATGTCCTTCCCGGAGAGACCGGCCTTCTTCAGGCACTCGCGGGCAACCGCAAGCTCTGTTTCCCAGATTTCCGCGGCATCGTGCTCAACCCAGCCCGGATTCGGGTAATGCTGGGCGAATTCGCGCTGAGCGAGCGCCACCGTCCCGCCGCGCCGGTCGAAGATCAGCGCGCGCGAGCTCGAAGTACCCTGGTCGAGCGCAAGGATGTAGTCGTTCATCGTTCGGGAACCGCCGTTTGTGCGCGCAGAAATGAGAAAGCCCCGGGGCTTCCGGGGCTCTTTCTGGGCTGGAAATCCATCTGACTTCCATTGTATGAGGACTTAGGTCCCGGGGAGCTTAACGATCCCCTGAACCCGAACAATCCCTCAGTCCCGTTACTTGGCGGCTTCCGCCTTCGCGTCGGCGGCATCAGCTTCCGGCGCTTCAGACTTTTCCGTGCTTTCGCCGTAGTCCGAATCCTCGACGTCGTCTTCGTCGATGTCTGCCGCATAGAGCTGAGCGGCGGTTTCGGGCTCAATCTGCGCTTCGGCAGGCTTCACGGCATCGAGCTTCACGACGCGGGCGGCGTCGATGAGAAGACGAAGCGCCTGGTTCACTGCCTCGGGGCTCCCGAAGAAGTCCGCGATGTCGCTGTCGATCTTCACCATCGCGTTGCGGGCGAAGTCGGAACGCTCGGCAAAGCGGCGCGTATCGTAGGCGCGGGCGCGGGGACCCGTGCGCACGCCGAAGTCCTCGCGGCGGCCTTCGCCGAAGCGGTGTCCGCCGGGCTTTCTGTCAAAGCGCGGACGATCGCCGAAGGAGCGGCCTTCGCCGAAGGGCTTCCTGTCGCCGAAGGAGCGGCGCTCGCCGAAATCACGGCGGTCCGAGCGGTCGAAGCGGTCATTGCGGTCCGAACGGTCAAAGCGCGGACGATCGCCGAAGGGCTTCCTGTCGCCGAAGGGGCGGCGGTCGCCGAAATCGCGGCGATCAGAACGATCGGAGCGGTCGAAACGGTCAAAACGATCGAAGCGGTCGGAACGTCCGCGGCGGTCTCCGTCCTCGCCGTCGAAGGAGCGGCGCGGACCCTTGTCCTGCCAGGGCTTGTTATCCATAGCCATTCTATTTATCTCTCTGAAAAATAAAGAATCAGTATTCCAATACCCCATCGGGCGCGGGGCATCTCTCAAAACGGAATACGTTGGTCAAAAGAAAAGTGTGTGAAAGAAGTCAGTCTGAAAAGGTTTCGCGCTTCGCCGCGCTATCGAATGTCGAAAGGCATGGGGTCGAATGAATGCCGCTGCCCCGGAGGAAGCACCTTGGCGGGAAACAAAATGCCCGAGGCGCCTTCTGATCATTGAACAATCGCTTCGCCATTGAAATCCTGCGGAATTCCCTCAGGAGGGATCCGGATCCAAGCGGGCCGCTTCACAATCTGAAAGGTATTGACGCCTGAGGACGGGGGCCGGAAGCGCTTCGTTTGAAAACGCCCCTGCCGTGCCGGTTCTTTAAAAAAAGCATGCCTCAGCGCGCGGTGCGTATTTTAAAGGATTCTGTCCGGACCAATGCGCCTTTTTAGCCCCCTTGAGACTTGGGACAAGTCGTTACGAAAGTGACGCCGACGGGGACAGGGAAAGCAGATACACTTTGATTAGGGATAACCGAAAAGAATTTCTTTTTCCGGTCTTTCTTCCCTACCAGCTCAGAACAACAAAAAGCGAGGTTCCTATGGCTGCCCAGATCATCTTTCATGGCATTAACCGCTCCCCCGCCGTCGAAACGGCTGTGAACGAGAAGGTTGCCGCGCTCCAGAAGTTTGACAATCAGCTCGGGCCCTGCAAGGTAACAGTCACTCAGGAAGGTCATCAGACGATGGGCGCCTTCACCATCCGCATTGATCAGTCCGCGTCGGGCAAGAACCTCATCGTCACCCGCACGAACCAGGATGTGATGGCTGCGCTCAACGAAGCCTTCGATACGCTGCGCCGCAGCGTCGTCGAGGAAGCCGACAAGCGTCGTCAGCGCTAAGGATCTGACCTTCAGGCGCGCGGCCTGATTTTCATCCACTGAAGATGAGGCTGCGCAGAAGCCGGATGCTCCGTAAAGCGGGCGTCCGGCTTTTTTCTTCTCCGGCGCGGATGCCGGAAAAAACAAAGGCCCGTACGACATCAACGCGTGCGGGCCAAACGACTGGTGGAGGATAGCGGGATCGAACCGCTGACCTCTTGCATGCCATGCAAGCGCTC
>ERZ1034901.13-NODE-13-length-133604-cov-16.032909_pt1 | contig 133604 bp, 121 predicted proteins | sample MGYA00520628_ERZ1034901 | MGnify/ENA primary metagenome ERZ1034901 (study PRJEB33766, sample SAMN09781783) | gut metagenome | biome: gut microbiome | host: Homo sapiens | place: Madagascar | study: EMG produced TPA metagenomics assembly of the PRJNA485056 data...
CAACAGAGACAATGTAATCCAATGACGGATTAAATGTTACTGTGTAAATCATTTTGCATTCTCCTTCTCTCTGACCATTGTTTTTCTTTATGCTTGCATTATACGTTCAAACTCGTTCATATTCAATCAAACTAATCAACAAATTTCATGACTGTTTTTGGTTGATTTTGCACAATTTTGGTTTTCATCCTTTAAAACAAGAACTCCGCCAGCACACAATTGCTGACATCCATCCCCCGATGCGTCAGTCGGATTCGATCTTCGCTAAATTCCAGTAATTGTTCTTCTTCTAATTTATCAAGGATTTTTCCATAGACATCATCCACATTCTTTCCAAAATAATTCTGGAAATCTGTTCTCGAAACTCCCTCTACTTTGCGAAGCCCCAGATACATGAACTCTTCCATCTGCGATTCCACGGAAAGGATTTCTCTGTCAATAAGAATCGACTCACCATTTCTAATCTTTTCAATGTATGCTTTCCGGTCACGGATATGGTCAAACCGCTCTCCTTTGATCAATGAGGAGGATCCTGCTCCGATTCCAAGGTATTCCACCCTGTCCCAATATCCGAGATTGTGTCTGCATTCTTTCCCTGGCTTTGCATAATTAGATATCTCATATCGATGCATTCCAGCCTCTGCAAGTCTTTGTATTGTCAGTTCTCCCATCGCATATTCTTCTTCCTCTGACGGAAGTTTCCATGCGCCACGGTCTAATTTTCCTTTTTCATACCAGTCGTAAAATACCGTGCCTTCTTCCAATATCAGACTATATGCGGATACGTGTTCCGGCTCAAGTACCAGAACTTTCGAAAGTGTATCTTCGTAACTTTCTATCGTCTGTCCCGGAAGCGCAGACATAAGATCAATATTTCTGTTTTTGAATCCTGCCCGTTCTGTCAGTTTCCATGTCTCAAGGAATTCCTCATATGTATGAATCCTTCCAAGCATCTTCAGTTCTTCATCCTGCGCTGACTGAAGCCCGATGCTTAGTCGGTTAACTCCTGCTGCTTTCATGGCATGAAGCTTTTCGATATCTACTGTTCCCGGATTCATTTCCATCGTGATCTCTGCATTCTCGTTTACTGAAAATGTATGGTAAATCGCTGCAAAAATCTGTTCGATCTGTTCCGGTGTCAGCAGAGACGGTGTTCCACCTCCCAGGAAAATGGTCTGAACTTCATATTCTTTGGAAAGTTCGTGATAGCTCTGAATCTCCTGAAGCATAGCACTGACATAATCTGCCTGCTCTTCCTGTGTTCCACTTGCAGAGAAAAAATCACAATAATTACATTTTCTTACGCAGAACGGAATATGGAGATATAATTCTAAATTTCTCTTTTTCATCTTTAAATACAGAAAGATACTGTCTGATAAAAAACAGTATCTTTTCCTTCCTTCTTTTATCTAGTTCTCATCTAGCTTCAGGACACTCATGAATGCACTCTGTGGAATCTCTACGTTTCCAACCTGACGCATTCTCTTCTTTCCTTCTTTCTGCTTTTCAAGCAGTTTCTTCTTACGTGAAATATCACCGCCGTAACATTTCGCAAGAACGTCCTTACGCATTGCCTTAACTGTCTCTCTCGCAATAATCTTACTTCCGACTGCTGCCTGGATCGGAATCTCGAAAAGCTGTCTCGGAATCTCTTCTTTCAGTTTCTCACACATCTTTCTTCCACGTTCATAAGCGCTTCCCTCGAATACGATAAAGGAAAGTGCATCAACTTCTTCTTTGTTGATCAGAATATCAAGCTTGACAAGCTCGGAACGTACATAACCAAGCATCTCATAATCAAAGGAGGCATATCCTCTGGATCTTGATTTTAATGCATCAAAGAAATCGTAAATGATCTCGTTGAGTGGCAGATGATATGTCAGCACAGCTCTTGTCTCTTCGATATATTCCATTCCCTGATAGATTCCACGGCGTTCCTGACACAGATCCATGATCGCTCCGATGTACTCGGATGTTACCATGATCTCTGCCTTTACCATAGGCTCTTCCATGTATTCAATCTCTGCAGGATCCGGCATGTTTGTCGGGTTTGTCAGATCGATCACATCACCGTTTGTCTTATGGATCTTGTAAATAACACTCGGTGCTGTTGTAACAAGATCAAGGTTGTACTCTCTTTCCAGACGTTCCTGAATGATCTCCAGATGAAGGAGTCCTAAGAATCCACAACGGAATCCAAATCCAAGTGCCACAGATGTCTCTGCTTCAAACTGAAGCGCAGCATCATTAAGCTGCAGCTTCTCAAGCGCATCTCTTAAGTCCGGATATTTTGCTCCATCTGCCGGATAAAGTCCGCAGTATACCATCGGGTTTACTTTCTTATATCCCGGAAGTGGCTCTGCACAAGGATTCTCTGCATTCGTGATCGTATCTCCGACACGGGTATCCTTTACATTCTTAAGACTGGCTGTGATATATCCTACCATTCCGGCTTCGAGTGCATCACATGGAATGAACTGTCCCGCTCCAAATGTACCAACTTCTACAACTTCTGCCTTCGCACCTGTTGCCATCATAAGCATCGGTGTACCTTTTCTGACAGTACCTTCCTTGATACGGCAGAATACAATAACTCCCTTGTAAGAATCGTACTTGGAATCAAAGATCAGTGCCTGAAGCGGTGCATCCGGATCTCCGACCGGTGACGGAATCTGCTGTACAATCTGCTCGAGAACTTCATGTACATTCAGTCCTGTCTTAGCAGAAATCAGTGGTGCATTCTCCGCATCAATTCCGATCACATCTTCAATCTCTTCTTTTACACGCTCCGGCTCTGCACTTGGAAGATCGATCTTGTTGATAACCGGCATAACATCCAGATCATGGTCAAGTGCCAGATAGACATTCGCAAGTGTCTGTGCCTCAACTCCCTGTGCCGCATCGACGACAAGAATCGCTCCATCGCAGGCTGCCAGGCTTCGAGATACCTCATAATTGAAATCGACGTGTCCAGGTGTATCGATCAAGTTAAAGATATACTCTTCTCCGTCATCTGCCTGATATACAGTACGGACTGCCTGTGCTTTGATCGTGATTCCACGCTCTCTCTCCAGATCCATGTTATCGAGAACCTGTGACTGCATCTCCCTGCTAGTCAAAAGTCCTGTCTGCTCAATGATACGGTCCGCCAGTGTAGACTTACCGTGATCGATATGTGCTATAATACAAAAATTTCTAATATGACTCTGATCAATTGTTGACAATACTTCTTCCTCCATCTATCTTTCTGACTGTTTTACTATAAAAAGCTCTACCGCAAGATTGTCTGTCAGCAATCCTGTCTTTACATCCTGCTCCAGCTGTGCCCCTTCTTCCATCACACGGCGCAGCTGTCCCATCTTAAACCGCTTCGCCTGTTCCATGTTCTTTCCTGCCACAAATGGATGTAAGCCTGCTTTAGACGCAATCTCTTTTCTTCCATACCCCTGGTTTGCAAGTGCCTTGACATGGAAAAGCATCCTGTACTGACGCACTAACAGAAAAAGAATACGCATCGGCGGTTCTTTTAAAGCCAGCAGTTCATAATACAGATCCAGTGCTTTCTGCTGATTTCCGGCCGCAACCGCATCCACCATCTCGAAAATATGATTCGTGATCTGCGTCACACAGACAGCATCAATATCTTCCTTCGTGATCGTATCCCGCTCCAGTGCATAACAGAAGACTTTCTCCAGTTCTCCCTGGATATTCTCCATATCGGTACCTACTTTATCAAGAAAATACACGATCACAGACTCTGAAATCTGCTTCTGCTCTTTTCGGACCAGACCTGCAACCCAGCGTTTCAAAGTTCCTGCATCCTGCGTGGACAGCTCTGCAATATATCCTTTTGCTTTCACTGCTTTATAGAGCTTATTTCTCTTATCAATCTCTTCTTCCACGAAGATAAAACAGGTCGTCTCCGGCATGTCCTTGATATAATCTGCCAGATCAGCTCCTGCCGCAGTTTTAAAGAAACCTGTATTCTCGAATACGATCAGTCTGCGCTCTGCAAAGAAAGGTAATGTCTCTGCAAGATCGATTGCTTCCTTTACCGGCGTGTTCTTCCCTTCATAATACGAATAGTTCATCGTATCACCTTCCGGAAGCATTGCCTTCACAAAACGGTTCTTATACTGTTTCTTCAGATATCCTTCTTCTCCGCAGAGAAGATATACCTGCTTAAATTGTCCTGATTTTAAATCTTCATTTAAGGTCTTCATAACTATTCTATTATAAATGAATAACCAACACTTTGACAAGAGCCTTTTTATCACCTGTTCCTGTTTTATAGATACTTGTGAACCTTTATTTTTCGTCCATCGCTCCTTAGTGTAATTGCACCATAATCCTGCGTGGACAACACTTCACTTCCGATTTCCTGCAGGCGTTCCAGCGTCTCCTCATGTGGATGTCCATAGCGGTTCTCAATCCCCGCTGAAATTAATGTTAATCTGGGTTTCACAATCTGAAGGAATTCTTCACTTCCCGAATTCTTCGACCCATGATGTCCTGCTTTTAAGATTGGACAGCTTTCCAACGCTCCGCTTTCTACCAGCTGTTCCTCTCCCCTTCCTTCCAGATCTCCTGTCAGAAGCATTCGAAACGCCCCATCCTTCAATTCAAGTACAACAGATGCTTCATTTCCCGCTTCCAGACGAGGCATCTCCTCTTCCTTGCCACGAATACACTCGTTTTTCCTCGTTGTCAACGGAGCGATGCATTTTAAATACGTTCCTACTTTTTCTCCGGCATAAATTGTCAACACTCTCGTCCCATTTTCTTTCGCTATTTCTGCAAGATGGAGTAATTTCTCATCCATATATTCTTCCGGCGGCAGAATAAGCGCATCGATTTCCACTCCCTGTTTCTGATTTTGCAGAAGTTCCTGAATTCCATTGATGTGATCCGCATCACCATGTGTCACAAAAACATACTCCAGTTTTCTGACCCCCTGCGATAATAGAAACGGCTCTATCCGGTAAGTACCGACAGAAGACTGATCACTGCTCCCTCCATCCACCAGCATTTTCTTTCCTTCCCTGTCTCTTATAAAAATACAGTCCCCCTGTCCAACATCCAGAACAGTCACCTGAAGGTTTGTTGAATCATTATTGAGTATTCCGCATCCGCAGATCGATCCTGCTATGACAATACAAACAAGAAGTGAAAATCCCGCCTGTTTTCTTCGGTTATCTGTCTTATTTTTCATTGTATGAAACAGGAAGCACAAAAACAACAGCACACCATAGTAAATAAGCACCCACCATAACTCTGGCTGTCCGGTCACGATCCTGCTGCCCGGAAGCGCTGATGTCAGCTCACATAATTTATCATAGAAGGACAACAGACGATCACAGCTTCTGAATCCAATTTTTCCTACGGTTCCCGATAATTCTGAAAACAAAATTCCACCTATACCTGTCAACATAACAAATGGAAACAACGGAATTAAAATAACATTCAAAACGAGTGCATACGGCGGCACCTCAAAATAATAATACAGCATGATTCCCAGAAGCATTCCATTAACAGCTAAACTAATCTTAAATCCTTCCCATGCTTTCAAACGTGTTTTCTGTTCAAAAATTGGATACAATAATAAAATTCCAAGAATTGCACCAAATGAAAGCAAAAATGCTACGTCTAACAGATACAGCGGTTGATATATGCTTAAAATAGCTGCTGTAACCGCCAGGCTTGTAGGTTGATCCACATCTCTCCCGGTAATTTCTGCCCCCATACGGATAAAAAACATAAGAAGTGCACGAAGACTGGATACCTGTGGCCCTGTCATAACCAAATAAAAAAACAGAATCCCTCCTCCGGCAATTCCGGAAAACAAAAATGAATTTCCCATTCTTCTTAATAACCGGTAAACAGACATTCCGACCAGTGACATGTGTAATCCCGAAATTGCAAGCAGATGTCCTAATCCGTTCTTCTGATACAATTTTTTCATCTCCGGATCAAGTCCGCTCTTTTCTCCCAACAAGATTGCTGAAAGCATCGCGCCATGTGTTTTTCCCATCTGGCTCACAATCTTCCAGTTCCAGTAATTTTTCAGCCGATCCAGCTGATTCCGTATGCTATTCCAGCGTGATACAATCCAGTTCTTGTCTTTTTCAGACAAAACGATCTCAACCTGTTCTGCCTTTGTTAAAACCCCAACATGGATTCCCTGTTTTTGATAATAACTTTTTTGGTTAAAATTACCCGGATTCCTTGGCGGATGAAACGACTGTTTTGTCCCCCACACATTCAGCTTCTGTCCTATTTTCATTCTGATTTTTTTACCGGATTTATTATTTTTTATTGTTACAAGGATTTTCTTTTCTTTGATTATCTGATTCTTACTCTTTTGATCTGTACAAGAAACAACCGCATCTTTCAGATAAATTGCAGTTGATTGTGATTTATTTTCAATTTTATAAACCGTGCCCTCGCAAATCACATCTTTCTCATCTGAAATCAATGTTTCTGCAAGGGACGGTTTCTGATCTTTTGTATTCTGCAAAAAACTCACTCTTACAAGCTGTATGGCAAGCAATATAAGACATACCATACAGAGCGGGCGTTTTCTCATTCTTTGTTATCTGCTGCTATCCAGTCCTGCTCTTCATTCAATGGCTGTGACAAGTCCACCTTCTCCATGTATTTTGCATTCGATTCACCATTGATCGTAATCTGTACCTGCCTTACTCCTGCTCCCTCTACAAGAGAATCCACAATAGAATAAATCGTGATCTCAGGCAGTACATCATACGCACTGATCAGAAATGTGCTGTCAAAATTCACATAACAGATTCCATCCTTTGTTGTTACACTCAACAGATTAGCCGCCGGATTGATCGTTGGATATGCCCCCTCCTCAGATGGACCTTGCATCAGCTTTTCTACAATCAGCTTTTCTTTCAAGACATTACTGCTGTAATGAACATCAACCTCTTGCTTGACCAGTTTGGATCCATTCTGATCTGCAAAATACAATGTCAGTGTATCCGTTTGATAAGAACTTAACGAGGATCCTGTTGCATCAACAATATCATCCTCATTCATTAAGCCAACATCATTTCCCTCATTATCTTTGAGCGGTTCCCCTTCCACACGGACAGATACTGCATCAATTCCATCAATCTGAAGCAGTGACTGCACAATTGCTGCCCGCATCAATTTCTCATCCAAGGATTTCACTTCATAATATTCTTCGCTGAAATTAATCTCAAGGATACTGCCCTTTAAAGCACAGTCGAGCAATTTCACCTGTTCCGGAATTGCCTGTGTATATTCAATTTCATTCGTTGGTTTCTTCATCTCATCGATTACAGATTCCGCCTTTTTTATCGCAGAATTGCCGCTGATCTTAGCTGCAACCTTTACAAGTCCTGTCTTGTCTGTATTCATACAGTAAATGTAAGATTCGCCTTCCTTTACTCCATAACGATCCCCACACGCAGTTACTGCGAGAGAAAGAATCAGAATAAGCAACACTGCGATTCCTTTTCTTTTTTTCATAACTTTTCTCCTAAGAAGATGTATAGATCAGTGGAATTCTCACAGTAAATGTTGTTCCTTCGCCTTCTTCACTGAATACTTTAATCGCACCTCTGTGTGCAATCACAGCATTTCGCGCAATTGCAAGTCCAAGTCCTGTTCCTCCGATCTCTCTGGAATGAGATTTATCCACACGGAAGAAACGTTCAAAAACATGCGCCTGATCCTCTTTCGGAATTCCAATTCCTGAATCTTCTACTTTTACATAGAAAAATTTGTGGTCTGCATTCAATGATACATGAACCCATCCATTATCATGATTATACTTTACTGCATTTTCTACCAGATTGGAAATCGCAAGTGACAGCTTTGTCTCATCAATCTCCGCCGTAACCGGACGAAAGCTCTCCATTACGATCTCTACATTCTTTTTCTCTGCAATTGGTTTTAATCTCTTCAAAATCTGTTCCAGAAGTTCATTGATATTAATGGATTCAATATTCAGCGTCTGCCCCTTCTTGTCCATCTTCACAAGTGATAAAAGATCTGTAATGATCTTATTCTCACGGTCAATCTCTTTTGCAATATCACCCATGAATTCCTGATACATCTCAACCGGAAGGTTCTCCTGCTCCAGAAGTGAATCGGCCAGTACTTTCATCGATGTCATCGGGGTCTTCAGTTCGTGAGATACATTGGATACAAATTCTTCCCTGGAATCATCCAAAAGCTTCAGCCTTCCCATCATCTTATTAATTGCTTCGCTGATACTTTTCGTTTCTGTAAATGTATCCACATGCAAAACATCGTCGCTATACCCTGCACTTACATTCTCGATCGTAGCTGCAATCTGATGCAGCGGACGTACTACACGATCTGCTGCAAACACTGCAACAATCGTCAGAAAAATCATCACAAGACCAATAATCACGCTCCCCTGTGTATATAATACATCCAGAGAATCCTCAATACTATCGGTTGAAACACTTGCCAGCATTACACCGCGAATCTGATCCTCTCCGGGTATTGCAATCGGTGCAGTCACCTCGATATAATGATTCTTCTTATCATAATTATTCGTGCTCGTCCCCTTCATACAGCGCACTACACTTTCAGATACATCCAGCTTTCCCTCATCCAGACTGTAAGTATCCTTGACTACCCTCAGCTGATCGTCAATTACCATAACTCTTCCGTTATAAATGTTAGTCAGCTGATTCAGGCTGTCATTGACCACCTCTTGTGAGGTGTCCTCAAAATAATGGCTCGCACTGATCTGATTCGTTAAAATTGTACATTGATTCTGAATTTCTGCTGTTCGAAGTGACACAGCACGTGACTCATAGACTTTTACGATTCCAAATAGTGCTACTACGCTGGGCACAAGCCCGGCAAGGAGCACTATGATAAAAATTCGGAATCTAAGATTGTTAAAGATCTTTTTCTTAAATGAAAATGTATTCTTACCCCTGGAAATAATAACCCACTCCCCACTTCGTATGTACGTATTTTGGTTCACTTGGATTCTGTTCTATCTTCTCTCGTAAACGACGGATATGTACATCTACAGTTCTTGCATCACCCGGATAATCATATCCCCAGATCAGATTCAGCAGATTCTCTCTGCTGTAAACCTTGTTCGGATTCATTGCCAGAAGCTCAAGCACATCAAATTCCTTCGCTGTAAGATTGATCTCTCGTTCTCCGATAAAAACACGGCGTCCTTCGCAATCAATCTTCATATTCCCTTTCACAAGCACCGGACTGCCGGCCGGCTCTTCCTTGCGTTTCGCTGTTCTGCGCATGATTGCCTTGATTCTTGCCTTCACTTCAAGAATATTGAACGGCTTTGTAATATAATCATCCGCACCATATTCCAGACCAAGGATCTTATCCATATCCTCACTCTTGGCAGTCAACATAACAATCGGCATATCTGAAAATTCACGAATCTGCTGACATACCTGGAAACCATCCAGTTTCGGAAGCATGACATCAAGAAGTACAAGATCATACTCACATCTTCTCGCATATTCTAATGCTTCTTCTCCATCATAAGCGCAATCCACTTCCATTCCTTCCTGTTCCAGACTGAACCGGATCCCCTTTACGATTAATTTTTCATCATCAACAACTAATATCTTTTTGCTCATACTCCTCTTTCTGGCCGTTCTTCTGCCTGCTCCTATACCGTAATATCGTCTTTTATCTTATTAAATACGCCATCCTTGATTCCCTCGATCTTCTTGAGATCCTCTATACTCTGAAAGTTTCCATGCTCCTGCCTGTACTTCAGAATACTCTCTGCCTTTGATGCTCCGATTCCACTCAAGGTCATTAATTCTTCTTTTGTGGCTGTATTTATATTAATTTTATCACTGACTGATCCACCTGCATTTCCATTCGGATCTGCCCACTGACCGGAAACAGATTGTGCTGACTCCTCTGCTTCTTCCTGCGTTGGCACATAGATCCGCTCTCCATCACTCAAAGCTTCTGCCTGATTGATCCAATCTGCGGCAGCATCTTCTGTCATTCCACCGGCCGCTTCCAATGCTTCGTAAATCCGTGCATCTGTCCTCAGTTCGTACACCCCCGGAGCATTCACAGCTCCACATACATGAACATATAACGTCTCCGGCAGTCCTTCTTCTGCATCTGTGCCACCCTGAGATCCTTTTTCTGACTCTGTTTTGGAATTTGAGGAATTCTTCTCTACATCAGATTCTCCCTCCAGTGTGAACTCTTCAAGTTCTTCCGCTGCGTCATGCTTCTCTGCACAGCCACACAATCCCATGGTCAAAAAAGCCAAAGTTAAAGTCAATACAATTTCTTTTAGCATCTGCCCTTTACGGCATCTGCATATTTTCTTCCATCCGTTCTTCATCCTATTGCCTCACTGTTCTCAGACAGTCAGACTTCCCCTTAAAACCGGACATAAATATTGTAACGAATTTTTCTCAAAAATACAATAGACAATTTAACGCTTTGTTACAGACTTGTTACAATACCCGCAAAACTTTCTATTTCCATTGGAAAAGAACAATTCCACCGGCTGCGATTAACAATCCAATCAGTTTTCTCCATGAAAATGGTTCTTTTTCCATTCCGAACATTCCGGATAGTGAGATCAGATAAGCAACCGCCAGCTGGGAAACAACAATGAAAAGTGCTGATCTTGCAGGTCCCAGAGCATCCACACTTTTAATGACAGTCCATGTGATCCCTGCTCCGATCACACCTCCCAGCAACATATAGCGCGGCTGGACTTCCATAAGTGCTGCAACAGAGTCTCTTCCAGTTGCCAGCCAGACAAGCAGGCACAAAAAAAATGCTGAAAGTTGCACCCACCCATTGCTTACCCAGATTCCTGTCGTCTTTGTCACCTGCGCGTTGAACACTCCTTGTACACTCATCAGCGCACCTGATAGCAGTGCAATCAAAAAACCGGCCATAAGCTCATACCTCCCTATAGAAATAGTATAAGCAAATGCCGGCTTTTTTATGTATAAGATTTCTTATGCAAGTGCACGTTTCAGTTTTTCGATCATCTCATCAATATGCTTTTCTTCTACGATCAGCGGTGGAACAAATCGGATAACATTTCCCTGAGCCTGAATGATTAAAAGTCCTTCTTCAATTGTCTTTTTATTTACTTCTGCAAGAGGTTTTGTAATCTCGATTCCCTGCATCAGACCTTTTCCTTTTCTTCTGACTACACAGTCCAGTTCATCTACAAGCTCATCGAGCTTCTTTGTCAGATAAGGTGCAACCTGTTTTACATGTCCTACAATATCTTCACGTTCAAAAATCTCGATCACTGTCTTAACAGCTGTACATGCCAGTGGATTTCCTCCATAAGTTGCGCCGTGATCTCCCGGCTGCAGAGAATATTTTGCCACTTCTTCTGTCATTGCAAATGCACCGACCGGAATTCCGTTTCCGATTGCTTTCGCCATAGTCAGAATATCTGGTTTTACACCAAATCCCTGCCATGCAAACATATTTCCGGTTCTTCCCATTCCACACTGCACTTCATCACAGATCATCAGGATTCCATTTTCATCACAGATCTTACGGATTCCTTCCATAAATTCCTGTGTCGCAAGATTGATTCCGCCTTCCCCCTGCAGCGGTTCCAAAATAATTGCACAAGTCTTATCATTTACCAGTGCTTTCACACTGTCAAGATCATTAAACTCTGCAAATCTTACACCTGGAACAACCGGCTCAAACGGTTCACGATAAGAATCATGTCCTGTCACAGAAACTGCTCCGAAGCTTCTTCCATGGAAAGAATTCTGCATCGCGATAAATTCATATCTTCCTGTCTTCTTTGTGTAAGCATATCTTCTTGCCGCTTTCAGAGCACCTTCATTTGCCTCTCCGCCACTGTTTGTAAAGAAAACTCTGTCCATTCCAGAAATGCGGTTTAATTCTTTTGCTGCCTCTCCACAGCTCTCATGGAAATAAAGATTTGATGTATGGTATAACTTATCAATCTGATCTTTTAATGCCTGATTCAGTTCTTTATTATCATATCCAAGTCCAGACACAGCAAATCCTGCTGCAAAGTCAAGATATTCTTTTCCTTCTGTATCATACAGATACATTCCTTCTCCGTGATCCAGTGCAATCGGAAATCGATTGTATACATGGATCAGGTTCTCTTCTGCCGCCTGTATTTTACTGTTCACCATCATAATACCTGCTTTCTTTCTGATTTAAAATTGCTGTACCGATTCCTTTGTTTGTAAAGATTTCAAGCAACAGACAATGTGGGATTCTTCCATCCAGAATATGAACACGGGATACACCACTTTCAATCGCATCAATACAATTCTGAAGCTTTGGAAGCATTCCACCTCCAATATATCCGTCTGTGATCAATTCCTTGGCTTCTTTGATCTCCAGTTCAGAAATCAATGTAGATGGATCTTTTGGATCTTTATAAACACCTTCAATATCTGTCAGGAATGCAAGCTTCTCAACTTTCATTGCACGGGCGATTGCGCAAGCTGCATCATCAGCATTGATATTATACGTATTGTATTCGTCATCCATACCAACCGGGCAAATGATCGGAAGGAAATCTTTTTCCAGAAGGTCATACAAAATCTCTGCATTTACTTTCTTGACATCTCCTACGAATCCGATATCCTGTCCGTCTGAAAACTTCTTCTCAACCTGGAGAAGATTTCCATCCTTTCCACTGATTCCGATCGCACGCACGCCAAGACTCTCTACAAGCTGTACAAGACTCTTATTCACGCGTCCCAGAACCATCTCAGCAATCTCCATTGTCTCTGCATCTGTCACTCGAAGTCCGTTGATAAACTCTGCTTCTTTTCCAACTTTTCCAACCCACTTGCTGATTTCCTTACCACCGCCATGCACGATGATCGGTTTGAATCCACACAGTTTCAGAAGTGTAACATCTTCGATTACTCTGCGTTTCAGACTTTCATCCACCATGGCACTTCCGCCATATTTTACTACGATGATTTTACGGTTAAAGCGCTGGATATAAGGAAGTGCCTCAATCAGCACCTGCGCTTTATCCAGATATTTCTGCATATTGCTTGTCATTTTCCTGTCTCCCTTTTTTTGTATTTCTATCTTTTCAGCGTCTTTAAAGAAATAATAATTTCTCTATAAATCAACTTCTGTAATCCGCATTGATATCAATGTATCCATGTGTCAGGTCACAGCCCCACGCAGTAGCTTCTGCATCTCCGGCTTTCAAGTCAGCAATGGCTGTCACTTTTTCCTGTGAAAGGATCTCTGTTGCTTTTTCTTCGCTATAATCTGTTGCTGTTCCATTAGCAATGATCTGAAGCTTTCCTGCACAGCTCTCGAAGAAAAGATCTACCTGCTCCGGATCAAACTGCGCTCCGGAATATCCCATTGCACAAAGGATTCTTCCCCAGTTTGCATCGTGTCCTGCGATTGCAGCCTTTGTAAGATTCGAGCATACAACAGATTTTGCAAGAACTTTTGCCTGCTCTTTTGTCTGTGCTCCGACAACCTTTACTTCAAAAAGTGCTGTTGCACCTTCTCCGTCTCCCGCCATTGCCTTCGCAAGTGTCTCATTTACATAATGAAGAGCCTCTTTGAATGCATAGAATTCCGGTGTGCCTTCTTTGATCTTCTCATTTCCGGCCATTCCATTCGCGAGAAGAAGTGCTGTATCATTTGTTGAAGTATCTCCGTCAACAGAGATCATGTTATAAGTGTCCTCAACATCACTGCTCATTGCCGCCTGAAGTGCTTTTTTGGAAATTTTTGCATCCGTTGTAATAAATGCAAGCATTGTACACATATTCGGATGGATCATTCCGGAACCTTTCGCCATTCCTCCGATCGTTACTTCTGTATCTCCTGCCATAAATGTAACCGCAACTTCTTTTTTCTTCGTATCAGTTGTCATGATTGCTTTTGCAGCTTCTGTTCCACTTGCCAGATCAGCTTTCTTTCCCTTGGCAAGTTCTGTAATTCCGGCTTTGATCTTATCGATTGGGATCTGCATTCCGATGACTCCTGTAGAACCTACAAGAACACCTTTCTCATCGATTCCAAGAACTTTTCCTGCCTCTTTTGCTGTCTCTTCACAGTATTTCATACCTTCCTCTCCGGTACACGCATTTGCAATTCCGGAGTTTACAATAACTGCCTGTGATTTCTGTTTGCTCTCTACAATCTGTCTGTCCCACTTCACCGGAGCTGCCTTTACTACATTCGTTGTAAATGTTCCGGCAACTTTACACGGTTTCTCACTGTAAATGATCGCCATATCTGTACGTCCCTGGTATTTGATTCCTGCTGCTGTTGCTGCTGCTTCAAATCCTTTTGCTGCGGTAACTCCGCCTTCGATTATCTTCATATAACTTGCTTCCTTTCTGCTTATTGTTCATTGAATGCTGTAATATTTTCTTCATTTAAAATAAAATCATAATAATTCACATCAAGTCGTTCTGTCCATCCGATAGTATTCCAAAATGCATTTCCTACATTATTCTGTGCAAATGCGATCAGGCAGACTTTATTAATTTTCTCTTCCTGAAGAGCTTTCATGCTATGCACGACCATGTCTTTTCCGATTCCATGTCTTCGGTATGCCTCATCCACACATACATGATAGAGACTTCCCTGTCTTCCATCATGACCACAGAGAATACTTCCGACGATTTTTCCTTCTTTCACTGCGACAAAACTCGTTGTCGGATTCCGTCGCAGAAACCTTTCGACACCTTCTTTTGAATCATCGATACTGCGGATTCCGAATCCCCGGATCTTCTTCCACAATTTATATACTTCATCATAATCCTCTATTGTCATTACACGTATCATACATACCACCTTTATCAATATAACCTATGGGAACATCGGAACGAGTTCAAGTCCTTCACTCTCCGGAAGACCAAACAGCAGATTCATATTCTGAACCGCCTGTCCTGCGGCACCTTTTACAAGGTTGTCAATGGCTCCCATCATAATGATTCGTCCTGTTCTCTCATCGATCTTAAATCCAATGTCTACGTAGTTGCTTCCTTCTACCCATTTGGTCTCCGGACACTGATCTTTCTCCAGAACACGAACAAATTTCTCATCTGCATAATATTTATCATAAATTGCTTTTACTTCTTCATATGTAACTTCTTTTGTAAGCTTTGCGTACTCTGTTGCAAGAATTCCACGATTCATTGGAACTAAATGCGGTGTAAAGTTCAATACAACTTTCTCTCCTGCTGCATATCCGAGCTGTTCTTCAATCTCCGGTGTATGGCGATGTGTAGCTACTCCATATGCTTTGATATTTTCATTCACTTCACAGTAAAGATTTGGAAGCTTTGCTCCTCTTCCTGCTCCTGAAGTTCCAGACTTCGCATCGATGATCAGAGTGCTCATATCGATCAGTCCTTCCTTTGCAAGCGGATATGCTGTCAGGATAGAACATGTTGTATAACATCCCGGATTGGCCACGATACGTGCATCCTTCACTTTGTCCCGGTTGATCTCGCACAATCCATAGACAGCTTCATCAATATACTGCGGTGCTTTGTGTTCGATTTTATACCACTCTTCGTAAACCTTCACATCTTTCAGACGGAAATCTGCACTGAGATCAATGATCTTTGTCTTTGAAAGGATTTCTTCATTAATCAGAGATGCGCATAATCCTTGTGGAGTTGCCGTAAAGATCACATCTACCTGCTCTGCAAGCTCATCCATGTTGTCATCCATACATTTTGCATCTACAATCTGAAACATGTTTCTATATACATCTGCATATTTCTGATCCACATAACTTCTGGATCCGTACCAGACAATCTCTGCATCCTTATGTCCCATCAATATTCTTACGAGCTCGCCGCCTGCATAACCGGTTGCTCCAATAATTCCGACCTTAATCATCGTTCTCAAGTCCTTTCTTTTCTCATTCCCTCGAAATACTCCCGGGAATTACTTGTTTGCTGTACCACGGTAACGTATTACCGCAATCATTTCTCCTTATAATATACCACTTTAATCGGGATGTAAAGCTTTTCTTAAAATGAATGTATAAAAATACACGTTATTCATTTTCATGTGCATAATAATACATCTTTCATGTATAATATGCAAGCATTTTTTTCAAAAAGTTTTTTGCTACATAAAACGGCGATGATAAACGTAACTATTCCTACGTCTATCATCGCCGATCTACTTTTCTTCTATTTATCTATCTTCTATATAGAAAATATTGCTCTCCTTTTCCAAAGAAGGATTAAGGTCTAAGTCCCATTCCGCCTTCTAATGTAATTGTCTCACCGTTCATATATTTGAAATCCGGTGATGCAAGCTGTACACACGCTCTTCCAATCTCTTTCTCTACATCTCCGTAATGTCCTGCCGGCGGCATCTTTACATTCGCCTTAAATGCATCCGGATATGCTTTCTGGAAGTTTTCAAGCTGTGCTGTCCATGCAAGCGGGCACACAATATTCACATTGATTCCGTCTGCTCCCCATTCTGTAGCCGCTACTCTTGTCAGTCCTCTGACGCCTTCCTTCGCTGCTGCATATGCACACTGTCCGTAATTACCGAAAAGACCTGCTCCTGATGCAAAGTTGATTACGGATCCCTGTGTTTCCTTCAAATATGGGTAACATGCCTGCATATAATAAAATGTTGCATAAAGTCCTGAATAAATCGCAAGATCAAACTGCTCTGTTGTATGATCTGCAAGAGTTACTCCTGATGCAGAAGCCTGTGCATTATTAATAAGAACATCAATTCTTCCGAATTCCTCAACCGCCTGCTTTACAACGCGCTCAACTGCTGCCTTGTTATCTGCTCCTGCATTGACATCTGCCTGTACTGCAAGAACTTTCACTCCATAGAGGCGTTCCAGTTCTTCTTTCGCATCTTCAAGCTTCTTTACATTTCTTCCTGTAAGAACAAGATTCGCACCTTCTTTGGCATAAGCTGTTGCAATACCATATCCAATGGATCCGCAGCTTCCATCACTTAATACTGCACGTCCTCCTCCCGTAATGATTGCTGTCTTTCCTGTAAGAAATCCCATTTGTTTTTCCTCTCTTTCTTGCTCACATACCCTTCCGACTTTTATATTAAACAGATAGGTTGTGGTCCGTTTTCGTCTGGCTGTCTAAATATTTTTTAGGTCAGGTCTCTTGATATCTTTATATTATCAGACATGTTTACTAAAATCAACGACTTTTTGCGATACATTTTTAACATATTCGTCAAATATATCACAATTCAAAATAACGACACCTAACTTTTTTTGTTTTTACTAGTTTCACATCTTCTCCGTTACATCTTGCATATTTTCACTCATTTTTCCTTTGTTTTATTCATTTTTTGTGCATTATATGTGATTTTATGCATTTTATTCATTTTTTCAAAATAATACTTGCATAATTATAAAATGTGGTGTATAGTATGTTTTAGCTTGTTAAAGCAGAAATCTTTAGAACTCAAGAAACTGAGAAAACAGAAATTGATAAAATACATTCAGGAGGCAATAAAATGAGTAAAGAAAAAGTTGTATTAGCATATTCAGGTGGTCTTGATACTACAGCAATTATCCCGTGGCTGAAAGAAACATTTAACTATGACGTTATCTGCTGTTGCATCGATTGTGGACAGGGAGAAGAACTGGACGGACTGGATGAAAGAGCAAAACTTTCCGGAGCTTCTAAATTATATATTGAAAATATCATTGATGAATTCTGTGATGACTTCATCGTTCCTTGCGTAAAGGCCGGAGCTGTTTATGAGAACAAATACCTTCTCGGAACTTCCATGGCTCGTCCGGCAATCGCTAAGAAACTGGTTGAGATTGCACGTAAAGAAGGCGCTGTTGCTATCTGCCATGGTGCAACAGGAAAAGGAAATGACCAGATCCGTTTCGAGCTTGGTATCAAAGCTCTTGCTCCGGACATCAAGATCATCGCTCCATGGCGTATGACAGATGTATGGACAATGCAGTCCCGTGAAGACGAGATTGATTACTGTAAAGCTCATGGAATTGATCTTCCATTTGACGCAAAGCACAGCTACAGCCGTGACCGTAACCTGTGGCACATCAGCCATGAAGGACTTGAACTTGAGAATCCGGCAAATGAGCCAAACTATGATGATCTTCTCGTACTGAGCACAACACCAGAGAAAGCACCAGACAAAGATGAATACGTTACAATGACATTTGAAGCAGGTGTTCCTAAGAGCGTAAATGGAAAAGAAATGAAAGTTTCTGAAATCATCACAGAGTTGAATCGTCTTGGTGGAAAACATGGAATCGGAATCGTTGATATCGTTGAAAACCGTGTCGTTGGAATGAAATCACGTGGTGTTTACGAGACTCCTGGTGGAACAATCCTTATGGAAGCACATGACCAGCTTGAAGAACTCGTTCTCGACCGTGCTACCTATGAAGTTAAGAAAGATCTTGGAAATAAATTCGCACAGATCGTATATGAAGGAAAATGGTATACACCGCTTCGTGAAGCAATCCAGGCATTTGTTGACGTTACACAGCAGTATGTAACAGGAGAAGTTAAATTCCGTCTCTATAAAGGAAATATCATCCGTGCCGGAGAGACATCTCCATACTCACTGTACAGCGAATCCCTTGCAAGCTTCACAACAGGAGATCTGTATGATCACCATGACGCTGACGGATTCATCAACCTGTTCGGACTTCCGCTGAAAGTTCGTGCAATGAAAATGCAGGAAGTAGAATCACAGAAGAAGTAAAGTGGATTTGTTGAACTTGGATTCAGGCAATTAGATCAAATACTTTCTTTAGAATGATGCGCAAGGACAGTACTACTATTACCGTAGACACCGGCCCGCTCTACCTCATCCCTTTGAAAGTATGTAATATAAAAGCCAAAACAGTTACCGTGTGTGGTGCCTGTTTTGGCTTTTATTAACATACTGAACAAAGTGTATTCGGAACGCTCCTGCCTTACATGTGCCTATGGCAACAGTAGTACTGTCCTTGCTCACATAACTCAAAATAAAAATTTCTGTTCCAATCGGAGTGAATCCAGAAAACAAATACGGCCATCAAAACGTAAAGTGAAAAAGAAACGTTATCGACTACGATTATGTTTCCGAAATTATTTCTCGTCCCACAGTTCGTCTGCTTTTGTTTTCCACTCTTTGGCGTAATGTTCGCATTTTCCGCAGAGATGTTCTACGCTTTCCGGGGACTGTAGGTCTGTTGATTTTGCGCCGGTCTCGTGTACCATCTGCTGCAGTTTTTCCGGGTTTTCGAGCATTGGACATGGACGCAGATGATTGTTGTTAAATGGCTGATTGTTATGGTAAGCCATAAACAGCGGCTGGCGCAGTGCATCAAGCACACTCACTTCTTTGATGTTTGCACTTGAGTAATGGATAAATACACATGGCTCTGCATCTCCATTTGCATTAATATGGAAGTAATTTCTTCCGCCGGCAATACATCCTCCTACAAACTCTCCATCATTCTGGAAATCGAATGCAAAGAGCTGTTTTCCGCCTGTCAATCCACGGATTTCACGGATGCGGTGATACATGTATTCTCTCTGCTCTTTTGTTGGAAGCAGATCCAGTGCCGCATCATTTCCAACCGGCATATAGTGGAAATACCATGCATAACGACATCCTTTTTCAATAATCATATCAAGGAATTTGTCGGACGTTACTGTATCAATATTAGCGCGTGTATAGCAGATTGATGTTCCAAAAATCAAGCCGTATGTTTTCAAAAGATCCATTGCATGCATAACTTTCTGATAAACACCTTTTCCACGGCGTCCATCATTGACTTCCTCGTATCCTTCCAGACTGATGGACAATGACAGATTACCAACACGCTGCATCTCCTGGCAGAATTCATCATCTACAAGTGTTCCGTTTGTAAATGCATGGAATACACAGTCGTTGTGTTTCTCGCACAAGCGGATGACATCTTTCTTTCTCACGAGAGGCTCTCCGCCTGTCAGCATATAAAGATAAATTCCAAGTTCTTTTCCTTGTGTGATCACACGATCCATATCTTCAAAAGAAAGGTTCAGAAGATGTCCGTACTCTGCTGCCCAGCATCCGGTACATTTCAGATTACATGCGCTGGTTGGGTCCATCAGGATCAGCCATGGAATGTTACACTGATATTTTTCACGTGACTCATGCATTAACTTTGTTCCGTAAAGCATTGCATCAAATCCAAGGTTTAATGCAGTTGTCTTAAGGACATGCGGATCCACTTCATCAAGAAGTCTGTTCAAATACTGAACCCATTTATTGTCCGGATCCTGAATCATCTTTCTTACAGCTTCATAAGACTCTGGCTGGAAACGATCTTTTGCAAAGTTTTCTGTAAGATCTACAAGCTTAAGAAGTGCTTTCGTTCTATCATCTGTTTTATTCATATATTTAAGTACTTTATCTACTGCTACACTAAATGCTGCTCTTTCTGCCTGAAATTTTAATCCTGCCATTTTTTTCACCTTTTCCTTACTTTTCAAGGAACCTTTCTTAAGTATAAGCTATTTTCCATACTTTAGCATTTTCCTTTTTTTCATGTAAGATTCAGATTTTTTTGAATGTGTTGTGGTTTGAACATTTTCTTTCTGTTGTTCTTTTTCGGCTACAAATCATGTGAAATGTATCCGAAATATCAAGAAATCTCAACACTATGTTCTTGAAAAGTCATGTTAAAGAACTGTCAATCTTAGAAACTTTTTTAATCACATTCTCTTTTTTATGGTATAATATTTTCATTGTAGAAAGGATTTGAACAAATGACAGAAGTGAAAAAAGAACTGACAAAAGATTTGCTGGCACTCTCTTTCAAAGAACTTATTATGAAGATGCCTTTTGAAAAGATTACAGTTAAGATGATCACCGACGGAGCTGATGTGATCCGTCCAACTTTTTATAAACATTTTCAGGACAAATACGAAATCATCGAATATATCCTCGAAAAAGAAATCAAAGATAAGATCCAGGTACTGATTGAAAATGACATGGAAGACGATCTTCTCCGTCTTCTTTTCACCTGTCTTTCTAAAGACAAAGAATTTTATAAGAGACTTTATTTGATCGAAGGTCCTAACTCCTTCGATCATCTGATGTTCCAATTTATTTATGATACATTGCTTACATTATTAAACAAATATCCATTGAAATCACCTGCGAAGCTCCAGATACTCAGTCGCGAGACAATCGCGCGATTTTATACCTTTGGGCTCGCAGATTCTGTAAAATATGCGATCATGCATGATATCACATATACACCGGAAGAGATTTCAGCTGCTTATGATTACCTGATTCACAACTCCGCATTTGATCTTGTGGAACATCCAAGGATTTGATAATACTCTGAGGGCTTAGGAACAATTTTTAGACATATTACCGCAATCTTCCATTTACCCCTAATTTCACCATAAGAGCTTCTTGAAGAATCTGAGAGAAGTTAAGATTCTCTCGAATAGCCGCTTCATTTAACCATTCCGGAATACTGAGCGTCTTTTTTACAGCCTTTGATCTGTGCTTTCTCCGATACTCTGCCATATCAAATTCTATAATTACCAAAATCCCATCTTCAGGATCCACCGTTTCAAATTCTGATGCTTTTGGGATATCAGTTCCTTCATCTTCTATACTGGACAATGACAAACCTAATGCATCTATCGCCATTTCATATGCTTCATCCATGCTATCGCCCTGTGTCATGCATTCAGGAAAATCGGGAAAGCTAACCCAGAAACCGCCTTCTTCTGCTTTATGAAAAACAGCTGGATAAAATAATCTATTCTTCATCAAATAACCTCTCTTTCAAGCGACAGGACTATCTAAGTCCTGCCTGTTTAAGTATTGCCTGCTCCAATCCTTTTTTCAAGTCCTTGGAGTGATAAGGAACAATTACTGTCTTATCAGTTTTCAGATTCTTCATTTTTACATGCGAACCATTCTGACTGATTACTTCAAATCCATTTTCTTTCAGGAGTTTTAGCATCTCCTTCGAGCTCATTGGCATCTTTTGTGTCTCCTTTCCTTATCATATTTATATATTACTACGTAAAGATACGTGCGTCAACGTATTTTTACGTATCAAAATTATATTAAGAACTATGAAATCATAAAATCCAACAACAAAAAATAACGCAGACAATATCTCTACCGTCTGCGCCATTTCTCATTTATTTGAATTATTTCATTACAATATTGATAATCTTCTTCGGAACGTAGATCTCCTTGATCACATTTCCTGTCAGCTTATCAGCGATTGCCTCTTTACCTGCTGCGATTGCATCATCTTTGGAGATATCTGCCGGGATCTCGATTACAGCTTTTGTCTTACCGTTGATCTGAACCGGAATCTTGATCTCATCATCTTTCATCTCGTTCTCATCATATTTTGGCCATCCTGCATTGAAGATTGTCTCTTCATGTCCAAGCTGCTCCCACATCTCTTCTGCAAAGTGCGGTGCAAATGGAGAAAGAAGTACTGCGATTGTCTCGAGTGTCTCTTTGTCGATTCCGCCCTCTTTCTTTGCAATTTCCATGAACTTGTTATTGTACTCCATGAATCCGGAGATAACTGTATTCAGGCTGAAGCTTTCAAGTCTTGTTGTGATGTCATAAACCATTCTGTGACGAAGTTTGATCATCTCTTTTGTAGGCTGAATATCCTTCTCCTTGCTTTCCATAAGGATATTCCAAAGACGTTTCAGGAAACGGTTTACGCCGTCAATTCCACGGTCATCCCACTCTGCATCAAGCTCCGGTGGTCCTACGAAGAGTTCATACATTCTCAGAGAGTCACATCCGTAATCACGTACGAGGTCATCCGGTGATACAACATTTCCTTTGGACTTACTCATCTTAATTCCGTTTTTACCTGTGATCATACCCTGATTGAACAGTTTGTGGAATGGCTCATCAAAGTCGATTGCACCGATATCGCACAGGAATTTTGTATAGAATCTGGAGTACAGAAGGTGAAGTACAGCATGTTCTACACCACCGATATACATATCTACCGGAAGCATCTCGTCTGCTTTTTCTCTGGAAACAAGTGCTTCTGAATTGTGGTTATCTACATAACGCAGGAAATACCAGGAGGATCCTGCCCACTGTGGCATTGTGTTAGTCTCTCTCTTGGAATCACTTCCACAAACCGGACACTTGCAGTTTACCCACTCATCGATTGCAGCAAGTGGTGACTCACCTGTTCCTGTTGGCTCGTAGGAATCTACCTCTGGCAGACGAAGTGGAAGTTCTTCTTCCGGTACCGGAACATTTCCACACTTCGGACAGTGAATGATCGGGATTGGCTCTCCCCAGTAACGCTGACGGGAGAATACCCAGTCACGCAGCTTGTAGTTTACTGTTGCGCGTCCGATTCCCATCTCTTCGATCATATGTGGAGCTTCTTTCTTAAGCACAGAAGACTCCATACCGTTCCACTCACCGGAGTTGATCATTGTTCCGACTGCATCTGTATATGCCTCAGTCATATTCTCGATCTCTTCTCCGTCTTTTGCGATAACCTGAATGATCGGAATATTGAATTTTGTTGCGAACTCGAAGTCACGGTCATCATGTGCAGGTACACACATGATTGCTCCTGTACCGTAGTCAGCCAGTACATAATCAGACAGCCAGATCGGTGTCTTTGCTCCATTCAGCGGATTGATCGCATAGCTTCCTGTGAAGACTCCTGTCTTCTCTTTGTCCTGCATACGGTCAACATTGGACTTCATAGATGCATCATAAATGTATTTCTCTACTGCATCTCTTGTCTCATCTGTTGCGAGAGATGCTGCCAGTTCATGCTCAGGAGCAAGTACCATAAATGTAGCTCCGTGGAGTGTATCCGGTCTTGTTGTATAAACAGTGATCTTCTCATCTCTTCCTTCTACCGGGAAGTCAACTTCTGCACCGTAAGATTTTCCGATCCAGTCAGCCTGCATCTTCTTAACCTTCTCCGGCCAGTCAAGTTTATCAAGGTCATTCAACAGACGGTCTGCATATTTTGTAATACGAAGCATCCACTGACGAAGGTTCTTCTTTGTAACCTCTGCACCACAACGCTCACATTTACCATTCACAACCTCTTCGTTCGCAAGACCTGTCTTACAGGACGGGCACCAGTTGATCGGGAACTCTTTCTCATAAGCAAGACCTTCCTTGAACATCTTAACGAAGATCCACTGTGTCCACTTGTAGAACTCAGGATCTGTTGTATTCACTTCCATATCCCAGTCATACAGTGCTGCGATATCATTGATCTGTCTCTTAATGTTCGTGATGTTCGCCTCTGTTGATTTTGCCGGGTGAACGCCCATCTTGATCGCATAGTTCTCAGCCGGAAGACCGAATGCATCCCATCCCATTGGATGAACAATGTAGTATCCCTGCTGTAATTTATAACGGCTCCATACATCAGAGATTACATATCCTCTCCAATGTCCTACATGAAGACCATTTCCTGATGGATACGGGAACATATCCAGGCAGTAATATTTTGGCTTCTTGTTTCCGTCTTTTCCATTTCTTGGATTGACCGGTGTCTCTTCCCATTTCTCACGCCATTTTTTCTCAATGGCTTTGTGATTGTAAACAATCTTTGTACCCATGTACTTAATTCCTCTCTTTCATCAATATAAAGAAAAGCCTCTTCTTCTCATATATCCAAGAGACGAAAAGGCTTTAATTCCGTGGTACCACTCTTATTCATCTGACACAAAGTCAAATGCACTCATTCATTCTATAACGGGAACTCCCGCCTCCGGCTAATCAATATAATATCTTTTCACCGAAAGAACTCCGAGGTCAGTTCAAAGTCTGTGCTGCTGCCTCACACCAACCGGCAGCTCTCTGAAAAGCATCTTTTCCTTCTACTACTCCTCATCTGCGTTTTTACAATATACCTATTCATTATAAAAACTATGCGAATATAAGTCAAGGCTTTTTTCCGCTTAAAGTCCTCTTTTTATTGCCGGTTTCCATTCTACAACCTGGTCTTGTTCCAGTGATTTCTTCACATCGATCAAACGCTGATTTTCTGATCCTCTGAACAGCAGTGTAATATTTTTCTTATCTTCCTCAAATCTTCCATCCACAAGTACGTCCAACATAGAAAGCATCTCATCCGTATACTCACATCTTGCCCTGCTTTCTTTCTTCAGTTCCTCATCGAACAAATAACCACTGTAACACCAGATGTTCTTCTCCGGATAACGTTCCTTCACTTTTCTTAAAAGCTTCACAAGCACCTCTTGGTTCTCAGGTTCAAATGGCTCTCCACCAAGCAATGACAATCCATCAATATAATTCGGCTTCAGCGCTTCCAGAATCTCCTCTTCTGCTTCTTCCGTAAATTTCTTTCCATAATTAAAATCCCATGTCATACTGTTAAAACATCCCTTACAATGATGCCTGCAGCCTGACACGAAAAGGGCAACACGAACACCCTCTCCATTTGCAATATCACATTTTTTGATTTCTCCGTAATTCACTTTGAATCCTCTTTTCCACTTATTCCAAAATACATTTCGTATCATAGCATTGATTGGAATTTTCTTTCCATTTATCCCTATCATACCATATCTTTTCATCTTTTGCTATCTTAAGTGATGCTGCTTAGAAGTAACCGCCCAGAAGTAACAGTTCATTATCGAAAAGCATTGAATATTGTACATAAATATGTTATCCTATTTCAAAGCATATTTTCTAAAACATCTAAATTCATATAAAAGGTTTCATTACAGGTAGAATACACCTGTCAAATCAGAAAATTCATGCTTTTAAAATCCATTATTTAAAGCAGAGGTTTTCTGATGAAGAGAGAACTTCTGTGAAAAATCACATAAGGAGGTCTCTTAGATGAAACAAAAGAGAAAACAATTGCCGGAAAAACAGCAGCCGGCAGATGGGAAACTGCTTCAGTGGCATCCTGCATTTTATGCAGACTTACAGATTGAATTCAGAGAAGAAACGGAAAAATTAAAGTTTGAGCGAGAGTATCTATTAAGTTCAAAGCCAATGGCAATTGATGTGTTGATCATTAAAAAGAAGAATGCGGAACCGATCCATAAAAATATTGGGAAAATATTCCGTAAGTATAATATCATCGAATATAAATCACCATCCGATTCCCTTTCCGTGGACGATTTCTATAAGGTATATGGATATACAAATTTTTATAAAGCAGATACAGGAAAGGTAAATGAAATTTCGATCCAGGAGCTGACAATCACCTTAGTGTCAAAACGATATCCAAGAGAACTGATCCGACATTTGAAAGAAGTACGTCACTACACTATTGATAATCCGGAAGAAGGGATTTATTATGTAATTGGAGATATCTTACCGATTCAGATTCTTGTAACAAATCGGTTGTCACCGGAGAAAAATCTCTGGTTATATAGTTTGACAGATACCCTGGAAGACATGTCTGTCACAAGACAGCTTTTAGAGGATTATAAAAAGAACAAGGAGAATCAGCTGTATCAGGCTGTCATGGAGATTATAGTAAAAGCAAACGAGAATCGGCTAAAGGAGGGAAAACGAGATATGTGTAATGCGTTATTAGAATTAATGAAAGATGAATTAGATGAAAAAAGAGAAGAAGGCATAAAAGAAGGGGAATCTCTTGGAGAAAACAGGATTAATCAACTGATTTTGAAATTGTCCGAACTTAACAGAACTGACGAGATTCTCAAAGCAGCTGCAGACCGAGAATATCAGAAAAAATTATTGAAGGAGTTTGGACTTTAAAGAGAGCCACCGTGTCTCTATTGATACTGCCATAATTTCCTAATGAACGTAAATCCTCTCACGAATGGATTTTCCTCTCTTTCAAACACAAAAGCGGAACAAAGTTCCGCTTTTGGTGTCTTCTCTGTAACTCTCTCTGGAGTTTATTTGTTCATTTCATCTGTAATCAATCACCTTAAAAACTTATTGTTAATTACGTTTTATCTCCACAATCAACTGGATTAATTACCTGTAAAATAACAATATTTATTTTTTCTTTTTATACAAGACACAATGTAGTGAATTCATACATAGTTTTTTCTTCAGACTGCAGGTTTTCTTTTCTAAATCATGTTCGCCCAATAGTCTGTGATGACACCGCTCTTTTCAGTAATCTTAGAGTAGTCGAACACTTCTGCATACTCTTTCTGTTCCGCAGATACCATTTGCAGATAATCTTCCATATGAAATTGTCTGTTCTTAAATCCACTTTCAGTTACATTCATTGCTTGTGTCTCCAATTTAAAATATCATAATCCCCTATTTTATCCAACTACCATCAGCACCTACGTAGTATCTTCCATTGTCCACCCATTCAGATGTAGCCATTACTCCGTTGCCTTTTACATAATAGATCCCGGAAATCCATCGATTAGCCTGCATTTCTCCCGAACTGTTCATGTAATACCAGTGATTGCCTATGTTGTTCCAACCGATTGCCATACTTCCATCGGAATTTAAGTAATACCAGTGACCATCCACATAAATCCATCCAGTCGCCATATCACCATCCCGGTTTAGGTAATACCATCTCCAATTAATTAACTTCCAGCCGGTTGCCATATCCCCGTCTTTATTCATGAAATACCAATACCCATTGATATACTCCCATCCAGTTGCCATGTCTCCGTCTGCATGGAGATAATACCAATGTCCGTTAATATACTTCCATTTCGTTACCATAGAACCATCGGGTCCCATGTAATACCAATGATTGGATACATACTGCCACCCCGTGAGCATCTGCCCGTCTTTGGAAAAGTAATACCACAATCCATCTGTTTTCTGCCATCCGGTTGCCATATTCCCACCTGCGGTCAGATAATACCAATTATTTTGATACCAAATGAACTGGTTTTTGATTGGATATTTTGAATTGTTGAAATAATACCATGCGCCATCAAGGTCCTGTTTCCATCCTGTAGTAACTGTCGGAAATCCGTCTTTATAAAAAGCAACCGCCGAACGACTTTTTGCCACCATTTCAACATCCGTTGGGATTTCGGAATGATCAAGCGTTTTATTCATCTGAAAAACAAGTGCTGGCACTTTCCCTGAATAAAAAGCTGTGCAATACAAAGGTGTTCCGCGCTCTGCCATACGGAGTGCTGTATCAAAACTTGTATATTTCTCATTCCAAAACTTTTCATCTTTAATCCCTCGAAAGGTTCCTGTTAATACAGCAATTTCCGGGTTTAAAGTAGAAATATAGTTATCTGTATTTGAGCCCATGTTTCCATGATGTCCGAGTTTCAGCAAATCCACATGTCCAAATTCTTTCGCCAGTTGATCTTCTGTACCGTTGTAATTATTAATATCACCCGATAAAAATGCTGTTTTCCCGCTTTTTTCAGAAGTAACTTTCACTCCAAGACTGAAGTTATTCGCGTCTTCCTGTGATCCATATTTTTCTACTGTTCCGTAATTCAGGATTTCAATTTTAAGTCCGTTCTCTCCTCCAAGATGAAACGTTGAAGAAGAATCCTTATCACCGACCACATTGAAATGCTGAATTAATTTTGCACCTGTTTCGTTAGCTGCTTCAATCATATGGTCGTATACATACTGATTGTCCCAAAGAGCTGCGGACGCTGTGATCATAGAGTCATCATATGGTTCTGCATAGACTCTTTGTGGATGAAACTCATAAATAATTTCATCAGCTGAGCCAATATGGTCACTATGTGGATGTGTTCCGATATAGAATTCAAAATTGGAACTGTTGACACCAAGAGATCTTAAATAGGAAATCACTTCCTGTTCATGTCCCTGTCCTTTGGTTACTCCACTTCTCAACGGATACCGACTATCAGAACCATCCGGATAATCATTATCCTCACCTGAATCAACCATTCCGTACTTCCCGTTACATTCAATCAGTATCGCATCCGTATCATCATTCAGTGCGATAAAATGAATGGATCCATCATCCTCCTGTTGTACTGACCTGGTGGCGCAATATATGTCATGTGTATTGCCCCTATCAAGTTCAAACACGGTTCCTACAAGCAAAAAAGATAACAAAATTTTCTTGATTGCTTTCTTACTATGCATTTTCTTCCTCTCTTTCTTTTTATCTATTTACAGTATAAAATGTAATTTTTTCAAATTCTAATATAAATGTATCAATTTCTGCATTGTGAAATAATATTTGCAAAAATTTCATCACTAAAATAATAATGTTCCGCTGGGGCTGGTGAATTTTCTGATTCTTTGTCATAATGTATTTTCTGGTAAAATTTAAATCCAATCGTTTGTTTCCACATGTAAAGAGCTGAAGATTATCAAAATCTTCAGCTCTTAATAAACTAAAATCATATGAAATTTCTTCGCCATATTTATACATTTTCCCTTTCAAAAGGGTTTTTACTATAGATTTATGTGCAAAGAAACAATCTATTATTCTTTTATTTGACTCTTTTATGATAAATTCGGAATTCAACCTTATCAGTTTGTAATGTAAATGTCATTTCGCAAATTGTTATAATATCAATTCTACAGATGCAGAACTCTCTCCTTGATCTCTTGCGTTCTTCCCTGATTCCAGAACTGCGTTCCGATATATCCGCAGGTACGTCTTGCAACATTCAGCGTATCCTGGTTGCGGTTTCCGCAATGTGGACACTCCCATACGAGCTTTCCTTCCTCATCTGTTATAATCTGGATCTCTCCGTCATATCCACATTCCTGACAGTAATCGCTCTTTGTATTCAGCTCCGCATACATAATGTTGTCATAAATGAAACGGATGACCTGAAGTACGGCTGCAATGTTGTCTTTCATGTCCGGAACTTCTACATAGCTGATCGCTCCACCGGAAGAAAGTGCCTGGAACTGAGATTCAAACTTCAGTTTTGAGAAAGCATCAATCTCTTCTCCGACAAATACATGATAGCTGTTTGTAATATAACTCTTATCTGTAATTCCAGGAACAATACCAAATCTCTTCTGCAGACATTTTGCGAACTTATAGGTTGTACTTTCGATCGGTGAACCATAGATGCTGAAAGCAACGTTCGTCTCTTCTTTCCACTGGTTACATGCATCGTTCATGTGCTTCATAACATCCAGTGCAAATGGTGTAGCATCCGGATCTGTATGGGATTTTCCTGTCATATATTTCACACACTCATAAAGTCCTGCATATCCAAGAGAAATCGTTGAATATCCTCCATAGAGAAGTTTATCAATCGGTTCTCCCTTCTTCAGGCGGGCAAGTGCTCCGAACTGCCACAGAATCGGTGCTGCGTCAGACAGTGTTCCTTTCAGACGGTTGTGTCTGCACATCAATGCGCGATAGCAAAGTTCCAGTCTGTCATCAAAGATCTTCCAGAACTTATCCATATCTCCACCGGAAGAAAGTGCAACATCAACAAGGTTGATCGTAACAACTCCCTGATTGAAACGTCCGTAGAACTTGTAGTTTCCGTTCTCGTCTTTCCATGGGCTTAAGCAGCTTCTGCATCCCATAACCGGGAAACAATTTCCTTCTTTAAGCTCTTTCATCTTTTTCTCGGAAATATAATCCGGAACAAGACGCTTTGCAGTACACTTTGCTGCAAGTTCTGTCAGATAATAATATTCGCTTCCTTCTTCGATATTATCTTCTTCCAGAACATAGATCAGTTTCGGGAATGCCGGTGTCACCCATACTCCGGCTTCATTCTTAACTCCCTGATAACGCTGACGAAGTGTCTCTTCGATAATCATCGCCAGGTCTTTCTTCTCTCTCTCGTTCTTTGCCTCGTTCAAATACATGAAAACTGTAAGGAACGGTGCCTGTCCATTAGTTGTCATCAGTGTGATCACCTGATATTCGATTGTCTGGACACCCTTTGTGATCTCTTTCTTCAGTCTTCTCTCTACGATCTCATTGAGCACATCTTCTGGATATTCCATTCCGACCAGTTCCTGTTCGCTGATCACTTCCTTGCGGATCTTCTCTCTGGAAACATCTACAAACGGTGCCAGATGAGCAAGTGAGATACTCTGTCCACCATACTGGTTACTTGCAACCTGGGCAATGATCTGAGTTGCGATATTACATGCTGTAGAGAAGCTGTGTGGTTTTTCAATCATTGTACCACTGATCACAGTTCCGTTCTGAAGCATGTCATCAAGATTCACAAGATCACAATTGTGCATATGCTGTGCATAATAGTCAGAATCATGGAAGTGAATGATTCCTTCTCTGTCTGCCTCCACAATATCATGTGGGAGAAGCATTCTTGTTGTCAGGTCACGGCTGACCTCTCCTGCCATATAATCTCTCTGTACGCTGTTGACTGCCGGGTTCTTGTTCGAGTTCTCCTGCTTTACATCCTCGTTGTTGTACTCAATCAGTGACAGAATACGATTGTCTGTTGTATTCGCCTTACGTACGAGGGATCTCTTATAACGATATCTTACATACTTACGTGCAAGTTCAAAAGCTCCGGTAGCCATAATCTGATTCTCTACCATATCCTGGATCTCTTCTACGGATACTGCACGATTCAACTTGTTACACTTGAATTCCACATATTCTGCGATATCTTCAATCTGGCTGTCTGTCAGCGTACGCTCCCCATTATCCTTATCCGCTTTCGTCACAGCAACCACGATTTTCTGTATATCAAATGTCTCTTCCGACCCATTTCGCTTGATAATTTTCATTGATCAGTCTCCTCACTTTTTCTTATTCTTGCACGATATCTTGTGTTTTATCCGTTTCTATCGTGCTGTCTGATACTTATTCTAATACAAAATATAGTATAATGCAATCCCCAAAACACAGTATCATGTATTTTCAGAACATCTGCTACATTTTTTGAGTTTTTCATTTAACTGATAATCTTTACTCTATCTGTTATACAAAATCAAAACTGTCTATGAATTATCTGTCTACTCATTCTCCTTTCACACCTGCGGAAAAGGCAGCCAAACAGTCCTTATTCAAGGACTTTGGCTGCCTTTTCTTTCGTTTTATTTCAGGTAATAATTCTATTTATTTTTCGAATTCACAGATAATTCGGTCAATTCTTTTTCTAATAAGATCCGTTATGTTTTGCATGGAAATCTCTTGTCTCTTTGACGATCACTCCGTTCAATGCAAGAAGTGCGATCAGGTTCGGGAATGCCATCAGTGCATTGAAGATATCTGCGATATTCCATACTGCTTTTACTGTCATATAAGGTCCAATGAATACTGCAAGGATATACAGGATACGATATCCCATTACAACTCCTTTATTTCTGTTAAACAGGTATTCCACGCATCTCTCGCCGTAATAGTTCCATCCGAGAATTGTTGTGAATGCAAAGAATACAAGACACAGCATCAGGGAGAATGTCGCTACGAACGATGGGAATGGAAGTCCTTTCTGGAAAGCATCCATTGTGATTGCCACACCTTCAAGTTCCGGGTTCAGCCAGGAACCGGCGATCACGATAGAAAGTCCTGTCATTGTACAGATTACGATTGTATCTATAAATGTTCCTGTCATAGACACAAGTCCCTGACGGACCGGTTCTTTTGTTCTTGCTGCAGCTGCTGCAATCGGTGCACTACCAAGTCCGGACTCGTTTGAGAAGATTCCTCTTGCAACACCTTTCTGCATTGCTACGAACATGGATCCAACCGCTCCTCCTGCAAGTGCACTTCCTGTAAATGCAGATTTCACGATAGAAGCCAGTGCTGCCGGAACAGCTGTGATATTTGTAATAATGATGATTACCGCAAGTCCTACATAAAGAACTGCCATAAATGGTACGATAATCTCAGATACTTTTGCAATTCTCTGGATTCCTCCAAGAACTACAAGACCTACGCATACAGTCAGGAACAATCCGGCGATTACAGTAGCCCATGAGTAGTTTCCTCCGAACAGGGAAACTGTATGTGCCATATCCGGGTCGAAGAAATTCTTAACCGCAGATGCAATACTGTTTACCTGTGTAAATGTACCGATTCCAAAGAGACCAACTCCGGCTCCGAAGAATGCGAAAATCTTCGCAAGCCATGTCCACTTCTTACCCATTCCATTTTCAATATAATAGAATGGTCCGCCAAGTACATGCCCGTCTTCGTCGATTGTACGATATTTGATTGCCAGAAGACCTTCTGCGTATTTTGTCGCCATTCCAAAGAATGCCGCAATAACCATCCAGAACAATGCTCCCGGACCACCAAGTGCGATTGCTGTTGCAACACCTGTGATATTACCGGTTCCGATTGTTGCTGACAGAGCCGTACAAAGTGCTCCAAAGCTGGTCACTTCTCCGCTACCGTCTTCTTCGTCTTTAAACATGAATTTGAAAGCTTTGCCAAGATGCCTGATCTGTACAAGACCAAGTCTGGCTGTTAGAAAGATACCTGTTGCCATGATGAGACAGATCAACGGAAGCCCCCACACAGCGTTGTCGATTGCAGTGATAATTTTGTCGATTTGTGCAAACATTTCTTTATTCCTCCATCCTTTTGCCTGAGAGACTCGCGGCATGTAACTGCATCCATGACCGCTTACACCTTCGGCGCTCTTTTTAAAGAGACTCTCCTGAGTATTGCTGTCATTCACGTCAGATGTGAATGACAGCAAGTTTTCTCTTTCGTGCTTTAACACGATAAAATTAAGAATAGCACTATGTTATAAGAAATGCAATACGTTTCAAACATTTTTTCAATTAAGATTACTAATATTTATTAATAAACATTAACAATAAGATTATTCTGCCAGCTCTTTTCCTGCTGCCTTAAGTTCTTCAAGTACGTCATCCTCCGGAGCCTCATTTGCGATGATTCCTTCTTCACGGATCAACTGTGCCCCAGCGTTTTTCATGCGGTCTGCCCAGTCTCTCATCCATTCTCCGTCTCCCCATCCATAAGAACCGAACAGAAGGATCTTCTTCCCTGACACATAAGATTCCAGTTCTTCTACAAATGGTTCCATCTCAGATTCTTCAAGCACCTCTGCTCCCATTGCCGGGCATCCAAGTGCAAACGCATCTGCCGCTGCCACCGTTTTTGCATCTGCATTTCCTACTTCCAGAAGTTCTGCTTCCTGACCTGCCGCTTTGATTCCTTCGGCAACCGCCTCTGCCATTGCCTGTGTATTACCGGTTCCACTCCAATATACAACTGATATACTCATTTTATAAATTCCTCCACTTTCTTTGATTCAATGCAATTTCACGGATGTTTTTTCCATCCAGATACTCATTCACCGCACAAACCTTTGCGCGGTCATATTCATGAAAAATCATTCTCGCTTTTTCAGGATTACTATATACTTTCCAGTATCCTGTCATAATAAAATCTCTGCCTTCTTTTTCAATAAAGCTCTGCACATCTGCCGTCGGATATCCGAGAAAAGCTCCAATCTCATGTGGGAATCCAATTCCTTGTGCAGTACACTCGCAGATACGTTCTGACAGATGTGCCAGCATTTCCTCGATATTGCTTTCCTTATATCCGTATTGTCCGATCAGTTCGCGGAGTTTTGGCTGGTTCATATATTCTTCCAGCTCTTTGGGGCGATAGAAAAGGACAAGGCATTTCCCCTCTGAGCAGGATAATTTATAAAAATTGATCTCCATCCCGGAAAACATTTCTTCCAATTCAGAATATGATTCATCTTCCATTGAAATCAGGCCAGATACTTTAAGCCCTTTCAGAAAAGGCGCACACTGTAATATAACCTGAAATCCAAGCCTCACCTTCCGGTCTTTATTTTTTAGATAGTAGGATAATACTTCCGTCGGCATATCGTTCTCCTTAGTTTTATTTTGAGAATTGTTTTCATTCAAGTATTATGTTAACATGAATGAAAATGATTTTCAATACAGTTTTTGAGAACTTTTCTCATTGCCGTGGTAGCATCTTACCGCTCATTTCTTATGGTAATTCCGCATAAAACTTTTTCAAATTTTAACACTTTTTTAGTTGTTACTCACATATCTTTAGTGTATAATGAATTTATAAATATTTGAGAGGTGAGAAAATCTCAAACATTATACACACTTACATAAAGGAGAGATTCGCCATGGTAAATTTAATCACAGGCCCAAGAGGCAGCGGAAAAACACAGCAGATGATCGATCTTGCAAACGAGAAGGTTAAGACTTCTTCCGGTAATGTCGTATTTATTAAAAGGAGCAGCAAAGACACTTATTCTGTAGATTTCAATATCCGTGTCATCAAGATGGCTGATTATCCTGACATCCTTACCTTAGAAGAATTCGTAGGTTTCCTCTATGGTATGGCTGCTGGCAATCATGATATCGAGGCTGTTTTCATTGACAGTATCTTAAAGCAGGCTAATATCACATTAGAAAGTCTTCCGACATTCATCGAGAAATTAAATAAGATTTCCGAAGATGCCAAGATTGACTTCTACCTCAGCGTCAGCGCAGATAAAGCTGAGATTGCAGATGTTGACACACTTGGATGCACAGTTCTGTAAGCATTTACAACGTAGTGTAACACAGGATTCGCCCTTCTGGGTCTGAATTAAATGTTTTCAGGAATCAAAAAAGAAGTACTTCCGTTCTCCGGTTGTACTTCTTTTTTTCGCTTCTTTCTCTTATTCTGTCTGTGCAGAATCCCCTGCCGTATCTTCTGCCTGCTCTTCTTTCGCAGCTTTTGTGCTGATCTGTTCACTCGCTTTTCCATTCAGGGAAAGAACTGTATCCACCTGCTCCCCCTTCTTATACTCAACTGTGACTTCATCTCCGACATTAAACCGGATAATATCAATAAAATCTACAACAGATACATCAAAGATCTCATCCGAACCTTCAAGCATGATATAATAATGAGAATCACCGTCTATAACGCCCTGGGCGATCTTTGTGATCTTAGCTGTCAGTGTCTCTACGGATCTTGTATCCTCAGCTTCTGTCTTGATCCCGTTCTTATACATCAGATTAGTGTAAGACTCCTCGCATTCACTGACCGTATCTCCAATTGCAACAATCTGATATTTCTGCACATTTACCATCGCATACTTCTTCACCAGACCGGCATCATCCTTCAATGCAATGAAATAGGTCGGTTCACCGGAAATATTTAAAAGCAGTGGGAATGTTGCCGTATAATGCAGATTCTGTACCTGCCCTTCTGCGGAAGACATCGCTGAACTCTCTGTTGCCCCTTCAATCTCATAGAACTTTGTCTCCATTGTTCTCTGATTCATCAGAACAAACCCTACATTCGACTGGTCTCCGGTAATCGAGGTAACACCTGTGTATACCCATACATCGTCATCGATTGCAAGGTAATTGTATCCGTCAGTTGTATTCAGGCAGTCTTTCTGCCCCAATACACTATTAAAGAAACCATGTTTCAATGTTCCGTGATAATTATAAAGCTCGACTAACAGATCTGCGGAATATACTCTGTCAACCCACTGTGGGACATCCTCAACTGCATAATCCTTCGTTTCTCCTGTGATTGCATTGCAAAGTACAACTCTTCCGATTGTTGTTCCACCGAATAATCCGATATTGTATTTCTTCACCGGACAGATCCAGTACGGAACCCCGTCTTCATCAATTTCAAAACTCAGATCATTAAAAATATAGGTCGGATAGTTAAATCTCAGATGACGGTAAATATTTCTGTTAAAATGATCACTTGTCGTGTACTTCATCCCTTCACTCAGTTTTACGAGTTCCGTATTCTGTGTTGCCATATCAATCTTGATATAGGCCGGGATTCCTTCTCTCATGTTCGTAAACCATTTGATCACGCTGGCATATTTCAAAGGAGAAACTCTCACCGGCTGATCCTGATAGTTGATCTGGGAATACAGTTCATCTACCTCGAACTGGGATACCATATCTACCATACTTCCCATCTTCCTGTCACCGAGAAGCTCTGCTGAATCCTTATCCAGCAATGGAATCTGATCAAAAGATAATTCTTCGATATCTTTCGTAAATTCTCCATTCTTCACCGTCAAAAGTTCCTGATACTTCTTCGCATTCACAATTGGAGAAGACAAAACTGATCCTGCCACATATGCGATCACAAGCACCGCAAGGATTCCAAGGATCACCTTTAATCCCTTTGACTCTTTCCAGTCGTAACGGTTTAAATTTTTCTTTCTGATAAATACCACAGCTGCCAGAATGACCAACACCACAAGATACATCCAGAATTCTGAGGCATGAATATTGATCGCCGGGAGTGTCACATAATAATAGATTCCAATCAACAGAATCACTCCTATGACAGCTGCCACTTTCATTTTAAATTTGTTCATCTCACCTCTTCCTTTCTTTCATTTTACGTAACTGTTCAGAGCCAACCTCCAAAATGCTACGCATTTTACACCTGTTTTTTAAGATTTTGCTTAGCTCTGAACAGTTACCATTTTATCATATAAAAATAAAATGTGCGAAAAAATCTGTTTCATTCAAATTTTTCCGCACATAATTAACAAAAAATCGTCTAGAATCTTCTTCTCCAAAGTTCCGGAGAAAGAAGAAGCAGGTATGGGAAGATCTCTAATCTTCCAATCAGCATATCAAAGCAGAATACCAGCTTGGATACTGCTGAAAATGGGTGGAAATTCATCACAGGTCCTACTTTTGAAATTCCAGGTCCTACATTGCTCATCGTAGTAAGTACTCCACTAAATGTTGTCGCAAAATCAAAATTATCAATAGAGACAAGTAAAATTGATACAATCATAATTATAATGTAACACGTCAGATAGAGATTTACATTCTTCAATGTATCCTGTCCAATCTTTTTACCATTGACTTTAATGATCGTAACTGCATTTGGATGTAACATCTTACGCACTTCTCTGCGGATTGATTTCACGATGATCAATAAACGGCTTACTTTAATACCTCCTCCGGTGGATCCTGCACAGGCTCCCACAAACATAAGTGCCAATAATATTGATTTCGAGAGTTCCGGCCACTGGTCATAATCTGCGGTTGCAAATCCGGTTGTCGTAATGATCGAACCGACCTGGAAAGATGCATAGCGGAATGCATGTGCAACCGTTCCATAAATCTTGAGGATATTTCCTGTGATTATAGCGATTGACACACCTACTATTCCAAGATATGCCCACAGCTCTTCATTTTTCAGAATGGATTTCCAGTCTTTGAGCAATATGAAAAAGTACAAGTTAAAGTTAATTCCAAACAAAATCATAAATACTGTGATCACACCATCAATATATGCACTGTCGTAGAAGCTGACGCTTGCAGCTCTATTAGAAAATCCTCCCGTTCCGGCAGTACTGAATGCATGTAAAAGTGCATCATACAGGTTCATTCCGCCAAAGAGCAGGAAAACCACTTCTGCTGCTGTCAGTACAAAGTACATTCCATACAAAATCCGTGCCGTATGTCTTGCCTTTGGTACAAGCTTATCTGCCTCCGGTCCCGGTACTTCCGCACGCATGAGCGGCATTGCATTCTCATCATCCAGAGATGTGATCATCATAACAAATACAAGTACTCCCATACCACCGATCCAGTGTGTAAAGCTTCGCCAGAAGGAAATTCCCATTGGCAGAGCCTCGATATCTACCAGGATTGTAGATCCGGTTGTAGTGAAACCGGAAATCGTCTCAAAAAGTGCATCAATATAATATGGAATACTTCCCGAAATTACAAACGGAAGCGCTCCGAATGCGGACCATAAAATCCATGCAAGCCCAACAATAACAAAACCTTCTTTTCCGTAAATCTGCTTTGAAGCCGGAAGTTTCCTTCCAAACACCATATAAATTACGAGCAGGATTGCTGCTACAATCAGAAAAGAAATTACGCTTTTTTCATGATATATCAGGGAAACCAACGCTGGGATCAGAAGAAGTAATCCTTCTACTCCCATCATTTTTCCCAAAATATATACTATCATCTTCTTATTCATCGCGCTGCACCTACATTAAAATATCTTTAATATCTTCAATCTGTTTTTCCATCGTGATAATGATCACATTATCTCCTACCTGAATACAATCATCTCCGCTCGGAAGAATGATCTGACGTTTTCTTGCAATACATGCAATCAGATTATTCGGTTTCAATGAGAGATTCTTCAATGGAATTCCTGTATAATTTGTCTCAGCCTTAACAATAAATTCCAGTGCTTCAACTTTGTCATCAACCAATTGATACATTGTCTCAACATTCGCACTTCCCTGAGAGTTTTTACGCGCTCTGACATAACTCATGATTGCGTCTGCTGTAGCTGTTTTAACAGAAACAATACTATCAATTCCAAAGTCTTCTACCATACGTGCGCGTCTGTCTTCATTGACTTTCGTAACAATTTTGTCCACATTCTGACTCTTTGCAAAAAGAGAAAGTATAATGTTCTCTTCATCCATCCCTGTCAGGGCAACAAATGCATCCGCTTCATCAATCCCTTCTTCTACAAGAAGGTCATGATCTGTTGCATCTCCATTAATGATCGTTGCTTTTGGAAGTAATTCGCAGAGTTCTTCACATCTCTGGCGATTCTGTTCTATGATCTTTATCTGCATACCAAGTGTGCTAAGCTGAAGTGCAAGATAGTAACCAACTCTTCCAGCTCCACAAATAATGACTTTTTTGATTTTGTCCTTACGCTTTCCATTTGCTTTAAAAAATGCCTCTAAATCTTTATGAGATGCCGCAATATGCAGACGGTCTCCTGCACGCATCCTGTATTCTCCATCTGGAATGCGAACTTCATCTCCATGTTCCACTGCACAGACAAGCAGACGGATCTGGAACCGGTTATACATTTCCGCAAGGCTTAACCCTGCCAGGCTGCTTCCCTTCGCAACCGGTAATTCAATCAATTCTACACGTCCCTTCACAAAAGTCTCCACCTGACTCGCATCCGGGAAGAGCAGAAGTCTGCTAATCTCATCTGCCACGATAAGTTCCGGGTTTACAGCCATACTAAGATGCAGATCTTCTTTCAGAAGTCCGATCTGACGATAATAAATCGGATTACGCACACGGGCAATCGTATGTCTTGCACCTAATTTTCTGGCGATCAGACAGCTTAACATATTGCATTCATCTGCTGATGTACAAGCAATCACCAGGTCGGCATGCGCTACATCTGCCTGTTTAAGTACTTCTGCGTCTGCGCCATCTCCCGTCACGCAGGCAATATCCAGACGATCCATAGCAAATCTCAACTTATTTTCATTACTGTCAATCATTATAATGTCATATTTCTCGGCGGAAAGTTGCTTGGCAAGCTTGTAACCGACCTTTCCGTCACCGATAATAATAATCCTCATTTTCTTATCCCTCATATTATTATAATAATCTTATAACTGCTCTACACAGTCACTTTATGTCACTGTTCACAGGATTTCATAAACAACAACATACCTGTCTAATGCAGACAGGTAGATGAATTATAGCACCTTTGTTTTGAAAGTACAACCATATTCGCAAACTTGTGATTTTTTTGTGAAATATAATGTTACTGTTTTTTCTAAAACAAGCAATAAGAGCGTGCTATCCACTCCTTTTTATCAGCCGGATAACACACTCTTTGTATTGCCTGAATCTTTAATTATGCTTCTTCTGCTCTTGCAGCAATTTCTTTCTCCTGTACATCAGATGGAGCCTGCTCATATCTTGCAAATGTATATTCGTAAGATCCTCTTCCACCTGTCATGGAGCGAAGTGTTGTGCAATAGCCAAACAGTCCTGTCATTGGAATATCTGCTTCAATAACCTGCTTTCCTCCGGCTACCGGTGTCATGCCAAGCACACGTCCTCTGCGTTTGTTCAGGTCACCCATGATATCTCCTGTGTAATCATCCGGAACTGTAACCTTCAGGGATGCGATTGGTTCAAGAAGTACCGGAGATGCCTCCAGGAATCCTTTCTTGAATGCCTGGATTGTAGCTGTCTTAAATGCCATCTCTGAAGAGTCTACCGGATGATAGGATCCGTCGTATAAAGTAGCTTTCACACCAACTACCGGGTATCCGGCAAGAGGTCCTTTCACTACAGATTCCTGCAGACCTTTCTCTACTGCCGGGAAGTAGTTCTTCGGAACTGCTCCTCCAACAACACATTCTTCGAATACAAATGGAGTTTCGAGATCTCCTGATGGTTCGAATTTCATCTTAACATGTCCGTACTGTCCATGTCCGCCGCTCTGTTTCTTATACTTGGAATCAACGTCAGAATTCTTACGGATTGTCTCACGGAATGCAACTTTTGGTGTCTCCAGTGTGATCTCTACTTTATATCTTGCCGCCAGTTTACTTGCTACGATCTCAAGGTGCTGCTCACCCATTCCATAAAGAAGAGACTGTCTGTTCTCACTGTCATTCACAGCTTTCAATGTAACATCTTCTGCTGTCATTCTTGCAAGAGCCTGAGATACCTTATCTTCATCGCCTTTATTCTTTACGCGATACTTCATATATGTATATGGTACAGAATAATCTGTCTTTGCATAAGATACCGGTGTTCCCTTTACGGAAAGAGTATCTCCTGTTCTTGTATTTGTCAGTTTACCGATTGCTCCGATATCACCTGCGAAAAGCTCTGTCACTTCGCTTGGCTTACTTCCGCACATGGTATAAAGTTTACCTGGTTTCTCTTCTGCGTCTGTGTCTGCATTATAAAGTATATCATCTCCTTTAAGTACTCCGGAGCATACCTTTACGAAAGAGTATTTTCCAATAAATGGATCCACCATTGTCTTAAATACATACGCTGATTTTGCTTTTGCGAAATCATAATTTGCTTCAAAAATCTCGTTTGTTCTGCGGTTAATTCCTGCACAGGTTCTCTTATCCGGACTCGGGAAGAAACGAACAATATCTGAAAGCAGATTGGCTACTCCCTGTGCCTGGATATTGGATCCCATCGCAACCGGTACGATATCCCCATCCATTACTTCTGTTCTCATGGCTGCACGGATCTCTTCTATAGAGAATTCCTCACCATTAAAATAGCGCTCCATAAACTCTTCACTTGTCTCTGCTACAGCTTCCATAAGAGAATCTCTCAAAATCTCAAGGTTCGGCATACAGTAATCCGGAATCTCGCACTCTTCTCTCTGTCCAATGCCTGTATATCTTCTTCCGGCATTCTTAATAATATTAATATATCCTACAAGCTTCTCATTCTCACGGATCGGCTGGAAGTGTGGTGCGATTTTCTTTCCATATCTCTCTGTCAGATCTGCTACTACCTGACGGAAACTTGCATCATCCACATCCATCTCTGTCACATAGATCATTCTCGGCAGATTATATTTGTCACAAAGCTCCCATGCTTTTTCCGTTCCAACCTGTACTCCTGCCTTACCAGATACTACGATAACCGCTGCATCTGCTGCACTGACTGCCTCTTCTACTTCTCCGACAAAATCAAAATATCCCGGTGTGTCAAGAATATTGATCTTCGCTTTCTCCCACTCGATCGGTATCAGACTTGTGCTGATTGAAAATCCACGTTTCTGCTCCTCTTTATCAAAATCGCTCACCGTATTGGATTCGGAAATCTTTCCCATACGATTCGTTGCACCTGATACGTAGAGCATCGCCTCTGCAAGACTTGTCTTTCCGCTTCCACCATGACCAAGTAATACCACATTTCTGATTTCATCTGTTCTGTAAACCTTCATACTGCTGCCTCCTTGTTATGTAGCTATTATGCACATCGTTTTTTGTCGTCGATATACATACCATGGGTATATTGTACTAAATATTCTGGTTAATTACAACTATTTTTTACATTTTATACAATTTTAACTTTCTACCCTAAAGCTATTCTTTGAAAACACTCCGCTTATATATAGAAGCAATATTGTGTTGCTGTTCACACAATGTGCGACCAGTAACGCAATATTACCAATTTACTTTTACAGAGCAAAGTGTTAAAATACGAATATATGTTTCTTACTGATTTAAGATTTCTGAACAGTAAGATATGTTTTGCACAACAACAGAAAGGATTTTACAACTATGAATGCTAAAAAAATTGGATTTATCGGACTTGGACTTATCGGCGGCTCTATTGCGAAGGCAATCCGCCAGTATTATCCGGATTACGACATCATCGCATTCGATAAAAATAAAGAATCCCTTGCACTAGCAATCCAGGAAGGCACTATTCATACTTCCTGTTCATCCATTGATGACAATTTCAGGGGATGTAACTACATTTTCCTCTGTGCACCGGTCACTTACAATGCTGCCTATCTTTCCCAGCTGAAAGATCTCCTGGATGAAAACTGTATTCTCACAGATGTCGGAAGCGTGAAGACTTCCATCCATGAAGAGGTGATTCGTCTGGGAATGGAAGCGAATTTCATTGGCGGACATCCGATGGCTGGTTCTGAGAAGAGCGGATTTATGAATTCCAAAGCTCATTTGATTGAAAATGCATACTATATCCTGACTCCTTCTGCTAAAGTAGCGGAAGAAAAAGTAGATGCTTACAAAGACTTTGTTTCATCTTTAAAAGCTCTTCCTGTTATTCTGGATTACCACGAGCACGATCATATTACCGGAACGATCAGCCACCTGCCGCATATTATTGCATCCACACTTGTGAATTTTGTACATGATACGGATTCGAAGGAAGGGATGATGAAAGCGTTGGCCGCAGGGGGATTTAAAGATATTACGAGAATTGCTTCTTCCTCCCCGGTCATGTGGCAGCAGATCTGTCTGAAAAACAGTGAGAACATCTCCCAGATCTTAGGTGAATATATTGAAGCTCTTTCACATGCAAAGGATCTTGTGGATGAAGGAAATGAACCTGCCCTGTACGCTCTGTTTGAGAATTCCAAAGATTACAGGAACTCCATGCCGAACGGATCTGCAGGACCGATCAAAAAGCAGTTTGCACTTTATTGTGATATCATCGATGAAACAGGTGGAATTGCTACGATTGCCACAATTCTTGCAAGTAATAATATCAGTATCAAGAATATCGGAATCATCCACAACCGTGAATTCGAGGAAGGAGTTCTTCGTATTGAATTTTATGATGAAGATTCTGCAAACAGAGCTTCTGTACTTTTGCAGAAATACCGCTATGTCATCTATGAAGTCTGATAGCAGAAATGAGGAATAAGATTATGGAATTATGTAATATTACAGGATTAAAAGGAAAAGTTACAATACCGGGAGACAAATCCATCTCCCACCGCTGCATTATGTTCGGCTCGATTGCAAACGGAACGACGCAGATCCACAACTTTCTCTCTGGTGCCGACTGTCTCGCGACTATCCGTTGTTTCAGAGAGCTTGGTATTGAGATTGAAGTTGAGAGTGATTATTCTTCCGTTATCGTACACGGAAAGGGATTGCATGGACTGAGTGCTCCGGAGAAGATCCTTGATGTGGGAAACAGCGGAACAACAACGAGACTGATTTCCGGTATTCTCGCCGGACAGCCGTTTGACTCTAAATTGTCCGGAGATGAATCACTGAACTCCCGCCCAATGAAAAGAATCATTGAACCATTGACACAGATGGGCGCACATATTTCCAGTATTCTCCGCAATGGATGTGCCCCGCTTTATATTACCCCGGCGCAGCTTCATGGAATCCATTATGATTCGCCGGTTGCCAGTGCGCAGGTGAAATCCTGCCTGCTGCTCGCTGGTCTTTACGCAGATGGAGAGACCTCTGTCACAGAACCTAGTCTTTCCAGAAACCATACAGAATTAATGCTGAAAGAATTCGGTGCAGACATCCGCTCTACTTTTGAGATTGGTTCTTCCAAAGCAACCGCTATCATCCGTCCTTGTGAAGAACTTTACGGACAGGAAATCACAGTTCCGGGAGACATCTCTTCCGCTGCTTATTTCATTGCTGCCGGACTGATCGTCCCTGATTCGGAAATTCTTGTAGAAAATGTAGGAATCAACCCGACACGTGCAGGAATCTTGAGAGTATGTGAAGATATGGGTGGTGATATCAGCCTTCTTAACGAACGTACAGAAGGTGGGGAAAGAATTGCAGATGTTCTTGTCCGCACAAGTAGACTGCATGGAACTACACTCGAAGGAGACATCATCCCAACTTTGATCGATGAGATTCCGGTTATTGCAGTTATGGCAGCCATGGCGGAAGGTACTACTATAATCAAAGATGCTGCCGAACTGAAAGTCAAGGAAACGGATCGTATTGAGACTGTAACAGATAACCTGAAAGCAATGGGCTGTGATGTAACACCTACTGAAGACGGAATGATCATCAATGGCGGAAGACCTCTTCATGGTGCTTCTATTCATACTTTATTAGACCACAGAATTGCAATGGCATTTAGTATTGCCGCACTTGTTGCAGATGGTACTACAAAGATTCTTGACAGTAAATGTGTGGATGTGTCTTACCCTACATTTTATGACACATTTGAACAGCTGTTATAAAAGCCATCAGATAGAATACTGAATTTTATCAGAATCAGAAAAAGCTGCCCCGGTTCTCAACACAGCGTACCGGGGCAGCTTTTTCTTTCCATTCTTTCGGTTCCTTTTTTTCTACTCTTCTTCTGTTTCTTCTACTCTTCTTATGGACTTTCTTCTCCCTTTCTTGGCTTCGTAAAGTTTCTGATCCGCTTTCACTGCAGCAAGCTGCAGTTCCTCATACTTCTCCAGTTCAAAACATTCAATTCCGATTGAAAGCTCCACATAATACGGTTTCCCGGAGTGTTTGTTAAACTCTCTGCATGCCTGTACAATTCTGTTTTTCAGCTTCACATCAATGGACTCTCCATCAGAAAAAATCAGGCAGGAGAATTCATCGCCACCGATTCTTGCGATCATATCATTTCCACGGATACAGTTCTTCAGAATATCCGCAGAAGCCTTGATTGCAAAATTTCCTTCTGCATGTCCCCAAGTATCATTGATCTCTTTGAGGTGATCGAGATCTCCATAGAGCAGATAAGCTCTTTGTTTTCTCTCTTCTGTACAAATCTTTTTCGCACGATCTGTAAATCCCCTCAGATTCAGAAGACCCGTCAGCTGATCGTAAGCCGATTTCATTCCCAGTTCCCTATTCTGCTCCCGGATCCGTTCCATGTCCTGACACAATTGCTGGCGGCGCATGGCCTCGATCCGGTTCAGTTCATAATTATGCAGTGCCAGGCCAATCTGAAGGCTGACAACATAATAAAACGGTATATCTCTGACCGATACTTCACAGAGAAGCAGACCATACTGCCGCTCTCCGGAAAAGAGCAGATAGACCATATACTGATGATGTCTTCCATCGTCCGTCAGCTGTGCGATTCCCTGTTCCTTTGTCACCAACGGACGTTTTTCCAGTGGGTATGCGTAGCATGATCCATTCCTGCAAAAGGAAGCCATATGCAGATTGTCCGGACAGGCCCACTCCTTCTCACCATCATAAACCACTGGATGATCCAGCAGAAATAAATAGCTACTGGATACGCCCATTCCTGTCAGCGTATTCAGTATACGCCGACAGAATTCACACTCATCCGACACGTCTTCATTCAATTCTTTCATCAACATTGGTAAAAGCCAGGACTTTCTCTGGAATTCTACAAACTGCAGCTGTTTCTCCGTGACCTCCTCCTGGAGCCGCTCAAGCTCTTCTTCCAGGCTCTTCTCATCCTGGATCTGCTCTGTCTTCTCCCTCCCGCATCCACAGGATTCCCGCAGAATCAACCTGGTCGGATATCTGCAGAACGAAACCTCTTCTCCCTTTAAGATCCGCATCATATTCTGGACAGCAAGTTCTCCCATGCCTCTTCCGTCCTGAAACAGTGTTGTCAGTGGAGGATCCATTCTTCTGGACAATTCATTGTTATCAAAACCGGTAATCCGGATCTCCTCTCCAACTTTCAGACCTCTCTGTATACACACACGGCATCCCGAATAAGCCATCTCATCATTGGCAAATGCAATTGCCTCTGCATCTGGATTACGATCCAGCAGTTCCTTAACCTCACAATCTATAAATTCAGAGAAATCTCCCTGGACAATCATCTCCGGCCTGACTTCCAGTCCATGCTTCTTCATGGCATCCCGGTAGCCCTCAAACCGTTCGATCGCGTCCGTGTTCCCTATCGGTCCTTTGACGAACAAAATTCTGCGACACCCGTGTTCCGTAATCAGATGTTCCACCACGCTGTACATTCCATTGTAATTATCCGAAATAATCGAATAACAGTTTGCCATATCAACCTTTTCCGTCAAGAACACACAGGGCAGTTCATGAAACCGTTCTGCGAAAGCCTGTGCGTCATCCTTTTTTAAGTAAGGACCGATCGTGCCATAATTGATCAGCATTCCATCCAGTCCACTAATCTTGCTGTAATCGTATATCGTGTCAAACTGATAATCGTAAGATGCGTTGCTGTGTTCCCCAAGTACATGTTTCAGAAAAGCACTCGTCTGCATCCCAAGAAAATAATAGACATTGACATTCTCCCGGTCTGCTTCTTTCGAAATTCCACGAATGATTTCTTTTGGGAAATAGGTATGAACACCACCGATCAGAACTCCCAGGGATGTCTGCTCACTATTTTCCATAAGTTCACCTCAATTTACGTCATTTTTCACATATGATGATGGTTCTAGTCTATCACATTTACATAGTTGTTGCAAATTTTTAACAGTTTTATAATGTCTTTTTCTGTTTCATTTGCAAATATGCACGAAAAAGAGATGTAGAAACAGCTTCACACTTTACGGCAAAAAGGCTTATCACCTTTTATCATAACTGGTAATAAGCCTTTTTAATAATTCTATTGTTTTTCTATTTCATTCAGTTCAACAAGCATCTCGCAAACGCTTTTTCCACTTATCGGATGGCGCTTATACGGAGCGATCTCTCCCAACGGTTCCAGCACGAATTTTCTCTTGTGCATCTCTACATGCGGAATACACAGATCTGCCTCTTCAAGAACAAGATCGTCATAAAAAATAATATCCAGATCTAATGTTCTCGGACCCCAGTGAATGATTCGCTCTCTTCCTGCTTCTTTCTCAATTCTGTTCAATTCAGCTAAAAGCTCATATGGATAAAGCATCGTGCGAAGTTTCAGACAGCCGTTCAGGAAATCCGGCTGATCTGTCACTCCGTAGGGAGGTGTCACAAGATATTCAGATACGACCTCAACTTTACTTGTCGGAAGTTCATTCAATGCCTTTACTGCATTATCTAGATACATCTTACTATCCCCAATGTTAGATCCTAACGCAATGTATGCTGTGTGCCAGCCACGCTCTATCTTCACGCTGACTGTTTTTAACGGAAGTCTTACAGGCGCCCATGGTTTCTTGATCTCTATAGATATTTTTTCTATTCTGTCCCACTCAAGAAGCAACGCTTCAGCCAGTTCTTCCGCTGCACGTTCTAATAACTGATAGGTATTTTTCTGTAAAAATTCAGTAATAAATGCACTAACTTCTCCGTAGTGGATGGACGCTGTCAGATCATCTGTTTTTCCCGCCATCCTGGTATCTGTAAAAAGCACTGCTGAGACAACAAACTTCTGTCCTAACGTATTTTCCTCCGGAAACACACCATGATTTGCAAACACTTCCAGATCTTCAATTCTGATTTCATCGAACTTCTTCTGCATCTGTCCTCTATACCTCATGTTCTCTCATTAATGCTCTTGTCATACGGATTGCTCTCTTATTCTTCTCCACATCATGAACACGGACAAATGCACACCCCTTCTGCACTCCATAAACTGTTGTAACCATCGTTCCCTCTTCACGTTCTTCTACCGGAAGATCCAGCGTCAGACCGATCACTGATTTTCTTGAAGTTCCAAGAAGTACCGGATATCCAAGTTCTTTCATGATTTCAAGTTTATCAATAATTTCGAGATTCATCTCGTATGTCTTGCCAAATCCAACGCCTGGATCAAGAATGATCCTATCATCTGCAATCCCCGCGTCCTTCGCAATCTTCACACATTCTTTCATGTCATCCATAAAGTCTGCAAGGAAATTCTGATAATCTGTATTCTCACGATTATGCATCAGACAACACGCTACTCCTGTTTTTGCTATCAATCCTGCCATCTTAGAATCGTATTTTAATCCCCAGATATCATTCACAAGATCCGCGCCTGCTTCAATTGCCGCTGCTGCAACTGCACTTTTATAAGTATCAATCGATACCGGAATATCAAATTCTTCTTTGAGTTTTCGGATTACCGGAACAACACGCGCAATTTCTTCCTCTTCCGTAATCTGTACATGTCCTGGACGAGTTGATTCTCCACCGACATCAATGATGTCCACGCCTTCCTGAATCATCTGCTTCGCATGTTCAATTGCACGATCCAATCCGTCGTATCTTCCTCCGTCAGAAAAGGAATCCGGTGTTACATTCAGAATTCCCATGATATAGGTATTTTTCTTCAGGTCAAATTCTTTTCCGCCAATTCTCATATCTCTATCTCCATATTCTTCTCTTCTTCCGTCCAGTTACACTGTTTCTGTGCCGGGCAGGAATGGCACATACGCGAGCGTTTGTCACTGTCATAAAACAATTCTTCAATTGGTTCCATTCCCTCATGTTTTCTGCGATGACCACGGATAGCCCGAAGAATCTGTTGCTGTTCCTCTTCTGTAAACTGTGCATCTTCAGGTAATGTTGTTAAAATCTCTTTTGCAATCTTTTCACCTGCTACTTCATGTGGAATTGTCCATTTATATTGAAATGATTTTCCAATGTCATGAAGTACTGCTGCCGTATAGATCACATCTTTCTCAAACCCAAGGTTCTCTTCCAGATTTTTAATATATGCGATCCTTGCTACATCCAGAAGATGTGTCATCTGATGACGGCAAAAGATACGCTCCTTCTCTAACCGCTTGATTCTTCCATAATAATCCTGATAGATCCAGTGATGGACCACTTCATTTAACCGATACATATTTTCCTGTTTCAAGTCTGTTCACTTCTTTTCCTTTACGTATTCTTTATCTTCCAAGCATACGGAAGAATCTTTCTTCTAATGTCGGGTCTGTCTCAAACACACCTCTACGTGCCAATGTAACTGTCTGGCTTCCCGGTTTTTTAATTCCGCGCATCGTCATACACATATGCTCTGCTTCCACCATAACGAGAGCTCCCTTCGGCTGCATATACTCCATCAATGCGTCTGCAATCTGTCCTGTCAGCTGCTCCTGGAGCTGAAGTCTTCTTGCAAATACTTCTACCGTACGCGCCAGCTTACTCAGTCCTACCACCTTACCATCCGGAATATAGGCAATATGGGCTTTTCCATAAAAAGGCAGTAAATGATGCTCACAGGTTGAATAGAATGTAATATCTTTCTCTATCACCATCTCACTGCTTTCTACCGTAAATGTCTTCATAAGATGAACTCCCGCATCTTCTTCCATTCCACCATATATCTCTTCATACATTCTGGCGATCCTGTCAGGTGTATCTATAAGACCTTCGCGGTTCACATCTTCACCGATTCCTTCCAACAAAAGACGGACTGCCTGTTCTACTTTTTCATGATCTATCATTTTATATTTCTCTCCTATATCTCACTGCCGGTTATTCAACACGATCCGCTGAACCTCTCCAAGATAAGACAGGGATCCGCATGCAAGAATCACAGTTTTCTGCGCAATATCCTTGCCTTGGGTCATTGCCTCTTTACTTGCATCCTCAACAGCTGTTTCGATGGTCTGTTCAGCTTTCACTTTCTGACAATGTTTCTTCACTACTTCTGCCAGCTTTTCTGCCGGAAGCGTCCTCTCCTTATTTGGAAGACTAACAGTATATATACTTTCTGCCAACGGGCAAAGAATAGATGTGATTTTCTCATATTCTTTATCTTTAAAGACTCCCATGATAAAGATTTTCTTATAATCCGAAAAATAACGTTCTACCGTCACTTTCAGCTTTAATGCTGCGTCTTCATTATGCGCTCCGTCTACGAAAAATAACGGGGACTCTGACAGGCAGGTAAACCGTCCTGTCCATCTCGTCTTTGAAAGTCCCTCTCGCACCTGTGCTTCTGTAATTCGATACCCCAGTCTGTTCAGACAGCGGATAACTTCGAGCGCTGTTGCAAGATTCTCTCTCTGGCACTGGCCTGCAAGCGGACTATGCATCTTTTCATATTCTTTATAAGAAAATGTAATTCCGTGGTAGGAATCTTCAAAAATCATCATCTGTTCAGGCTGCGCTTCTGTGAAAGGACATCCTTTTTCTTCTGCAGTTTTTTTCAGAATCTCCCGGACATTTTCTTTCTGCTTCGCAGATACTACTGCACATCCCGGCTTAATGATTCCAGCCTTGTTCTGCGCAATCTCTTCCAACGAATCTCCGATCACACCAAGATGATCCACACTGATCGTTGCAAATGTTGCACATACCGGTGCTCCGATGATATTCGTCGCATCGAGAATTCCTCCAAGACCGGACTCCAGTACGACCAGATCACAGTTTTTCTTCTTAAAATACAGAAAAGCTATTGCCGTTTCTGCTTCAAAGACTGTCGGAGATTCCTCTCCGGCCGCCTCCATCCGGGCAATAGCTTCTTTTACATTCTCTGTCAATTCTGCAAATTCATCTTCCGGAATCCATGTTCCGTCAATCTGAATCCGCTCCAGATAAGAGATTACTGTCGGTGAGACATAGCGCCCGGTTCTGTATCCTGCCTCACTTAATATTGTTGAAGTGTATGCAAGCACAGATCCCTTGCCATTCGTTCCTGCAATGTGTATAAACTTTAAGTCATCCTGTGGATTCCCAAGCTCACGCAACAGACCTCGAATCGTATCTAAGCCAAGTACACTTCCGTATTTCGACATCTCGTCCAAATATACCCTTGCTTCTTTATAGGTCACGTTTTTGTTCCCTCTCTATTCTTAAGTTGTAATCAAACAGTCTTATAATACCACTATTCTATCTTTCTAACAAGTTCTAACAAAGTTTTTTTGCATCTGTTTTACATCTGATACAATAAAGCATTGCAAATACATGCGGCAATATTGCTTCCACCTTTTCTTCCTCGTGCCACGATCGACGGTGTATCTTCCAGACTTAAGATCAGTTCCTTTGACTGCACGACATTTACAAACCCTACCGGAACTGCAATGATTAGTTCCGGATTAATCTTTCCTTCATTAATCAATTCGTAAAGCCGTACCAACGCTGTCGGTGCATTTCCAACTGCGAAGATAGCTTCTCTTCCCAGTGCAGCTGCCTTGTCCATACTTGCCACTGCTCTTGTCGTTCCATTCTTTTTCGCCATCTCTGCCACGTCTTCATCCGACATAAAACAAAGCACTTCACTGCCATACTCTGCCAGACGTTTCTTATTAATTCCTGCTTTTCCCATCTGTGTATCTGTGATAATCGGCACACCTCTGCGGATTGCATCCTTCGCTTTCTCCACAACACCTTCTGTAAAAACAAGACTGTCCGCATACTCAAAATCAGCGCTTGTGTGAATACAGCGTTTCACGATCAGTTCTGTCTCCGGACAGAGAATCTTTCCCATCTCTTTTAATTCTTCTGTTATAATCTCAAAACTTCTCTTCTCTATTTCAGAAGGAAGTACCTGTTCTATCTCTGAAAGCATCCCTAATTTCCTTTCACTTTATTCTCTGAGGAATCCCACATACAACACGTTCTACACAATCTGCCCGTTCTGTAAGTTCTGTCATGACACGCCCGTGAAATTCCCTGTATTCTCTTTCAAAATCATCGATAGGTACAAGACCGTATCCTATCTCATCACTAATTAATAATTGAAGGCTTCTATTATTCTCAAGTATCGTCAGTAATGCTTCCTTTGTTCTTCCTTCCAAAAGCCAGCGCCTTGTAAATGAATGGAATTTATTGATTGCCACACAATTTTCAATCTCATCCAACGGACAATTGAATCCGTCTGTCAGCTCAAGTCCCGGATAAATTTTCGTTGCATACTGTGCTTTTCCCTGGAATGCACCACCTATAATTATATGAACTCTATTTTCTTTCTGACACATCACAAACTCTCCTGATTTGTTACTGTCCACGCCCGGTTTTTCTGTTCTATTGACCATCGTATCTGTTTCCTTTTTCTGCTGTGCAATTCCATAAATAACTTCTGTCACCTGATCTGCCATCGCTGCAATTTCACAGTTGATCCTGCCAAGAATCCTTTTGTATTCTTTCATCTCCGACGAATCTGGAACCGATTCGGAAAACACTTCATTTGTCACGATCAACAGATTCGAACACTGTTGATTCAATTCTCGGATCCCTTCCAGAATGGCTTGATCTGCATGACAGCCTGCACCGGATTCCATATACATTTCATTTGCCACGAGATTCGACATACATTCGAGAAGCACATCTGAGCCTTGTAATGATCCCTCTTCCAAATGTAGCTTAAGTCCTGTATACCACTCTAATGTCTCAAACCCTTTTCCTTTACGAAGCATCCGGTGTCTCTCAATCTTCTTTTCTGTCTCTTCCCCATAAGGATACATGGTTGCAATATAAAAGAGAGGCTTCGGATCCTGCCTGTTCCATTCACAGATCCGGCTTTCCGCATAAGCTGATTTTCCGCTTCCGCTGCCTCCTGTTACTAACTCAAGCATTCTCTTTCACCTCTCCCTGAATTTATCAATTCAACCTGATCATAAACAAAGTATAGCATATAACAAACTTGCTGTGGGATTAAATTTCTTATAGTTCTATCACATCCAGATCATCCGGCACAAACAGATTTCCGTCATAATAAGCTTTGCCTTCTTCCAGATACAACTCCTGTCTGTGTTCAATATTCTTATCTTCTGTATGATAGAGAATCAGATTCTCCACATTCAGGTCTGCTGCCATCTCACATGCATCTTTTACTGTGGAGTGATGCTTTTCATATGGCTTGAATTCATCTGCCTGTCCGTAGAGACAGAATGCCTCATGCAAGAGCCATGTACTATTCTCAGCATATTTCTGCTCCAGTTCATTGTACGGCTCATCTCCGCAACAGGTCAGTTTCTCATCCTCATCTAACCACATACAAAATCCAAACTGTTTTGCCTTTGTAGAGTGAATATCGAAAAATGTTATTTTCTTTCCAATGATCTCACGTTCTTCTCCATCTTCTACTACGACCATGTGAAGACGATCATCTATATATTTCATCTCCTTCGCCGAAAGAACTTCACCTGCCATCTCTTTCAGAATACGGATCACTTCTTCGTGTCCGTAAATTGTAGCTTCTCCTTCGTATTTTCCTCTATTCATATTCTGAAGAATCATACGCATCATCCAGATAATTCCAAGAAGATGGTCGATATGCTTGTGTGTCACAAAAATATCTCTCATATCCATCCAGTTAAGTCCTGCTGCTTTTAACTGATGAAGAATCGTATTTCCGCCACCGCCATCTACCATAAAATGACGGTCGTTATCACTGATCACAAAGCATGTGTTATAGCACTCCGTAACGGTTGCATTTCCTGTTCCAAGTATTGTAAGCTTCACTTTTTTCTCCTTTTTGTCTGACCTGACAGTTATTTTCCAAATCCAAATTCTTCATAATCTTCCGGCAGGAATCTATGGTAAATGATATGGCATCCTTCATCTTTAAAGCAATACCGGTAAGTATCCTCCGGATCATTTTCAAAGCAGATCATATAATCAAATTCATCGCTGTGCATCTCTTCGATCGTAATCTGATCTGAATGCTGACGGAACAGTTCAAAGATATCTTCCATCTTGCAGCCATGATGAGAGATCAACCCGATCAGGTCTTTGATGAATTCATTCTCTTTCATATTATTGTGTACATATTCTGCACCTTCCTCCGGAATATGAAAACAGAACCGCTCCCCCTTATTTGTCACTTCAACACTTCCAAGCTTCCCTTCTTCATACTCAGAAAACCGGCTCAATTTTTCCTGCATTCCTGTCTCATCCACATCTAACTGAAAGAAATGATTCAGAGAACTCAGCGGATAATACAGACGAATCTTCTCCTTACGGTAGCCCAGCTTCGCCTGTTCTTCCTTTATTACATCTATAATATTTTTCTCAAGTCTTGCAAAATCCATGATTTTATAATCCTTTTCATCTGAAATATATTTGGCTCCAAACAGTTTCTATTCTTTTTCTTCCGGTCTTTTATTATAGAAGAACATCCATGCCGCCATCGCAAGAATGATCACATATCCAAGCACACTGTACTTGTCCGGAACCTGTCCGAAAAGGAAGAAACCAAGGATGGTAGAGAAAATAATCTGTGAATAATCATAGATGGATATCTCTTTCGCAGGTGCATGATAATATGCTGCGGTAATTCCAAATTGTCCTCCTGCTGCCGCAAGCCCGGCACCAAGCAGTGCCAGCATCTGCGTTCCTGTCATCGGATGATAGTTAAACAGCAGATACGGAAGTGTCACGGTGCAGGAAAACCCTGAGAAAAACAGAACAACAGAGCTTCCTTTCTGACCTCTCTGACCAAGAATCCGCACCATTGCATACGCAATACCGGCACCGATTCCCCCGCATAGACCGATCACTGACGGAAAGAGTTCCATATTTGTAAAGGTTGGCTTAATGATAAACAGGCTTCCGATAAATGCAACAAAAATTGCAATTGCCTGCGCCGGTTTTAATTTCTCTTTCAACAGAAGAAACGAAAATAAAATAACAAAAAACGGAGACATTTTGTTCAGCATAGATGCATCTGAAAGTACCAGATGATCTACTGCATAAAAATTACAAAGGATTCCCAGCGTGCCAAATGTTGCACGCAAAACCATATAACCTAAGTTTCCCTTCTTGATTTCAAATCCGTCACCACTTCGCACAATCATTATAAGTGCAACAAAGAATGCAACCAGATTTCGGAAAAAGCTTTTCTGTATGGACGGCACATCTCCCGCAAGCCTGACACAGGCACCCATTAACGCAAATGAAAATGCCGACAATATAATAAAGCAAATTCCTTTATTTCTGGAACTCATGATTTCTAACCCCTTTTCTCTTATTACAAAACTACAATTTCAAACAAATTTCATCTCCTATTAGTATAATTTTCGTCTTACAAACTGTCAATCCAAAATATTGTAACTGTTCAGAGCCAAGCAAAATTTCAAAAAAAGATATAAAATGCTTGCATTTTTTAAACTGTTTTTGAAATTTTATTTGGCGGATACGCCAACCTCCAAAATGCGTAGTATTTTGGAGGTTAGCTCTGAACAGTTACAAATTGTTTACAGAACAATATCATCCATCTTCTCGAATCCATTCATGGAATAAGATTCTATCATATTTCCGCTTACAAGATAGAATACGTCACCAACATACAGGCCTCTGCTGCCTTCGTATCCGCTCAATTGTCTGCTCATCACTTCTTTGAAACCTTCCGACTCATCATAAGTAAATAACTGATAGGTAACTCCATCATGATAGGTAACAAACCCGAACAGATTCTTCTGAGCATCTACAAACACGCCTTTATAATTGTATCCTACATCTGTGCCATAGCTTTCTTCAATCGTATACTTATTTTCCTCTGTTACATTGGATGGATCTGTAACATTAAACATCGAAAGTTTCACACCTTCTGTTGTAAATCCATCTTCACTTACATCCATCCCTATGCCAAGCAGTTTTCCGTCTCCATATGGATGCAGATATTCGGAAAATCCAGGAATCTTAAGCTCTCCAAGAATCTTCGGATTCTCCGGGTCTGAAAGGTCTACCGAGAACAATGGATCCACCTGCCGATAAGTAACGAAATATCCTGTATCTCCCATAAATCTTGCGGAATAGATTGTTTCATCTTTTGCCAGATTGTGAATGGAGCCAATGATCTCCAGTTTGTCATTCAGCACATAAAGTGAATTTGTACCAGGTACCGCATCATTTACATTTTCTGCCACAGCCTTCTCAGTCACCTTACTTGCATCTGATTTATCCGTTGTTCCGTTCTTATCAGCCGTCTCATCTGCGGTCTCATTCAACGGCATAATATCATCATTCGAATAAATTTCATCAATTGTTGTAACTAATCTAAGGTTTCCTTCATACTCGTCAATGCTGAAAGAATCATTCAGCATTCCTTTGATCTTCGTCTGAGCAACACCGGCAAGCTTTCCGTCTGTATAAGAAATCTTGCGGATCAGTGTTCTGCTCACATCCGAATCTTCATAATAATTACTTGTAATATAAATATTATTTTCGCTTACATAGCACACATCTGAATAACCAAAGACTGCCTTACTGTCTGTTTTTTCTGACGGATTCTCTAATGAAAATGCTGTAATGATCGTATATTCATTTCCTTCTGCTTCCTGTGGCATATAAATATTTTCCGCTTCGATAGATTTTCCCTGCACTTCCGGAATATACCACAGATCTCTTGCCGTAACATTGTCTTCATAAGGATGGAACTGACTAAGCACATAGACATATCCATCCACAATCCGGGATGTATTATATCCTCCGCTCTGTTCCATGTTACCGATCTCTTTCGGATTTGACGGGTCACTGATGTCATATACCTGGACATACGTATTGTTCTCATAATATCCATCATAAGCTTCTGAATCCTCTGAATTTCCCACCTGTCTTCCTAATGTTCCAAACAGAACTAATTTATCATCCTGTACATAAATGTCTTCTACATAGCGTTCTGCATCCTGTTCGATCGAGGCCAGCTTTTCCATGGACCCATTGTCAATAGCTGTAATCGTCACAACACTCCGACACAATGTATAAATATTTTTTCCATCGGTTTTGACAATATCGGCTTCCCCCACGCCGTTCTCACGGACATTCGTATCCGAATAACCCCCCGTGTCACTAACATTACTGCTTTCTGCTGTTGCTGCGTCTGCCGAAGACGCACTTTCATACAGTCCAATGGCCATACTGTTGTTATCCCGTGCCATCTGCTTATTATATTCTTTGATACATTTTTCAATTTCTTTATAATCTTTCGCTATTGTAAGTGTCTGGGTTGTCTCTGTCTGATCTGCTGCTGATGCGATAGTCGCTGCATCTAACGTTTTGTTGTTTCCTTTGTTGATCTGCTTGATTCCAACTGTCGCTCCAACTATCACACAGACACATGCCGCTGCTGCGATCGGAACGATACGTTTCCAGTTCTTTTTGTTCTTTTTCGTTTTTGATCCCTGCTGCTTTTCTTCCTGTCTTGCCTGAAGCATTTTCTGAATTGCCTCCGGTTCCAATGAGTCCGGAAGAATCACATCATCTGCCATCTGTCTCAAATCCTGCTCTAAACGCTTTTCATTCTCAATCTTCTTGTTGTTCTTTTCTCTATTTTCTTCCATCTTTTCCGCCTCCTTTTTCTATTCTTTTTTCAAACCCATCTCTTATAAGATCATCCTGTACGATCATCCTGCTTCCAACATCTTACGCATCTTTCCAAGTGCCCTGCTTTTCTTTGATCGAACCGTTGCAGCATTCATCTCAAGCATCTGCGCGATTTCTTCACTTCCATATCCAGCGAACACAGAATACGAAAGTATCATACGCTCTTCTTCCTCAAGCCTTGCAAATGCTTCCTTCACATCAAAATGCTGCTCATAGTCCGGTTCATGTCCAGCCTCTGGTGTCTCTTCCTCTGACACATGATTTCCACGCTTTCCCAACATTTTTCTGCATTGATTTCCTAAAATTGTAAAAATCCAGCTTTTAAAACTACTCTCATTCTTGAGCTTCGCAATATTTTCAAATGCAGATATAACGGTCTCACTTACCGCGTCTTCTGCATCTTCTGTATGCTTCATCATATATAATGCGAATTTATACATTTCCTTGCAAACGCCGGCATATAACAGGGAAAATGCTTTCGTATCTCCATTCTTCGCCTTGCGAACCAATTCCTCTTTGAATTGTATTTCCCTTGAATTTTCTTTATCCTTCATTCGTTCCCTCCTCTCGAATCATCTTTTTCATTTGAAGATTCTTATAACCATTTTTATGAATCACCTGTATTGGTTCATGAAGTCTATGAATAGTTTCACATTATCTTTATTATAGGTTATATATACTAGAGTCTTCAAATAGAAAAACTGTTGCAGATGAAAACTAAGAATTTCTTAATAAAAAGACAGCGAGATACAGGTCTTTTCCATATCTCGCTGTCTTTGGATGATTATTCACTCCTAAAGTGTTAACATATTTTTACTTCATCAATAAGGCTTTTCCTATTAATTCTGCACACTTTTTCAGTTCTGCTTCTGTATGGCTGGACATAAGCGCGACTCTAAGCCTTGCTGCTCCTTTAGCAACAGTTGGATAACGTATCGCTGATATAAAATATCCATTCTCATGAAGATAGTTGGAAACTGTCAGTGCATTTTCCTCATCACCAATAATAACAGGAATTATGGCAGTTTCAGATTTTACATTGATACCATATTTCCCAAGTTGTGTACAAAAATATTTTACATTGTACTGCAATTTTGTTACTCTTGAGATTTCCTTTTCAAGAACTTCGATTCCAGCCAGATTCGCAGCCATGGTTACTGGCGAAAGTGAAGTAGAAAATATGAATCCTCTTGCCACATTTCTCAGATAGTTTATCAGTCTTGTCTCTCCGGCCACATAACCACCTTCGCCACCTATCGACTTACTAAATGTTCCCATTAAAATATCTACCTGTCTTTTTTCCTGCCAGTATTCCCGGATTCCATGACCGGTTTTGCCGATCACTCCTGTGGAATGTGCTTCATCTACCATGGAAAACAATTGATTCTCTTCACAGATATCAAGAAATTCCGGAAGCTTTAATATATCTCCATCCATAGAAAAAACTGCATCACTGACAACAATGCCTGTCTCACATGGATTCTCCTGTATTTTTTTTCGCAGATCATCCATATCATTATGAGCATATGTTACAATTTTGGCTTTTGAAAGACGGCATCCATCAATAATACTTGCATGATTTAATTCATCACTAAAAACAGTATCTCCTTTTTTCACCATTGCGGATATTGTTGCTACATTTGCAACATATCCTGTGTTAAACACGATCGCTGCTTCTGTTTCCTTGTAGGAAGCAATCTTATTCTCCAGTGCATTATGTATCACTGTATTTCCGGTTGTAAGTCTGGAGCCACCGGAGCCAAATCCATACATAGCTGTCGATTCTACGACTGCTGATTTTATGGAAGGATGACTGGCAATATCCAGGTAGTTATTGGATGCCATTAATACATAATCTTTTCCATCTATAGTTACATGTGAACTCTGTGCTGATTCTATTGTCTTCATTGTGCGAAAAAGATGGTTTTCTTTTAAAGATACCAGTGCTTTATCAATTTTATCCCACTTCTGTGGTCTTTTCATATCTGATTTTTTGCAAATCTTTTTGGGTATATTTCTGACGATCACATGCTGATTCTGAAGAAAATCAATTGCTTTTTGTTCTTCTGCATCTGTTCCTCGAAACAGAAATATTCTTCCTCCTTTTTCGCTCCCCATTCTCTTCATCTTCGTGATTCTTCTATAACCGATTTCTTTTGAGCTCACATAACCGGTCACGTACTCGGGATCATCTGAAATACATATCTCACCAATAATACCAGGACAATTTGCCACTTTTGTCGCAAGTACAATTGCTTCTTCATAATGATTCTTCTCGTTTCCGATTCTGTCCCCTTTCATTCTCTCCTGATCCATATTGGTAGCACGAATCCCACGTTTTTTATCCGGTTCTAAACGAATGAGCCTGTCAACATCAAGAAGCATAGCTCCTCTCATGGCATAAGTTTCATCTAAGAATTGCATGACATCTTGCGGATTGTCTATTCCAGTTTCTTTTAAATATTTTTTTATCTCTTCCTGCCCTTTTTCCCATGTTTCGACCTCAATTGTCTCTACTGAAAGTGCATCAAGATAAATAATGTTCTCCTTGCAGACTTTATTTATCTTCAAGTTCAACGCATCTGCTTCACCCTTGGAATGATGCATTCCTCTCTCTATCAGCGCATTGGCAAATATATCAACATCCGGTGCCTCAACGATTTTCTCTGCTCCGGATATGTGTACATCCGTACCGTTTTCCTTTTTGCTTGCACGCATCTTAATACTGTACAATTCCTCCGCACTCATAGATTAAATTCCTTTCTGTTCAGTGAACCAGTCTTTCATGACATCAACAATCTGCCTGATCTCATTATCCTGTATGATATACGGAAACATGGCATACATAATATCGAGAAATGGTCTTGAAAATACTCCTCGTTGATATGCATACTCCTGAAATCCGATAAGACATGATGGGTCATGTACCTGGAAACAAAGACAACCACCCATATATCTGATTTCTTTGATAAGCGGATGAGTGAATCCGGAGACCAGATTTCTAACCATATCCTCTATATGCTTGATTTTTTCCATATAGTTTTCACGCTCAAATATTTCTATAGATTTTAATGCTGCACTGCATGCGACCGGATTTCCCATAAATGTAGGACCATGCATAAGTGCATCTGTATCCTTATCAGAATAGAATCCATTATATATTTTATGATTTGCTACTGTCACTGCATGTCCTATATACCCGGCAGTCAATGCTTTTCCAAGCACGATAATATCCGGAAGTACAAGATCAGACACAAAACGATTTCCAGTACGTCCGAAACCAGTTGCAACTTCATCAAATATAAAAACAACATCATATTCATTGCAAAGTTCTCTTGCCCTTCTCAGGAAATCAATACTATACATTTTCATCCCGCCGGCTCCCTGAAGAAGTGGCTCTACAATAAATGCATAAAATTCATTTCCGTGTGTCCGAAATACTTTTTCCAATGCATCCATTTCCGTTGGAATGTGAATTACATCCTTCTTATCATCTTCTGATAATATAAAATGATAATCCTCATCATCTCCGGCCTTCATACACATAAATGTATCTCCATGATACGAGCCGGTAAGCGAAAGGAGTTTTTTTCTTCCGCTGCCACGATTAATATTAAATTGCAATGCCATTTTCAAGGCAACCTCTACAGCAACCGAACCCGAATCTGAAAAAAAACAGTAATCAAGATCTCCCGGGAGAAAATCTTTTAGTTTTTCTGATAATTTCAAGACTGGTTCATGAGTAAGCCCACCCAGCATGACATGACTGAATTGATCAATCTGATTCTTCATTGCTTCGTTAATTTCTTTATTTTTATAGCCATGTATCATACACCACCAGGAAGATACGGAATCTATCATTTTATTATCCTGCGTATACAAATAAACTCCTTCTGCATCTACAATTTTATATGGTGTCTTCATTTTCTTCATCTGTACATATGGATACCAGATCATAAGTTTATCTCCTAAAATTATTCTTATTTTTGCTTTCCTCATTCCGTTATATTGTTATCTGTATAATGAAATTAATTCTGCTATATCAATATTCAAGTCCACGTCTCCCATGGAAACTTTCGCCAGAGTCGGAAGCCCCGTCATATATTCGCACATGCGTATATTATCTTCATGCATGATATTATCCGCTATATAATGATTAAAAATCATTCCTTTTATATTCATATTTCTGTTTTTCATATATTCATAAGTTAGTACAACACTATTGATTGTTCCAAGTCCTGCATCTGCAACCAGAATGCAGTCAAGTTCCATCTCATCTATTATATCTGTCAACCCAATACGTGCCTCATCAAAACAGATCGGACATAAAATACCGCCACTTCCCTCAACTGTTATATAGTTGTATTTCTCTTTTACTTTTCTATAATTATCCAAAACAACTGCCATCTCAACATGATTTCCTTCCAGACGTGAAGCCAGATGCGGAGAATAAGCATGCTCATAGATATACGGGCACATTTCCTCTACTGACTGGGAGATTCCTGATACATTCTTAACCCACAAAGCGTCACCAGGAATCAGCGTTCCATCTTCCTCTCTTTCATTTCCACTCATAGCAGCTTTAAAATAGCCTGGAGTCATCCCGTTCTCTTTTATCTTTTTTATAATCAATCCTGTAACGTATGTTTTACCAACATCCGTACCTGTACCGGTTACAAATATCCCTTTTCCCATTGCATTCTCCTTTTTTCTTGCATACTTTAGGCAAAGTATATACTTACTCGCAACTAATTGTCAACCTTTTTTATTTAATGGTTGACAATTAGTTGCTTATTGTATACAATAGCTTTGCTTTTAATCTCTCTCAATGGGAAATGGCAGAAATATTTTAAACAAAAGGATGGGAAAACTATGAATACTACAGAAGAATCAAAAGAAAGAATTTTATCCAATCATTTTTTTAGCGTCAAAAATCTGACTATGGACGGCATGTGGGTTGTTCTGCTGTTCATCTCGGGCTTATTTAAAATCCCATCACCCATTCCAGGAACTGAATTTCAATTATCAGCCCCATTAGCCATAAGCATCGGAAGAATCAGAGGATTTCTACATTATCTTACCATCGGCATCATTGCCAGCATTATTGGGATGATATTAGGTCTTCAGACTATATACAATGTCATTATCGCAATGGTGTACCGTATTGTAGCCGGTCTTATCTTAACAGTATTAAAAAAGGACCCACTGGCCCTCATTATTGCTGGTCCTGCCGGAACGTTTGCAGCCAGACTGGTATTGGCAACAATCTTGGGTGTTGCCTGGCAACCTTTAGTAGTAAGCGCAGCTCCTGGAATGATTTTTACTGCAATAACTGCCCCTGTTCTGACTTCAATTCTAAAAAGAGTCCTTAAGACAATTTCCTAAAACACCAACTCAGGAGCATCTATTTTAACAGCGAGATACAGGTCTTTCCCATATCTCGCTGTCTTTAGACGATTCTTTGCTTTAGCCTGATCCTCATAGTTCCAACAAATCTTCATTCTTGCATCCAAGCGCCCTGCTCAATCGCAACACATCAATTGCTCTGGTCTGATTGATATCTCTCTGTCTTTGCTCAAAGAGTTGTATCTGCCGCACAGATACTCCTGACAGTTCTGCCAGTTCTCGCTGTGATAGTCCCGCCAAATCACGAATTCGTTTCAGATTTGTCTCCGGATAATGTTGGTTCCATAATTCATCCAACCGCTCCACGAAATGTGCCAAATCCATCTCGTGGTATACTTCATACATATTTCGAATTTCCGTCATTGATACCGCCCTGTAGATGCGTGAAAATGTTCTTCCTCGATACCACTGATAATAGGCCAATGCCCAGCCACTCCAATATTCTGGTGATTTATCCAAATACATCTCATCTGGGTACTCTTCCATTACTAACCCAGAATCCCGAATCACTTCTTTGACTAACTCACACCCTGTTTTTCCGGCTACATAAGTAGGATTTCCAATTTCAAATTGCCGTGACACATTTGAAACCAGAAACATTTCAAAAAATTTATCAATATCCATATCATATGTGTTCACTGCGAAATCCAACATATCTCCCAATATTCGTTGGGCTGACGTAAGATAATCATCTGAATAAGCGTGTATCACCATTTTCCATACCCTCCCTCATGATGTCCAGCATGAATAACTCATGAATATCTGCACTTTCTTTTTTACGTCTTCTATATTCTCGTCTTGCTTCACGCTCGCGCTCCGCTTTCTTGATATAATATATTTCCGCATCTACATTTTCATAATTCTGAAAATAAATCGTCTCAAAAGCTTTCGGACTTTTTAATACAATCTGCTCGCCCAATTTACCTAACCGCATCGCCTCAGATAATTTTTCCAACGAAATTACTCCCGAAACAAAATCCTGGGCAAACGAAAAGTATGAATCATCTGCACGATATCCTACAATAATATCATATGAAGTAATATCTATCAGGAAATGCTCTTTTATGTATTTTTTCGCCTCTTCTGCAATACTTCCATTCTGCCAATACGTTCTATTATCTGCAAGAATAGCAAGCCAATTCAATATGTGGTATTTTGAATCATTCAGATTCAATACTTTTAACCCTTCCATGTCCAATTCATAAATATTCACATATCCATTTTTTTGCTTTGCACATGCCCACTCTCTTGCTAATTCTATATTTTCTGTACAATAAAAACCTCTTCCGTAATCATTGTGTCTGGCACCCTTCCCGAACTCTGGTTTTTCAATTAAGAATTCTGATCCATGATATAATATTTTTTTCATACCAGCTCCTCCTTATGTATTAAGTATATCGCTACAGCGATATACTTGCAAGAGATTTTGAGTCAGTGTACTCCTTACAGGAAACTCGCAAAAATATTTATGATATCGTTTTTTCAGGAGATAATGCTTTTACATCTGTCCGGTTTATTTTGTGTGTAACAAACAAATTGAATTGACTTTTTTTGTACGCAAGAATAAAATAAAAGCGTTGATTTTGCATTTTATTGACTGTATTCTGACCGAATGCTATGATTTGTGCGTAAAGAACAAATAGCAACCTAACAATAATGATGTTATTTCAAATCATTACTGTTAATGAGAAAAGAGATGCTGCATGGTGTTCAGGCCGTCCGAACACATATTGATGTGACAGATCCAACATTTACAGGTCTTAAAGCTGCTATTTTCCCCTTCAGTTTAAATTCTTCCCGTCTGTTTAAATTTCTTTCATCAAAAATCCCAGACATTTCATCGCCATAAATTCATGGTTACCGACCAGGCATATTGCATTTGGCATTTCCATAAGCTTTCTTATTGTCTTAATAGGATGAGGACCCCTATCAAGTACATCTCCCAAAATGTATAAAGTATCCGTATCTTTTAGATCAATCTTATCGAGTAATTCTATAAACATGTTGTACTGTCCATGAATATCCGAAATAACATATGTAGCCATAAAACCATCTCCCTTCTATCATCTAATTCATTGTGGATAGGACAATAATTCTGTCAATGTTCGCGGTTCATAATTCATCCAGGGTTTCATGCATCCTACATTTATTGCTTTAACTTCTGTTTTATACACATGCTGACAATCGCTTTCCACCATTTTCATCAAACAGCTTTGATAATAAGCATCCTCATTACTGTCATGTGTATGACCATATAGTAAAATGAATCCTTTCCCCATTCTTTTCCAACTAAAAATCGGATAATGGCTTAAAACGAGATTATAATTCTTTCCATTAGCTGAATCATGAACTTCTTTATAATCACAAACTTCTGCAAAAAGCTGATGATATCTATAATCCGACACATCATCATGATTTCCTTTCACAAGTATTTTTTGTCCCTTCAATGTAGAAATATAAGCAATCAAATCTTCATTTTTACCTCTATAACTTATGTCTCCAAGAATAAATACCCTGTCTCCATTTGTTATTTTACTATTCCATCGTTTCTTGATTGTCTCGTGCATTTCATCCAAACTTTCAAATGGTCTTTCATCAAACTTAATCGAGTTTTCATGAAACAAATGTAAATCACTGATATAATAATTCATTACGCATCGCTCTCCATATCATAATTATTCCTTAAAAGCTTGTACTTTTCACATGTGATTTAATCTGATTGATTGTAAGATTCTCTATATTATCTTCTGCATAAAAGCAAAATTTTCCATCAATCATCTCAGCCCATGGCACTTTTTCTCCAAGAAATTTATTCAGTGGGATTTTATATATTTCAGGTTCTTCCGGATATTCCAGAGCCGTACACCTTCCATCTTCGTTTATAAGTTTATCATAAGCCTCTATCACTAGTTTCTCATCTGTATAAATCCCCATAATACTAAGTTCTCCATAGGGGTATATTATTCCTATCAAATATACATAGTTTTCCATTATTTCACCACACTAGTTAATTTTTTAAATCAATCACTGCTCTTAAAGTTATAAATCGGTTTTAATATATCAATTATATCCACTGACTCTTTGATCATTTCGATGATATCCTCTGCTCCTTTATAAGCCATCGGTGCTTCATCCAATGTATTTTCATTTACGGATGTCGTATAGATTCCTTCCATCATCTTTATATAATCATCAAGTTTCAAATCTTTCTTAGCTTTCCTTCGCGACATAATCCTTCCAGCTCCATGAGGTGCTGAATAATTCCACTCGGGATTTCCTTTTCCAACAGCCAGTATACTTCCATCCCGCATATTGATCGGAATTAATACTTTTCTCCCTGCGTGTGCTGCAATAGCTCCTTTTCGCAAAATCATTTCTTTTGTATCAATATAATTGTGAATCGTATGGAAAGCCATTCCTCCAGGTATTCCTGTCATGCTGTAAATAATCTCAGAAATTTTGACTCTGTTTCGTTTTGCAAATTTCTGACATATTTCAATATCATGCAGATATTTTTCGAGATAGGAACCTTCTAAATAGCATAATTCATCCGGTGTGTCATCCCCTCTGTTACGTGCTAATTCAATTGCCTTTCTTTGATATATTTCAGCAACCTGTTTTCCTATATTTCTCGACCCTATATGGATAATCAAGTACTTTTCGCCTTTGCTGGATTCATCAACCTCTATAAAATGATTTTCGGAACCCAGTGTTCCGAGAGAACGATTCAGCCTGTCTACATTCTGTAGTTCATCGTAACATGCTAAATTTGTTATATCGAATACTTCTGTTGTTTCATCCCACGGGAGAAAATTTGGTACTTTGTCATCTGGTTTCCACACATTCATCCCTGACGGAATATAATGTGCGACTTCGTCCAGCTTTTTAAAATCAATATCAATTTTTCCAAGATTTACTGTAAGCATCCCACACCCAATATCAACACCAACTACATTAGGAACGGCTTTATCTGTAATAGTCATTGTTGTCCCAATCGTACAGCCTTTACCTGAATGAACGTCTGGCATAATACGAATTTTGGAACCTTCTGACATCGGAGAATCACACATACGTTTAATTTGATCAAGGGCCTCCTCTTCAACCACTTTTGTATAACAGATCGCACTATTAACTTTTCCTGTAATTTTTATCGTACTCATCGCGTCCTCCTTACACAATCTCCTCATACTCTTCAAACATAATCCGGACTCCACCTTCTTCACATTCCACATGATAATGTCCTGCATACCACTCTGTAAATTCCAGATTGTCATAAATATATTGAAGCCATTTTTCCGTTGACTTATCTACAGTTGACTGATCCAGTCCTGGAATAAATGCCCATACCGGCTCACATTCTATCGGAACTGTATGAGAAAGGACAATATCTAACTGCCAGTTCACTTTGTCCAGTTTCTGTTCCACATATTCTTTTATCATTTCATCTGGCTGTTCCGTCTCAAACCATGGCAGACCATTGCGTATCCTATAATATTTATCGATACTATATGCTCCACCGATCGGCATCACTTTTTTTCCATTGAAATTATAAATTTCTCCATCCTTAGCAAATAAAATATTGGGATACTGTTCTTCCACATACACAATTCCTTCATTCCATATCTTTTCTTCATATTCTGCCGCCTCCCATGGTCGTGCTTCGTGGTTTCCATGAACACAGAAAAATGTAATATCCATTCCTGATAACCGTCCCTTTAATTCTTTGTCAGACAGATCCAGCCAATAATTAATCCCTGCATCCCCTAAGATAATCATCACATCCTCTGTTGTAGTTTCATATCCATAGCAAAAATCTTCAATACGATCAAAGCTCCGATGTGTATCACCTGTAATATAAAAATGCACCTATCCTTCCTCCCTCTCAATTCTAACAATTTCCATCTCATCAATACTCTGTATTTTCGATTCTCTTATATGCTTAAACAACGTTTTCTCTCCCAGTAATTCACATGGAATTCCCACAATATCATAAGAAACTTCTTTCTCTTGTCCCAATGTTCCATGATCATCAACCCATTCAACCGTTCCGTAGCCTTCCCTTGCGTCCTCTTTTCCATAGGTAAAATACACCGTTTCTCCTACTCTGTACCTTGGTCTTCCTACTTTCTGAACAGAATCTGGTTCTCCTAATTCTTTGATTTCTTCATACAGTAGTTGAGCATCTATATATTGAATATTGTCATGGTAATGTCCGAAATACCATTGCGAATAATCTAATTTCTTTGCAATTTTATCCATCCATTCCTCTGTCGACAGATCTATCTTCTCTTGACATTCTTCATTCCGCCGATTCGGTCTATATACTAACGGACATGTATGAGAAAACACATAATCCACTTTCCAATCTACTTCATTCAATCTATTTTCTACTTGACTTTTTACTTTGTCATCTGGTTGTTCGTCCTGGAACCATGGAAGGCCTGTTAAAAGTCGGTATTCTTTATCGCGACTGTATGCGCCACCGATTGCAATCGCCTTTTTCCCATCAAAATCATAAATTTCTCCATCTTTTGCAAATACTATATTCGGAAATTCCGGCTCATAATATACCTCTCCTCCACGCCAGATTTTTGTTCTGTAAGTTTGTATATGATAAGGTCTTTCCTCATGATTCCCATGCACGCACAGAAAATAATTAGGAAAATCCGCAAGTATTTTTTTATTCTCACGATCCTTGTCAGCTCCAAAATAATTCAATCCGACATCTCCCAATAATATAATTACATCCTCTTTTCCAAGTTTTTTATTAAATCTCGCCAACTAGATTAACTTATCAAAATGTGCATGACAATCTCCTGTTATGTAGTAACCCATTTCCTACCACCTTACATATATTATTCATCTTCTGTTCACTATGCTGAAAATTGTAAATTGCCTTCAAAATCTCAATTATATTTATCTGTAATTTCCATTCTCATTTATAGCGTTTTGAATATATAGATTCATTTCGTTTCTTATTTGTTCCATCTGTTTTCCAGTATCTGGATTTGTATACGGAATCCTTCCTATAATTTTATCCACATAATGGTTATCTCTTATACTTTCATATGTCGCTTTAAAATTTATATCATAAAAATATGCAAGATAAGATATCCAGTAATCCATCTTTGTCTTTCTTGTCTTTAATAGAATTGATTTATGATTTTTGAATTGTTGCATAACTTCTGGCGTAATTTCCGACATTCCTACCTGTTCTGCCGTAACTCCCAGAAGAGTTTCAATTGCTGTTTCGAGTTTTACTCTGCAATTGTCAAGTTTATCTGCATCACGTATGATTTGAGCATGCATCAACTCTCGCTCATTCGTAATTTCTTTTAAGCAGTAATCACTGTGATGTCCAATTGCCCTTTTGATAATTTCATCCCATTTGTCTTCTTCGACAAAACGCCGAATCAGTCTCTCCTCAAATAAAATTCTCACACCGAATGCTGCATGATCCATCGTTCCCGGTTCAAAACTGTTGTAACATTTTAATTGTTCAAATCTTCCAATATCATGCAACAATCCAATAATCTGAGCGAGCTCACAATCTTCTGCGGACAGTTTCATATTTTCTGTAATTTTTTTACTGCATTCCATCACTCCATAAGTATGCACAATCTTCAACTTTATCTTTTCATTTTTTTGGTCATAATCATTCAAATAGTTTTCAAAAGCTTTCTTCGCATATTGTAAATCAATCATTTCGTTTTCCCACCTTATTTTCAAGATTTTTCAACATAATATTCCCGTCCTGTATCTAGACAAACTGCAGCCAAACGTCCATTTCTTCGATTACAGCCACAATCAATCGCAATATGATGATTCTCCCTGTATACATAACCCGGTCTTGGATTCCCCATAATTCCTTGTGTCGGTGTATGTCCTGTCACCACATATGTATCTTCAAAATATTGGATATCATACTCAGGCCTGTCCCAGATTAATTCTTTTATGGAATATTCTTCCATCTCTTTTCCCGGATAATAATTTCCCAATCCGCCATGAACCAGTAAATATTCTTTTCCATTAGCCGTCAGTTCTTCATAGATTGTAAAATCTTTTATAAACTCAATCACTTCATATTGTATTTCCCGGCTCAATGCCCGAAATTCGTCGATGGTTGACTTGCTACCGTTGTATTGCCAGCTCACAAGATTCTCTAACATTTTTTCATCAACTTTTTCGATAGAAATCTCTGTAATTTCCTGCATTAAGAATTCCAGACACTCTAACGCCATAAGCTCATGATTTCCTGTCAGACATACCACATTTGGCATTTCCATAAGCTTTAGAATAATCTGAATCGGATGCGGACCTCTGTCCAGAATATCTCCGAGAACATATAATGTATCCGTCTCTTTCAAGCAGATTTCCTCCAGCAATCTGATAAACAATTCGTACTCTCCATGAATGTCTGAAACAACATAAGTAGCTATGTCAATCATCCCCTTTCGTTCCCAAAACACCCTAGCGCACTCTAAATTTTTCCGCTTCCGGTATCACCTAACATGCAAATCCAATCTTCTTTATCTGTCTTTTCATTTCCGTCGGAATCTCTGGAATATCGCTTTCCTCAATGGTAGTCAGCACTTCTGTTGCAATTTTTGTTTCGTCCATCTGACATATTCTTTCTGCCAGATTCATCTCTGTTTCTTCCAACATTTTTCTAGCAAATCTTCCATTTCCATAGTCTCTTCTTTCTTTTACGCTCTCGAAATTCTTTTTTAATTTTTTCATTCCTGCCTCTGTGATTGTCATTTGTTTTCTTGAAAGCATCAATTTTGTAATCTCACAAAGTTCCTCAACAGTGTAATCATCAAATTCTACGCTAAATGCAATTCTGGAACGCATACCCGGATTTCTGTCAAGAAACGCCTTCATTGGTTCCGGATAACCGGCAAAGATTACAATCACATTATCCCTATGATTTTCCATCTCCTGAACGATCGTATTGATTGCCTCATCGCCAAATCCATTGTCATAGCCGTCACACAGTGAATAAGCCTCATCAATAAAAAGGACTCCTCCTTGTGCTTCTTTAAACTTTTTCTTAACTAACGGTGCCGTAGCTCCTACGTGTTCACCCACAAGATCTGCACGCCCTGCCTCTACAAACACGCCTGTTGATAATATTTTCTCATCTTTCATAATCTCTGCAAACAATCTGGCTACCGTAGTCTTTGCTGTTCCCGGATTTCCTGTAAAGACCATGTGTAAAGAAGCCTTATCCCTTTGAAGACCTTTCTCCATACAAAGCTTGTTTATCTTATGTTTGGCAATCGCTTTATGGATTACTGTTTTAACAGAAGCTAATCCGACCATTTCGTCTAATTCTTTTCTGGCTGTTCCTGATTCTCTTTCCTTCTTTTCTCCTTCTCCCAACATCTGTATATCCGACTTCGTAATCTGAAAAAGCTCTTCCTTTTGAATGTCACTCGCACTTTCGCTTGTTGAAAGCAGCCTTACTGACTGTTGTCTAACCGCACGTTCCATCAGATTACGGACATATCTTCCATTCCCAAAATCATCAACATTTCTTACTTTTTCAAAGATGTAATGTGCCTCTTTTATAGCGTCATCTGTTGCACAGAAGTCCTTCTCACGGATCATCAGCTTAAAAATATCTGTAAGTTCCTCTGTTGTGTAATCTGGAAAATCAATCCAATATGGTATTCTGCTTTTCAATCCTTCATTTCTCTTCATAAATGCTTTCATTCTTTCATTGTATCCTGCAAGAATGACAATCACATTTTCTCTTTGATTTTCCATTTCCTGAAGCAGCACTGTAATAGCTGTGTCACTCTTCATAGCATACGCTTCATCTATGAACAGAACACCTCCTCTTGCTGCCAGAAATGCTTCTCTGATAGCACTTACGCATCCTATTCCATCCAGATCCATTCCTCCACGCTCAACAAATGCACCACTTTTTAAAATGCCTTTTTCTTTTGTAATTCCTGCAAACAGTTTTGCAACTGTAGTTTTTGCACTTCCAGGATTCCCGCCAAAAATCATATGCATCGAACTGGTATGATAATCATTTCCTTTTCGTTTTTTTCGTTCTTTTTCAACAATATCTGCCGTAATAATCTTATCAATCTGCTCTTTTACAATTTTCAGGCCAATCATGTTATTTAACTTTTCATAAGCGGATACTTCATTTTCATCTCTGTCCAACAAGAAATCTTCCGAAAAATTGTAATCATATGCTTTCAATATATTTTTATTTAGACACCATGCTTCAAACTGCTCGTAAGCCCTCAATACATCTGTCTGCGAAAACTTATGTCCTGGGAACAATGCCATGAACTCCTGTGCCTGTCCTGCATATTTTGAATATTCGGATTTTTCAATCAACCGCTGCATATAATCGACCGCTGCTTTTCTATCCCCTGTTCCTTCTCTTAACATAATCGTCATCATATATCTTTTTAACTGTGGCAAGAGATAATAGGCAAATCCCGGATGATCCATATCATATGTAAATACAAACAGGCATTGGTTCCTGTACTTCTTTATAAGTTTCTCCAGATATTGACTTGCCATTACATAATCAACCGGATCATACCCAAACTTTTCAGATAAATCTAAAACAATCACTCCGCCATAACTGTTCTCGATAATTTCTTCAAGATGGTTATTTTTCCTAAACAAATCAGGTTCTATTTCACTGACGATTTCCATTCTTCTGCTGTTGATTCGATTCGCTTTGCGTAAGTTCTGAACAAGTACTTCTGTCATTTCACCTGCTGCTTCAACACTACGACTGGATATCACATAATGAACCATATTTCCACTGTATTCAGATAGATTTGCATGCACCTTTATATTTCTCAGTTCCTCCACAAAATCCCGATGGTAGATACTGCAGATCTCACACTCCTGTTCAGAAATAATACGCTCCTTAAAATCATAAGGAAATGGTCTTGTATCATTCATACAAGAATAATAATAGATCCATAGATTCGACGATTCTATGATCCGATTAGAATAGTCAAAACATCTTCTTCTTTTACATTCAAGAAAACATTCCATGAACTGATGCATCGTTATTTCATATGGCTCTACTTTTACCTGCTTTATTCCAAATGTATCTCGCAACATTTCAAGAATACCTTCATATACATTTTGAAAACTTAGCTTCTGTTCATCGAAAGAAAAGATTGCAGAAATCAGATTGTCCTCTTCCCGATACACTAAAAACGTCCTGTTATTTTTCATATTCTGATACATATACGAGTTGATAGATTCGAGTACATTGTCGTAACCATAGTGTCTGAGTTCGATTTTTGCATTTTCCTTAATCTTTTCTGTATTTGTACCCAATTCAAAACCATAATATCTCACACTCTTTTCCTCCGTAAAAAAACTTTTGATAATCATTATGAATATCACTAACAACATAATGCATTTTTTATTTTCTCCTATAACATTTTTGCCACAGATTCGGATAATCTCTAAGATTAAGACGAGATTCTTCTCTCCAGATAGGCTCTCCCCAATGACGATAATCGCATATATCCCCTTGATTCATTTTCTTTCCGATAATAGTTTGATTTTCCACTCTGACTAGCATTAGGGTTCAATTTTGATCTTCGACGAATTCTTCTATTTGCCATCTTTTTAGCAAATCGATTTTTATAAAGTGATATTCGAATCGTTCCACTTGATAGCTATCTACAATTTTTTCATCTTCTGGAAGCTCGTAAGAATTGAATTGTTCTATTTCTCCACTCATATTTAAAGTAACAGATGCTACCGCAGTACCGTCATATGCACAGTATTCTTCCGTCTCAAAACCCAAATTTGGATTTCCTCGCCACGGATTGCGTACAATTTCGTCTGCATCTGTATCTACAATCATCTGCTTACTTATCCGACATTTCAATTCATATATCTGCATATATTTTTTTGCATATTTTAAAGCTCTATTATAATCAGAGAAAAATTCACCATTTTCATATTCCAAATCTTCGACAACATAGACATATTTTCCGAACTGATTATGGATAAATGTTTCACATTTTACTTCCCTGAAGCTATCCTCTTTTAATTATTCGCCTTCCTCGTCAGACAAATATTTTATAATCCCTTCCTGAATCTCTCTTGCTATCTTCAGCTCTCGTTCATTCATTCCACTGGCATTTTTTAAACTCGGATGAAAAAGAGCATCGATCACAAAAGCCGTACCTTCTACACTATCATTTACAAGGAGAACTCCATATTCTTCAATATGTTTTATTTCATCCAATGCCTGCTTTAACCTTCTGTGAATGGATTCTTTGCTCTCAGTACCTCTATTTTTTAATCGATGTAATAATTCTTCAAATGATGGTGGAATCAAAAATACCGACTGAATTTTTTGTTTTTCTCTAATCTGTCTCGCTCCCTGCGAATCAATCTCAATTATTACATTTTTTCCCTTAAAATAATTCTTGTAAACATCCTTTTTAAGTGTTCCATAATATTCTCCGGCATACTCAGCAAATTCAAGAAATTCATTCTTGTTTATCAAATCTTCAAATTCTTCTCGCTTCTTAAAATAATAAGATTTTCCATCCACTTCACCTTTTCTTGGCTTTCTTGTTGTAGCTGATACAGATACGACATACTTTTCAGGATATTCTGTTAATAATTGTTGTATAACAGTCCCTTTTCCAACTCCTGAAAATCCAGAAAGAATCAATAATTTTCCCGGTGTGGCTTTTATATGATTCTCATCAATATGCTTATATAAACACTTTTTTCTATAGTTTTCATAATCCTCCACCACAATGTCATATTCAATTGTTTCAATTTTCCCATGTACCCTGTAAATATCTGTTCCTACAATAACTCCTTTACATTTTGTCTTTTTCTTTCCATTATCGAAATAAAACTCCACCAAATCATCTTTTTCAAAAAGAGGTGTACGCAGTTCATATCTCCAATTGATTTTTTCTATTTCATCCTCTGTCCTGGCATGTAAAAGTAACGTAGCTTTTATGCAAGAGTCTTCCCATCGATAATAAATCATCTTCTCCGGAGTTGGAAGATTTTCCATGAACAAATCATAAATATCATTTCGCACAAATAACTTTGTACATGACACATTTTCTGCTAACTTCCATTGTCTTGTATCACACTGATTTAACACTGGAAATAAAGAAACCCATTCTCTATGATAGTTAAGATTATTTAACTCAGGTCCGTAAAATTGATAAGATCTACCATCTTCAGCAATCATAATCACGCACCCTGGTCCACCCATTCCAGATGGCGCATAAAACCCATAGGCAACAATTTTCTCAAATAATTCTTCTGTCAAATCTGATAATTTTAACTGTATTCTATCTTCAAATTTCATACTCATCCTCCGCAGTTATTTTGCATCTTCCATTAACATTCGGATTTTTTAAATTCAGTTTTTTCGGATTATCATTGTGATAATACCGATAGTTTAATTCATCTACTATTTTCATAACGTTTCGTATTATAATTATTGTACATCATTGCCTTAAGTTTCCACTTCTACTCCTGCCAGAATTTCCGCTAAAGTTCGCGGTGTATAATTCATATAGGGAAGCATACATCCCACATTACATGCCCGTAACTTTTTGTCATATACGTGTCTACAATCATTCTCCTGCATCTGTTTCAGACAGTTTTGATAAAACCGGTCTTCTTCACTTTCATGTGTATGTCCATACAGCAAAATTTTTCCACGTCCCATGTTTTTCCAAGAAAAAATCGGATAATGAGATAATACCAATCCATATTTTTCTTTTCCAACTGAATCATAAATTTCTTTATAATCACAAATTTCTGTAAATAGCTGTTGATACCTGTAATCAGACACATCATCATGGTTGCCTCTAATCAGCACCTTTCTTCCTTTTAGACGCGCCACAAAAGCAATCAGATCTTCATTTTTTCCTCGCAAACTCATATCACCTAATAAATATACAAAATCACCATTCGTCACTCGATCATTCCAATTTTTCAGGACCACTTCATGCATTTCCTGTACAGCATCCTCCAATAATCTTTCGTCTTTCATTCATCACAAATAGGCCACAATAATTTCCACTCCTCATTTTCCGCATGATCTGGTTTATGTATGCATTCTCCTTCCATGAAACAGATTTCATTTCTCTTTTCACAATATAAAATACCATTCATATCCGTTGTGCGAAGATCATTTTCGCTGTCATTTACTAAACAGACATTCTTCGGAATCTTATTCTTCACAATAATTGCTTCTAATAATTCAAAAGTCATATATTTCTCCATTTCTAATCAAAATCATTCCTATTCATTTCTTACTGTATCTATCTTATCTAATTTCTTTAAGGCATGTCTGGAAACTTAAAATTTCCAGTCTTTTTCCATAGGAACTATAATATCTTTCTTCGTATAACAGCCCCAGCCAATTGCATTATTCCTATCGGCTATACGTTTCTTTGCCTCTTCCAGCGTCTGGCATGAACAGAAAAATCTGCCTGGATTAAAAAATGTTACCGGCTCATCGCCTCCATCCGGTGGTGGATACGATAGAGGTTCACTTAGATCACTATACTGGTTATAAAAAATATTATATGCTTCTATTCCCATTCCCCACTTTCCGGATTCTTCATCAAAAGATAACTGTCCGTCCTGCTGGTATAATATACTCCAAATAGATCCTGTGATACTTCCATTTTCCTTACGCCTATATAAAGTAGTGTAACATCCTTCCGGTTTATATCGGTCTTTAGCACTTTCAAACAGAATGTATAAATCATTCCATTTCATATCATTCTCTGTCAGTCTTATTTTTTCATATGCCTTTTCTTTTTCCTCTCGTTCCTTCTTCTCTCGCTCAATTATCTTTTCTGTTCCGGCATACACAATCCGAATCACATTTTCTTCTGGAACTTCTAAAAGCGGCCATATAACCTTATTTACCGTAGGCATCATATGATAGTGTTTCTCTATGCTTTCCATGGCAGAAATCACTTTATCATATAAATCATTTCGAATATAAAGATGCACACCGATTCCCCAATAGTATTCTTTAAATCGTGATTCATCTCGAAACGGAACTATTTCATCAAGTTTAAACCAGTCATACTCAACCAAACCTCGTTGATCTGCTAAGTATTCTTCTCCGTCTTCTGTATACATAAGCAAGGTGCCTGGCCCGCCTAACCCGGATGGATAAGAATATGCAAAACAAACTACACGGTTAAATAATTTTTCGTTAAGATTTTCAAATTGAAACATTGTCATGTTCACCTCACAAATACTTATATTTCAGAACTACTTTTTACAATGAAATCCGCCCATCGTATAAGATTTCCATAGGATTCTATTCTTTTCTTACTGAATAATTATTTGACGCATACTTCAGCTTTTCATTTCTCCTCCAAAAGGCTTTCAGACTCCGCTTTGATTCTCTGCCATATTATTTTTTCCTCCGGCGTCAGCTGTTCGTTTATAACAATTGGTAAAGGAAGCTCATCTTCCCTACGAATCCGTGTATCTTCTTCCGTCAGTTCCTGTCTTGCCTGTTTCACAATTTCTGGCTTTATATCATCCATCCGAAGTATGATTTCATCATCGACCACCTCAAAGATTGCGTCAAATCCCTCCGCAGGATTCGGAAATTCCATCTGCTTCTTTTGATTTTCATATACTTCTATATTTTCTATATCCTCTCGGTTCTTGCTGTTCTCCATCCAACGTTCATTACTCGGATGCATCACATACACTTCTATTTTTACATCCATTGCCTTGCGTATTTCGTCAATATAAGCTATCCGCCGCTTTGCTTTAAAGAAGGTCTGTTCAGCTATTACATCATTGCCTTGCTTCAGTTCATTTATAATGTCATGAAGATGCTTCTCATTCGCTTTTTTTAGACAACGAAACTGTTCTTCAAATGTAATCAGCTCCTTGTTACCATGTTCATCGTAAACCTTTTGCTGATAATCATAAACATCAAGAACAACAGCCTTTTCGTTAGCCCAGTGATGTTCTATAAAATAAGTTTTCCCCGCTGCATTTGCACCAATCACAAAGGTTAATTTCTGCATATTGCTCCCCTCACATTTTCTATATCTGTCCTCCCTGTATCCGACAAAACAATCACCATTCTCTTATTCATGCAAGAATCATAACCTCTTTTTTCCAGAGCCTTTATAATATCCTTATCGTTTTCGTCAAAATTGTCCTTCATACCTATACCGAAAACAAATTTATCATTATACTCATCAGGAATATCTCTTTTCCATTCATATAACTTGTACGACCAGTCCTCTCTGTTAACAACAGCAAAATTACGACCTATCTGTAAGTATGGTTTAATATCTTTGAATAAAAGAACCTCTTCTGCTTTTCTTTCTATATCACGTGGAGTTTTATGAAGAACAATCTCAATTGCAGGCTCAAAAGTGCACTCCTTCATTTTTATTGAACTGTTCGTGTCATCCAAATTCTGGGGAGAAGTGTATACATCCTTAGAAAATTCGACATCGACCATTCCTATTCCATATACATATAAATCCTTATATTTTTCAGCCGGAATATCCGAAATCATCAAATAATCGTGATAACATCCATCCTCAAAACATATTGATAACCTAACGTTTCTTGCCAAATATTGCCTGATTTCCTTGAACTGAATTGCCATAATCATCTTCTCCTTTATTCTTTATCTCTACTCTATTTTTGCACAATTCAGCAACGGTCATAGGTCTGTGATGTGCTTGTACAAATGCCGCTGCTCGTTTTATCCCTTTCACCATTTGAATTTCCTGATCTGAGTATTCACCATAATCTGTCACGATGTCTACATGTTCCGGATCTTTCAAAATCTCAAACAACAGACTTTCGAATTCATGAACATGATCCATCTCACCATTATGCATGAAATGATAGATTAAACCTGTTCCTGAAAACTCCGATGCAATATAATTAATATCTCCACTTTCAAATCCGTATCCTGTCTGCACACACCAAATACTGGAAGCATCATCTTGAACCGGAACATATTCCCCAAGATATTTCTGTTCTAACAAGTCATCTGAACCGCCTGCATATTCAGGTTGATTATCTGCATCCATACTAATATTCTTTTTACTGTAAAGATTCGTTAGATAGTTGAGATACGCCATTCTTTCATCTTTTTCATTCAACGTCATGCGCTCAATATATATTGGATTGATGTGTTCATGTTCAAACTCTCCCTGATAAGCTACTCCGTCAAATTTAATATCTACACAAATCTGAACATCTGAATAATCCCCTCTTAGATTTTTATATAACTCATAATCCTTATCAAAATAACTGAGGATGATTCCTACTTTTTCACAAAACTCAGTTGTATTCCAGCCACCATAGAGACTTCTTACAATGTCACCATGTCTGAAATCATGCGGAATAAATACAAAATCAAAAAGTGACTCATTATAAGGCAATGCTCCTAATGCAGTATTACACTTTCTGTAATACTTCTTATCCTTTTTTATCTGAACTAATGCCTTTGATATTCTGTCTTTCAATGTGTCATCAGATATTTTTTCCTTAAAACTATTTAACCAGCTTACTTTTTTCTCGTAGGAAATCATAATGTGATTTGCGACAATCGTAGCTTTCTCCAAATCCGTAAATTCATGATGAATGCTATGCAAATAAGCTCTTGTATCTTTTGATGGAATAAATTCATCAATAAAATTCCTTTCCATTTTTTCCTCCAAATAATTGTGACACCAATCTTTTAGGATATACGTTTCCTTAGTTCTTCATTCTCTTGAACTCCTTTTTGTTTTTCTATATCCTTCAGATAATCCGCCTTAGTAAACATATTAAAAATTGAACCCTCAAATATGCCCTCGGTCACCCGAAGACCTTGAAAATACCTTTACAGCTACAAATGTCAGCACAGAACATCTTGTCGAGGTATCCCTCTCGTTTTACTCGTCGGCAAAACTCATATTCCATGGACCCTACATATAAATTTCTTCACTGCAGGCAGAATCCTTACTGATGTAGACCTGTCTAGCTTTCACCAGCCACAAGCCTGGTCGCCGTTGCGATATCTTGCCTTTAGCTACTCACTTGTGATTTGATTCCATATATGCTTTTCACATATATCCGGGCGTTCATGCAGCAGCGCCCATGCGGCTTGATGTGTTATCGGTTTCGGCTGTGTAAAATCATCACCTTCCGGGTGAGGCATCAACCGTTCTTCCTCTGCATCGAGGCTGCCTATCGAAACATCAACAAATCGTTCACAAATGTATTACTACACTCAACCATCCGTTAAGATGATTTTCAGTCTGCAACGATATTTTCAAAGTGCCATGACCGAATAAAAAACTCTTGGTGTCAACTAACACCATCCTTGCGTCTCCGCTCGGATGAACTCTAACAGGTTCTCCTCTTAAAATAACCTCTGTATTTGCTCATTCATTCCTCTTACGACCATGCGCCCAATCTCTACTGGCGATAGAGTTGTGATGGGCGTGGCATATTTGAAAGTTCAATCCTTTTTTTTGTTATCTCTCCAACCTAATTGCTCCCTTCATGATTTTATAAACAGCATCAGCTTTTTATCTGTGACTGATTATATCGTTTTGAACATTCTATAAATCAGCACATCTAATGCTTTTCAGGTTTATTTTATGCTCCTACCAGAGTTTATTATTGGATTTTTCTACACTTTCCACAAAATTCATCCGGTACACAGGCTTTATCGTCAATATAAATATCACAGAAAATCTTACGTGAATTATTTCCATAATAATCAATCACTTCCGGCACATTATCATTCACTGCATCAAATTCAAGCTTTGCTACTTCTCTACACCATGAAAGTGCCTTATCCAAAATCACTCCCGATCGACACGTCCAAAGAATAAGTTTATCCCCCGCCTTTTTATGTATTTTCAAATAATCAATGAGAGGCTGATTTGGTTCTCCTGTATCTGGCCAAGTAGAAAAACACAATGTTCCATCAAAATCTACCGCAATAATCTGTTTTCTATCCATATCTTCATGCATCTCCCTCAATGTATTTTTAATCCCACCTCAATGTAAAGCTCTGTTTTTCCATTAAATGATCTAGTAGTTTACCGGAACTGCTGTCAATAATCTCAGCATGCAGATCATCTATCTCCTGTATCAGAGTCTGTGCTTCATTTTCTGATAGTCTTCAGTTTTTAAGTAATATACAGCTCCTCTTTTCATAACTACTTCATCCATCATTCATTCCCTCTCTTTCCTCTACATATTTTTTTATAAATTCTTTTAAAACAGTTGCAGGATTTTTCTTTTCTCCCTTACAAAATGTCTTGAATCGAAAATACAAATCTTCCTTAATTGTAAAAGTTATCTGTATATTTTTATTCTTAATATATTTCACGCCTACCTCTTTTCCCCTAGAATTTCTAATCCCACCATATCTATAGCTTCTTCTACGGTTATCCTGCCTTCAAGCAAAAGAAATACCGGCACACTTAAACTATTCAACAAGCTAGGAAGCGCTGCTGTAATAAAATCTTCTAGCTCCAACACATCCATCTCAAAATGCGTATATGGAATAAGCATTGTAGCTGTAATATCTTGCATTTCATCTTCGGTAATATAGAATCTTGGCGATATTAAATATTGAGATTGATATAATACTCCATCCATACCATCTGAAACACCTACCCATAATCTGGCATTTATATAATTCATCAATCTGTATAATTCAGGCAAGTGCTTCGACTTTTTGCAGATTTCCGCACCCAATTCCGAATAATAAACTCTTACTTCCATAGAGTTCTCATAGAGCCAGATGCACCCTTCTGTAATATAATCAGGGGATCTGTCACAATTTTTAAAAACCATCTTTATTCTCGGTATACCTTCCATCTGATCTGTTTCAAAATATAGGTTATGTAGTTTTAAATATGAGGTGACTTCTGATATGATCTTGATACTTTTTCTTTTCTTATGTTGTTCTATAAAGTTTTCAACCAAAATTTTTTCCTGTTTTCTTTCACGCTCCATAATCAGTTCCCCCTTCTTCCTTTTATGTTGAGATTGTACTATATTAATTAGTTTATAAATCCGCACAAATCGATTCTTTTGGAAATATTATCATTACATTGTAGCCATTTCTCCAAAATAAAGTGGGAACTTATCTTGTTGTCTCTATACATCTGATACCAGACTCTGTATAACTTAATTTTAAAAATAGCAATTCTGGGACTGTATGAGAATCATCATGCTTATATTGTTCTAATAATTTACATAATTGTCTTTTCGAAGAAATCCAGACAAAATCCGTAACAATATCATCCTCACAGATAGGCTTCAAACAAAAAACTGCACTAATCTCTTCATTATCCAAAGAATCCAAATTTTCCTCTTTAACTGTAATGCCTTTCAATGTGTTATTTTGCAGCTGGTACAATTTTTGCCTGAATTTTTTAATCTGTTTCGCCTTGTACACATCACATCCGCTTACACATTTTATCACATCTGACAGATACTGTTCTTCCTGAAGTACTATATGCTTTGCGAAGGAACTGTTTCTCTGTTCCAATTCCTCTATTCTAAATTCCCATTGACCAATAAATATGTCCAGAAATCCTTCCGTATTTCCGCGATTTCTATATCTCTTTTCATACTCATCCTTTAAATTTTTCTCCGGATATATAAGCGTATACGGTATTTGATCTTCTTCTAGAAAATTCAATATCAAATCGATAGTCGGTATTACAATAGGTATTTCCGGGCAATAATAAAGTAAATATTTTATTGCCCAATAATAATACAACACCCAGTGACTTCTAAGGATCAGCTCCTGATTGGCTTTTACCTGTTCCCCATTTCTGTCGGATTCTATACTCCCATATATTTCTGGAAGATTCGTGTATTTAAAAGGCATACAAATCAAATCAATTGCTTCCGAATGCTCTTGACAAAAGTAGCTCTTTCCTGTTCCTGCATAAGCCGCATATATCATGGTTATTTCCCTCTCATAATGAAATTTTGCTTTCCAAAGGTTCTTTTTACAACTTTTTCTTTAAAGCCTCAATAATTTTATTTGTTCTATATTTTATAACCTCCTCTGATTTATCTAGAAAGTCTTCTAAAAGTTCAAGGTATTCATCTGCTTCATAATATGAAATTTCCGGATCCGTTCCATTAGGATCTGTTACTTTTAATCTTTCTTCTAATGGTGTTTTGAACAGTAACACTGGTTCGCCATTTTTAAAATACGGTTTCAAAAAAAACTGTTCTTCCCATTCTTTAATAGGCAAAAACGCTGGGTTATATTCTGGATTCATCTGAAGTTGCATCTCAAATCCACTTAAGTGAATATCTCCTCTCTCTACTTTCTGTTGGTATTTTGCAATTGATATTAAGAACCAATCAAAATAATCCCTCATTCCTTCGCATTCTTCTCTGTTGTAATATCCGGCTCTTGCTCCGTTAATACCGTTTCTCAGAGCTCCTCTATTAGGAATTAGAATAAAATTTCCTATACAATGGTAAGATTTTGAGAATTTTCTTATCTTTGTCCATAAACGCGGATTTTCCTCTGCATGGTAAAACTTTGCTCGAAAAGCGAAACTCCTATCCTTTTTTCTATCTTCTTTGCCGAATAAAGAACCGAAAGAATTCATAGTATCACCTCTAAAAGCATGTTCGTTGTTCCAATTCCACACACCCATTTTTTCAAAAGTCAAATCATACAAATCGCCCCAAAGAATAATGTATATAGCTTGTGTGATAAGATACATATCTGGATCGATAATATCGCCAACATATGTTGTTAAATCTGTAAAATCAAAATCTCTTAACTTCTCAATATCTCCATCTAAGATATCTCTCACAAAATTTTTAAAAATTTCTATACTCTTCTTATAATCATTAGTACTTTTGTAATCTCTTTTATTCATATTTTTTATCATTCCTTTCGCTTCGCTCAAGACATAAACAAGTTATAAAAATCTTGTACCTCTATTTTTTGCTTTATAGTTTTTTTCAACACCTTCTAACATATTCAATCATCCCATCAATTGGATAAACTTATACTGGATATACTTATGAAAATCCAAATAACTAATCTCTGGTCCATGTTCAAATATAATAGAATATTCTTTAATCGTAAAACTATCAAAACTGCACTCAGGGTAATATTCAAGTACTCTATGAAAATCATACTCTTTCCTGTCTGCTGTCGTTTCTATCACCAAGCAGTACTCCTTGGTATGATAGGCTGAAATGAATTTGATTGGTTTTATGTCCGGAGAATTTTCTTCCGGTCTCTTTAATCTCCAGACGAATCTATCATCATGAAGCCCAACAGGTAAATTCTTGCTGTCGTCTCGACGATATGCACTCCTATCCAAACAGATATCCACAACTTCGCCTTCATAGGGATACAAACAACAAAAAGGGACCTCTATTGTTAACCCATTTTCCTTATTTATGGCTATAAAAACCAAATCTTTAACCAAAATATCACTTGTCGCATCATATACTTCTGATTTCAATATATATCCACTCCTCTCGCTATTTCTGATAAAATACTAAATTAATAATACATATGCATCTTCTTGCATATATTGGATTAAGGACTCGCCTGCCATCTATCTCACCAGACACCCTTTCCATTCCGACATTCCAATATTTACTTCTATTCCAGAATTAAACTCAATCGCGTCTTCCTCCATTCCATCAGAGAAGATTACTCCATTTTCAGGCATTTTAGATAATACCCGGAACGGATCTCCTTCACCAATCGTTCCAAATACAACAGTGGCATCTGTTGTATTTGAAGGAAATGGCTCTCTAACAACAAAACTTAACTTTTTCTCATCCCATCCAATCTTTTCATAATCACCACTACCATCATAACCAAACAATCCACATGCAGCCTTTGCCTGTGCCATTACTGACTTGTACCATCCGGTCTGCCCAATTCCTGTAGAAACTATTATACCGGATGAAGACTGTGATTCTGTTATGACACGCCCCAAAGTATGACGTGTGGTTAAGTCATATCGTGCTGATGTATGAGATTTGGGACCGATAAAAAAATCATTCACAGCAAGCATTTTCTGACCATCATTGGTTACAGCCTTTGCCATGGTAACATTTTTCACATCACAGTCCCCAGTTATCGTTTGGGGGATAATCTTCTCCAATTCTCCCGCCTCAAACGGAAGGAGGACCCCATCCCACCTTGCAGGATCAGGATTGACTCCGATTAACTTTTGTCCGCTCAAATATTTCACCGTATTACATACCAGACCATCTCTTCCGACAGCAATAACGATATCATCTTTTCCAAACAGCATATTTGGAATAAATTCCCTGTCAACCACTGTAATTTTTGCATACTTATCAGCAATCTGCTTCACATCAGTAAGAGCCTTTTGATACGTCTCATCTTCCAGTATATAGTCAGAAAAGTCTGCTCTCATATGCTCTATATAAAACTTTGCCTGAGCCTTTGTATTATACTTGCACAAAAGCTCTTGAAGGCGGCTCTTCTGCGTCACAATCACAATTTTATTTGCATTTCTATCCATTTGCTCTCCATTGTCGGGCAATTTCCTGATTGGAACCACCCAGATTATATACTTATTTACTTGTAGCAACACCCGAAGATGTCAGTATCTCCAGAAGATCCGGCGAAATATTCAAATTTCCGATTTTATCCGTGTTTTCCACAAGACTGTTAAATGCCTTTGCAATCAGTGTTTTACTGTCCATACCGGATAAAAGAATGGCAAGAAGAACTTCCTTATCCACTGATTCCAATGCTTTAAGTACAACTTCATTGGCGTATGCTTTAGCGTCCGCTTGCTCTTTTCTTAGCTTACTTTCAAGCTCAACTTCTTCCAAAGCATTTTTTTGCCTTAGCATTTGATTTTCATGCTCTTTCTCTGCAACTATTATTTCTGTATTCAACTCATTTTCCTTAACAATTCGTTCCTGTTCTATCGCCGCATTTCTTCTCTTATAAATCGCATTATCCTGTTGTTGAAGAATTTGTTCTCTTGTGGCCGATTCTAAGGCTCTTTTTGTTTCCAATGAAGGAGAAACAGCCAAAATTGATACTGTTACTACATCCAATCCTAACTCTTTAATAGCTTCGTTGGATGTCATTTCTTCAGATAGAAATGCCGCTAATTCTTCTTGAGCCTGAATTACCGCCTTCACATCTCTTGCGTTTACAAATTTAGAAGCAGATGTCTTTGCCAGATTTGTTATTCGCTTTCCCATCACCTGCTTTGCTTCGACTTTTTTCTCTTCATATCCTGCTTCACCTGTGTACGAAAAATCAATCATTCTGGCCACTTTTTCGTAATCACGAATAATGTAGGAAATATCTCCCTGTATATTGATTCCCTGAAAATCAGATGTCAGCACATCATCAAAAGCAAAGAATGTGTCAAATGACACTGTAGGAACCACCGACATTCCTGTGCTAAGCGTGTTACAAAAAAATGATAATCCTACTCCCTGCTTTATAACTTTCCCGTTCTTCATCACAAGCACATACTCATTTGGTTGAAATTTATAATGTTTAAATCCCATGTTGTCTCCTTATTGATTCTGATTTACTATTCTCCTATCCCTTGCGGATTAAAGCCCCATTATCCGATGTCTGAAATACAATCTCACCAATGGCTCTTTCTACCTTTTATGGTGAGATTGTATAATATGGCCCTGCTTTTAATCCGCATAAATCGATCCTTTCTAAAATATTATCCTAAAAGATACGCTCGCAGTTCTTGTTCCGCGAATTGGTCTATTTTTTCATCCAACTTCTGGAGTCTTTCTAAGAAATGACTCATCAGCTTATTAAACGCTGCATCTGTCTTGATGTTCATCACTCCATTTTCATATTCTGCTTCTTCCTCGGTAAAATCTGGATACTCCGCTTCAAACACATATTCCTCAACGACATTGTCCATAAACTGCAATATCGCATTAAATATTGTCTCCGGAAGAACCAGTTGCTTTCTCTCTATTACCGCTCGGATTCTGTAATATTCGTCTTCATTCTCTATAGCCATCTCACTTACAAAACTTTTTAAAGCCTCGTAAATCTCCATGATCTGCTCTTTCTGAAATTCACTTACTTTATCCATTCTCTTATCCTCCGTTTTCTCTTCCTCTATGTTTATCTTCTTTTGCAAAGCACCAGTCGGATATCCCAAATACTTCTCCAATTCTTTCAAAAGCTCTGGGGTTCTAGGATCAGGTCCACTGGATTTATCTCTCTGCCAATATTTAACTGTGTCCGGTGATACATGCAGTGCTTCACCTATCCGCATATATAACTGTTGTTTAGAATATATCCTATCTCCATTCAGCTCCTTTTTATCTACTATGCTTTTCAATATCTCTCTGAATTTCCAATTGTCGAAAACTATCATTACATTAACCTCTCTTTCTTGATCCTGATTCTATTATATTCTACTTATAAGCTTTCAGCGGAGGAGAAAACGGAGGGCGAATTCTCCCCCTTTGATATCAACCTCTTGAATTGGATGATTCCCTTCCGCTATGTTATATTTATACATGATTGGATTGTGTATAAATTTTCACAACTTCCTGTTTTCAGAAAAAAAGAGAGCCGTTTGGCTCTCTAAAAATATATTTGATTCCATTATAATTTACCTAGTATAATTGCCATTTCCGCAATCAATAATCCATCCCTCTTCTATACATTTACTCAATGCATCTTCAAAGTTTTTTTCATGTACACCTTCCTCTTCAAATAATCTTTTAACTTCTTCAATAGTATAGGTTTCTCCTCCATCAGGAAACATTCTTTCCATCACACTGCATAATATTCTTCTTTCTGTATCCTTGTAATCGTTTTCTCTCATATCGTCCTCCTCAATATCTACAACAAGCATTCGATGATCACTTATATGCCAATCCTTTTCAAATTCTTCATCTGATTCAGGAATCATACTCATCGTACATTTATATTTTTCATATAACCCCGGTGTTACCAGTGCATAATCCAAACGAGTTCCTTTTTTACAAGTGATTGCATTATCTTTACCGCCTTGTTCTAACCAAAGATCTCGCATATCTACATCTGATTTAAACAATGGAACAAAACTCTTGTATTGATGAGTTCCTCTTTGATATACGTTTAAATCACCAATAAACATTACCTTTTCATCTTTTTTATCTTTCAAATATTCTCTAATTTTCTCCCACAGTTTTTCTACTTCCTCTGCACGTTTTTTCATTTTATAATTATTCTCACGGTAATTTTCATCATCGTCTTTAGGATTGAATGGCATGTGTGCATCAATTATATAGAAATCTTCATATTTGAATACAAATACTCTACCTTCAAAATCAAACTGTGGTTTCACTTCCTCATATGCTTTATTATCACGACAAAAGGCAACTGTAGATAATGGTTGTTTATTTGTAATATGATTACATTTTAAAACATGTTTTCCGTCTTTGTCTTCGCATCCCATTTCTTCTTGAAATTGTTTTGCTACATCTGAATTTATATAATATTCTTGAAGAAGAACGATATCAGCATCAACTTCGTCTATTTCTTTAAGAATTGATTTATAAATTGATCTACTGTTAATGGCATCGTTCCAACTGCTTAGAGCCTCTTTATATGCTTCTAGTACATTTCCGTCATAATATCTATTTGCAAGTTCTTTCTTCATACCTTCAAATGTATCTACATCGCCTCCAAAACTATTAATATTCAGACTAACTATCTTCATCTCTCATTCTCCTCATATTTTTCCAATGTTTTTTTCAGTGTTTCTTTTATCTTGTTTCTATAAGATTTATCGCCCTTCTTTCCTCTGTCAAGAACTTCTACACATCCGCTATATTGCAATACCCAAAAAGTAAAACTATTGAGATTTACTTTGAGTTCTATATCATAATACTTGTTTTCATCCGCATCGTATCCTACAACCTTAAAGCGATCTGAAAACCAATCCACAACCTGTGTGAATTGATCTGCATCTATACGTATTCTTACTCTCTCAACCTTACCTGTGAACATATACGGATTTTCCATTCTATATTCAAATAGATCATTTAATTCTAAAAGTCCGACCTCCTCTTTTGTAACAGCTTTCGCTCGATTAATTGTAACGTCTGTCATCAAATCAATTCTGTACAGCTTATATTTCAAGTCTGTACGTCTTTCCGTTTCCAGATCAGCTCCCAACATATAGTAGCGTCCATTAGAAAATATAATATCAAATGGTGAACAAATCCTGTGTACATCCTCTTTATACTTCTCCGGTGTCTCTGGCAGCACCTTTCCATGTCTTCCATATGGCACCAGCCTTACATTCTGATTTCCATAATCATACACTCCCAAGTTGAATTTTACCTTTTTCCCCTGCTTAATCGCCTGTCTGATTAACCGGACTTGCTGTAAGACGCGACTTTCTATATAACCGACTTTTTCATCTATATCATCATCTCCAACAAAATACGGCTGATTTCCCATACGTTGACGATAATTCGTCAAATCAGAAAATCTCTTGCCAACCAGAAATGTAATCCTATTTGCAAGATTATCTGCCTCTTTCTTAGTTAAAATTTTGCTATTAAGTACTGAATCCATCAGAAACATCCATTCAGTCTCAGATAGTGTTTCCATCATCCAGTATCCGATTGTCCTTCCTTCCTGACCTTTTTTAATAAATATAATTTCTCGCTCAGTCACTTGACATTCTCTTATAATTTCGTCGCATTCTTCTTCCGTTTCATAGACTCTTGCACCCATTCTATCCAAAAAACCATCAATTGCCTTGCGCTCTATTTTAGATTTATCTTTTTCCTTTACATATCCCATCGCTTTTACATGTTTGATAATCTCTGTTTTTCCTATTGGCTTTTCTCTACTTGCATATTCTCTCAAAATCTCACGAATAATATCATCATTACTATGTTCTCCAAATTCTTTTTCTGGTCGTGCCATAAACTCGCACCCCCTCCTTCTTTAATAATAAAATCTTCCTCTCCTCAATCATTCTATAGCTAACTAACATCTGAATACGCTTTAGTAAAGCTCATTATTATCGAATAAATGGAAGCATCAATTCTTTTAGCTTATTAATCGTGTTACTTCTGTACATAGAATTATAGTTTGATGGTTTAAATAGAAGATTTGTAATAGCAACTATTAATTCCGCTTCGGTAATTTCCTTTGTAGAATTTATATCTTTTTTCATATTTATTAACTGAGTTTGAAATAAAGTATGGTTGTAAATAGCGTCCGTTAAGCAATGACTTTCTTCATTAAGCCTAATTAATTCTCGGCTAAAGGCAGATAAACTCCTGGTAGGAGAAGGTAATATGGAATCAGAAGATAGAATTAATTCAATTTGATTTGACTCTATTTTCTGAATTGTTATCTTTTTCCCTGAACGCGAAAACGTAATACCGTTATTACAGTTTTGTGCTGCAATAGTAAAAATATGGTACTTTTCTTCTAATTTACAATAATTAGGAGTTACTTTGCGGTTAGCTGGTGTAAGAACAAATGTATAATTTTCCATATTTAAATAAAATCCTTTTCTAAAAACACTAATTTGAATACTATAATGTATTTTCAATCTTATAACCATTATACAGCAATCTAACCGTAATGTAAACAATAAAACTCAACAACTATCTATAACCACTTATAACTAGTTATTAGTATTTTGTCGACTTCTGTTTCATCTTATGATATAGTCATCTTACAGAAAGGAGGTTGTTTAGTGTGAACGAATTTATACACCATTTCATGGAGATAGACGGCACCCCCATGCAAAGAACATCTGCACAATGTATGGAGTTTCTCCAAGACAAACTTGGCTACAGTTTTGAAGTAGCTAGAGGGATACTTGGATTAGCTGTAGCCAAAAGTTATATCCATGTCACTAATACCTTCCCTTTCAAAACATATAATTAGTGTCCTATCGACCGAGAACTGGCTTGATTGCAATGAGTCGAGACACAAAAAATGCAGATAACCTTCAAAAAACCATGGTCATCTGCATTTTTACATAAAAGTCACTACTCAATTTTTAATTTTTCTACAATTCTCAGATAAAATCTGTTATCACTTCACATTCTCTGCTGTTATGTGTTTATCGGTAATGCTGGCAATAACACTTCTATCATGCGGATCAATGATTGTACAGTCATAACGCTTGCTACCATCCATTAAAAATAAATAGGTAAAATCAGTGCACCATTTCTGGTTTATGGATTCTGCCTTAAAATCCTGACGGAGCTTATTTTCAAATACTTTGTGAAGAGCGCCATATTCATAGTCTGGCTTGCGTTTCCTTGTAATTGAAAATAACTGAAGCTCAGTATTCATGTACTTATGGACAGTTGCACAAGGCGCACTACAATAATAGGCCCAAATGGGCACTTTCACCATTTGAGCCTATATGTTACATGTCTTTTGGATAAGAGCTTAAAAAGTAGCTATCTAGACTGTATGTTTTTACCGTAGAATTGATCTTGTGAAAACTAAAATCGTTTTTTCTTTGCTGATATTTTGAGACTATGCTATTCCTTTCATTTTATAAGCTACATCTACTTCATTAGTTCTCGCAAAAACAATTGATTCAACTCACTCCAATCTGGTGTATGACTATCATCCAGTAATCTCACTGCACTTTTGATACTCGGAATACTTTCATCAAGATATTCATTTATTTCCGAAATCCTGTTAATCAACTTTACTTCTGGTGAGTTCATTTTTAATTCCAGCAATTGATTCACTACATCGATTAATTCTACTGGCAACTCTGCTTTTAGCAATTCTGAAAACAACATTGGTGGAGGCGTACCCCGATCTAAAATCCATTGGCATGCCAGTACCGGGCGCAAAACGTAGAAATATTTTTTTGCTCTAACGAGATCACCTTTCAAATATTCCCGATAGTTTCCTTCAGCCATACTAACATAATGATGCAACGTCTTCTTTGATGAAAAATAATGCATCATCAAATCACGAAACTTGTCGGCAAATTCTGTTTTCTGATAAACAATTGGCGAAGAAAACCACTCAAATAATGTTGGATTTGACTTATGCAATAATCTCAATGTCTTTTGCAAATCCCATCCGTTGATATCCAAAACATCATCGATTGGTAGTTCAATCACATCTCTAATTGCATCCAGTCGCAGATAATCCTCTAGCCTTCTGATATAAATAAACCGCACATCATAGTCACTGTCTGAAGATGCAAATCCCCAAGCACGGCTTCCTGATTCAACAGCCAAAAGTATTTTTATATTTTCCGCTTCTTCAATTCTACGAAGCTGCTCCTGTATCTTTTCTTTCATTTGTGTCACCTCTCTTTTTCCAAGGCACCTCACTATCAGAGGCTTTAAAATTATATACTGGTTTCATAATATCGATAATCTCTACAGAATCTCTGATCACATCAATGATATCCGCAAGCGATTTATATGCCATTGGTGCCTCATCTAATGTATCCGCATTCACCGAGGTAGAATAAATACCTTGCATGGATGCTTTGTATTCCTCTAAATCAATGGACTGTTTTGCTTTTGTTCTGGACATGATTCTACCAGCTCCGTGTGGTGCTGAATTATTCCATTCCACATTTCCTTTGCCAACAGCAAGAACAGAACCATCTCTCATATTAATCGGAATCAATACTTTTTCACCGGCATGTGCGGCAATGGCACCCTTTCTAAGAACCATCTCATCAACATCTATATAATTATGAACAGTATGAAAATCTTCTGCTCGCGTCATTTTAGTTCTTTCAATAATAATTTGTGCCATACGCTCCCTGCTCCTTCTTGCAAAGCGTTGGCAAATTTCAACATCATGCAGATAATCATCCATAAATGACCCGTAAAGCCAGCAGATATCGTTTGGAGCATCCAACTCCTGGATTTCATAATTCTTTTTTAAGTGCTTCAATGCCTCCTGGATTTCTGCCCTTCTCCCCTGCTCTTTGTAAGTACGAATAATCTCATCTCGTTTTTTAAAATACTCTTCTTTTCCCGTATGTAAATCAATCGCCAGCTGTTGGTAAATCTCAGCTACCTGTTTTCCTAAATTCCTGCTTCCTGAATGAATGACCAGATAATATGTACCATCCTTTGCCCGATCAACCTCGATAAAGTGGTTTCCTCCTCCCAGTGTTCCAAGTGATCTTTCCAATCTCTTTGCATCTTTCAAAGATCGATAACACTTAAGCTGCGTTAAATCGAAACGCTCCATTCTTCCTTCCCATACATTCATTCCCGAAGGGATATAATGACATGCTTCATCTATTTTTTCAAAATCTATCACCTGATCCTGCAGCTTTACAGTATACATTCCACAGCCTATATCGACTCCTACAATATTAGGGCAAATCTTATCTGTGATTGTCATGGTCGTCCCAATTGTACAACCTTTTCCGGCATGGACATCCGGCATAATCCGCACCTTACTTCCCCTTGTCAGATCATAATCACACATTCTTCTGATCTGCTCGATTGCTTCATCTTCAATCACCTTTGCATAGCAAATCGCTGTTGTAACTTTTCCCTTTATTTCAAACATATCATTCACATCCTTTCTCATAATCCAAGTTTATCTCTTCTGATTCTTTTTATCATGGAAAAAAAGTTGCGAACTTTTACAGCCCACAACTTTTTTGATCTGACAATCTGCCCTTTATTAAATTAATAAATGCCACAGGCTTTACAACACGAAGCATTGGTCCAAACGAAAGAACACGAATTAAAATCTCTGTTTCGTCTTCTTTGTCATAGTACAACGTAACCTGATACTTCCGCTCATCTACTTTCTCGACTTGTTTTTCAAAATGTGCGAAGTGCATCAGAACACGTTCCAACGCATTCCTATCATCAACCAGTTCAAATAGCACTTTTCGTGGCTGTGGCAAATTTCTTTTCCCAACTTTTCCGCCTTGTTGATTCTCACACTTTTCACAAGAAGTGATTCTTCCAAGATTGATCGTATTTCCCAGTTTGCTTCCTGTTCCAATTAACCGGAATTTATCATCTTTCTCGGAATATTCCAGATATTCAGGAATCGTTCTGGTTGTTATTCGTTTTCCATGACGATTTGTAATGCTGATTTGTATCGGATATTGATGCTTGATCGCATCCAATATCAACCGAAAGTTCTGAATATATTCTGGATTCTCATACGGATCACCATCTGAATACTTATCAAAGACATAAATATCTTCCGGAAGAAATAACGGTTCAACATCCGAAAATACAACTGGCTGATCCGTAAACAAACGTATTCTCGGATCTAATGCGATTGCATTAATCCAGCGTTTCTGCAAAATTGTGAGTGGCATCGTTGGATTCTTTCTGAGAATGGTTGTTCCATCTTCTTTCAACAATTGCCAATGTGCCATTCCCAAAGACTTCGGAATATTCAATATACTTTCTTCAAATGCATAATCCTGAATGATTGCACTGATTTCTTCAGTCGTAAGCGGATGCTCTACCGCTTCTGCCAAAATTTTTGCAACAGTTTGAAAATATGTGCTGTAAATTTCATGAAACAGCATAATCATTCCTCTCCTTTCAATCCATACATTTCATACATCACCTGCAAGTCTTCTTTAAACTGTGTTTCCAACGCCTTATTAGAAATTGAAATATCTGTGATTCGGCAGATAAACGTACGTATCCATGGAATCAATTCACTTGCATCATAAACATCAGCAGAAAACCGACATGTATGCTCATCCATATACTCCAACTGACCAATTCGTTTCTCCCTCTCCAAGCGCCTTGGTATATGCTGTTCTTCATCATCATATTGAACTGTAAATTCAATATGTTCTATTCGATTTCCTGATCGACTGTCTGTAGCGACTCCCCACATATGTTGCTGCATTTTACTCAGTTTATCTCTTAATTCATCAAACTGATCTGCAACCTCACCATTTTTAACAGTAACAATATTATCAAGACGATACGCTGTTATTCGTTTAAAATATGGAGTATAGGCCATCATATACTGCCTCCCATTCTGTACACTGATCATCACTCGAAGCGGAACAACATTCGTTTCCGTAATACGATCTTTTTTACGATTAATCATCTCAACTGTTATATTTCTTTTTTCATGAATTGCTTCCAGTATCGTGCACAAAACTTCGCTGTCCATTGCACTGGTTATGTAATGATGTTTGAATGCAAAATGGTCAGCAATATTATTTGTTTTATCTTCCAAAAATGATCCTATCACACCACATGGTGCGGTTTCTGAAAAAAAATCCAAAACATCTCTACTTGGCATTTCAAACTCTTCTGTACGACTGTACAACATCGTCTTTCCACTCTTGTGTCTTACCAACAAACCTTCTTTTACATATTCGTTGAGTTTTTTTCTGATCGTAGAGATGGCAAATACTCTTGCATGCTCAAACGCTGCCAGATATTCATCCACCTGATATGCGATATCCCCAAGTGACAGTTCTTGTCCATTAGAAAGAATATCCATGACAATAAAATGAAGGGTAATATCTCCATCTGTAAAACTCTTTGTCTTCCATGCCTTATAAAGTGGATTGTGTCTGGTTACTCTGCTATCAATTGACAAAAATACATTCTTACCATCAGCGGTCTGATGGAACTTCATATAGTTACCAAGCCAGCTCTCTATCCGACGTTTCTCGTCATCATAAGACCTGGCACTTTTTTTCGTATAATCATCCCGGCTCTTGAAACCATAGACATAAAAATCTCGCATGTAATCACGTATCTTATTAAAATTTTTGATTAATTCGCTGTATGCCATGGTTTCGCCTCCTTAACTTTTCCCGGATCGTATTGATTCAAAATACTTTGGCACTATATCTCAGTGCGACAGCCCCTTTAGGGTAAGGTTATTGGTTTTTTATGATAAGTCATTTTCATCAAACACTCCGGTAAAACTCCAGTTCTCACCCTGATCTTCAGATGTGAACACAAGACCTTCTGTCTCGCCACTCTGCGTCATCACATGGATCGTGTAATTCTCTCCATCCTGCTGTGGCATTTCCAGGTACTGATAATCTTCAAGCGTGAGGCCATATTCCTGCATATGCGGCGGATATTCCGTCACAGTATCCATTGGAAGTTTGATTTCTTTCAACGTCTTTCCGCCGTCTTTTGTAACATAAATAGATGAATGTGTCTGTGATGCCCCGCTTAGACCGATGAATCCAAACTGTTCGTTGAAGAATTGTATCCCTTCTCCTACTCCGCCATTTCCGTCGAATGGGTCTTCATTTACTGTTGTCCAGTTATACCCACCATCTGACGTAGTTTCCAGTTTGTAATAACGTGTTCCAAGAGCCGCATCAACAACCGAAAGTTTCCAGCCTTTCTGCTCATTTAAGAAGAATCGGACAACTCCGCTTCCGTCCGTATCTACCGTCCAGGTATTATTCTCTTTTCCCTGTTCTTTTGCCTGCGAATCTTTCTCTGCCTGCTCATTCTGACTAATTGTATCAGGACTGATATATTCCGGTTCCATCATGTAACGCACCGGAGTCACAGATTCATCCTGCGGAAGATACAGAGACACTTCATATCCAAGTACTTCTCCACCGCTATCCAGTGCTGTGAAATCAGTCATGCCGCTGACTGTTCCGTCACCATCCACATCTCCCGGAAGATAAACAAGACCTTCCGCAGAAGCGAAGGAGCGTTTTCCATAATACAGAATCTCATATTCCGGCGGATTATCTGCAAATGCGTAATTCAGATTCCATTGTGTCACCTGCATCTTACAATCTGATTTTTCCAGAATGGTAAACATAGGATCTAATTTCTTATCATCATCATAATCTGCATTTGCGTAACCTGCGATCTGCACAATAATCTTATCACTTTTATCTATATCATAATCAATCAGATAGGTCTTGTCTTTTCCCTTTTCATTCTGTCCGTAGAGATAGGCCGACACGCGGGTTATCGTTCCGTCTTTATCAATGGACATCTCAAAACTATCTGTGATATATAATTCGTCTGGAAGTTTCAATTTCTTATTGACATCTTTTATCAGCCCTTCTGCGCCATCACGAAAGAAATTGTTATGTTCATACTCTATTTTCTTTGTCTTAAACAGGCTGTCTACCTTCCAGGACAATGCGCCATTATAAGGAATCGCAGTATATACGATATAAGAAATACATCCAACCGTAACTACAAGTAGAATCAAAAGTTCTGTACCAAACACTGTTTTCCTGAGTGCGCCTTTCATTTTTAAAGGATTTTCCTTTTCCGCGATCAGGCAACCGATCCAGATACAAAGACTGAGTACCAGAAGGATACCTAAAGCCCAAAATGCAAACTTCAGCTGTCTGATGCTTCCGTACTTGCAAAGTACACAGGTCACGAGCAAAAACAAAATGTAATAGAGAATACTAAGCTTGCCAAATATAAATTTCAGTTTTTTCATTCAATCACATCCTAATAATACTTCCAGGTCTACTATTTCTAAGTATTCTACTCAAAAAAATTTTATATCGCTCATTTATTTTTACACTTTTTCTTGATCAAAATGTAAAAATTTCATGATCTTTTCTATATTCTCCTTTGTCCAGGCCGTAATCTCGAGCACTGCATCCAGTATCTCCTGGTCTCCAGAATCCGGATTATGCATCCAGATACATGGCATCTTAGCCGCCTTAGCAGCCTTTCCTCCATTCGTTGAATCTTCAATTACAATACACTCTTCTACCGGTACACCCAGCTGCTTCGCTGCAAAGAGAAATGTATCCGGTGCCGGCTTTGGATTCTTCACTTCATCTCCACTTGTCACGGCGTCGAAATATTTCATCAGATCCAGCGTTTCCAGTGTCTCTGTGATTACAGGTTTCGGAGAAGAAGAGGCCACGGCCAGGCGATACCCCGCATCTTTCAGACAATGGAGCATCTGCCCTACTCCCGGCATCTCAGGGAATCCGCCTCTTGCAATAATTTCATCTTTCTTCTCTTTCATAATCTGATTCATTACTTCCAGACTCTCAAATGTGATTCCATAATTTTCTTTGATCAGATTCATGAAATGGAGTCTTGTAGATCCGATGCATGGCTTATATACATCGTAATCTAAATCAATTCCATATCGCTCTTTAAAAATTTCAACCCAGCATTGATAATGAAGCGGTTCTGTATTAATCAAAACCCCATCCATATCAAAAATCACTGCTTTTATCATTCTTATATCCCAACTTTCTATAAAAGATCAATGTTAATGTGGTCGCTACGATCCAACCAAATGGCCATGCCATCCAGATTCCGGTGCTTCCAAAGCTTTTTGTCAAAACCAACGCAAATCCGATTCTCAAAATAAGATCCGGAACTGTTGCAACTACAAAATAAACCATCGCTCCGGAACCTCGGATAATTCCATCTGTCATCAGCTTAATTACAATCATAAAATACCACGGCGATACTATTTTCAAAAATGCCATTCCTGCGCTGATCGCCTCTACACTCTCCGCACCTAAGAATAGCCCCATCATCTGACGACTGAAAATGAAATACAAAATGACAAACGGAAGTGCCGTAAGCTCTGATAATTTTAATCCGGTACGGAATCCCAACGGAATTCGTTCTTTCTTTCCAGCGCCGATATTCTGTGCCGTATAACTGGATAGACAGGAACCAAGTGTCATAAAGATATTAATGGCAAATGTATTCAGCTTGATCGCTCCCGAATATCCCGCAACAACTGCTGAACCGAATTGATTTACAATTCCCTGCACGAAAAGATTTCCTACACTCAATACGCTCTGCTGAAGAATGCTTGGAATTGCAATCGCCATGATCTGTGCAAATAATTTCTTATCAAACCACGGCTGCTTTTCTTTCCCGGCAAATTTCTGCAATCTTCCGAGAAGTGTTACTAATGCAAGCACGGCTGACACACCTTGCGCGATAAATGTTGCCCAGGCAACACCGCTCACACCCCACTGGAATTTTGCTACGAAGATGTAATCAAGAATAATATTTCCAGCTGAGGATCCAAGCAAAAAATATAACGGTGTCTTAGAATCCCCGAGTGCTGTAAATACTCCGGTACACACATTATAAAGCATCAGGAAGATAATTCCGAAAATGTAAATTTTCAAATATAAAACTCCATCTGCCATAATATTCTGTGGTGTGCGGATCCATCTCATCATCTGATGATTAAAGAAATACCCGAATAATGTCAGTATGATTCCCAGCACCATAGAACTAAGAAATGCCGTTGTAACCGCACGCTTCACACCGCCCCGGTCTTCCGCTCCAAACAGTCTTGATACGACTACGGAGGCCCCCAGATTCATTCCCACAGCAAATGCCATGAAAATAATTGTGATCGGATAAGATGCGCCGACTGCTGCCAACGCATTTTCTCCTGCAAATCTTCCCGCAATCATACTGTCTGCGATATTGTAAATCTGCTGGAACATCACACTGAACAACATTGGCAGAAGGAACCGCCATAATGTCTTGTTCGGATGTTCTTTCGTTAAATCTGTAACCATACTTTCCCCTCTCTCATTACAAACTCTACAATCCAATAATTCTATAAATTTCTTTCATATCCAGACTGGCACGAACGATATCTGCAAGCTTATCATACTGTTCTTCCTTATAAGACTTCCAGTCTACTGCCTGTACCGTCTCCGGATCATAGCCTTTCTCTTTCAATAAAGCGGAGAGAAACCCACCTGACATTTCCGGAGAATCAAAGATTCCATGCACATAACAGCCATAGACATTTTCCTCCTGTGAACCATCCGGATGTCCTTGTTGTAGCGTATCAGAATCATTTTCTATTGTTACAAGCCCGGATGCGTGCTCATCAAGAATCGTCTCTCCCATATGGATCTCATATCCTTCGAAAGGAAGTCCCTCCATCTCTTTCAGGATTCCTCTCATCTCGCCAAATGTTCCATGTACTCTGGTTCTATGTTTCTCTGGGCGGAACACAGTCTTTGTATCCAAAAGTCCCATTCCCTGTACAGTTCCTCCGTACTCTTCTCCTGTTGGATCTGAGATTTCCATTCCTAGCATCTGGTATCCGCCACAGATTCCAAAGACCGGTTTGTTCTGTGCGCTGTGTTTCAGGACTCTTGCTTCCAGTCCGTTCTGACGCATCCACAGAAGATCACTGATCGTATTCTTTGTTCCCGGAAGGATCACCGCATCCGGATTGCCAAACTCAGCCGGAGACGAAACATAACGCACGCTCACCTCTTCCAATGCTTCTAAAGGTGCTAAGTCAGTAAAATTAGAGATCCTTGGGAATCGGATCACTGCCAGATCAATCAGTCCCGGTTTCTCTTTTTTCTGAAATCGTTCCGTCAGACTGTCTTCCTCATCCAGATCTAAATAAAAGTACGGAACTACTCCCGTTACAGGGATATCCGTCTTTTCTTCCAGCATCCGAAGGCCCGGCTCCAAAATGGATACATCTCCACGGAATTTATTAATAATCGTTCCTTTGATTCGCTCCTTCTCATCTTCGTCAAGTAGCATCACTGTTCCGGCGATCTGGGCAAATACTCCGCCTCGATCAATGTCTCCGACAAGAAGAACCGGTGCGTCTATAAGCTTCGCCATTCCCATATTTACAATATCATCTTTTTTCAGGTTGATTTCTGCCGGACTTCCGGCACCTTCAATTACAATGATATCATACTTTTTTTCTAACTCATGATATGCATCCATAATTGCCGGAATATATTCCTTCTTATGACGGTAATACTCTCTTGCAGCCATCACTCCGATTGGTTTACCATTGACAATCACCTGAGAGCCTGTATCGTTCGTCGGCTTAAGTAAAATTGGATTCATTATTGCTTCCGGTTCAATCCCTGCAGCTTCTGCCTGCATTACCTGGGCTCTTCCCATCTCCAGTCCTTCTTTTGTGATAAAAGAATTGAGTGCCATATTTTGGGATTTGAAAGGTGCAACTTTGTATCCATCCTGTTTCAGGACACGGCAAAGACCTGCTGCCAGTGCGCTCTTTCCGACATTTGACATCGTTCCCTGTATCATAATTGATTTCGCCATATTTTTCGCCTCCTTCACTGCTTTGACAGGATTGTCTCAAGTGCCTGTAAAAGAACATCATTTTCCTCTTTTGTCCGCACCGCAATCCGATACCAGCCTTTGCTCAATCCTCTGTAGTTCCCACAATCTCGAATCAAAATCCCCTGTTCTAACAGTTGATCAAACAATGGGATTTCACTATATAATAAGAAGAAATTTGCCTTTGTTGGAATAAATCTAATCCCAAACTCACGCATTTTCTTTTCCATGCGCATTTTTTCTTCCACGATTTTGTTTCGTATTTTCTTAACTCTCTGTTCTTCTCTTTCTGTCAGCGCTTCTATCCCCGCCGCCTGTGCCGGAACTGACACACTCCACGGCTGACACACCTGTTGCATCTTCTCTTTAAGTTCTCCATCCGAAGTCATTGCATAGCCCAGTCTCAATCCCGGAATTCCATACATTTTTGTAAAAGCCTGTACAAGTAAAAGACAAGAATAATCATTCAACTTGTTTTCCATCGTATACATTTCCGGTTCTTCCAGAAATTCAATAAAGCACTCATCTAAAACAAGACGAATTTTCTTTTCTTCACATCGCATAAGAATCTGTTCCATCAGCTCCGGTTCAATCACCTGCCCTGACGGATTCGATGGGGAGCATAAAAATACAAGATCAATGTCCTCTGTCAGTTCTTCCAAAAAGCTTTCCGTCAATGCGAAGTCATTTTCTTTTTTTAAATTATAATAAATAATCTCGCAATCTACCGTCCGAAGTGCCTGTTCATATTCTGCGAAAGCCGGAATTGGAAGCAATGCTTTCTCTGGTTTTTCTGCAAGAACGACAGAAAAGAATAGCTCCACTGCTCCATTTCCGAAAAGGAAATATTCTTCCGGCAGACTTTTCTTCTCTGCCAGTCTCTTTCTGAGCCGTCTGCATTGACTGTCCGGATAAAGACTCACTTCATCCATCGATTTTTTCGCCGCTTCAAGGACTTCTTTGGACGGGCCATAAGGATTTACATTGACTGAAAAATCCAGCACATCTCCATATGTATAAATGTCTCCTCCGTGTACATATTCCATGAATCTTACTCCTACTTCTCTATGTGTTTCATTTTTAATCGAAAAGTACTGCCTCCAGCTCCTCGCGATTCTCTTCCATCCATTTGATCGGCTTTGGATGTTTAATCTCCGGAACCAGAAGCTTTTCCATCCAGACCATATTATACCAGCGGTCAAATTTGTATCCACAATGATAGAATTCTCCCACCATGCGGTATCCAAGATGTGCATGGAACTGTGCGCTGTTCTTTGTCAGATATTCATCTTCAACCTCTGGATATCCAATGCATGCATATAGATTGCAAATGTTCTGAGCGTGCAGTACTTTCTCCAGTGCCTCATACAGCTTTTTACCAACTCCGGTTTTCTGCCGGTCTTTTCTTATATAAATTGTTGTTTCCACTGCCCAGTCATATGCCGCACGACCTTTGAATGCCCCTGCACAGCTATATCCAAGAATCTCGCCATTCTGTTCTGCGACCAGATACGGGTACTTTTTCATCGTCTGACGCATTCGATCTTTGAATTCTTCCAGTGACGGAACTTCATATTCAAATGTAATCACTGTATCCGTTACATACGGTGTATAGAGCGCCAGAAGTTCTTCTGCATCTTCCATTTTTGCAAATCGAATCAATAAATCCATAACAATAAACCTCCAAAGACAACCATCATCAGTATCGTTGTCATATACATTAATTTCCCGGCACGAAGAATATCCTCCGGTTCAATCTTACGGATTGCATCGCCGATATAATCCTTTTTATAGACTTTCCCGAAATAAACCGCATCCCCGGCTAACTGTACATCAAGCGCTCCGGCGCATACCGCCTCTGACTGGGCGGAATTCGGACTTGCATGTTTCCTCTTATCCCGTAAGTAAATCTTCCATGCATTCTTTCCATCCATCCCCATCAAAAATGCTGCAGCAACCATAAACCACGCCGTCAACCTGGCTGGGATGTAATTAAATACATCATCCATCTTTGCCGGAATCCTTCCGAAATACAGATATTTTTCATTTTTGTACCCAAGCATGGAATCCATCGTATTCACTGCTTTATATAAGAATCCAAGCGGTGCACCACCGATCAGAAGGAATAAAAGCGGAGCCGTCACGCCGTCGGAAGTATTCTCCGCCACTGTCTCTACCGCAGCTTTCGTCACACCTTCTGCTGTAAGGTTCTCTGTGTCTCTTCCGACAATCATGGATACAGCTCTTCTTGCACCAGGCAAGTCGTCTTCTTTTAATTTCTGATAAACCTTTCTACTTTCTCCTACAAGACACCGCGCCGCAAATATCTGGTAACACCAGAAGGTTTCCAAAAGAAACCGTACTGCCGGATGAACCTTTCCTGCAGCAAATAAGAGTACCGCCGGTACAAGAAAGGATAACGAAACTGTCAGAATCCATAAAATCCCTCCTGCCAGAACTTCTCTTCTGTTTTTCTTCTCTTGTTCTGACGCAGGAATTCGACTGCACAACAGCTTTCTCAATCCTTTTTCCAACACACTGATCAAGTTTCCAATCACACGTATCGGATGATATATCCAGACCGGATCTCCGAAAATGCAATCTAACAGAAATCCTGTAACACATGCCAGGATTATCATCTTCCCATTCATTCTATCGCGCCTCCCAGTTTTTGAATTTCATAAAATCTGTGAACGCCGGACTTCCACTCTTCTTCGTCAACAAGCATTCTATATCCTCCGCCATTTTCCACCTGCCAGTGATAAAAATCTTTTTGGTCTTCTGCCAATTGTTCCAGCACAGCCATAATCGTTCCTCCATGAACGACAAAAGCTGCACTTTCTACATTTTCTTTGCATAATCTATCAACCTGACAGAGCATGCCTCTCACACAACGGGAACGGAATTCCTTCTGTTCCTCCCCTTCCGGAAATGCAATCGTTCCACCGGAATCCAGCCATGCCTGATATTCTTCTCTATCTTTCAGTTCTTCATATGTCTTACCTTCAAAAATTCCAAAATCACATTCCTTTAACAATACTTCCTGCGTGATCTGGTTCTTCGGATAAATCAACTCTGCCGTTTGAATACATCTCTTCATTGGGCTGACAATCACTTGCTGTACCTGTGGATAGCTATCTATTTTATATTTCTGTTTAAAGTTCAGTACTTCCTGTTCTGACAGTTCTTCATCTGTACTTCCGATATATTGTCTCTTTTCATTGCCCGGTGTCTTCAGATGCCGGATCAAAATAAGCTCCATAAATTACTCCAAAAAAATCTATTTTATTTCATTTTCATTTCTATAATAAAGCATCTATCATAAAACATTTATATGCAATAACATTTCTAGAATAATGCAAGCACTGCCAGCATAAACAGTTCACATAACTGCAGGAAGTATCCGGCAAGATCACCTGTAATACCTCCAAACTGTTTTCTGCTAAACTGATAATAATAAAAGAAAACAGCAAGTCCGACTACTGCTGCTGCCACTCCGCATAATCCCGCTGTCAGATAGAATCCGACTACTGTTGCAAATAGCCAGAAGATCAATACAATCCTTACATTTCTCTTCTGTGCGCCATCCTGAAAAGTCCGAAGCAACCCACTGTTCTTTGCTGCCTGAAATGTCACAACAGAAATTCCACTCAGCGAACGCGAGAACACAAACACGAGTGCTGTCGCAAACAGGCGTTCTATTCTCATTTCACTAAAAATCCCCACACACAGAAGGAAATAACAGCAAAGACTGATGATCGCAAATGCTCCTGTATGTGGGTCTTTCAGAATCTCCAGTTTCTTCTCCCTGTCTCCATAAGAACTTTTTGCGTCCATCGTATCTGCGAATCCATCCAGATGAATTCCTCCTGTTATAAAAACCGGAATCAAAGTCAATACAACTGCATAAAAGAAAGTTCCTTCTCCCTTCCATACTGTGATCAGATTCCCGGAAACTATTTCCAATACTCCAATTATAACTCCGACCAATGGGAAAAAGCACATCGCATATCTCATATTTTTTTCATTCCAGTCTACTCGCGGCATCGGAATCTTAGAATACATAGCGATTGCAATGATCATTGCGTTCAATAACCACATTTTTCTTACTCCTCATCTTCACTTAAGTTCTTCATACTGCTCTACTTTAATCTCTTCAAAGGTACTCATCTTCCGATAAACATTCACACCCATCTCAAGAAGTGGAATTGCTGCAACTGCACCACTACCTTCTCCAAGAGACATCTTCGCATCAATCAGATATGGAAGTTTCAGCTCTTCTAAGACCATTCGCCCAGCCGGTTCCCCAGAGCAATGTGATGCCAGGATATAATCAGCTGCCTCCGGAACCATTCTCACTGCACACAATGCTGCTGCAGAAGAGATGAACCCATCAATCAGAACCGGAATATGATAGATCGCACCTCCGAGAAATGCACCTGCCATTCCTGCAATGTCAAGCCCTCCGACTTTGGATAAGACATCTAAAACATCTTCCTTGTCCGGCTGATGCTTTTCAATTGCTCTCTTAATTGCACGAATCTTTCTATTCAGCCCTTCTGAACTAAGGCCTGCGCCTCTCCCTGTCACATTTTCTACACTTTCATCAAACAGAACGGACACAACTGCACTGCTGGTCGTTGTATTTCCAATCCCCATCTCACCGGTTGCGATCAGATCATACCCTTGCTCTGCAAGCTCTCCGACTTTTCGTATACCGACAAAAATGGCTTGCGCAGCCTGTTCTCTTGACATTGCAGGCTCTTCCACCATATTCTTTGTTCCGTACATCACTTTGTCTTCCGGATCTGTCACCGACGGAACATCTGTCACCATTCCAATATCGATTGGAAATAAGTCCGCTCCGGCGGTCTCTGCCATAATACATACGCTCGTCGCACATTTTGTAAAATTATCCGCAACGATTGCTGTCACTTCCTGTCCGGTCTGGGTCACTCCCTCTGAAACAACTCCATTATCCGCACAAAAGATCAGCAAGCCTTTCTTTTTAATCTCAAAATCTGCTTCTCTTCGGATTCCTGCCATCCGGATCACAGCATCTTCCAGTTTTCCTAAGCTGAACAGTGGTTTTGCGACTGTTTTCCATCGTCTTTTTGCCTGTTCTTCATAGGATTTCTCCACCGGTTTTATCGTTTTGAATTTTTCAATCAATAATCTTTCATTTTCTTTCATCGACATCTTTTCATTTTTTGTCGTTTTTCTTTCATCATCTACCATTGTTATGTCTGCTTTTCTTATTATTTTCTTCTGATCTATAGTTTGTCTTTCTAACTTCACAAGCCAGTTTTTTCGCATTTTCTGGCATCATTCTCCTATTTTATCATAATTTTTTTCATTCTGATATATAAAAAAGCAACGGAATCTGTCATATTTTCCTTGTAATTTTTCATTTTTTGACATTTTTCTTTTTTCTTCTTGCATTTTTAATATGAAATCTTTCATTTTTCCCAGTTCTTTGTTAAAAAATTTACGGGATTTTTATTGATTTTCTTCACATAATATGTATAATTAAAAAAGGATATGAAAAGCTTGCATGAGCAGCATTTTATTCTATCATTAGAAAGAAAGAGGTATATGTAAGATGGCAAAAATTGATTTAAGTAAGTATGGCATTACTGGAACAACAGAAGTCGTATACAACCCTTCCTACGAATTATTATTCGAAGAAGAGACAAAACCGGAACTTGAAGGTTTTGAAAAAGGACAGGAAAGTGAACTCGGTGCTGTCAATGTTATGACAGGTGTTTACACAGGACGTTCTCCTAAAGATAAATTCATCGTTATGGATGAGAACTCCAAAGATACAGTTTGGTGGACATCTGATGAATACAAGAACGACAACCACCCGGCTACAGAAGAAGCTTGGGCAGCTGTTAAAGATATCGCAATCAAAGAGCTCTCTAACAAGAGACTTTTCGTTGTAGATGCATTCTGCGGTGCTAACAAAGATACTCGTATGGCAATCCGTTTTATCGTTGAAGTAGCTTGGCAGGCACATTTCGTAACAAATATGTTCATTCAGCCAACAGAGGAAGAACTTGAGAACTTCGAGCCAGATTTCGTTGTTTACAATGCTTCCAAAGCTAAAGTTGAGAACTACAAAGAGCTCGGACTTAACTCTGAGACAGCTGTACTTTTCAACATCACAAGCAAAGAGCAGGTTATCGTTAACACATGGTACGGCGGAGAGATGAAGAAAGGTATGTTCTCTATGATGAACTACTTCCTTCCACTTAAGGGAATTGCTTCCATGCACTGCTCAGCTAACACAGACCTCAACGGAGAGAACACAGCAATCTTCTTCGGTCTTTCAGGAACAGGTAAGACAACACTTTCCACAGATCCTAAGAGACTCCTCATCGGTGATGACGAGCACGGTTGGGATGACAACGGAGTATTCAACTTCGAGGGTGGATGCTACGCTAAGGTTATCAACCTTGACAAAGAGTCTGAGCCAGACATCTACAACGCAATCGTTCGTGACGCTCTTCTTGAGAACGTTACACTTGACGAGAACGGAAAGATCGACTTTGCCGACAAGAGCGTAACAGAGAACACTCGTGTATCTTACCCGATCAACCACATTAAGAACATCGTTCGTCCAGTATCTTCTGCACCGGCAGCTAAGAATGTAATCTTCCTGTCTGCAGATGCTTTCGGAGTACTTCCTCCGGTATCTATCCTGACAGAGGATCAGACACAGTACTACTTCCTGTCTGGATTTACAGCAAAACTTGCTGGTACAGAGCGTGGAATTACAGAGCCTACACCAACATTCTCAGCTTGCTTCGGACAGGCATTCCTTGAGCTGCATCCTACAAAATATGCAGAGGAACTTGTTAAGAAGATGGAAGTTAGCGGAGCTAAGGCTTACCTTGTTAACACAGGATGGAACGGAACAGGAAAACGTATCTCCATTAAAGATACTCGTGGAATCATCGACGCTATCCTTAACGGAGCAATCAACAAAGCTCCTACAAAGACAATCCCATACTTCAACTTCGAAGTACCTACAGAGCTTGAGGGTGTTGACACAGGAATCCTTGATCCTCGTGACACATACGCTGACGCTGCTGAGTGGGATGTTAAGGCAAAAGACCTTGCTCAGAGATTCATCAAGAACTTCGTTAAATACGAAGGAAATGAAGCTGGTAAAGCACTTGTTGCTGCAGGTCCTCAGCTGTAAGATTGTTCTTGTATTCCGAAATTTTGGGATTGATAGAATAAATATGTGAATAAAAGCTGTGAAAGATGAAATTTCTTATCTTTCACAGCTTTTTCTTTTTGTTGACTTGATTTGCGGTTGCATTGATTTTGTTAAATTTCTTGGTTTTATCCAAAAATTATTGACTTCTTTTTCAAAAGTGATATTATAATGATATCAAATAAATTTCATTTTATTTCCAGAGGAGGAATCACTATGAATGAAAAAATATTATCAAATAAGAAAAACGGAATGGGAATGCTTCTGCTCTTTTGTCTGCTCTATCTGATCGCAATAGCAGGATGTATTCTGTCCGCAATCGCACTGGAACATGAGTTTGATGCTCCGCCGGTTATCGCTGGACTGGTTGTCAGCATTATCTGGCTGTGCATCGGATGGGTTCCATTTCTTGGATTGAAGGTGCTGAAACCACAGGAAGCTTTGGTTCTTACACTTTTTGGAAACTATATCGGTACACTGAAAGAAGCCGGATTCTATTTTGTCAATCCATTCTGTACCAGTGTAAACCCTGCTTCCAAGACAAAGTTGAGTCAGAGTGGAGATGTTGATAACAATTCCAAGAAGGGAGCAAATCTTTCCAGTCTCCTGGGTGTTTCTACAACAGGAACCACTGAAGAGTCTTCAAGCAAAAAGATTTCTCTCAAGGTTATGACACTGAACAACTCCCGTCAGAAGATCAATGACTGTCTCGGAAATCCGATTGAGATTGGTATTGCCGTAACATGGCGTGTCGTAGATACTGCGAAAGCTGTCTTTAATGTTGATAATTACAAAGAATATCTCTCACTTCAGTGTGATGGTGCTCTTCGTAATATTGTCCGCATCTATCCATATGACACTGCTCCTGATATCGATACTACCGGTGACGGAAAGGCTGATGAGGGAAGTCTCCGTGGCTCTAGTGAGATTGTTGCACAGCGGATCCGCGAAGAGATCCAGACGAAAGTGACAGATGCAGGACTTGAGATCATCGAAGCAAGAATTACATATCTTGCTTACGCCCCGGAAATCGCTGCTGTCATGCTCCAGCGCCAGCAGGCTTCTGCTATCATCGATGCAAGAAAGATGATCGTAGACGGAGCAGTCGGCATGGTTGAAATGGCTCTGGATCAATTAAGTGAGAAGAACGTCGTAGAACTGGATGAAGAACGTAAGGCTGCTATGGTATCCAATCTGCTTGTGGTTCTGTGTGGAAACCATGACACACAGCCAATCATTAATTCCGGAAGCCTGTACTAGGAATGGCTGAAAAGGATAATAAAAAGAAACAGGTTCCTCTCCGTCTCTCCGCTAAACTGTATGACGCAATCGCAGCCTGGGCAGAAGATGATTTTCGTTCCGTAAACGGTCAGATTGAATATCTTCTGACTGAGTGCGTCAGGCAGCGGAAGAAAAATGGGAAATATGTTTCCGAACATTTGGATGAACCGATTGATCTGGATATTTCATAGAGCCTAAAAAAACAGCAGCAGATGTTATTATAACGACATCTGTTGCTGTTTCTCTTTGTTCTATTCTCCGTAACCGCTTCTGCATTTTTCTACAAAACGCTCCGCAAATTCTTTACAAGATGGGTAATACAAATGCGGATATCCGGCTACAAGATGCTCTTCCAGATGCATGCATTTCCATCTTCTCTTTCCATCCGGCTTGACAGCAAGACAGTCACTTCCACTGTCTGTGCTATCCCAGTAATGAAACTCGTGTGCACGGATATTCTCACCCGGAAGAATCCAGCTGTCCGCTATACTCATCCGTTCTTTAAGCTCAGAAACCTGATCCTCCTCAAGATTCCTCTGTAAATTCACATATCCAAATCGAACCAGTTTACCTGTCGGAAATGTTTTTCCATGGATTCGCCCTACTAATTTCCAAACATTTCCATCTGCATCCTCCATTTCTTCATGAAGATACATAAATCCGCCACACTCTGCCAGACATGGAATCTTATCATCCAATGCTCTTCTTATTGATTCAAGCATGCTCTGATTTCCTGCCAATTCTTTTCCATACAGTTCAGGATAACCGCCACCGAGAAGAATTCCTTTCACATTTTCAGGAAGTTTTTTATCATGAAGCGGACTGAATTCTATCACTTCACAGCCAAGGCTTTCTAATAGTTCAAGATTATCTTTGTAATAAAAACAGAAAGCTTCGTCACGCGCCACTGCGATTCGAACTGGATTGTTCTTACTTTTTAAATTTCCACCCTTCTCCGCTTCTTCAATAACTTCTGTTTTCCATATTGCTGCTTCACCGGCAATCTGTTCGAGCAATTCAAGATCCACTGTTTTTGCCAGAATTTCTCCCGCCTGTCTTACCTTCTCCTGCAGATTTTTCATTTCCTGCGGTGTTACAAGTCCCAGATGACGGCTTTCCAGATGAAAAACTTCATTTTCCGGCATGTAACCGACAATTTTAATCTCGTCATGCCCGATTCTCGCCAGTTCATTCTCCAGCATTTCTTTTAATCTTGGATATAGCATTGCGGATACTCTGTTTAAGAGAATTCCACGAATATTGCTATCCGGACGAAATTCAGCGATTCCTTTCACCACTGCTGCAAGTGTCATTGCTGCACCTCTCGCATTAATCACAAGGATCACTGGCAATCCTAGCGTCTGTGCGACATCATAAGAACTTCCTTTTACAGAATCAAGTGACATTCCGTCATAGAACCCCATAACGCCTTCAGTTATAGTAATATCCGCATCTTTCGTATGCTTTAGGTATCCCTCTTTCAAAATGTCTTCTTTCGAGAAGAACAGATCCAGATTCTTAGAATCAACGCCAAGAACCTCCCTGTGGAACATTGGATCTATATAATCCGGGCCGCATTTACATGCACATACACGCTTTCCCTCTTGCTTAAACGCAGACATCAGGCCACAGGCTGCAGCTGTCTTTCCACTATTACTGGAAACAGCAGACAACAAAAAACCTGGATTTTTTTTCTGATTTTTATTATTGCAAGCATTCTCTTTCATTTTTCTCATGATTCTCCTGTCTGTTTGTTTCCTTTTCTCTCATCTTATACCTGTCCAGGCTTTCTTCCACCTGCGGAAATAATATAAACCGGATTCTGTCCCATCATCATATGATATCTTCCAAGAACCTTTGATCTTGCTGCACTCACCTGTAGAATCTCCGCATCTGGAAGGATTCCCTCTTCCACAAGCCCCATCACTTCACTGACTGTCTCAAGTGAAATTGCATTAATCACGATTCGTACATCCGGATTTTTCTTCTGAAGTAATTGAACAATCTCTCGTAAGTTTCCCGAACTTCCACCGATAAATGCATGTGTCGGTGTTTCCAGTTCCTCTAATGCCTGTGGCGCAAGCCCTTCTATGATTCGCACTCCGTCTGTCCTAAATTTCTTCCGATTCTGATCGATCAGTTTCACTCCTTCCGGATTCTTTTCAATTGCATACACACGAATCTGCTCACCTGCACGCGCAATTTCAATAGAAACGGAACCTGTTCCGGCGCCGATATCATACACAATTGCATTCTCCGTTAATTCAAGCTCTGCCACACTGACAGAACGGACTTCTGACTTCGTCATCGGTACCTTTCCGCGAATAAACTCCTCATTCTTCAGATGCATACCGGCCGCCTTACAATAAGATGGATTTTCTACAAAAACTGCGCAAAGTCCTTCAAAATCTTCTGCCTTCATCTCGTACAATTTGCCCGAAAGTATCTTTTCTTCCTCATAAGACATCTGATATCCCACATGAACCTGCACATCCTCTAAGCCATACTCTAATAATGTCTCATAAAAATGACGTCCCGTGTCTTTCCCTCCAAGAAGCAGAAAGGTCTTCGGATGTCTGTGGATTGTCTGAACAAAATTCATATCCTTCCCATGGAGACTTAGGATTTTTGCATCTTCCCATGAAACACCGACTTTTGATGCTAGGTAAGAAAGTGAGGAAATCCCCGGATAAATCTCTATCTGATCAGAACATGCTTCCGTCAATCGCTCTTTCAGTTTTTTCGCTCCACTATAAAATCCTGTATCTCCCGAAAGAAGAATTCCTATTTTACTATGTTCTTTGTGCTCTTTTATATAGGATACAATCTCTTCTGTACGATATTCCTTAATAAAGACTCCTTCATTCCTGTTGTTTCTCTCACACTGACGCATACTTAATCCATTCATGCTACGAATCTTCTGTGCACTCGTAATCATTCGTTCTGCTCCGATCAGACAATCCGCTTCTTCTATCAATTGTCTGACTTCTTCTGTGATTACATCGCCAGATCCCATTCCTATTCCCGCAAGGATAATTTGTCGTGATTCCATTTCAACTCCCACTATATAACTATTTTTCCCTTGATTCTTTTGGTTTCTATCTGCTATAATAAAATCTAGAAACGGGTTTTTACCACACTTCTTGTTGTGGCCTGCCCGTTTCTTTTTTCTTATAACAGTTTATACCCCCTCGGCGTCACCATCCGCCCATTCAGTTCCATCGTTCTTGAATTTCCAATAAACACTGTTGTAAACATATCTACCTTCGTATCTCTAAGTTCTTTCAATGACAGAATCTGATAAGCTTCTCCTTCACGTCCGATATTTTTCACATAACCGCAGATATTTCCTGCATCTCTGTACTGAAGCAGTATATCACATGCTTTCTGTAAATAATCTGCGCGCTTCTTACTTGACGGATTGTAAAGGCAGATGACAAAATCAGCCATTCCTGCCGCATGCAGACGTTTCTCAATCGTTTCCCACGGTGTCAGAAGATCGCTTAAGCTGATCACTGCGAAATCATGCATCAAAGGTGCGCCAAGCACTGCTGCCCCGCCGGATGCCGCTGTGATTCCCGGAACCACTTCAATCTGGATGGAAGGGTATTCTTTTCCTATCTCGAAGATCAATCCTGCCATTCCATAGACTCCGGCGTCTCCGCTACAGATCATTGCAACGTCCTGACCTTTTTCTGCTTCTTCAAAAGCCATTCTGCAACGTTCCGGTTCTTTCCGCATCGGTGTACTTAGGAATGTCTTCTCCGGAAACTGTTCTTTCACAAGATCGATATAAACATTGTAACCAATCAAAACAGGGCAATGCTCCAATACTTTCTGTGCACGCACTGTCATCTGCTCTTCTGCTCCCGGTCCGAGTCCTACTACATATACTGTACTCATTTGCTCTGTCCCTCTGCTTCCTGTCTCATCTCTGTGCTTTGATTCTCTCCGGTTTGTCCTAATTTCTTCTTAGAACAGGATGCTTGTCTGAATTCTGTCGTAAATGTCGGATCATAAAGCTTTGATCTCTCATAAGTCCCGTCAAGCACTTCTCCGACTACGATCAGCGCTGTCTTGGTGACATCCGCCTCGCGTGCAGTCTGTTCCAGCGTTCCTACCGTACAACGAAGTACTTTCTGTTCCGGCCAGGTCGCTTTATAAACAATCGCTGCCGGTGTATCTTCGCTGTATCCGCCTTCGATCAATTCTGCTGAAAGTTCCTTTAACAGTCCTGTGCTCAAGAATAAAACCATCGTCGCTTGATGTGCCGCAAAGCTTCTAACAGATTCTTTCTCCGGCACCGGCGTTCTTCCAGCCATTCTCGTAATTACAACTGACTGGGAGATTCCCGGAAGGGTGTATTCCGCTTCCAGTGCTGCTGCCGCCCCACAAAATGAACTAACTCCGGGACAATCTTCATATGGAATCTCAAGCTTCTTCAGCTCGTCCATCTGCTCACGGATCGCACCATAAAGGCAAGGATCTCCTGTATGCAGACGTACGATTTCTTTTCCGTCCCCATGGCCCTTCACCATCACTTCTAACACTTCTTCCAATGTCATCTTTGCACTATTATATATCTCACACTTTTCTTTACACATTTTAAGTAATCCCGGGTTCACAAGAGAACCCGCATAGATCACGATGTCTGCTTCTTTCAAAAGTCTTTGTCCGCGCACTGTGATCAGATCTTCTGCTCCCGGACCTGCTCCTACAAATGTAATCATAATTCTTCCTGCCTTTTCTATCTTTTCCTGTCTTTTACAATTAGAAGGGAATAGTATCCCGCATCTTCTGAAATCTCTTCCACTGATCGGACAATACGTTCGTCGTCCATTCCACAGTTTTCTACAAGACAGATATCCTGACTGCTCCCCTGTAAAAACTCTTTTATCTGTCCCATCTTTTTCCCGGTCTTCATCAAAATCTTTGTTCCCGATAACTGCAGACCTTCTCCTGCCTCATAAGAGCCCGGTAAAATATGAATCTGCTCTTCCTGTTCTCCAAGTGGCTGATTCAGTCTTGCAGCTGCTGCACAAAAAGATGGGATTCCTGAAACTGTCTCAACCTGATAACCATCCTGTTCAATCATCTGCTCTATATACATACATGTAGAATAAACCGTTGGATCTCCCAGCGTCAGGAATGCCAGATTCCATCCTTTCTCAAGAAGCTGCTCTATCACTTCTGCTCCCCGTGCATGAATCTTTCTCAGCTTTTCCTTATCTTTAATCATTGGCATTGGCAGAAAGAGAATCTGCTTTTTCTCAATCTCTGGAACTGCTTGTACTGCAATCTGATATGCCGTACAGCCTTCTAAATATCTTAACACCTTGTTCTCTTTTCCATTTTGCTCAAGCAACATTGGTTCTGTCAATTCTCTATCAGAAATCGGAAGTACTATTATCTCGCATTTCCTGATCTTTCGAACTGCTTTCAATGTCATCAGTTCCGGATCTCCCGGTCCTACTCCGATTCCATAAAATTTTCCTGCTTGTTTCATCTATTCTCCTGTATCTTCTTTAACAACTCATCCGCATTTTCTGACTTTCCAAGAATGCCATCCTCTGTTGAAAATAAAATCACACCGATTTCCAATTCTTCTCCTGCTCTGTTCTTCAAGAAGAATTCAATACGTTTCATTACACTTTCCATCACCGGTTTAACCAGATTTTCTCTTCGCAGTATTTCCATCGCCTCAGTTGTATTGATACATTCCATAATTTCCCGCACAACTGCTGCATCTGCACCATTCATCGCCGCATGCACACCAAGTACTTCCATTCGGCAATCTGCCTGTCTGGAATGCGTATTCATCACTCCTGCGGCCAGCTTAATAAACTTTCCTATATGTCCGATCAAGAGAATACCTTTCATTCCAAGAAGCTTTGCATCCTCAATTGTCTCGCCGACATAATTACTGCATTTTACTGAAAGTGCGGTGTCCACATGCAGCTTTTTCCGTAAGAAGTCCATCCCATAATTTCCCGGGACAACATAACACCAATCTGTTCCATTTTCTTTGAGCATCTTCATTTCCAGATAAATCGTATCCGTCAGTGCCTTCTCACTCATTGGTTCCACGATACCTGTTGTTCCTAAGATTGAGATTCCTCCCTCAATCCCCAGTCTTGGATTAAATGTCTTCTTTGCAACCTCTGCCCCTTCCGGCACGGATAGGCGCACTTGCAGATTTCCTGTATATTCATACTTCCTGCAAACTTCTTTCACTGCTTCACAGATCATTCTCCGCGGTACTTTGTTGATTGCTGCCTGACCGATTTTTTGTTCCAGTCCAGGCTTCGTTACACGGCCGATTCCTATACCACCATCCAGATTGATTTTCTCGGAAAGATCCACACTATTCTCCGAATTTATTTTACTCTTCTTCTCTACCTTTTGAACTGTTGCATAAACAAGTATTCCATTCGTCACATCCGGATCGTCTCCACTGTATTTTCGCACTGCACATGAAACTTCTGACTTCTTACGCATGATCTCTTCCAACTCAAGATACAGTTCAATGCCCTTCGGCGTCAGCAGTCTCACCTGGCGAATCTCTTCTCCCGACAATAACATCTCTGCTGCCGCTTTTGCCGCCGCTGCCGCACAGCTTCCGGTCGTATATCCCATTTGAAGTCCCGATCTTGTTCTTCCGATTTCCTTCATCAATATTCAATCCCTTTTCTCGCGTAGATTCCCTGATCAAACGGATGCTTCACTTTCTTGATTTCTGACACATAATCTGCCAGTTCTACAAGCTTTTCATCCGGATTTCGTCCAGTCAATACAATCTCCAGTTCTTTTGGTTTCTTCTCCAGGAACTCGATCGCTTCTTCCTTCGGGATGAGATTATACCTATAAGCCGCCATAAACTCATCGATCACAAGCACATCATATCTTCCTGTAAGAATCTCTAATTCAATCGCTCTCCATAACCGCAGATAAGTTTCCCTTACTTCCTGCTTTTTCTCTTCGGAAAGATTTTTAAAAAAGCCATAAGACTTTTCAAGATGAAGTACTTTAATCTGAGAAATATCATCGAGAATCACCAGTTCTCCGGAAGATTCATTTTTTAAAAACCGGGTAAATAAAACCTTAAGTCCACTTCCTGCAGCACGTACTGCAAGTCCGATTGCCGCTGATGTCTTTCCTTTTCCGTCTCCACAATAAATGTGTATCAATCCCTGTTCCATTTTCTCATCTCCTGTTCTGCTTCCTCTACCGACAAGCCTTCTTCTATCGGCCTTCCAATTACGAGAAGAACTGCACCTGCCTGCTCTGCTGCTTCAAGCTTTTCTGCAAATCCTCCATTCTTTCCGGATTCTTTTGTTACGAAATATTTTGCCTCTGTCTGATGAAGAAGTGCAAGATTCATTTCCCTGGAAAACGGGCCCTGCATTGCAATCAGATGCTTCCCTGAAAATCCGAGATCTATGCTCTGCATCACTGAAGGGAGTACGGAAAGTACTCTTGCATAGCACCGCTCTTTATAATTTGTCAAACGAGTATATTTATCCAGTTCTTTACTGCCTGTTGTTATCAGTATATTTCCCTGCGTCTGCTCGAGATAGTCCACGGCCTCTTCCACGCTATTCACACAGACTACAGAACTGTCACTCTTAGTAATCGCATTTGTTCTTTCACAAGCAAACTTTTCTGATCTGACTGTCCTTGCTTCTGTCAAAAAATCTCTTAAACATCGTAAATACTCTATTCCGCTGTTTTTACATGCCCGCTGTATATTTTCCGTCACCATAACTGCAAACGGATGCGTCGCATCTATGACAAGCCCCACCTGCTCTTTTTCAAAGAATATTTCCATCTCCTGCTGATCCATACGTCCGTGGATCACTCGAAGTTCTGATTTCTTATGCTTCTCTTTTCGCAACTGCAGATCATTTTCCAATAGTTCTTCCCCATATTCTGTCGCAGCACTTACGATACAGGGAATTCCTTCTTTAACGGCGTATTCTGCCAGCTGTCGTCCCTCTGTCGTACCGGCAAAAATAAGAATATTTTTCTTCATCAAATCACCCACATTTACATTTATTTAATAAACTTATCGATTGCCTCGTCAAGAGCACGGATTGTCTCCATATCATTCTGCTCAATAGCTTCCACAATACAATGATCCAGATGATTCTTCAAAATCACTTTTCCTGTATTATTGATTGCAGAACGAACTGCCGCAAGCTGGATCAGTACTTCACTGCAATCTTCATCGCGCTCTACCATTCGCTTCACTGCCTCAAGATGTCCGATTGCTCTGGATAAACGATTCATTACCTTCTTCTTTTCTTCTGCACTGTGTACATGACGGTGAACATGTCCTGTGCCGCCATGATCGTGATGATGTACATGTGACTCTGCCACCCCATCTCCGTTATGATGCACATGGGTATATTCTGTTCCGTCCTCACGGAAATGCGTATGCTCTTTCATAATCATCCATCGAACCCTTTCTTTTTACTCTGTCACTGATTATAAAGCAAAAACACGTTTTCTTCAACTTGTTCCGCATAAGTTACTTACTGTTCATACTGTGTGCGACCGGCAACCACAAAATTTTCTCTTGCATTTTTCCAAAAGCCGTGATATCTTAATATGCAAGACAAAGACGTCTGACAGAAAGGTAAGAGATTGCCTTTCTATCAGGCGTCTTTTTTACATTATCAGATGAATTGGGAGGATTTAGAAAATGAACACCGGAAACACTGCTTTTATGATGATCTGCACTGCGCTTGTCTTCTTTATGACACCGGGACTTGCCTTCTTCTATGGCGGTCTTGTGCGGAGAAAAAATGTATGTAACACAATGATGGCCTGCGTTGCGATCATGGGACTATCTGTTCTTCTTTGGACCATGTTTGGCTATTCTCTTTCTTTTGGCGGCAATCACGCCGGAATTATCGGAGATTTCCGCTGGGCTTTTTTAAATGATGTCGGCTGGGAAGCCGGTCCGTATGCGGATACCATTCCGCATCTTGTATTTGCTACATTCCAGATGATGTTTGCCATGATTACTCCGGCACTGATCACCGGTGCTGTAGTCGGAAGGATGAGATTTAAGGCATTATTTGCATTTATTGCACTGTGGTCTTTCCTTGTTTACTATCCGATGGCTCATATGGTCTGGGGTGAGGGCGGATTCCTTGCAGCAATCGGCTCCGTTGACTTCGCAGGTGGAAATGTAGTACACATCAGTTCCGGTGTCAGCGCTCTGGTTCTTGCCATCTATCTTGGCAGAAGAAAAGGATACGAGAAAACATCTTACCGTATCCATAATATTCCTTTCGTTGTACTTGGAGCTTCCCTTCTCTGGTTCGGATGGTTTGGATTCAATGCCGGAAGTGCCCTGGCGGCAGATGGACTTGCAGCCCATGCATTTATGACAAGTGCAATTTCTTCCGCGGCTGCTCTCGTATCCTGGATGCTGATCGATGTGATCAAAGACGGTAAGCCTACTCTGGTCGGTGCTTCTACCGGACTGGTTGTCGGCCTTGTTGCTATCACACCGGGAGCAGGATTTGTTCCGATCTGGTCTTCCTATATCATCGGCGCACTGGTCAGCCCGATCTGCTACTTTACAATGAACTTCATTAAGCATAAACTGAAAATAGATGATGCACTGGACGCATTTGGCTGCCATGGAATCGGCGGTGTGTGGGGTGGAATTGCCACCGGACTTTTTGCAAAAACTTCCATTAACTCTGTTGCAAGATGGGACGGACTGGTCTTCGGTAATATTCATCTCTTCGTTGCACAGGTATTAAGCATTATCATCACTGCGGCTGTTGCAGTTGTCGGTACTCTGATCTGCATTGGGATCATCCGTATCTTCACTCCGCTCCGCGTAGATCAGAAGGAAGAGGCTCTTGGACTGGATATCTCCCAGCATGGTGAGAATGCATATCCGTCCTTTAACGGATTTGATTGACATGATCTGTCCAAAATTTATATATCCATTAATACAGGAGGATTTTTAAAATGATGATTAAAGTAGAGGCTATCGTCCGGGAAGAGAAATTCGAAGACGTCAAGGCTGCCTTAAATGAAATAGAAGTCAATGGTATCACTGTCTCCCAGGTCATGGGATGTGGTGCGCAGCGAGGTTATAAAGAGATTGTCCGCGGTTCTGAAATCGAGATTTTCATGCAGCCGAAGATCAAGTTTGAAATTGTTGTCTCTTCCGAAGAATGGGAGAAGAAAACAATCGAAGCGATCCAGAAAGCTGCCTATACCGGTGAAGTCGGTGATGGTAAGATTTTCAGCTATGAGATCCGGAGTGCCATGAAGATCCGAACCCGTGAGACAGGGTATGATGCACTCCAGTCAAAAGAGCAGATACTTTAGTAGAAAAAAGTTCCAGAATGTCGGAAGATTCTGGAACTTTCTTTCGTTTTAAAATCGAAGTGTTACTTCTGTCTCTGTCAATGCCACCGTCATCTGCTCTCTTATGCACTTGGGACACAACAGTTCTCCGTCTGCATCTGCTGTCCGTGCGGCTCTCTCACACACATTGTCAACACCCGTCACCTGTTTCACAAACGGTGATGTGGCTGATACCTCTGTAATCTTCTCTAACTGTTCTGCCGGATAAGTTGCAAACGGTACTTTATATTTCTGCGCATAGGCCAAAATCGCAGGTTCTTCTTTCTTCAGATCGATCGATGCAAGCTGTTTTAACTGCGTTGGTTCAAGCCCATATCCTTCCAGAACATCATTTAAACCTTTTTCAAAAAGTTCCTTCGAAATCTGTTTTCTGCAGCCAACTCCAGCCGTGATATTGATTGGATACAAAAGGAGAATGCATGGCTTACGCTCACATCCGCATGCGTTATTCCTGACATCTCCCCACAGTGAGTCTGCCATGGATTCCACGAACTGTCTCCCTTCTCCCGCAGTCTTTGTAATCACGATCACAGGATGTTCCTCTGCAAAGGAGTACAATTCTTCCTGTGAACCACAAAGTATAAGTTCTTTTAAACAGCTTTTCTGAAAATCTTCCTGTTCAAATATCAGTCCTTCACCGATCCACAAACCGACCTTCTTTCCATCCAGCACTGCTGCTGATATCTGCTTCGCTGCTTCACGCTCGGTAAGATACAGGTGATTCTTCTTTGCAAAAACATCTACTGCAAATTTTCCCTGAATATCTGTCGCTGTTGTCTGTACCGGAACTGCACCGGTCCATTCTGCAAGCTGACTGGAAAGCTCTACCGCGCCACCAAGATGCCCGGACAGGATTGGAATCACATATCCTGCTTTTTCATCCATGACTACAACCGCTGAATCAGTGAATTTATCCTTTACATAAGGCGCAATATATCTCACTGCGATTCCAACTGCACCAATAAAAAGGAAGGATGTCTCTCCCCATCCTTCCCTGATCAGTTCTTTTGGATTGTCCGGAAACGGAAGAACTTCAGCGAATGTATATCCGGCAGGCGCATAGTTCTGACACGTAATCCCTTCGTTCCGGAACTGACTTCCGATTCTCTCACCAAGTCTTGTTCCTGCCTGTGTAAAACTTAATATAACAACCTTCACGTTCTATTCTCCCTTAAATCCCTGAAACTATTCTTCTGTCTCTTCCTTCACAGACTCTTCTACTGCATCCACTGCTTCTTCTGCCGCCTCAGTAACTGCCTCAACTGCCGCTTCCGCAGCCTCTGCAACGATCTCTTCTGCTTCCTCTGCCTCTTCTCTTACTTCCTGAGCCAGATCATCCGCTTCAAAGATGTCTTCTTCCTCTGTTACAGGTGATCCGCAGTATGGGCAGAAAGCCATATCTTTCGCAACCATCTTGCCACACCGTGTACACTCACACGCACCTTTGAGCCCTTCAATCTTATTCTCATACTCTTCTATGCTTTCCTTGCGGCTTGCAATTGCCTCACACAGTCCCTTGGAAGCCTCATCCAGTTCTTCTCCATTCTCAAATCTGTCATAAATACTCTGACCAAGTTCCATCAGATCTTCTGCATTTCCTCTTGCAAGCTCTCTGATCTGCGCTTTTAATTTCTGTATCTCAATCGCATCTCCTGCCTTTGCTGTCACTGCCTCTGCTGTCTCACTCAGACGTTTTCCTAAATCTTCAAAAAAATCTTTCATACTGAAATCTCCCTTCTTATCATTGCTGTATCATCTCAATCACCAGAAAGGTGATCTACAATTTCTCTTGGTCTTATTATATCGTATTCTTTCAGTTTTTGAAGTCATTTTCTATTATTTTTAGACTAATTTCATAAATAGAATCCTTCTTGCATATCCTTTCTACAACTCAACTCAGGAGTCCTCTTATGAATGATCTTGAAACCTGCCGGGAACAGATTCTCTCTGAAGATACGCGCGACTTCATCAGTAATCCGCTGCGCACTCCACTGTTCAATGAACTTCTGAAAGAAGATCCCTGTGTCCAGGATGCCGGGCTTGGATATCAGTGCATTTACTTTTCCAAAGAACTCGTAGAACCAATCTCTCTGGTGCGTTTTTCTTACAATTCCATTCCGAATTGTTTTGCTCCTGTTGCTATGGAGACGTTGAACCAGACCGGCATCCTTCCCGTACAGAACTATCCGGCACTTCAATTAAAAGGGAAAGGAGTTCTGATTGGATTTCTTGACAGCGGGATCGACTATCAAAACAAAGTTTTCCGCAATCTGGACGGCACCACGCGAATTGCGGCACTTTGGGATCAGACCATCCAAAGCGGAACTCCACCAAAGGACTTTTTCTACGGAAGTGAATACCGTAAGGAACAGATTGATCTGGCACTTTCTTCTGATTCCCCACTGTCACATGTCCCTTCTGTCGATACTGACGGACATGGAACTTATATTGCCAGTCTCGCTGCCGGAAATGCTGACGCAGACGAACAGTTTCTGGGCGCCGCTCCGGAAGCCACTCTCGCTGTTGTCAAATTAAAACAGGCGAAACAATATCTGCGGGATTATTACTGCATCCCGGAAACAGCTGTCTGCTATCAGGAAACAGATCTGATCCTTGGATTAAAATATCTGAATGATCTGGCAGATGAACTGGGGCTTCCACTTGTCATGTGTATCACTATAGGCTCTAATCTCGGTGGCCATGTCGGTACGCTTCCGCTTCCCGCATTACTTGGCAGCTACAGTCTGATGCCAGACCGGATTGCTGTGGTCGGCACGGGAAATGAAGCTGACAAACGGCATCATTATTTCAATACGATCCAGTCAGAAAATGACCGTAAAACCGTAGAAATCCGGGTTGGTGAAAATGTATCCGGATTCACTTTGGAACTTTGGGTACTGATCCCCAATCTCTTCTCAATTTCAATTATTTCACCGTCCGGAGAAAATACATCCAAAATTCCATTTCATGTAGGCACAAGCGCAGACATTGATTTTCTCTTTGAGAAGACGCGCGTCTCTGTCGACTACCGGCTGCTGGTCGAAAAAGCAAATTCCGAACTCATCTTCTTCCGCTTCCGTACCCCGGCAGAAGGCATCTGGAAAATCATTGTAGAACCAACCCGCCTGATCAATGGGGATTTCCATATCTGGCTTCCTGTTACAGAATTTTTAGACGGAGAGGTCTATTTCCTTGAATCAGATCCTTACACCACTCTTACAAACCCTGCCAATGCCCCAAGTCCCCTGACAGTCTCTTATTACAATGGCAGCAATGGTGCAGTCGCCCAGGCATCCGGACGCGGCTATACAAGAACAAGCTTTGAGAACCCTTCCGTCACTGCTCCCGGGATCAATATCAAAGGAGCTCTTCCAGGAGGCCGTTTTGCCGTGCGCAGCGGCTCCTGCGCCGCAACCGCTATCACCGCTGGGGCGGTCGCACTTATGTTGGAATGGCAGCTCTACGAACGCAAAATGCCAGGCATCGACGTATTCCAGATTAAAAGCCTTCTGATTCTTGGAGCCATCCGGCCGGACAGTATGGAATACCCTAACCGTGAATGGGGATACGGACAATTAAACCTCTATAACACATTTGAGGTCATGAGACAGCTTTAACTGTCCCATGACCTCAAGGTTTCTACAATATCTTTTATCGATTCTTTTCTCTTTTGTTCTATCTGTTATCTTCTCGATTCTCATAGTAGCTTGTAACCTTCTTAGCATCTTCTACCTGTGTTGACGGTCCTGTTCCAGGAGCGAATACCACTTTCAGAAGAATCGGTGTGATGACCGTTGTAATAACAACCACTACGATAACCGGTCCCAGAATGGAAGAACTCATAAGTCCGAGTGCGGAACCTTTACTTGCTACGATCAGGGCAACCTCACCACGGGAGATCATTCCGACTCCGATTCGTTTTGCCTGATAGTTCTTGTAACCACAAAGCTTTGCACCAAGTCCACAACCGACTATCTTAGTAAGAACTGCCACAACTGTAAGAACAACTGCGAACATAATGATGGATACTGACATCTGTGGAAGGTTTACCTTCAGACCGATACTTGCGAAAAATACCGGTGACAGAAGCAGGTAAGATAACGTATCAAACTTAGACTCCAGATAAGTAGATCTCTGTACGTTGGAAATAATTAATCCTGCGATATATGCACCTGTAATATCTGCAACACCGAAAACTTCTTCTGCGATAAATGCCATAAGCAGGCAGAATACAAATGCAATAATCGTATGACGATGCAGTTCCTTCTCAGCTCCGTCAACCCATTTCTTATACATCTTATAGAAAACAAATCCTACAACACCTGAAAATACGAAGAATCCCACGATTTTAATCAGAACCATTCCAATCTTTACAGAATCATCTGCAAGACTTGTAACGATTGTCAGTGCGATAATACCGAGAACGTCATCAATGATCGCAGCACCAAGGATTGCATTTCCTGAACGGCTCTTCAATGCTCCTAATTCTTTCAATGTCTCTACCGTAATACTTACAGACGTTGCTGTGAGTACAACTCCAATAAAGACATTCTGAAGAACTACAGGGGATGACAGGTTACTTCCTGCCATGCTTGGACGGTTAAAGAACCATGCAACACCATAACCTCCGATCAGTGGAACGATCACACCACAAAGAGCAATAATAAAAGAAGCTTTTCCACTTGCTTTCAGCTCTTTGATATCCGTCTCCATACCTGCAGTAAACATCAGAACAATAACTCCGATTTCTGCAACTTCATGGATAAATGAAGTCTCTGCGAGAATTCCAAATCCTGCCGGTCCGAGGATCAATCCCGCCAGAAGTGCGCCAACAACCTGCGGCATCTGTACTCGTCTTGTTAACAGTCCAAGTAATTTTGTAGATATAAGAATAATTGCTAAATCCAGTAAGTATCTGTATGTGTCCATTTTTCTCTCTTCCTTTTTGTGATTTTTTTAAACTAATTCCCCAATCAGTTTTCAGATTTTTGAACAAAACTTCTCTTTCTAAAATCTCACTTTATCCATCTAACCTCGGTACTGCCTGGCCTCTCAACTGAATAACCGGTCCGCCGGTACCTTCTATATAAGCTCTTGTAATTGTTACTTCTCCAATATTATCATCTTTCGGAATCTCATACATAATATCCAACATAAATTCCTCAATGATCGCACGCAGTGCTCTGGCTCCGGTATCTTTTTCCATTGCCTTTTCTGCAATTGCTTCTAATGCGCTGTCATCAAACTCAAGCTTCACTTCGTCTAATGCCAGCAGCTTCTGATACTGTTTTAAAATTGCATTTTTCGGTTCTTTTAAGATCTTGACAAGCATCTCTTTGTCGAGTCCCTTTAATGTAAATACAATCGGAAGACGTCCTAAGAACTCCGGGATCATACCGAATTTTCTTAAATCCTCAATTGTCACCTTAGAAAGCAGCTCTTCATCATGCTCGACTGTATCTTTCAGTTCTGCATTGAATCCCATCGACGTTTTCTTCTGCAAACGCTCTTTGATAATGTCTTCAAGATCCGGGAATGCACCTCCACAGATAAACAGAATATTTTTTGTATTCACTGTTGTCAGTGGAACCATCGCATTCTTGCTATTCGCGCCTACCGGAACTTCAACTTCACTTCCCTCTAAGAGTTTGAGCATTCCCTGCTGCACAGATTCACCACTCACATCTCTCTGACTGGAAGTTTTTTTCTTGGCAATCTTATCGATCTCATCGATAAAAATAATTCCCTGTTCCGCACGCTCAACATCGTTGTCTGCTGCTGCAAGAAGCTTGGAAACAACACTTTCGATGTCATCACCGATATATCCTGCCTCTGTAAGAGATGTTGCATCTGTAATCGCCAACGGCACATCTAAAAGCTTCGCCAGTGTCTTAACCAGATATGTTTTACCACATCCTGTAGGCCCAATCATGAGCATATTTGATTTCTCTATCTCAATCTCATCCATTGTTCCTGTTGCTACACGTTTGTAATGATTATAAACTGCAACAGAGATTGCTTTCTTTGCATACTCCTGTCCAACGATATATTCATCTAAACGAGCTTTGATCTTATGTGGTGCCGGAATTTTCTTAATATCCAGCTGTTTGAATTCTTTCGGCTCTTTCTTTTTCTTTTTGATCTTCTGTGCCTTCGGCTGCATATTTTCAAGATCAGAAAGATTCATAAAGTGTACCCCCGGAATGTTCATCATGCTACTTAGATCCATAGAACTATTGTTCATCATATCAAAGCTTCTCTGCATACAATCCGGACATACTGCGATATTATTCGGAAGCTCAACCATCTTCCCGGTCACACTCTCCGGGCGATGACAAATAAAACATATTCTCTCATATCCGTCATCATCTTTTTCAGAATGGTCAGAAGTTGTCACTTCTTTTTTTTCTTCTTCCCTGCCAGTGTCCTGTCTGTTGTCTTCCTTGTTTGTCTCTTCTTCATCTACAATGATAAAATCATTTTCTGACATAGGTTGTCCCTTTCTATCGTATGAACATCGCATCCCCAAAACTGAAGAAACGATATCTTTCTTTTACTGCCTCCTCATACGCTGCCATCACATGCTCTTTTCCGGCTAATGCAGAAACAAGCATGATCAGTGTAGATTCCGGCAGATGGAAGTTCGTGATCAACGCATCCAGAATCTTGAACTGATATCCCGGATAGATAAAGATTTCTGTCCAACCACTGCATTCTTTTAATCTTCCATTCTCATCGGCAGCGGATTCGATTGTTCTGCAGCTTGTTGTTCCGACACATATGACACGATGTCCTGCTTCTTTTGCATGGTTGATTTTCTGTGCAGACTCTTCAGTAATCATATAAAATTCTGAATGCATATGGTGATGCTCCACATCATCTACCTTCACCGGACGGAACGTTCCAAGTCCGACATGAAGTGTAACCGGTGCGATCTCCACACCTTTCGCGCGAATCTCTTCCAAAAGCTCCGGTGTGAAATGAAGTCCGGCCGTCGGTGCTGCCGCAGAACCTGAGTGTACCGCATAGACAGTATTATATCTGTCCTTATCCTGAAGCTGATGTGTAATATACGGTGGAAGCGGCATCTGTCCTAACTGGTCCAGAATCTCCTCGAAGATTCCTTCGTATTCAAAATGGATCAGACGATTTCCTTCCTCCACTACATCCATAACTTCTCCGACAAGCAGGCCGTCTCCAAAGCTGATTCTTGCTCCCGGTCTTGCCTTTTTTCCAGGCTTTACCAATGTCTCCCAGACATCATCTGCTCCTCGTTTTAAAAGAAGCACTTCTATCTTTGCTCCGGTGTCTTCCTTTGCTCCGATCAGTCTGGCCGGAATTACTTTCGTATCATTGATAACCAGACAATCTCCTGGATTCAGTTCATCGATAATCTCACGAAATACATGATGCTCTGTCTTCCCTGTCTCTTTATCAAGTATCATAAGGCGGGAGGAAGAGCGGTCCTCCAAAGGATCCTGTGCGATCAGTTCCTCCGGAAGATCATAATAAAAATCACTTGTTTTCAATGCTCTTACCCTCTCTTCTTACTTTCTCAACTCAATACCAAGTTCTTCCAGACCGGAAAGAATGCGATCCATTGCTGCTGTAATTTCAGCTTCTTCCAGTGTCTTATCCTTTGCACGGAATACGATAGAATAAGCAACTGACTTGAATCCTGCTTTGATCTGAGCACCTTCATAGATGTCAAACAGGTTAAAGCTCTCTAAATGAGCGCCGCCCTTTTTCTCAATCACATCTTCAATCTGTCCGACAAGGATTTCTTTCGGAACAACCATACTGATATCTCTTGTCACTGCAGGATATTTAGCAATTCCTGTGTACTTTCTGTCAAATGTAGCATATGGGATGATTTCAGGCATATCCAGAACTGCAACATATGCACGCTCACCGATTCCATAAATATCAGCGACTTCCGGATGAACCTCTCCGAGATATCCAACTACTTTTCCATCATAAATGATGTTTGCCTGGCGTCCCGGGTGAAGAAATGACTTTCCTGCATTCGGATCGTATTTCTCTCTGCCCTTCATACCGATTTTCTCAAAGAACTCTTCCACTACACCTTTCATGTTGAAGAAATCTCCATCTCCATACATTCCAAGTGTAAACTGCATTCTCTCATCCGGAAGCTCTGTCAGTGGAAGCTCCTGCGGAATGTAAATATTACCCATCTCATACAGACGAACATTCTTGTTTCTTCTGTTATAGTTTGTTGCAAGAGAAGTCAGCATACCGTTTAAGGATGTTGTACGCATGATACTGTAATCTTCTCCAAGTGGATTCATAATGGAAATCGCATTGCGAAGCTTGGAATCTTCTGGAAGAAGAAGCTTGTCAAATACCTTCGGGCTCTCGAAGGAGTAAGACATTCCCTGGCTGAATCCACAGAACTCAGCAATATCACTTGCAACCTGCTCAATACGAAGCTTGAACGGAAGCTTACCTGTTGTAGCCTCTCCAGACGGAAGTGTTGTCGGGATATTGTCATATCCGAAAAATCTTGCAACTTCCTCTGCAAGGTCAGCTAATCTGAACAGATCGTGACGGAATGTCGGTGCGATCACTTCTTTTGTCTCTGCATCGTAATCAAGATCGATTTTCTTGAAATATCCAAGCATATCTTCCTCAGAAATATTTGTTCCGAGCATGCGGTTGATCTTCTCTGCATCAAATGGAACACGTACAGGCTCTTTCTTCTTGCTGTATACGTCAATTGCTCCTCCTACAACTTCACCTGCTCCAAGCTCTTCTACAAGCTGGCAGGCACGGTTCAGTGCATCCATTGCATTGTTCGGATCAAGTCCCTTCTCAAACTTACCGGAAGCATCTGTACGAAGTCCGACACGCTTACTGGACTTACGGATGTTCACACCGTCAAAACAAGCTGCTTCAAAAAGCATTGTCTTCGCGTTATCTGTGATCATGGAATTCTCTCCTCCCATAATTCCGGCGATTCCAACAGCTTTTTCTCCGTCACAGATCATCAGAACATCTTTGTCCATTGTTCTTTCCTGTCCATCCAGTGTAACGAACTTCTCTCCATCCTGTGCATTCTTAACTACGATCTGATGTCCTGCAAGTGTATCAAGATCATAAGCATGCATTGGCTGTCCGTACTCTTCCATTACATAGTTTGTAATATCAACCAGGTTGTTGATCGGACGGATTCCAACAGATGACAGTCTGCGCTGTAACCACTTTGGTGATGGTCCGATCTTAATATTCTTAACCGCTCTTGCGCAGTATCTGGAACACAGATCCGTATTCTCTACAGTCACCTTTACATAGTCATTGACATCCTCATCATTTCCTGTCTCTGTTACAACCGGTGGCTTGAATTCTTTGTTAAATGTAGCCGCTGCCTCACGTGCGATACCTACTACGCTGTAGCAGTCTACACGGTTTGATGTGATCTCATATTCAAAAACAACATCATGAAGACCAAGAAGCTCTACTGCATCTGCTCCAACCTCTGTATCTTCCGGGAAAATGTAAATACCATTCTCCGGCTGTTCCGGATACATCTCCTTTGTAGAACCAAGTTCCTCGATAGAGCACATCATTCCGTAACTTGGAACTCCACGGAGTTTTCCTTTCTTGATCTTAATTCCACCGGCAACTCTCTGTCCCGGCTCATGTCCGCCTGCAACGCGTCCGCCGTCTAATACAACAGGAACCTTCGCTCCCTCGAACACATTTTTTGCACCTGTTACGATCTGTATAACCTCTGTACCGATATTCACCTGGCAAACTACCAGCTTGTCCGCATCCGGGTGTTTCTCAATTTTCTCAATCTGACCCACAACGATCTTGTCAAGGTCTGCATCCAGCTCCTCGAATCCTTCAACCTTTGTTCCTGTCAGAGTCATTGCATCTGTATATTCCTGCGCTGTCACGTCAAGATCCGGGACATACGCTTTGATCCATGATAATGAAGTATCCATTTTATATCTCCTTATTTCTATTTTTGTTCTGTTCAAAAGGGAGGCTCTAAAATCCAACGGCTCTACACAGTTGCCGCGCCACATTCGTGCCGCTGAAAGATTTTATCGCGCCGTTCGAACAGAAAAACAAATACTCACTTCGCTCGTGCTTGTTTTTCTGCTGTTCTCACTAGAACTGTTTCAAAAATCTAATGTCGTTCTCATATAATAAACGCATATCGTCGATCTCGTATTTCAGGAGTGCGATACGCTCAAGTCCTACACCGAATGCAAATCCGTTGTACTCTTCCGGATCAATTCCGCACATCTCAAGAACATGTGGATGAACCATACCACATCCAAGAATCTCGATCCAGCCTGATCCTTTACAGAAACGACATCCCTTGCCGCCACACTTAAAGCAGCTTACATCAACCTCAGCACTTGGCTCTGTAAATGGGAAATGATGTGGACGGAATTTTGTCTTTGTGTCCGGTCCAAACAGCTCTTTTGCGAATACTTCAAGTGTTCCTTTCAGGTCAGCGAAGGAAATGTTCTTGTCGATCACAAGACCCTCGATCTGATGGAAGGATGGTGAATGTGTTGCATCTACTTCGTCAGAACGGAATACACGTCCCGGTGCGATCATACGAATCGGAAGTTTTCCCTGCTCCATCACACGGGCCTGTACCGGAGATGTCTGTGTACGAAGTACAATATCTTTATTAATATAGAAAGTATCCTGTTCATCCTTTGCCGGATGATCTGCCGGAATGTTCAGCTTCTCAAAGTTGTACAGATCATACTCAACTTCCGGTCCTTCTACAACTTCATATCCCATGCCTACGAAGATACGCTCTACTTCTTCCAGTGCGATTGTGTTCGGATGTCTATGTCCTACACTGTTCTTCTTAGATGGAAGTGTAACATCGATCACTTCTGCTTTCAGCTTCTCTTCACGAATCGCTTTCTCCATTCTTGTCTTAGATTCCTCTAAGAGTTCCTCAATTGCTGCTCTTGTATCATTCACAAGCTGTCCAACCTTCGGACGTTCCTCCGGTGCAACATCTTTCATTCCTTTTAATACGGCTGTCAGTTCACCTTTTTTACCGAGAAACTTTACACGCACGTCATTGAGTTTCTCCGGAACGTCAGCCTCCTGAATTCTTGCGACTGCTTCCGCTTTAATCTGTTCCAGTCTTTCTTTCATCGTTTTCTCCTTTCTTAACTCACTTATCAGGGACGAACGTTTTCATAAAGAAAGACCCCATCCCAAAAGGGACGAGGTCTGAATCACTCGCGGTACCACCCTGATTCCTGTAATCCATCTACAGGCACTCTAAATTGTGTAACGTACAACATACGACATTCTCTACTTTTCACATCCGGACATATCCGTTCTCCTGACTGTCCCTTAGATGCTTCCTTTCAAAAATGCAGCTCACGTGTGAATTTCAATCGCTATCTGAACTTAAGAGAACTTTCAGCCGATGATTCTCTCTCTCTGCAAGAAAACAGGTCTCTACTGTGCACGATCTTCGCTTTTCAAATCTAATAAACTTTTCATATTCTAAGTGAATTTACCAGTCTATTTTAACACAGCATTTCTTTTTGTCAAGTCTAAATGAGTTCCTATTATAGTGTACAATTTTTGTTTGACAAAAAGAAAATTGCCAAAAGCATCTGTTTAGACGCTTCTGGCAATTATGTATTATCTTAATTTAAATCAAGACAATTCTTATTATCTACGTGTAAATCTCTTTCTGAAAATAACAGTAACAATTGCAGCACCACAAATAGCCATTACAAAAACATTCATTGCGATATTAGCTGTATCTCCTGTCTTAGGAGCTTCTGTCTTTGTTGTTTTCTTATCTGCTGTATCTACTTTCTTGTTTGTGTTGTCATTTGTTTTGTTATTATCCTTTTCTACAGCTGGTTTTACCGGAGTAGGATTTACAGGTGTAGTTTGATCTGGAGTCGGCTTTGGATCTGGAGTTGGAGTTGGCTCTGGATCTGGAGCTGGTTCTGGATCTGGAGTCGGAGTCGGCTCTGGATCTGGAGTTGGAGTCGGCTCTGGATCTGGAGTTGGCTCTGGATCTGGAGTTGGCTCCGGATCTGGAGTTGGTTCTGGATCTACAGTCGGAATCTTTTCTACGATCATAATGCGTACACGCAGTGTGCCATAAGCTACTTTAATCTTTGTCATCTGTGGTACACATGATACGAGCTGATATCCTTCTGGCAGCTGGAAATCTGTTCCAAGTTCAAATGTCTTTAATACACCCTCGCCTTCTGCAGCTGACTCTTTTACTGTTGTGCTTCCAACATACTCACCTTTTACTGTTGCAAATGTCACATTCAAAACGGCCTCTGCTGTTTCTGCCGGAATAGACTCTACATCCATTGTATGTTCAGATGTCACTCCAAGCGGTACGTCAACATTTGTCGTCTGATCCTCACTTGTTTCAGTAGCAAAAACATTCAGCGAATTAACCAGTAACATCGCTAATGTAAGGCTTGAAATAAGGAGTTTTCTCATACTCTTTTTCATAACAAATCTTTCCTTCCTTTCTTAATTATGAGTATAAGTCTCTTTTGTATGACTTCTAACCCCCCTTCTTATAAATTATCGCAAAAACCATTTTAATTATAAAAAACAATTTTTACTATTTCAAAAATCTTTCGATATAATATATAGAGACACCCATCACATCAAAAGACTTCTGACTTTCATCTTGTATCTGAGAGGCTATACCGCTAATAACATCAATTCTGTCTATTATCTACCCAATCTTTACATTGCGGCATATTCATACGCTTGTAGTATACGCCTTAAATATTCTTCTGTCAATCATTTGTGTACTTTCTGTGTCTTTCTTATTTTCTGCTTTTAACCCCTTCTAAAATTGCATTGATTTCTCCCCCAAG
>ERZ1034901.14-NODE-14-length-126788-cov-26.408741_pt1 | contig 126788 bp, 100 predicted proteins | sample MGYA00520628_ERZ1034901 | MGnify/ENA primary metagenome ERZ1034901 (study PRJEB33766, sample SAMN09781783) | gut metagenome | biome: gut microbiome | host: Homo sapiens | place: Madagascar | study: EMG produced TPA metagenomics assembly of the PRJNA485056 data...
GCCAATAGCGAAGTGAGCATGCAATGCTCACAAAATCCGTCAAATCCGTCATCTCTGTGGTGCTAAAGCACGTTGTATGAGTGACAGAATCCGTGCAATCGGTGCGATCTGTGAGCTATAATATCAGAATGGTTTTCCGGACAGCAATATAAACTTTTGTTGCTTGTGTTTTCAGTGCAAATCGGCTAACACAAACGTTATATCTTTTGTTCTTATGTTCTTATGTTCTCCGCGTTAGCGGCCCGCTACGGCGTCAGCCCTTATGTTTCTTTGGCCGCGCGGACGTTAGTCCGTGGCCAGCCGCGCAGCGGCCTTTTGTGTATCTTATGTAAACTTTCGTAGCTTATGTTTTCCGCGCTAATCGGCTAACACGAACGTTTTATCTTTTGTTCTTATGTCCTTTTGTTCTCCGCGTTAGCGGCAACACAAACAAAGAAGCACCACATTCCCTTGGCCTCATCACTTTCTGCGTCTTCAGCACCCATCGTCATGCTTGCGCCTCACGCAGTACAATGTAGCCTTGCTGCTGCGCCGGCGCGGCACTTGCAGCTGCACCAGTTCACGCCCTAATGCCACGGCCGTGAACTTCTGTCCCATACCGCGCATGGCACGCTTTATTTCGAGCAAAATGGCAGTGGCCGTCAACCATTCACCACCCTCTATGTCCGACACCTCATGCCCGTTGCCAACGGGCGCAAACTCAAACAACCTTGCAAAACACTCGCGCAGGGGCGACGCCTGGTAATACAAACGGTTGTGCTGCTGTATCAGCTCCTCCTCGGTATGCGTAAAATACGTAATCTCGCCACTTTTCACCTCGTGCAGCAACTGTGCATAAAGTTGTGCATAGTCGAGCGGCGTGTCACAGTCTATAACGCGCTTCACCTCCTGACAGTAAAAACGGCGGCTGCCCGTAGGGTCGGTCAAGAGGTCGAACCTGTTGCTGGTACCTATAAACGAGGCCACACGCGCCATTTTGCTGAACCCGACAGCATAAGGGCGGCGCGCCTGCATGGTGCCAAGCTGCACCAAATTCTTAAGTTTGGCGTTGTGCAACTTGTTGTAGCGGTCAAACTCGTCAAGATTGACAAGCGCAAAGCGCGACAGCGCCAGTTCAAGACGCTCATCGCCGGCCAGCTCAAACTTGTCGGTGTAGTAATTGCGTAGTTCGGGAGGCAGCAACATGCGGCAAAAAGTACTTTTGCGCACACCCTGCTCCTCACTCACCAACAGCGGTATCATGGCATTGCCGCAGGTGCTTGCGCCGCCCGCAGTAGCCTGCACCCAACCGGCCACCATGCAGCGCAGCCAGCGCCCGAACACCAGGCGCCACAGCGCGTCGGTGCTCACCCGTTCAGCCAGTGGACCCACGCGGTCGGTGCCGTCCCATTGGGGCAGTGACTGCAAATAAGCGCTAAAAGGGTGATACTGCGGCATGTAGGCCGACTCCACAATGCGGTCCACATCATTGTTCCACACCATGCAGCCCCGTTTGTGCAGGTCAATCACCATGGTGTTACGCACCAGCTTGTTCACGGGCACAAACCCTTTGTCCGCCTGGTCGCGCCGTTGCACTTCGGGCGTGCGGTCAAGCACATTATAGCGAATGTCGTACAGTTCGTCCATCAAGGTGATGGCTTGTTCTGTCAGACCGCAGTTCGTGGTGCTGCCAGTTGTTTGCGGTGCGCAGTCAGTGTCATTGCCCATGCGTTTTTGCCGCTGGGGCGTTACAGTGTTTTTAGTTTGTGGTTCCGCGCTATGCGCGATAACGTCTATCAGTTTGTCAACGCCACGTTTCACTATGGCATCGGCATAGCGCAACATTCTGTTAAGCATTCGTTTCATGGTAGTCATACAATTTGGTTTAGTACAAAATTAAAGTTGAATTAAAGTGCTGCAAAGGTAACACCAAGGCATTGCACCCAACAAAAAAAGTGTACAATTTGTACACAAATAATTGCTCACTCCCTGTCAGCCCACTTGTAAAAGAGTGCTTGTGTTTTTACTGCCATCTTACACTTTTTGTGCGTAATAAATTGATATACAGAGGTTTCAAGAGTGTAAGATGATTTCAAAATGTCTTACACACCCCTGCATATATCTTACAGTCTGTTTGGACGTATGCGGCGGGTTGTACGCCACTGGGACGTAGAACAATCTGTCGGAGCAACAGACTTTCCTGTTCCCCTATGCTGTGATATCTATCTCCCGCGCTTGTGCCGTGTGGCAGCATGTGTGGTGTGTAGGTTGCGTGTAGGTAAAATTGGCAACATCTTACACTAAGTAAAATATTGATAATCAATGAGTTGCAATGTATTAGTGTAAGATGCAAGATACTCGGTGTGTAAGTTATTGTAGTAAGGTAAAAGTCCCAAGTGCAACTTTTTCGCCTTGATGCTATAACGTAAACATGCGAACGAATTCAGGTGTCAGACGATATGGAAAGTCTTTCCTGCTGTTTTATATCAGGCATAACTGGTGTTGGAGCAAGGTTAATCATCAATGCCGTCTAAATGATTATATGAATTGCTTAAAAGTCCTTTTTAGTAATTGCCACAAAAAAGGACTTTTAAGCGAAGACATGATTGTGTTCTACGCAAAGGTGTCAATTTTTATAATACTTATCGGTTACGACTTTGCCATTACGATACCGACAACTTCTGATGTAAATGCCATGCAAACTTGGCTCTGTTGTAAGTCTTTGTCCATAGATAGAATACCAAGTCGTATTGATTAACCTGCTGTCATCGTTGGATATTGGTTCAATTCCGGTAGACAGCGATGCTATTGATGCCAGGTTCCTGCATCTGCGTTTCGTTATCATAGCCCTTGCTGGAGCCTCCGTGCAGATAGATGACGAGCGAAGCCTTGTCGCCCAAACCGGGGATAGTTGCCTTGCGATATGGAAGTGTCATCACGTTGTTGATAAAAGTCTCCTTTGAAAATTCTATTTCTTGTGCGGAAACTTCGCCATGACTGAGCAAAGTCTGTAAGGCGAAGAATAGGAAAAGTCTGTGTGTCATGAATTACGTTGCTTTTTGTTTAATGGTCTTTGGTCTCATTTTGCGTATCGCTTCATGAGCAGTCTTTCTTGCTTATACACTTTTTCAATCTGAGCCTGGGTGAGAAACTTGGAGTATTCCTTATAATATTTCTGGCGTATGTTGAGTATCTTCTCACTCCTGGCAAAACGTTGTTTGATGCGTTCCTCGTTTTCTTCCTCTGACGCACCGCCTTGACGGTTATGACGTAGGCGAGGTCCTAAAGCCCATAGTCCTTCTTATAATTTCATAAGTGTAGTATTATAACTTTTGGCACTGGCGAGTTCTTCCTTCACATAACCAAGTTGGGTTGCCACTCGCTCCATAGCCTTCTCGTCAAGTTGAGAGATGCGTTGTTTGACTTTGTTGTTTTCAGTCTTTAGCGCATCATTCTCGGCACGAAGCGACTTGTTCTCCTCTATCTGCTTATTGAGGTTCTGCATATAGTAAGTGTATGTCTTGTTGACAGACTTGCGTACACCTTCATTCTGCTTGTTACGTTCTGAATTGATGGCTATGACAAGAGCTTTGATAACAGCGTTGATGTTGTTTACACGCTCCTCACGCCACGCCTTTTGTCCTATAAGTGCAGGATTAGGGATGGTAAGTTCTTTCTTTACGGCATTCTTTGCTTCTTGAACTGAAACCTTGATGTTAAGTAAAGGAGAAGCCTCTTGCCAAGCCTAAAAAATCCCATTAAGTGCTATCACAATAATATACACTTAATGGGATTGGAAAAATGTAACAAAGTTTGTTTAGCCTTCAATTTCAACACTCTGTGGAGTTGTGCCGCCACTAGTAGTACCACCAGTAGTACCTCCTGCTGAGCCTCCAGTAGAACCTCTACTTGATGTTCCGCCAGTAGTACCACTTGTCTGAGAAGAACCAGACTTTTGACCTATAACTTCGCGTTTGTAGTGAACAATCTCCGTATTCACATAGTCAATAAAGCTAAGATACTTGCTGTCGCCCTCTATCAAAGCATAAGCATTCACAAACTTCACCAACAGGCGGTAAGCCTCATCGCTTGCCTTGCGCGATGTTTTCAAGGCGCCAACAGCCTTTGCCATGCGTTCGTCTGTGCGTGTTGCGGTCAACGTGCACACTTTCTCATTGGCTGCTTTCAATGCAGTAACGAATGCACTAAGCGAGAGCGTCTTTACTTCCTCGGCATACTTCTTCTCCAAGTCGTCAATGAAGTTAATCAGCAGACCTGTTTCCTTGTCGAGTTGCATTTTCGGGTCGATGGCGTAGTCCTTGATGTGCTGCGTAAGCACCTTTGCAGCCTTTGCCATGTTTTCCATAGGTAAACCCTTGAAACCGTTTACGGCTTTCTTGTAACCGCTGTAAGGTCCGTCACGCTCCGCATCGGCAGCAGCGATATCGTCGGTCAGCAGACTCTTTTGCGAGATTTTCAAGTCCTCGTCCTCCTGCTCCTTGGCAGTCTTTAGCGAGGCGATCTGTGCGCTGAGCTTACTCTTTACGGTCGTGTCGGCCTCAGCACGTGCCAACACGTTTGAAATGAACAGGAAATGTGCGCCGTTGTTCAAACGCTCCAAGTTAAGAGTTCCAATTTCGCTCATAGTTTGATAAAAGTTTGAAGATGAATACGGTGGAAACTCCGTTTCTGTTGCGTTAAATAGATTGTTTATGCCACCACTACATTGTTTCCGATAATAATTCTCATGGATTCAGTCATACACGTTGTTTCCTTACTCGCCCCTTTGGGTCTGGACGCAAAAACAGCGTTTCTTGCACCATACCGTATGGGGTAATGCAAGAAATGCTGTTTCTGCCGTCTTCCGATAATGAATTTTACATTCTTCATGCCACAAACCCTTACCGACAGCTTACTTGGCAGTAATGGCACGGTTTCTTGCGCCATACGATGCGGATTTGACAGATTGTCGGATGTTTGCTGACAGTAACGCAGCATAAATGGACTATTATTTAGTTTTTTGCAATGCACAAACGATAAAGTGGAATTTCTTGTTGATTATTAGTAACTTTGTAGCACATAACAATATAAAATGAAAACGTATGAAACAGATTAAAAATATTCACAATCAGCAATGTGTTAAAACAAATTCAATGCTTTCACTATACGGATTTGTTGAAGAACATGAGATAGTTGTGAGAGATGGCAAGAAAGAAGATTTGCGCTTTCTATATTTACAGCTAAGACAGTCTGTTGGCTTACTCGTCTATAACTTCTGCCATACGCATATCAAAGATGATCTTCAAGGATTTGATATGTATATGTATCACTCTGCTAATGTAAAAGATGCAATATACCAATATCATGGACACAAGAGGACTAAAGGATTACCTAATTTTAATCTACTAAGTATTCAAAACCATTTAGAATATACGGAGTTGTTAATAAACAAACTTCTTGAAGAAGAAAGTAATGATTATTTTGCTCTTGAATCAAAGTATAAGCGATTATCACAAGATTTATATCACAACAAAACTAATAACGAAACGTCCGTTTGTGAATAACAAAAGATATACTTGTATAAAAAGAGTATATAATATCATGGCAAACCCTCCTTATAGGGTAAAATCATGAAATTAATATGTGAAAGAGAATATGACACGACTTATAATAATTATCATATCATGCTTGTGCTATATACAAGCTTTTTCTGAGGAACATTTAAAGTTCCTTGGGCTTCCAATAGATGGAACTGTTAACGAATATGCCTCCAAGCTAATCCCAAAAGGCTTTTATGTATCTCCTGATAATAAGTATGCTGGTAAGGGACTTCGTGTTATGGAAGGTCCTTTTCTTGGGAATACGGAACAGTTTGGATTGCACTATGATGTAGATACGAAAAGAATGTGGTCAGTAACATTTATTCGTAGTTTTTTCAAAGAAACAGATGCGAAAGATTTATATAACAAGTTAGAGTCTTTACTTCATGAAAAACATAATGAGGCAAAATATGAATCTCCTTTAGAGGGTTCGTTTGTCTCGTCATGCTCTTTTCAAAATAACAAAGGCATCATTACACTAATAATTATTGAACGAGATTATGATTATCAAGTTAAAATGTCATATACAGATAGAATCAATTATAGGCCTGTATATAAGAAGAAACGTCAAAAAGAACTTGATGATGTAGAAAATGGCTTACTTTAATTTGATGAACTTTTATTTATGCAAAGATGAGTGACCCTTACAAAAAATCGTATATTTTGAAACGTATCCTAAAGAAGGGTAGTTTTGAAGATAACTATCCAGAAAGAGCATTGGATTGGGATTATGATGACGAACGAAATAAGCCATACAAACCATCCGATTTCCTCTCAGGGTCAAATAAACGTGTCTATTGGAAATGTCATGTTTGTGGTTATAAAAGCAAAACTCCAAAGACTATTATTAGTCATGCAAGAGCAACGTTTCCATGCGAAAAGTGTGCTATCAAAGGTAGAACAAACCAACGCTATGGAGAAGAGCCTATAACAGTAACAAACCCCGAACTTTTACAAGAGTGGGATTATGTAAAAAATGTACAAGATGGAATATTTCCAGAAAAAATAACAAATCATGATTCCAGGACATTGGTTCATTGGGTTTGTAAGCGTGGACATCATTGGAAGAGAAGTGTATCTTATAGGCTGCATAGTACATCGGGGAAATGCCCAATATGTCAAGGTGAGATGCAAACTTCCTTCCCCGAACAGACTTTGTTCTTTTATTTTAATAAGCAAGTAGAATGTATAAATGGTTATAAATTAAAGAATAACTCACATATTGACATATTCATTCCATCAAGAAAGATTGGTATAGAATACGATGGACCAAAACATATTTCTCCAAAACAAAAGGCAAGAGACGAAAGGAAGAATATCCTTTTGCGTGAATTGGGGATAAAATTGTATCGTGTAGTTCAATCAGATATGTTTCGCGTTGAAAATAATACAATTTACGTTATATATGACAACAATTATACCTATATGAATTATGTCATTACAAACCTTTGTAAATTGATGGGCATTCAATATATCCCATTTGATATAGAAAAGCATAAAGTTGAAATTGTTGAATCTTATCTTACACGAGAAAAGGAAAATAGCATCGCAACACTTTACCCAAATATACTTGCCGAATGGGATTATAAAAAGAATGGATGTATTGATCCACAATGTATTAGTTATGGTTCTGGATTGAAAATATATTGGAAATGCACAAACGGTCATAGTTGGTCTGCCTCCCCCTCTAATAGAATTAAAGGACATGGATGCCCATATTGTGCAGGTGTTAAATTGCTATCAGGATACAATGACTTGGCAACTTTACACCCTGAATTGCTTGAAGAGTGGGATTATCGTGAGAATAAAAATAGTAGCATTATTCCTGAGGGTATAACTGCAGGAAATAGTAAACGGAAAGTATTTTGGATTTGTAAAAAAAATCCAGAACATAAATGGGCTTCGACAGTCGCAAGTAGGGTTAGCGGAACAGGATGTCCATTCTGTGCAGAAGAACAACGTAAAATTACAAAACGCCAAACATACATAAAACGAAATGGGTCTTTTGCGGAGAATAACCCGCAATTATTGAAAGATTGGAATTACGATAAGAATGATACATTGAGGGTATTCCCTAATAATATTCCTAACCGTTATTCAAAGAGAGTTTGGTGGAAATGCCATATTTGTGATTATGTGTGGTTAGCCACACCTGACAGCAGAGTTGGAGGACATGGATGTCCTAAATGTAGTGAAAGAAATCATTCGCAAAGAGTAAGAAATGCTATAATTAAGAAATCTGGTTCTTTGTTACAGAATTTTCCTAATATTGCTGCTTTTTGGAATTATAAAAACAATATAGATAAAGACCCCGATAGCTTAACAGCAAAATGTCATGACAAAATAAATTGGAAATGTCCAAAATGCGGGCACAAATGGTCTAAGCGAGTATATAAAATGACTCAATATCCATGCTGTCCAAAATGCAAATACAGTCTTAACGAGGAGAAAAAGCCCATTATCCAATTTGATTTGGAACTAAATGAGATTGCCAGATATAATTCCCCCAAAGAAGCTTCTTGCGCGACAAAAATTGCAAGACAGTATATTTTGGCAACAGCAAGACATGATTCCAGAAGTACACATGGGTTTGTGTTTCGATATGAAGATGACATTTCAGATCTCAATCTGTTTAAGCCAAGTCACCAACCAACACCTAAAGTGGTGTTACAATACACAAAAGAGGGTGATTTTGTTCAGGAGTGGAATTGTATAAGTGATGCAGAAAAGAAATATTCGATAGCCCATGGTAAAATTTCTGCCGTCTGTAAAGGGAAAAGAAAATCTGCTGGTGGTTATATTTGGAAGTATAAAGATATTAAATGACATTGTTGCTTTCTCGTCACAAATACATATTAGGGCTAGCAGTGTCGAGAATATTGCATATTATGCACGATGTCCTTTGTCTTTTGCATTCTTGTGGTAACATACATTACGCCATCGCTACCGTATGGCTGTATCTCCTCCCAAGTGAGCTTCTTGATGTCGCTCTTAAGAGAAAAGGAACGCTCGTTTTAGTGCAGGAGTGGAGCAAGGCGTGGATGCTAAGTGGATAACCTCGTCCTGTGAAAGATGCTCCTTGTCAGTCGGGATTGTCTCGATACGTTCCAAGAAACCGTTCGGGTTCTCCTTTATCTTATTGCTATGTTCTACATACTTTGAGTATTCCACCGATGGAGTAAACGGAAGTGAACCATTGACAACCTTTGTCAACCCAGTCCACGATATAACGCTTTTTGCCTATCAGCTTCAAATATGTCATCCATTGTAGCCACTCGTAAACCCTTGTCAACTACGTTCACGATATGACAAAATAAAAGCTCCGCAAATTCTCCACGGTAGAAATACGCTACAAAAATATGTGGAAAATCAGGAACGGCCAAAAAACACTCAGGAAGTGTTAAGAATCAAAGAGTATTGAAAATCAGGACTTTATGGTTAGTTGGTCGTAGTAAGTTTTGATTAGTTATAAGGCTCTAAATATAAGCACCAAATGCTACCATCAAACGCAGGCTCTAATGGGAGCGACGCGTCTCGCGTCGGGATAAATGCAATGCTCATACACAGAATAAAGGCTCACAGACAGCACTAATTACATGCTTGTCTGTGAGCCTTTGTCTTAATTACTGACGCGAGACGAGGCTGCTGAAAAAACCGCGGGACGCGTCCCCCATTAGAGCTTGCGTTTTTTCCTGACGTTACCAATGCGCCACCCCAAGGTACCCATTTTAGTGGCGTAATTCAGCGTTTTTCAATACGCGCCATTCACTGGTACAAAAAGTGATGAAGTCAGGAGCGTAATTATTGGGCGATTTCTTCAACCGCAAATTTTTCGGGGTGTTTACCTTCAAACTGGCGATAATATTCCATGATGATGCGCATATCCGCATCAACGTTTCCAGATGGGTGGAGTGTTTTTGTGCACACAATGCGCTTGTTGGGATAATCGATAGCGTAAAGCAAAATAGGAAGTTGTGCCTTTAATGCGATAAAGTAAAAACCTCTTTTCCACTGCTTGGCTAAAGACCTTGTACCCTCGGGAGTAATGGCAAGTGAAAAATGAGAAGATTCTTTTGCTTTCTGGGCCAACTGGTCCGTCATGCTCGTATGTTTGCTTCTCTCGACAGGAATACCCCCTATGCGCTTAAGCAATCGGCCAAATGGCCAAAAGAACCATTCCTTTTTCATCAAGAAATTTGAGGTCAATCCGATAGAAGTGTAGTATAGTTCTCCGATGATAAAATCCCAATTGCTTGTATGTGGTGCCACGCAAATAATGCATTTGTCTGGCGTCTGTTCCGTGACTTCGATGCGCCAGCCTAACCATCTGTGCAGGATTGTTTTGCAAATGGATTTGAGCATTTTTCTTATGTAAAATTGGTATTAGAGTGGTTCTTATAAAACTGTTTTTAGGGCTCTGCTATTCTGAAATGTGATTTGCACTCTATCGGAAGTTTATTTTTGAAAGGTTGTGGGGGAGCATAGCGGGTTATATGACCGAACAAACTTTCAAAAATACACTTCGGAGAGCGCACAATTCCTTATTTCAGAATTATTAGAACCACCCATTAGTTGTCTCAAACGAGATGTGCAAGTGTCGCAACACCTGCTTTGATACAGATGTTAAACACTTGCACATCGGTAATCATTTGACTAACGCTACTATGTTTTGACTTTATGCCTTTATGATGCGGGCATTAATGTCGTTAACCTTATCGGTAAACTCTTGTTTGAGCTTACGATAAAATTCGCGTTCAGATCCTTTTTCAGTATGGCTGATGCGTGCAACATATTCACCATGAAGGGCAATAACCTCTTTCATAAGTTCGTCAAGCACAGTTCGGTCTGCTTGTTGGCACATACCTAAAGCCACACAATCGGCAAAGAGGTCGCCAGTGATCATTTTGATACTCTTTTTGAGTTGTTTGCGGTTTGCCATAATCGTTTTTTATTTGGTTAATATGGGGAGTACGGTCTCCTTTTTATTATTTCGAAATAATATCACGTCCCTTCAGAATGGCCTGCTCGTTCATAGGTAGCAGATTGTGGTGACGCTCAGGCAGTGTCTTACGTAAGGCTTTCATTACACTCTCGATGGATACGATTGGGTGAACTTTGAGAAAACCTCCTAAGATGAACATGTTAAAGCACTTCATCATAGACATTTCGGCAGCAGATTCCATTGCAGGAATGTGCCATGAGGTGATGTCTGTGCGTGAAGGCTTTTCTATGATTCCAAAACTATCGTATATAAGTGTACCACCTTTTTTTACCTTGGGTTGGAACTTGTCGAGTGAGGGTTGGTTGAGCAGAATGGCCGTATCGTATGTGCTGAGTATGGGCGATGATATGGGTTCGTCGCTGATGATGACCGTTACGTTTGCTGTGCCACCACGTTGCTCAGGTCCGTATGCAGGCATCCATGTTACTTCTTTGCCCTCCATAAGTGCCGCATAAGCTAAAATTTTGCCCATTGAAAGCACTCCTTGGCCACCAAATCCAGATATAATAATTTCTTGTTTCATGTGTCTTGTTTATTTATCTTTCAGGTCGCCAATGTGGTAAAAGTCGAACATGTGGTCTTCCATCCATTCATTGGCTTTGACGGGTGACATCTTCCAACCAGAAGAACAGGTAGATACAATTTCGATTAAATTAGAACCTTTGCCTTGCATTGAGTTTTCAAATGCATGGCGAATAGCTTTCTTTGCTTTGCGTATGGCGGCAACGCTATGTACACTTTGACGTGTAACATATGCTGTGCCTTCAAGGTTTGCAGCGAGGTCTGTAATGTTGAGTGGATAGCCATGCAATTTAGGGTCACGGCCGTACGGGCAAGTAACAGTTTTCATGCCCAATAGGGTGGTGGGGGCCATTTGGCCACCAGTCATGCCATAGATGGCATTGTTGATGAATATCATGGTGATGTTCTCGCCACGATTGAGGGCATGAATTGTTTCGGCAGTTCCGATACATGCTAAATCGCCATCTCCTTGATATGTAAACACCAAACGGTCTGGCCAAAGTCGCTTACATGCTGTGGCCAGTGCTGGCGCGCGTCCGTGTGCAGCTTCCTGCCAATCAATGTCAATGTAACGGTAGGCAAAAACGGCACAACCAACGGGGCTGATACCTATTGTCTTTTCTTCCAGGCCCATTTCTGCAATGACTTCTGCCACAAGTTTGTGAACAACGCCATGCGAACACCCAGGACAGTAGTGCATGTCCGTGTCGTTCAGGAGTTCTGGCTTTTTATACACCAAATTCTCTGGTTTGATAATATCTTCTCTTGTCATGAGTTTCTGGCTGAAAAATTATTTTTCTTTATTCCGGGCATTCTTAATACAACTTCGACCATTTTGATGATGACAGCAAACAAACCGACACTATACCACAGCATGGTGCGTGTGTTGTCAACCAAGATACCAATCATGGCAACCAAAGCCACAATGATGAAAATGCTATTGAGAATGTTTCTCAGGAAAAGATTATGCGTCATGCGCCTTTTTTGTTGCGCCTGTCTTGACTGACGCAACTGTTGCAATATGTCATGCCCGTTTCCAGGTGTGTTGTTATTGATCATATTAAAGCGTTGTTAAAGGTGCGTATGGCACTTGTTATTGTAACTTTCGCAAGGCTTCTATAATTTCGTCTGGGTCGGGTACAATGCCTCCCAAGCGTCCATAATGTTCAACGGGCGTTCTGCCTTCAACTGCGCATCGCACGTCAAATATCATTTGTCCTGCATTGATTTCAACGACCAAAATACCTTTGACTTTCTTGCTGAGTTCCCTGATTTGCTTTTCAGGGAAAGGCCATAGGGTTATAGGGCGGAACAATCCCACTTTAAGCCCTTGCTTGCGGGCGCTTTCCATTGCCTTTTGTGAGATGCGTGCTGCCGAACCGAAAGCTACAATAGCATAGTCCGCGTCTTCAATGTTTTGACATTCGTATCGAACCTCCTTGTCTCTTATTTCTTGATATTTGTGCTGCAAATGCAAGTTTTTAGCTTCCATTTTTGACGGCTCAAGTTCAAGAGATGTGATAACTTGGGGGCCACGTGTTTTCAGTCCATGTCCGTTAGCGGCCCAAGGACACTCTTTGGCAATCTCTTCCTCAGTACGGCGAGGCTTGAACGGTGGAAGCACAACTTTCTCCATCATCTGGCCGATAACGCCATCAGAAAGTATCATTGCAGGGTTGCGGTACCGGAATGCGAGTTCAAAAGCCAAGTCAACAAAGTCTGCCATTTCCTGTACAGATGCAGGTGCCAATACAATTACGTTGTAATCGCCATTGCCACCGCCTCTTGTTGCTTGGTTGTAGTCGCTTTGTGATGGTTGAATGGTGCCAAGACCAGGGCCACCGCGCTGCACATTAACAATCAGTCCTGGTACTTCGGCGCCAGCCATATAGCTGATACCCTCTTGCATCAGTGCTACGCCAGGTGATGATGAAGATGTCATGACGCGTTTGCCGCTTCCGCCACCGCCATATAGCATGTTGATTGATGCTACTTCGCTTTCAGCCTGCAACACCACCATGCCGGTAGTTTCCCAAGGCTTTAACTCTGCCAATGTTTCAAGCACCTCGCTTTGAGGTGTAATAGGGTATCCAAAATATCCGTCACACCCACAGCGTATGGCTGCGCGTGCTATGGCTTCATTCCCCTTAAGTAGGAGTACTTCGTTTTCTTCTTTCATAGAAGTATGTTTCAAGGGCAGACTGCACACATATATAGTTTTGTGTGAGTCTTTTCTTATACCTGATTCTACTCTTTTGTTCGATAAACACTAATGCAACCGTCGGGGCATACAATGGCGCACGAAGCGCAGCCAATGCAAGTGTCTGCTATTTCCTCGCAATAGGCATAGCCTTTATGGTTGACTTCTTTTTTTGACAATTCGAGCGTATGGGTGGGACATGCTACAATGCATAGTCCGCATCCCTTGCATCTTTTGGTGTCGATGACAAGAGCTCCTTTCATTTTGCTCATATTTATATGTATCAAATTCCTGCCCGACTTCAGGGGCAAGAGTGTATGTGTTATTGGTTGTACATGTCCTTGTTGTAGAAATCCATGATTTCTGTCAGCATCAATCTGCATTGGCGTGCGGGGCCTTCTGGTTCAATCTCTTCAGATTTTAGAAAACACGAAATGGCATTGCCCCAGTCAGACAGCTTCATGAATACTTTACCTTGCAAGTAGTAGAGTTCTGCCGAATGCTCTGTTTTTTGTTGCTCTTGGCAGATAAGTCGCATGGCTTCATCAGTTTGGCCATGGTCTAATGCGTCATAAATGTCTTGAAAATGGTTCATTTCGGCTGTATTCATAGGCATGTCTTAAAGCAAAGTTACTGCTTATTATTGGATAACAATATATCTCAAGTGCTTTTTTAGAGAAACTTAACTCGCAGTTTGTCGTCAGTCAACGCCTTTCTGTAAGTACACCTTCAGTCTGCAGATATGTGCTATTTGGTGGTATTAAGCGTGTCAGAAATGCCTTGCTCCCTGTGACAGATATGTACTTCTATGCCGAATTTTTGGTGTATATGCTCGGCCAGGTGTTGGGCAGAGTATACACTGCGATGTCGCCCACCTGTACAGCCGAATGAGAACATCAAATTTGTAAATCCACGTTCCATGTAGCGTGTCACGTGTGCATCAGCCAACTTGTATACAGAATCAAGGAATGTGAGAATCTCGCCGTCGTCCTCCAAGAATTTGATTACGGGAGCATCAAGGCCGGTGAGAGGCTTGTATTGTTCGTAGCGTCCGGGGTTGTGTGTGCTTCGGCAGTCAAATACATATCCGCCTCCGTTGCCAGAGGTGTCTTCGGGAATACCTTTCTTGTAGCTGAAACTGAATACGCGTACAACTAATGGCCCTTGCCCGTCATACTTTGACTTTGTGGCCTGACCAAGTGTTTCAGGCTTTTGGTTGAATTGTGGCAGTTCTACCATGCGGTGCAAAGTGTCATTCAGGTAGGGGTAGGGGGTTGCGGCACCTTCAAGTAACAGACGACGCAAATTCTGTATTGCCAGAGGTATGCTGTCAAGAAAGTACTTTTTGCGTTCAAAGTAGCCACGCAAGCCATAGGCTCCGAGCACTTGTAGTATGCGGAATAACACGAATTGTTGTAAACGCTGGCGGAACGCGTTGGAATTGAGTTGTGGCACAATTTGTTGCAATTCGGCTAAGTAAGCATCAATCAGTTGCTCACGCAGTGTTTGCGGATAACGTGCAGACGCTTGCCACAGGAATGATGCGATGTCGTATTGCAGGGGGCCTTGCATTCCGCCTTGAAAGTCTATAAAATATGGCGCACCATCGCATAGCATGACGTTGCGGGCTTGAAAGTCGCGATACAAAAAGTAATGATCATCTTGCTCATTACCGGCCAAGTCCTTTGCGAACTGTTGCATGTCGCGTTCCAACTCTATTTCGTTGAAAGGCAAGTCCGTTGTCTTCAAAAAACTGTATTTGAAGTAATTTAAGTCGAACATGGCGGCTTGATGGTCAAAGCGTATCGGAGGCAGACATTGCTCGTAGTCAATGTCCTTTCCGCCCTCAACCTGTACATGTGCAAGCATGCGCAAGGTCTTTTCAAGCAGTGCAACTTCTTCTTGGCCATAATTATATCCGTTTTTACGAGCATTCGCGAGTGCATCGTAAAGAGATTCGTGTCCAAGGTCTTGCTGTATGTAGCACGTTTCGTCATCGCTCACTGCGTAAATGTGCGGCATAGGCATTCCTGCTTCAGAAAAGTGCCGGGCAAGATATACAAAGCAGTGGTTTTCATGTGTTGAAGGGCCTATAACGCCGATTACGCTTTCGTTGTTATTTGCATATATGCGCACGTATTGTCTGTTGCTGCCTGCTTTAGGCAGGGTTTCCACCTTAAGAGGCGCTTGCCCTTTCCAGTGCTTGTATAGTGAGAGTAATTCTTTCATAATGCTGTTATTCCTTTCTGTTCCAAATGCTCATGACCTTTTTGCGAATGGCAATGATGTTAATAATAGAAACTAATACAAAAATGCCTCCACCAGTCAAAAGTGCGGGCAGCATGCTACCTCTTTTTATTGTTGGGAAAATAAGGCCGATAACGTGCATATAGTAGTCGCGAACGACTATTAATAATGCAAACGCCAATATGAGTGTTGCTGCATTCATGCCGAGAGTCAGTAATTGATAGGGGCGGCTCACACGGTTGGGGCTATAGCCTATGAGAAGCAGGTTCTCAAGTTTCTGCGTATTTTTTTGTACAAGCAGATATATGCTGAGCATAAGAATGTAGAATGAAAGTATGCTGACCAATAAACCGACAAGCATCACCATGCTTACCACGACCTTCAAGAAGTAAGTAGTCTTGCCAGCGTCCAGTTTATTGTCTTCTACGTCATAGCCCTTTTGCTGCATGTATTGCGCTATGCGTGAGTCTGCAGGATTGTTAACTTCCAATATGATGCGTGATGGATCCTCCGTCTTACCAGGTTCGTAGGTGGCATTGCTCCAATCCATAAACGATTGGGGGACGAGTATTGTGTTCAGTCTGCTTGAGAACCCCAGCACCTTACCTTTGAATTGGGCGTGTTGGCCGTTGGCATTGATAAAGATGCGCATATCAATCATACCGACAAGTCCGTCGCTTACTTTTGGCAGATTGCGACTTTGTGCAAAACCAAAGTTGTATAATGCAATATACGTACGAGGCAAAATGACAGGCACTTCTTCATCGCCGGGCTTATATTGCCAGTCGGCTGCTGAGGCATCAACAAAACTGTCAGGTACGGCTTCAAAGAACATTTCCGTGTTCAGAGGCTCTGCACCATTAACTGCCATTGCTGCAGACACCTTATATTGTGAGGACGTAAAAGCACCTGCTTTTTTACAGAAGGGCTGTTTGCGCACATCGTCAATGTCGAATGTTGAGAAAGCGTTACTGCGGCCTGACAGCGTGCCAACGGTCGTGATGTGTTTGGAAACAACCAAAAAGTTGTTGTTGATAAAATTGTCTTCTTCGGTAAATACCGGTATGATGTCCTTATAAAACTGAATGCCCAGCATGACTACCCACATGCCAAAAAGGTTGGCAAAGAAAAAACCTGCAAGTTGTGACAGGCTGATGTGCTGTCTGAGCAATTTCCAAATCAACTTGTTCATAGCAAAGCGTCTGTTTGCGAATTATAGTTTGAATGTTTGATCATAGTCAAGTTCCATGTGCTTGCCTATGCTCGTTACGATAACTCCGGCTCCCTGCCGTTTGGCTTCAGACATCATGATATCAGCCATAATGGCAGAATTGGTGTCGTCAAGGTGACTGATAGGTTCATCGGCCAGCAAAAAGTCGAAGGGTTGTACCAAAGCGCGTATCATGGCCACGCGTTGCTGCTGTCCAAAACTCATACGTCCAACTTTGGCATCAAGTTTGTCGGCGATGCCCAAACGCTCAAACCAACTCTCAATCTCTGCTTGGGTCTTGAAATTTGTGAGTTTATTCTTGATCTCGACATTTTCAAGAGCTGTCAGTTCAGGGAATAAACGCAGTTCTTGAAACAAGTGACTGATGTTACGTTGCCGTATATCCACCCAATTGCTTACAGTGAGTGTTTTGACGTCAGTATCGTCAAAACGTACAAGGCCGGTATAGTCATGCCGGTATCCTAATATGTAGCTACACAGAGTAGATTTGCCTGTGCCCGACATGGCTTCGACCAAATAGAGCTTACCTTTTTCAAACTTCACATTTTGCTTCCATATCTCGCTCTTAAGGTCTGAACGTTGGGCAAAGACATGAGGCAGAACGTTTGATAATGTAATTGATTGCATGATAGTATGCTGGTTTTATTCGATGCTGATTGTTGCTTTACGGCCGCTCATAGCTTGATAGGTGATATGTTGTGCACCTAACGTAAATTTGCGGATTAGGTTGTGTAACCCGCCTTGTTCAAAACAGGGCTGCTTGAGCAGACCATTCACATCAAGACTGATGTAAACTAAAGTGCCATTTGCCGAGTTGCTTTTGTCAAAGCCAAAAGGTTTCTTAGCTTCACCAATCATTTGGGGCGATGCAAAATATAGTGCATTGTTGCGGTCTTGCAGACCAAAGTTAAGTTGCTGTTTGTCGCTGCTCAGATAGAAAGCATGATCTGACAACTGCTTCAATAGTACATTCTTTTGTTTGTGTGCACTTTGCAGCCAATAGTTCGCATCGTCAAAAAGGTGGGAAGTGTGCGTTTCAGCTTTCATGCAAAATGATGGTGTCCAATCCTTGCCAAAGGCATCAATTGCAATGCTGAACAATCCGTCTGTGCTACCTATCATCTGATCAGCGTCAAATGTTTGATTGAGACCCATGAGTAGCCCGCGCAGCGTGGCGTCCGTTTTGAGCAGTTGTAGTAATGGCTTGCCTTGTGCACGCGTGGCCATGAACAATAAGTGCCCGGCTGTAGTTGCGGTTGGTGGGGTGGTTATACAGCCTTTTGATTGTTCAAAGTCGTTGATTGCATTGATTATGTCGTTGTTGTCGCTGGTAATTTCGCAGTTAATGTCAGACATTGTTAACTGTCCCTGCTTACTGCGTTTAACATTTGCCGCGGCAAACACGTGTATTGCGGCAGGGTCGCAGTCGGGGGGCACACCAAGGCGGAACAGCATGTTATATGGTGCAGGCACCGCGTCGAGTTGAGTGTATATTTGTATGCTGCCATCAATAGCCTTGAGTTTGTTAAAAGCATCGATGCTTGTAAAGTTATCGCCCGAGTTAATCATGGCCGTAATCGTCTGGCGCAATAAGTCGCGTTCTTTCGCAACGCCGGGGCCAATACATAACATGTTGCTGTTATCCCAACTCACGAGCCAGCCGCTGTTTATCCAAGCCCAGTTTCTGCCATCAGATTTGTCAATATTGCCAGTGTTAAGCTTTGCCTTTTGTGCAAGCGCATGGGCAAACTCATCTTCATCGTCAATCTTTGCTGTGATGCAGAAGTATTCGTTAGGTGTGATGAAAGCGTATACAGGCTTGCTCATATCTATACCCGATGTGGTGCCGGCCATCATTTCGCCCAAGCATGCCGGGAGCGTTTGGCCGCCTGCCTGGTCTTTTATTTTTGCGGGGTTGATGCGTATAACAGCTTTACTTTGTGCTGGTATGAAATCCTCATATCCTTTGGGCCAAAGCCACCATGTGAGCAAGGCTGCAATGGCTGCAACCACTATTGTAGTTGCAATGATATATTTCTTCGATTTAGCCTTTTGCATAACATTCTATAGAGTTAGGCCTTTGTGCGTTTTGCCAAATACATGAGATGCACGGCAACAAGTGCTGCAGTCTCTGTTCTTAATCTGCTTTCGCCAAGGCTAATTGGTTGAAAACCATTGCGAATAGCCTTATCAACTTCACTAATGCTAAAATCGCCTTCTGGGCCGATAAGAACCAAGGAGTCCCCGTCTGAATTAAGAAGCTCGCCTAAGAAATTACGTCCTGAAAGGTGAATGCCGTCCTGGTTGTCGCCTGTCTCCTCGGGGGCGTAGCAATGTGCTATGAACTTCTGTCCGTCAAAAGGCTTGTTTATGAAATCCTCAAATGATGTAAGGGGTTCTATCTCTGGTTTGAAAGCTTTGTGACTTTGTTTCATGGCCGAAACGACTATTTTTTCCAGTCGTTCGGTTTTTACCACGCGTCGTTCAGAATTGGCACAGTTGAGAAGTGATATTTTATCAACACCAATTTCGGTGGCTTTTTCAGCAAGCCACTCCATGCGGTCCATATTTTTAGTCGGTGCAACAGCCAAGTTAATGCTGCCTTGCCATAGTTTGTGGTCGTCCCATTCGTGGTCAATGGCAAAAGTGCAGTGTTTTGCCGAGGCCACTGTAATATGTGCGTCGTAGAAATGGCCAATGCCATCAGTCAGGGTCAGTACGTCCCCCTCTCTCATTCTGAGCACGCGTACAGCATGTCCTGCTTCGTCGGCTGGAAGTTCGTTAGAGCCTTCAGCTATTTGTGGCGCATAGAAAATGTGTGTCTCTTTCATGATTTGTCTTGTTTGGCTTCTACTCGTTGTTGTTTGCCATATCCCGCTTGTTAAGCTCGTCACGTAACACGCTGGCCAGTTCAAAGTTATCATCTTCGACTGCCGATTTGAGCGCTTCCTTAAGCAAGTTGTTGCTCATGGCAGCAAGGGGCAAGGCCATGCTTTGCTTGTCCGGATTGTTCATTCTTGATTGTCGCTCAAAAGTGTCGCGTTGCACCCACAGTGCAGAGTGTGTTTCTATTGCTGACACAACGGCTTCGGCCACGGGCACGGTGATAGACACCACTTCATTAACAAGCTCAAAGTCAAGCAAGGCTTGTGTCTCACCATTGGCTGGCTGCATCAGTCGTACACCTATCATGGTCATGCCCACGCGCCCAGCCAATTTATTCATCAGCTTTGAGCAAGTAAAGTCTTTATGCTTTAATGCATTTGCAATCATATCGTACCCATTGTGCGGAATGAGGATTGGAAGGAAACGTTTGCCCTCCTTTTCACGCAGCACCAAAATGAAAGCATCTTGCAGTTCTCGACCACGTGTCATGCCTTCAATCATTAGTTCAATATAATTATCGTACATACGCTGGTTGTCAGTTAGTTACGTTGTTTGCATAAATTGTATGACAGCTTGTCTGCATACTCCTTATGACAATACAAAGTCTATGCAGGTATTGGCATATTCCACTCTGCAATTTGCTATGTATTGCTGTTATTGGTAAGCAAAGTTACTGCAAACCCAACTTTCAACAAAGCAAAACGTGTTATTTCTTGGACATTTGCGTCTTAGGTTGTTTATGGCGTCACTCTGTGAAATTATTGTGTATTTCGTCAGAGCATAGAATATTTGCGGCAGAATGCAAATGATTGAATATTTGCCATCAAACTTTCGGATAAGCGCAATGCTATTTGTACATTTGCAGAATGAAACAAATCTTTTTGCTTTTAGTCATAGCTGTCGGCCTAATGACGTCATGTCTGGGTAAATTAGAGGAAAATGCTAAGGTGACGGACATTGTGAGTGTTGGGCAGCGTTTGCCTGATTTTACGGTGACTACAAGTGACAGCTCTTTGGTGAGTAGTGGTAATTTGCGTGGGCATGCGTCCGTAATAGTGTTTTTCAGCACCCAATGCAAAGATTGCCAGCGGGCTTTGCCTGCGTTACAGAACGTTTATAATAAGTATAAAGCGCGTGTCACTTTTGTGTGTATAAGCAGAGCGCAATCAGACAATGATGTTTCTGCTTATTGGCAGGCGCAAGGCTTGAATATGCCATATTCGGCACAGACGGACCGCAGCGTCTATGCGTTGTTTGCCACAGCAGGCATACCGCGTGTCTATGTGTCAGATAATAACGGGATTGTTCGTGCCATCTATGTTGAAAAGGTCAATAGCGATACATTGTGTAGAAAGCTTGATGGTTTGATAGCAGATGATAGTATATAATTATTGTTGTCCGGTGGTAAAACGCCGAAATGCAGCTTTTTCCGTCTTAAACCCTTTATAAATAGGACTTCTTGCTCTTTATTTCAAAAAGTAATCCCCTTGAGTTAGCTGTACATGGCTGCAGAAGCTATTATTGACATAAAAGCATACATGAAATACGTTAGCAATCACGTTGTCCATGACAGACTTTAATGCTTTTACCCTGTAAGGTTGGGTGTTCAAAATTGGCATCAAAAATGAGATCGTTTTAGGGAATGCTATTCGTTGTTATGGTCGTTCGGTGAAAAGTAAACATGCGATCGGACTCAAACATCAAACGCAAGCACTAATGGGGGCGACGCGTCTCGCGTCGGGAAAAGATTCAGCTATTATTTAGTATAGCTTGTATCTTTCTTTTTAATTATCCCGACGCAAGACGCGTCGCCCCCATTAGTGCTTGCGTTTTTTTCGCAGCGCGTTTCAGCAACTTATAATGCAACAAAAACGGTCTCGCTTTTGATGCTAATTTTGAATAGCCTACCTGTAAGGTCAAAAGCATTATTACAATGTGCTTTAGACTTTTACTGGACAGTAATATTTTGAGTTAGTCCGCAGTAATGGTTCAAACTTCGAGTTTGGCTAAGAACTCGGTCTCGTTAATGATGGGTATACCCAGCTTTTCTGCTTTCTCACGCTTAGATGGGCCCATTCCCTCGCCGGCAAGAATAAAAGAAGTCTTCTTTGATATGCTTGTAGCGTTTTTGCCACCATTGTCTTCAATAATCTTCTTATACTCCTCGCGCGAGTGCTGTTCAAATGTGCCACTAATAACGATTGTCATGCCAGCGAGTAGGGTAGATGCCATTTCTTTTTCCTCAATACACATCTGTACACCAGCCTCGCTCAATCGTTTAATCAGGGTGATGTTGCGTTCTTCGCGCAAAAATGTACGAACGCTTGATGCTATCACCTCACCCACACCGTCGCATGCAAGCAGGTCGTCGATACTTGCCTTAAACAGAGCTTCCATTGATTTGAAGTGGCGTGCAATACCTTTGGCCACGACTTTGCCAACAAAACGAATGCCGAGGGCAAACAAAACTCGCTCAAACGGCACCTTCTTGCTCTCTTCAATACCTTCGATTATTTTATTAGCCGAACGGGCTTTCGTGCCATCTTCGCCCCAAAGGTCTTGCACTTTAAGTTGGTACAAGTCGGCCACATCGTGAATGAGTCCTCGTTCGAAATAGGCGTCCACCGTTTCTGGGCCGAGTGATTCTATGTTCATGGCATCGCGGCTGATAAAATGCTCAATGCGTCCTTTGAGCTGTGGCGGACACGCTGTGTCATTCGGACAATAGGTTGCTGCCTCGCCTGGGTAGCGCACCAATGGTGAGCCACATTCGGGGCAGTGTGTAATGAATGACACCTTTGGGCCAAGCGCTTCATCGGTTTGTTGGCGTGCCTCGGTGTTGACACCCACAATTTGTGGAATAATTTCGCCAGCTTTTTCAAGATAAACGTGATCGCCAATGTGCAGGTCAAGTTGCTTGATAATATCCTCGTTGTGCAATGAGGCGCGTTTGACAATGGTGCCGGCCAGTAACACGGGGTCCATGTTGGCAACAGGGGTTATGGCGCCCGTGCGGCCTACTTGGTAAGTCACCTCGCGCAGTGTGGTGCAGGCCCGTTCTGCCTTAAATTTGTAAGCTATAGCCCATCGTGGGCTTTTAGCTGTAAAGCCTAAGCGTTGTTGTTGCTGCAGTGAGTTTACTTTCAGCACAATGCCGTCAGTGGCCACAGGCAATTCGCGGCGGTGTACGTCCCAATAGTCAATGTATTCAAATATCTCGTCAACAGAGTGTGCCAGTTTTACGTGGTCTGACACCTTAAAGCCCCATTGGCGTGCTTTGTCCAGCCGGCCAAAGTGTGTAGGCTCGTGTATGCTGTCGCCCATCACATAGTAAAGGTAAGCATCGAGGTGGCGGTGTGCCACAACTGCCGAACTTTTACTTTTGAGTGTGCCTGAGGCAGCATTGCGCGGATTGGCAAACAGTTGTTCTTCGCGTGCCTCGCGTTCGGCATTAAGCTTTTCAAAACTCTGCCACGGCATCAGCACTTCGCCACGAATTTCAAAGTTTGCGGGGCAGCCGCAGTCTTCAGGCAACTGCAGGGGTATGGTTCGGATCGTTTTGACGTTGGCCGTTACATCGTCGCCGCGCACACCATCACCACGCGTCACAGCACGCACCAGTTTATAGTTCTCATAAATGAGAGAAATGCTCAGTCCATCGAATTTTTGCTCGCAGCAAATTTCAAAAGGTTCACCTTGCAGCCCCTCCCTAATGCGGTTGTAAAAATCCTCAACGTCTGTTCGTGAGTAGGTGTTGCCGAGCGACAACATGGGCGTTGTGTGTTCTACCTGTACAAAGTCCTGACTCAGGTCACTGCCAACTCTCACAGAGGGTGAGTTGGCATCAGCCATTTCCGGGTGCTTGCGTTCAAGGTCCATGAGCTCGTGCATGAGCATGTCAAACTCCTGGTCGGTAATGGTTGGAGCGTTGAGTATGTAATAATTATAGTTGTGTTGGTGCAACTCTTTGCGGAGTTGCAATATACGTGCTTTCTCGTCCATGTTGTTAGCTTGTTGTGAGCGTGTTCCTAATTTGAAATACAAAAGTACAGACTTTCGCCAATAAATTTGTAATTTTGCGATGTAATTTTGAACCCATACACTACCATCTATGCGTATTGATATCATAACCGTTTTGCCCGAAATGCTTGACGGCTTTGTAAACACCTCTATATTGGCTCGTGCCCAAAAGAAGGGACTCGTTGAAATACATGTACATAATTTGCGTGACTATACTACAGACAAGCACCGCCGGGTAGATGATTATCCCTTTGGCGGCTTTGCCGGTATGGTGATGCAGTGTCAGCCTATCGATGCCTGCATCAGCCAGTTAAAATCGGAGCGCGATTATGATGAAATAATTTTCACATCGCCCGATGGCGAACAGTTCGACCAGCCAATGGCCAACGAACTGTCGTTGAAAAAGAATATTATAATTCTGTGTGGTCATTACAAAGGTATAGACTACAGAATACGCGAACACCTTATTACTAAGGAGATAAGTGTAGGCGACTATGTGCTGACTGGGGGTGAACTGCCAGCGGCCATCATCAGCGATGCCCTCGTGCGCCTGGTGCCGGGTGTGCTTTCCGACGAACAAAGTGCCTTGAGCGATTCTTTTCAAGACAACTTGTTAGCTGCGCCAGTATACACACGTCCTGCCGACTATAAAGGGTGGAAAGTGCCCGATATTCTGCTCTCGGGGCATGATGCAAAAATCAAGGAATGGGAATTGCAACAAAGCATGGAACGTACCAAACGTCTGCGTCCCGACTTGTTGAAGTAAATTAAGTTGCCTGAAACGCGCTGCAAAAAACGCAAACACTAATTGGGCCGACGCGTTTCGCGACGGGAAAAATGCAATGTTCATACACTGAGTAAAGGCTCGCAGACAGCATTATTTATACGCTTGTCTGTGAGCCTTTGCCTTAAATTCCGCGCGACGAGGCAGCTGAAAAATAGCCTGCGGGACGCGTCGCATCCATTAGTGCTTGCGCTTTTTCATTCAAACCAATACTGCATACGAGAGGCAAGCAAGGTCTTAAGGTCGGTAATGGCCTTCTGTATTTCAGCCTTCTGATGTTCTATCTGCTCTATGCGATGAGCAAAGAGTTGTTGGAGAGGGAGGGGAGGGAGAGGAATGGGGAAATTAGAAATTGCCTTACGGTCTCCTCTCGGCATTTTTGCTCCTTTGGTTGTTGCAATGTAATTCGTCCAAGTAAAGGTCGCAGTCCGTCTTTACACCTATTCCAGTTTGAAATCCCTCTTGATTTGTTGCAGAATATCGTCGAGAACGTATGTGTTGAACATGCGGCCAAACAGTTTGACCACCATGTCGGGCCTGGTGGCAAGCGTGATTTGAAAGTTGCGAAGGAACAGTTCCTTCTGCATTAGTTTGTACATGGCCAAGGCTATGTAAGGATATATGTCGCAACTCTCTTGTATGATGGGTTGTTTTGCCAGTTTAATCCACAACTCGCTCGTCAAATTAAAGTTCTTGATTTCATTCAGTTGCTCAACAATGGCCGTGTACTCCTTCATGTCATTATGTGGCGCATCTAATGCCTTGTCAAGCAGCTCAACAGCCTTTTTGTCATTTTGAAATTCATGGTAATAGGCTGCCAGTTGAGTAAGCAGGCTGCACTGCGAACTGCCGAGCATGCCAAGCGACAAAGCAAGTTCTTCTGCCATATTGTCGTTGCCCAGCATGATGTGGGTGTAAACAAGGTCGGTCGTGATGCGCAGGTGGTCTGGACTTTCGGGCGGGCAGAGTCTGAGGGCATCTTGCAGTGATTGCAGAGCCTCCTTTTCGCGATGTTGCGCATAAAGTTGTTCACCTGCATACATGCGCAAACTATAATCATTGGGGCACAAATGGGCGTATTTAATACATAGTTTCAGCCCCTCTTCGGTGTTTTGTGTAGCAAAGGTGGCGAACACTTTCAAACTCATGGCACGTTGGTTGGTGTCGTCGATGGCGAGTGCGTAGTCGCAGCTCTGTATGCACTCTTGATACAGCCCGCACTTTTGCTGAATGTCAGCCAGTTGGGTCCATGATATGGCGTCGTAAGGGTTGATGTCAACCTGTCGGTTGGCAGCCTCTATGCTCTTGTCGTAATTTTGTGACTGAAAGTAGGCTTCGGCTATAAGTTCGTCAGCGCGACTGCGAAATTGGTAGTTCTTGGGTATTTGTTCAAGATACTTTAGTGCGCGCTTCTGAAATCCGTAGTCCAGGTATATTTCTCCCAGGTCAAGGTACCAATCATAGTCGTTGTCGTTCATGACCGCTGGCAGATTGTGCTGCGTCCGTACTTCGGCCTTGTCTAATCTGCTGCAAGCCACGTCCCATTCAATGTAAAATAGTTGTACGTCGCGGTTCGCTTGATTGGCAATGCCTTTAATGATGCCCATGGCTTCATTCCATTTGCCATCCCCCTTTAGCTGGTATGCCTTTACCACGAGCACCTCCTCATTGTCAGGGTGCAACTTTTCGGCGAAACGCATAAGGCGTTCCGCATCATATTTACGGTTATTCTTCTCGTAGTATTCCTCAATGTCCATGAGGGTGGAGGCGTCCATGTAGAAGTCTTCACCTGTTTCAATCTTTTGCTCGTATTCTGCAATTGCTTCTTTCAGATATTTATCCATATATGGTGTCCCCATGTTTAAGTAGGTGTTCAAAATTATTTTTACATTAAAAGTGCATTATCGGGGCGCAGATGCTTCCTTCGGGTGAGGAAACATAGCGGGCTATGTGACCGAGACCGAAGGGAACAGATGTGCCTCGAGAATGTGCTTTCAACGTGAAAATGATACCTACTGATTGTATAAATAATTTTGAACACCTACTTATTGAACAATAAAGGGCTACGCTGTTGCGTGCAACGAACTGCATTGCATTTAAGCGTAGCCCAATATTATGATGTTCAAAGTTGTTTTGTGAAATCAGCGGGTGTGGCGTCCGATAGAGCACAAATCTCTATTTCAGAATTGTTAGCCCCACCCATAAATCCTTCGATTTACTTCTGCTTGGCCCAAGTATCCTTCAAACTCACCGTGCGGTTGAATATAAGGTGGTCGGGTGTAGAGTTCTTGTCAGCAGTAAAGTATCCTGTGCGTTGGAACTGCAGGTAGCGGTTGCCAGTTGGGTTTTCGGCAGCGAACTTTTCAACATAGCAGTTGCTGAGCACTTTCAGTGAGTCTGGGTTGAGCAACTCTCTAAAGTCTCTTTCGTCAGCTGAGGGATTTTCGACATTGAAGAGTCGGTCGTACAAACGCACTTCGGCGGGCAAGCTATGTGCCACGCTCACCCAGTGAAGTGTGCCTTTAACCTTGCGGTTTGCTCCTTCAAGGCCGCTGCGGCTTGAGGGGTCGTATTCGGCATACACCTCTTCGATTGTGCCGTCTGCTGCTTTTTTGCAACCAGTACACTTTACGATGTAAGCATTTTTCAAGCGCACCTCCTTGCCAGGCACCATTCTGAAGAATTTCTTGGGCGCATCTTCCATAAAGTCAGCACGTTCCATCCACAATTCGCGGCTGAAGGTGATGGTATGTGTGCCGTCTTCTTCGCGTTCGGGATTGTTGACGGCCTCCATTTCTTCGGTCTGTCCTTCAGGATAGTTGGTTATAATCAGCTTGACGGGGTCCAGTACGGCACTTACGCGCAGCGCTCTCGCGTTCAAATCCTCGCGGGCGGCAGCCTCGAGCATGGCATAGTCGTTGAGTGCGTCAAACTTGGTATAGCCAATCATGTCGATGAACTTTCTTACAGCCTCTGGCGAGTAGCCACGGCGACGTAAGCCGCATACGGTCGGCATGCGCGGGTCGTCCCAACCATCAACGAGATGCTCCTGCACCAAAGCCAAAAGCTTGCGCTTTGACATGACGGTGTAGGTCAGGTTCAGACGGTTGAATTCATACTGACGTGGACGGTTGTCGTCAAGGTCCTTACCCTCCTTAAGCTCGTCAATAAAGTGGTCGTAGAGCGGACGGTGGGGTACAAACTCCAATGTGCAGATAGAGTGTGTTACGCCCTCAAAGTAGTCGCTTTGGCCGTGTGCAAAGTCGTACATGGGGTAAACCTTCCACTTGTTGCCAGTGCGGTGGTGCTCTTTGTTGATGATGCGGTAAATAATCGGGTCGCGAAAGTGCATGTTGGAATTTGCCATGTCGATTTTGGCACGCAAAACCATGGCACCTTCGGGAATTTCGCCTGAATTCATCTTTTCAAACAACTGGAGGCTCTCCTCTATGGGGCGGTTGCGGTAGGGGCTCTCCACACCCGGTTGTGTGGGGGTGCCCTTTTGGGCTGCTATTTGCTCGCTGGTTTGTTCGTCAACGTAAGCCTTGCCCTCCTTGATGAGACGGACGGCAAAATCCCATAGCTTTTGAAAGTAGTCGGAGGCATGATAGATGTTGCCCCATTTGAAGCCCAACCATTCAATGTCCTGCTTGATGGCTTCGACGTATTCAGTGTCCTCCTTTTGGGGGTTCGTATCGTCAAAACGCAGGTTGCACACACCTCCAAACTTTTGTGCTACGCCAAAGTCTATGCAAATGGCTTTGGCATGGCCAATGTGCAGGTAGCCATTGGGTTCGGGTGGAAAACGTGTTTGCAGGCGGCCCCCGTTCTTGCCTTCTTGCAGGTCGTTGGCCACAATTTGCTCAATAAAGTTCAAGCTTTTCTTCTCAGTGCTTTCGCTATCTTTAATTTCTGTCATAATCGGGTAGTGTAATTATTGTAGAGTGCGGCCATGTGTGTTTAGTTGGCCATTTCAGAGATAAACTTGATGCGTACCAAGCGAATTTCCTCCTCGCTGTAGTCGTCGCCAAGCTCGTCAAGAGCGGCATCAAGGTCGTCTGTTTCGCTTTCTTTGAAGTATTGATAGATGTCGTCTACCAAATCCTCGTCAAGCATTTCATTGATAAAGTAGTCAATGTTTATTTTGGTGCCAGAGTATACAATGGCTTCAATTTCGTCGAGCAGCTCGTCAAATTCAATGCCATTGGCCACGGCTATGTCGTCTAACGCCACTTTGCGGTCGATGCTGTGAATGATGCTAACCTTCAGTTTCGACTTGTTGGCCACGGTTCGTATGCGTAAATCCTCGGGCCTTTCAATGTCGTTGTCCTCGCAGTGCTTTTTGATGAGTTTGCAAAATTCGGTGCCGTATCTCTTGGCCTTGCCAGCTCCCACACCAGGAATGTTCTGCAACTCCTCAAGGGTTTGAGGGTAGAAGGTGGCCATGGCCTCGAGTGAATTGTCTTGGAATATGACGTAAGGTGGAATGTCTTGCTCTTTCGACATCTTCTTGCGCAGATTCTTGAGCATGGTAAACAGGGCCGGGTCAACGGAAAATGCCGATTCTTCGTGCAATTCTGCTTCTGCTTCCTCTTCAAAGTCGCGGTCCTCGATAATCTCGAAGGATTGCGGCTTTGTCATGAATTTGCGTCCCTTTTCGGTGATTTTCAGCACGCCATAGTTGTTGACGTCCTTGTCAAGATAGCCAGATATGAGTGCTTGCTTGATAACAGCATTCCAAATGCGTTCATCAACTTCCTCACCGCAACCGAACTCTTCGAGTTCGTCGTGATGGTAATCGCTAATCTCTTCGGTGCGATTGCCGAGTAATATATCCTTAATGTAATCATCACAGAAGTTCTCTTTCGTTGCAGAGATAACTTCCAGCACTTTCAACAATTCTTTTTTAGCTTCCACTTTGTTTTTAGGGTGTAAACAGTTGTCGCAGTTGCCACAGTTGTCCTTGTCATAGGTCTCGCCAAAGTAGTGTAGTAATAGTTTTCGGCGACATAACGAACTTTCAGCGTAGGCTGCGGTTTCCTTTAGGAGTTGTTTGCCAATGTCTTGTTCTGCCAAAGGCTTGCCCTCCATAAATTTCTCTAATTTTTTTAGGTCTTTTCGCGAGTAAAAAGCAATACATTTGCCTTCGCCGCCATCACGTCCGGCACGTCCGGTTTCTTGATAGTAACCCTCCAGGCTCTTCGGTATGTCGTAGTGTATGACAAACCTTACGTCGGGCTTGTCTATACCCATGCCAAAGGCGATGGTGGCCACTATGACGTTGATGCGTTCCATCAAAAAGTCGTCTTGCGTTTTTGAACGTGTGGCCGGATCCAATCCTGCATGGTAGGCTTCGGCTTTAATGTCGTTCATTCGCAACACCTCGGCCAATTCCTCTACCTTTTTGCGGCTCAGACAATATATAATGCCGCTGCGTGTGCCGCCTTGCTTGATAAACTTGATTATATTGCGGTCAATATCCTTGGTTTTAGGGCGGATTTCGTAGTAGAGGTTCGGACGGTTGAACGAACTTTTGTAGGTAATGGCATCGGTTATGCCCAAACTCTTTTTGATGTCGGTAGCCACCTTTTCGGTGGCAGTGGCAGTGAGTGCAATCACGGGTGCATTACCAATGTTGTTGATGATGGGGCGTATCTTGCGGTATTCGGGACGGAAGTCGTGACCCCATTCCGAGATGCAATGAGCCTCGTCAACGGCATAGAATGATATCTTGATCGTTTTCAGAAACTCGACATAGGTTTCCTTCGTCAAGCTTTCGGGTGCCACATAAAGCAGTTTTGTAACTCCGCTTGTGATGTCATTCTTTACCTGCTCTATTTGGTTGCGGTTAAGCGATGAATTGATATAATGGGCTATGCCGTCCTCCTGGCTCATGTGTCGGATGGCATCGACTTGGTTCTTCATCAAGGCAATAAGCGGAGATATGACTATGGCGGTGCCGTCCATGAGCAGTGATGGCAGCTGATAGCACAATGACTTGCCTCCACCTGTAGGCATAAGTACAAATACATTATGGCCTTCAAGCAGAGATTTAACAATATCCTCTTGATTGCTTTTGAATGTGTCAAAGCCGAAGTACTCCTTAAGAGCCTTTTTCAGATTATATTCTTCCTTCATCGCTTTCGTGGTTGCATAGAGGTTAGAAACGTGGGCGGCACGCAAGTGCTATGTGCATTGGGGCGCGCTCTGTATCGTTTTACTTTAGCAAAGGTATAACAATTTTCTTGAAAACAATGTATACATTACTGCAATTTTCGTTGCTGGTATTTACTATCTGCACGAAGATTTTATTTTTGCCATATTTATATGTTGTTGTGGGACAGGTGCCTGGTCCTTTTGACTTGTGGCATTATTGTATGCAAGCGTTTGCCAAAAAGGTGTGGCCATGTGGGTGTGGTGGCGGTGTGAGAATGCAACCTTGTGTGGTGTAGTATATGCGTGCAAAGATGTTCGGGACTATGTCCCACACGGCTTTTCGTGATTTTGTCTGCACTCTGCACTTTTGCTTGTATAGTATTGAATATCAGCGTGTTACGGTGTGTAGACAAATCTGCACTTTGTGTGCACTATTGTCTGCACGCTGCCCGCATCATGATTGTCGTATGCACTGTTTACACCATGTAGGTTGCCAGGTGCTTTTGCCTGTCTGTGCAGATGTTTTTAATGGTTGTGCCACACGGGACGTACGGCATAGGGGGAGCGTGTTTTCTGTCGGAGTGACAGTTTTTTCGCTCTCCCTATGCGTGTTGCACGCTATGCCGCCACAGTAAAGCGTGATAGGCATCATTAAAAAGTGCAGGCAGTGTGTAGGTAGAAAACGGGGTTGTCTACACGCACGATAGCTAATGATTATCAGTATGTTAAGTGCTATTAGTGCAGAGTGTAGACAAAATGACAAATATTGTTTTACCGGACTGCAATTAATTACAAGAGAGTTTTACGGTGACATTAGCTCGCTGTGCTCACAAATGTGCAGATGTGCAAATATAGTTGACGCCGTAGCGTTACTATTTGCAACGCTACGGCGTCAGCCCATTAGCATATTAACACATTAACATATTAGTACATTGTTCATTGCTCAGACCTTTTCGATTAACACCACGGCATAAGCAGAGATGCCCTCTTCGCGACCTGTGAAGCCAAGTTTTTCGGTGGTAGTGGCTTTAATGCTGATATCGTTTGTGCTGATGTGCATAATTGGCGACAAGCATTCTTTCATGGCCTGCACGTGTGGGTTGATTTTGGGGCGTTCTGCACATATTGTAGCATCGATGTTGCCCACTTGCCACCCCTCGGCCTTGAGTATGTTGATGGTCTGTGCCAGTAGCACTTTGCTGTCGGCACCCTTGTATGCTGGGTCGGTGTCGGGAAAGTGATAACCTATGTCGCGCAGATTGGCAGCACCAAGCAGTGCATCGCAGATGGCGTGTATCAGTACATCGGCATCGCTGTGTCCGAGCAGACCGAGGTCGTGCTCAATTTTTATGCCGCCTAACCACAGGTCGCGGCCGGGTACGAGTTTGTGTACATCGTATCCCATTCCAACTCGTATTTTCATCGGCGTTTTCCAAATAAATCGCGTATGCCGTCCATGTCGAATGCCAGTGACACACGCAGGGTTTGATCGAGTGGGTTAGATGCAGAGGTGGCAATCACATAACCGGCATCAATAGACATCACGCTCATGCGGAAACCGGCGCCGACTGTGGCGTACTTGAGGTTGCCCTGCCATTTGCTCTCATTATGGTAGCCGGCACGCAGTGTAAACTTGTCGTTGTAGGTGTATTCGGCACCGATGCTCCATTGAATCTCTTCCATTTCGCCCTTGAAGCCTCTTTCCGAATCGCCGAATGATGAGAATATGCCTCCGATGGAAGACTTGTTATAGTATTCGCTGTTAAGGCGCTCCTCGTAGTCCTCATTACTTTCGTCGGCACGCTGCAATGGCATGGAAGGCACGAGCAACTTGTTGATGTCGGCAGAGAACCCGATGCGGTTGTACTCGTTGAGCGGTATCATGTAGCTGAGACCGAGGCGCAGGTTGGTAGGTATGAAGTATGAACGGTCGTCACCATAGGATATCTTGCTACCAATGTTGTTGATGTTCAAACCCCAGGCTAACTGGCACTCGCGTTGTCCCATCATTAAGTAGGTGTTGTAGTAGAGTGCAATGTCGGCTGCAAAGGCAGAACCGGAAGTGGAGTTGTCGTCATAGTGGCCGTTGATGTCTGAATAAATGTAGCGCAGTGCAACCGCGGCCGAGAACTTCTCGCTAAGCATACGCGAGTAGGCCGCATCAACACTCAGCTCATACGGTTTGACGCTCATGCTTTCATTGCCTGATACCGTGAACTCGCCCAACGTAAAGTAGCGCAGCGATGCACTGAGCGCTTGATAATCGCCCAAACGCACGTAGCCGGCGGCATTGAGCAAGGCAATGCCACTGGTCAGTTTGCGCAGCCATGGGGTGTAGTTTATTGCAAATCCTGCACGTGAGATGTTGAAGGGGTACTTTGCAGGGTTCCAGTATTGTGAGTTGACGTCGGGGTCGGTTGCCGCACCCACATCACCCATACCGCCGGATCGGGCATCGGGGGCAATAGAGAGTGATGTGACGGCTGTGCGTACAGGGTTGAACTGGTCGCGTATTTCGTCGTCGGCTCGCAATGTCTGTGGTAGTATGCTTGCTATTAGCAAGGCACTTCCTGCAAGCAGGTGGGCGTGCATTTTATTGCTTGGTTTGTGTGAGGTATGTCGCATGTTATAGTTGTGTTGTTTGCTTGTTTGTATGTAGGCCATTTATCGGATAATAAGTTTTTGGGTGTTTGTGTCCTTTCCTGATACTTTGCTGCGGTAAAGGTAAACACCTGCGGGCAGCTTGTTGCCGGCATAATCGTTGAGTTGCCATGGTATAGACACGTTGGTTGTGCCGGCAGCGGCTTCGGTTGATTGGTGCCATACGCGGTAGCCGGCAATGCTGTACACCTCGGTTTGTACCGTGTGGCTCACGCTTGGGTCGAGGTCGTTAAACGTGGTGACGAAGGTAGTTGACCTTTCGGGTGTATTGCTTGTGGCATAAACGCCGAACGCTGACTGGCCGTTTTCGATTACGTTAAATGTGAGTTGCGCAAGGGTGCTGTTGTCATTTACGTCCCACACTCGATAGTAGACGGTGTGTTTGCCTGGTGTGAGTGCCGTGAGTGGATAGGTGAGTGTGCCGCTCATGTATGAACCTTGCTCGAAGGTGAAGTAGTCGTTGACGTTGAGGCTGTTTTTGCTTTCGTTGTCAAACCACAGTGTCATGTCGTGTCCCATGCTGCCTGTCATCATGGATATGCCGCTCGAGTCGGTAACAGTGGCATAGAGTGTGGCTTCGGTGCCAATGCGCCCTCCGTCGGGGAAGTCGGGATTGTCGATATATATGAACACTTTGGGCGCGATGCTGTCGGTACCTTCGTTGGCAGCACTCTTGCTGATGTTGAATTTGCTGAATTGCCCGCACAGTTCCTGTTGCTTGTCGGCACTGACTGCATAGAGCGACAAAAGCGGTGTGGCGGTGCTGAGGGGGGCACTGCGCGGTATGCTTGTCTTGATGGTGAACTGCCCGTTGTTGACAGGTACGCTGCCTTCGAACAGTATTTGGGTGTAGTCGGTGTAGGTGAGCGGTGTGACGGTGCTGCTGTTGCCCTGGCCCTTGCAGGTGATGGATTGTATCGGGGCAAAAAGCGTGGCATAGAGTGTGCCGGTAAAGGCCGTGTCGGTTTGCTCCAGACTTGCTGCGGTGCCAATGTGGCCAGTGAAACTTACCACGTTGCCTGCTTCGAGTTGGGCTATATTGCTTGTGGTGGCCGGTTGGCTGTTGATGCTGTCTATCTTGACACCGGCATCGGCATACTTGAGTTCGGCAGCGGGATCGCCAAAGTAGGCGTATTTCATTTTGTTGATGCTCCTGTCGTAGCCGATGGTGTTACCTCCGTTGCTCGACACGAGTTCGGTTTTTGTCAAGCGCAGGGCATCGCCAATGGTGTATCGCTTGCCGTTGCCGTCCTTTGCAAACAGATATTTTATAAAGCCTTTGTTAAGCGACCGGTTGTAGTTGGCGTAGACCGAGCGCGACGCGCAAAGTACGCCAACGGCACCCCCTTGTTGGTTGTATATGGCATTGCGCCCCATGTCGCCATCGGATTGCTGGTCGTAGGGGGTGATTTCGCATGAAGCAAAAATCCATATAGGCAGCGCGCTGCTCACATTGCTGCTCATTTCGTCGCGATCGAGCAGAAAGTAGTTGGAAATGCGCTTTGGACTGCCGTGACCATTGTAGTTGAATATGAGTGCACCTTGTTGCATGGCTCTTTTCAGCTTGCTTGTTGCTTCGGGGTAGGTGTTGCCCTTGGCTTCGCTCACTACGCTATAGGCATCGGGGTATATGCGACGTACCATAAAGCCCTCGTCTGCCGATTGGGCTGTTTGTTGGCATACGCTTTGTGCATCGCTCATGTGGAGGTTGTTATTGCCAACATCGGCTATGGCCCACATGCGGTTCTTCCATGGGCCGACATGCTCGTTGGTGATGTATGTTATGGTTTGGTCGACCAAGATTTTTGCTTCGTCCTCGGTTGTGCACAGGAAACGTCCCACACCGAGGTCGATCTTTTCAGACGCGATGTTGTTGCCTTCGCCGTCGTCGAGCAGGGCGTAGTAGTCATCGGTTACATAGTCGTGAATGGTGCCAATACCGTAGGCACCAATTTTGTTCTCTTCGTCGCTGCGTTCGTAGGCCAGCAAGTAGTCGTCGGGATTGTGCTTTTTCCATTCGGTTGTAATCATTCGGTTGTCGTAAGCACAATTACCGAAGAGCAAAAGGTAGCGTGGCGCATTTGCCATGCTGTCTGCCCGGTCGTAGAGCATCTTTATGTAGCGGCGGTAGGCGCTGCCATCGGGGGTGCCTGACGAGAACTCGTTGTAGATTTGGTCGGCACGTACCACTTTGACACGCAGGCCTTGTTTGTCTCGGTGAAAATTGGCAAGCCGTTCGGCTTGGGCTGTAAGTGTGCCTGACGCGGGTACAATAATAATGTAGTCAATGTTGCTGTCGGCATGCAAATTTTGGTTGTCGACTGAACCGACAATGGTGGGGCTGTCGTAGCTCTTTTTAATATCGACGATAACAAAACGCGCGTTCCCTTTAGCGGCAGTTGCTTTGTAGGTGCTGCCTTCGAGTTGGCCGGGTAGTTCGGCGCATACATTTTGCGCATCGCCAATTCGCCACACGCGTGTGTTGGCATCGGCATCGCTTATGACGAAGGTGGCCGGATTTTGCGCATTGCCGCTGAATGTAGTGGTATTGGCTACCGACAGGGCTTGCTGGTAGCTGAGATACAGGTAGTTGAGTTTGCCTGCAGCGGGTGTTTGTATCTTTAATTTGGCTTCGGTGCCAAATTGCGCTTTGAAACTGCTGTGATAGCCGCGTGCCTCTTCTCCCTCGCTTGTTGAACCGAGGTTCTGCTTGGCATATTGTTTTTGGGTGTCGGCATCTGTAATGGTGAAGTATGATGACGACCCTACTGATGCACCTGTTACATCGTACACTACCTGCACGTCGCTTGTGATGATATTGCCAGGGAGTTTTATTTTGAATGTATGTCCGCTCTGCAGGTCGTTGCTGTCGTAAAAATTACGTCCGCCGCCATACCACACACACGTTTCGTTGTTAAGGAGTGCGTGCGCTGTTACTATGCTTGTTTCAGTGGCTTGTGATGTGGCTTGGTTGAGTGTGCCAAATTGTAGTGGCGCATTGTCGTTGCCTTCAGCTTCAGTCAGGAAATAGTAGCTGTGTTTTGAAAAGGTGTTGTTGCTGAATTGTGTGTTGCTCTTGTATGAGGTCAGCCCCTCGGCAAAAAATAGCACGGATCCATTCCTGCGGTACAGAGGTGTCTCGTTAAGGTCGTCTATGAGCGCGTCGGTGCCTTCGAAGGGTAAGTTCTCTTGTATCAGTCGTCCGCCATAACCGTATAATTTTACTTTCGACGGGTCGGCAAATCCTGCACTTTTGAGCTGCTCGTCGGTAAGTTGGTATATGCCTTCCTTGTCCACATACATTTTAACCCATTTGCCTTTGGCCAGTACAGATTGCTTGGCGTAGCGCTCAGATTTGTAGACATCAGTTGTGGCTTGGAATATGCGACGTGTAGCGCTTGATACTTTGGGACCTTGAATGGTGGGTTGCAGCGTGTGGTTTTTTATAGCATACCACGCGTTGTGACGTTTTACTACGGGTATGTAGGTGACATCTGCAATGACGTCGCCACGACTGATAGAACGTGTAATATGAAAGTCCACCTCATTTTGTGCTTCAAATCCTTGGGCTTGCAGTTGTTTGACTGATGCAGAGGACAACCTTTCGTATTCTGGGTATTCTAACCTGAAACTGATGGTGTCAGTCTCTAACAATTTGCCAAGGTTGAATTGTGCCGTCTTGACGTAGTCTTGTGCATAAGCATTGGCCGAGGCTAATGATATGGTGGCTAATATGAGGTTCTTTTTTATGTTCATTGCGGTTGGGGTTCGTTGTAAAATGCAGACATCACTTTATTTGATGTTGAACGCAAGTTGTGACTGGTCGTTCAGCAAGAGGCTGACGTGGTCGTCGATGTGCACTTCAATCAGTTCTATGTTCAGCGGCATGAGTAACAAATCGCCCTGTTTCATGGTGTAGTGTTGGCTGATTTGAGCTATCTGATGATCGAATTCGTTGCACAATAGTTTGCGGCTGAACATGGTGGTGTGGCTCATGTCGTTTAACACAACAGTTGCTTTAAGGCTCTCTGACATGGGCATGGTTTGCTTGCCTTCGGCTACTGCAACGGCATTGTCAAAGCCAATGGCAAGATCCCAGGGCTTGTTGTTGCACTGCAATTCTTTAAGCAGGTCTTGTGCTATGAAGTGTACACCTAAGCACATTTCGTTGGCATTGTAATAACGTTGCGCAAAACGCTCGTTGATGCTGCGCCCTAAACGGTTGATGCGTGCACACACACAGAGTTGTGCCACACATTGCTGGGTGAAATCGGGAATAAAGAATGGCCGCTTTTGAATGAGCAGTGCAGTGTCGGGTATGGTAGCAACGCCCATATCTTTATATAACGTGGCTCCGGTATTTATATTGTTTGGCAGAAATCTGAATATTTTCATTAAGAGATGCTTTATCTGTTGAGAATGAACTTGATGCTGACGCCGAAGTCCTGTGTCGTAACGGGGTACGAGCTTGAGGTGAGCAACGGCTTGTTCATTTGCCTGTCATAATAGGCTGTCAGCGTGAGTAACTTGCTCAGGGCGTAATCGGCCGAGAAGGATACTTGCACTGCCTTGTTGCCGCTGGTGGCTTGCGACAATTGGGTGAGAATGTCGCGGTTGAGCGCACTCTGATTGCGGAATGTAAAGTCCAGACGCAAATTCAGGTCGTTTGCAAAGCCACGGTTGGCGCTTGTAGTCTTTTTTGATTGGCTGTTCTTTGATTTGCTGCGTACGGTCTTTTTGGGCGCAAACAAATTGAGGTCTGCAATCTTGTAACCCAGTCCTACAACAAAGTCGTTTGAGCGTGTCTCGGTCAGCTGTTGTGAGGTCATGCTCAGGGTAAGTACGCGGGTCTTGCGCATTTCGACTTTTGCTGTCAGATTGTTCTGGAATGTCATATCTATGCCAATGAGAGGTGAAAAACTCTCGTTGATGCTGACGGTTGTCACATCATACATGCAGCTGGGTATGGGGTTGCCGGAGGTGACATCGTTGACAAATCCAAAGCCGTTCATATACTCTTGATAGCTTGTAAATGTGTTGTACGAGCCTACAGAGTATACACTCTTGTATGAATGGTTAAGATTGAAGCTCTTGAACACCTTTTTCATTTTGGGCAACTTTGACAATCCTCCATACGTAATGCTCCAGTTAGGCAACAATTTAAGCATGGCGGGGAATATGTCGAGCCCGGTGTTTCCTGCTGTGTAAGTGTTGAGGAATGCGGGTATCATGACCTCGGGTGCATAGCGGCTAACGGTTCCGTTGGCAGGGTCGAAGGTTTGTCCTGCCAACTGCGAATTGGCAGGGTAGGGGGCACCTGTAAATTGTTTTTCAACACGTGCTTGATAACCCTCGAGTGAACTGACAAACTTGCTGAAGGTTTTGCTCTTGTAACCCTTGTCGGGGGAACCCACCTTCTCAAATGCGCTGCCAATAGAGATGGTTGTCATGCTGAAAGATCCCGTTTGGGTGGTAGGCATTCCGTCAAACATGAATTGTATGCTGCGGTTGCGTGTGCTGTTGCGCGAGGCATTCAAGTCTATCTTGACATCACGGAAAGGCTCGAGTGTGGCGCGTAACTGTAATGACTCTGTCAGGTTAGAGGTGGCGGGTGTTGTGACGCTATCGGCCATGAGCAGCCAACCGCGTTCTGCCGCCTTGCGAACATATCCCTCATCGGTAGCACCAAAGGCGAAGTTGAGGCCTGGCGCGAACATGCCAGCATTTTTGCCTTGACCAAAGACATCGCCAATTTGAGGCATGAAGCCTGGAATGTTCATGTTGAACCTGTTTGTGTAGTTTACGCTTACATTACGTACCATCATTAGGAAGCGTGTGCCCATTTGCAGCGCTTTGTACCAGCCTTGGTCTTCGGTGCGTTTCTTGGGGGTAACGGTTATTTTGATGCGTGCGGTGTCTTGTGACAGTATCAAAATCTTATTGTTGTCAACCACCTTGTAGCGTATGGGGTAGCGTGTGCCGTCGGGACGTAGTGCTGTAACTCTCAGCTTTTTAGACCGTTGATTGTGTTGCAGCACTTGCGTTGTGTCGGAAAGCAGCTTTAGCTCTTTCTGGAAATTCTTCTTTGTATTGTCTCCTTTCTTCTTGTCTTTTGGCGTTTGGGCATACTTGCGGTTTACTTTTTTCAAGAACGGTACATGGTTGTAGAGTGTCTCAAAATTGATACGCCCGTTACCTGTGATGTTTCTTGAATTGGCAATGGTATTGCCCAGGGTTGAGCCGTCTTCGAGTTCTGAACCTCGTGCCCAATTGTAGGTTGCATTGTAGGCAGCATCGGCTGTCAGCCAATCAAACAATGGAAGTTTGTTAAGAGGCAATTTCCAAGAGAAATCAAAGTTTTGCTGATATGTCAGAGGTCTGCCCAAGTGCTTGATACTTTGCCAAACAGAGTCTTTCCATGCTGTGTAGCGGTCGGGGTAGAGGTCCTTGTTTACAGCAGTATAAGGTTGTTCGATTTCTGCATTTGTGCCAGATGAGAAATTGGCATGAAAGTTTTTGGTCAAGTCCCATCTTAGCTGGAACGTGCGGTTCCACAGGAAGTCGCTTGACCAACTGAGTGGCAGAGATTTGTTGTCAAGATTCTCCATGTCGCGCTCTTGTAATTCGTAGTAAGAGCGTGTAATGTCGGAGTTGAAGCCGATATTTTGTGGCAGGAAGTTGTAACCTTGATCTTTAAGTATTTTGAACCATTTTGATTTGCTCTTGCTCTTTTTGAACGGCTCAAAAGTCTTGAGATTTGGTGCCCAGTTATAGTTGAATGTGTATTTCCAATTTTGGTCTTTCTCCCATGCAGTTGTTTCACCAGTAGTGTTGCGTGTAGAGTACGCATAGCCGAATGTGAAGTTTGCAGGGTCGTAGGGCATAGGGTGCGATTTCGTTGAAATGTTAAACCTGGCGCCAGATATGCTGAAGTTCTTGTTTATTATGACATTTTCTGCAATGTCTTTCAGTGAATCTTTTTGCTCCTTTGTAGAGAGCGCGTCAAGTGCTTCCTTTAGCTCCATGTCCGTGTCGAGCGGGTTGTATCGAGGTGATGTGCGCTGCTTCGAATATGAATAGTAAATAGGTGCATTGAGCTTGACCTTTTCGGGCAGGAATTTGCCAGCGTTTACATTGGTTGTAACGCTGTATTCGTAAAGGTTGTCGTCTCGGCGCTGGCTGACAGTCTCTTCAAGACCGCCAAAGCCTTCGGTTTCGATATGTCCGGTAAGATTGACTGTTGCCAGGTCTGACAATTGAATGTTAAGCTGCGAACGTGCTGCCCAACCGCCTTTGTTCGTAAATTGTTGCAGTCGTAGTTCGTTAGCCCAAACTTCCACATTTTGTATTGTGCGAGAGTTGTTGCGCACGCCAATCATGATGGTGCGCACCTCGCCCAACGAGGGATTACCCATGACTGTCACTTTGTTTGCGGGACGCTCTGGGTCGTATTCGGAATAGGCTTTGGCGTAGGTGGCCAGTCCAAGGGCTTTTTGCTTATTTCGACTGTTCTTGACATTGGTAAGCAGAGTCAGATCGATGTCGAGCATATTATCGTTCGGCCATACGATACGTGCCTCTGATGTGTTGTCGTTATAGTGCTTGGCGGGGGTTATTTTCAGAGGAATTTCATATTCATAGAAATTGCTCTTATAGTCAGAACCAAGGCGGACGAAAATGGCAGTTTGGCCGTCTTCAACTTCGTTTTCACCAATCAGAGAGTTGGCATGCGTAAACATTTGAATGTGCTTGTAGCGACGCAGGTCAAGGTTCGTGTTTTTGTACACGGCTCTGGCGTCACCACTGCCTAATTGCTTGACTGTCAATGACAGGGCTTGCTCGTTGTTTTGTAATATTTGGGTTTGTCCTGGGTCGACTACGCGGCTGATGCCGGGGGGCATGATGTAGTTGACAGGCTCCTTGGCATTATTCTCTTCAAAATTCACTGCACTTACCTCAAGTGTACCCGTTGCTTCCGGGCTCTTGCCTTGATAGAGTGCTTGCTCGTACGACCGCCATTCGCCATGCACCAAATTTAGGGTTGCAAAGCGCAGCACGACGGGCTTGCTAAAGCCTGTCATGAACATACGCATGAAGCGAATAGACGAAAAGTCTGATATTCCGCCTTCGCGTTTCTCATATTGGTCAACAGGAATGCGGAATTGATACCATGTATACTCTTTAGTCTTACCATCGCGTGTCTTCTGATTTGTAACTCGTTTGTCCACGATGTAGTTCTGCCCTACTTGCAGCGCGTCTTCAGAGATGTGTACTCTGTACTGGTAATACTTTTCGTATTCGTTGAGGGTAAAGTCTTGGTTAATATCCTCAACGTCAGGTTGTGTTTTGTAGGCTGTGCTATATTTCTCTGGCGAGTTCTCGGCGTCTACCGAATTGCCGTTGGGGTTGTTTATATACTTGTATCTGTCGAGTATTGAACGTTGTTCACGGTCGTAGTCGCTGCCTCTGAAATAGTGGTATTTATCGGCAGAGGGGGACATCAGAATGGAATCGTAAACCTCGGGGCGGACTTTGGGTTGTATGGCCGCGAGGAATGCGGCATAGGCAGGGTAGCTCTTTTCATTTTCTGACGACAAACCATTGAAACCTACATCTTGTTTGGCCCTTGAGCCGCTTGAGGTGTTAAACGCGTAGGTTACTGTGTTTTGTGTTGGCACACGTCCCCACACTGTTTCGGTGTATTGTGTGGGGTCGTCGTCAATGGGCAATCCGCTCTCGTAGAACTTTTTGCCATCTTTGAGCACATCTTCGCTGATTTCGCCCAAGTTAAAGTAAAGGTCGCCATTGAATGTTGTTCCGGCTTCGCGTGCCTTCATGAAGGGGTCTAACATCCAAAATTCTATGTACTCAATGTTGGCGGCCTCAAAGTCAGATGTCTCGAGTTTGCGCATCATGCCACCCCAACGTTTTTCGGGGTTAAGCAGATGTCCGTTGGCGTCGAGTGTCGGGTCGAGATTGTAAGGACCACGTTCGTTGGGGTAGTAGGCAAGGTTCAGCACATTCAGTGTGTTTGACTCTTGCATATTTACGCTTTTGTTGGGGAAGAGTTCGCTCTTATATATCTCACGAACGTCAGGATCTGAAATCTGTGCCAGGTCATTTTTGATATGACTTGGTGTCAGGCTTGACGAGCGTCGTGTAAAGAGTGGGTCGATGTAATACCATGCCAGCAGAGCGCGGTTGTAGCCATAGCGCACATCGTTGGTATATTTTGATTCAGGGAACATGGAAGGCACGCTCGAGAGGTTCCATTCCTTAGGATTGGAAATATCAATTTCGCTCTTCGAGTTCTCAAAGTCGTCAATGTATGAGGCGTTGCCTTGTGCCCCTCTGCTCTTACCAGCTATGAGTTGGGCAAAATCGGCAGAGAAATTAATGCTTGATGGTGTTGTACAATGTATGAACGGCAATTTGTTAAGCCAGTCGGTAAGGCGCTGGCTTTGCTTCTTCCACGACAGATTAAGCCCCCACAACGTATTGTTGAGCGGTTCAGCCCCCATAGAAACCTTTGTCGTAATGGGTTTCTCGCCGAGGTGCATGAAGGTTCCACCAAATTGGAAGTCTTTGCTAAAGTCGTATTCAAAGTTCATGCCGAACATGGTCTTGCGTTGCATACCATAGTCGGTGTTGCTCTCCAAACTGACATTTACGTTTGTACCAGCGTCCAAAATGCTTTTATTGAGAATACGTACAACGCCCGAGTTGTAGTCTACTGTATAGTCAGAGCCTTCCATAAGGGTTTGACCGCCAGCTGTAACAATAACCGAACCACGTGGAATGTTCATGGCTCCCAACTGTATTTCGTCGTTGCGAGTGGCTTTGTATTGTCCGGTAATTTGATATTTGTTCTTCTCAGCAATCTGTTTCGCTACGGTGCGAGTAGAATCATAGAGCTCTTGAAACACATATTTGCGCGCCACATCTGCGTTGCCAATGGCTTTGGCTAATGATGAGCCGAAGGGTTCGACAACGGGGAAAAATACGCGTCCGCTTGAGGCATCGATGGTGTAACCTTCAACGTAGTCAAAGGTACCATTCGGGCCGATTTTGTTGTTATTGTCAAGTCTGTCAAGACCTACCAATGTAAGGATTTTCTTATCTTTTATGCCGGGCTCTGGAATGTAGCTCAAGTATACACCAGTAGTGTCTGACAGCAATTTGATGTCGAGTTTGAACTTGTCCTTTTGCACAGATGTCGCTCCCAACGAATAGACATTCTTCATCATCAAATGCCAGTTACCCATCGCTGGTGTACAAGCGGTGTTTTTCAGCGTTTTTACAAACAACACCTCTTTGTTATCCTTGCGGTCCGATGAAAATTCGCCCACTTGGTATGTTTGCCCGCGGAAGGTGTATTCATACGCAACGGCCAGCACTTGGTCAGTTTGCAGGGTTTGTTTGAGTGATATATATCCCAGTGCGCTGTTCAAAGTGTATTCCGAAGCAGACAATTTGCGGGCAGATTCCAACTTTTCGTAGTCTACGCCGCCCACCATGCCTGCTGCGTCAAGGGTTGTGGTAGCTGCCGATATGTCGCGGGCAGCACTCAAATTGTTGTTCAGTGTGTTGTATAGTGAGTTTGAGTTGTTAGATGGTTGTTTGTCACCTCCGGCAATCCACGCATTGTTCGAAATGCTGTCGTGTTCTGCCAAGTCTGTGAACCCCACGATTTTACGGGTGTCGGTTGTGGCACCGGTCTTGTTCGTTACCCATACTTCGATGCGCTTGATGGTAATGCCAGATGTGATGTTAGGCAATTGCTTCATATTTTCATCGTAGTGGTCGCGAAAATAATGTGACAGAAAGAAGTGCCTGTTCTCGTCGTAAGCGTCTGCCGAGAACTCAAATGTAGTGAGTTGAGCCCCACCTTTTGAACTAACTGTTGACGATGCCGACTTCTTTTGCGCTACAACGGTGGACAATTTAAGTTTGCCAAATTGCATGTCTGTACGTACGCCAAAAAGTGAACTTGCCCCACGTACTAAAGAAGAGTTTGTAGGCATGCTTACGTTACCAGCCTCTACGAGTTTGATGATTTCGTCTTCCTTGCCCTCGTAGCGCAGTTTCAGATTCTGTGTGTCAAAATCAAAGGTGGCCTCGGAGTTATAATTAAAGTCCATGTTGACTTTGTCGCCGACCTTTCCATTCAAACTAAGATTTATTTTTTCGTCGAAGTCAAAACCAAAAACCTTGCGGTTGCGCTCCGAGAGACTTGGATTGTCTGTAAAACGTGTGTTCGCTCCAATTTTAAGCTCAGCAGAACCTTGTGTTTTGATACGCACCCCCCCAGGGCCAAATATTTTGTTCATTGGTCCTAAATCAAAGTGCATGTCTGTAAAGTCGAACTTGTCTTTGCCTTTCTGCTTGAACTCCTCTGCATTCTTTTGTCGATAATATCGCGCAATAGAGCGCTTCATGGCAAGGTCTTGATATTCTTGCCATGTCATCGAAAAAGGTGTGCCTATGTACTCATCACCCAATTTCGTGCCAAAACGGTAACCTCCAGTCTCGTCGTCATAATCGGCCTCAGTTTTTAGGTTTTCAGGGTCGCGCAGGTCGATGCTTGCATGTGCTGTGTCGGCAAGCGTTGTGATGGTTGTTTTTTTGACCTTGGGCAACGTGTCGTTGGCTTGAACTTGTGTTGCTTGAGGTTCTTGCCCAACTTGACTGACGCTTGACGGAGCGTTTTGTATGTTATAACGCATAAATGCTGCTTGCCCAACCCCTATGCTTGCAGAGGCCAGTACAAACAGCAATATGTAGAAAAATTGTTTCAACAGTTACTGATTTAGAATGGTGTAGAAAGACTTGACTTCGTTGCATGTAGAATACATCATTCTCTGCATAATCCGAAACAGCCTGCCTGTTCACTGCGCTGTAATGAATGCGCAAAGCTCGATTGGTGTAATCAAAGCATTTTCAAGGCCTTTTTAATGATGCCTTCTACTGGCGTGTCAGGAGCTTCTTTCACAATCTGCATGACCACCTTTTGTGTGGGTGCCGGTGAAAAGCCGAGCACCGTCAAGGCTTGTACGGCCTCTTCGACAAGCGGTGATGATGCACTGACAGATTGTTCGCCACTTGCTGATGTGCTGCCTGATGTGTCAATAAATGATGCAACCTTGTCCTTTAGGTCCACAATAATGCGTTGTGCAGCCTTGGGGCCAATGCCTTTGACGCCCTTCAAACTGCGTACATTCTCAGTTTGTACAATGTTTGCCAAGTCGGCTGGCGTAAAGGCCGACAACACCATGCGTGCGGTTTGCCCGCCAATGCCTGAAACGCCAAGCAACAGTTCAAACAAGTCGCGTTCAATGCGCGTGGCAAATCCAAAGAGCAGGTATGCGTCTTCGCGTATAACTTCGTAAACGTATAGTTTAGCTTCCTTCTTGTTTTGAATGGCAGTGTAGGTGTTGAGTGAGATGTTGAGCGCATAACCTATGCCCGATGCTTCGAGTATGGCTTTGGTCGGCGTTATCTCGTCAACGGTTCCTTTGATGTATTCTATCATAAATGTTATAACGCTTAATGTCGTGTTTTATTGTAATAGGACAGTACTTTATTGCATGGCCGCACTATTGGCTAAGCGTTTTTGCCGATAAGCTGTAAGAATTCTGCGCGTGTTTTGGCTTGATTAAAAGCGCCGCAAAAGTCTGATGTGACTGTTACCGAATTGTCTTTTTCAACACCACGCATTTGCATGCACATGTGGCGTGCTTCAATTACAACCATCACGCCTAAGGGTGAGAGCGCCTTGTCAATGCAGTCCTTTATTTGTTTGGTCATGCGTTCCTGCACTTGCAAACGGTGTGAGAAGATGTCTACCACGCGGGCAATCTTAGACAAGCCGGTAATGTAGCCGTTAGGAATATATGCCACATGTACTTTGCCATAAAAAGGCAGCATGTGGTGCTCACACAAAGAGTAGAAGTTGATATCTTTCACAATGACCATTTGGTTGTACGGCTCGCTGAACTTTGCAGAGTTCAGCACAGCTTCGGGGTCCATTTCGTAGCCGCGTGTGAGCGTCTGCATGGCTTTAGCTACTCGCAGTGGGGTTTTGACAAGGCCCTCGCGATTAACGTCTTCGCCAAGCAGTTTTAATATTTCGTGATAGTGATATTGTAGTTGCTCCTGTTTGCTGTTGTCTTCCATATTTGAGTTTTAACCGTTTTGTTTAGTAGGGAACATTGACCTCGCTTGAAACAATCCGCACTTCGTACGTAAAGTGTGCGCGTCGTATTTTTGTTACGTATTTCTGCGCTTCTTGTCTGGTTTTGAAATCACCGACGTGGGTTACCCAACGTGGGGCTTCGAAACTTGGATATACGGCAAGTTCTGCAAATTTTTCGCGGCACTTGCGTCCCATTTGAATGGCTTTTTGCTTGTCAGCGCGTGAGTTGCCGCCCGTAAATATGCAAATGCGGAAACCACGCACTTTGTGTCTTGCACGCGAAACGTATGAATGTGAGCCTTCGTTCTCGCGTTTAGGTGTGTCTTTCCTTCCCGTGGTCCTATGCTGGTTTTCAGCTCTGTCGTTGGCATGATTTGTTGCTCTCGTGTCTTTGCCAGCCGTGTCGTGAGCGTGTTCAGCCTCGTTGTGTCCTGTGTTTTTAGGTGTGACCTTTGTGGTGGCGCCCCCTGTGTGTGTGTCGTCTTTTTTGGCAGGAGCCGCTTTCTTTGTGTTGCGTTCGCTCGTTTTAGCGTTAACCACCTCGTCTATTTCGGGCGAATGGTTAATGATAACAGTACCTTTGCCCGCTTCATTTTGGCGCAGTTTCTCTGTGTAGGTTTTTTGTGCAAAGCAGTGCATCGACAGCAGAGAAGAGCCTATGATGATGAGTAAAGATTTCATATATTATTGCGTTTTGTAAAAAGTGCGAATGTGCAAATACTTGAAGGACAATGCACCTTTGGCGCCAACCTCCATTTATTTGCACATTTGCACATCAGTGTTTATTAAGCTTTCCAAGCATCGATAATGCCCTTGAAGTCGGCAGCCTTAAGTGCAGCGCCACCAATCAAGCCACCATCAACGTTAACCTTAGAGAAGATCTCCTTAGCGTTAGAGGGCTTGCAGCTACCACCGTAAAGAATTGAAACGTTCTCGGCAGCTTCGGCACCGAACTTGTCGGCGATGGTAGAGCGGATGAAAGCGTGCATCTCCTCAGCCTGGTCAGCAGTGGCAGTCTTGCCAGTACCGATGGCCCAAACGGGTTCATAAGCCAAAATGATGTGTGAGAATTCCTCTGCAGTGAGGTCGAAGAGTGAACCTTCGAGCTGAGCCTTTACGATTTCGTTCTGCTTGCCAGCTTCGCGGTCTTCGAGTACTTCGCCAATGCAGAAAATCACGTCGAGGTTGTTGGCAAGAGCCAATTTAACCTTCTCCTTCAAGATTTCGGGAGTCTCGTGGTAGTAAGCACGACGTTCGCTGTGGCCAAGGATTACGTAGTTGGCACCAGTGCTCTTAACCATTTCGGCAGAAACTTCACCAGTATAAGCACCGCTTACCTTGTCAGCACAGTTTTCAGCACCCAGGCCGATGATGTTCTGGTCGATGATGCCAGCTACTGAGGCAAGGTGAATGAACGGTGTGCAGATGATTACGCCGCAGTTGGGCTTGTCAGCAGTGAGCACTTCGTTCAACTCCTTTGCAAGTGCAATACCTTCCTGCAGGTTCTTGTTCATTTTCCAGTTACCTGCAACAATTTTCTTTCTCATGATTCTTTTTAATTGAAAACGTTTAACGTAGATATGATGTTTGTAAAATTTGTGTCCAATCCAAAGCGAGTCCGCCACTACTGCAATTATCAGTGGTATGATGAACCACAATATGAGCACCAATATGGGATTGTAGTTTGGTTCGCCAATTATGCCATTTATGCTGGCCCCGCTATTGTCAGTTTCAGGAAGGTCGTTGTTGCTCCATTTCTTTACAACAATGCCATTGTGCAGCAGCATGAGCCCGGGGTTCGACCGCACCATCGTGTTCAGTTCGGTGTCCTCGGCCAGCAATATGGGGTAGGCTGCCCCGGTATGGTCAATCCATTCGGTCAAATCCTTGCCTGTTGACGAGGTGGCCATATAAAATGGTATGTTGTTGTCGCGGCAATAGTCGTGTAGGTCGTTTATGCGGTCGCAACACCCATCATCAGCAGTTACTGTAGATGGCACAGTGAGCAAAAAGGTGTAGCCATTGTGTTGAAGTATGTCAAAGGTTACGTCGTCGCCAGTCTTTTGGTCGGCCAAATAAAAATTGACAAGTTTGTTGCTTGCGCCGTCAGGGTCGTTTGTCTCAAAGGCCGCTTTGATGTTTGCTCCTTTGGTATATGGCGAAAAATCTATAATGGGCAGGTAATGCAGCGTATAGAGTGAAAGCGCTATGGCATATATCCATGAGTAAATGGATATGACCCAGTTGTTGCGAGCTGAAATAAACCTGCGGATTTTTTGTGGATAACATGACAGATAAATTGCTGCGGAAAGCAATACAATGTTTTTAGCCAATGTCTGTCCGTTGGTGAGTGTGATGGCATCGCCAAAACAGCCACAGTCCGCCACTGGATTATCGATGTAAATCCATACCGTGATGGCTGTGAATATCAGCATGAAAAGGGCGGTGACAATGGTAGTAAGACGCCGATGAACACCTATCAGCAGATATATGCCTAAAATAAATTCGACAACACCGAGTGACACGGCTCCGAATTGCAGCAATACAGAGTCGTCTGTTAGCGACAACCCAACCGCTGTGGCATAGGCATGAAGCTTGTGAGCCATACCCATAGGGTCGTCCACCTTTACAAAACCTGAAAAGATGAACGTGACACACAACACAATGCGGCAGAGCGAATGCGCTATGATTTGCAGATATGTAGCAACTTTACTTTTCAATGATCAACTTAATCAGTCCGAAAACGGCGTAATTCATCATGTCCATGTAGTTGGCGGCAATGCCCTCGCTCACGAGTGTACGCCCATTCAAATCCTCAATTTGCTTGGTGCGAAGAATTTTCATGAAAATCAAGTCAGCATACGATTCTACGCGCATACCACGCCATGCCTCGTCGTAATCATGATTTTTCATGAGCATAAGTTCAAGTGCCTTTTTCGCTTGAGCATCATACAATTCGGTAGCCTTGTCATTGCTTATGTCTTCAGTGTTAGCTACGCCTAACTCAAGTTGTATGAGCGCGATGATGCTGTAGTTGACAATGCCTATAAACTCGGGCACGATGCCTTCGTCTATTTTAGAGCAGCCTTTTATTTGCAGCGAGCGTATGCGTGCTGCTTTGATGTATAGCTGGTCTGTCATGGTTTCGGGCCGCATAATGCGCCATGCAACGCCATAGTCGTGCAGTTTCTTTACAAAAAGTTCCCTGCACTTTTGCATTGCTTGCTCAAATTCTTCTTTCGTATTGTGTGTGGACATGACTCTGTTCATTATTTCAAGGTGCAAATTTAGCAAAATAATCACGTTATATAGACGTTCAAAATTATTTTTGCATCGAAAGTGTTTTATTCAGCCGCAGATATTTCCTTTGTTTCGGAAAGAAATGCGTATAAAGTGGACTAATTTTGAGGAGGTGAGGACGCCAACTATTTAGCCTTGAATAGGTCCTTTTACGTGTACCATATTTTGATATTTGCTATTTTGTCTGCACTCTGCACTTTTGCTTGTATCTTTTTGATAATCAAGCACTCAGCGAGTGTATATAATGGTGAATTTTGCCTGCACTACCACTTACTTTTGTCTGCACTGCCACTCGCGTTTTACGGTATAGGGGGAGCGAAAATTTGGTTGCTCCGACAGAAAATCCGCTCTCCCTATATCGTAAAATGCCGGTGGCGTAACAGATTTGTGCGTGTGTGTGAAATGAACAGACTGTCTGTTTGGTATAACAAATGTGTAAGTGAACCGATTTGCATCTGAATATGTAAAGGGTGTGATGAAAGGGTAGTGCCGGACTGCACCCTTTCGTGCAGATAGTGTAGATAATGGTGTAGATGAATTTTGTACTTGTCTACACTCTTGAAACTGTTGATATTCAATGAATAATCTGCGAAAGTGCAGAGTGTAGACAAATTGACAAATAATTGTGTGTAGTGGTACAAAGCCACATTCTTAAGACTATCGTCACTCTGTATACTTGTAGGTGCTCGATAATGTTGGGCGGTCCTTAAAGCAGACCGTTCATTATATACCTGATGTTGCATGGAATGAAAAAAGTGTTTTTTCGTTTTGTGCAACATTCAGTTTGCATTATCTTTGCAGACTGAAAAGTATTACTAACTAAAAGAACCTTAGGGTTATACATCATGGATTTGGATATACTGACAGCTGTGTCGCCGATTGACGGGCGTTATCGTTCAAAAACAGAAGCTTTGGCTCCTTATTTCTCTGAATACGCTTTGATGAAATATCGTGTGCGTGTGGAGATAGAATATTTTATCACATTGTGCGAATTGCCCTTGCCTCAGTTGGCTGCATTCCCGCATGATTTGTTTGATAAATTGCGTGGCTTCTACCAAAATTTTTCAGAGGCCGATGCTGCGCGTGTAAAGGAGATTGAAAGCGTAACCAATCATGATGTAAAGGCTATTGAGTATTTTATTAAGGAGAAATTTGATGAAATAGGTGGATTGGATGCCTTTAAGGAGTTTATTCATTTTGGCCTTACATCACAGGATATCAACAATACTTCCTTCCCCTTGATGCTGAAGGACGCCACTTATGAGGTGTATTTACCTTTGTTGCAAGAGCTCGTAGACCAGCTCAATGCCTATGCAGAAGAGTGGAAGAATATACCAATGCTTGCCAAAACTCATGGCCAACCGGCTTCGCCAACTCGCTTGGGCAAGGAAGTGAAGGTGTTCGCTTATCGTTTGGAACGTCAAATAGCCCTGCTGAAGGCTTGTCCCATGACTGCAAAATTTGGTGGCGCAACGGGCAATTTTAATGCTCACCATGTGGCGTATCCAGAATTTGATTGGAAAGCTTTTGGCGCCAAATTCGTAAGCGAAAAGCTCGGCCTGGAGCGTGAAGAGTATACCACACAGATTAGCAACTATGACAACATGGCAGCCTTGTTCGATGCAATGAAACGCATCAATACGGTTGTAATTGATATGGATCGCGACTTCTGGCAGTATGTATCAATGGAGTATTTCAAGCAGCGCATCAAGAAGGGTGAAGTTGGTTCGAGCGCAATGCCTCACAAGGTTAATCCGATTGACTTTGAAAACTCTGAGGGTAACTTAGGACTTGCAAATGCCATATTTGAGCATCTTAGCCGCAAATTGCCGGTAAGTCGTTTGCAACGAGATTTGACAGACTCTACGGTAATTCGTAACATCGGTGTGCCGATGGGGCATTCTTTGATAGCTTTCCAAAGCTCGTTGAAGGGCTTGCGCAAACTGTTGCTGCATGAGGAAAGCATCAAACGTGACCTTGATAATTGCTGGGCTGTGGTGGCAGAAGCCATTCAGACAATTTTGCGCCGCGAGGCTTATCCACACCCATACGAGGCTTTGAAAGCTCTGACTCGTACTAACGAGGCAATAACTGAAGAACGTATACATAATTTTATAGAGGGATTGAATGTGAGCGACTCCGTTAAAGCAGAGTTGCGTGCTATAACACCTCATAACTATACTGGTATCTAAGAAAACAACAAACTTTAGGTGCGATGCCCATGAATATGGTGTGCCGCACCTTGAGTTCGTTTTATGTGTTCGTGAGAATGCAGTAAATATAATCAACAACGCGTTGACGAGACAGACTGGCGATTTTGATGAAAATATGGGTTGTCAGGTTTGGAAATGACCGCAAGAAAGCTCACCATGTTCATTATACTTTTGGCTAAACCGTTACTTATATGAATAGGAATAGCCAGAGTGCCAATTAATGCGTCAGTTCCAAAGTCAGTCAACGGTTATTCAACAAAACAATCTTACAATTATGAGCGAAGATTATTACAAGAGTGGCGACCATAGCCGTGATGGCTACAAGTCGCAGAGTGAAGGTGGTGCAAATGGCAATCGCTTTGGTGGTGGCCGTCCACGTTTCAGTCGTGGTTCATTTCCTGCTGGTGGTAGCAATTATGGCCAGCAGCGTGGTGAAGGCGGCTATCGTGCACGTTATAACAACAATGGCTACTATGCTTCTGACGAAAATCGTCAGTACGGTAACCGTGGTGACAATGGTGGCTACCAAAATCGTCAACGTCAGGGTGGGGGCTATCGTCCGCGTTATAATTCGAATGACGAAGGTGGCTTTCAACCGCGCACAGGTGGTTATCGTGGCGGAAAGTCTCGATATGGCCAGGGCGAAAATGGTGGCTATCAGCAAGCTGATGGCTATCGTCCGCGCACTGCACAAGGCGGAGATTTCCGCGGCAATGGATCAGAGGGCGGTTATCGTCCCCGTTTCCAAGGTAATGGCTCATTCTATGGTGGCGGAAATGGACGTCAGCAGCAGCGTCGTGGTAATTACGACCCTCACGCAAAGTATTCGAACAAAAAGCGTATGGAGTACAAGGAGGAAAACTACGATCCGACAGTGCCTGTGCGTTTGAACAAATATTTGGCTAATGCTGGCGTATGTTCGCGTCGTGACGCAGATAAATATATTGAGGCTGGCGTGGTTAGCGTAAATGGACAGGTAGTAACAGAACTCGGTACAAAGGTGTTGCGCTCTGACGAAGTGAAGTTTCATGACAATGTGGTTAAAATAGAGAAGAAGGTTTACGTCTTGCTCAACAAACCCAAAGGCTATGTGACAACCAGTGATGACCCACAGAACCGTAAAACAGTGATGGACTTGGTAAGCAATGCTTGCCATGAGCGCATATATCCTGTAGGTCGCCTTGACCGTAACACCACAGGTGTATTATTGCTGACGAATGATGGCGAGTTGGCCTCAAAGTTGACTCACCCTAAATTCTTAAAAAAGAAGATATATCACGTTACTACCGATCAGAATGTGTCGGCTGCCGATATTCACCAAATAGCTGAAGGCATTACGCTCGAAGATGGTGATATCAAGGCAGATGCTATTGAATATGCTTCGCCTACAGACAAGAAACAAGTCGGCATAGAAATTCACAGTGGCAAGAATCGTATTGTGCGTCGTATCTTTGAAAGTCTGGGTTATCATGTGGTTAAACTTGACCGTGTGTATTTCGCAGGCTTGACTAAGAAAAATGTACGTCGTGGCGATTGGCGCTATTTAACTGAAAAAGAAGTGCAAATGCTCCGTATGGGAGCTTTTGAATAACAGACAATGAAAAGAACTAGAATCATAGACTTGCTCAGCCGTAAAGATTTTGGCGCAGAGGTATGTGTCAAGGGTTGGGTTCGTACCCGTCGTGGCAGTAAATCGGTTAACTTTATTGCCTTGAATGATGGTAGTACCATAAAGAATGTACAAGTTGTTGCTGATGTGGAAAAGTTTGATGCAGAGATGCTCAAACTTATCACAACAGGTGCCTGCTTGAGCGTAGAGGGTACATTGGTTGAAAGCCAGGGTGCAGGACAAAGTGTTGAAATTCAGGCCACTAAGATTGAGGTGCTTGGCACTTGTGGTGCAGACTATCCTATGCAAAAGAAAGGACAGTCTTTTGAGTATATGCGTCAACACGCTCATATGCGTTTGCGTACAAACACTTTTGGAGCTGTGTTCCGCATTCGTCATAACATGGCCATCGCCATACATAAGTATTTTCACGATCATGGTTTCTTCTACTTTAACACGCCGATAATCACAGCTTCGGACTGTGAGGGCGCGGGCCAAATGTTCCAAGTTACTACGAAGAACTTGTATGACTTGAAGAAGGATAAGGATGGCAAAATTGACTACAGTGATGACTTCTTTGGTAAAACTACTTCGCTTACAGTAAGTGGTCAGCTTGAGGGTGAACTTGGCGCAACAGCTCTCGGTTCTATTTATACATTCGGTCCTACGTTCAGAGCTGAAAACTCAAACACTCCGCGTCACTTGGCTGAGTTTTGGATGATTGAGCCGGAGATGGCTTTTAATGATATCACCGACAATATGGATTTGGCGGAAGATTTCATTAAATATTGTGTGCGTTGGGCGCTTGATAATTGCAAGGACGACTTGGAGTTCCTCAATAAGATGATAGACAAGACTCTGCTCGAACGTCTAAATTTTGTTGTTGATCACGATTTCGTACGCTTGACTTATACCGATGGTATCAAAATCTTGGAGGATGCTGTAAAACAAGGTCATAAGTTTGAGTTTCCCGTATATTGGGGTGTAGACTTGGCGAGCGAACACGAGCGCTACTTGGTAGAGCAGCATTTCAAGAAGCCTGTTATCTTGACGGATTATCCTAAGGAAATCAAGGCTTTCTATATGAAGATGAACGACGATGGCAAGACTGTACGCGCCATGGATGTATTGTTCCCACAGATAGGTGAGATTATTGGTGGTTCAGAGCGTGAAGAGAGCTACGACAAGTTGATGGCACGTATTAACGAACTTAATATTCCAATGAAGGATATGTGGTGGTATCTTGATACCCGCAAGTTTGGTACTTGCCCTCACTCAGGCTTTGGTTTGGGCTTCGAACGCTTGATATTGTTTGTTACTGGTATGCAGAATATTCGTGATGTCATACCTTTCCCACGTACTCCAAAGTCTGCTGACTTCTAAGTGTATGTGATTATATTGTGACAAAACGATAGATCTAATATAGCCACGTTTTAAGTCTTTAGACTTGAAACGTGGCTATTGTCTTTGATTGAGCAGACTGATTTTGTAGATGTATTTGCAATTACGTGTTACGTTTTGTCTGTGTATAGATGAAAAAAGAGGATCAGTAACAACCTGTTTGGTCGGAACTGATCCTCATTTGTATGATTTTTCTTTTTAGTTCTTGGTTAATTTGCTTTTACCATTGAACTGTTTGTTTCTTGAATTTTGTTCAACTCACTGATAAGGTTTTGGCACATGGCACCATTGCCCATAGCTTGATAGCGCTGAATGCGGTATCTAAGCATCACAATCATCTTGTTCTTTTCCATTGTTTAGCGTCTTTGTTGCCCTCCGCGTTTCGGAGAGCGGTTTTCTAATCTTAGTTTAGTTTATCGTTTTATCTGGTGCAAAGTTAGTGCCATTTGCTGTTTCTGACAAGTATTTCAGTATGAAAGCACTATTTGAAACGATTTTTTAGCAATGTACCATACATTATGCTAAGTGTTGAGAGCAAAAATGTGAGAGTTTCTAAGCTAATCGTCTGTTCGGTTCAGAAGTATTTTGTAAGTTTGTATTAAGCAATTATCATATTACTAATTTGTTATGGAAAGTAGAGTGCTAAACATAAAGTATGTTACATGTTCGTTTGACGAACTTGAAAAATCTGATGCGGAACTCGTTGAAGCAGCCCAAAAAGCTACATTCTCGAGTTATGCTCCATATTCTAATTTTAGTGTAGGGGCTGCGCTACGTTTGTCTAACAACGAAATTGTGCAAGGTAGCAATCAAGAAAATGCTGCTTTCGGTGCAGGAACTTGTGCCGAACGATGTGCAATGTTTTATGCTAATTCAAAATATCCGGATTATGCTATTTGTTCTATAGCTATAGCAGCGCGTGGCGTGTCTGGTGAGTTTGTGCATTCGCCCATATCTCCGTGTGGCGTTTGCCGCCAAGCCCTAATCGAGGCACAAACGAGGGCAAAGCTGCCGATTAGGGTCTTACTATATGGTGTGCGTGAAGTTTGTATCTTCGAAAGTGTCAGTGACTTGTTGCCTTTCCAATTTGATGAGATTTTATAGGGAAGGGCAGGGGACAGGCTTAATACAATTAAAAGAAAAATAGGAAGTAAGCAATCTCTTACCTATATATAAGAGATTGGCTTACTTCCTATAGTTTTTACAATAGTCTATTAGGCTATTGCTTGATTAGTCGCAGTTAGCGAGTTTGTTGTCAGAACCGAGCACGTCAGTGATCTTGTGCTTGTACATTTGTTCCATGAGGTCACGTGCAGGACCGCAGTACTTACGGGGATCGAATTCACCTGGCTTTTCGTTGAATACCTTGCGTACGGCAGCAGTGAAGGCGAGACGTGAGTCTGAGTCGATGTTGATTTTGCAAACAGCGCTCTTTGAAGCCTTGCGGAGTTGTTCTTCGGGTATACCAACTGCATCGGGGAGTTTGCCACCATTTGCGTTGATGATGTCAACATATTCCTGAGGAACTGAAGAAGAACCGTGAAGTACGATGGGGAAACCGGGGAGCTTCTCCATGATAGCATCGAGGATGTCGAATGCCAAGGGAGGAGGAACGAGCTTGCCTGTCTTCGGGTCGCGTGTGCACTGCTCGGGAGTGAACTTGTAAGCACCGTGTGAAGTACCGATTGAGATAGCGAGTGAATCAACGCCAGTCTTTGAAGTAAAGTCAATTACTTCTTCAGGCTTTGTATAGTGGCATACTTCTGAAGCTACTTCGTCTTCAACGCCAGCCAATACACCAAGTTCACCTTCAACAGTTACATCGTACTGGTGTGCATATTCTACAACCTTCTTTGTAAGGGCAATATTCTCTTCGTAGGGAAGTGAAGAACCATCGATCATTACAGATGAGAAACCGAGGTCAACGCAGCTCTTGCAGAGTTCGAAGCTATCACCATGGTCAAGGTGAAGTACGATTTCGGGATGGTGGCAACCAAGTTCCTTAGCATATTCAACTGCACCTTCAGCCATGTAACGGAGCAGAGTCTCGTTAGCATAGTTACGGGCACCCTTAGAAACCTGAAGGATTACCGGTGACTTGAGTTCTGAAGAGGCCTTGATGATAGCCTGAAGCTGCTCAAGGTTATTGAAGTTGAATGCGGGGATTGCATAACCACCGTTGATGGCACGCTTGAACATCTCGCGAGTGTTCACCAAGCCAAGTTCTTTGTAGTTTACCATAATTGATGAGTAATTTTAATAACTATATGGATTGATTTTCTATGTGCAAAAGTACAACAACTTGTTTGAAATGGCAAGTGTTGTGTGTTTTTTTTCTATCCCTCCTTCTAAGAATGATTGGAGTGAGATATACTACCATGCAAAGAGCGGGTATTCTTTCATCATTTCGTTCACTTTGCAACGTACAGTTTGAATATTGGTCTCATTGGTTGGATCGTTTAGTACAGTTTCGATCAGTTCGGCCAATATTATCATAAAGTCTTCTTTTACTCCTCGTGTTGTAATGGCTGGTGTACCTAAACGAATGCCTGATGTTTGAAAGGCCGAACGGCTGTCGTATGGCACCATATTTTTGTTGACAGTAATATCTGCTTGTACAAGTGCCTTCTCTGCCTCTTTGCCTGTCAGTTCGGGGTATTTTGAACGCAAGTCTACGAGCATTGAGTGATTGTCTGTGCCACCGCTCACGATGGTAAATCCGCGTTTCATTAGTTCTTCTGCCAATTTGGCAGCATTCTTTTTTACTTGCATGGCATAGGTTTTGAACTCTGGTTGCAAGGCCTCGCCAAAGGCTACGGCTTTAGCTGCAATAATGTGTTCGAGTGGTCCACCTTGAATGCCGGGGAACACGGCGCTATTGAGCAACTGCCCCATGGTTTTAACAACGCCTTTTGGCGTCTTTTTGTTCCAAGGATTTTCAAAATCGTGTCCCATAAGTATCATGCCACCACGTGGACCACGTAATGTTTTGTGTGTGGTGGTTGTTACGATGTGCGCGTATTTTATAGGGTTGTCAAGCAATCCTGCTGCAATTAGTCCAGCTGGGTGTGCCATGTCAACCATAAAAATGGCACCAACTTTATCTGCTATTGCTCTCATTCGGGCGTAATCCCATTCACGGCTATAGGCCGAGCCGCCGCCAATGATGAGTTTGGGCTTGTGCTGTAACGCAAGTTCTTCCATCTCATCATAGTTGACACGTCCTGTTTCCTTGTTGAGGTTGTAACCAATTGGATTGTACAGAATGCCAGACGTGTTTACTCTTGAACCATGAGACAGGTGGCCGCCATGGTCAAGATTTAGCCCCATGAATGTATCTCCGGGGTTTAGGCATGCAAGGAATACTGCGGCGTTGGCTTGTGCTCCCGAATGTGGTTGCACATTTACATACTCTGCACCGAAGAGCTTTTTGGCACGTTCGATGGCGAGGGTCTCTGTTTGGTCGACAATTTCGCAGCCGCCATAGTAGCGATGGCCGGGGTATCCTTCTGCATACTTGTTGGTGTGCCATGAACCCATTGCTTTCATCACTTCGTCGCTGACAAAGTTTTCGGAAGCAATAAGTTCAATGCCTCGGAGTTGGCGTTGGTGCTCTGCTTCGAGCAGAGCGAAAATTTCGGGGTCTTTCATAATGTTTGGTCTTGGGTTAAACTTTATATGTGTGTATTTTATTAGTTGTTCTTTTTTACGGAAAATCCGAATTTGCCGATAAAATCTCCAAGTGCATAATAACCTCCGTGTAAGTAGGCCAAGGGGTTGCTTTGATCCAAATGCCATTTGCCCTGTTCATCGAGGAATTTGGCATCGGCTTGTACATTCACTACTTCGGCTATAAACATATCATGTGAGCCAAGATGTACGATCTCTTTTACGCGGCATTCAATATTTAATGGAGATTCAGCAACAATTGGAGTTTTAATGGCGTGTGATGGTGCAGGAGTTAAACCGGTTTCTTCAAATTTGTTGTAATCTCTGCCCGATTTTACACCGCACCAATCTGTTGCATTGGCAAGTTGCTCTGTTGTCAAATTTATGACGAACTTCATGTTGCGTTTGATGATATCGTAGGAGTATCGTTCGGGACGCACGGAAATGTAACACATGGCAGGGTTCGTGCAAATGGTTCCAGACCACGCTACGGTAAAGATGTTGTATTTATCGGGTGTGGTGCCACACGATATCAGAAGGGCTGGAAGCGGGTATATCATAGTACCCGGCTTCCAGTCAATTTTGTTTTGCATGAATTATACGAGTTTGATCGTGTCCAGCTTTTGCTCTTTTTCGCAATACTTGCACTGTATGATGCCGTGTTTGCTGTCCGTAACATGGAAGTGTGTGGACATCGGCTCGTTGTTGGTAATGCACTTTGGATTTCCACATTTAACGATTCCGATAATTTCCTGTGGCAAGGTGACACATTTCTTTTCAACAACCTCGTAGTCGCGTATAACACATAGGGTGACATTGGGTGCAACCACGCTGAGTACGTTTAATTCTGCATCGGTAAAGAATTTCTCTGAAATTTTAATGATGCTTTTGTTGCCCATTTTTTTGCTTGGCAGGTTGTAGCCAATCATCACTTCAGATTCTACATTCTTGTCTTCAAGGTGCAGAAGTCTAACTACCTGAAACAATTTGTTGGAGGGTATGTGGTCTATGACGGTGCCGTTTTTGATGGCGGCGACCATAAGTTCTTGGCGTTTCATATTGTGTACTGTGGTTGTTTTATTTTTTTATGTCGTCTAAAGTTATTCCCAAAACATCGCAAATGATTGCTTGACGTGCGTATAGTCCATTACGTGCTTGTTCAAAATAATAAGCGTGTGGATCGTTGTCAACATCATAGGCTATTTCATTTACTCTTGGTAGCGGGTGTAGAATCTTCATATTCGGACGTGCGTCTTTCAGCATAGATGCACGCAGAATGTAAATGTCTTTAACACGCTCATACTCCATCAAGTCCGTAAAACGTTCGCGTTGTACGCGTGTCATGTATAAAATATCTGCATTGCTGATAACCTCAGAGTTAAAATCCTCATGCTCTACAAACTTTATGCCGTGCTCACGACAATAAATTTTGTATACATCGGGCATGGCAAGTTCCTTCGGGGCAATAAAGTGGAATGTGGGGTTGAAATGGCGCATGGCCATGATGAGCGAGTGGACAGTACGTCCATACTTCAAGTCGCCAACGAGGTATATGTTGAGGTTTTCGAGTGTGCCTTGTGTTTTGTAGATGCTATAGAGGTCAAGCATCGTTTGCGATGGGTGCTGGTTCGCTCCATCTCCTGCGTTGACAACAGGCACGGGGGATACTTCGCTCGCATAGCGGGCTGCTCCTTCAAGATAGTGTCGCATTACTATGACATCGGCATAATTGCTCACCATCATGATTGTATCTTTCAGTGTTTCGCCTTTTGTAGAACTCGTTACTTTGGGGTCTGTAAATCCAATGACTCTTGCTCCCAAACGATTGGCAGCCGTCTCGAATGAGAGACGAGTTCGGGTTGACGGCTCGAAGAAAAGGGTCGCAACCACCTTGTCGTCTAAAATCTTTCGATTAGGGCGTTTCTCAAACTCCTGTGCCATTTGCAGGAGATACATTATCTTTTCTTTTGAAAGGTTGGCTATTGTCACTAAGCTACTTTTCTTGTTCATAGTGTGGTGGTTTTTATTTTATATCGCTGTAAAATTAGAAATTTATAATTACTCGTGATAGCTTTTTATGTGTTTTCTTCATGCGGGAGTGCAGTTTGTTTGTAACGTAGCAAGTCTGCTACAATGAAACTGCTGCCTCCGACGTAGATGTAATCATTTGTTGATGCGTTATTGATGGCGGCTTCATAGGCTTCGGCCACATTGCTATATGTTTTACCATGCAAATCGTATTTTGTTGCAATGTTTGCTATCGTTTGCTCGCTTGTAGCACGCTTAACACTTGCTTTTGTCCAATAATAGCATGCCTCATGGGGTAGTGTGCTCATCACTCTTTCGATATCTTTATCAGAGGCCATGCCGAATACAATGTGCAGCTTGTTGCCAGATGTGGCAATTTGTGCCAGTTGGTGTGCCAGATATTGCCACCCGCCAGTGTTGTGACCGGTATCGCATATAATTGTTGGGTGCTCTTGCAATATCTGCCAGCGTCCGCGCAGACCTGTCATTTCACATACATGTTCGAATGCGTAAGTGATATCTTCGTGTGTGACAGAGAATATTTTTGACAGGCTGTGTAGAGCACACAAAATGGTATTCGCGTTTTTAATTTGGCATTCACCAGTTAATTCTCCGTAGATGTCGCCAAAACTGCGCGTAGTGTAATGTCGCAATTTGTGTCCGTACAAATCGCTAAACTCGCTGCTCAGTACTTCTTTGTTATCTTCAGCAAATAATATGGGGGCTTCCACCTCATGAGCCTTATGTTCAAATACAGGACGTGTCTCAGCATTGCATTCGCCGATAATTACTGGTACTTTATGCTTGATGATGCCGGCTTTTTCGCTTGCAATTTGAGCTAAAGTGTTTCCAAGAAATTGTGTGTGATCAAAACTGATATTTGTTATTACTGACAGTATCGGGCTTATGATATTGGTGCAGTCAAGTCTGCCTCCTAATCCCACTTCAATCACAGCAACGTCAACATGTTGCTCTGCAAAATACTTAAAAGCTAATGCGGTCGTTAGTTCAAAGAAAGAGGGGTGAAGCGGTTCAAAAAATGAGCGTTCTTCTTCAACGAAGTCTATGACATATTGTTGGGGCATCATTTCACCATTAATACGTATTCTTTCTCGAAAGTCTACTAGGTGTGGTGAGGTGTACAAACCAACTTTTAGTCCTGTATGCTGTAATATGGCTGCAATGGTATGTGCACAGCTGCCTTTACCATTTGTACCAGCAATGTGAATTGTTCTATATTGGTTGTGTGGGTGATTGAAGTGTGCATCCAGTATGTGAGTTGTTGACAATCCTTCTTTATATGCCGCACCGCCAACATGTTGAAAGAGTGGGGCGGAGTTGAACAAATATTGTATGGTTTCTTCGTATGTCATGATGGTTGAGCATGTTTCCGTATACAAAAAACGACGGGCAAGCAAGCATTGTTGTGCTTGCTAACCCGTCATGATGTGTACTATTTGTTGAAATAATTTCTAAAGGCTCTGAATATTTTATTTTTAATGTTGTCGGTCGGTTGAATGTGTTTGCTATCATTGAGCGATTCAATTTTAGATTTTTCGTCTTTATCAAGATGCTCAGGTATGTAAACACTGATATTTACGACAATATCTCCTGTGCCGCTGCCATAGCCTTTAATAGCAGGCAAGCCTTTTCCACGTAATCTTAAAGCTGTTCCAGGTTGTGTTCCAGGTTCGATTTTAATACGCGCTTTACCTGTAAGTGTCGGCACTTCTATGGTATCACCCAAAGCAGCTTGTGGCACTGTTAAAAGCAGGTTGTAAATCAAGTCCGTTTCGTCTCTGATAAACTCAGGGTGCGGTGCTTCTTCAATAACAACTTGAATGTCGCCAGGAACGCCATTGTGCATGCCGGCATTACCTTTGCGAGGAATGTTGACAATCATACCCTCACCAACGCCAGCTGGAATATTAAATTCAACAATCTCTTCGCCTTTAATGATGCCGTCACCATGGCAATGAGTGCATTTGTGCTTAATGACAGTACCTTCACCATGGCATGTAGGGCAGGCTTCTTGAGATTGCATTAGGCCAAACATACTACGTTGTGTACGTATTACATAGCCTTGTCCATGGCATGTTGGGCATGTTTCAGGCTTAGATCCATTTTCACAACCGCTGCCGCCGCATTCAGGACATGTAATGTCCTTCTTCATCTTATATTTTTTGGTAACACCGGTTGCAATTTCCTCTAAGGTGAGTTTTACCTTCATGCGCATGTCTGCGCCTTTGTATTGTCTTGGTTGTGCACTTCTGCTGCCACCGCCAAAGCCACCAAATCCATGTCCGCCAAATATATCTCCGAAAGCGCTGAAAATGTCGTTGATGTCCATGCCTTGTCCACCGAAGCCGCCAAAGCCTCCAGCACCATTGACGCCGTCAGCACCAAATTGGTCGTATCGGGCGCGTTTGTCTGGATCGCGCAAGACGTCATACGCCTCAGCAGCTTGTTTGAACTTCTCTTCAGCTTCTTTATTGCCAGGATTTCTGTCAGGGTGATATTTAATGGCAACTTTTTTGTAAGCTCGTTTAATTTCGTCGGCAGTAGCAGTGCGCTCTACTCCTAATATTTTATAATAATCTTTCTCGTCAGCCATTTTGACAACTTGGGTGGATAGACTTGTTGTTTTGATTTATTTGCTTCGGCCACAATTATTTAGTTGCCTACTACCACTTTTGCGTGGCGAAGAACTTTGTCGTTGAGCATGTAGCCTGGCTGCACGCAATCCATAACAAGGTTCTTCTTGTCTTCGTCTTGCGCAGGTACAAGTGCGATAGCCTCATGATAGTCTGTATCAAAAGGTTTGCCAATGGTATCCATTTTTTGAAGCCCCTGCGATGCAAGTGTCTTGTTCAGCTTTCCGGCAATGAGTTCAACGCCTTCTTTAAGTGCATTGACGTCATCGCTTTTCTGGATATTTTCTATAGCGCGGTCAAAGTCGTCCAAAATCGGTAGCAGTGCACTAAGCACTTTTTCGCCACCATTCAAAATCAACTCGGTTTTCTCTTTCAGCGTACGTTTGCGATAGTTGTCAAACTCTGCAACTTGTCGTAGATATTTGTCTTTTAATTGCGCTATTTCTTCGTTGGCTGCTTCCAGCTTTTCAGCATCAGTCAGTTCCTTTTCAGTTTCAGTAGCATTTTGAGTTTGAGTCTCTTTTGCCTGCTCTTCAACTTCTTTATGTTCTTTATTTTCCATTTTCATGATTGTCTCAGAATATTTTTATTCATTCATGCAACAATTATGCCATTGGTCTTAATCGGCGGTATTGTAAAGTTTTTCTTTCAATTCTTTAACTCTATCATCATGGATATAATCTTCGTAAGTCATCAATTTGTCTATACTGCCATTAGGAGTCAGTTCGATGATGCGATTAGCAACGGTATTGATAAATTCGTGGTCATGGCTTGAGAAAAGAATGTTGCCTTTGAACAATTTGAGGTTATTGTTGAAGGCTTGAATACTTTCCATGTCAAGGTGGTTGGTCGGCGTGTCAAGAATAAGGCAGTTGGCATTTCGCAGTTGCATACGTGCAATCATGCAGCGCATCTTCTCACCACCCGAAAGCACATTCACCTTCTTTTGTATGTCTTCGTCCTTAAACAACATACGCCCGAGGAATGCCTTAAAGTATACATCATTGCCTTCGCCAAACTGGCTTAACCATGTCAGCATGTCCATGTCTGTATTGAAGTATGACGTGTTGTCAAGGGGCAAGTAGGCAGTTGTGATGGTAACGCCCCATTTATATGAGCCACTGGCAGATTTTGCATTGCCATTGATTATTTCGAAAAGTGCGGTCATGGCTCGAGGGTCATGGCTAAGGAACACAATCTTTTCGCCTTTTTCAACAGTAAAGTTGAGCTTGTCAAACAATACGGTGCCATCTTCCAGAGTTGCTTTCAAGTCTTTTACTTCAAGAATTTGGTTACCTGGATCGCGGTCCATCTGGAATATGATGCCAGGATACTTACGCGTAGAGGGCTTAATCTCTTCCACGTTAAGCTTCTCAAGCATCTTCTTACGGCTCGTGGTTTGTTTGCTTTTGGCCACATTAGCAGAAAAACGACGAATGAATTCTTCCAGTTCCTTCTTCTTCTCTTCTGCTTTCTGCTTCTGATTTTGTGCCTGTCTCAAGGCTAATTGCGAAGATTCGTACCAGAAAGAATAGTTTCCGGAAAACAATGTAACCTTTCCGTAGTCAATATCGACAGTGTGAGTACAAACCTGGTCAAGGAAGTGACGGTCGTGGCTAACGACGAGCACGGTATGTTCAAAGTTACCGAGATATTCTTCCAGCCATTCTACAGTTTCCAAGTCCAAGTCGTTGGTAGGCTCATCAAGCAGCAGATTGTCAGGTTCACCAAAAAGGGCTTGTGCCAACATGACACGTACTTTTTCCTTACCGCTAAGTTCACCCATCAATTTGCCGTGCAATTTTTCCTTGATACCCAGTCCGCTAAGCAGTGTGGCAGCATCGTTTTCAGCTGTATAACCGCCCATTTGTGCAAACTTGTCCTCAAGTTCAGCAACTTTAATGCCGTCCTCATCAGAGAAGTCTGCTTTAGAATAAAGTTCATTGCGCTCTTGCATGATTTTCCACATGGTAGTGTGTCCCATGAGTACAGTGTCAAGCACAGTGAACTCGTCGTATTTGAAGTGGTCTTGGCTGAGCACAGAAAGGCGCTCGCCTGGTCCCATTTCGACACGGCCCTTGTTAGGCTCAAGTTCTCCAGAAATGGCTTTCAACAAGGTTGATTTGCCAGCACCATTGGCACCTATAATACCATAGATGTTGCCATTGGTGAATTTCATGTTGACGTCTTGATAAAGTATTCGCTTGCCGAATTGAATTGCTAAGTTGGAAACGGTAATCATATTTTGTTTTATGTTATTTCTGTTATGTATTATGTAAGCAGTTATGCTGATTCCGACTGCAAAGTTACTCAAATATAATTAAACTGAGGCCGGTAGGCATATTGTAAGTACACAATCAGGTAGCAATCGGTATTCTACGGCATAATGAAAAGTAGCTTCTTTATATGAGACTTCCGCTACAAGATTGCTAAATGCGTCTTTTTTCAATAAAATGCCATCTCTGAAAGATAATCCCGCAAAATCATGACTCTTGTATATAGACTCTTTGGCGCTCCAAATGGTGCAAAAGGCTTTCTCGTCTTCATCAGTGATAGTTCTTGTATCAACTAAGGCTGCAACTTCTTGTTCCGTTGCAAACATTTTTAAAACCCTTTTCGCCGTACTGTTCCATCTTTCGATGTCAATGCCATGCTCCCTGTGTGAGAAACTGAGCGCAAAGTGACCATCAGTATGTGATATGCTGATATAGTATTGTTTATTCGACAAGTAGGGTGCTCCATTTTCGTTGTAGCAAATCCTTACGTCTTTTCCAAGTAGCTTGTACAGGATAACCCTGACAGACACCTTTTCAACAAATCTTTTGTCACACATATTCGATAGCCCACCTTTTTCTTCGGCAGAAACGCAAATGTCTGCATATTCCTGAATGTCCGGTCGTGAGAGCTTGTGATGCCATAAAAAGACCCGCACCTCGTTTGCTGCTAAATTGTCAAGCATTGTCGATGCGAGTCTTTCTATATCCGTGTCTATAAATTCTTGTAAGTTCAGCACTTCTTGTCTTTTAGAATGGGCACTTTTGTGGGGGTGGGGTATTACCGTTTTGACTTTGTGAGGCAGGGAACGGGTTGCTTTGCGTGGGCTGTGTAGTGTTGTCACCTTGTTGCGCTGTATTTGTTTGGCTTCGCGGCGTCAGCATTTCCAGGTTTGATGCCCAAATCTCAGCCGTTCTGCGTGTAACGCCTTTCTTGTCTGTATACGATCTGTAGCGCAGTTCACCTTCGATGTACAATTTGTCGCCTTTATGTACATAACGCTCCACAATTTCAGCCAACCGTCTCCACAGATAGATGTTGTGCCATTCTGTGCGCTCTGGCACATTGGTTCCATTGGGTAGGGTGTAGCCTGGAACGCTTGTAGCCAATCGGAGTTGCGCTGTGCATACGCCCTGATCCAAATAGCGGATTTCTGGATCATTTCCAACGTGGCCAATAAGCATGACTTTGTTTAATGACATAAGATTATAGGATAGTATGTTGTTCTGATTTCTTATATATGAGTAAGGGTGCCTCCGCAGTTTGAAAGTTCTTTATCTTATGCGGTCGGCAGCCCTAATCAGGGCTTCGTCGTGTTTGATTGCTCTTTTTGCTAAATAAAGTACAATAATGGCGAGAACAGGAAATAGGCAACCCAATTCAAAATGCAAACTTGTTGCAGTTCTGCTTTGTACAGATAATATGTATGCAGCAAAACTGATATACCACATCAAATTGCTTGCCATGGCAAGGTTGGTGATTTTAATCTGCTTCTTTCTGTTTTTGTAGGTAAATATGGCGGTTACGGCAGCAATAATGCTCGCAATGGCGAAAAATGCCATTCCGTATGGATGTCTTCCAACAATCTCAGGCAAGCAGGCAGGATAGTAGCCTACACTGCTGATGTTGAAAGATTCTTTTGCACCATAAAAAGCCCAAACGGGAACAAAAAACGTAAAGGCCGGAAATAATCCGGCCAATACGAGGTATATGCTTTGAATACGTTGTATCATGCTTCGGTGCTCAAGTTGTCTTTATCCTTAGCAGGATTGCGGAAGTAGATATTGTGATGCAAGAATTCGTCCGCAGCAATCAGTGTAGGCTTTGGCAATTTCTCGTAATAACGTGAGATTTCGATTTGCTCGCGGTTCTCAAAGGTCTCTTCCAAATTGTCGTTAGTCGAGGCAAACTCCTTCAGTTTACGCTGCAGGTCGTCTCTCATCTGCACAGCAATCTGATTGGCGCGCTTAGACATGATGACAACACTCTCGTAGATATTGTTTGTGCCGTCGCAAAAGTCCATCAAATTGTGCGTAACTGTGTTTGTTGGTGCTTTACTTTTCTTGTAATCCATTTTATATCTTTAGTTTGCTTTGTTTTTATTTTGTAGAGGCATTACTTGTGTCCTCGTCAGTGTTATCAGTCGTTTGAACGTATTTCTTGGCTTTGTTGAACAAGTCTTTTGCCTCTTTCATATACTTCGATTCAGGGTATTCATTTACGAACCCATAATATTCGTCAATAGCATTATGGTAGCGTTCCTCCTTTTTGCTCTCTACACTGAATTGTGCCAATTTGAATTTGGCTCTCAGTATCAATATGGCAAAATCGTCTCGTCTTGTTGTGTACGGATAATCCTTAATGGCATTTTCAGCTGTAACGATACAAGCGCCATAATTACCATTGCTGCCATTACCTATATAGCTTCCAAGGTCGTAGTATAGCTTTGCCGAAAGGTATTCTTTCTCCACCAATTTGTCTTGTAGCTTGAAAATGAGCTCTTGTGCTTGCGGACGTAATTTGCTTGACGGGAAGTTCTCAATGAAATTTTGGAATTCCGTAACAGCTTGAAATGTTTCAGTTTGGTCAAGTTTCGGCTCGGGCGTAATCATGTATAATGATTTGCCACAATTGAAGCGCGCTTCTTCTACATATTTACCCTTAGGGTATGTTTGGTAGTATTTTCTGAAAATAGTAGCAGCAGCATCGTATGAATGTGCTTTCATGTTGCACAAACCTGACAGATACAAGGATTCTTCGCCTTGGTCAGTGCCCTTAAGCACAGACAAAATATCCTGTATGAGGAGCGCAGCACGATTGTACATGCCTTCGGCATAGTATTGCTTAGCCACTTCATATTTGTATTCATAGTCTTGTGTTTTGACCACGCGGTTATAGTCTGTACAAGACGCGAAGGATGCTATTATGCTGCAATATATGATGAGAACTATCTTATTCATAATCCAAATTTGGTGCAAATGTACAAATAAATATTGTGTTGCGGACGCGCTTCAATGTTTTTTATATGAAATATGCAGATATACGCTGCATTTTCAATAGTAAAAAACAAAATCCCACTTTTACTTGCGGTAAAAAGTGGGATTTAGGCTTATTGTCGTTATTTCGTTTGTGGACGTACGTCTATCATCAACTCGTCAAGTTGCTTTTGGTCTACTCTCGATGGCGCATCAAGCATAACGTCACGTCCCGAGTTGTTCTTGGGGAACGCAATGCAGTCGCGTATGCTGTCGAGACCGGCGAAGAGTGAAACCCATCGGTCGAGTCCGTAGGCCAGACCACCGTGAGGTGGTGCACCATACTTGAAGGCATTCATCAAGAAACCAAATTGCTCCTGTGCACGTTCGGGGGTGAAGCCAAGCACCTTGAAAATCTTGGCCTGGAGCACGGCGTCATGTATTCTGATAGAACCGCCGCCAACTTCAACACCATTGCACACCATGTCATATGCGTCTGCCAATACTGATGCCGGGTCAGTGTCAAGCAGTGGCACGTCTTGTGGACGGGGTGCTGTAAATGGGTGGTGCATTGCCAGCAAACGGCCTTCTTCTTCGCTCCACTCAAACATGGGGAAGTCAACAACCCAAAGCAGAGCAAACTTGTTTCTGTCGCGCAAACCAAGGCGTTCGCCCATTTCAAGTCGCAATTCGCAAAGTTGCTTGCGTGTCTTCATGGCATCATCGCCAGACATGATCAAAATCAGATCACTAGGTTTGGCGTCCATCTTGTGTTTGAGTTGTTCAAGCACTTCGGGCGTGTAGAATTTGTCAACAGAACTCTTTACCGTGCCATCTTCGTTTACTTTAGCGTGAACCAAACCCTTAGCTCCGATTTGTGGCGACTTGACAAAGTCCGTAAGTTGATCAAGTTGCTTGCGCGTGTAGTGCGCACAACCTGGGGCACAGATACCACCAATGTATTTGGCATCGTTAAACACGCCAAACGTTCCTGTTCCGCCCAATGTATCCTTCAGTTCAACAAACTCCATACCAAATCGCATATCGGGCTTGTCTGATCCGAAGCGTCGCATGGCTTCATGCCAAGGCATACGTATAAATGGCGTATCGCCCAAATCGTAATGGCGGACCTCCTTAAAGAGGTACTTGGCCATTTCTTCGAAGGTATTCAGAATGTCGTTTTGTGTCACAAAAGACATTTCGCAGTCTATCTGGGTGAACTCGGGTTGGCGGTCGGCACGCAAGTCTTCGTCGCGGAAGCACTTTGCTATCTGGAAGTAGCGATCCATTCCTGCCACCATGAGCAACTGCTTCAGCGTCTGCGGACTTTGCGGCAGTGCGTAAAATTGACCGGGGTTCATGCGTGAGGGGACGATAAAGTCGCGTGCGCCTTCGGGTGTAGAGCCGATAAGTACAGGCGTCTCGATTTCGAGGAATCCCTTCGAGTCAAGGAAATTACGTACAGCAATGCAGAATTTATGACGCAATTCCAGGTTTGCACGAACATTCTCACGGCGCAAATCCAAATAGCGGTATTTCATGCGCAAGTCGTCACCGCCATCAGTGTTCGTTTCGATGGTAAATGGTGGAACAAGCGATTCGTTGAGAACCGTCATTTCGCTGACAATAATTTCGATATCGCCAGTTGGTATTTTTTCGTTCTTGGCGTAGCGCTCATTCACGGTACCTTTTACCTGAATGACATATTCGCGTCCCAATTTGTTAGCTTGTGCACAGAGTTCTGCATTTGTCTCTTCGTTGAATACGAGCTGTGTTATGCCATAGCGGTCACGCAGGTCAACGAAAGTCATGCCACCCATTTTACGGCTACGCTGCACCCAGCCGGCCAGTGTTACCTCCTGTCCGACATTGTCAATGCGCAGTTCTCCGCAAGTGTTTGTTCTATACATGTTGTTTTGATATTTTTTTGTGCTTCGTATAATAATGCCTGTTGCCATGTGGCGGGGTGTGTGACAAAATTATAGAAGCCAAGGTCTTATTTCGCTGCGAAATTACGAATATTGTTTGATACAGAAAAACGTGTGTTGAATTTATTTTACTTTTACGCCATAAACGTGCCGGTGTATGGTGCCAGTGACCTTGTCGAACCCTTTTGTTGTAAAGACCGGGTCCGTACTCATGATACGGAGTTCGATAGGAGCGTCACACGGTCTGTATGCAGGCTGCATATATGGGAGTTCAGACAATGTGAACCCATGTTTGTTGTAAAAGGCTATTCTGCGCTTGCTGATGTCGTCGGTGGGCATTTCCACTTCCAATACGACAGGTTTGCCTTGGCAAGATTGTTTGAACGTATCAATAGCCTTTCCGCCAATGCCGTTCCCACGTAGCGACTTAGAGGTTGCAAAATGCTCTATATAGATAAAATCCTCGAAATCCCAATATGAAATAAAGCCTGCAAACACATCATCTGACAATATTTCTATTATGCAAAAATGATTGCGTGTTTGCCACAGGTCCAGCCATTGGGCAACGGGACGTCGCTCAATCTTAGGGAATGCTTCAGCGTACAATGCAATAGCCTGGTCGATACTCTGTTTCGTGATTTGTCTGATCTGCATAAACGTTGTACGTAGTTAGTCTTGTTCAACAAACTTCAGACTCAGTATTTTGGAGAGCCTGTCTCGAAGGGCACATTCATCGTCTTGTCGCACGGAAACCGTGAGAATTGTGCCTTGAAGGTCATAGTCGCGTTGTGTAATGTCGGCCCCAGCTTCGCGTATAAATCGCATGGCGGTGTCAGCGTCGGTGTAGGGAATTGACACAATCAAGGTTGAAGTAATGATCTTTTCTTCACACTCGGCAAGGTTTAGTGTCTCGCCCATGCAGGTTTTATATGCAACTCCTAATGGCCCTGTGCCTAACTTTACGCCACCAAAATATCTTACCACAATACCTAAGGTGTATGTAAGGTCGTGCGACACAATCTGACCTAAAATGGGGCGGCCAGCGGTTCCGCTCGGTTCACCATCATCGTTTGCGCGTGTCGTTTTGCCATCGTCGCCAATGACGTAAGCGTAGCAAACGTGCCGTGCATCGTAATATTTCTTTTTATATGCAGCTATGATGCTCTTGGCTTCATCTTCGCTCTCAACGTGCATGGCAAATCCCAAGAAACGAGAGCGCTTTTCGGTCAATTGGTATTCGGCTGATGACGTTACCGTCAAGTATGTGTCCATAAGAATGTCAGATTGTTCTATAAAGACCGTAAATTCTACTACAACTAAAAATAACTACGGGGAAGCCTTTGCAGACCTCCCCGCGATGCAACGTGCCGTAGCACATGCTAACTCCTCATCGAAGCTGTTGCAAAGGTAATAATAATAATTTAATAAACAAGCGTTATGAACAAATTTTTCTCTTTTTTCGCAGTGTCCAACCGATACAAGCATCTCATCGGCGGCTTCATCGTCGCCACACTTGCCGGTTCTTTCTATGCTGCCGTATATGCAGCCATAGTCGCCGCATCGTGCCTCGAACTCAAAGACCATCTCTACGGCAACTCTCGGGACTGGACAGACTGGCTCTGCACCCTCCTCAGCGGTATCTATGTGTTCAAATGGTGGGACGCTTTGTGTCAGTCCAATATGGTAAAGGTACGGGACTTTTGTATCTGAAGTTGGAGCAGTGCTACTGCCAAGGTGAGCGGATTTGTGAAAATGCTGGTGGTCTGATGATTATGAATGTCAGATATCTTGCTTAAAGATGTGTGTTCATAATACAGACCACCAGCATTGATGAAAGCGTTCCTCGCCTTAGTTAAAGTGATAAAGGAATGTCGCGATGCCAGACAGCGCGGGCTTCTTTTGGTCTTTTATCTCGATGGTGAACTTGATTTCCACCTTGCAGATGCCGCGCAAGTTGGCTATGCTGTGCAATGTTGCCACCAGGCGCACGCTTTGGCCGCTCAACACGGCCTGGCCGTACTTCATCTTGTCCATGCCATAGTTTACCATCATCTTGAGATTGTTCACCTTGATGATTTGCTCCCACATATAGGGCAGCAATGACAGAGTCAAATAGCCATGTACAATAGTTTGTCCAAATGGGCCGTTCTTGGCCTTCTCGGGGTCAACGTGTATCCATTGGTGGTCAAGTGTGGCATCGGCAAATGCGTTAATGCGGTCTTGGTCAATTTCGAGCCAGTCAGACTTGCCAAGTTCTTGCCCAAGATATTTTTCAAATTCTTCGTAAGAGTTGATAGTCAGCATGTTAAGTGTAATGTTTTAGAGTAATAAAATGATTATTGTCTTGATATCTCGTCCATAGTCAGAGAGGTAATCAGCAGTTGCGGGTCAATCTCGGCCGAACATTTGTATTGTCCGAAGGTTTTGCCTTCGTTGTCCCGTTCAATATGTTGGTCCACGCTGAATGTGGCGATGTAGCTTCCGTTGCTGTTCTTCTTTATTTGGAAGTCGCGGTTGACAGTGAACTGAACACTCTGAATGTGCTCATTAAACATACCTTGAATAGTGCTGAGTACGGTCGCCTTACTTGCATTGTGCTGGTGCAGGAATGTTTTCATTGTCGAGGCAATGTTAGTACATATCTTGCTCTCGTCTTGTGCTGCAAAACCATTGTAGAAATCCGTCACGATGTTCATGATTTGTATACGCTCATCATCGCTAACTTCTTGGTCGCGCAATGTGCCTTGAGCAATTGAGGCTTCTGAGGCATATCGGCCGTCGGGGTGTGCGTCAAGATAGCGTTGAAATGCCTCAGGCGTACCGAGTTTCTGAGCTGTGATATAATCAAGTGAGTCTATTTTGATATCGCACAAGCGTCCGTATTGTATATCTGAGTATGTATTCTTAAAGTTTATGAAGTCATTTACGTTGTCAGACAAGGAAATACTCTGCCATTTTGAAAGCATTGCTTCAAGTGTGTTTAAGCGTTGACGCACTTCGTTGGCATGCTCGCTGTTCGGGTATTTTTCCAAGAAATCTCTGTAGTCTTGCGGGTTGTCATTGTTTTCGAGCACTTCGTATGCCATTTCCTCTTGCGATGCGGCATTGCTCGAAATGATATAGTACGATGCGCCACCTATAATAAGTAGCAAAATGACAATCGTTGCGATAATCCAATTCCGTTTTTTGTTGTTCTTTGGCTGTGAAGCTGGTGCTTGAGCCATGTCTTGAGCAGCGGTTCCATTAGTGGGTTGCTGACCGTCTGCCACATTAGAGGGTTGTGCACTGTCGTTGGAGCTGACTGTGCCTGTGGTTTGTTGTTCCATGTTATGTTGTTTTATTAAATGCTTGGTTCGAAACTTGCAAAATGTGTGTCTCGTTCTTTTAATCGTGCAAAATTACATCAACGAAGCATATAAACAAAACAATGCCATGCTTTTTTGGGTATTTTCCCCTTCAGTATCCGTATGTTCTAAGTGAGTATGTGGTGTGAAATAAATGGACTGTGGATCAATATAATGGTGCGCATGAGCAAAACTATATTGCACGTTGACGATAATAAAGACGAAGAGAGTATTGTATAAGTAATGTCAATAAAAATGTGCAGGTGTCACACTCCTTTGCACCACGTTATCTATATTACATGCACTTTTTGCGTAAATTGTCTGCACTCTGCACTAAAGCTCTTAAATGCTTGAATAAGAGCGTGTTATGGTGTGTAGGTAACGTTGATTTTTGTATGCACTTCGGCGATGCTATCTACACTTGTCTGCACTCGAAATGTTGGCGTCTGCACTGTCTGCACTATCATGTGTAGTTACTTGCACTGGCAGCGTGTCATTTCGGTATAGGGAGACAGAAAAAAATGTCGGACTAACAGGATTTCCTCTCCCCCTATGCTGTTTCGGCGCTCTGGCACAAACGAGTAAACTTTATCTGCTGACGGGTGCGGGCAAGTGTGTATATGAAAAAACTTGGTGTATACACTGTATAACATATTGAATATCATTGTATTATGCGCAAAAGTGCAGAGTGTAGACAAAAATGTCATAAACAAAAAACGAGAAGGTAAACGACATTATGTGTCCGCGTGCATATAGTATGTCTACACTTCACATGGTAAGTATGCCACTCCGCATAATCGGAAAACTAAAGTTCTGAGCAGAATATAGGCGTATATTGTGTGCCAATGTCTCATTTCTCATGTTCTTATTTGCTGTATAAATGGTGTAATGAGCGAAAAATGAAATCATTTTTCATATCAACTGAGTTAGTTGTTGTATCTTTGCATAGGATAGGCTGCGGTTCGGCAAAGATTGCAAGTAAACTTGCATCTCTGCGCTCACCTTGCACTATCTTTGCAAAAATTTCATACGACATAAATAATGCAACAATACAAAAACAATATAATAGGCGCAGTCTTGTGCTGCATCTTTCTGCTGATGGTATTGTCAGGGTGTGGCAGTGCGGAGAAATCAATAAAGAGGGGCGATGCCGCACTTGCACTTGGCGAATATGCCGAAGCTGCAGCACAATATAAACGGGCTTATGGGCAAACCCCGGCTACAGACAAAAAAAGACGTGGGTTCGTAGCCTATAAGATGGGTGATGCTTACAGACGCTATGGCAATGTGGCCAGAGCAGTCGGTGCATTTCAAAATGCTGTTCGTTATGGTGTAAAAGATACTTTAACCTATTTGCATTTGGGCAATATGCTTCGTCTGCAGGGCAATTATAAGGGAGCGGAAAATGCTTATAGGGCTTATGCCGATTCTTTTCCTGGCGATTTGCGTGCAGAACAAGGTATTAACGATTGCCTTACTGCTCCCTCTGTCAAACAGACAGGTTCAGCCTATAGTGTCAAGTTGGCTACTTTGTTTAATAGCTCGCGTTCAGACTTTAGTCCGGCTTATATGGGCGTTGATGCGCAACAGTTGTATTTTACGTCAACGCGTCAGCAGGCAAAGGGGGATATTAGCAGCATTACAGGCATTAAGAACGGTGACATATTTTTCTCCAAGAAAGACGAAAAAGGCAAGTGGAAAGTGGCTGAGGCTGTGGAGGGAGATGTAAATACCGAGAACGACGAAGGTGCTTGTGCCTTTACACAGGACGGAAAAACGATGTATCTTACAGTGTGTCGCACCGATCCTTCTTATCCCCGAATGGCTGAAATTTGGAGTTCGCAGCGTACTGATGCCAAATGGAGCAAGCCTGTGCAAGTCAAGATTTCTAATGACACGCTGTCCTCGTTTGCACACCCCGCAGTTTCTCCTGACGGACGATGGTTGTATTTCTCGTCGGACATGCCGGGTGGTCAAGGCGGTTTAGATTTGTGGCGTATAGAAATTGGTGGCAAGCATGGCATGGGGCGCTTAGAAAATCTCGGTCCGGCCATCAATACAGCTGGTAACGAATGTTTTCCGACATGCCGTCCCTCAGGCGAGCTGTATTTCTCAAGTGACGGACACACCAGTAATATGGGCGGCCTTGACATTTATCGTGCAAAGGAGGACACCATATCAAACGAATGGAAGGTTGAGCATCTGCCTTCGCCTATAAATTCAAATGGTGACGACTTTGGCATGACATTCGAGGGCGTACATAATAGGGGTTTCTTCTCGTCAAACAGGGCAACTGGTGGGCGAGGTTGGGACAAAATATATGAATTCTCATATCCTGAGGTACTGCAGAGTGTAAAAGGCTGGGTGTATGAGCAAGATGGGTACGAATTGCCTGCGGCCGTCGTATATATGGTAGGCAGTGATGGTACAAACGAAAAGATAGGCGTCCTTTCTGATGGCTCATTTGTGAAACCTCTCAAACCAGGGGTCAGCTATCTGATATTGGCCACGTGTCAAGGATATCTGAACGTTTGCAACGAGTTGCGTGCCGACACAACTGAGGTTGAAAAGCAGCATGTGTTGCAATTCCCATTGCCGAGTATCAGTTCTCCTGTGTTGGTGCGTAATGTGTTCTATGAGTTTGACAAGGCCACCCTCACCGATAATTCGCGCGAGGCGCTTGATCGCTTGGTTAAAATGCTTAATGAAAATCCTAATGTGACAATCGAACTTGCGGCTCATTGCGATTATCGCGGTAATGCAGAGTACAACTTGAAATTGTCGCAGCGACGTGCAGAGAGCGTGGTGCGCTACTTGACAGAACATGGTATAGCGTCTGACCGCTTGACCGCAAAGGGGTATGGCAAGGAAATGCCCAAGGTGGTGAATAAAAAGCTGACGGAAACTTATCCTTTTTTACATGAAAACGACACATTGAGTGTGCCGTACATATTAAAGTTGCCGGCAGACCAACAAGAAGTTTGTAATGCCTTGAACCGTCGTACAGAGTTCCGCGTACTGCGTACAACTTATGGGCTGTTCGATGCCAATGGAAACTTAAGACCGGAAGCGCTGCGCAAAACTGAGGATAAGTAGAGATATAAGTAGCAAAAACGAAAAGAAGATAATAAGATGATAATAGCAAAGTTCTTGAATGCCTTCGGGCGTTACCTCATGTTGATGGGACGAACATTTTCGCGCCCAGAACGCATGCGTATGTTCTTAAAGCAGTATATAAAGGAGATGGTGCAGCTTGGTGTCGACTCCATAGGTATTGTATTGCTCATATCGTTCTTTATCGGTGCAGTGATTTGCATTCAGATAAAGTTGAACATACAGAGCCCTTGGATGCCGCTATGGGTGTCGGGGTATGTCACACGCGAAATCATGTTGCTTGAGTTCTCATCGAGTATCATGTGTCTTATTTTGTCGGGCAAGGTTGGGTCAAACATCGCCTCCGAATTAGGTACTATGCGCACTACGCAGCAGATTGATGCACTGGAGATAATGGGGGTCAACCCGGCTTCGTTCTTGATTTTGCCCAAAATCACGGGGCTTGTCACTATCATGCCACTCTTGGTCGTATTCAGCACCTTTAGTGGTATAATAGGTGCGTATGCCACAGCTTATATTGGCCATATCATTACACCGTCCGATTTAACGGCAGGTCTTCAGCACTCTTTCACACAATGGTTCTTCTGGATGGGCGTGATTAAATCGCTATTCTTTGCATTTATCATTTCGAGTGTGTCTTCATTTTATGGTTATAATGTCGAAGGTGGAAGTATTGAGGTGGGAAAAGCAAGCACCAATGCCGTGGTGTCGTGCTCTATGCTCATATTGTTTTCTGATTTATTCCTTACACAATTACTCTCATGATTGAAATTAAGAATTTACATAAGTCGTTTGATGGCAAGGAGGTATTGAAAGGGATAACCTCAACATTTGACAGTGGTAAGACCAATCTTATCATTGGTCAAAGCGGTTCGGGCAAAACAGTGCTGATTAAGAACATCGTGGGTTTGTTTGAGCCCACCGAGGGCGATGTGCTTTACGATGGCCGCAGTTTTATGCAGATGACAAAGCGCGAGCGCGCCATGCTACGTCGTGAAATGGGTATGATTTTTCAAAATGCGGCGTTGTTCGATTCTATGTCGGTGCTTGAGAATGTGATGTTCCCACTCGACATGTTTTCAAATGACAGTTATAAGGAACGTGTACGTCGTGCACAATTCTGTCTTGATCGCGTCAATTTAACAGATGCCGGAGCAAAGTATCCTGGTGAAATTTCGGGCGGTATGCAAAAGCGTGTGGCTATTGCGCGAGCCATTGCCTTGAACCCCAAATACTTGTTCTGCGACGAGCCAAATTCTGGTCTGGACCCTAAAACCTCTTTGGTTATTGACGAGTTGATACATGACATAACCAAAGAGTTTAACACAACCACAATAATCAATACGCATGACATGAACTCTGTGATGGGCATTGGTGAGCACATTTTGTTTATCTATCAAGGACACAATGAGTGGGAGGGGACAAAAGATGATGTCATGTCATCAAGCAATGAATTACTCAACAATTTCATATTTGCTTCCGACTTGTTCCGTAAGGTAAAGGAGGTGGAGCAGCAGGAAGAGAAAAAGCACCATGCTGTAAAGTAGAGGCTGTTGTGTTTCCCTTACTGCTTATATAACTATAATGTGTTGGTAGGTCTTGTTGGCCGATAAACGAATGTTGAGATTTGTTTGCCAATGAATTTATCGATTGTCTGGTAAAACTCGGTAGAGCATGTTCCAGCTTGTAAGGGAACTTGAAGGCTCAATTTTTCTCTTGGTAAGAAATATGTTTATGTGTAACCGTAAGTTCGGAGTGGTATTGTAATATACATGTTAGTATTCTATTAAGTCTCGTGTATATTACAATGCCACTCCGAACTTGCGGTTACAGATATGTCAAGCAACTGCTTGGGAACGCATCATAATGGCTGATACACTTGGACAGTGTTGTGTGACATAAATGCGAATATTGTGCATTTTATCTTACAAAATGTAATTATTATATGTATAATATCTGTTATTATGAAATTATTCGTGCATAATGCGTTATTTTGAAAGATAAGTCATTATCTTTGCATGACGACAAGCAAATATGCCATGCAATCAAGCGCAAACCATTGGCATTTTGCATTGTAATATAGGCAAGTAATAACAATATGAATAAGTCACACGCATAAAAACACAATACGAGGACGCTATGCATAAACAAGACAATTTTAACGAAGGGCTTTATCGCGCTGAGAACGAGCACGACGCTTGCGGCGTAGGCATGATAGTCAACATTCATGGAGGGAAAAGCCATGAATTGGTTGATTCTGCTTTGAAGGTTCTTGAAAACATGAAGCACCGCGGTGCCGAGGGCGCAGACAACAAAACTGGTGATGGTGCGGGCATCATGCTGCAAATACCTCACGAGTTTATTTTGCTGCAAGGCATTCCTGTTCCTGAAAAGGGCAATTATGGTACTGGCTTGGTCTTTCTTCCAAAGGATGTCGCAGAGCAAGAACAGATACTCAGTATTTTTATTGAAGAAATAGAGCGTGAGGGGTTGTCGCTCATGCATTTGCGCACTGTTCCTACCAATTCTGACATATTGGGCGAGGAGGCACTTGCTACTGAACCCGCAATAAAACAAGTGTTTATAACGGGTGCAACTCCCGAAACTCTTGAACGCAAACTGTACATCGTTCGTAAAAAGGTAGAGCGTCGTATTGATAATAAGAACTTCTATATTTGTTCGCTTTCGTCAAAGAATATTGTGTATAAGGGTATGCTATCTTCTACGCAGTTGCGTGAGTATTACCCAGACTTGACACAGCCTTACTTTACCAGTGGACTTGCAATTGTTCACTCACGTTTCTCTACAAACACGTTCCCTACATGGGGATTGGCACAGCCCTTCCGCTTGTTGGCGCATAATGGCGAGATTAACACCATTCGTGGCAATCGTGCGTGGATGGAAGCACGTGAGTCTGTGCTTTCAACTCAAACGCTTGGCAATATAAAGGATATTCGCCCCATCATACAACCCAACATGAGCGACTCGGCTTCGCTTGACAATGTGCTCGAGTTCCTGGTTATGTCGGGCTTAAGCTTGCCTCATGCCATGGCCATGTTGGTGCCGGAGAGCTTTAATGACAAGAACCCCATTTCTGAGGATCTTAAAGCATTCTATGAATACCATTCTATTTTGATGGAGCCGTGGGACGGCCCAGCTGCATTGTTGTTCAGCGATGGCCGTTTTGCGGGCGGTATGCTTGACCGTAACGGTTTGCGTCCGGCTCGTTATTTAATAACCAAGAATAACACCATGGTGGTGGCGTCAGAGGCAGGCGTGATAGGTTTCGAGGCTTCAGAAATAAAGGAAAAGGGCCGTTTGCAACCAGGCAAAATTCTGCTGATAGATACGCAGGAGGGCAATATTTATTATGATGGCGAGTTGAAGGATCGTTTGGCCACAGCGCACCCCTACCGTCAGTGGTTGTCGGCAAATCGTATAGAACTTGATATGCTGAAAAGTGGCCGAAAGGTAGAAAACACGGTTGAGCAGTTTGACAAGCACTTGCGCATATTTGGTTATACACGCGAAGACGTGGAGCGCACCATCACCCCTATGGCCACTAATGGCAGCGAGCCGATAGCTTCTATGGGTAATGATACACCGCTTGCCGTGCTATCAGATCGTCCGCAGTCATTGTTCAATTATTTCCGTCAACAGTTTGCCCAGGTTACCAATCCGGCCATAGACCCGATTCGTGAGGAACTCGTCATGTCGCTCACGGAGTATGTAGGCGCAGTGGGCATGAATATTCTGTCGCCCAATGAGAGCCATTGCAAAATGGTACGTTTGCCTCAGCCTATATTGACAAACCGTCAGCTCGATATTCTTTGTAACATTCGCTATAAAGGGTTTAACACCGTCAAATTGCCAATGGTGTTTGAAGCATCGAAGGGTGCTGAAGGTTTGAAGGAAGCTCTCGACAATCTTTGTCACATGGCGGAGCAGAGCGTGAATGATGGCATAAATTATATCATACTCTCAGACCGCGGCGTAGACGAAAAACATGCAGCCATACCATCTTTGCTCGCGGTTAGTGCCGTGCATCATTACCTTATATCGGTACAAAAACGTATGGAGACGGCGCTTGTGGTTGAAAGCGGTGAAACGCGTGAGGTGATGCATGCAGCCTTGCTTATTGGCTATGGCGCAAGTGCCATCAATCCTTATATGGCCTTTGCTGTACTTGACGATTTGGTAAAGCGCGGTGAGGTGCAGATGAATTACGAAACGGCAGAGAAAAACTATATAAAGGCTATTTGTAAGGGTCTGTACAAGGTTCTTTCAAAAATGGGTATCAGCACCTTGCGCTCATACCGTGGTGCCAAGATATTCGAGGCCATTGGTTTGAGCGATGAACTGTTGCGCACCTATTTCGGTACACCGGCTGGTACTGTCGGTGGTGTGCATCTTGATCAGATAGCCCGTGATTACGCAAAATTTCACGATGAGGGTTATACCCCCGACTATGCAGATCGTGAATTGGAAGGCTTGCTTCCGTATGCCGGTTTGTTCAGCTATCGCAAGGATGGCGAAAAGCATGCTTGGAATCCTGAAACTATTTCGACTTTGCAGTTGGCTACACGTTTGGGAAGCTACAAGAAATTCAAAGAATTTACCCGTTCGGTTGATGAGAAGCCAAGCCCCATATTCTTGCGTGATTTCTTTGAGTTCAAGAAAAATCCAATTCCAATTGACGAGGTAGAATCGGTTGATGATATCGTAAAACACTTTGTGACTGGTGCCATGTCGTTTGGTGCCATCAGCAAGGAAGCTCATGAGGCTTTGGCCTTGGCCATGAATAAATTGGGCGCTCGAAGCAATACTGGCGAGGGTGGCGAGGATAATGAACGCTTCCACGAACAGTTTGACGGCATATCGTTAAGCAGCAAGACAAAGCAGATTGCCTCAGGCCGATTTGGCGTAACCACAGAATATTTGGTAAATGCTGAAGAAATTCAAATCAAGGTGGCTCAGGGAGCAAAGCCAGGTGAAGGCGGACAGTTGCCAGGTTATAAGGTAAACCAGATTATTGCCAAAACTCGTCATTCTATACCGGGTATTTCATTGATTTCTCCTCCGCCTCATCACGATATTTATTCAATTGAGGATTTGGCACAGCTCATCTTCGATTTGAAAAATGTCAATCCGAAGGCCCAAATCAGTGTTAAGCTCGTAGCCGAGAGCGGTGTTGGTACCATTGCTGCCGGTGTGGCAAAGGCTAAGGCTGACTTGATAGTTATTTCGGGCGCCGAGGGTGGTACTGGTGCATCACCCGCCTCTTCGATGCGTTATGCTGGTATATCGCCTGAAATTGGACTTTCAGAAACGCAGCAAACGCTTGTATTAAATGGTTTGCGTGGTCAGGTGCGCTTGCAGACTGATGGACAAATCAAAACAGGCCGTGATATCATAGCCATGGCATTGTTAGGTGCCGAAGAGTTTGCTTTCGGTACAACAGTGCTGATCGTGTTGGGCTGTGTCATGATGCGTAAGTGTCATGCAAACACCTGTCCTGTTGGTGTGGCCACACAAAATCCCGAATTGCGTGAACATTTCCGTGGTCATTACGAGTACGTGGTTAATTACTTCCGTTTTCTTGCGCAGGAGGTGCGTGAGTATTTGGCAGAAATGGGCTACCGCCACTTTAACGACATTGTTGGCCGCGCCGACCTTATCAGTGTGCGCAAGCCAAATGATGGTTCAAAGGCATCGACGCTCGAATTCGGCCGTTTGCTCCATCGTATAGATAGTACTGCTGCCATACACCACGTTACAGCACAGCATCACAATATTGACACCGTGCTCGACCAAACTATCATAAAGGCTGCTGCCGAAGCTATTGATAACCAGAAGGAGGTGTCGCTCGAGTATGCCATAGCCAATACAGATCGCTCGGTAGGTGCCATGCTTTCAGGTGCGGTAGCATCTAAGTATGGTCAGAATGGTCTGCCCGACGAAACTATCAATATAAAGTTCAAGGGCTCAGCAGGTCAAAGTTTTGGCGCTTTCCTTACGCATGGTATCAATTTCAAACTTGAGGGCGAAGCTAATGATTACCTTGGCAAGGCCCTTAGTGGTGGCCGCATCGCTGTTATGCCGCCAGTACGTTCAAGTTTCAATGCCGAGGCCAACACCATTGCAGGTAATACATTGTTGTATGGTGCAACGAGTGGTGAAGTCTACATCAATGGTATGGCCGGTGAACGCTTTGCTGTACGAAACTCTGGCGCAATAGCCGTAGTTGAGGGTGTCGGCGACCACTGCTGTGAATATATGACCGGCGGACGTGTAGTAGTGCTTGGCGAGACAGGTCGCAACTTTGCCGCTGGTATGAGTGGTGGTGTGGCATACGTTTGGGACAAGAACCACAATTTCGACTACTTCTGCAACATGGAAATGGTAGAACTCTCGCTCATAGAGGACTCCGCTTCACGCAAGGAATTGCACGAACTGATCAGGCAGCACTACCTTTACACAGGCTCGCAGTTGGCTCGTACCATGCTCGACGACTGGAATCGTTATGTTGACGACTTTATTCAGGTTACTCCCATTGAGTACAAGCGTGTGCTTGCAGAGGAACAGATGCGCAAGTTGCAGCAAAAGATTGCTGAAGTACAAAGAGATTATTAACATAATATGTCAATATACAAGGCAAACTGACCATGGCTGTTGCAGTAGTGAACCAACGTCATGCCAGTTCGCCTCAGCCTTCAAGTGAAGTAATCTTTCGAGGGCAAAAATATATACGATAAAATCATGGGAAATCCTAAAGCTTTTCTCACTGTTCCTCGTCAAGATGCAGGTTATCGTCCTATTCATGAGCGTATAGCCGATTTTGGTGAAGTTGAACAAACACTTAATACAAGTGACCGCCGTTTGCAGGCATCGCGCTGCATGGATTGCGGTGTGCCTTTTTGCCATTGGGCTTGTCCGCTTGGCAATCGTCCGCCCGAATTTCAAGATGCCATTTACAAGGGTGAATGGAAGATGGCATACGAAATACTTACCGCTACGAATGATTTTCCCGAATTTACGGGCCGCATTTGCCCGGCATTGTGCGAAAAAAGTTGTGTGCTTAAGTTGTCTATGAATGCCCCCGTCACCATTCGCGAGGATGAATGCTCTGTTATCGAAGCAGCTTTTCGCGAGGGGTACGTACAGCCGCGCAAGTTTGAGCGCAACGGCAAAAAGGTGGCTGTTATCGGTTCGGGTCCTGCGGGCTTGGCTGCGGCTAACCAGCTAAATCATCGTGGGTACGAGGTAACGGTTTATGAAAAGGATGAATATCCTGGCGGTTTGTTACGTTTCGGCATTCCTAACTTCAAATTGCAGAAAACAGTCATCGACCGCCGTATCAAAGTGATGCAGGCAGAGGGCATCACGTTTAAGACCAACACTCCGGTTGACGTTGAAAAGTTGCCCGCAGGCTACGATGCTTATTGCATTTGTACGGGTACTCCCACTGCGCGTGATTTGAAAGTGCCTGGACGTGACTTGAAAGGCGTGCATTTTGCACTCGAACTTTTGTCACAACAAAATCGTGTGCTGGCTGGGCAAACATTCTCGGCCAAGGAACGTGTTACGGCCAAGGGCAAACGTGTACTCGTAATTGGCGGTGGCGACACAGGTTCGGATTGTATAGGAACGTCGCATCGTCAAGGTGCAGTTAGCGTTACACAAATCGAAATTATGCCCAAACCACCAGTTGGCTCAAATCCCAATACGCCTTGGCCGCAGTGGCCAGTGGTGCTCAAAACATCGTCAAGCCATGAGGAAGGGTGTGAGCGCCGTTGGTTGCTCACTACCAACAAGTTTATAGGGACAAAAGACAATCGTGTGTGCGGTGCCGAGGTTGAAGAGGTAGAATGGAAACCTAATCCCGATGGTGGCAGACCAATCATGGTGCCAACGGGTAAAAAGGAGACTATTGAATGTGACATCGTATTCCTTGCCATGGGCTTCCTTCGTCCCGAACAACCCAAATTCGCCGAAAACGTATTCGTTGCTGGTGATGCTGCAACAGGTGCAAGTTTGGTGGTACGCTGCATTGCTGGCGGACGCAAGGCTGCACAGCAGATTGATGCTTATTTGAGCAAGTAATTACGTTAGTTCGTCATCTTTTTGAAGGCCAAATATATTTCCCATCTCTTTGTATTTACAGAGAGGTGGGATTTATTTGTGTGCTTTTTTTGTCCGTTGCTAAATTACTCAACTTCCGGATTTAGCAAGTGCGGTACGAATAACGGCGGCGATCGTCCGTTGTCAAACGAAAAGGTGATGCACGTGTGGGAGTGATGAAAGCACAAAACCGAGCCTAAGTCATGCCACATCGGCCGTAGTAAACATGTGAAACGACCGATATACATGTTTACTTCGAACGAAGTAAGCATGTTGAACGACCGTAGTAAGATAACTCAAGTATTGTATTTAACTAAAAACGGGTCCAATGAATTCTATAATTTAAGGCAAGCGAAGCGACACCCCGGGGTTCCCCGTGTTAGAGCAGTCGCTTGTAAGGGCAAAAGTATGATGAAGCGCTTCTACTTCTGCCCTTACAGGTAGGGCGTCATTTCCTTGCTCAATTTAATCCAGGGCACTGCCCTATGTTATGTAAATACCTGCGCCCGCCTTGACCCAATCCGAAACTTGAGTAAATTATTCGCTCTTTTGTTTTGCGTGTAAGTATGCTTGCGTTAACTTTGCAAGGCAAACAAGTTAATAAGGTTATGAAAAAAGTACTTCTTTATTTTATGCTCATGCTGTTGCCATCGTGTGTTATGGCACAAAATTCGCGTGGCAGAGTAAATCCCTCTATCTACTTAACAGGTGCTGTGCCTGTGGTCAATGGCTATGTGCAGTTTGACAAAACATATTATGTAAAGAACAAGTCGAAGGCTGCATTGATGGATTCCTTGCGCAATTATGTGCAGCGCGAATTGGTTGATGGCGAGGAACAGTTGCCGCAGGCACGTATAACCGAGGTAAGTCCGGATAGCGGCATAATAGCTGCCAGCATAGAGGAATACATGTATTTTAAGCGTACAAATTGGCAAATACACCGTGTGCGTTTTTATTATCAACTCGTTTTCCATGTGACTGATGGGCAATTTGATGTGACAATGCGTCGTTTGCACTACCGTTATGACCCCGAAGTGACAGCTGGTGAATTTAACGATGACCGTCGTGCGGAGAATTGGATAACAGACGAAGCTGCTCTCACCAAGAACGGAACCAAACTCGCCCGTGTTTCAGGCAAATTCCGTTCATTCACTATAGATCGCAAGAATGAAATCTTTAAGGGCGCGGCCCTGGCTACAGGCGCTGTAGTAAAGCGTAAGGTTACTCGTGTGGTAGAGGTGGAGAGTGAAGAATAGCAGTAGGGCTTGCGTGATGGCGTGAGCATGCTAATGAAAACGAAATGCCCCGATGATACAGATAGAATGATGAGCATGAAACTGAAGATAGTTAGGTCAGTGCTTTTCACATTCTCTGCATCATCGGGGCGTTATGGTATACTTGAAAATGTTCAATATCTTATGTAGCATCCTTCCTAATGTCTGTAAAACGGGGTGGAGGCTGAAGCAAGCGAAATAGCTTGTAAGTAAGCGCATGATTACCTATTTGTGGGTATTGCTTTTTTGTGCATAAGGTTGTACTTTTGCATCTTGAATAAAGAATAAAATAAATTATTGATGAAACTTTCTGATTTACATACCGGTGAAAGGGGCGTGATAGTGAAAGTAGCCGGACACGGCGGTTTTCGCAAACGCATTGTTGAAATGGGATTTGTGAAAGGTAAAACGGTAAAGGTTATACTTAATGCTCCTTTGCGCGACCCCATTGAATACGAAATTATGGGTTACAAAATTTCGCTGCGTCGTGAAGAGGCAAAACTCGTTGAGGTTATTAGCGAAACCGAGGCCGTGAATGATGCCCGCCTGCGCCACGATGAGAATTTGAAAGCGCTCGAATCAGGTTCGGACGAAAGCGAGGAAGTGCGTATGCAATTGTCACGTCGTATGGAAAGCATGGCGGCAGACAAGCGTCGTGTTATCAATGTAGCCTTGGTCGGCAACCCTAATTGTGGCAAGACTTCATTATTCAACATGGCTTCGGGTGGACATGAACACGTAGGAAACTATAGTGGGGTGACGGTTGATGCCAAAGAGGGCTTTATGGATATGACCGTTAAGGTGCGCCGCAATGAAAAGGGCGAAATGGAGATCTTTCATGATAATTTGGGTAAGTGTGCTGATAATTGCGCCTCATGTGGCATAGGCAGCACTTGTAGCCAGAAAGATGCTGAGGGCTTTGAGGACAAAACCTATCATTTCCGCTTGGTAGACTTGCCTGGCACATACTCGTTGTCGGCTTATTCGCCCGAAGAGCTTTATGTACGACGCCACTTGATAGACGATACGCCCGATATTGTGATAAACGTAGTGGACAGTTCAAATCTTGAGCGCAACTTGTACCTGACGACACAGCTTATTGACATGCACCAGCGAATGGTGATAGCTCTTAATATGTATGATGAGTTGCAGCATAGTGGCGACAAGCTTGATTACAAGCAACTTGGCAGTCTGTTAGGGGTGCCAATGGTACCGACCATTTCACGTACAGGCAAGGGTGTGCGCGACTTGTTTGAAAAGGTTATTGCTGTGTACGAAAATATGGGCGATACGGCACTTGAGCGCCATATACACGTCAACCATGGTAAGGAGCTTGAGCATAGTATTGACCGTATAAAGTATGTTTTTCAGAAAAATCAGGATCTTCGATCAAAGTATTCTACACGTTATTTGGCTATCAAGTTCCTTGAAGGAGACAGCGAGGCTCAGCACTTGGTAGAGACCTTGCCGCAGCACGACGAATTAGTGGCTGTGCGCTTTGAGGAGACCAAGCGAATCAAGGACACATTGCACGACACGCCCGATAATGCCATAACCGATGCAAAATATGGATTTATACAAGGTGCATTGAAGGAGACATTCCAACCTCATGTTGGGAGGCCTGGTAAAACTGTTACGGAAAAGATTGACGCGGTGGTGACGAATCGCTATTTGGGATTTCCGTTATTCTTTGCAGTATTGTTCCTTATTTTCTACATTACTTTTCAAGTTGGTGCTTACCCGATGGACTGGATTGACTGGTTGGTGAGTCAAGTGTCGGCTTTTGTAAAGTATGCCATGCCTGATGGCGTGCTGAAGGACATGATTGTTGATGGTGCAATAAGTGGGGTAGGGGCCGTGATAGTGTTCTTGCCCAATATCATGATTCTTTACTTGTTTATCTCGATTCTTGAGGACTCTGGCTATATGGCACGAGCGGCTTTTATCATGGACAAACTCATGCACCGCATGGGGTTGCATGGCAAGTCGTTCATACCAATGGTAATGGGCTTTGGGTGTAATGTGCCAGCTATAATGGCTACGCGTACGATCGAAAACCCGAAAAGCCGACTTATTACAATGCTGATTACGCCATTTATGTCGTGTTCTGCACGCATACCTATATATGTGGTGCTGGTTGGCGCATTCTTCCCGCTCTACGGCGCATGGGTTATGCTGGGATTGTATGCCTTGGGCATCTTGGCAGCTATATTGATGGCCCGAGTGTTTAGTCGTTTCTTAATGAAGGGTGAGGATTTGCCCTTTGTTATGGAGTTGCCTCCTTACCGTATGCCGACTGCCAAATCAGTACTCATTCATACTTGGGAAAAAGGCCGTCAGTATTTGCAAAAGATGGGCGGTATTATTTTGGTGTTCTCTCTGATTATTTGGGCTTTGAGCTATTTCCCACATTCAACCGAAACGGACAATGTAGTGCCAACGCAGAGTACTGAAATTGTTGAGAACGGTCGTGCTGCTGCATCACCACAACATGAAGTGACGGTAGCAGAAACACAAACATCATCATCGTATTTGCAAAGAATAGGACAGTTTGTAGCGCCTGTCATGCAGCCTATGCACTTCGATTGGAAAATGAGTGTTGGTATATTGTCTGGTGTTGGTGCTAAAGAACTGGTGGTAAGTACTTTGGCCGTAATGTATGCGGGTGAAGATGTAGATGCCGACAGTGCTTCAACTGATACGCACCTGTCTCAAGTATTGCGGCAAAATATGACGCCAGCTTCAGCCCTTGCATACTTGGTGTTTATACTGTTCTATTTTCCCTGTGTGGCTACAATTACGGCAATTAAAAATGAAAGTGGTGGTTGGAAATGGGCTACATTTACAGCCGTTTACACAACAATATTTGCCTACGTAGCATCGCTATTGACTTATTTGATAGCGTCGCAGTTTTAAGAGGGTATATTGGCCCTGTTGTTAAACTCCGAATAGCATAATTATCATGCCCGAAGTCCCACGAAACTGGACTTCGGGCTTTCTTTTCTTAATCGTAATAAACTCGAAATACCCGTTTTGTAAAATATTCTTCTGTTGTCATGATATTCTGTTTTGCTGCAAAGTTATTGAAAAAAAGGCATTCCTTGCAAATGCGACTGGTGTTGTAAGTACTGCTTTTGTGTGTTTCACGTTTCAATTTTCAAATAGTAAAACAAAATAGTCTTTTCGTCAAAGGCGTGAAAGGGGGAGTTCTATTGGACACAATAATATGTAATATAACTTTTCGCGGCCTTGACAGATTATTGCCAAGGCCGCGAAACGGTAGTTTATAATATATTGCTTCTATATAACAAAGTTCAAATATCATCTTTGTTATTATCTCAACTTGTTTGCCATTCTGGCAAAGGGAACTGTTTGGTAAAGCACCAGCCTATTTATAATAAGGATAACTGTTGGCTTTCAGTGATATCACCCATTCATTGATGCAATGAACTCTACATTGTCTTTTGTGCCTTCCAGTCGTTTCTTGACATCGTTCATGGCTTCAAGAGCATTCATGTCAGCAATGTAGTTGCGCAAGATCCACATACGTTTGCGCGTTAATTCGTCTTGCAACAAATCGTCTCGTCTGGTTGATGAAGCAACAATATTAACTGCAGGGAATATGCGCTTGTTAGCCAGTGCGCGGTCAAGTTGCAATTCCATGTTACCAGTACCCTTGAACTCTTCAAAGATCACTTCGTCCATTTTAGAGCCCGTGTCAATCAGAGCGGTAGCAATAATGGTGAGGGAACCTCCGCCCTCGATATTACGTGCCGCACCAAAGAAACGTTTGGGCTTCTGTAAAGCATTGGCATCGACACCACCCGAAAGAATCTTGCCCGAGGTAGGTGCAACCGTGTTATAGGCACGCGCCAGGCGTGTGATGGAGTCAAGGAATATGACCACGTCGTGTCCACACTCAACCATACGTTTCGCTTTGTCAAGCACAATGCCGGCAATCTTCACGTGGCGTGCAGCAGGTTCGTCGAAGGTAGAGGCAATAACTTCGGCTTTAACGGTGCGCATCATGTCTGTAACTTCCTCGGGGCGTTCATCAATGAGCAGCATCATCAAGTAGGTGTCCGGGTGATTGTGGGCAATGGCATTGGCAATGTCCTTCATGAGCATTGTCTTACCAGTCTTAGGTTGTGCCACAATCAGAGCACGTTGTCCCTTGCCGATAGGTGTGAATAGGTCGACAATGCGGCATGATATGCTGTCGTTGGTTCCTGAGCAGAGGTTGAATTTCTCATCAGGAAACAAAGGTACGAGATGTTCGAACGAAATACGGTCGCGCACATCAGATGGCTTAAGTCCGTTTATTCGTTCTATATCCATCAAGGCAAAGAACTTCTCTCCGTCGCGTGGTATCTTTACTTTGCCTTCAACTACATCTCCAGGTTTCAGACCCAATTGTCTGATTTGTGCGGGTGATACATAAATATCATCGGGCGAAGCAAGGTAGTTGTAATCAGATGACCTTAAGAAACCAAAACCTTCGGGTACGATTTCGAGCACACCGCGGCCGTCAAGCAAGTGGTCGGTTGGCTGTGGCAGTTCTGGTTGGTAGAATGTTTTGTTATCGGCAACGGCCGGTGCAGGCTTCGAGCCATTGAACTCCTGCATCATGGGGTCGTCCTTGAAACGTCTGAATTTTGGACGATTCTCAAATTCGCTGTTAGGTCGCGTATTTGAATAATCATTGTGCTCAGATGGCACATTCAATTCTGTTCCTTCAAAAAATACGGGGATATCTTTGGTTATAATAAAACCGTCTTCATTATTCGGATTATTAGTATTTGCCTTTTCTGCAACTTCTTGAACGGGCTTTTGCAGAAATTGTGGCATTTTGTTGCCCAATGTACGTTTAACCTCTTCCATGTCTAAAATGTCGGGCGAGGTTGACGTTTCAAGGCTTTTGTTAGCCTGCATTTGTTCAGCCACAAAGTCGGGCACCTCATCGGCTACTTGTGCTTTGCTATCCTGGGCATGGCTAATAGCGCTACTGCTATCATTTGCATTAGCGTCTGTTTCTTCTTCGTCTTCAGCCTCCTCTGTTGCGGGTTCTGTGGCCTTAAGTGCAGCTTCGGCAGCTTCGCGTGCTGCAATTTCTGCTTTAGAGGGGCGCCCCCTTTTGCGTTTAGGTGGTGCAATTACAGCCTCGGGTTGGGCATCTTCATCTGCCTTTTCCGAAGCTTGTTTCTTTGCCGGCGCAGCCTCCTCCGCATCGCTCTCGGCGCTTTTGGCCGGAGTGAGGTTCGTTGAGAATATGTGGTCGGCCTCGTTCCTTTTAACGATGCGTGTACGCCGTTTAACTGGCGTTTCGTTACCAGCCGTTTGTTCGGCTTGTGCATCAAGTATGTCGTAAATCAAGTCTTCCTTTGATTTGCCTTCAATATCCTTGACGTTCAGTTGTTGTGCAATATCTTGCAAACCCGCTTCGTCTTTTTCAAGAAGTTGTTCTTTTGTCAAGTTTGTCATGTATGTTGTTGGTGTATTTACAAGTTCAATTAGTTTGTTCTCTGCGCTTTTGCATTCTTGCTGCGTGGTACACGTTTGTAACACACAATATGGTATTGAATACCATTGTATTGTTAAAACTTAAAGTCTGTTTGATGAATTATTGCGTAAGGGGGAATTTGTGTGCAGGTTTGTCTTAAAGCTTGCGTCCAAATAATAAAAGACTACTGCCAACAGAATGGGGAATGGTATGTGTGCGAATTGCAGATAGCTACCAATATAATTGTGTTTCCGCTCATTCAAAATGCAAATTTAGCAATCATTTTGTACATATACAATATTTAGTCTGTAAAAAATGGCAGTGGGGGGGTAAAACTCTTTTTGTGCTTGATTGTGTGCGGCGTGAACTGAATTTAGTATTTTTGTGCCGAATTTTTCGTATTTTTAACAAGCACAATAAATGAAACGATTACTCTTTATCTTGTTTGCGCTGCAAAGTATTGCATCTTACGGACAGATGTTCACCATAACGGTGAAGGATGCAGCAACCAAAATATCGCTTCAAGGAGCAAGTGTGACCATTCTTGACAAAGATTCAGCTTTTGTCGATTCATGTCAGATGATTACAATCAATATGGGCGATAGAAAGAAGTACTTCTATGCTTCTCAAATAGAGGGAAGCAGTCCCTACTATTACATTCAGTGTGAAAAAAAAGGCTATCTTTCGCAACTGGTAAAAGTGGATGCAGCCGATGACATAAAACCCGAGCCCATCATGCTGAAACGTGCCCCTCGCACGCTGCGCGAAGCCACTGTCACAGCCACAAAGGTGATGATGGTGATGAAGGGCGACACCATAGTGTACAATGCCGATGCTTTTGAGTTGGCAGAAGGCTCTATGCTCGACCAACTCATATCACGTCTGCCTGGCGTAAAGCTGAATGCAGGTGGTGTCATTACGGTCAATGGTAACCGCGTTAGTAACCTATTGATTGACGGCAAAGACTTCTTCAATGGCGACGCCAATGTTGCCCTTGAAAACTTGCCCGCCTATATGGTGAAGAACGTAAAGTCGTATCAGAAAGCGCCAGACAATGCTTACCTTACGCGCAAAGATAACAAACCACACGCTGATGATCCATGGGTGATTGACGTAACTTTGAAGAAAGAATATCACCAAGGCTGGATAGCCAATGCTGAGGCTGGCGGAGGTACCAAAGATAAATGCTTGGGCCGCGTGTTTGGAACGTATTTTTCTGACCGAGCACGTGTTAGCTTTTATGGAAATGCCAACAATACCAATAGCAACCAACGCGCTGGAACTGACGGCAAGTGGGAGAACGAAGATGCTATGATGGGAGAGAACACGCTGCAAAAAGGCGGAATCTTTGCTTCCTTTTATGGAGGAAAAGATAGTGATCGACCCATTCGGTTTACAACAACTCTTGAAGCTTCGCATAACAAAGACGTGAATGAGAGTCGAGGTAATTCCGTAAACTTTTATGAATCAGGCAATACTTACGGAAAGGTGAACTCGCTCTATAACAGCAAAAATTACAACCTTAATTGGAATGGCATGTTAAGCATTCCCACCTCGTTTGCTTACATCCATTTGGATCAATATTTTTTCTATGCTTCTTCATCAACTAATAGCCAGCAACAATCCGTTTTAAGTCGTTACATTCTCCCAGACGAATGGACGAATATGACCGAAGGATTGGTAAACAGTTACACAGATTTAAGTCAAAGTAAAGCATCTAATCTGGGCTATGCAGCTTCGCTCGATGCCACAGTGAAATTGCCACATGACAAGGAATTTGGTGTGCATTTTTCTGTCAATACCCGTACTACCACAGACAAGGCAAATTCGTTGTATAATCTGATTACACAAGGCGTAGAACCGACCACAGACTTTCGAAATAGATACAACCATAACAAGCAGCAAAACCTTCAATTACTTGGTTATATTGATTATCCATTGATAGAAATAAAGAAATCACATGGTAAAATTTCTCATAACATAAATACAGCTTACATTATAGAGCATCAAAACCAACAAGGCAATCGAAACTTCTACCGTCTTGATCGCTTAGGCGGTGATTGGTCGCTACCCGATAGAAAACCTTTGGGTCAATTACCTTCGACAGCAGATTCTCTTGCACTTGCTACAGATTGGGGAAACACCAATCAGACAACGACACGACAAACCATACACAAAGTAGAACTTCGTTATTATTTTTGGAAGGATGGCTTGAACTTCCATGCTGCACTCCCCATGGCTTTCACGCGCAATGCGATTGACGATTTGCGCATGAAAGATCAGCAACGACACATAGTGAAACACTATCAATGGCTGCAACCCTCATTCTCGCTTAGCATCAAAAATATAAAAATGAGCGGTTCGATAGCTCATACTGTCCCTCAAATGAATTTGTTGCTTGATGTTACTGACGATAGCAATCCGCTATTCATCACCAAAGGTAACACCACCTTAAAGCCCACCAACATCTATAATGCCACTTTGGGCTACACCTTAAACAAAACGAAGCATGCACAAAATCTGAATGCAGAATGGGGCTATTCAGCCCAGCAAAATGCCGTTGGACAAGCTCGATACTACGATGCGGAAACGGGCGTAACGACATCAATGGCGCAGAACATCAATGGTAATTGGCAAACACATGTAACAGTAGGCTATGCTTGTAGCTTGGACAAAAAGCAAAAGTGGACATTTGACGTGTCGGCAACAGAAACTTTTCAAAACAGTGTAGACTTTCAGCAAACCAGCCTTATGCCGACGAGTGCGAAGAGCGAGGTTAAGAATTGGTTCATGCAAGGAAACGTGGCTTTGGCTTACCACTGCAAACTATTTAATGCTGCTCTTAAAAGTGCCGTTGATTGGCAGCACGCTACGAGCAAGCTCACAGGTTTCCAAACCATTAACAGCATCAACCATCTGTACACCTTTACCAACCAATGGAGTTTGCCTTGGAGCATGGTGATAGACACTGACTTGACTTACTATGTTCGTTCGGGTTATGCCGATCATTCCATGAACAGTCATGAGTGGATATGGAACATGGCCGTGGCCAAACGAATGTTGAAGAGCAAAGCCCTATCACTCAAACTTTCAGGGCACGACATTTTGGCACAACGTCGTAGCATCGTGCGAACACTCAACGCCCAAGGCCGTACTGAGACATGGCATAATGTAGTACCCCGTTATTTTATGCTAAGCCTCGTCTATCATTTTAGCAAATCACCTCGAAAGGAATAGAACCTAATAAAACGCGTTGGCGGAATTAGTAAACAAGTTGACAAGTTAACAGGTAAGTTAGCTACGCTTTATGAGCTTCTTACCATTATGACTTTAACATAATAAGTAGTGTATAGCATACTTGCTTGTTAACCTTGTCAACTTGTTAACTCGTTAACCTAAAATTCCGCCAACGGGTTAATAAAAGTCTTTGTGACGGGAACTCTACACGTCCCCTCACTGCAATATTTGTTTTCTATACACAACGCCTCCTTATGCGAAACGGCAAAAATGTGTTGCGAAGCAGCAATATATTGACCTATAGGTCGCAAAGGATGATAAAGCTTCATGTACCTCATGGATGAACTTGTCAAGCACTCCTATGTATCTATTTTGCTGAGCCATGCTTTCACGTTTAGCTTTGGCTTCTAACCGAGCCTTTTCTTTTGCTTCTCTTTCCTTGCGTACTTCCACTTGTCTCCATACGTCTGTCATCTTAGGGCCTGCATGGAATGCTTACGATAAATCTTTCAGAATAATAAAAAAGCAATCACAAAACAGGTGTGGCAAGCTTGTGCCACAATCGTTTTGCGATTGCTTTTTGGGAGGGTGCTGACTGGCGTGTGCCTAACAGCGCTCCTATGAATATGGGGAATCTGTTTGGATATTATATACTTAGTTCGTCAAGGACTTTGATGAGTTTCTTGTCCATAACCTTGCGTTTGCCCACGGCGTCGATAAAGGGCACGTACACAACTTCGTTGTTACGCACACCAACCATTACGTTGCGCTGCCCTTGTACTAATGCTTCGATGGCACCCACGCCTACCTGCGACGCCAGTATTCGGTCGCGCGCTGAGGGGCTGCCGCCACGTTGCAGGTGGCCGAGTATGGATACGCGTACATCAAAGTTGGGGTATTCCTTGTTTACACGCTCTGCATAGTACATGGCGCCACATTTTGGGCTTTCGCTAACTATGACGATGCAGCTTTTCTTACTCTTGCGAATGCCTCGCTCCATAAATTCGATGAGCTGGTCGCTGCCGGTGGTGTCCTCGGGTATGATGGCTGCCTCGGCACCTGCTGCTATGGCACTGTTCTGTGCAAGGAAACCAGCATCACGTCCCATGACCTCAACAAAGAATATACGTTCGTGTGAGGTGGCTGTGTCGCGTATCTTGTCAACGCACTGTGTGATGGTGTTGAGTGTGGTGTCATAGCCTATGGTGCTGTCGGTGCCATAAAGGTCATTGTCGATGGTGCCAGGCAGTCCGATGCAGGGAAAGTCGTACTCTTCGGCCAGCATCATGGCGCCGGTAAGTGAACCGTTACCGCCTATGACAACAAGTGCATCGATAGATTCCTTGCGCAAGGTTTCGTAGGCTTTTTTGCGACCAGCTGCGGTTTGAAACTCTTTGGAGCGTGCGGTGCGCAGTATGGTGCCACCTGTTTGTATGATGTTGCTGACGTCCTCGGTGGTAAATGGTTTGACCTCGTCGTGTATCAGGCCGTCGTAGCCACGGTAAATACCTTTTATCTTGAAGCCATTGCATATGCCGCTGCGTGTAACGGCGCGGATTGCTGCGTTCATGCCGGGGGCGTCACCACCTGAGGTGAGCACACCCACACATCTGATTTTACCCATGTCTTTTCTTTATTTTGTTTATGTTTTGTGTTTCTATTGAGATAAGTGCTGGTTTTGTGCTTTTGCTTGGGTTATGTATTTTAGCCCATAACAAGGCTCTGTGCAAGGAGTACGATGTAGCCTACGGCTGTACCAGTCAGCACTTTTGGCGCTATGTGGCGCAGATACCAGCCAAAACTGATGCCCTCCATGCGCATGAGCAGCATGCCTGCCACGCTGCCAGTGAGCAGCACGGAACCTCCAAGGGCTGTAGTGTAGCTGATAAGTGGCCATAATGTGCCATTGCAAGCGGTGAGGTGGCTCCATTCGCCGCTCAGATGGCCGAAAACTTCGGTAGAGGCCAACAGGGTGGGGATATTACCGAACAAACTTGCCAAGACTGTAGTGATGCCACCAAGTATCCAGATGTTGCCAATGTGGCTCAGGAGCCATGTGGCGATATGTTGGAGCACACCAGTTTCGGCAACAGCTCCAAGCATGAGCGTGAGGCCGACGTAGTACAATAGGTTTTGCAGGTTGGCATATTGCAGTGCGAGAGGCATGCGCTTGGCTACCATTTTGTCGCTACCAAGTAGCTGGCGGTTGCACAGTTCGTTAACTATCCAGAGAAGGGCTAATACGCACAGTGCACCCACAAAGGGGGGCAGCAGTGTGATGCGGTGAAAGCTTGGTATGAACCACAGGCCGCCAATGCCGACAAGGAGCATTAAGAGTCTTTGGGGGCGTGTAAGCACAGTGTCGTCGCCCCTGAATGGAAGGCGGTCGAGCGATAGCTCTACGCGTGGGGGCAGACTGCGTGCCAATAATGTAAGCATGGTGATAGCTGCTGCTATCATTGGCATGACAAGGGTGAGGAAGTAGGTGGAGGGTGTAACAAGCTGGTCGTTCCACAGCCGCAAGCTTGTTATGTCGCCAATTACGGTTATAGCACCACCGCAATTGGCTGCCAGTACGATGACTGTGCCATATATGCGCCTTTGTTTGTCACTTTGTAGCACGGGGTGCATGATGGTGAGCATGAGCACAACTGTGGCCAGATTGTCAAGATTGGCAGACAAAACGAAAGTGAATATAAACAATAGCCAAAGCAGTTTGCGTGGCTTGCGTGTGCGCATCCACTCTGCTGCGAAGTCGAAACAACCATTGTTGTTGAGTATCTCGACAATGCTTGTTGTGGCAATTAAAAATAGTACGATGTTGGCACCTTTAACTACGTAGTTAAAGAAGATGTTTGACGCGATAAAATCCTTTATCGAATGGGCTTGCAAACTATTGTCGGCAAGGTAGATGGCATAGTCGGCTGCATGTTGGCTGGATACGAAATTGTTGCCTTGTGCTATGTAGAGCAACCAGCAACAGACGCCTGCAAACATGGCAACGGCTGCTTTGCTTATGTGGTTCAGCGGCTCTGTAGCAATAATCAGAAGGCCGCCCAACATGATTGCGAGTAAAACTACAGCCATAATAGCGACGGTGTTACAAACAAAAAAGTATGTGAGATTATTATGCTTGAGCGGCAAACGGGGCTCGAACCCGCGACCCTGAGCTTGGGAAGCTCATGCTCTACCAACTGAGCTACTGCCGCATTTCGTGTGCAAATATAATGGTTTTAGTCGGAATAATCGGAAATATTGTGGAGTTTTTTTGTGTATGCCAAGGTGGCAAGCAGGCAAGTTCGCTATTAAAAGTTTAGTGGGTTAAAAGGAAATCAAGCTTATGGTACTGGTAAAAGTAACTATTAAGTTTTCTAACCCTTTAACCCACTAAATCTATTAGATAAGATATTGTGACGAGATGCTTTCGTTCTCCATTACACGGCGAATGGTTTCGGCAAGCATGCCGCTAACAGATAATTCCTTTACCTTATCGCATGTGCCGCGGTAGGGTATACTGTCGGTGAATACCATTTCTTTGAGTGCAGATGCTTGAACGCGTTCGTCGGCAGGACCAGACATGATGCAGTGGCTGGCAATGGCACGTACGCTGTTGGCGCCGCGTGACATAATGAGGTCGGCGGCCTTAGTGATGGTGCCGGCGGTGTCGACAATGTCGTCAACCAATACGACGTCCATGCCTTCAACATCGCCAATGATTTGCATGTCTGCTACCTCGTTGGCCTTTTTGCGGCTCTTGTTGCAGAGTACCATGGGGCAATCGAGGTATTTGGCGTATGAGGCAGCACGCTTTGAACCGCCCACGTCGGGTGAGGCAATGCAGAGATTTTTAAGATTTAAGCTCTTGATATAGGGGAGCATGACTGTTGAGGCATAGAGGTGATCGACGGGTACGTCGAAGAAACCTTGCTCTTGGTCGGCGTGGAGGTCCATTGTCATGAGACGGTCGATGCCGGCTACACTCAAGAGGTCGGCCACCAATTTTGCGCCAATGCTCACGCGCGGTTTGCTCTTGCGGTCTTGACGAGCCCAGCCAAAGTAGGGAACCACAGCGCAAATGCTGCGGGCTGAGGCACGTTTGGCGGCGTCAATCATGAGGAGCAGCTCCATGAGGTTGTCTGAGTTGGGGAATGTGCTTTGCACAAGGAACACATCGCGTCCGCGGATGCTCTCTTCGTAGCAAACCTCAAATTCTCCATCGGCAAATTTTGTCACCGTGAGGTCTCCCAGCGGACAGCCAAGTTCCTCACAAATCTTTTCAGCCAAATAACGGGAAGCTGTGCCCGAAAAGACCATAAAAGAGTTGTTGTTCATCATTTTTGTTGTATGATTTGTTATTAAAGGTGTTTCTTTGGTTTTGAAGCCGTAGCTTTTGTATTAGTCGGCGGCTTTACGCAATTTGCGGAAGTGTAATATAAGGTCTTTGAAATCTTGTGTAGAATGTATGCTGAAACGATTCCAAATGTCACCGAGTATGACTGCGCCTCCGAATCCGAGGTCCTTGACCTTTTGGATATTGTCGAGCTGTACACCTCCCAGGGCCATGACCTTGCGGTCTATTACGCCGCTTTGTGCCAGTTGCCGCAGGTTGGCGGTTGTGAAATGCGATGCATATTGCTCCTTGGATATGCTATCGAAAATGGGTGAGAGAAATACGTAGTCACACTTCTTTTTGTGGGCCATAACCTCGTCAGCTGTATGACATGAGCAAGATATGTGTCCTTTGTATTTGGGTGGCAACTCGGGATTGCGGTGGTTGAGATGTATGCCTTTCAGTCCATACTCATTTTTAAGATAAAAATGATCGTGTACAACGATTCTCTTGCGATAGCTCTCGGATATCAGTGTCAGCAGCCGCTCTGAGTAAACTGGTTCGGTGTCTGGCTTGCGCAGATGCAGGATTTCTAATCCTTCATCGAACAGGGCGTTTAGTATCTGATGTTCCTCCACGAAAAAGAATGGAGTTGTCATTAAAATCAGTTTCATGATGTGGCTGTCTATTTTGGTGCAAAGGTACAACATTTAATGTACTCACCAACATTTTGTCTTTATGTTTTTGTAACAATCTCCTTTTTCTTGACTTCGCCAATGCGTCACCCAATCAAATGACGCAACTCATCGTTTTTCATTATGCACCATGTGATGGTGCAGAAAAGTGATGAAGTCTGGATATTAGATTATGGTGTTTCACAGTTTGTGAGTTATGAGATTTGCCGCTAACGCGGAGGACATAAGAACATAAGTGCTGCAAAAGTAACACTAAGGCATTGAACCCATCAACAAAGTGTGCAGTTTGTACGCAAATATTTGCTCCCATCCCCGACACCCCTCTTGTAAAAGAGAGTGTGTGCTTTTACTGCCATCTTACACTTTTTGTGCGTAACAAGTTGATATACAGAGGTTTCAAGAGTGTAAGATGATTCCAAAGTATCTTACACTCCCCTGCATACATCTTACACACCTTACCTCGCTGCCTCGCAGTCAACATGGACGTATGCAGTAGATAATACGCCACAGGGACATAGAGAAATCTGTCGGAGCAAAAGACTTTTCTGTTCCCCTATGTCGTTATATCTTCCTCCCGTGCTTGTGCCGTGTGGGTTGTGTAGGTTGCGTGTAGGTGGCAATGATAGCATCTTACACTGAGTAAAGTATTGATAGTCAGCGAGTTGTAACGTATTAGTGTTAGATGTAAGATACTCGGCAAGTAAAGTTTTCGTAGTATGATAAAGGTAGCGTTACCACCAAACGCAAGCACTAATGGGGGTGACGCGTCCCGCGTTATATGGATAAATGAACGGGTGGGCTGACTGGTGCGCGGGCTGGCGTGTGGGTGTGTTTGTAGGTGCACTTTAAGTTCTTCAATGCGTATTTTTAATTAAGATATGTCTGTATTTAGAAATAACTTTGTAGCTTTGCGGTTAAATTAGACTTTTCAAACCGATGGCTATGGCCATATAATATAAACGGTAGTGGTAACAAAACAGATGATCAAGGACATACATTCGCTGAACTTGAAAAAGTACCGCGATGAAAGTGGACTCTTTGTGGCCGAGGGTGCAAAGGTCGTTGAGGACTTGTTGCACTTCATGAGGTGTAAGACGTTGTTCGCTACCGAAGAATATTCAGCATCGCTTTCATATTCTATAAGGTCTAAAGTATCTGATATAGAAGTCGTTGATGATGCGCAGTTAAAGAAATTGTCGAATTTAAGTACTCCGCGCGATGTAGTGGCAGTATTTGAGAAAAAAACGGTTGCCACAGATGTTGATGAACTGGCTGGGCTGCCGGGAAAAATGCTTTGCTTGGCCTTAGATGGTGTGCAAGATCCTGGAAATTTAGGTACGATTATCCGGCTGGCAGATTGGTTCGGAATAGAACATATTTTTGCCTCGCGCGATACGGCTGACATGTACTCGCCCAAGGTGGTACAGGCTACAATGGGCGCCATCGCGCGTGTGGCGGTTCATTATGTTGACTTGCCTTGTGTGCTGTCGCGGGCTGCCGAATCGGGTGCCGCGGTATATGGCACGTTTCTCGATGGGGCGGATATGTATGCCGAATCGTTGGAGCATAACGGCGTAATAGTAATGGGCAACGAGGGTAATGGCATTTCGCGAGAAGTGTCGGCTTGTGTTAACCACCGATTGTATATTCCGCCGTTTCCTGCAGGGCGAGCTACGAGTGAAAGCTTGAATGTGGCAGTTGCTACTGCAGTTGTATGCTCGGAGTTTAGGCGTCGTGAGTTAAAGTAATGCTTTAATTGAAATTAGGTTTAGTTGTATGACAGATATGTACTTGAATGTTGTTGATTTGAGACTGGTGCTGCTGGTTTTGGTGGCATTAGTAGCTTTGTTGTTGCAGTATGTATTGCGTTTGCGACGTTTTACTTTAGTAAATAAATATGCTTCGTGGCAGCAAGAGGCGCAGGCCGTCGAGGCAGCCACGCATGAGGCAAAAGGCGGCGGGGCGGGTCTCGTTTCAATAATAATACCTGTGAATGAACGTTGTGCATCTTGTGCGGGTTCGCTTGTAGAAAGCCTTTTCAAGCAAAAATGTGATGTTGATTACGAGATTATATTGACGGATGAGGGGCACTCAGAGTGTGTGCGTGATTTGGTAGAACGAGGACAGAAATCATTTGGCAGTTTGCGCTATACTTTTGTACCTGAGACAGCCCGATACATAGAGGTGCGTAAGTTAGCCATAACGCTTGGCGTAAAGGCAGCCCGCGGCGAGTGGGTGTTGATACTTGATGCGCAGACTCTGCCGTTAAACGACGAATGGCTGCACCATTTCGTTCAGAATTTATCAGAGGAATCTGATATGGTGCAGGCATATTATAATTATGAGGACAACGGCACGTGGGTGGCACGTCGTGCTATATTGGATGAGGTCGATCATTTTGTGCAGAAGGTGGCAGCATGGGACAAAGGTGTGACTTTGGACTGTGGTTGTACTAATTGGGCAATGCGTAAGAGTGCCTTTATGGCGCAACATGGTTTTGCAGACAGTGTGAGTTTGCCTTTTGGCGAGGAGGCTATTTTGGCCAATTTGCATGTCGGTGCCGATCGTTTGTCAATACTATGTGCAGCAGATACAAGGACTATTTTGGCTTTGCCGCATAAGACGGCCATTTCGAACATGCGTGTGCAAAGGAATGAGCTAATCCATCATCTCACCAATGGTGCACGTAAGTTCTTCATTCAAAATGGAGTGTCGTCTGCCATGCTATATGTGATGGTGGCATCAGTGGCTTGTTATGTAGGACTGCGTCTGTTCGGCGATTTGACGGCGAATTCGTACTCGTTGGGCTACTTATATACTGATGCGTTGTGCATGATTGTGCTTGTGGCTGCATTTGTGCTTCCTCTTGTATTTGTAAGGAAGACGTTGAAGACTCTTAGTGAGCGCCGATATGGAGCTTACATCTATTTATATTATTTGCTGCGCCCATTTCATACATTGGCTACATCTTGTGTGAGGTGGGAAAATAAAGGCAGTTTCGTTCGTAAATTCATCTAAAAACAACCTGATATAAAATGCCTAAGATATCGGAAAGAGCTATACAGATGCCAGAGTCTCCGATCAGGAAACTTGCTCCCTTGGCCAATCAAGCTAAGGAGAGAGGCGTTCATGTTTATCATTTGAACATAGGTCAGCCAGACTTACCAACTCCTGAGGCCGGCCTTAACGCGTTGCGACACATCGACCGAAAAGTGTTGGAATATAGCCCCAGTCAGGGCTTTCGCAGCTATCGCGAAAAGCTGACCCATTACTATGAGGGGTATAATATCCATTTGAGTGCCGATGATATTATTATTACGTCGGGTGGATCGGAGGCAGTGCTTTTTGCGTTCATGTCATGCTTGAACCCTGGCGATGAAATAATTGTACCAGAACCCGCTTATGCCAACTATATGGCTTTTGCTATATCGGCTGGAGCGCGTATACGTACCATAGCCACTACTATAGAGGAGGGCTTTTCGTTGCCTAAAGTAGAGAAGTTTGAGGAGCTGATCAATGAACGCACGCGTGCCATATTGATTTGCAACCCGAACAACCCGACAGGTTATTTGTATACACGTCGTGAGATGAACCAAATTCGCGATTTGGTAAAGAAATATGACCTTTATTTATTCTCAGACGAGGTTTATCGTGAATTCATATATACGGGATCACCATACATTTCGGCTTGCCACCTTGAAGGCGTTGAGCAAAATGTGGTGTTGATTGATTCTGTCTCGAAACGTTATAGCGAGTGTGGTATACGTATTGGTGCACTAATCACGAAGAATGAGGCAGTGCGCAAGGCTGTTATGAAATTCTGCCAGGCGCGCTTGAGTCCTCCCTTGATAGGACAACTCGTGGCAGAGGCTTCGTTAGATGCGGCCCCTGAATATGCACGCGATGTGTATGACGAGTATGTTGAGCGGCGTAAATGCTTGATTGATGGCCTGAATCGCATACCGGGTGTATACTCGCCTATACCAATGGGCGCTTTCTATACTGTGGCAAAATTACCAGTAGATGATGCTGAAAAGTTCTGTGCCTGGTGTTTGACAGATTTCCAATACGAGGGTGAAACTGTCATGATGGCTCCGGCTGCAGGTTTCTACACTACACCTGGGGCTGGACGCAATCAAGTGCGTATAGCTTATGTGCTCAACAAGGCAGACCTGCAACGGGCGCTTATTGTGCTGCGCAAGGCTATTGAGGCGTATCCTGGACGTGAAGTGTAATTATGCTGTAAAATGGTTTGGGCGCGGCAATGTGGCTATTGGGTAAATCGTAACGTTGCCTTTTAGTTATTTGGCCAGGTTCGCCATTGTGTAGCTACAATCATAATTGGGGCAAATAATGCTTTCGTTATTTTTAGCAAAACGTTTTTTCAAGAACAGTGATAAAAATACTGGAGGGGTGCGCAAGGCATCGCCTCCGGCTTTGCGCATTGCTACTGCTGGCATAGCAGTGGGGTTGGCGGTGATGGTTGTGTCGATCTGTTTCGTTAGGGGCTTTCAGCATGAGGTGAGTGGAAAAATAGCAGGTTTCACTTCCCATATAGAGGTGATAGAGCCCAACTCTTTGAGCTCGCCTGAAAGCTTTCCTGTGGTAACAGACGAAAAATTGATAAATCAGATCAAGCAGACTCCAGGTGTAGAATCTGTACAGCGTTTTTCGCAAAAAATGGGTATATTCAAGACCCAATCAGATTTTGCAGGTGTGTTGCTCAAGGGAGTTGCTGGCGAATATGATTTGAACTTTATCAAGCATTATATGGTGTCGGGGCATTTGCCTCATTTTTCGGACAGTGAGACCAAAAATGAAATTGTCATTTCTCAAACAATCGCCAATAAACTGAAGTTGTCGGTTGGAGACAAGGTTTACAGTTATTATTTTTCAAATACCATCAAGCAGCGACGGTTCAAGGTTGTAGGTATATATAATACCTATATGAAGCAATTTGACAACAATGTCGTTTTGGCTGACATGTACGCGGTAAATCAACTGAACAGATGGCTGCCCGAACAAAGCAGTGGCCTTGAGATCCGCCTTGGTAGTTATGATGATCTTGACAAGGTTCAGTATATTTTGGCCAAGAAAGTCGGCGGACATACAGACCGCTTTAAGAGGTCGTATGCAGTATTAAGTGTGAAGGACAACCCTGTGACCTCCTCAGTACTTTCGTGGCTAAATTTGCTTGACCTGAATGTCATGGTCATATTGGTGATAATGATTTGTGTGGCAGGCTTTACAATGGTGAGCGGATTGCTTATTTTGATATTAGAGCGAACGCAGACAATAGGTGTGCTTAAGGCTTTGGGCGCCACTAACAATCGTATACGTCACACTTTTTTATGGTATGCGGCTTTTATTATAGGGCGCGGCATGTTGTGGGGGAATGTAATTGGCATTTCGGTTGTCATGTTACAGAAGTACACTCATGTTGTCTCGCTTGACCCAGAAGTTTACTATGTGCCTTATGCTCCAGTGGACTTTGACGTGTTGAGCATCGTTGTATTGAATGTAATCACTCTTTTGGTTACAATGCTTGCCCTTGTAATTCCAAGCTATTTGGTTTCGCATATCCAACCAGCTAAAGCTATACAATTTGATTAACCGCACCCTCGTTATTGTTGAGGGTTGGGGTAGAGGTGTGCTCTTTCATTATGATACCAGATAAGTAGGTGTTCGTAAAATGATTTCGAACATCTACTTATAAAAAACAAGTGTAATATTCAACCCGGTAGTGGAGTGAATATTACACTTGTTGCTTGTTAATATCTTTGATAGTTATCAGAGATTGTCTTTCTCGATGTCCTTAAAGTATTTGTAGGTGCCATGAGTGATGTTCTCACAGGCAGCTTCGTCACAAACGATGATGCCGTGTTCGTGCATCTGGAGTACTGAAATAGTCCACATCTGTGTAACGGGGCCTTCGATAGCAGCTTGCAAAGCACGACCCTTGTTATGGCCATTGCAGAGAATGAGAACCTCCTTGGCAGACATAACAGTACCTACGCCAACGGTGAGAGCAGTAGCGGGTACATCTTCGGGCTTGCCACCAAAGAAACGTGAATTGGCAACTCTTGTGTCGGTAGTCAAAGTCTTTTGACGAGTGCGGCTTGTGAGTGAGCTACCCGGCTCGTTGAATGCGATGTGACCATCGGGGCCAATACCACCAATAAAGAGGTCAATGCCACCAGCATCCTTGATCATTTGTTCGTAGTGTGCGCATTCGGCTGTCAAATCCTCGGCATTACCGTTCAGAATATGGATGTTTTCTTTTGGGCAGTCAATGTGATTGAAAAGGTTTGTAGCCATGAAAGAGTGGTAGCTTTCGGGGTGTGATTCGGGCAAGCCAACATACTCGTCCATATTGAATGTCAATACGTGCTTAAAGCTGACGCGGCCTTCTTTGTTGGCCTTAACCAATGCCTTGTACATGCCGATTGGTGATGAACCGGTAGGCAGACCCAATACGAAAGGCTTCTCTGCAGTTGGATTGGCTGCATTGATTTTGCTAATAACATACTCTGCAGCCCAGTTTGACAACTTTTCGTAGTCGGGTTCGATAATAACTCTCATGATTTTGTTTTGTTATAAAGATTTGTAACGATAACTTTTTTTTTTGCTTGAAACGGCATGTCTGTTCAAGACAGAGGTATGGACGCCCAAGTCTATTCGCAAAAGTAAAAAAACTTTATGTACTTTCAAAGCGTTTTCATAAATACTTTTGTTGTGATAGCAAATATGGCTACAAAGTGGCAAGCAATTGCAGTCTTTTTCGTAGCTTTGTAATTGAATAGTCTGTGTCTACTCCTGCTGGCAGGTGTGGCACAGGTTGTTTATGTGTTTCAACATTTTCTCCTTACAATTATAATATGCAAGATTTCGTACATCTACACGTACATACCCAATATTCAATACTTGATGGACAGGCTGCTGTGCCAAAGTTGGTCGATAAGGCCATACGCGACGGCATGCGTGGCATGGCAGTGACGGATCATGGCAACATGATGGGTATAAAAGAATTCTTTAATTACTCAAACAAGGTCATAGGTAAGGCCAAGGGGGTTGTAAAGGATATGGAGGCGAAGTTGGCTTCGTTGCAAGACGGTAGCTATGTGCCTAAGTTAGATAAGGAGGGTAAAAATTCCGATGAGGGAAAAAGTGAAGCCGAACTTATTGCCGAATGTGAGGCTGTGCTCAAGAAACAACGCCCGATAGCTAATTTCAAGCCTATTTTCGGTTGCGAAATGTATGTGTCGCGTCGTGGCGACAAATCATTAAAAGCTGAGAAAATTGACCAGTCAGGCTGGCACCTCATAGTATTGGCCAAAAACGAGCACGGCTATCACAACCTTGTAAAGTTGGTATCTCGATCGTGGGTAGATGGCTTTTATATGCGTCCGCGTACGGATCACAAGGATTTGGAGAAGTATCATGAAGATTTGATAGTTTGTTCTGCATGTCTGGGTGGTGAGGTGCCGCAAATGATTATGCAAGGGCGTATTGAAGAGGCTGAAAAGAGTGTGCAATGGTTCAAGAGCGTGTTTGGCGATGACTATTATTTGGAGCTGATGCGACACGAAGTCAAGGACCCCTCAGTCAGAGCCAATCGCGAAACGTATCCGTTACAAGTTCAGGTAAACAAAGAACTGTTACGCATAGCGCAAAAATATAATGTAAAATATATTTGCACTAATGATAGTCACTTTGTAGATGAGGAGAATGCCGAGGCACACGACCGCTTGATTTGTTTGGCTACAGGAAAGGATTTGGAAGATCCCAGACGAATGCTGTATACAAAGCAAGAGTGGTTCAAAACTCGTGCCGAGATGAATGAAGTCTTTGCCGACTTGCCAGAGGCACTTGCTACTACCTGTGAAATATGTGACAAGGTTGAAACCTACTCAATAGATCATGCTCCTATCATGCCTAACTTTGCCATTCCCGAGGAGTTTGGCACTGAGGATGAATATCGTAAGAATTTGACCGAAGAAGATCTCTTCAACGAATTCACACAAGACGAGAATGGTAATGTCGTGATGAGCCGCGAAGATGGCATGAAGAAGATCAAAAAGCTTGGCGGTTTTGACAAACTATATCGTATAAAGCTTGAGGCTGATTATCTTGCCAAATTGGCTTATGAGGGAGCCAAAAAGCGGTATGGTGACCCGTTGGACGATGAAACAGCAGAGCGTATAAAATTTGAGCTGCATATCATGAAGACGATGGGTTTCCCAGGTTACTTCTTAATAGTGCAGGACTATATTCGTGCGGCACGAGAGGAACTTGATGTGAGTGTAGGGCCAGGACGTGGTTCTGCGGCGGGTAGTGCTGTTGCCTATTGCTTGGGTATCACGCAGATAGACCCTATCAAGTACGACTTGCTGTTTGAGCGTTTTCTAAATCCAGACCGTATTTCACTCCCCGATATCGATGTCGATTTTGATGACGATGGTCGTGGCCGCGTACTGAATTGGGTTACTCAAAAGTATGGCGCAGACAATGTGGCACATATCATAACCTATGGTACAATGGCCACAAAACTTGCTATCAAGGATGTGGCCCGCGTTCAGAAACTGCCTCTGTCAATATCAAATAACCTCTGCAAACTTATTCCCGATAAATTGCCAGAAGGGCCTGATGGCAAAGTGCCTAAAATGAATTTGACAAATGCTATAGCTGCCATACCCGAACTGCGTGAGGCTGAGACATCTTCGGATATTTTGTTGCGTGATACAATTCGTTATGCAAAAATGCTCGAAGGTAATGTGCGCAATACGGGCGTGCATGCGTGCGGCTTTATCATTTGTCGTGACAATATATCAGATTGGGTACCCGTATCTACCGCCAAGGATAAGGAAACAGGAGAGGAATTGCACTGTACCCAATATGAGGGGCGTGTGATTGAGGAAACGGGCTTGATAAAAATGGACTTTTTGGGTCTGAAAACTCTGTCCATCATCAAGGAGGCTCTTGAAAATATCAAGCTGTCTTTGGGTATTGATCTCAACATTGATGAAATCAGCATTGAGGACCCTGCCACATATCAGTTATACTGCGATGGTCGTACCATAGGTACCTTCCAGTTTGAGTCGCCGGGTATGCAAAAGTATTTGCGTGAGCTACAGCCCTCAACCTTTGAGGACCTTATTGCCATGAATGCGTTGTACCGCCCGGGACCTATGCAATATATTCCGTCCTTCATAGCCCGTAAACATGGTGACGAGCCAATTACCTACGACCTTCCTTGTATGGAAAAATACTTGAAGGATACATACGGCATTACCGTCTACCAGGAGCAAGTCATGTTGCTCTCGCGTGAAATTGCTAACTTTACGCGTGGCGAGAGTGATGCACTGCGAAAGGCAATGGGTAAAAAGCTTATAGAAAAGCTTAACCACATGTACCCCAAGTTCATTGATGGTGGTAAGGCTAATGGTCACGACCCAAAGGTTCTTGAAAAAATTTGGAATGACTGGCGCGCATTCGCGTCCTATGCTTTCAATAAGAGTCATGCCACATGCTATTCGTGGGTAGCCTATCAAACGGCTTATCTTAAGGCAAATTATCCGTCACAATATATGGCTGGTGTGATGAGCCGCAGTTTGGCCGATATTAACACGGTGGCTAAGTTGATGGACGAGTGCAAATCTATGGGTATCAGCACGCTTGGTCCTGACATTAACGAGAGCTATCTCAAGTTTAGTGTTAATCATAGTGGTGACATTCGCTTTGGCATGGGTGCAGTAAAGGGCGTAGGTGAAAGTGCTGTGTTGCAGATACTTGCCGAACGTAAGAAAAACGGTGTATATAAGTCCGTATACGATTTGGTCGAACGTGTCAATCTGTCAACCTGCAACAAAAAATCTCTTGAAAGTTTGGCTCTTGCAGGAGCGTTTGACAGTTTTGGCACCATAACACGTGAGCAATTTGTAACGCCATGCGAAAATGGTGAGACATTCCTCGATGCCCTGGTTCGTTATGGCAATACATTTCAGGCCGATCAAGCTCAAAACAGTTTCTCACTATTTGGGCCGAGTGAGGTGCTTGAGATAGCAAAGCCCGAGCCGCCCAAGAATGTTGAGCGTTGGAGTGACCTCGAACGCTTGAACCGTGAGCGTGACCTAATAGGTATCTATATATCAGGTCACCCGCTCGATTCATACCGCATCATAGTGGAAGATGTGTGCAATATGCGCATGACCCAACTTGAGGATAAAGTGGCATTCGCCAATCAAGATGTCTTTCTTGGTGGCATCGTAACAGATGTCAGAATGGGGCAGACCCGCACTGGCAAACCTTACGGTATCGCCAAGTTGGAGGATTACAGTGGAGCTGGGGAAATTGCACTCTTTGGCGAAGACTGGGCCAAATTCAGTGGCTATTTTCACGTAGGTAACTCTTTGTTTATTACTGCTCGAGTGGAGGAAAGACAGTGGCAACAAGGTGCCTATGAACTAAAGATAGGCCGCATAGAATTTCTGAGCGATGTGAAGGATCAGAAAATCAAGTCGATAACCATCAATGTGGCTACTGAGAAACTCACGCTTGAGGTCGTCAACGAACTTGCCTCTATCATTCGCAAATCACCAGGTCCGACAGACGTGTTCTTTAATATACTTGACAATGACGAGCATTCGCAAGTGATGTTACAAAGTAAGTTGTGTCATGTGTCTGTTGACAGCTTGTTGATAAACTACTTAAAAAAGGTTGACTTCACATATCAGATTAACTGATGGCATAATATTTGCTTCAATATAAAACTTAAACCAATTATACATTAGAAAATGGAAAAGATCATTACAGACTCAAACTTCGAAAGTGTTTTAGCAGAGGGACTCCCCATTGTGTTAGACTTCTCTGCCACATGGTGTGGACCTTGCAAAAAAATTGCGCCTTATATTGCCGAATTGGCTGAAGAGTACGCAGGTCGTGTAAACGTAGGTAAGTGTGACGTAGACGATAACGAAGAACTGACGTCAAAGTTCGGTATTCGCAATGTGCCCACCGTGCTTTTTATTAAGAATGGTGAGGTAGTTGACAAGCATGTAGGTGCAGGACCCAAGTCAGAGTTCGCTGAGAAAATTGAAAACTTGTTGAAATGAATCTCGACGAAGAATTAATGCTTGATGCGCAGCAGGACGCTGCAGCTGTGGCCTACATCAAGCAGCATTTGCCACAAGAGCTAAAAGATGTATTTACTGAGGAGTTGCTCTATTACTTTATAGACGTAATTGTTGAGTATTACACAGAGAGTGGAATACTTGATGCAACCCCCGACAAGGATGGCTACATCGAAATAGACGAAGAGGCAATAGCTGCCCATTTGGCTAAAAAAGCCAAGAAAGAGGGCATGGGCAATTTCTCAGTAGAGGATTTACTATTTGTGGTACAGGCCCACATGGATTTTGAGGAGGAACAGAATTGATGGAATACCCATCAAGCATGGGTACATCATATAGGTAAATGTCCCTGTGCCTCTGTAACGACTCTTAATCAATACAAGAAATGAGCAAAAGTTGAGGCTTCTACAAGGCTAAATAATAGTCTTGTGGAAGCCTCTACTGTTTGATAATTGGTTGTTTGGCGAGGGAATGGGTAAAGAATGGTTGGTGTGTGGTAGAATCTAAAGTGTACACATTCAGACGCTGTCAATGCGCCGTCCATATCAATAAACGCAGATTGTAAGGTTTAGGAAGTGACTTTATGAAGAGGTGCTTGCCCCGTCATAAAGTCACTGGATTTTACAATTCAGTCAAATCACGTTTAACAGATCCTTTGTAGTAATGAGTCAATATTTCGTCATAACTATTCCCTTCGTCCGCCATAACCGCAGCGCCTATTTGGCATAGGCCTACACCATGTCCCCAACCGGCACCGGTAAGCACAAATTTTGTAGGTACGGCTTTGTCAGCACCATATATTGTATCTACGACAAAAGCAGAACTGTACAGGTGGGTGTCGGAAAGCATTCTTCTGATTTCTAATTCCTTGCCTACAATGAGCTCGTTTTCAGTGCCAACAATTCTAAGTTTGATAATTCTGCCGCCAGGGCCGCGCTGAACAGGCTCCAGAGCAATAATATGGCCGAAGGTCTGTTCGGTCTTTCCCTCAATGAGTGAACGAATTTTGTTTTGTGACAATTCTACTCGCCAACGGTAAAAGTCTGTTGTTTCCTGGTCATAGTTGTTCAGCACCTGGCTCAGCAAACGCTTGTCGTGGGTGTTGCAGTAGCTGACGGGAGCACTCTTAATCCATTTTTCGGCAGTTTGTTCGTCTGTCAAATCGGGTATATCACCGTCTGCGGCATCGCGTACGACTGCCAGGTAAGGCTTATCGTCATTGTCCCAGCATGAGCTGTATAATTCGCTCACACCACCGCAACATTTTGAAAAGCGTGCATCACACAAACTACCGTTGTACATCAGCACTTCATGTTTTGTAGCGTTAACAGCTTTCTTCACTTGTGGCAGGGCTGACTTAGTTATGCCCTGATACCGCTGGCAGTGGTCGTCAGCACACACATCGTATAGTGCGTGGTCAGAGCGGTCATGCCATTTTAGTATCTCACCGTGTTTATGCACAAAGTTGAAGTAGTTGGTGGTACCACCTTCACCCATCATGCGATGCAACATCTGACTATACACCCAACTGCGTGACACCACAGCATGCGTTTTAAGCAGTTCGAGCGAAGATGTTGCATTCATTTCAGATGAAATAACACTTTCGAGATAAGCCTCAACTGGCAGTTCGTTAATCACGACGAGTTTGCCTTCGTCAACTATAAGTCGCAATTTGCCCTTAAAACTCTGCTCTTCTTGTCTTTGCCAATGAAAGCCAATGCCAATTGTTACGCCTTGCAGGGTAAAAAAGCACGTGTCGTCGTTCTCGGGTATGAAGTTGAGTTCGCTATAAATGTTGTCTTTCCATTTAATAGCGCCCTCGGTACACTGCACGTGTTGCATACCGCTGACAGTCTCGCCCTTGGCTTGGAAGTTGCCGTTTAATGCAAAGTCAATTTCCTCGGCGTGTAAAATTCCCACACTGATGTCACGGTTTGCCAATGATTTCAAAGCCTTGGTTTCATTTGTCATGCAACCTTTGCTCTTGTGGTCAGCGCGTTTGTTATGCAGCAATTTGGCAATGTTGTTAATTTCGCTATTGCTAATAGCCACTTCACGCAGAATGTTTGTGGCAATATGGGCTGTCATCTTTTCAAAGTCCTCCTCACGTGGTGTAATGATGAGGCCTCCCATGTCAATAGCTCCCGGACTTACTAATATTTGCGCATCGCCATCTGCAAAATAACAGTTCGGACGATGTTTCTTGCGCACAAACACAACCATTACAATGTGATCAGGCGTGTTTGGCGTGCCCTCTTGTCGCCAGCTCAGTATGTTTATGTCAGGTTCCGACGTACCCGATGCAACTGGTAAAACGCTCATCAACTTTTGCAAAAGTAATGGTACGTCGTTGCTTGCCGGACCTTGTATAACAAAGGCCGGGCAGGCATAATTTTTAAGCAAGTATATGCCGCTTGTCTTAGGATCATACCCAAGATCCTCAAGGGCTGCCTCTTCTTTTTTAAGTGACGGGTATACGCGTTGCAGATTGTTTTCGTACAACTTCCAATCCCTTTCGATAGGTACCAATCCTCGTTGGCCTGCTTGCAGGTGGGCGTGGTCAGGAGCAGAGGCACCACATCTCGCGCCATTGTAGAACACAAACATTCCAGGCAAGTTCCATGTAATTGTGTCAAGCATTTTGCTGAAATGTGACAATCTTTGTGCAGTGTGCCGGCGCGTTGGTATTGTAAGGTGCAATGGCAGAATGGGGTAGGGGTTTACTAATAATTGAAACTTACCAAGTACAGGCATAGATGTTTGGCATGAGGGACGGTTGGTGTCGCACAAAAAGCAAGGCCTTTTCTTTAGGGCAGCCTTATCTATTTTTGCAGCAGTGCTTACTATGCGTGCCGGGTTGTATTGTACATTGAGTGTGCCATATTCAAGCGGCAACTCTTTCACTTTTACGCAAGTTTTGAGTTGTTCACACCTTTCTGCCACGTCGTGCCATTGGTCCAGCTGTTTTTTGAAGAAATCTTCAACGTCGCATTTTCTGACGGGCGAATTCCAGCGTTCGATCATGGTTCGTCTGGTTCTGAGTTCAATAGTTCTTAGCGCGTCCTTATATGCGTTATTTTTGTTTTGCTTGTCAATGCTCAGTGCAGCGTCAGAATTTCCCTCCCATCGGCGGCACAAGTAAAGTTCGTCAAAAATGCGCGCTATGCGGTAATGTCTTGAAAAGGCCAGTCCGAGAGCATAGTCTTCGCCATAGCTCGTGTTGGGAAATCCGATCTTGCGCAAAATGTCGGTGCGGAAAGCGCGTGGCGCACCTAATCCGTTAATTCGGAGTGCGTTATTGCGTCCATTGTCAGCAGTCCATTCTGTGTGTGCAATCAATCCTGGTGGCAGCGTCTCGAGTGCAAAGTTTACCATGCGGTAACTGCCAATAACCATGGCTGCATTTTGCTCTTCAAAGGCAGCCACAATGCGTGTCAAGGTGTCATCAGACGAGTATAAGTCATCTGAATCTAATTGTATGGCATACTTCCCGCACCACTTGCTGCGAATGGCCATATCCCAGCACCCTCCGATGCCCAGATCAGTGCGTTCTGGTTGGAGTAGCACCACGTGGTTGTTGTTGTGATACTTATTAACGACTTCGGCCGTTCCATCGTCAGAATGGTTGTCCACGACAATCACATTAAAGTCAAAATCGGCCTTTTGTCCTAATACACTGTCAATGGCGTCGCCAATGGTTCGTGCCCTGTTGCGCACAGGTATGATGACACTTGCCTCAACTGGGTAACAAGTGTTGTCATTCGGCAATTCGTCGTATTCGTCGGGAGCCAGCCAAGCACCAATTTCCTTAAGATGCTCTGTGCAAGCACGTTCCATTTCGGTTTGCACCACCTTGTTGCGTGGATTGACGTAGTCAAATTGCTTTTGCCCAGATGTGCGCAAGTCAGTTTCCAACTCTGTGTACAAGGGTTCCTTTAGGTGTATTATTTCGCCATGGGCGCTTACGTATAGTCGTAAGGCATACATTGCGGCATAAGTGTATTGCATGCCACGTCGGTGCTTCAAAAAGTTTTTCACGTCCGCTGAACGGAAAAGCACCAATGAGCCAAAGTCGAAATCATCTCTCAGAGCACCTTCCTGGTAGTCAATAGTAGGGTGCAGACCTTGTTCATCGTATCGGTCACTGTACACCATGAGAGCTTTTTCGCTATCCGTATCATACGCAGCTGCAATTTGCAACATTCTGTCGAACGCCCGGTAGCCAATGCATAGTGTATGGTTGCTTAGGTAGAATGCCGCATACTGTGCCGTTACGCGTTGTGCGGCTGTACGTAAAAACTTAGCGCTTGTCACACTGTCTGTAACAAGCAGTTCGCATTTGTCGTCTGCCATTTTCTCTGCGTCAGCCTTTTGCTCGTCGGTGCAAGCCAAAAGCAGTTTGTTAACGCAATCGCAGCTCTTAATATCTTCAACCACCTGTGGCAGGTGAGGGGTACCGGGTGTGTATGCCAGTACAACATCTAACATTACCTTCATCAGTTCGTTATGCTTAGAGTTCAAGACTGTAACTATCCCTGCTTGAGCGAGGGGGCGCACACTTCTATTATAAAAAAGGAACTCCATTCCGGACGGTGCAGAAAAGTATCATGACTCGCAAAACTTCTGTGTTTGACAAAATATTGTCGCGTATACCTCTAACACCTCACAGCTCGTAGTTCATTAGTTCAAGACCTATTGATAATCAAACTGTTATTAAAGTCTTGACATGGATATAATGTGCATTCAATGTTACAACTATACAAACTTACGCAAAAAAAACTATGCACGGGCATTTATACGAATGTTTTTATAAGTAGGTGTTCTAAATTAAAAAGTGTCTGTGGTAAGTGTAAACTAAGTGATGCACCGGTTCTGTTCAAGAATTGATATCAGCAGATCTTAATATAAATAGCTCAACTTTCGGATTTAGCAAGTGCGGTACGAATAACGGCGGCGATCGTCCGTTATCAAACGAAAAGGTGATGCACGCGTGGGAGTGATGAGAACACAAAACCAAGCCTAAGTCATGCCACATCGACCGTAGAAAACATGTGGAACGACCGAAATATATGCTTACCTCGAACGTAGTAAGTGTTTACTCCGAACGTAGTAATCCTTTACTTCGAACGTAGTAAGCATGTTGAACGTACGTAGTAAGATGACTCAAGTTTCGTATTTAACTCAAACTTGAGTAAATAGTCACATCAGTAAGTTAGTGATACTATTGTTGTGCTTTTCGGGGAAATGTTGCATATTTGCAGAACAGAATTTTGTTTCAACTAAGTTTAATATTAAAAACGGTATTTATATGAGCGTTAGTGTAAAGATCAGAACTAAAGATGTTCCAGAACCAGATGCTATTTTGCGTCGTGTGGCAGATAAGGGAACTGAAATTGTAGCCACCTCGAATGAATACCCATCTCTAAAATTCGGCTTCCTCAATAAGGCACTTCGTGGTATAGAGGTGAATGAGGAAGAAGATGGACTGGAGGTGCGAGTTTGCTCATTCTCGACCAAGGCAGATTATCAGCTGTTTGTCAAAGCCATAGATGCTATAATGCAGCTGACTGGTGCCAAAGCATACCTTGAAGATGAAGTGGAGGTAATTGCACCCTTGTCTACATTTAATGACGAATGGATTGAACGTGAGCAAGAGGCCGGGCTTGATGCAGCTCGAGCGTTAGTAAAACATACAGGGCAGCATATTGTTATGTATGGTCTTTTCTGCAAATTCTGCTTGGGAGCGCATTTGTTTGAATCTTTTGATATCCCATTGTCCGATGATGTGGATAAGGAGGACGTAGATAGCCTTTTTGAAAACCTTTGTTCTATGCAATGGGAGAGTGTAAATTGGAAAGACACAAGCACTCGCATGGTTATGCCTTCGTCTGATGGAGATGTTGAAAATGGGCTCACTATCTCTGCAATTTGTATCAGAAATGGTCAGGTGGACGAGTTTAATTACATATCAGAGGCCGATTTGTTGGGAATTATAGATATGGATGATGATGCTATCCCCCCGGTATTTATTCCTTTTAGGGAAATCTGGAAGATTTTGCCGAATGACGCGTTTGAACGTTTGGACGAAATGCAATTTAGACGTACGGAAGCGTTAACGGTGGATATGGTGCATGATATGATGGACGCTGCCCGCCATTTACAACCCGACGACTTGCATTATAAACCTACTTATCCTGGAGAGGGTTTTGATGAGAAGCAGCGCACGTTTATTTTGATGTGGAATCCCGACATATCAAGCGTATCGCTTGAGGATCATTGCTTTGGCGTAGAGTACAACTTGACAGAATATTTTAATTGGAGTGTTTGGGATTATGATAAGGCCAGATGTGGTGACAGATTCTTCCTCGTTAGGGTAGGCAAAGGAAATACAGGGATTGTGATGAGTGGCGTTTTTGACTCTCAACCGTACGAGGGTGAAGATTGGAGCGGCAAAGGCAAAAGTGTGTACTATATGGATATGCTTCCAAATGTTATTCTTGACCCGGAAGAGGTTCCCATGTTAACAACAGAGGCTTTGCAAGAAGCAATGCCTTCTTTTGATTGGACTGGTGGCCATTCTGGTCGTCTGCTTGGTAATGAGGACGCCATAAAATTGGAAACATTGTGGCAGCGTTTCCTTGCAGAACATTCAAAGGACGCTGATGGCATAACAATGAGCATGATCCATACCATTCGTTAGGTATGTTGAATGTAAGGGCGTAGATAATTGTTCTTACAGAAAGCTCCTCAAAGATTTCGACACTGCAATTTTTCATTAGACGTGCATATAAAGAAAGAGAAAATGAACGACGACACAATATTTTGGCCCGTGAGAATGCCAAGCGGCATGACAATGCGAGTGAGGGTGACAACAGAGGTGGCTCAAATAATGGAGCGAATGTTGAAGGAGGCAGACAGGCGAAGGGCTGGTATGATGTGAGGACCGGACGTGTGACGATTGTGCTGCCTAACAACAAGAATGCGGCTGACGTGCGCGAGACTGTGTTATTTGCGTATGGGAAAACGATAGCGTGCGAACAGACTCAAACACCAAACGTTACCATCAAACGCTACCTCTAATGGGGGCGACGCGTCTCGCGTCGGGCATTAAGGCAAAGGTTCACAGACAATGTATTTAGTGCTGTCTGTGAACCTTTATTTGGCGTATGAGCCTTTGCTTTAATGTCCGCGGGACGAGGCTGCTGAAAAAACCGACGCGGGACGCGTCGCCCCCATTAGTGCTTGCGTTTAGTGGTAGCGGGGCTTTTACTATACTACAATAACTTACTCGCCGAGTATCTTGCATCTTACACTAATACATTGCAACTCATTGATTGTCAATACTTTACTCAGTGTAAGATATTACAAATTTCACTTGCACACAACCCACACACCCCACATGCTGCCACACGGTACAAGCACGGGAGGAGAGTATTACGGCATAGGGGAGCAGAAAAGTCTGTTGCTCCGACAGATTGTTCTACGTCCCTGTGGCGTAAGATCCACCGCATACGTCCAAACCGGCTGCGAGGCAGCGGGGTGGGGTGTGTAAGATGTATGCAGGGGAGTGTATGATACTTTGAAATCATCTTACACTCTAGAAATCTTTGTATATCAACTTGTTACGCACAAAAAGTGTAAGATGGCAGTAAAAACACATGCACTCTTTTACATGTTGGCTGACGGGTAGAGAACAAATATTTGTGTACAATTTGTACACTTTTTTTGTTGAGTACAATGCCTTGGTGTTACCTTTGCAGCACTTTACTCTTATATCAAACCGAATTGTATTGACTACCATGAAACGAATGCTTAACAGAATGCTGCGCTATGCTGATGCCATTGTGAAACGTGGCGTTGACAAACTGATAGACGCTATCGGACATAGTCGGGAACCACAAACTAAAAACACTGAAACACCTCAGCAGCAAAAACGCGTGGGCAACGACACTGACTGCGCACCGCAAACAACTGGCAGCACCACGAATTGCGGTCTGACCGAACAAGCCATCAGTCTTATGGACGAATTGTACGACATTCGATACAATGTGCTTGACCGCACACCCGAAGTGCAACGGCGTGACCAGGCGGACAAAGGGTTTGTGCCCGTGAGCACCAACGCGCTGTGGCGCTCGGTGTTCGGGCGCAGGTTGCGCTGCATGGCTGCACAAGCAAAAAACAAGCCTTGTTTTGCTCTTTTAAGGGCAGTTCCCCCTTGTGCCGCTTACCGCGGGATACATAAGGACATAAGCTATATAAGAACATAAGCTACATAAGTAAAATAGGGCTGGCGCCGTGTTTTTTCACATAAGCTGAGGCAGGCTGGCCGCCTTGCTTATAAGATACATAAGGGCTGACGCCGTGTCGTTGGCTCTAATGTAATTTCCTGACTTCGTCATTGCGTCACCCAAAATTCTTCGTCAAGGAGTTTAGCTATTTTCTGATGTCTTGCCATCAGCATTGTTTGGGGGTAAACCTCCTTGTTCAGAGGCAGCTTAATTTGTATGGTTGTAGTTCTGCTATATTTGCATTGTTCATCAGACCGGAGTCAGCCACCACAACGAAGTTCTCCAAACCGTGTTTGCTTACAAACTCGTTTATCGTCGGCAGCATCGTGTGGACTTCATATTTGTTGCCCTCATGCCTACAATAGGCAAGCGGATACCGCCCAAACTTACAAGCAAGCCGAGTATGATCTGAGGATTGCTGTGACGTCCTTCTTTCGAGAAACCAGTCTTACGTAATTCATCCTCATAATCCGCTTCAAAGTACAGTGTGGTGACATCATAGAACAGCACACCGATATTTCCACCGAACAGTTTCGCCGTATGGCGCACGCTTATGTCCTGTACGATGTCGTGCTGATGGTCGCTAAGCTTGTCAAGATAGCGATAGACTTTTGAGAGATCCACATCTTCGTCAAAGTGGTTTTTCAGATATTCCACCGTAGCAGCCTTGCTAGTTGGATATGCCAAACGGGCTTTCACAAGCTTGCGGAACACTTCGTCGTCAATACGATTGAAACCAATCCTGTCAAACGTGCGGTCCAATATCAAGAGAAAACCAATCGCCTTGTCTACTCGTTTCTTGTCAACTTGTTTGCTGTTTAGCAAGTTGGGAACTTGCTAAACTTAAATCCGTTATACTTACAAGTAGGTATTTTCAGCAGAATACCCATTTTTGAGTATGCTCTGAATTCGGCGGCTTTTCTTATAATTACTATTTTTGCATTCGTAAAAAGAATCGCATTTGTGCAACCAATGTTGTGTTTATGCGGTTTATATATAGGTATATAAAGTTAAAGATATTATTGTATTATGATTATCGAAAATGTTCATGCAAGAGAAATCTTGGATTCTCGTGGCAATCCTACAGTAGAGGTTGAGGTATTATTAAAGTCTGGCGTGGTTGGCCGTGCATCAGTTCCGTCAGGTGCTTCAACTGGTGAGAATGAGGCACTGGAGCTTCGTGATGGCGACAAGAGCCGTTATTGTGGCAAGGGAGTATTAAAGGCTGTAGAGAATGTCAATAACGTGATTGCTCCGGCTTTGGTCGGATTCTCTGCCTTGGAGCAGCGTGCTATCGACTATAAGATGTTGGAGCTGGATGGCACTAAGACCAAGTCAAACTTAGGTGCCAATGCCATTCTTGGCGTATCGCTTGCTGTGGCTCATGCTGCTGCCGAGTATCTCCATATCCCGCTGTATCGCTACATCGGCGGTTGCAACACTTACACCCTTCCAGTTCCTATGATGAACATCATCAACGGTGGTGCTCACTCTGATGCTCCAATCGCTTTCCAGGAGTTTATGATCCGTCCGGTGGGTGCTCCTAATGAGAAGGAGGCAATCCGTATGGGTGCGGAGGTGTTCCATGCCTTGGCAAAGCTATTGAAGAGTCGCGGCCTTTCCACTGCTGTCGGCGACGAGGGCGGTTTCGCTCCTGCACTCAATGGCATTGAGGACGCCCTTGAGAGCATCTGCCAGGCAATCAAGGATGCCGGTTATGAGCCAGGAAAGGATGTGAAGATTGCCATGGACTGCGCTGCCAGCGAGTTTGCTGTTCAGGAGAATGGTGAGTGGTATTACGATTATCGCCAGCTGAAGGATGGCAAGAAGAAGGATCCTAACGGCAAGAAACTCACAGCTGAAGAGCAAATAAAGTTCTTGGAAGAACTGATCACCAAATATCCTATCGATTCCATCGAGGACGGTCTTGACGAGAACGATTGGGACAACTGGGTGAAGCTTACGGCTGCCATCGGTGACCGTTGCCAGTTGGTTGGTGACGACCTCTTTGTTACGAACGTGAAGTTCTTGGAGAAGGGCATCAAGATGGGCGCTGCTAACTCTATCCTTATCAAGGTGAACCAGATTGGCTCGCTTACAGAGACCTTGGATGCTATAGAAATGGCTCATCGTCATGGCTACACCACTGTCACGTCACACCGTTCAGGTGAAACAGAGGATACGACAATCGCTGATATCGCTGTGGCAACCAACTCTGGTCAGATCAAGACAGGTTCGATGAGCCGTACCGACCGTATGGCAAAGTACAACCAGCTTATCCGTATTGAGGAGCAGCTGGGAAAGAACGCTGCTTACGGTTATAAGAAACTGAAATAGAATAGATTAATAATTATAGAATAAGTCATAGTCCAATCGAGTAGGAGGAAAACGAAGCAGTTTTCTTCCTACTTTCGTTTTCCGACCTCTCACACCACCATAATGGAACACAATTAAAGAGTTCTCTTCATCAGGTGTCAGCCCTTATGTTGCTTATGTTCTTATGTCTTCGCGGTAAGCGGCACAAGGGCGAACAGCCCTTAATGCACAGAACAAGGTTTATTATTCCATATGTCGGATAAGATATATTCTCTATCAGCCCACTATAATTGATTTGGGTGACGCATTGACGAAGTTAGGAATTCTGTTTTTGTAGCTCGTTTGCTTGTAAAGAAAGCCCGAAGTCTCATATTCGAGGGACTCCGGGCGGAATAAAGATCTTGTTAGATACCAATGTGCTTAATCAGCGTTTCATGGTAATACTTTTATTTTTGTTGAAGCGGTGATGTCAAAACCTGGCGTATATCCTGCATGAACGCTACATACCACACGGCTATTTACGTCGCCCTCAAAACTATATGTGATAGACGAGCCATGTTTCGCACTCCATGCCTGTACATTACCCTTAGCATTATATGTGCCTAAGAAAGTCAATTTGTATTCTCCAGCAGTATTAATGGTGACGGTATCGCTTGGATTGCTGCTATCTTCGTCAAAATACACTTGCCGCTTGCTGCCAATGGCTGTACCATCAAGAGTCCAGCTATATTTTGCTAAACCAAGCAGACGTCCGGTGTTCTTCTGTTGGGCTGTAAGAACCATCTTTTCGCCTACATGAATTGTCTCTGTGTTGTTTGAGAGAGATTTTGCAGTAATGCCATTCAGTGTGGGCGGTTCGGAGCGGTATTTTTCGTTAGCAGGATCCTCTGTACAACCAGTGACAATGGTTGCAAGGAGTGCTAATCCTAATAATAATAGCTTATAAACGTGTGTCATAATTTATATTATACAAATAGGAATGTTGTGTCAAAGGATTAATATGTGTACATCAAATCGGTATGTTTGGCCGCTTGTTCTTTGTCGGAGAGAAGGTTTGCTATTGCAGGATTCCTTCACCTTGCCTTATGATATTGAACTCATCGTCATGACAGTCTACAATAGTTGTTTCGCCTAAGCAGCCAATTCCACCATCAATAACCAAATCAACTTGTGAGCCAAAGGTTTCTTCGATTAGCCCCGGGTCTGTTATATACGCGATGTCATCATAACTATCAGCAGGCAATGACACAGTCATAAGTGGTGCATCGAGTGCTTGAAGTATGTCGCGCACAATGTCGGATTCAGGCATGCGTATGCCAATTTCTCCAGTCTTGCGGCTTCTGAATATTTTAGGAAGTACTCTCTTTCCTGGGATAATGAATGTAAATTTACCAGGTAGATTGCGTTTCATGACCTTGTATGCAGCATTGGATATTTGCGCATATTCGCTGATAGAACTCATGTCATAACATATCACGGAGAGTGGGTGTGTAGCGGGGTCAATTTGACGTATTTTGCAAATACGTTCTACGGCGCGCTCTTTTAGTGCATGACAACCAAATGCGTAGGTCGTGCCTGTCGGGTATATGATAACGCCTCCATCATTAAGAATGTCAACCACCTCCTTAATACGTTGAGGAGGATTGTTTTTGGGATAGAGTTTGAGCATATAGACAATATTTGTTTAGAATGTCTTTAATTTTTGATAAAGACGTTGCACGGGTAGTCCGACGACGTTGAAATAGCTGCCTTTAATTTCTTCAACAGCTACAATGCCTATCCATTCTTGTATGCCATAGGCACCCGCTTTGTCAAAGGGCAGATAGTTGTCAACATAGAAGTTTATTTCTTCATCGGTGATATTCGTAAATTTTACCTGGCTTGTTACTCCAAAATTCTCTGTACGTTTGGCCGTAACGATTGTCACGCCAGTAATAACTTGATGGGTCTTGCCAGATAATTTGTGAAGCATTTCTTTTGCTTGTTCGGCATTTTTAGGCTTACCCATAACTTCTCCATCAACATACACAATGGTGTCGGCCGTAATAAGTAGCTCATTCGGAGCCATTGATGATTGGTACGCTTTGGCTTTGTTGCGCGAAATATAGCATACAATGTCCTCGCCTCTGAGTGAGTCGGGGTAGCTTTCGTCTATGCCAAAGAGTGTACGCACCTTGAAGTTGACGCCCATGCGTTGAAGTAGTTCCTTGCGTCTTGGCGAATTACTTGCCAATACAATTTCGTATTTGTTTAGATTTTCAAGCATAGTAATATGTATGTTTTGAGATATTAGTTTATAAATAGCAGTAATATAGGGTATGTTACCAACCAAACGCTTCGGTGCCAGTCATCCACTTGCCTTGAGCGCGCATAACTTGCTCGATTATGTCACGTGCACAACCATTCCCTCCATTGACAGGACTGATATATCGTGCTATTTGCTTGATTTCGTATGCCGCATCATTGGGACAACACGGGCAACCGCATTGCTGCATGACTTCGAAGTCGGGTATGTCATCTCCCATGTAGATAACCTCATCACTTTGCAGGCCTTTTTCGTGTATCCACGTGTTGAATACCTTGATCTTGACACCTGCCCCTAAAAATATGTCTTTAATGCCAAGTCCCTCGTAGCGTATACGTACGGCTTGGCTCCGGCCTCCCGTAATGATTGCAATATCATAGCCTTGTTTTATAGCTAACTGCATGGCATAACCATCCTTGATGTTTGCAGTGCGACATGGTTGCGCTCCTTCAAACAACATGACATTGTTACAGCTTAGCACTCCATCAACGTCGAAAGCGAAGGCTTTTATTTTGCTTAAGTCATAATCTATCATTTGTCTGATCTTTTCGTGTAGTTAGTTGTTGTCAATCGTTCTCACTATGATAATGGTGTATGCTGTCACTCATAAGTTTGTAAATTTGTTGCATTGCCGGATTTGGCCTGAGCAAATCAGTGTGTGCATGTAATACATTTGTGTCCCATCTTACGGCAGGGCCCGTTTGGGCTTTGACAGGGCCAATTTCATCGATTTTCCTAAATGTTTCAGCTATAATGGGAATGAGTAACTTAGGATTAATTCCGCTCTCTTCAAGCAATTTATAGGCCAAGGTGCAACAATGATTTGTAAAGTTATTGGCAAAAACAGCGGCAAGATGTACAATTTTTCTTTGTTCAGAGTTTAGGGGTGTAACAGACTCGGAAAGTTGATTGCTTAACTGCTTAATTAGCATGATAGCAAAATCGTTATTCCCCTCTATAAACAGAGGTACGTTTCTGAAGTTAATGGCGTGCCCTTTGCTTATGGTCTGCAGTGGATACATGACAGCAGCGTTTGTTACATTGCAAAATGTGCTTAATGGCATGCACCCCGACGTGTGTATCCATAAAGCATCGTGCGCAAGTGCATTTTTCTTTAATTGTGCTACGGCTTCAGGCAGAGCGCTGTCCTTAATCATGAAGAAATAAGCATCTGATTTTGGTAGCTCTTGTATGTTGTCGGTATATAAGGAAACACCAAATTTTTCAGCTAAAAGTTTGGCATGCTCAATATGATGACTGAATATAGCGTTTATAGTGTGTCCAGCAGAAACTAAAGCCTGCGACACGTGTGTTGCCACATTACCAGAACCTATAATGCAAATTTCCATTTTAAGATTGAGATTTTTGTCTTCTGACGTATTCTTCGTAATTACGTTTCCATCTTTTATGCGTCCAAAGCCATAGGGCTGGGTGTTGCTTGATGGTTCCTTCGAGCAAGTCAAAATACTTGTCTGTAATCTGGTAGTCAGGTTTGTTTTGTATATTGTCTTCCATCAATTTTATAGTACACCGATAAGTGCCTCTTTTAGGCCTTTCGACGTGTCCGTAGAAGATGAGCGCATCAACTTTTTTGCCTATCTGTTCTGTACCAGTAAAAACAGGCGTTTTGTGGTTCAGAAATTCGGTCCAATGATGAATGCTGTTCCATTTTGGTCCTTGGTCAGCAATAAAGCCGACGACGGTGGGTATTTGAGCTTTCCGCTTGTTTATTACATAACGCAAAGTCTCTTTCATGCCCACATTATCTCCACCAAAACGGCCACGGATTTGCAAGAATAATTTGTTGAATTTCTTGTTACGTAGTGGATGATATATTTGCCCTGCGGACATTTCGGGCGCGAGGTTGTGTATGTGCATTGCTAATGATGCAATCCATTCCCAATTTCCGTAGTGAGCAAGATATATAAATGCAAAGTCCTTGCCGCTTGTCCTTAGTTTGTTGATCATCTGCTCTACTCCGCAAAACTCCATACGTTTGGTAAGCTCTTTCTCAGAAATACTGCACAATTTGATGGTCTCAACAATGTAGTCAGAAAAGAACTGGTAGAATTCCTTTTCTATATGCTTGAGTTCCGTTACATTCTTTTCAGGGAAGGAGCTATGAAGATTTTCAGACACAACACGACGCCTGTAGCGAACGATGTAGTAAACAAGCACAAATATTATATCTGATAATGCATAGAGCACTTTCAGAGGTAACTTGGAGAGTGACCATATAAATCCGTATAGAAGAGTGTACATATATTTTAATGTGCTATTAATGACAATGGGTTCGATGAGCCCATTCCTCTTTATGCTTGCCTACAAAAGTACATAAAATCATTGTAAAATAGATGATTTGCATGCTAAACTTTCAATTCTCCTGTACAAATCGATTTGTATAAACAAAGTCTGTGTGTTTGAAGTAATAAGAAGTGCTGCTCTTAATCAAGAAGGCAATATCACTCTATTCTTGTCAGAAATATGGCTCTTATTACGTATGTAATATGACTTTTATGAATAAAGGATATCAATATCGTTAGATTTTGAATGCTGTTAAGATGCAAAAGCCTCCATAATCGATAACGACTATGGAGGCTA